>JGI12048J13642_10214521_pt1 | contig 249820 bp, 188 predicted proteins | sample ElkSlonscriptome_16_FD_13642 | JGI IMG/M metagenome (IMG submission 13642)
CGCGAGCCTGATCGGGATCGGGCGCGAGGTGCAGATAGGTGAACAGGATTTGCCCTTCGCGCAGCTGGACCCATTCGCCCGGCTGCGGCTCCTTGACCTTCACGATCATCTCGCCACGGGCAAAGACCTCCTCGGCGGTGTCGACCATTTCGGCACCGATTGCCTCATAGTCCGCATCGCTCTTGGTGATCCCGGCCCCCGCCCCGCGCTCCACGATGACGCGGTGTCCGCGATCGACATATTCGCGTGCCGCTTCGGGGGTGAGGCCAACCCGGTATTCGTGGTTCTTGATCTCCTTGGGGACACCAACCAGCATGATTCGCTCCTGCACAGTGTTCGTCTGCGCGCTAGGCCACATCCACGCACTGCGCAACAATATTACAACGCTTGGAAAGGTCCGGCCGGGCTCTTACCTGCTTGCAAGAAGGCGGCCGCTCGGTTGAAAGATCGCGCCCGCCCGCAACCGTTTTGCACACGACCAGGAGAGCCGCGATGAAAGCCTACCCCACCATCAAGATGCTGATCGGCGGCGAATGGATCGGCGAAGGCGGCGCTGGAACCATGCCGGTCGTCAATCCGGCGAACGAACAACGGCTTGGCGATTGCCCGAAAGCCTCGCGCGAACAGCTCGACGCCGCGCTCGATGCCGCCGACACCGCCTTTCGCCATTGGAGCGCAACGCCGGCGATCGAACGCTTCCGGATCATCCGGCGCGCCGCAGACCTCCTGCGCGAGCGCGCCGAGGATATTGCCCGGGTGGTCACGCGCGAAATGGGCAAGCCGCATGCCCAGGCACTCGCCGAAACGACCGGTGCAGCTGATCTCATCGACTTCCTTGCGGAAGAGGCGAAGCGGCAGGGCGGGCGGCTGGTCCCTGTGCGCGGGGCCCATCTGCTCGAACAGCGCGTGACCCATGAGCCCGTCGGCCCGGCCGTGCTGCTCACGCCGTGGAACTTCCCGATCAATCTGCCTGCCAAGAAGCTGGGCGGCGCGCTGGCTGCCGGTTGCTCATGCATTCTCAAGCCCGCCGAGACGACCCCGGCCTCAGCTCAGATGCTGGTCGAGTGCTTCACCGATGCGGGCCTGCCAGCGGGCGTGATCAACCTCGTTTATGGCGATCCGGCAATGATCTCGGAGCATCTCATCGCTTCGCCGATCACGCGCAAGGTCAGCTTCACCGGCTCGACCGCCGTGGGTAAACAGCTCGGTATGCTCGCCGCGCAAGGGATGAAGCGCTTCACCCCCGAACTTGGCGGGCATGCGCCGGTCGTGATCGGCGAGAGCGCGGATTTCGAACGCACCGTTGCCTCATGCGCAGCCACCAAGTTCCGCAATGCAGGGCAGGTCTGCGTCTCGCCCACGCGCTTCCTTGTGGCGCGCGGAATCTACGACAGGTTCGTCGCGGAGTTTTCGGCGCGCTCGCAGAAGCTGAGGATCGGCGATGCGAGCGAGGACGAGGGCGTCGAGATGGGCCCGCTTGCGCATGGCGGGCGTGTTTCGGCGATGGAGGAACTGATGGCATCGATGGGCGGCGAAGCGGGCGAGATCGTGAGCGGCGGCGCAGCAATCAAACGGCCGGGGCACTTCTTCCAGCCGACCGTGATTGCCGCGCCCTCGCCCACCAGCCGACTGATGACAGAGGAGCCGTTCGGGCCGGTTGCCGGAATTGTGCCCTACGACGATATCGAAGAGGCTGTCGGGATTGCCAATTCGCTACGCTATGGGCTGGCCGCCTATGCCTTCACCTCGGATCTTGACGAAAGCCATTATCTCGGCAGCGCGCTACGCGCCGGGATGGTCGCGATCAACCACTTCGCGGTCGGTTCGCCCGAAACGCCGTTTGGGGGCACTGGCGATAGCGGGTTTGGCTCTGAAAGCGGCGTCGAGGGCTATCTCGGCTATACCGAGACCAAGCTCGTTACCGTCGCGCGGGCCGGCGGCTGATCGCTTGATGCAGCGCCGGCTTGGATCAAGGCGCAGGTCAGGAAGGGCTCAGCCAGCGGGTAAACACGCTGGCGATCGAATTGTGCTGGGTCATGGGTCGTATCCGACCATATCGGGCGCGGCGGGAGAGTTCATCTTCGAAACACACTGTCCGGCCCATCGCGTCCGGACCGCTCGATACAATTGTCGGTCTTTCCATTTGTCGCGTCCCCGAGTCGCGTTCCAGTTAGTGTTGCCAAACTAACACTTAGCCTGTGGAAAACGAGTCGAAAATGCTCCGAAACCGAGGCAGCCCGGTGCCAGACCGGCGCGACGTGCGAACCTACCACCATATTTGCGGCACGATCAGACCCGCCGTGCGCCTTCCTCGCGCACGGCGGCAAGATCGGGATAGCCGTTGACCGCCATCAGCAGGTCCGCCTCGGCAAGGATCGAGCGCAGCACGAATGCAGCGCCCTTCGCTCCGCCCAGCGCAAGCCCGTAAGTGTAGGGCCGACCGATACCCACCGCGCGCGCGCCAAGCGCCAGCGCCTTGACTGCATCGGTGCCCGAGCGCACTCCGCTATCGAACAGGACCGGGGCATCGCCCGCCGCCTTGACGACCTCTTCGAGCAGATCAATCGTGGCGATCCCGCCATTGGCTTGTCGCCCGCCGTGATTGGAGCAGTAGATAGCGTCCGCCCCGCTATCGACTGCCCGGCGCGCATCCTCGGGATGGCAAATGCCCTTGAGCACGATCGGCAGGCTGGTGGTGGATTTGAGCCAGGTAATGTCCTCCCAGGTCAGGACTTTGCCGAAGGTTGCAGCCCAGGTCAGGATTGCGGCCTGCGGATCCTCCTCGGGCGGCTTTTGCAGCATGGATCGGAAGACCGGATCGCCGAAATAGTTCTGCAACACCTTGCCTCGCAATTGGGGGAAGTTCGAGGCGTTGAGATCGCGTGGTCGCCAGCCTGTCACCCACGTATCGAGCGTGACGACGATCGCGCTGTAGCCGGCTGCCTCGGCGCGGTGAATCAGGCTCTCGGCAAGCCCCTGGTGTTTGGGCGTATAGAGCTGGAAAAAGGCGGGCGTTTTGCCGCAGGCCGCTTTGACATCTTCGAGCGGATCGTTTGCAAGCGTCGAGGCACAAAAGGGCACCCCCGTTTCCGCCGAAGCGCGCGCGGCTGCCAGGTCGCCATCGCGGCCTTGAGCCGCCTCGCCGTTCAGCCCGATCGGCGCCATGAACAGCGGCGTAGGAAACTTATGACCGAACAGCTCGATCGAGAGATCGCGGCTCGTGCAATCGACCATCATGCGCGGGATCATGCCCCAATGATGGAACGCGCTCGAATTGATATCCTGCGTGTGCTCATCGCCGCAGCCACCTGCGACATAATTGGTAAGCATCGGTCCCATCGCCTCGTGGGCGCGCTTTTCGAGCGTGGCGAAATCGACCGGGAATTCAGGCAGGACCCCGCTCAGCCCGGCGGTGTAGATCGCGTTCTGCATGCCTCCGAAATTGAGCCCCGTGGTAGGCTGGCTGCTCGACATTTCTCTCTCCCTGCCATCGCTTTTGTTCGCCAGACTGAACGCCCGGAGAAACGATTGCAAGCGAGCGAGCCCGGCCAGTGCGCCCCTTTGCGGCGGGCCGATCAGGCGAGCAGGCGCTGGAGCCAGGGACGCACTTTGAGAAACCGGAGATAGAGCCATTCGAGCACGCCGAGCACCGCCTTGTTTCGCGCGATCAGCCCGAGTGGGCGCAAAAGCGGGATCTGACGCCACATCGCAGCAAAGGCGGCAGCTCCGCTCTTTAGCTCGCCATTGTCCTCGGCGTGAAAGCGCGCAAGCAATTGCGCACGATCGATCGGGCAGGCGCCATCCGTTCCGGCAGAGACATCGACGAACTGGATCCGCTCGCGCCGGTCAAGCCGCTTCATCAGTGCGATCTCGCGCACGCAGAGCGGGCATGCTCCATCAAACCACACTTTCACTTTTGCCATGTTCAAGATACGCGCCGCGCCGCCGCGCGGTTTCGCATGGCTGCAAGCGAATTCAGAATGCGAAGCGAACTGAGGCCACCGCCTGGCCCTCCTCGCGCGCCGAGATCATCACTGCATCAGACAGGATCTGCGCGTCCTGATAATTGAGGCCGAGATTGAGCGAAAGCCCACGCGCCACGTCATAGCCAAGACCGAGCGCTGCCGAGATCTCGTCCTCTCCGCCGATCTGCCCATAATGCACTTCGCCCGAGATACGCACCTGCCTCAGCTGGCTTTGCGCGCCGGCCGAGACGAACCAGCGATCCGCTTCGCTGACTGCGCTTTCAAGTCGTTCGAACCCGGCACCAAGATCGAACAGCGAGCTGCCATATTCGACCTCGCCGACCGCGCCGACGCCTTGCGTCTCGAACCGGGTGATCCCGTCGGCTGCGGTGAAGCGAGCCTGGCGAAAGCGCCCGGAAAAGCGCAAGTCGCGTGTGCCGATCGGTCGCTGAAACACCGCACCGAGCTCGAAATCGCCGTTTTCGTCGATCGCGGCGCCAATCGTGCTCGGCCCGAACCGCCCCTGATAGGCCCCGCCCCAACGCGCGAGCTGGCCGCGAAAATCGTCGAATGCGAGAAATCCGTTGCCAACCCCTCGCCGGCGCCGGGTGAGCTCGCGCACCTGCTGGTTGACATTGCCTGCGACAACAGTGCCAAAGCTGGTCGCCACAAAGCCCGCGACATTGTCGTTGTAATTGTCGGGGCCGAGAAAATTCGTCAGGAATACCCTGTCCGGATCGGTCGAATACTGGCCGAAATAGACTGCCCCGACAGTCCAGCGATTGCGCAGCTGGGTTTCGAAGGAGATCTGGAAATTGCCGATGAACTCGGCCTCGAGGCTTTCCTCATCGGCGATGCGGTCGAATTCGGCGATGATCGGCGCATCGATCACCCCCTGCAATTGCAGCGTCGCCTCTCCCAGATCGATCGCGATCGGCTCTTCGAGCGAGGCGAGGCGATCATAGTTGAGATTGACCTCCTGTGCGGCGACTGGTGTGGCTCCGGCAAGCAGCCACACCGCCAAGGCGCCGTCCTGCAGCCGCGGATGCGCGGCGCGCCGCTTATAGTGCCTTTCCCTCATGGCTTGCGAGCTATGCCTTTTTCCGGAACATCGTTTCAAAGGCATGGCGCGCAATGAGCCGTCCCGCCTTGTCCGCCTGTTCGTGATCCTCGAGCCAGTGCACGCCGCCATAGATCCGGCTCCAGCCGTTTTCATGCGCGGCCTGATCGAGGCTGGTGAAATAGCGCACCTTCCCGCTGAGCGAAGGCCACAAGACCTGATCGGGGCTCTCATGGCTGAAACTGACAGCGTCGGTCCCGATCAGAAGTTTGATCATCTCGATGCCAGCAGCGCCGAAGGTCGAGTGGCCTGAAGTGTAGGCGGGAAAATTGGGCGTCGGGATATAGCTTTCCCAATCGGATGCGATCTTCATCCGAGGATCGGGATTGCCGAATTGCGCCGCGCGCCCGAGGATCGCGGTCTCGGGCCGGATGATATCATAGGTGTATTTGCTGTCCCAGGCGTTGATCGAGGCGTCAGCCTGCGTTGCGCCGAGGAGGGCAAAATGGCGGGCATGATCGAGAAAATCGAAGCCGCGATCCTGCATCACCTGAAGCGCGATGAACAGGAAGTGCCCCGGCGGAGTGACACCCCACGGGCCGTCTTCCCAGAACAGCGCGATCTCCGATTGATCCTGCGTGCGCTCGGTCGAATCCTTGCCGCCCAGCCGCCTGACAAGATCAAACTGCTCGGCAATCTCGGGCGAGCGCGGATCGAGGAATTCGGGCACACGAAACTGATCGGGGCTTTTCATCGTCCAGGGCTCGATCTTGCCATGGCCGGGGAAGAGCCCGCGGGCAAAGCTCTCGATCATCGGACCGGGCCCTGCGGCATAACTCGGTCCGGTCGGCGTCCATTTGAGCACGTCATCTCGGCGCTCGTAATTGTCGTGATAGAAATTGGCCCGGTTGGGCTCGGCCCCGTCGCGCGTGCGCATCTTGTTGATGAGGATGCCGACATGGCGCCCCCATTGCTCGCCGAGCGATTTCGCTTCGCCATCAGGAAAGCGCGAGCGGAACGCGCGCCGCTCCCAGAGGAAGGGCTGCTGAAAACACTCCGAGGCGGCCGTTGCAAAAGCCACACCATAAGCAACTTCAGGATCGGCGCCAACGGGCGCTTCGCCCAGATTATAGGGGCTTTCATAGCGCCCGATGATCGCGTTGGCAGCGAGAAAGCCCGCCACCATGGGGGCTGCGAAATTGTAGGCCGCGCGCGGCGGAGGCACGCTCTGATCGCGCACCTGCTGGAGCGCGATATCGACCCAGTGATAGACGGTGTTCGTGTTTTCCGGCTTGACGATCTTGGTCAGATAGCTCGAGCGTGAGCCATAGGACGCCGTCGAGCAGCCACCCAGCGCGGTTGCACCCATAGCCATGGCGGCCCCGCCCATCAGCGAGCGCCTCGAAAATTCCATTATTCCCTCCTGTCCGCACGAAATCGCCCCGTGCGGGCCCTGCCCGGATTCCTGACGACAAATCTTTTCAAGGGCAAGAGGGCATTTCTTCAGGCCGCGCGTCTCCTTGCCTTATGTGGTTTGTCATGGATGGGCATGAAAACTTCTCCGAGCCGCCTGACCACATGCGTGCCGAGGGGAAACGGCCCTGCGCGATCATCGGCGCGCCCGAGAAAGGCGATCCCGCATTCGCGCGCTGCGACATAATCGGTCATCGCATCGCCGATGAACAGGCATTGATCGAAACCCAGCCTGTTCGCCGCCATGATCTCTTTTACGATCGGTGTCTTGTGCATCGGCGCCCCGCGCAGGCTCTCGAAGAAGGGCGCAAGGCCCTTGCGATCGGCGATTACGCGCAACTCGGCCTCAGGCGTGCCCGAGACGACATGAGCGGCAACTCCGCGCCGGGCGAGCAGGCTCAGCACTTCGGCGACATCGGGCAAAAGCGGGCAGGCAACAACCTGATCGAGCACGATATCGGACAGGCGATCGCACCAATGGGCGACTTCGTCGGCTGAAAGCTCCTCGCCCAGAAGCTCGCGATGGAAGCGCGGGATCTTCTCAAATCTCGTCTCTCCGGGAACCGCGCGCTGATACTCTTCAACTGCGCGGCGCACATCCTCGCCAAAGCGAGCATAGAGCTCTCCGAATGCCGCGATCTTTGCTTCGACAGAATCGACGATGACCCCGTCAAAATCGAAGAAGATACAAGTGTAGCTCTCGATCATGCGGCGATCTCCCGGCGGGTTTGCGATGGGAACGGATCGATCGGATCGCCGAACTGATCGCGATAGAGCGGGTGGAGCGCGCAGGCGATTCGATAATCCTCGATCGTGTCGATATCGATGCCCGCAAGCTTTGGCAGGGCGAAGAGATGTGGCCGCTCGCCAAGAAAGTATTCGCGTTCGAGGATCAGCGCGCGCGGAGCCATATAGAGCCCATTGGTCACCCGGAACCAGCTGGGCAGATCCTGGCTGATCGTGTGATGCCGATCTGCGCTGTAATTGAGCGCGCCTGTCTCTGACCAATAGTAATCGCGCGCCTCATTGACGGCGAGCAGCGAATCCGCCTCGCCCGAGATGACATGCTCGCGATAGGCCGCGATGCTGCGCGCATAGTGGGCAGGCGCCATCAGCGGGCAGACCACCGTCGCCCAGGCAAGGTGCTCATGCGCGATATCGAGCGCAATCCCGGTGATCACGTCGCAAAACGGCGCCTCGTGACCGATCGCGAGATGATCTGGCCGGATATGGAGATTGACGCCAAAGCGCCGCGCGCGTGCGCGAAACTCTGCATCCTCGCTCGAGAAAAAGATGCGTTCCGGCTCGATCACCTCGATCAGCTGGGCGAGCTTCCACTCGATCAGGCTTGGCTGATTGCCAAACGGCAGCAGACATTTCTCGCGGATGCGCGAGGAGCCGCGCCGCGCCGGCACGATGACACCAAAATCGAGCATCACGCAGCCTCCTTAACACCCGGCGCTGCAGCGCGCGCCGCTGCCGCTGGGCCGCGCGCGCGATAATCTGCAATCCGCCTTGCCCAGGTCTCAGGCGAATGCGGCCTGACAGCCCGATCGATCAATTCGCTCGCCGTCAGCGCGGGATCGCGCGGATAAAACATAAAGCTCGCCACGTGATAGGCAAACCAGCGCCGCGCCTCGGTCTCGCCTGCGGCCTGCGCCCGGCCATGCCCGACATCTTCGAAGAACGGTTCGATCTCGCGGTAGGCCCTGACCCATTCGCCCATGCGATAGCGCGAGAGCCTCAGGATCGGCGTGCCATAGGCAGCAGCGACTGACCAGCTCTTGGTGTTCTGGAAGATCATCGCATCGCAATGCTTGCACATGTGCCAGGTCGCAAAGCCGGCGCGCTTCTCCTGTTCGACCAGAATGGCCCGCCCGCGCAAATCGGCCACGAGCGAATTGACTTCACTCGTATCGCCATGCCGCTCGGTCAGCGGATGGTGGCTGACAAGGAAGATGGCATCATCGGGCGCCTTGTCTGCCAGCGTGCGCAGAAGCTGCGCATTGCTTCGGTAGGGATGATGCGCGCTAAAGAAGTTTTCCTCGTGCTCATATTCAAGGGGTACACCGTACAGCGTCTTGCCCTCGGGCAGGCCCAGGCGCCGACGCCATTTTGCGCGACTGTCAAACGTGAGCGCCGGTGCGCGGTCGGCGAAGAGATCGCGGCCGGCCTGGTCGAGCAACGCGCACTGATCGGCGGTGAGCTGCGGCATGATCCCGAAATCGAACAGCGTTTCGGCAAGGCCGGGATGATAGAGCCCATTGCCAAGTGGCGCCCCGCCCCCTTCCATGATGAACCGAACAGTCCCCGGGAAGGACCGGGGCGTTGCGACATCGGCGCTGCGACACAGGACGATATCGGGGGCGATCTGGGCGATAAGCTCGCGCACCTGCGCCTCGCCGCGCGCATCGACGCGCAAGGCGAGCGGGTCTGCCTCATCGAGCAGGTGCCAGAACACGCCGCTGACGCTACGAATGGCGTTTGCCTGCTCTCGCCCAATCCCGGTACCGCGCCACAGGGGCGGAACCATGACATGGACCTGGGCCCCGTGCGACAGCGTGCGCACCATCGGCATGATGATCTCTTCAAACCACCAGGGGGTTACCGCTGGCAGATAGAACAGCACGCGGGTGAGCCGGCCATATGTAAGCACGAGATCGCTCGCACGTGCGGCCTTGGTAAAGCCATTGGGGTATGCGATGGTCAATTCTCCTTGCTGGCAGCGCGGCGCTGCCGCGGCTTGCTCGCATGGGATGGAGCAAGGAACGTGCCATCATGCTTTCGAAGCGCAAGCAGCGCGGCTAGCGCGATTTGGCCCGTCCGCAAGGCGGCAGACATGCGCCCCTGCGGCAAATCCATGCCCCGCACCCCGGAAAATCAGCGGGCTAAACTCGCCTCTTGCAGCCCCTCGCCCGCTTTGCTCATAAACGGACGTGTCTTCTTGAATGTGCAACCGTCAAACCGGGGTTATCCATGTCCATCTCTTTCAGGCGTGCCGCGCCTCTTGCCACCATCGTGCTGTGCGCGTTCGCCGGGCTGATCCCTGCTGCAAAGGCCGAAGAAGGCTTCTATCAATACCCCGCAGCGCGCGGCGACGTGCTAGTCTTCGCCAGCGAAGGCGACATCTGGCGCACATCGCGCTCGGGCGGCATGGCGGTGCGGCTGACCAATCACGAGGAAGAAGAGCACCACGTCGCACTTTCGCCCGACGGCACGATGATCGCCTTCAATGCGAGCTATGACAGCCAGGACGATATCTATGTCATGCCGATCGCAGGCGGGGCGCCAAGGCGCCTGACTTTCGAGGGCGGCGGGCTCACAACGCTGGGCTGGACGCCCGACGGGCGCATCGTCTTCGCCTCGCGGCTTGTGGGCAATGGCCAGGGCGAGGTCCTTCACACGATCGCGCCTGCGGGCGGGGAGGCACAGCCCATCCCCCTATGGCGCGCAAACGATGTGACTTTCGGCACAGACCCGCAAACGCTCTTCATCACGCGCCGTGGCCTGTATGCCCGCGCGCGCGACAACGCGATCCTCTATCGCGGCGGCGGGATGGCGCAGCTGTGGCGCTGGCGCAGCGGCTCGGGCGAGGAGGCAAGCCAGCTGTTGTCCGATTTCGGCGCGCCCATCCGCATGCCGATGGCGCATGGCGGGCGGGTCTATTTCATCTCGGACAAGAGCGGAGCGGATGCGATCTGGTCGGTCAGCGAGGCGGGCGGCGATGCGCGCCAGCATTCGCCCGAGCTGCCCTTTCCCGTGCTGCAGGCCTCGCTCGATGCGGGCGAGATCTTTCTTCAGAACGGCGCTGACCTGCACGTTTTTTCGCTGGCGACGAACACGCTCGTGAGGCTTTCGATCGATCTCGTGACCGACCGCGAACAGACCCGCCTGCGCACGCTTGAAAATCCGCTCGCAAGCCTCTCTGCCGCTCGGCTTTCGCCATCGGGCAAGAGCCTCGCCGTAACCGCGCGCGGCGCTGTCGCGCTTGCCTCGCCGCTGGCGCGCCGCCGGGTGGAATTCACGGTTCCCGCAGGCGCTCGCGCACGCGAAGCCGTGGCGGGGCCCGATGGTGAATTCGTATTTGCGATCCTCGATCGCGGCGAGACGCGCGATCTGGTGCGCATGGCAGCTGATGGCTCGGGCGCGCCGCAGATCATCGCACGCAATTATGATGCGCATATCTGGTCGTTCGCGCCGGCGCCCGATGGCAAGAGCCTCATCGTCTGGGACAAGCAGGCACGCCTCCAGAAGGTCGACACAGCAACCGGCCGGATCAGCCTGCTCGCGAAAAACACGAGCGGGAGCGACAATGCTTTTGCCGGTCTCGTTTTCTCGAGCGATGGCCGCTTCATCGCCTATAGTGAGGTCGGCACCGAACAGTTCGGCAATATCGCCAATCTCTATGTTCAGAACATCTCGACCGGGGAGCGCGTGAAGGCCACCTCGGGCAAGTTCAACGATTATGCCCCCGCCTTCTCGGCCGATGACGCGTGGCTCTATTTCATCTCCGATCGGAATTTCGAACCCGAGCCCGGCAGCCCGTGGGGGGAGCGCAATATGGGTGTCTCGTTCGACAAGCGTGGCGAAATTCATGCGCTCCAGCTCGATCCCTCGGCCGAATTCCCGTTTCGGGAGGATAACGAGCTGACGCTTGCGGGGGAGGCCGAAGACGAGGCGGATAACACTTCGAGCGAGGAGGAAGAGGACAGTGACGAAAAGGAAAGCGGCGCAGACAAGCCCGCCAGGATCGTGCTCACCGGCCTCGCCGATCGGCTCTACAAACTCCCGACCAAACCGGGAGCGAGCCGTGCACTGATCGCTGCGGATGATTTCCTCTACACTTTCATGAACGAAGCGATTGTCTCGATCGCGATCGACAAGAACGATGCAAAGATAGAGACCTTCGCGGCCAAGGCAGACGACATCGCCCTCTCGCGCGATGGCAAGACGCTGTTGGTGATGCTGCCGGGCGGCGATGCTCCGCGCTTTGCGCTTGTGCCGCCCAAGGCCAAGATGCCCGATACGCTCGACGGAAAACTCGTGCGCCTGGGCGATTGGCGGCTGACGATCGATCCGGCGGTCGAGTGGGAACAGATGTTCCTCGATGCGTGGCGCATGCACCGCGATTTTGCCTATGATCCGGCGCTGCGCGGAATCGATTGGGATAGTGTGCGCGCGCAGCATGAGCCGCTTGTCAGCCGGATCGGACACCGCGCCGAGCTCGGCACGATCCTTGGCCAGATGGCCGCGCAACTTGGCATCCTGCACAGCCAGGTGCGGCCCGGCGATCTGCCTGAGGATGGGGAGAACAGCGAAATGGCCTTCCTGGGTGCACGGTACACCCCGGTTTCAGGAGGCCTGCGGATCGATCGGATCGATGAAGGAGAGGAAGGCCTTGTCGACCGGCGCCCGCCCTTGCGCCATCCCGATGTGAATGCGCGCGAGGGGGATGTGATCCGCCGGGTTGATGGCCGCGCGGTCGCCTCGCTTGCCGATCTGCGCATGGCGCTTGCATCCAAGGCTGGTCAGCAGGTGCGGCTCGATCTGGCGCGGGCGGGCCAGACGATCACCACGATCGTCATCCCGATGAACAGCCGAGGGCGCGCGATGGCCGCATATTACGATTTTGCCCAGAAGCGAAAGGCTGCGGCCGATGCGCTCTCAGGCGGCGAGATCGGTTATCTCAAGCTGCGCGCCATGGGTTCGGGCGACATTGCGAGCTTTGCCCGCGATTACTTTGCCCAGCTCGACAAGCCGGGTCTCATCATCGACGTGCGCAACAATTCGGGCGGCAATATCGACAGCATCCTTGTCAGCATGCTCCAGCGGCGCGCATGGGCCTTCTGGGGCCAGCCCGACGGCAGCGGGATCGAATACACCAACATGCAGAACGCCTATCGCGGCCATATCGCGGTCCTGATCGACGAGCGCACCTATTCCGATGGCGAGACCTTCGCTGCTGCGATCAAGTCGCTCGGCATCGCGCCGCTGGTGGGCACGCGCACGGCCGGGGCCGGCATCTGGCTTTCGGACCGCAACCGGCTGGTCGATAATGGCGGGGTGAGGATCGCGGAATATGCGCAATACGACATCAACGGCAATTGGATCGTCGAAGGCTATGGCGTCGCGCCCGATTACGAAGTCGAGAACCCGCCCCATTCGACCTTCGAAGGCTCTGACGCGCAATTGGAGGCGGCAATCGCCCTGCTCAAGGAACGCATCGCGCAAGAGCCGGTGAGACCGCTTCAACCAAGGCCGCTCAGCCCGCTCGGGACGCCAGCCTCGGATGTGCGCCGGCTTGATTAGCACGGTCGCGCGGCGCGGTGATCAGGACAGGCGCCGATAAAGCTCGAGCGGGCAACCGGAGACACGTTCGAGCGAGAAGGTCGCGCGTGCGAACGAAGCGCGCTGCGGGTCCATGACGAGGAGATAATCAACGCTCCAGCGATCCGCGAAAGCTTGGGCACCCTTGGCGCCAAGGCGCCCTTGCGCCATGTTGCGCGGCTCCATCATTGTTGCGAACCCGCCAAGAGCTCCGGCTCGTGCGGCAAAGGCATCATCGCCTAGGACGAGGATGCGCGCCCCGCTGTCAGCACCGACACATTGCCCGAGCGCGCGCACATCAGCAGGATCATCGAAGCTCGACCAGGCCTGGCGCGAGGCGTTCACTGTGTCTGCGGCGCTCAACATCTGCAAGGCCAGAAGCGGGACCAGCCAGACGCCCGCAGCGAGCGCCATGAGGCGGCTATAAGACTGGCGCTGATGCCGACTATGGCCGCAGGCAACGAGCCAGGCTCCGATCGCAAGAAATGCAGCCCAGAAGACGGCGGAAAAATACCGGTATTCAAGATATCCTGTCAGGATCTGCGGAGCCAGCATGAAGAGCATTGCAGCAGCAAACAGCGCGAGGACGAAGAGTGCCCTGCGGTGATGAAGAGGCTCACCGTCGCCGCCGGGGCGCTGCGCTGCGAGCCAGTGCAGCCCGGCGATCATGGCTGCGCCAATGCCAAAAGCGAGGGTCATGGGCGTCAGGATCAAGCTGGCGGCGATCGTGACAAGCCGCAGCGCATTGCCTGCCACGCGCGCAGCCCATGCGCCGGGATCATCAGCCATGGTCGATTGCGGCTCGGGCCACCAATCGGTCACAAAGGCGCTCGCATCGAGCCCGGTGGCAATGGCCGAATTGTCGGTCGAAAGGAGGGTGCCAAAGGTGGTCCACGAATAGAAGACCCATGGGGACACCGCGAGCGCGGACGCGGCGAGACTGGCAAGTCCGAGCAGCGGTTTCCGTGTAAGCCAGACGATCATTGCAGCAACGAGCACGGGAAGTGCAGCTGCATCAAAGCGATTGAGGATGCACAATCCTGCGACAAGCCCGATAGCCACCGAGCGCCCAAAGCCGATCGAGCGGCCCGCGAGCAGAGAATACAGCACAAGCGCATAGAGCATCAGTTGCACAGGAATCGTGCGCCCCGCGCTGATCTCATCGAGGAGCATGTCCGGCCCAAGCAGGAGAAGCGCTGCCGCCACGCATCCAAACCATGCCGTACCCGTCGCGCGTCGCCAGATCATTTCGGACGCCACTGCAAAGCCAGCAAAGCCGAGCAGGGCGATGAAGAGCCCCGTGCGTGCGCCCGTTGAGAAAAGCGCGTCGCCCAGTGCGATAAGCACCGGATGAAGCGGGGGGAATGCGCTCGAATAAAGCGATGCCGAGGCATAGCTGCGGAAATGGCTGAACCGATAGAAATCCCCGAAGACAGTCTTCGAAAGCTCATAGAAGGCCCAGGAATCGGGCGAAAAGGGCGGATCGGCAATCAGCGCGGCCAGCAGCACCAGCGCGATGAAGGCGGCTCCGAGCACAGGCCAGAGAAACCCCGCCCGGCGCGGTGCGGCCTCGTCGGGCGTGTGGCCGCCGGTCGCGGCAAACACGGTTTCTCCCAGCAGTGCGAGCTTGGGGCCGATCCCGGTGATCTTGGTGGGCACTGTGCCCGTTTCGGGATAGGATCGGCGCACCGGCACATGCGCGGTTTTGAGCCCCAGCTGGCCTGCTCGCACCGTCAGGTAGAACAGCAAGCCGTAGACCTTGAATTCGTCGCGAAACGGCTGAACCGCCGGATGCGTCAGATAGCGCGCGGAATAGGCCCTGAAGCCGTTGGTTGTGTCGGTGTAGAAGCGGCGCCCGGCAAAGCTGAGAAGCGGGGCGTGGATGAGGCGGTTGGCGATCGTGCGTTCGAGCGGGGTGTTCTCGGCCTTCCCACCGGGAAGATAGCGCGAGCCCTGGACATAATCGCAGCCGTCCTCGAGCCGCGCAACCATGTCGGCCACCGCCTCGACCCCGTCCTTGCCATTGCCATCGATCGTGACGATGCCCTCATATCCCTCGCGCAGGCACCACGCATAGGCCATGCGCAGCTGCGCGCTGAGCTTGCCCGGCCCGGTCTTGGTGAGGACACAGCGCACGCCCGCGCTCGTGACGAAATCGGGATCGAGCGATCCATCGCTCGAGCCGCCATCGGCGATCACGACATCAACCGGGAGATCCGCCTGCTGGACGCGCAGAAGCTGAGCCCTGATCCGCTCGCCTTCATTGATCACCGGGATAACCAACGCAAAGGCGCTTTGCCGCGCCGAGAAGAGCGCGGTTTCGTGCGCGGGCACCTGCCAGTTCGCCTCATCCGGCAAGGGGATGGGAGCCATCCGGGTCATCGCGGTGCCTTCTCTTCGCCCGGTCTGTGTGCAAACACGACGAATTTGCTGAGCGCGAAATTCACGAGGAACGAGCCGCCCGCGCCAAGCAGCAGAATGACGAGGCTGTAGGACGAGCCGAGCACCCCATCAAGCTGGGCGACAAGCGCGATCCGCACGCCCAGCGTGAGGATGGCAACACCCAGATATTTGGCCGCTCTTGCCGATGAGAGATTGCGTGCACCGTGCTGAAAGCTCCAGGTCTGGTGAAGCGCATAATTGGCTACAGCGGCGATGACGAAGCCGCAGCTCGCAGCAAGCCACAGTGGCAAGCCAGCCAGTTCGGCAAGCGCCAGTGCGATCGCGATATCGATCACGAAGCCAAGGACGGTGACGCAGAAAAAGCGGATGAACTCGTTCATCTCGGGCTCTTTTGCGCGTGGATGGCGACGGCATCGGCAAGGCTCGGCAAATCGGCAAGATCGATGGCATCGCGCACGCTCGCCTTGCACTGCGCATCGCCGATCGGCGAACCATCGATCATTTCGAGCCTGAGTTTGGTGGGTTCCTCAGCCTCGAGCGGCGCTTCCAGCGTGATCTCGCGTGCGTTGGAAACGCCATAGCGGGGGAAATCGAGCCACGGATCGGATTGCTGGCGGCGCGTGAAGGGCGATTCCTCGATCACGGTAAGAACAGCGCTGCGCGATGCGGGGCCCGCCCTGTCGCGCGCAAGGCTCACTTGAGCCGTCCCGCCCGAACTCGCCCGCAATTCGATCTCCAGCGCATTCGTGCTCAGCTTGCTGACCTTGCATTGAGCGGGGCGCGTGAAAGGCCTGGACTGTTCGTCGCGGCGGATCCACAGCACATGCTGATCGCTCCTGCCGACCGGCCGATAGTGAGCATGGAGCGCTGCGAAAAAGCCTGCATTGGCGCGCGCGAGCCATCCCTCCCAGCCACTGTAATCGGGCGCGATCGTGGTCACGGCTGCGACCTCGCGGCGCCTGACCAGCGCCTCGAAATCAGCCCGGTTGCGCGGGCCAAGCGCATGGATGAGCGATCCGACCGGCGTCGGGCTTTCGATTTGTGCCGTTATATCGAGCGCCGATGTGTAGACCGAAAGCAGCTGGCGATCAGGCGCGATGCCCTGCGCTCGCCAATGCGCCGAAAACGCTTTCATTGCGGCAAGGTCGCTTGCGGTCGCCGGGCTGACATGAAAACCAAGTTCGCCTGCATAGACAGTTCGTTCAGTCTGCTCGAGAGTTTTTGCAAGCGCGCTGCCCTCCAGCCCGATCATGATCAGCGCAGCAGTTCCGGCAAGCGCATGGACCGGCAACTGGCCCAGCCCCTTCACCAACGCCCGACCATGACGCAGTATCACGCGCTGGCCCAGAATGATCGGCGCGCAGGCCCCGAAAAACACCGTGATATCGTTGTAGCCCGAGCCCACATGTCCGCCGATCTGCGGCAGCAATGCGGTGCCGATAAGACTCGCAGCGACAAAGACGAAGGCCCCCTCGCGCGTGTGCGCGCCGCGCCCGCGCAAGAGGCGCCAGGCGGCAAGCGCGCCACACACAACAAGGGAGGCCAGCGTCAGAACCGAAATCGGGCGGGCATTCGTGAGGATATGGGCAAGGTCCAGGGGCGAGAAGATGCGCGTCTCGCGGCCCCAGGGACCGAAATACCAGATCTGGTCTCCCGCCACATCCGCAAAGTTGTAGCGAAACCAGGGGTCGGGCTCACCATGAGTAGCCAGCAGCAGAATGAGCCCTGCACTCATCGCAGTGCCGATCGCAAAGGCTCCCAGCATGCGCAGCAGGACAAGCGGTCGGGTAGCCAACGCGAGCGCCAGCGTGAGGACAAGCGCGAGGACTATCGGAATGCCCGCATCGTTTGACCACAACAGGCCTATCCCCGTTGCCAACCCCAGAACGAAGGCGTGCACAAGGCTTTCGCGCAGCAGGATTGCACGCAGGCAGACCACGGCGGGAGCAAGCATGAAGAAGGGCAGAAAGCCTCTGATCGGTCGCAGCGAGTGTCCGGGATCGAAGGACAGCGGATAGGGATAGGCGATAAGACCGGCGAGGAGCGGGAGCGCGCAGAAGAAGACGAACAGCAAACCCACCGCGACTGCCCAGCGCTGACGTGCAGGGATGAAACGGAGGAACCAGGCAACCCAATAGGCGCTCGCAAAGGAACCCAAGAGGACGAACAGATAAGCCGCAAGCGTTGAGGCATAGAGGCTCTGCCCGAAAGCGAGAAAAGCGGGCAAGAGCGCAAGGATCATGGTGATCCCGAGATAGGACTGGAACTCTTGGCCCAGTTGCTCACCTTGCGCGAAGTGATCGAGCGCAAACCAGGTCTGCAACACGCCATCGATCGAGTGCAGGCTGTGCTCGAACTGGAGCGAGGCCGCCCGCATCGCCGCCAGCGTCAGCGCGAGCGCAAGCGCAATCGCCACCCCGGGGCCGGATCTCGGCAATGCTGCCCTGCTCATGATGCAGCGTATTCGCGGGCGCCCAAAACGAAGCGCTGATCGAGGCGGCAGAATTCGGGCGCCGTCTCGCGCACGGCTTCGAACAGGTCGTAGATATTGTCGATCTTGCCGCCGAGAATGGAGATCACCCGGCTCGTCTCCGGTTTTTGGTGGTAGAGGATCGGGCGCCCGTCATCATGTTCGTTTTTGATGAGAACGCTTTTCACGTCGAAGATCGAGCGTTGATAGCGCGCGCCTGCAAGACACGGCAGGTAACGCTGTGCATCGCGCACCATGTAGGCATGCCGGGTCGCGGGATCACAGGCGGCGAAATAGGCATGGGGATCGCGCCGGGTGACGTCATCAGCCCAGCTTTCATGCGGCGTGTAGCGCACGTGAGTGAGCGAATGGAGCCCTTGCGCGGGATAGGGCATGCACGAGAAGAACGGACCGTCCATCACCGTTACGCCAAGCGCGTGCAGTTCCTCGGGCGGCTCGACAAGCGCGAGTTCGGCGATTTCGTGCTTGAGGCTCGCATGCGGAAGCGCGGCCCTCGCGAGCACGGTATTGATCTGCGAATAGGTGATGTTGAAGGCATAACGCGCGCTGATTTCCGAGCCGTCCCCGAGCCCCGCAATGACGCCCGAGCGAGCGTTGGCGAGGGTCTCGAGCGCGGTCCCCAGGCGCACTTCGATGCCGGCACGCGCGAGGCGCTCGCCCATCAGGCGAGCCAGCACCGAATAGTCGAAGGCGACTTCGAAACAGGCGAAGGCCTGTTCGACCATGTCGGGATTGAACAGGGCGCTCTGGCTTGGCGGCGCGGGCGCGATCGGCGCGCCCATATCGCGGAACATGCGATAGAATTTCTTGGCAGTGACCTTCGAGCGGCGCCGCGCGATCGCATAGATCATCTCGAAATCATCGACCACTGCCTCGGGGAAGTCCTTGATGAAGCGCTGGTGCAGCAGCATCGACTTGACCGCGGTGACCGCCGAGCGTGGATAGTGAAAGCCGGTGTGGACTCGCGCCTGATTTACCCGCGAGGCCCGGCTCATCAGACTGTGTGAAGCCTCGACCAAAAGGACACGCCGTGAGATCGAGCGCAGATAGAGCGCAAGGCAGCAGCCATAAAAGCCGCCTCCGATGATAATGTAGTCATAATCGGTTCGCGCTTGCGCCGTCATGGCCGATCACCGCCCTGAGCGATCGATTGATCGCGCTCGAGTTCGACATTGAGATCGAGCGCGACCTTGCCAAACAGATCAATCCGGTTAACCTCCTCGCTCACACGTTCGGCCCTGGCCGCGCCGAGTTGTCCAAGCAGATGCTGCAGCCCAAGGCTGAGCCCCAGCATCGAAAGTCCCATGAAGACAGCGCTCAGCGTCAGCATGGCCGAAGTGGTGAGCCACCCCGGCGCAAGCTCGTCGATGAAGAGCCAGGCGCCCAGAATATAAACCCCAAAGCCAATGCCCAGCAGAGCGAGCAGGCTCGAAGTAAGCGATACGATCGCCAGGATGGTCGGCGCGAGATAGACCAGCACCTTGTTGAGCAGCGCGGCCCGGCGCGGCAATTGCGCGATCGTCCAGCGCTTGGCATCGGTCTTCTGGATTTGAAGGCAATTGTAGGGCACCCGCGGGTCTCGTGGCGGAAACCGCAGCGCAAGCTCGGGGGCTTCGTGCGCGAGCACATGGTTGAGCAAGGTTCGCGGAAAGGCGATGGTCTGGAAATCGTTGAAATTGACCTTGAATCCGGCGATCCGGCCGATCGCGATGACAGGGGTCGTAAGGCCGGTCACGATCGGACGGGCGGCCTTGCGAGTCGCAAGGGTCACCGCATTCGTTGCCTCGGTGTGTTGAAGGAACTCAAGCGCGTCGACGTCTTCGATCTCCGAACCGCTGCCGATAAGCACGATATCGCCGATCGCCTCTTCGGCGGCGATGACGCGCCGCTCGTAATACTCGCTTTCGCGTCCGGCAACGAACAGCCGCAGATCGCTCACTTCCTCCACAAGCGGCAGAAACGCCTCTCGCTCAGCCTGATCGACCACGAGGATGATCTCGCGAAACCGGTAGACCCGATCAAGCCGTGCGGCGAGATTGCGGACGGCTTCGAACACACCTTGGGTGGGGCGAAGGTCCGAAAAGCAGACCGAGATGACGATATCCTCGCGCAAGGGCGCGCTCAGCTGCGGGTCAATGTCAGCCATCGCAAAGCTCCTGCTGGGCAGCTGCTGCGGCAAGCCGCCCGGCCCCTTCGCTGACATCCGCAAGGCCGCGCTCCGATCGCTTCATCTCGATCGAGACCGCACCTGAATAATCCGCCGTCCCCAGCGCTTCGAGCACCGGCAGCAGATCGCGCCTAGCAGCCGGTGCTGGCGCGAGGTGCGGCTCGCTCACATGGACATGCGAGAGCATCATGCCCAGCGCAGGGATCGCGGCCGTGGCGGTGTCAATGCTCTCGTTCATGAGCATGGCACCCAGGTCAAAATTCACGCTGACCGCGCAGTGATCGACGCGCCGCGCAAACCGGGCGGCTTCATCGAGCGTGTTGAGAAAATTCGTGCCATAGGCAGCCGGATTGGGTTCGATAGCGATCCGCGTGCCCGCACTCTGCGCGCGCTCGCCAAGGCTGCGGAAGAGATCGGCGGCCTGCACGATCGCCTCGTCCATCCCCAGCTCGGCGGGAACCCTGCGCTGGGTCGGCGATCCGAACACGAGATTGGGTATGCCAAACCGCCCGGCAAGGTTGATCGCGCAGATCATGCCTGCCTCGAAGCGGCTGCGCGCCTCATCGCCTTCGAACAGGGCCGCACCGGCAACGCCGAACAGGAGCGATTGCATCGAGACCAGTTCCAGGCCGGCATCTGCGGCCTCGGCAATCGCTTCGCGCGCGATTGCAGCATCGGGCGCAAACGGATCATCGGCCGCGCGGAAAAACAGGCCCGGCGCGATCTCGAGCCCGGTAAAACCGGCATCGGCGAGGATCTGATAAGCGGAAAGGCGCTCTTCGCTCGCCCACGCGATATTGGACATTGCAAGCTTCATGCAGGCGCCCTTTGCGCTTGGCAGAACCGGGCAAGACCGGCCAGCACCTCGGCCCGATCGGCCAGATAGGCCCCGCCCCTCCCCCAAAGCGCCGCGTGGCGCGTTTGCATGTCTTCGCGGTGCAGGCGCGCAGGAGTTTTGGCCATCGCCCGCCCGGTGAGATGCTGATGGATGTCGCGCGCCGCGATCGGCTCTGTGGCGCAATGCAGATGGGTCAGCCCTGCGGCGAGCGCGGTGGTGATATCGGACCAGAGGCGGGCAATCGGGTAATACTGATAGGTCGTTTCGCGGTGATGGAACTGGCTGGCGTCAAACCCCCTTTCGATCAGGGCCTGTTCGAGCGCAGCCCGGCGCGCATCGCGCGATAGTTTGGGGCGATCGATGACCATCAGGCCAGCCACGCCCTGCGGGGCATAAAGCGCATGCAGGAAATCCGCGAGCGCAGGGCTAAGCGAAGCCTCGATCTCGCTCAGCCTTTCAGGCGAGAGCATGGTGGGAACCGGGTTGAGCAGATCGAACAGGAAATTCTTGCGCAGGCCTTCGCCATAAAGGGCGGGCAGCCGGACAATGAGGTGTGAGGCGAAGCGGCGCTCCACGAATTCCTCGAGCTCGCGGCGATGTCGACCATAGGCGCGCTCGCTCTCGAACGCATCGACCGTCTCGTCTTGGCCGCCGCCCGGATCAGCGAGCACGGCAATCGAGGATATGAGGACGAACCGCTCTGTGCGGGCGCGGTCCAGATGGCCGATGAGAGCGTGAACTTTCGCCCTGTCGGCTTCCGGATTGCGGTTCGCCTCGAACATCGAGCCGGGAGCTGCTGCGCATACGATCATTGCGCTTCGCTGCTGCGCCAGCTGCCCGATTGTCGCGCTGTTGAGCGCCCGCGCAAACCGCGCTTGGGAAAGCAGATTGCTTCCCACAAATCCGGTGTGGCCGATCAGGCAGCGATCATCGCCGATTGGGTCTGGACTGTGCATCTTGCCTTGCGCTGTGTTCTTTCCCGAAAGCGCGCCCCGAGCGCGCTTTCATGAGTCATAGCTCATGCGTAGTTAACACAGCGGTAAACTGGAGGCGGGCACGACGCTCTGCTTCGCCGCAAGAGTTGAGCATCGGCGTTGCATGCGCTCCGGACAGCTTGCCCGATTGATCTTGACCTCCTCGCCGCGCACATGGGAAGCCACACCAAACCGCGCCGCGCGCCGAGCAACACAGGACCACGCCATGACCACCCGACGCAATCTCCTCAAGTCGGCAAGCATTGGCGCGGCCGCGCTAGGCTTTGGCGCGACCGGCCTTGGCACAACCGGACTGGCTGCGAGAAAGACCACCTCGGCACAATGCGCACCCATCCGTCTTCCTGCGCCCATCTCGAACGCAGAGCGCGAGCAGCGGATCGCGCGCGCGCAGGCGCTCATGCAACAACAAGGCATTGCCGGGCTCGTGATCGAAGCGGGCACTTCGATGCTTTACTTCGCCGGCCTCGCCTGGGGCCAGGGAAGCCGCCTCACAGCGCTCGTCATCCCCCAGCGAGGAGCGAGCGTCGTCGTCTCGCCGGCCTTCGAAGAGAGCAAGCTGCGCGAGCTGATGGTGATGGAGATGGAAGTGCGCACGTGGGAGGAACATGAGAGCCCCTTCGCACTCATGGGCGGCGTGCTCGATGATCGCGGGTGCCACGGGGCGATCGGGCTTGAGCGCAACGCGCGGTTTTTCGTCGCAGATGGCCTGAGGCAGGATGTGGCCTCGCGCGAGATTGTCTCCGCGTCGCCGGTGATCGGGGCATTGCGGCAAATCAAGAGCCCGCGCGAAATCGAACTGATGCTCGCGGCCAATGCGATAACCATGGCGGCCTATCGCGAAATCCATCCCCGGATCGAGACGGGCATGACGGGCGATGATATCCGCGCGCTGATGGAGGCAGCCACGAAGGCTCACGGTGTGCGCCCGACCTTTACGCTTGCGCTCGTTGGCGAGGCGAGCGCCTATCCCCATGGATCGAAAAAGGTGCACAAGGTCAGCGAGGGCGAAGTCATCCTGATGGATTGCGGCTGCGATGTGTATGGCTACAAGTCGGATATCTCGCGCACCTGGGTTCACGGCAATGAACCCGATGGGCAGCAGCGCCGCGTCTGGGAGACGGTTCGGCGCGGCCAGGATATCGTCATGGAGACCGCGCAGCTCGGCACGCCCTTCGACCGGATAGACGATGCGGTGCGCGCGTTCTACGAAGCGGAGGGCTGGGGTCCGGATTATGCGTTGCCCGGCCTGTCGCACCGCACCGGCCACGGCATTGGAATGGATGTGCACGAGGATCAGTTCGTTGTGCGCAGCAACGAAACGCCGCTCGAGCCGGGTATGTGCTTTTCGAACGAACCGGGCATTTATTTGCCGGGCCGGTTCGGAGTGCGGATGGAGGATTGCGTGTACATGACTGCGGACGGCCCGCGGCTGTTCACTGGCCTGGCGCCCTCGATTGATGATCCGATGGGCTGATCTGTTGGCGAGGAGATGCGCGTGAGATACAGTTTGCGAAGTGTGCGGGCCCGCCTGCCGGACCGCGCATTGCGCCAATCAGCGCATCGGTGCTTGCAACCCGGTGAGCTAGCCGACTAAGCATTACGCGGCGGAAGCCGCTTTTTTGCCGGATGGCTGATCATCCGTCTCTCCCGGTCGACTGTTGATCGATCGATGCCAGATTGGGGTGGCGTATGGGGCTCAGCGCCTGCTTTACGGGACTGCAGATCGACGTTGCTGTCTACACGGGTGCGGCAACTGCGCTCGGCCTCGCCATTCTGGTTATCTGGATCCTCGGGCACGAGCAATTTGCAGGACGCGGCTTCTTTGCCGCAGCGATCAGCGCGATGATCGCATGGCTTGCCTTCGCCATGCTCGAGCTCGCGACCCCGGACCTTGCGTGCAAGATCGCGATGGCATCGGCGACCTGGCCCGCTATCACTTTCGCTCCGATCACCTGGTGCCTGTTCCTGTGGAGCTTTTGCTTCAGCCTCCCCGAACGGCCCGGATGGCTGGTCCCCGCCATTATCGTACTTCCGGTGATCGCTCTTTCAGCACTTGCGCTAACAAATCCGATGCACGGGCTCGTCTACACGCCCGAAACAAGCCTCGTGGTCGAAAGTGGGCGACTTTCTGCACGATTTGTTCATGGGCCCGGCTTCTTTGCGGCGGCAGCAGTGCTTTATATCTTCTTGTTGCTCGGCTTCGCGATTGCCGTTGTAGCAGCCTTTCGCGCATCGCGGCCCATGCGTCCACTGATGATGATCCTGTCCTTTGCGACCGCTGTGCCAGTTGTGGCAAATCTAAGTTATGTGCTGCTCGATGCGACGATCTTCGGTTTTGACCCTACGCCCTTCGCCTTTTCGATCGTGCTCCTGATCCTCACTCCGGTGCTCTATTCACCGCGCGGGTTCGATATATCCGCGATGGCGCGCGATCTGTTGTATTTCAACATCTCGGACCCGGTCCTCGTCGTCAATACGAGCGGGATCGTGACCAGTGCCAACCCGGCGACGCAGGCGATCCTTCCCGACGTGCGTCCGGGCCGCGCGCTCGAGCCCTCCAGTCCGCTGAACCTCGTTCCGAAGCTCGCCGTAAGTCCGCGGGCACAATCGACCCAGCGCGTCATCACGATCGGCGATCAGCGCTTCAACCTGAAAGTCCTTCCGATCTCGCGACCGCTGGGCGAGCGCGGCGATCAACTCGGCGCGGTTGCCATCCTGAGCGACGTGACCCAGCTCAAGCTTCAGGAAGAACGCTTCCGGCTGATCGCGGATTCGGTGAGCGATGTCCTGTGGGATCACGATTTCGACAATGGCACCTGGTGGGTGAGCGATGACTGGCCCCAGAAGCTCGGCGTGGATTGGCCTTCCGACAAGGCGAGTGTGGCGAACTGGTTCAAGCGCGTGCGGCCTGAGGATCGCGAAAAGCTCGACCGATCGTTTCGCAAGGTCCTCAAATCCAACGATGATACCTGGGAAGTGAATTACGGATTTCTCGGCAATGATGGCGAAGTGATCGATATGCTCGTGCGGGCCGCAGTGTTCCGCCACCCGGATGGGCGCGTATCGCGGATGCTCGGCAATGCGCGCAACATAAGCGCCGAGAAACGGCAGGCCGAAGGATACACGAGGGCACGCGCGCTCGAAGCGCTGGGACAACTGACCGGCGGGATCGCACACGATTTCAACAATCGGCTGATGGTCATCATGGGCAATGCCGAGATCATGGAGATGACCGATCTCGATCAAGCGCAGCGCGAATCTCTCGATTTGATCAAGAGCGCGTCCGAAAGCGCGCGGCAGCTCACAGAGCGCCTGCTGGTCTTTGCTCGGCAGTCCCCGCTTGGCAGCCAGCAAATCGAGCTGGAATCCGTGCTGCGCGCAACGATCGAGCTGCTTTCGTCCGGCCTGCCCGACTGGATCACCTTCGAGCTCGAGGTCGAACAAGGAACCTGGAGCGTTTCGGCCGATGCCAATGGGCTCGAGCAGGCGATCATGAGCATCGCTGTCAATGCGAGCGATTCGATGCCCAAGGGCGGAGCCATCACGATCTCCTGCCGCAATCACGAGGCAAGCGAAGGGAGCATGCCCGAACTCGCCCTGGGCCAGTATGTCGCCATCTCGATCAGAGATGAAGGCCACGGCATGCCACCCGAAGTCGCGGCGCAGGCCTTCAACCCTTTCTTCTCGACCAAGGACATCGACAAGGGAACAGGCCTCGGGCTCAGCACGGTCTATGGATTTGCCAAGCAGGCGGGCGGGCATGCAACGATCGAAAGCGAGCCCGATGAAGGAACGATTGTCGAGATCTTCCTGCCCCGCGCGCGCGGCGAGGATGCCGCACCGGCGCACGATCCTGGCCGTGGGCGCCTCAAGGCATCCGGCGCAGGCGAGCGGATTCTGGTGGTCGAGGATCAGCCAATGGTGCGCTCGCATGTCGAGCGATTGCTGACCAAGATGGGATATGATGTGACCGCGGTGTCCAATGCGAGCGAAGCGCTCGCCCGGCTCTCGCGAAGCAGGAAATTTGACCTCGTCTTCACCGATGTGGTCTTGCCCGGAGGGATGACCGGGCAGGATCTGGCAGAAGAGATCAAGAAGATCGATCCGACGATGCCGGTCCTCTTCACCTCAGGCTATCCGGCCTATGCTTTCGAGCATCTCGGCATCACGGAGATGCAGGAGGTCAAATTGCTGCGCAAACCCTATCGGCGCAAGGAACTCCAGGATGCGATCACAGCGCTGCTCGCGCAATAGACCCGCAGGCAAACTGGTCTGGCGCAAACCAGCTGCTCATTTCCGACGCAAGAGAATAATGGCGCGCCCTGCAGGACTCGAACCTGCTGCCTCAAGATTAGAAGTCTCGCGCTCTATCCAGATGAGCTAAGGGCGCGCGCTGAATTGGCCAATAGCGTGCTTTGCCTTCCAATCAAATAAGGCTACGTCCCGCTTCCATGGAAAATCCGCGCACTGACGATATTGATCCGGCAGCAGCCTTCGATTCCGATCCCGATGACGGCATCCAGGCCACCAGCCACGCCCCGGTGACCTTTCGCTATTACGAATTCGTCATGGCGGCGTTCGTGACGATCCTTTTGCTATCGAACCTGATCGGGGCCGCCAAGCTCACCTTTGTCGAGATCAGCTGGTGGCCCAGAGGCGTTTGGCCTGCCCCCGATGGCGTGTTCATCTATGGCGCGGGTATCCTGTTTTTTCCGCTCGGCTATGTCATCGGCGATGTATTGACCGAAATCTATGGCTTTGCGCGCGCGCGCCGGGTGATCTGGACCGGTTTTGGCGCCATGATCTTCCTTGCGTTCATGAGCTATATCGTGGTCAGCCTGCCGGCCTTTGACGGTTGGGCCTGCGCTGCGAGCGGCTTTGACGGGCAGGGCCCGCTGACATCAACCAGCGATCCTGATGGACCCACCGGCGCGATCTGCCAGCAGACCTATGAGAGCGTCTTCGGCAGCACATGGCGCATCGTGGTCGCCTCGATCGTCGCCTTCTGGGCGGGAGAATTCGTCAATTCCTATGTCATGGCAAGGATGAAGGTGTGGACCAAGGGACGCGCCCTGTGGACCCGTACGATCGGTTCGACGGTGGTCGGCCAGGGTGTCGATAGCCTAATCTTCTATCCGGTCGCATTTCTCGGCATCTGGACGAGCGAAGCGGTCATCACCGTGATGATCACCAACTGGCTGCTCAAGGTCACCTGGGAAGCCGCGCTGACCCCTGTGACCTATGCCGTGGTGGGCTGGCTCAAGAGGGCGGAAGGCGTCGATCTGTTCGATACGGACACTGATTTCTCGCCCTTTTCGAGCACAGTCTAGTCGGTCTCGTAGAGCGCATCCTCCTCGACGATCTCGACCCGGTAATCGCAGCCAAGCCGGCCCGAAAGCAGCTTCATGTCCTTTTCGACCGGCACCCCGAAAAGCGCCTCGTGACTGCGCGCCAGCCGCAGCACCAGTGCATCTTCGCGGGTGAACAGGCGGCTGACCTGAAGCGACCGGCGCGAGCCTCCGCCCAGACGCCGGGCCAATCGCACCGCAAGCCCCCAGCAGATCGCTTCGCCAAGCGCCTTGTCGCTCGCCAGCGCGCTGATCGCAGGCGGAAGGTCGAGTTCGTTGCCATTGGCCGCAACCGCTGCGCCGAGCATTGCGCGCTCGTGCGCTTCGATCCCGATCCAGCGCTTGTGCAGCGCCCAATCGACCGCTTGTGGCAAGCGAATATTGGGCTCGATCTGCATCGAGGCGAGCGCGAGCATTGTGGCCGCAAGCCGCAGGCGCTCGCCGCCCTGCGTATTTGCCGGCACCGCCCCCGCGCTCCACCCCGCCATCTGCGCCGCCAGTGTTGCAGGGGCCCCGCGTTGTTCGGCAAAGGCCGCAATTCCGGCGAGCAAGGGATCTTGCGCGCGGTCTTCAGGCCCCAGACGATCATACAACAGGCCCTCGCGCAGCCCCCAGGACGAAAACACCAGACCGCAAGGCTCGAGCACACGCAGCATGGCGGAAAGCAGGATCGCGGCATTGGGCAGCTTTTCCGCACGCATCGATGAAATGCGCTTTCTCGCCTTGAGGCTCTCAAAGTTCTCGCTCGCCAGCGCAGCGATCAGCGCCTTTGCCGCCTCGCGCCCGAGCGAAAGCCCGTGCGGATCGCTCAATGGGTGCTCTTGCATCTGCATCGCGAAAACCGCCATGGCCCGCCATGTGCCGCCCACCAGATAGAGCGTCTCGCCGCTCGCTCGCGCCCCGCCCTCATTGCGGATCACCTGCTCGATGCGCTCGCGCATGGCGCTGTCGGACTTGTCGCCCTTGCTTCGGAAATCGGGCAGCCTGAGGGCGCCAAGCGGGAGCGATACCGGATTGCTGGCCTGCGCCGAGGCAAGATCGACCAGCTCAAGGCTGCCCCCGCCCAGATCGGCAACGTATCCGCGCGCTTCGCGAAACGCTCCGGCCACGCCGCTCGCGCTCAGGACCGCCTCCTCCTCCCCGGACAGGACCCGCGGCGCAAGACCAAGAGCGCGCAGTGTGGCGATGAATTCGCCTCCATTGCTCGCTTCGCGCACCGCCGCCGTGGCGACGGTCTCGACATCTTCGATCCGCAAATCCTCGAGCAGCAGGACGAACCGGGAAAGACCCCGCATGGCCAGCGCAATCGCCTCTTCGGCAAGCACGCCCTTGTTCGCGATATCGCGGCCAAGGCGCGCCGTGACCTTTTCGTTGAGCAACACAGCCGGGGCGCGCGGTGATCCGCCGTAGATGACAAGGCGCACCGTGTTCGAGCCAATATCGATGATTGCACGGCTTGGCCGGGTTCCTGAAAAAGCCCCGTCGCGATCCCCACGCCTTTGTTTGAATTGCATATCCGCTACTTTTCAGCCCATCTTCAATGGGCGCGCCCTTTTCGAAGCGAGAGCTTGGGCACTGCACCTGCTTCGAGCGCCCCACCGCGGCCGGACAGGGACGGATTGGTCATGAAATAGCGATGACAATTGAACGGCTTGTCGCCTGAAGGCGCGCGCTGATAGCTGCCGTCCGGCGCAAGAAACCAGCTTTGTTCGGTATCAAGCATATTGGCGAGCAGAACCTGCTGAAGCACCTGATCATGAACCGTGCCCTTGGCGATCGGGATCAGCGCCTCGACCCGGCGATCAAGATTGCGCCCCATCAGATCGGCCGACGAGATGAACACGGCCGCATGCGGGCTCGGCATCGGATGGCCATTGGCAAAGGCATAGATCCGGCTGTGTTCGAGAAATCGACCGATGATCGACTTGACACGGATATTTTCCGACATGCCTTCAATCCCTGGGCGCAAGCAGCAGATTCCCCGGCATACCAGTTCGACCTGCACGCCCGCCTCGCTTGCTGCATAAAGCCGATCGATCATGCCCTGATCGGTTATCTGATTGGCCTTCATCCAGATTGCGGCCGGCTTCCCCTTACGCGCATTGGCAATCTCGTTGTCGATCTGGCGATAGATTTCCTCGCGCAGATTGAGCGGGGCGATGAAGATCCGCTCGAGGCTGTTGGGCTCGACATAGCCGGTCACGAAGTTGAACATCTTGGCGGCATCGCGCACGAGCTTGGGATCGGCGGTAAAATAGCTCAGATCAGTATAGATCTTGGCGGTGACCGGGTGATAATTGCCGGTGCCGAAATGGCAGTAGGTGCGAAAGCCCTCTTCCTCGCGGCGCACCACCATCGCGCATTTGGCGTGGGTCTTCCAATCGGTGAACCCATAGATCACCTGCACCCCGGCGCGCTCGAGCTTGGCGGCCCATTTGAGGTTCTGCTCCTCATCGAAGCGCGCCTTGAGTTCGACGACAGCCGTCACGGAAATCCCGTTCTCAGCCGCCTCGATCAACGCATTGATGACCGCGCTCTGCGAGCCCGCGCGATAGAGCGTCTGCTTGATCGCAACGACATCGGGATCAGCGGCAGCCTGGCGGATGAAATCAACCACCACCTCGAAGCTCTCATAGGGGTGGTGGATGATAATGTCCTTCTCGCGGATCGCGCTGAAGGCATCGCCATCATGCTCGCGGATCCGTTCGGGATAGCGCGGCGAATAGGCATCAAACTTGAGATCGGGGCGATCTTCGGAGACGATTTCGGCAAGGCCATCGATGCCGATCATGCCATCGGTCTTGATGACGGCCGCCTCATGCACGCCAAGCTGTTCGAGCAGCATGGCCTCGGCGGTGGGATCGAAATCCTCCTCAAGCTCGAGCTGGATGACTTGCCCGCGGCGGCGGCGCTGGATCGCGCTGCGAAAGGTGCGCACGAGGTCTTCGGCCTCCTCCTCGATCTCGATATCGCTATCGCGCAAGACCCGGAAAAGCCCATCGCCCTCGATGGTGAAGCCGGGGAAGAGCTTCTTGGCATAGCGCTGGATCAGGCTGGCAATCGAGATGTAGATCGCGATCTCTCCGGCGATCTCGCCGGGCACACGGACAAACCGGGGCAGCGCGCTCGGGATCAGGATCATCTCGATGATCTGCTCCTTGTCGGCATCGCGCGTCAGCGTGAAGAGCAATCCGACGCCCTCGTTCTGGACAAACGGGAACGGGTGGGCCGGATCGAGCGCCTGCGGGGTGATGACGGGAAGGATCTCCTCGAGGAAGAATTCCTCGAGCCATTTGTGCGCCTCGCGCTTCACGCGCTGTTCGTCGGCGATGTGAATATCGGCCTCGGCCAGCAGATCGCGCAGGCTGCGCCAGATTTCCTGCTGGAGATCGGAAAGCTCGGACAGCTTTTCCCTGATCGCGGCGAGCTGCTGGCTCGGCGTGCGCCCGTCAATCGCGGGTTTTTCGATGCCGCGCTGCACTTGGCCGACAAGGCCGGCCACGCGGATCATCATAAACTCGTCCAGATTGCTGCCTGATATCGAGAGGAAACGCAGCCGCTCGAGCAAAGGATATTGCGGATTGCAAGCCTCGGCGAGCACGCGCTCGTTGAACGAGAGCCAGGACAATTCGCGATTGAAATAGGCGCCGCGCTCTTCCAGCGGATTTTCGGGCAAGGGCGAGGAGCGGGTCTGGGGCGCCTCGATCGTGCTCATCTGGTGGGATCCCCTTATAGAAGTATCGGTCGGCCTGAGAGCGATGTCTGACCGCATCGGCCCGGGCCGGCAACCGGCCCCGGCGCGCCATGTGGCCAGCTGCTCGCGATGTAAATCATCAGGCAGCGGCTGTCACACAATAGTCATGATGAGACCAGCGTCCGGCTTTCTGCGATCTGCGTGATCCCGCGCTTGCCACTGGCATCGCGCCCGAGCTGCACGATCACGTCGATCACATTGGCGGCATAGGCAATCGTATCCGATCGGGTCAGCCCGATGCCGGTCTGCATCACCATCAGCGACAATTGCTCAAGCGCGCCGCGCAGGCTGTTGGCGTGGATCGTCGAAAAGCTGCCAGGGTGGCCGGTGTTGATCGCGCGCAGGAATGATACGCTCTCCGCGCCGCGCAATTCGCCCAGCACGATACGATCGGGCCTGAGGCGCAAGGCCGCCTGCAGAAGCTCGTTGGCCGTCACCTTCGCTTCGCCCAGCTCGCCCTTGACCGCGACCAGACCCACCGAATTCTCGCCCGGAAACTGCAGCTCGGGCGTGTCCTCGACGAGCACGACACGCTCACGGCGGGGAATCTCGCCGAGCATCGCATTGAGGAAGGTTGTCTTGCCGGTGCTGGTGCCGCCCGAGATCAGGATGGTTTTGCGGTGGCGAATGGCTTCGCGCAGGAATTCGATCGGCTGAAACTGCGGATCGGGCATTTCGATGACCTGTTCGCCAGCCAGCGGCCCGTTATCATAGGCATCAAGCGGCAGATCGAGCCGGCGATGGCGCCGGATCGCCATGATCCAGTGCTTGCGGCTCGCCGGCGGTCCGCAGAACTGCACGCGCGCGCCATCGGGCAAGGTCGCGCCCAGCAGCGGATGCTCGCGGTTGATCCCCTGATGGCTGACCCGGGCGACCTGCTCGGCGAGGCGCTGAACCAGACGATCATCGATGTGCGGCGTTTCGATGCGCTTGATTCCGGGATCGGAGGCATCCTCGATCCATAATTCGCCTGGCCGGTTGACCATGATCTCGGTCACAGTGTCGCGCTCGAGCCACTGCCTGAAGGGCGCAAGATAGGCCTCGAGATAGACGCTGCGCTCCGACAGGCCAATCAGCCCCACGCCAGACTGCGCGTTCGCTTGATCGCTCATCGGGTCGCCACCATCAGGTGCGCCCTGTTCGGCGGCGCCTTGCGAAGCGCTCTCGTCAGCGCCTCTTCCGAGGGGATGGATCTGCGCGCTCATCGCTCGACCGCCCGATCCCAGCTCAGTTGGCAACCGAGCTGAAATCGAGATCGCGCGCGGTGAAGACACGGATCGGCTCACCCATGCGCACGCGGATCGTTGGGCCGACCTGCGCATCGCTTTGCGCCGCGACCGCCGCCGCGCCCTGCCCGGCCCCGCCCAGCACAACCGAAGCGCCCCCAGTGCCGATGGCAGAGAGCCCGCCGATCACCGAAAGCAGCATGGCCGAGCCAAAGCGCTTGAAGAACTTGTTGTCGACATCGCCGGGAAGTCCGGTCGTCCCGTCGAACCCGACCGCAGGCGAGGCGATGTTGACCGAAGCGCCATCGGGCCGGATCAGCCGCGTCCAGATCACATAGGCGCGCTTCTGCCCGTTCTGCACGCCCGACTGATACTGTCCGACCAGCCGAGAGGAGCGCGGCACGAGGATCTTGGTCCCGTCAAAACTGCGCACATCCTGGCTGACCACGGCGCGGACATAACCAGGCACATCGGTGTTGATCGCGGTCTCGAGGATGGCGGGAATGAGTGTGCCCTGCGTGACGGTCGTCGCGGGATTGGTCATTGCGCGTGCCTGGGCAGGCGCGCCGCCTACTCCGCCAATGCGCGAGGCGAATTCGCCTGCCGAGCCGCCCGCGCCGCTCGTCCCTTCCTCACGGGCTGCCGCGCCGATCGCTTCTGCAATCGGCGCGGCGGCCGCATTTGAAGCAGCGCGGCTCGCATCATACACGACCGTCGGGCTGGCATAGGGATTGGCTGCGGGTTGCGGCGCGGCCGCGAGCACCGGTGCAGGGGCAGGGTCTGCCCGCTGCGGCGCAGGCTGGGGAACCGGGTTCACCGGCTCGACTTCGGCCGGCTGAACTGCGGGGGCAGCGGCCTGCGGCGGTGCGACTTCGGGATTGCCGATTGGCTCGGCCTGCTGAAGACGCGCGGCATTCATACTCCACAAGGTGACTGCGCCAAGCCCGAAAACAATCGCGACACCTGCGGCAAGTCCCAGCCCTTCGGTTTTCGAGCGGCGATCGGTGATCGCGGGGAAACTCGCCCTGCTCGCCAGATCGATGACTTCGGCGCTTTCCTGTTCGCGCGGATCGCCCTGCGCATCGTGCCCGCTGCCCGAGCCCTTCTTGGGCGGAAGACGCATTGCCAGACGCATCAGTGAAACTCCTTCATCAAGGCCCGTGAAAAGGCCGCGTCAAAAATCGCGAGAACCCACCGGAGCCATGCTCGCGCTGCGCGAGCGCGGAGCAACGGGGCCCTGGTTGACCAGTGTAGCACGATCATCCCCCGAACGCAGGATGATTTGGGCCGGCACGCGGTCCAGCACGACCGTCTCACCGCGCACGGTGAAATTCACCGGCCCTTCTTCGCCGTTTTCGTTGGTGATCAGGATGGCGGGGATCGCGGTGCCTTCGGGCCAGGTCAGGAACACCACCTCGCCATTGTCATAAGCGCGCACCGGCAACAGGTCGTCCGTGCCCGTGCGGGCCCAGGCGAAATTGAGCTCGGCCGGATCCTGCACGGCAAAGGGATCGCTCGCTGCGGCCAGCTCGGCATCGCTCGCGCGCTGCTCAGCAGCTCGCTTGGCAGCGGCCTCGGCGGCAAGCCGGGCCTCTTCCTTCGCCTTCTCAAGCTCGGGATAGCGGAAACCGAGCACGTAAAGCGGCGCATTGCGCGGGCTGGCGATCAGATCGAACAGGTAGGTGCGTTTATTGGTCACCACCGTCATGTTGGTTTTGGCCGCCGGCTCGAGCGGTTTGACAAACAGGATCGATTGCGCCTTGTTGGGCTGGACCTGCCAGGCATTGCTATCGCCGATCGCGACATTCTCGATCGCTTCGTCTTCGGCGAACTTGATCGTTGTCTGTACCTTCACCTTGCCGCGAATGGTCACGACGGCGGCTTCGTCATAGACGAGCGTAACAAGACGGCTGTCAGGTTCCGCGTCGGTGGCCTGAGCGGTTTCCTGAGCCAGAGCCGGTGCAAGCCCTTCTGGGGCAAGGCCGAGCGCGGGCAAGCTCAAGGCGAGCCAGGCAAGGCTCTTCGATCTCATTGCGGTGTCTCCGTTTGCGGCGCCGATGGTGCGCGTGCGCTTTGAGCTGAACCCGTGCCTGCCGAGCGGAAGCGGTTGCCGATCCCGCGCGTGCGCGAGCTGGCGCCGTTAGTGCCTTGCGCCTGAGCGCCCGGTGAACCGGCGGCATAAACCTTGGTCTCGCGAACGCTGGTCACGGTGCCAGTGCCCGTATCGTTTGCTGCATACGGCGCGCTTACAGGCGCGATGTCGGCCCGGCGCTGGCTTGCAGCGGCGCTGGCTGCCGGCGCCGCTGCGAGCGTGCGGTCGGGTGCCGGCTGCAGAGCAGGCGCCGGGGCGCTTGCCGGCTGAGCCTGATCGCTGCGTGCGTTCTCCTCGATGCCCGCAAAGCCGAAAACCTGCCACTTGCCGACCATCAGCGCGGAGACGATCAGCGCCATCAGCATGAGCATGCAATGGACAAATCCGACCACAAAGAACGCCATCGCGGCCTGTTGGTCGATCTGGCCCGGGATCGCGACGAGGCTTGCCAGAATCGGGACCGCCATCTCGAGCATGATCGAGCCGCCGACCACGGCGAAGATCGGCACCAGCGCCAGCATGACGAGCCCCTTGAGCCAGCCCACGAACAGCCCGCGCGTCCCGTTGAACAGGGCCAGCACGACGAAAATCGGACCGACCGCAAGCAGGAGGGCAAGGCCGATGCGCGCCGTCACCAGCAGCCCGACCGTGCCGAGCAGCAGCAGCATTGCGCCAAACCACATCATGCCGGGCGGCGAGAACATATTGATATCGCTCTGCCCGTTCGAAGCCTCCTGCACCGCTATAAAGACGATATCGAGCTTGGTCGCGAAAGTGGTCGTGGCCGATCCGTCCGTCCCGGTGAGCACGCCCGCGACCCAGTCCGGGCCGAGCACGAAGAGGTTGTAGAACACGGTCGAAAAGGCGGCGAAGGAGGTCGCGAAGGTCAGCACGAGGCCCAGCGTCATCATCCGGGGGACAAGCGCGCGCACCGAAAGGCTGGCGCGGCCCAGCATGAGGCCGATACCAAGGAAGGCGACATAGAAGATCAGCAGCATGGTGAGAATGATCGCCATCTGCCCGTCCGCGCCAAACAGACGGCCAAACGCCTGCTCGCTCACCTGGCCGGCAATGCAATCGACCGCCGTGAGCGCAGCCGCAACGCCCGAGCCCACTTCCTGGGCGGCGATGTCGCAGGTGGTATTCATTCGGCTGCCTGCCAGACGGGAAGCCCGGCCTCGTCATCCGAGCCGCTCGCTCCGTCGGGCCATGCCCGGTTTGTGAGCGCGGGATACCACTGCGAGGGATCATCACCGACCGCCTCGCGCAGCAGATCGAGCCGGCGTACGGCCGCCTCGCGGCCCGAGAGGATCGTGAGCACTTCAGGCGCACCCGACAGATCGAGCCGCACGACCACGCTCGCATCGGGCTGGCGCACAAGGAAACAGCGGCTATGGGCGGGCAGCGTCCGGATCAGGGCAAGCTCGTGATCGGTAAGGCCAAAGCCGTCGCAATAATCCTCTGGACGCGCCCGCGAATTGGGCATGAAAACCATCGTCGCAGTCTGCTCGACCAAGGCGGTCGAGATGCGGCTCTCGAGTGCATCGCGCGCCGACTGCGTCGCAAAACCGACAAGCGCGTTGCGCTTTCTAAGCGTCTTGAGCCAATCGCGGATGCGGGCGGCAAAGACCTCGTCATCGAGCGCCTTCCAGCCCTCGTCGATCAGGATCATTGTCGGCTTGCCATCGAGCCGCTCGTCGATCCGGTGGAAGAGATACATCATCGTCGGCGTGCGCAGGCGCGGATTTTCGAGCAGCTGCGTCATGTCGAAGCCGAGCACGCGGGCATCGAGATCGAGCAGGTCGCGCTCATTGTCGAACAGCCAGGCGTGCTCGCCTCCTTCGCCCGAAGGCGAGCCGATCCATGCGCCCAGGCGATCGGCGAGATCGCCCGTTTCGGGCCGCCGTGCGCCCGAGAGCAGTTCGCGGAAATGCCTCAGGCGCCGCAGCTTGGGATCATTGGCATAGGCGGCATCGACCGCAGAGGAGATGAGCGAGAATTCTTCGGGCCCATCGGCCTTGAGCAGAACTGCGAGCCAATCGCGCAGGAAGGCCCGGTTGGAGGGTGTGTCGGGCAGCGCGAGCGGGTTGAAGCCGGTCGGCTCGCCGGGTGAAATCCGGTCATAGCGCCCGCCGATCCCGCGAATGAAAAGCTCAGCGCCGCGATCCTTGTCGAACAGGATGGTGCGGGGCGCAAATTTCTGCGCCTGTGCCGCCAGAAAATTCATCACCACGGTCTTGCCCGAACCTGACGGGCCGATAACAGAGAAATTGCCGAGATCGCCATGATGGAAATTGAAGAAGAACGGGGTCGCGCTGGTCGTCTCGAGCAGCGTCACCGCGTCGCCCCAGTGATTGCCGCTCGCCTGCCCGAGCGCAAATCCATGGAAGCTGCCAAAGCTCGCCATGTTCGCGCTCGAGATCAGCGCGCGGCGCACGATATAGTCCTCATTGCCGGGGAATTGCGCCCAGAAGGCGGGCTCGAGATTGGTATCCTCGCGCACCGCGATCGCGCCGGTGTCTGCCAGCGCCGCCGAGCAGGCTGCGGTCGCATCGTCGAGCCGGTCAAGCGTGCGCTCGCGCACCAGCACGGTGAGGTGATGATCGCCAAAGCCCACACCGCCATTGCCCAGCGCATCGCGCGCAGCCATCATGTCGGCCCGCTCTGCGGCGGCCTCCTCGTCGACCGAGCGCGAACGCCGCAGCGCCAGATCGATCCGCTCGCGCGCGGTCGTGCGCTCATTGGGCGCATAGCTCTCGGTGACGATCATTTCGTAAGGAAGCCGCAAAAGCCCGTCGAGCAGGCCGGGGGAGGTCGCCTCGGGATAATCCTTCAAGCCCAGGATCGCGGCAAAATCCGGATCTCCGCTCCCACGAAGCTCCATCGCATCGAGCCCGAAACTTGCCCGCCTATATGGCAGCATGTGGCCAATATCGGTCTCGGGCGCCGGACGGCGCACCGGGCGCATCTCGCCATTATAAAGCGCTGAGAGCAATTCGAGCATTTCCGAATTGGTGCCGCCCTTCGAACCGGCGGCGTCGTAATCCCCGAGCGGCGCAGCGCCATAGGCCGAGAGCGAGGCGGTCAGGCCCGTGACCGCTGCCTTGAGGCTACGCACATCCTTGGGATCGGCCTCGAGCTCTTCCCTGCTGCGCCGGGCGAAGAACTTCGCCATCCGCTCGGGCAGGCCGGTCTTGCCGCGCGCGGGCCGGCGGATCAGCGTGACGAACTGATCGTTGATGAACAGCGAGCCGCCAGCGAGCCGCTCTTTCCAGCGCGCATCCATATGGCGCGATAGCGGATCGGGAAATTCGGCATCGAGCTCGACCTCGACCCGCCGCCGGATCACATGATGATAGAGCACGAAGCGTGCATCGAGCGTCGAGCGCAGCATGACCTCGCGGGTCGCGGCATGGGCGTTGAGCGCATCGGAGTCCTCGGTCTCGAACAGCAGACCGGGCACCTGGATCGCGCTCATGACCGAACCATCGCGCAGCAACACGGTGTGCTCGTCGATCAGCCGCTCATAAGGCAGGCGCTCGCCGACCAGCGCTTCCTTTGCGCTCCAGCTGGCTGGTCCGATCCATTTGGCCATGGTCAAAGCCCCTCCTTAAGAGGCCAGTTTAATATCACATCTCAGGGCGCGTAGGAATTGCAGCCCCAGCGCCTGAAATTGGGCACGCGCGGACATTTCGATACCTTGGTGATCCACAGATCAAAGATGCGCGGCTCGCGCAGCGAAGCGAAATAGCCGATCAGATGCATGACGATCGGCACCGGGATGATCCAGAAGCTTTTCAGGATCAGAAAGGCGATCGTCGTCACCATCAGGTTGATGATGAAGAAATTCATCGTCACCCCGGCAAACATCTGCGGACGGGTCAGCGCGCGGTGGACCGGATGACGGACGAGATCGCTCATGGTTCGGGCTCCCTATCGCGGTCTAGCCTGCTGCCGCCTGAATGCCCGCCACGATCGTGGTTGCGCCGAACAGGATGAAAACGCCAACGATGACGGTCGCACCGAAACGCCAGTTCATCCGTCCGGTGAGCATCATGAAGCCGATCGCGGCAACCGCCATGACCGCAACGGTCGTGGCAACAGTGCCCAGCAAGGTGCCCTGCAACCAGGCGAGCGCATTGACGATCGGGCCCGCACCCTGCGGATCGGCGCCTTGTTGCGCGTTGGCAAGGCCGGGCGTGGCAAGCAGAAGCATCGCGATTGCTAGGCGCGAGAGAAAGGCGGCAGGAGATGGCATGGGGTGTTTCATTGTCCTTGTCTTTGTGAATAAGAGCATCGGGCGAGCATCATCGGGCATGGCTTGCCGCTATCGCGCATCGCTGCGCGAATGATTTGCCAGCCGTCCCATGATCGCGGCCACATAAAGCTTTGTCTCGCGGATATTGGGAATGCCGCCCGCGCGGATGACCCGCCCCGGCCCGGCATTATAGGCGGCAAGCGCCTTTTCAAGATCGCCATCGAACCGATCGAGCTGTTCGCGCAAATAGCGCGCCCCGCCCTCCAGATTCTGCATCGGATCGTCAGGATCAACGCCCAGATAGCGCGCCGTGCCCGGCATGAGTTGCGCAAGCCCGCGCGCGCCGGCATGGCTGATCGCGGTCTCGCTCCAGCGGCTCTCCTGCCAGACGACCGCTTCCAGCAGGCTCGGGCTGAGATCGAAGCGCTGGCTGAGTTCGGCAACCTTGGCGGCATAACGCGGCGGAATGGAAGACGCATTCATCGCAGTGTCCGCAACGATCGCTTCGGGGACGAGGATCGCGCTCAGCTCCTGGGGGCCTTCGCCCGGCTGAGCGCTCGCCACGGCCATACCATCACGCACGGCGCCAGCGGACCCGCCAGCCACCCAGCGCGCCCCTTCGCCATCTATCTCCATCACATCCGCGCTCGCCGGTGAAGCGATGCCAAAAACCGCCAGCACCAGCGCGGCCGGTGTCGAAATCCGTCTCGCCGTCGCGAAAATCATGGTCAGACCCTCCAGAGCTCCCCGCTCTGTCTAGTCTAAATGACAAGGAGGTGACAGAGGGCGATCTTGCGAGGGACGTTTGTCGGCAAAAAGGGTCGCGGGCGCTTCGGGCCTGGCGCCTGACGCCCGATGGCGGGCTGCCGGAACAGCCCGCCCTCATTCACTTATTGAAGCCGTCGCTCAGTTGCCGGAAAACTCGCCCCGCTCGAGCATGCGGATCGCCTTGCGGGCGAGGCGCCGCGAATCGACCAGCTTGCCTTCAGCTGTCTCGAGACTGATCGGCTTCGAGCTCACCAGGGCGCGCTCGAACATCGTCTGCGCCTTCGCGTCGTCGCCGTTCTGGGCGAGCGCGATACCAAGATTGATCAACAGAGCCGGATCGTCAGGCTGCTGATCGAGCGCCTGCTCGAGGCGGGCGATCGCACGGTCCGTTTCACCGCGGGCCAGTGCCTTGGACGAAAGCTGCTCGCGTGCGTCGCTGGATTGGTCCTGCTGCCAGAGCGCTGTCTGAGCGGTCATATCCTGTGGGGTCGCGCCATCCTCGGGCGCTGCAGCAAGGGCCATCAAAAGGCCGATCAGGGTCATGTTCATAGGTCACTCCTCTTTTCTGAATGCCCTCATGCTGACACCAAGAAATTCAAATTGCAACAAAACTGAAACATATTCTTATTTTTGTCATTCTTTTGCGTGTGCTCCTATATTTCAGTGGCTTAGAAAGATCCTCATTCTTTTTTGTTGCCCAATCGCAACGGTCAAGGCAGTCATATTTGTCAAATTGATGTTAAATTAGCCCGCGTTGTAACAAACTGAAACAATGCAAGAATTCTGTCATGTCGCATCCCTAGCCGAAGTGGCGCGCATTCAATCCGCGCTTCTTGATTCTTCGGTTTTTGAGGGGACCGCACGCTGTGAAAAATATTCAACGCACTCTCGTTTTGGGTTGCAGCCTCGTTGCACTGGCTGGCTGCGGCGCCGACGAAATCGTATCGCCCGGCACGAGCGGCGACATCATTATCAACAACCCGGCTCCGACGCCGACGCCGACCCCTGCGCCGACTGGCGCAATGGGCGTAACCCCGGCTGCCGGCTGCCCGACGATCAACTCGACCGGTGGTCTGACCGACACCGGCACAATCAGCGGTCCGACCGGTGAATATCGCGTGTGCCAGCTGCCCGCCGTGTTCGACGCCGAAAACGATACCCTGCCCTATGTTCCCGGCTTGCTCTACGCGATGAACGGTCGTGTCGACGTCGGTGCGGATGAAGGCTTCAGCAGCACCGGCACCGAAGTGACGCTCGAAATCGAGCCCGGCGTGATCCTCTATGCCGCGACGGGTCGCTCGTTCATCGTTGTGAACCGCGGCAACGCACTCGAATCGAACGGCACTGCCGACAATCCGATCATCTGGACCAGCCGTGACAACATCATCGGCCTGACGACCGACGATTCGGACCAGCAGTGGGGCGGCGTCGTTATGCTCGGCCGCGCGCCGACTTCGGACTGCTCGACTGGCGTCTTCAACACCGCAGCCAACCCGAACGCCAACCCGCAGTGCGAACAGCTGCTCGAAGGCACCACTGTCTCGACCGTCTTCGGCGGCGCCGACGATGATGACAGCTCGGGTTCGATGACCTTCAACCAGATCCGCTTTTCGGGCTTCGCGCTTGCTCCGGGCAACGAGCTTCAGGCGCTCACCACCGGCGCGACCGGCGGCGGCACCACCTTCGAGAACCTCCAGTCGTTCAACAGCTCGGACGACGGCATTGAATTCTTCGGCGGCACGGTCAACATGCGCAATGTCGCAGTTATCGGCGCTTCGGACGACTCGATCGATGCTGACACCGGCACGCAGGGCGCGCTGCAATATGTCGTGGTCGCCCAGCGCGGCAATGCCGGCGACAGCATCATCGAGCTGGACAGCCCGCCCGATGACTTCTCGACCTCGGCCATCCCGCAGACTGTCCTGGCGGTGACCAACTTCACCTTCATCCAGGGCTCGGGCACCGACCAGGCCGTGCGCGCCCGCGGTGGTTCGCGCATCCGCCTTGCAAACGGCATCATCCAGGCCAATGGCACGCCCTGCGTGCGCATCGACCAGCCCGAAACGGTGGCTGCCAATCCGACCTTCAACTCGATCGTCGGCGATTGCAGCGAATCGCAGCCGCTTCGCGCCACGGACGGTGCCTCGCAGGCTGATCTCGATGCGATCTACAACGCAGCCGATGCCAACAACACGATCGACACCGACGTGATTTTCACCAACGGCTTCTTCTTCGACGCCAGCGCAACGCCGACCTTCGATGCAACGGCGCTGTCGAGCTTCTTCGAGGCTGCTGATTTCGTCGGTGCGCTGAGCGCGGCGGATGACACGCGCTTCCATGGCTGGACCTGCGACTCGAGCACTCTCGACTTCGGATCGGGCAACACCTGCACGTCGCTTCCGATCCGTCCTGGTGAAGGCTGAGACCAGGCAGATTGATCATGGAGAGGGGGCGCTGTTTATTCAGCGCCCCCCTTCAACAGCAATAAAATGGTGCCTCAGGGCGTCGCGCGTTTCAGGCCTAATATGAGGGGGTCTAGCATTATGTCGACCGGCAAGCGCCTGGCAGGGCTGCTGCTTCTCACGAGTTCACTCACCTTCCCCTCCTTTGCATTTGCACAGGAGCAGGACACACCACCGAGCCAAGACGAAGCAGACGATCCGCTGGCCGAGGCGATCGGTGCAGTCGACGAGGAAGAAATTGATGAGCCCGATGTTTCGGTTCCCGGAGGAAGCATTATCGTCACGGGTCGGCGGCAGCGCGATCCGGTGCGCGGCTCGACCCAGGTTCTCAATGTCCTGACCGCCGAAGACATCGCCCGCACAGGCGAAGGCGATATTGCCGGGGCGCTTTCGCGCGTGACCGGCCTGAGCGTTGTCGGCGATGGACGCGTGTTCGTTCGCGGTTTGGGCGATCGCTACTCGCTCGCGCTGCTCAATGGCTTGCCGCTGCCCAGCCCCGAACCGCTGAGTCGCGTTGTTCCGCTAGATATCTTCCCGACCAATGTCATAGCCTCCAGCCTCGTTCAGAAGACCTATTCGGCCAACTATCCGGGCGAATTCGGCGGCGGTGTGATCAACCTCACGACCCGCGCCGTTCCGGTCGAGAACTTCTTCACGATTTCGATGAGCGGCGAATATGATAGCGAGACGACTTTCGAGAACGGCCTGACCTATTTCGGCTCGGAGTGGGATTCGTTCGGGTTCGACAATGGCAACCGCGATGTGCCATCGTTCCTCCAGCAGGCGATTGATTCGGGTATCCCGTTCGACCAGATCCCGCTCGATGCGACGGTCGATAATCCCACCGCCCTCAGCCGCGAGGCGATCGCCGGCCAACTCCTGCCCACCAATCTCGTAACGCTCCAGCGCGATGAAAGCCTGCCGGCCAATTTTTCGGCCAACATCTCGGGCGGCGTTTCGCTCGAACTCGGCGGCGACACCTATCTCGGGATCATCGCGACCGTGGGGATCAAGAACGAGCGGCAGAACCGCAGCGTGCGCAACCAGCGCGCGAGCATCGACGATTTCTCGTTCGTCACCGAAGACTCGACCAATTTCATCACGGATGAGAACACCCTGGTGAATGGCTACCTCAGCTTCGGACTCGATTTCGGCGAGAACACGATCCGCTGGACCAATCTGTACATCCGCGATTCGCTCAAGACGGCTCGTCTGTCCGAAGGCTTCGACGTCACGCTCGGCTCCCAAGACGGAGCGGATCTGCGCGAACAGCGCACCGGCTGGTTCGAACGACAGCTGATCGACACTCAGCTTGTCGGCGAATTCGAGTTCGGCGACGGTGCCTTCTCGCTCGACACCCGCCTGGGCTATGCCCGGACTGACCGCGAGGCCCCGTTCAACGCGCAGATCCGCTACGCCCGCTCGAACGACGTCACAGCCGACGAGCCGGCCGATTCACTGCGCAACGTGCTGGGGTCGAACTTCATCGCTTATTTCGACGGCGACAACGAGTTCTTCAACCAGTCGGTCAGCTTCGACGACCTGCAGGAAGAGAACTATTCGGGCGGCGTCGACCTTAACTGGTCGGGGCTCGACGCCTTCGACGTGACGGTCGGCTATGCCTACTCGGACACCGATCGCCGCTCGGACAGCCGCATTTATTCGCCGCTCATCCGGCCTGACCTTCGGACCGATGTCAACTTCGAGCCGGCCCTGCTCGGCCTGCGCAAGCCGGGCGACATCATCAACGGGGCCACGATCGCCGGGTTCAACGTCGACGTGCTCGACTTCGTCGATTTCCCGGTGTTCGACGCGCTGCTCGAGGTGCATGGCGCCTACGGGCAAGTGCGCTGGCTGCCGACCGATACCATCACGGTTGATGTCGGTGTGCGCTACGAGGATGCAACGCAGCGGGTGACGCTGCCTGAGGGCTCGGCGCAGACGACCCTCATCCCGGTCGAGACCAATCTCGAGAACGATTATGTCCTGCCCGGCGGCACAATCACGTGGGAGGTCGTCCCCGATCTGCAGCTGCGTTTCTCGGCATCGAAGACTATCGCGCGTCCGCAGTTCCGCGAACTGGTCGACCAGATCTACTTCGATCCGGTGTCGAACCGCAGCTTCCGCGGCAACGCCCAGCTGATCGACAGCGAGTTCGTCAATCTCGAGGGCCGTGCCGAATACTACATTGGCGGCAAGAACCGCATGAGCGTTGCGGGCTTCTACAAGGACATAGAGAACCCGATCGAGCCGATCATCCTCGGCGGCTCGGGCACGGGCGATCTGACCACGACCTACGCAAACGCACCCGAGGCAACGCTTTACGGTGCCGAGTTCGAGTTCGTTTACGGTTTCGATCTGAGCAGCCTCGGCAGCTTCTTCGAGACCAAGGATCTGCTGATCATCGCAAACTACACCTTCACCGATTCAGAGCTCGGCATTCCCGATGGCAATGCGATCGTTCCGACGGTTGTGGGCGATGTCCCGGTTTCGATCGTGTTCCAGGATGGCAATCCGCTGGTCGGCCAGTCCGATCACGTCGCGAACTTCCAGATCGGGTTCGAGGATCTTGAGAAAACCCAGCAAGCCTTCGTGCTGCTCAACTATGCGAGCGAGCGTGTGACGACGCGCGGCTTTGCGACCCCCGACGTCGTGGAAGACCCGGGTCTCACGGTGGACTTCGTCGCACGCACCGACATCGGCACGATCGGCGTTCCACTCGAGCTCAGTCTCGAGGTGCGCAACATCTTCGGGCGGGACAACTTCGAGTTCCTCGAGAACGAGACCGGGCGCATCGAGGTGAACACCTTCGAAGTCGGCACCCGGTTCCAGCTTGGGATCCAGGCCAAGTTCTAGGCCCTCCCTTCTAGCGCGCGGGCCGCTCCTTGCCATGGGCGAGGGGCGGCCTTTGCTATTGGTGAGCCCGCAAGGGCGGCCACCTGCCCTCTCCCACAGGGCAGCGCCACGAGCCCTGCCCGCGCAACCTGTCCTTGCGCCCCAGTCCGCGCGCCTGAACGCCGCGCAGCGCTCAGTTCAGATCGAACACGTAGCCCATCGAGCGCACGGTGCGCAGCGGATTGCCCCCGCCCGCCGCCTTGATCGCCCGGCGCAGGCGGCCCACCCAGACATCGACCGTGCGCTCGTCGATCGGCGGTTCGCGCTTGCCCAGGCCATTGATCAGATCCTCGCGACTGAGCACCTGGTTGGGATTCTCCGCGAAGAAGCGCAGCAGGCGGAACTCGTTGGGCCTGAGCGCGATCGGCTCGCCATCCCAGCGCGCCTGCAGCGCCGCCATGTCGATCGTCAGATCGCCCAGCTCAAAACGCCGCCCCGCATGCCGCTCGGCGCTGCGCGATTGCAGCGCCATCACCCGGTCGAGCACCGCATTGCGCGTGAGCGGGCCGACCATGTAATCATCCGCCCCGGCCCTGAGCGCGCGGCGCCGGTCCTCCGGATCATCCTCCTCGAGCACCATCGTGATATGCGCCTCGCTCGTGCGCGGATCGGCGCGCAGGCGGCGGCACATCTCGAGGCCGGCGCATTCGTCCATCACCCAGTCGATGAAGGCCCACATCGGCCCCTCCACCAAGCGGCGCGGACCATCGGGAGTGAGGCGATCGAAGGTGAAGCGGCGTTGATCGTGGAAGAAGTCTTCCACCGTCTCTCCCAGGGCATTGGTCAGGAAGATGTTGATCACGTCCATCGGCGGCCCCTGCCTTGATGAGGCCCTCTGCGTGGCGCAGATCTGTGACGCGTTCGTGACGCGTTCGTGTCAGCTTCACCGCCCGTGTCACATTGCGCCCCATGGCCATCTCAGCGCACCGAGACCTGATCCATTGGAGGCATCGCGAAGCCCATTCCGGTCGGCCATTTGGGCCGATAGGGCGCCTCGAGCTTCGCGCATTCCTCATCGGACAAGCCAATCTCGAGCGCGGCCACCGCATCGCCGATATGGTGCGGCCTGGTTGCCCCGATGATCGGACTGGCGACCGCCGGCTTGGTGAAATGCCAGGCCAGCGCGAGGCTTGCCATCGCTGCCCCGCGCGCCTGGGCGAGCTCGGCCAGCGCGGCGATGATCGCATCATCGGCCGCGTTTTCGGGATAGATCGCATTGCCAAAGCCATCGGTCCGGCTGCGCACCGTCTCCTCGCCCAGCGGCCGCGCCAGCCGCCCGCGCGCCAGCGGGCTCCACGGGATGACGCCAACGCCCTCATCCTCGCACAAGGGCAGCATTTCGCGCTCCTCTTCGCGATAGAGCAGATTGAGCTGGTTCTGCATCGCGATGAAGGGCGTCCAGCCATTGGCCCGCGCGGCCTCCTGCGCTTTGGCGAATTGCCAGGCATACATCGAAGAGGCGCCGATATAGCGCGCCTTGCCCGCCTTCACGATATCGTGCAGCGCCTCCATCGTTTCCTCGATCGGGGTCGCCTCGTCCCAGCGGTGGATCTGGTAGAGATCGATATAATCCATCCCCAGCCGCATCAGGCTGTCATCCACCGCCTGCATCAGGCTCTTGCGCGAAAGCCCGCCCGTATTGGGCGCCTTGCGCCAGGGGATGAAGGCCTTGGTCGCGACAACGATCTCGTCGCGGCACGCCATCTCGTTCAACAGCTTGCCGGTGATCTCCTCGCTGGTTCCGCCCGAATAGCCATTGGCGGTATCGAAGAAGTTGATCCCCGCCTCCAGCGCAGCCCTGAAGAAAGCCCGGCTCTCCTCCTCGCCCAGCAGCCAATCGCCATGCCAGCCTTTCGAGGTGTCGCCATAGCTCATGCAGCCAAGGCACAGCTGCGAGACGCTGAGGCCGCTATGGCCAAGACGGGTGAACTTCATTTCGCCTCTCCGGATTGATCGATCATTTCCTGCGAAGGTGACAAGGGTGACAGGGTGTCACCGGGAGTCTCGCGCGCCAATAGCCTGAAATCGCGAAGGAATGCAGCCTCCAGACGAAGGTGACACTTTGCCAGTTCAAAACGGGTCTTGGACTTCACCTGCATTCTTGGACGATGGCTGATTTGCGGCGTGTAGGAAAGGGCACTCGATCACCTCGCCTCCCTTTCAAGGGAGGGGATTGAGGGGTGGGATCGAGCCGTCTGGCGCGTTGGACCAATGACCGACCGCGCCATCGCGCGGACCACCACCCCCAACCCTTCCTCCAAAGAGGAGGGGAGCAATCAGGACAGCGTCAGTCCGCCATCGACCACCAGCGTCTGCCCGGTCATGTAGGAAGCGAGCGGCGAGGCGAGAAACAGCGCCGCCCCCGCCATCTCGGCGGGCGTGCCCGGGCGACGCATCGGGATCGCCTTGACAATCGCCTCGAGCCGCTCGGGATGCTCGGTCATGATCGCGGTCATCTTCGTCGGCACAAGGCCGGGCGCGATGCCGTTCACGCGCACCTTGTCGCGGGCCCACGCCTCGGCCAGCGTTTTGACGAGGCTTGCTGCGCCCGCCTTGGAGGCGGCATAGGCTGGCTGGCCGAGCACAGCCTGGAACGCCGCCACGCTGGAGACCACGATCATCGTCCCCCGACGCTCCGCGAGCCCTGCATGGAAGGCGCGCGCGACATCCATCAGCGAGGAGAGATTGACCGCGATCACCTCGTCCCAGCCCTCGCGTTCGAACTCGGCGCGGCCATAGCGCACGATCCCCTGCGCCTGCACCAGCACATCGACCGGACCGCTCTGCGCGGCCAGAGCCTCGGCGGCCGCGCGGTCGGTGACAACGAGCTGGCGATAGGCGAGCCCGGTGAAATCGCTGTCCTCGGCCTCGAGATAATCGCCCTCGTCGGGCCGCGTGCCCGTCACGATCACCTCGGCCCCGCGCGCGGCAAACCCTTGCGCGATGCCATTGCCGATCCCGGACGAGCCCCCGGTTACGAGGACGCGGCGGCCGGTGAAATCGAGCGGATCGGTCATGGCGTGCTCTCCCTTGGCGGGAGAGTGAAGAGCGTGGGCGCGGATTTGTAAAGCGGTCTTGCCGCCTGCCTCCAAAGTTGAGGCTTGCCGTCCGGTTTCAGGATCGTCTGACATCGCTGCGGATGACCGGAAATGGGTGGGAAGCGGACATCCATCCGATCGGCGCAAGCGGCGCTGCGGTGGTCCTAGGGTCCGGCCGCCGGCTAACCAGCGCCGGCATAATCAGTCCGGGAGCCACAGGTCGTGCGCGTCGATCCTGAGCTTGGTGATCGCGCGCATCGAGTCGGCGCGGGCCTCGGCCTCAATGCGAAAAGCATCGTGGACCATGCGTTCGCCGAGCAGCAGGTCGGCGAGGTCGATCTCGCCAAGTTCGTGTCCGCGGCGCAGCTTTGCGAGCGCTTCCATCTGTGCCTCGACCAGCTCCCGGGCCCGCGTCCACGTCGCGATGCGATAGCGTGCCTCGACCACGTCCGAAGTGGCGGTTTCCCCCACTTCGATGCGGGCGAGCTGAGCCTCGGAAAGCGCTGCCGAAGCCGATGCGCTCGCCTCATTCGCCAGCGCGCCGCGATAGCCACCTCCAAGCGGGATCGAAAGCACCACGCCGGCGCCCCGCTCGATCCCGCCGAATTCGGAAAAGGCCCTAAGGCCAATGGTGGGATCGGCGAAGCGATCGCGATCGGTCCGGTCCGCGACCGCCGCCATGCGCTCGCTTTCGGCCTCGGCCGCCGCGATCAGGTGGCTGTTCGTGACGACGAGATCGCCCAGCTGCGAGAGCCGCGCCTCGGGCATTTCGGGCGCGGGGATATCGGGCGCTTCCGCCGGCAGGGCGAGCGCGGGGAAGCGGGCAGCGATGCGCGAGCGGGCGAGGTCGGCCGTGCCCGACGACTGTTCGAGCGCCCGGCGCGCCTCGGCAAGGGCGGCGCCTGCGCGGTCGACTTCAAGCTGGGATGCGTCGCGCAAGTCCCGCCGCCGCTCCAGCGCGGCGAGCGCGGCCTCGTAATTGGCCACTGCCGCGCGGTCGATTTCGGACACCGCTGAGGCAGCGAGCCAGTCGAACCAGTAGGCGGCCAGCGCAAGCGCGGCTTCGTGGCGCGCGTCCTCTGCCATGTTCTCGGCGGCCTCGATCCCGTAGCGGCCGATCTCGCGGTCGAGCCGAGCCTTTCCGGGCAGGCGGAAGCTGCGCGAGAGCTGCGCGTCATATTCGTCGAACTCTCCGCCCGAGCGAACATTGCGGCGTTGGTAGGTGCCCTGCACCGTGACTTCGTAGGGCCCGCGCGCCAGCCCTTTCGCCCGTGCCCGCGCAGCTTCGAGCCGCGCGCGCGCGGCGTTGACTTCGGGGTGCTCGGACAGCGCCTGCTCCACCGAGGCGTCGGGCGGCAGGCCCGGCTCGGCGTGGGTGGGAGCGCTCGCAAGAAGAAGACCGGCGATGAAAAGGGCCCGTTGAATCATGCCATTGCCTCCGCTCCGCCGTCGCTGTCCCTTTCGTCCGTTCCTTCGCCGAAGCGCTCGTATAGGATCGGGAGCAGCACGAGCGTCAGCAGGGTCGCCGAAACCAGCCCGCCGATCACCACGATCGCGAGCGGCTTCTGGATTTCCGACCCCGGCCCGGTCGCGAACAGCAGCGGGACGAGCCCGAAGGCGGCAATGCTCGCGGTCATCAGCACGGGGCGCAGCCGCCGCTCTGCCCCCTGCCGCACCGCTTGCGGAAGCGGCAAGCCCCCTTCGCGCAGCTGGCGGAAATAGGTCACCATGACGAGCCCGTTGAGCACCGCGATGCCGAGCAGGGCGATGAAGCCGACCGAGGCGGGGACCGAGAGATATTCGCCCGATAGCGCAAGCGCGATCATCCCGCCGACCGCTGCAAAAGGGATGTTGGTGAGGATAAGGAGCGAAGCGCGGACCGATTGCAGCGTCAGGTAGAGCACGCCGAAGATCATGAGGATTGCCACCGGCAGCACCACGGCGAGCCGGGCCGAGGCGCGTTGCTGGTTCTCGAACTGGCCTCCCCATTCGAGCCGGTAGCCCTGCGGCAGCGGGACATTGGCGGCAAGGTCCGCCTTCGCATCCTCAACATAACCGACCAGGTCGCGGCCCGAGACGAAAGCCTGCACCATGGCATAGCGCGATCCGTCCTCGTGCTCGAGCTTGACCGGCCCTTCGACGCGGCTGACGTCGGCCACATCGCTGGCGCGGACCAGCTGGCCGGTGGGGGAGCGGTAGACGAGATCGGCGAATTGCTGTGCGCCTAGCTTGCCGGCCCCGCCTTGCCCGCGCAGCACGATGGGCACGCGTCGGACGCCTTCGTTGACGACCCCGCTGCGCACACCTTCGACCTGGGCGCGCATCATGTCCTGGAGGTCGGAGACCGGCATCCCGACCCGGCCCGCCGCGACACGGTCGATGTCGACGAGGAGGTAATCGACCTGGTCGTTCGCCACCGTCATCGCCTCGCTCGTGCCCGGGATCATCTCAAGCCGGGCCTGGATTTCGCCCGCCAGCCGGGAGAGCTCTTCAAGGTCCGGGCCGAACAGCTTGATCGCGAGATCGCCGCGCGCGCCGGTGAGCATTTCGGACGTGCGCATGTCGATCGGCTGGGTGAAGGTCGGCTCGATGCCGGGAAAACGCTCCATCACTTGGCGCAGTTCGCCGAGCAGCCAGTCCTTGTCGGGCACCCGCCATTCATCGCGCGGTCTCAGTTGGAGGAAGCTGTCGGTCTCGTTCGGGCTCATCGGGTCGAGGCCGAGCTCGTCCGAGCCGACCCGGGCGATCACCGCCTCGACCTCGGGGATGGTCTCTAGGATCGCGCGCTGCACCTTCATGTCGCCCTCGACGCTGTGTTCGAGCGAAATCGAGGGTAGCTTGGTGAGCTGCACGATGACCGAGCCTTCGTCCATCACCGGAAGGAAGGTCTTGCCGGTCAGCGTGTAGGCCGCACCCGCCAGCGCGAGGCCGATTCCCGCAGCGGTAAAGACGCGGCCCTTGTGCGCGAAAGATCCGGCGAGGAGTGCGTGGTAAGCCGGGGCGATTTTCCGCATCAGCCAGGGTTCGTGGTGATGCTCGGCGTCGTTCGCCTTTACCTTGAGGAGATAGAAGGCGAGCACCGGGACGAGCGTCAGCGACAGCACCAGCGCCGAGGCGAGCGCGAGGACGATGGTGAGCGCGACGGGAGCGAACAGCTTGCCCTCCAGCCCTTCGAGCGTGAGGAGCGGCAGGAAGACGATGGCGATGATCGCGAGGCCGGAAGCGACCGGTTTGGCGACCTCGGCCGCCGCGACATAGATGTTGTGCAGCTTGCCGAGCGAGGCGTGCTTCTCGTCCGACAACCGCTCGACCACGTTCTCGACCACGACCACCGCCCCGTCGACGAGGATGCCGACCGCAATGGCCAGCCCGCCGAGGCTCATCAGGTTCGCGGTGAGACCGATCGAACGCATGAAGATGAAGGTCAGCAGCGCCGCCATGGGCAAAGCCAGCGCGACGATGACTGAGGCGCGAAAATCGCCGAGAAACAGGAGCAACAGGATGACGACCAGCACGGTCGCCTCGAGCAGGGCGGATTCGACCGTGCCCACCGCACGCCCGATCAAGTCCGAGCGGTCGTAGAAGACAGCGACGCTCATGCCTTCGGGAAGGCTGGGACCAATCTCGTCGAGCCGCGTCTTGACCCCTTCGACGACCTTCGACGCATCCGCGCCGCGCAGGCCGATGACGAGGCCCTGGACGGCTTCTCCGGTCCCGTTCTTGCTCACCGCGCCATAGCGGGTGAGGCTGCCGGTGCGCACATCCGCCACATCCCCGATCCGCACGACCCCGCCGCTTGCGGAGCGGACCACCACGGCGGCGAGATCGTCGAGCGTTCGGATCGCGCCGGTCGAGCGGACGATGAGCGACTCCTCCCCGCTGGTAAGCCTGCCGGCGCCGTCATTGCGATTGCTCGCCTCGATTGCGGTCCCAAGATCAGAAGTGGAGAGCCCCGCCGCGGCGAGCGCGCTCACTCGCGGAGCGACCTCGAAAGTCTCGACATAGCCGCCCAGCGCGTTCACGTCGGCGACACCGGGTACGGTGCGCAAAGCCGGGCGGATCGTCCAGTCGAGCACGCGGCGCTTTTCCGCGAGGCTTTGCGGGCCTTCGAGCGTGAACATGAACATTTCCGAGAGCGGCGTCGAAATCGGCGCGAGCCCGCCCTCCACGCTCGGGGGGAGGTCGCCCATCGCCGCGCCCAGCCGCTCGGCGACCTGCTGGCGCGCCCAGTAGATGTCGGTCGAATCCTTGAAATCGATCGTTATGTCGGCGATCGCATATTTGGCGACCGAACGCAGGACGGTCTGTTCGGGTATCCCGAGCATCTCCATCTCGATCGGGGTGACCACGCGGCTTTCGACCTCCTCCGGGGTCATGCCGGGGGCCTTGAGGATGATCTTGACCTGCGTCGTGCTGATGTCCGGGAAGGCATCGATCGGCAGGTTGGCGAAGGACCACGCGCCGATCCCTGCTAGGATCGCGGCAAGACCCAGAACGGCGAGGCGCAGCGTCAGCGCCTGTTCGACGAGCTTGTTCAACATCGGCCTATTCCGCGCCCCGTGCCTTGAGTTCGGCGACATTGCTGGCGGCAACGATTTCGCCGGGTTTCAGCCCCTCGGCGATGATCGCCTTCCCACCGCTGACAGCGGTGACGGTGATGGGGCGCGCAGCCCATTCCCTGCCTTTCTGCACGAAGACATGGTCCTTGCCAGCGATCCGGGTGACAGCTCTCTCGGGCACGGCAAGGCTCGTGCCGCTACCCCTGATCGAGACGCTCACATTGCGCCCGGCGACCACGCCCGGCGCGTCCCCGATGCTGGCGCGGGCCATGACCGAGCGCGTTGCGGAATCGATCGAGGGCGCGACCGCGATGATCCGTCCGCCGACTGGCAGCGCCTCTCCGTCCGCTCCGGGGATCGCGATCTCGATCGCCATTCCGGGCCGAACTTCGCGGGCGAGGCGTTCGGGCAATTGCAGTTCGATCTGGTAGGCGCCCTCGGCCTCGATCACAAACGGCGCGCCCATACCGTCGACCCCGCCGCCGGTTTCGACCCCGACATGGGCGACGCGGCCGGAAATCGGCGCGGCGAGCGTCATCGTTCCGTCCGGCCCGACCGCGCCGAACGCAGCAAGGCGAGCCGCCTCTAAGCGGCTGGCTCGAGCCTGTTCGTATTCGGCCGCCGCCTCATCGGCGCGGGCCTGGGCGATGATGCCTTCTTCTGCCAGCTGCGCCAGCCGCTTCGCACGTGCCTGTGCCAAGCCCTCGGCGGAGCGCGCGCGCGCCAGCTCGCCGCTGATCTGGACCGGCTCCGCCGCGCGCACCAGCGCGAGCGGCTGGCCGCGGCTGACGCTCTGCCCCTCGATCACGTAGACGCGCACCGCCGCACCCGGAAATGGCGCGGTGACCGCGACCCGCGCCTCGGGCGGGAGGGTGATCGTCCCCGGCACGCTGCCGAGCGGAACGCCGTTCACTTCCTCCACCGCTGCGGTCTTAATCGCGAGACCGTCGGCGGCGGGTGCGGTTTCGGCATTACTGCCGACCGGTTCGGACTGGGGGGGCGAACAGGCCGGCAGGCCCGCCATCACGGCGAGGGCGGCAATAGAAGCGATAAGGCGCAAGGTCATGCCGCCATCTGCCCCGCCAAGCTGACAACAACTTGTCAGCCTGCCAGCTTTTTGTCAGTTTCATGCGCCATTCCCGGCGGCGGAAAGGACGGGTTTCACCATGCACATCCTGCTCGTCGAAGACGATCCCGAACTCGGCCGCCGCCTGTCCGAAAGGCTGCGCGCGGCGGATTTCGCGGTCGATCTCGCGACCAGCCGGAGCGAGGCGGAGGATTGGCCAGATGTCGAACGCATGGGCGCGATCATCCTCGATCTCGGCTTGCCCGACGGTAGCGGGCTCGATCTGCTGCGGGGCTGGCGCGATCGGCGGGTAGAGACCCCGATCCTGATCCTGACCGCGCGCGGCAGCTGGCAGGACAAGGTCGAGGGCCTCAATGCGGGCGCGGATGATTTCGTGGTCAAGCCAGTGCGCTTCGAGGAGCTGCTCGCGCGCCTTAACGCTCTGTTTCGGCGCCAGCAGGGATCGCGCAGCACCGCGCTCGAGGCGGGCGACCTCGTCCTCGACCCGCTCGCCCGCACCGCGCGGCAGGCAGGCGAACCGCTTTCGCTCAGCCGCCAGGAATTTCGCCTGCTTCACCTGTTCATGCGCCGCCCCGGCCAAGTCATGTCGCAGGGCGATATCCTGGAGGACCTTTACGAACTCGATGCGGAGCGCGAGCTCAACACGGTCGAGGTGCTCGTCGGACGCTTGCGCCGCAAGATTGGACGCGAGCGGATCATCACCCTGCGCGGCATGGGCTACCGGTTCGAGCGATGATGCGCCTGCCCGCCTTTTCGAGCCTTAGGCTGCGCTTCCTGCTTGCGGTGACCGCGTGGGTGCTGCTCGGCATCGCGGCTATCTGGTTCTCCGCCGTGGGAATCTTCTCGTCCCATGTCGAGCAATCCTATCACGAGGAGCTTGAGGTCCATGTGCGCGAACTTGCTCGCCTGACACAGATCGAACCCGACGGCTCGCTCGCGCTATCGCGCCCGCTATCCGATCCGCGCTATGATGTGCCTTTGTCGGGCTTCTACTGGCAGGTCACCGCGCCCGGCTGCGCGCCGCTGCGCTCGCGCTCGATGACGCGCGGGGCACTCGATGAAGGCATCGCCCATTCGCCCGAGATCCTGCACCGGGTCGATAGCGGGCCGACGGGCGCGGCGATCACCTATGGCTTCACCAGGCGCGGCCCGACAGGGGAGGACATTCACTTCGTCATTGCCACCGACCAGAGCGAGCTTGACCGGCTGATCTACGCTTTCACCGCGGACCTCGCGCTGTGGCTGGCGGGGCTTGCGGCGCTGCTGCTGGGAACGGGTCTTGCGGTCGTCGCCTTCGGGCTGAGACCTATCGACCGGCTTACGGCCGCATTCGGCAGGCTGCGACGCGGCGAGGCGCACGAACTCGAAGGCGAATACCCGGCCGAGATCGCTCCGCTCGCGGCCGATCTCAACGCCTATATCCGCCAGAACGAGGAGATGGTCGCGCGCGCCAGGGTGCAGGCGGGCAATCTTGCCCATTCGCTGCGCACCCCGCTCGCGGTCGTCACCGACGAGGCGGAGCGCCTTTCCGAGCGCGAGGAGAGCGCCGCATCGGGCGCGGTGCTGCTGGAGCAGGCGCAGGCAATGGAACAGCAGGTCGAATACCAGCTTGCCCGCGCCCGGTCATCGGCAGGGCGGAAACGGTCCGGTCGAGGCGTGGTCATTCCCGAGGTTGCGGTGCCGATCCTGCGGGCTATGGAACGGCTCCATCCCGAGCGTCGCTTCGCGCTGGAGGCGCGCGGCTGCGAGGGCATTGTTCTGCCGCTCGACCCGGTCGACTTTGCCGAACTGCTTTCGATCCTGCTCGACAATGCGGGCAAATGGGCTCGCAGCAAAGTCACGCTGACTTTCGGATGCGACAGCGTGGGTAACCTGCTTGCCGAGATCGAGGATGATGGCCCCGGCATGTCGGAGGAGGACATCGCCCGCGCTTTCGAGGTCGGCACTCGCTTCGATGCCGACATGGCCGGATCGGGCCTCGGCCTCGCCATTGCCCGAGACCTCGCTGAGTCGATGGGCGTCAATCTGGTGCTCAAGGCGACAGGTACGGGCCTCCTTGCGTCGGTCGGCTTCGATCGCGCCAGAGGTGACGGCTAACGCTTCAGGACACTCCGCCGTCTATTTTGGGGGCGTAAGCGGAATGGCGGCAATCGGGATCGAGACCCTCGCGGCGCCGCCTTTGCTAACCCCCTAGATCTCGCGGCTTACCACTTCCTTCATGATCTCGCTCGTGCCGCCATAGATGCGCTGCACGCGCGCATCGCGCCACAGGCGGGCGATGGCGTATTCGTTCATGTAGCCCGCGCCGCCATGCAATTGCAGCGCGGCATCGACCATCTCCCACTGCATCTCGGTGTGCCACAGCTTGGCGGCCGACGCCTCGCCGGTGGTGAGCTTGCCCTCGAGATGGCGCTTTATCGCCCAGTCCAGATGCGCCCAGCCGACCTGCAGCTTGGCAGCGAGATCGGCGAGGGTGAACTTGGTGTTCTGGAACTCGAACACCGTGCGCCCGAACGCGGTGCGCTCCTTGGTGAACTTGACCGCCTCGTCGAAGGCGCGCTGCGCCCCGCCCATCGCCGAGACCGCGATCGAGAGCCGCTCCTGCGGCAGCTCCTCCATGAGATGAATGAAGCCGCGGTTCTCGCCGCCCAGGATGTTGGTCTTGGGCACGCGCACGTCCTGGAAGAACAGCTCGGAGGTGTCGGCCGAGTGCTGGCCGATCTTGTCGAGATTGCGGCCCTTCTCGAAGCCGGGCGTGCCCGCATCGACCAGCACCAGCGACGTACCCTTGGCCCCGGCGCTCGGATCGGTCTTGGCGACGACGATCACGACATCGGCGTTTTGCCCGTTGGTGATGTAGGTCTTCGAGCCGTTGATGACGAGGTGGTTGCCATCCTCCACCGCGGTGGTGCGGATGCCCTGAAGGTCGGAGCCCGCGCCCGGCTCGGTCATCGCGATCGCGCTGATGATGTCGCCCGAGATCATGCCGGGGAGATATTTGGCCTTCTGTTCCGGGGAGCCCAAGCGCTCGAAATAGTTCACCGTGATATCGTTCTGGAGGGTGAAGCCCGCGCTGGACCCGAGATAGGCGAGCTCTTCGGCGATGACGCAGTTGAAGCCGAAATCGAGCCCGAGCCCGCCATTTTCTTCTTTGACGGTGGGGCACAGCATTCCCGCCTCGCCCAGCGCCTTCCAGGCCTCGCGCGGGACAATGCCCTCTTCCTCGTGGCGATCGAGATGGGGCTCCATGTGCTCGGCGAAGACCCGGCGAACGGTTTCGCGGAAGGCTTCGTGGTCCTCGTTGTAAGCAGTGCGGTGGGCGGTATCGAGCATGGCGGATCCCTCTTCCATGTGGGTTTCGTTATGGAACCCAATCAAGCGCCCTCGTGCGCGGGGGTCAAGCGCGAAAGGGGCAAGAGGGCACGGCGGTGCTCAGAGCCGGTGGCAGATGATGAAGACGCTCATGTGATCGCCGGTCGCCGTGAGGATTGGGCTTGCCGTGCCGGTCGGCTGATCCTCGAGCAGGTCGCGAATGACGGGAGGAAGCTGCGAGGCGCGCACGAACCGGTTGCGCGACCAGCTTGCGCCAAGGGGCTCGATCAGGGCCTTGGCATCGCCGCATGAGCCGATCCCGCGCGTTCTCGCCGCGAACTGCGCAAGACTGACATGCGCGCTCTTCACGGTCAGCTGCATGAGGTGATACCCGCGCACCGGGGAGCTTTGCAGTCTTTGCGCCGAGGCGGGCAGGCTTTGCGCCGAGGCGGCTGCGGCAGCGCAGGCACCAGCAATCAGGGCACAGGCGATGGCGAGTGGCTTCAACATCGGTCAAACTCCCGTTTCGCGCACGGCGCGGGCCACGCGCTTGGAAGGCAATGCTACCAGACATCCGGCAAGCGCGTGCGCGGCGCAGCGTTCCTATGCCACGGCCTGCCGCCTCCCCTGAGCGTGCCCACCGGGCCGCTGTTAGAGCCGGGGCAAACGGGAGGACACACAGCTTTTGCAGACAATCAGCAGACGCGCGGCTCTGGCAGCAGGCCTTGGTGCGGCGGTTTCGGGCTGCGCTTCGATCCAGCCGGGCAGCCCGGCCATCGCGCCGCGCGCCCCCGGCGCTTATGGCCTGGGTGCGCTGCCCCCGCTCGATCTGTCGCCCGCTCACCACATCAAGACCACCGTGTGCACCCGGCCGTTTCGCCCCGCCGGGCCCCGGCTCGAGGAGGACCGCCTGGGCGAACGGATCCTCATCCACAATTATGGCCATGGCGGATCGGGCTGGTCGCTCGCCTGGGGCTATGCGCAAGGCGTTGCCGCGATGGCCGCGCTCCATCGCCCGCACTCGGTCGCGGTGCTGGGCGCGGGCGCGATCGGGCTCACCACCGCCATTCTCCTCGCCGAAAGCGGGGCGGCGGTAACGATCTATGCGCGCGAATTGCCGATGGAGAGCCGCTCGGCGCGCGCGAGCGGGGTGTGGTCGCCCTCGAGCCGGATCGGGTTTGCGGGCGCGGTCGATCCCGGTTTTGCCGCGCGCTGGGAAGCTCTCGCGCGGGCTTCGCATGCGCGGCATCTGCGCTATGTCGGGCGCAGCGGCAACCCGGTCGAATACACGCCGCGCTTCCATGTCCGCGCGCAAGAACGCGAGCCCGCGCTCGCGCAGCCGCCCGCAGGGGCGCCCGGTTTCCTCCATCTCGACCGCCGTCTGGGCGGGCTCGAACCCGGCTGGCGTGAGCGCGAGGGCACGCCCTTCGCGGCCGGGGCCAGCGTGCGCGGCGGGCTCGCCATGGTCTTCAACATCGCCGAATACACCCGCCAGCTGACCGAGGATTTCCTCGCGATGGGAGGGCGCATCGAGCGCGCCGAGATCGCCTCGCGCGATGGCCTAGCGGCCCTGCCGGGAGACCTTGTCGTCAATTGCGCAGGCTATGGCGCAAAGACGCTGGCAGGCGATGAGACGCTCGTCCCCGTGCGCGGCCAGATCGCCTGGCTCGCCCCGCAGACCGATCGCCTCTACGGTTTCTTTCACCGAGGCGTCATGGCGCTCTCGCGGCGCGACGGGCTGCTCATCCAGGAACTGGGCGGCAATGACTGGTGGGGCTATGGCAGTGCGAGCGAGACGGCGAGCAGGGCCGAGTTCACCGCCGCGCTCACCAAGGCGGAGGGCGCGTTCGCAGCGGGCTGAGCGCATGATGCGGTTTGCCCGACCGGCGCAGTGCGCGCCGGTTCGAGTGCGACCCGATGACGAAGATTTGCCTCAAGCAAGCCAAAATCCGATAGCGGTGTCTAACGGTCAAAGCGCGAAGGCAGGCAATGATGCCTTGGGAAGACACCGTCGATTTTGCAAAGACTCTCGAGGGTGTTGCGCTTTCAAGCTCCTATGATGAACCCTCTTTGAAAATCGGCAGGGCGCTGCTCTCCCGGCTCAGGCGCGCGGATAATTCCATCGTTCTCAAAGGCGTCGATCCAGATGAACGCGATGAACTGATCGCTCGATCACCCGCTGTGTTTTTTCTCGAGAACCACCATGCCGGATACGATATCGTGTTCGCCAGATTGGACCGGGCCGAGCTTTCGCAAATCGCACCGGTCATTGAGCGCGCATGGCGCAAACTGGCTCGAGGGAAGGATTTGAACGCGCATGACCAACAGCCCCCAAAGCGATAGCAACGCGCCGGGCGAAGGCACCCAGAACAGGGCAGGCGAATAGGCGCGGGCAATACACACCGCCGGCAGGTCTCTGAAACACTTTCCACCCGGCAGCAGCCCTTGGCCGCAATATCCGGGGCGCGGCGGCGCAGGCGCTGGGCCGGGCGCCTTATCCCACGAATGCGCGTTCGATCACGAACTGGCCCGGCTTGTTGTTTGCGCCTTCCTCGAAGCCGCGTTGCTCGAGATCGGCGGCGTGATCCTTGATCATCGCCATCGAGCCGCACAGCATCACTCGGTCCTCCTCGGGCACGAAACGCTGCGGGCCCTTCGATTGCTCGAACAGACGGCCATCGTCGATCAGCGTCTGGATGCGCCCCTGGGTGCGGAAGCTCTCGCGCGTGACAGTGGGCACATAGATGAAGCGTTCGCGCTGATCGTCCTCGAGCAGCGGATCGCCCTCGAGCTTGCTCTCGAGCAATTCGCGATAGGCAAGATCGGCCACCCGGCGCACCGAATGGACCACGATGATCTCGTCGAACATCTCATAGACTTCGGGATCGCGCGCGAGGCTCATGAAGGGGGCAAGGCCGGTGCCGGTCGAAAGCATGAACAGCCGTTTGCCTGGCAGCAGCGCATCGGTGACGAGCGTGCCGGTGGGCTTCTTGCCAAGATAGATCGGATCATCCGGCTGGATATATTGCAGGCGCGAGGTGAGCGGACCATCCTGCACCTTGATCGAGAGGAATTCGAGCTCCTCGGCATAGGCCGGCGAGGCCATCGAATAGGCGCGCAAGAGCGGCTTGCCGTTTTCCTGCGGCAGGCCGATCATGATGAATTCGCCCGAGCGGAAGCGGAACGAAGCGGGCCGCGTCATGCGCAGGCTGAATAGATCATCGTTCCAGTGGTGAACATGCGTGATTGTCTCGACGCTCAGCGCGCCGGATTCGGTGAATTGATCGCGGTCGGTGATGGGCATGTTCACGAGGAGAGGGCCTTTTCAAACTGTAACGATCGCGCGCCAAGACGGCCGATCGCAATGTTGCGATTTGGCGCGCAGATGGACGAACCGGGCGCCGCGATCAAGGTAGTTTAGCCTAGGCGGCTGATAGCGCGCCTTGATCGCGCGCAATCGCTTGCGCCGCTTCAGTTCCACCCGGCGGCATCGAAGATCGCCACCGCGCGGGCCTGATTGCGCCCCAGCTGCGCCGCGCTGATCGTATCGGGCCGGAACTCGCCCAGCGCCTCGACCGCCGAGTTCGCCTCGACGCCTGCGACGGCGGGATATTCGTTGTTGCCATTGGCGAAATATTTCTGCGCGCTCTCGCTTGTGAGGTATTCGAGGAAGCGGATCGCGTTCTCGCGGTTGGGCGCATGCCTGGCAACGCCTGCGCCGCTGATATTGATGTGGGTGCCGGTGGTTTCCTGATTGGGAAAGATGATCCCGATATTGTCGATCAGCACTCCGTCGGCCCCTTCGCCCGCATAGCGCGCGAGATAATAGGTGTTGACCACGCTGATGCGGCACTCGCCTGCGGCAACGGCTTCGATATTGGCGGTGTCATTGCCCTGCGGCGCGCGGCGGAAATTGCGCACCACGCCGCTCGCCCATTCGCTCGCGGCCTCTTCGCCCCGATGCGCGATGATGCTGGCGAGCAGCGAGATGTTGTAGATGTTCGATGAGGAGCGCATGCAGATATCGCCGCGCAGCGCCGGATCGGCGAGATCGGCATAGGTTTCAAGGCCCTCGGGGCGGCCGCGCTCCTTGTTGTAGATGATGATGCGCGCGCGGGTCGAAAGGCCGAACCACAGGCCATCGGGGTGGCGCAGGTGATCGGGCAGGCGCTCTTCGAGCACATCGGAGCTGACCGGCTGGAGCACGCCGGCTTCCTCGGCCCGCCAGAGCCGCCCGGCATCGACCGTGATGAGCAGATCGGCGGGCGAGAACTCGCCTTCGCTTGCGATCCGTTCGATCAGCGCATCGGCATCGGCCTCGATCCGGTTGACCTTGATCCCGGTCGCTTTCGTGAAATCCTCATAGAGCGCAAGATCGGTGTCATAATGGCGGGAGGAATAGAGATTGACCTCGCCGGTTGTCGCAGGGGCGCCCTCGGCTGTCGCATCGCCGCCCTCCCCGGCGCAGGCGCCAACGAAGAGCGTGGCGGCGAGCGCTGCAAGGCGAAGGGGGCGGGCAAGCTTGAGGGTCATGGGCGGTCCTGTCCTGATTGGTGCGAATGCGTTGCAATATACGCAGGCAAAAGGCAAGCCCGGTGTCACAGGCGCAGGTTCGCAAACCCGGTGTCAGTCCGTCGAAGCGCGCAGGAACACCCGCACGCTGCCATCATCGGGCAAGGCGCGATAGCGGTCGCCTTCCACGATCCCCTGCGCCGCTTCGAGGCCGAGCTGCGCGGTCAGTTCCATTCCGCTGTGATGGCGCAGCAGGACGCGCACCTTGTCGCCCTGTTCGTGGCGATCATGCGCGCTCAAGCCATCGCGATCGGATACCAGCCGCAGGCAGCGGGCATGGACCAGCAAATCGACTTGCGCACCCTCCACGCCCACCGGCGTGGCAGCGATGCGCGCCGGCCAGAAGCCGAAGGCGGTCTCGAACGCCCCGCCCTTCACCTGCGCCGGTATGATCTGGGCGCCCCCGAAGATCGCGCCGACCGAAGGCGCAGCGGGCGCATCATACAGCTGCGCGGGCGTGCCGAACTGGACGATCCTGCCTGCTTCCATCACCGCGATCCGATCAGCAATATCGAGCGCCTCGTCGGGATCGTGGGTCACCAGAACAGTGGTCGCCTCGCGCTCGCGCAGCAACAGGCGGCATTCGCGGCGAAGGCTGCGGCGCAGCACGATATCGACGCTCGCAAACGGCTCGTCCATCAGCAGCACCGCCGGCTCGGGCGCCATTGCACGGGCGAGCGCGGCGCGCTGCTGCTGCCCGCCCGAAATCTGATGCGGATAGCGGCTTCCCAGCCCGGCCAGCCCGACGCGCACGAGCCAGCGCTCGATCTGCGCGGGATCGCGCGCCGAGCGGGGCAGGCCAAAGGCAATGTTCTGCGCGATCGTCATGTGCGGGAACAGTGCGCCATCCTGAAACACGAGCCCGACGGGCCGCGCCTCGGGCGCAGGGCTATCGCCGGGCGCTGCCAGCCGTTCCTCGCCCAGCCAGATTTCGCCCTCCTGCAGATCGAGCAGCCCTGCTGCAAGGCTCAGCAAGGTTGACTTGCCACATCCCGACGCGCCAAGCAGGCAGGTGATCTCGCCGCCGGGCGCGGTGAGGCTCACATCCTCGAGCGCGCGCACCTTTTCATAGGCATGGGCGATATGGCGAAATTCGAGGTTCAAGGATCAGGGATGTCCGATGCGTGATGGCGGTTTTGGCGGGTGGCCAGACGATGAATGATCCGGCGCCGCCGCCCCACAATCGCCTTTGGCAATTTGTGGACCGGACAGCAAGCGCTCCGACGCGCGCGCAGCGAGGCTCCTTGCGCCGCGCGCTGCCGGGCGCCTGGAGCCTTGCTGCCTGCGCGATCGCGGGGCTGACCATGGTACCGATTCTTGCGGTTGCCCTGGCTGCGCCGCTCGGCGGGCTCGCCGCGCTGGCGACGCTCGCCCAGACCGTGCTCGCGCGCTATATCGTCAACACCGCCGCGCTCATGGCGCTGAGCGGCGCGCTTGCCGCCATGATCGGCACGGGCTGCGCCTGGCTGGTGAGCGCCTGCGCGTTTCCCGGCAGGCGCTTTTTCGCCTGGACGCTGGTGCTGCCGATCGCGGTGCCTTCCTATATCGCGGCCTATCTCTATGCCGATCTGCTGGGCTTTGGCGGCCCGGTCCACGAGGCCTTGAGCCTGGCCACTGGCGGCGATGTCGCGCTGCCCCAGATCCGATCCTTGCCGGGGGCTGCCATCATCCTCGCCCTGGTGCTCTATCCCTATATCTACCTGCTCGCGCGCGCGGCTTTCGAGAGCCAGAGCCCGAGCCAATTTTGCGCCGCTCGTTCGCTGGGCGCGGGGCCCTGGCGCGCCTTCTGGCAGGTCGCCCTTCCCTCAGCACGCCCGGCGATCGCCGGCGGGCTGGCGCTGGTCCTGATGGAAGTGCTCGCCGATTTCGGCGTCGCCGAATATTTTGCCATCCCGACCTTCTCGACCGGAATCTTTCGCAGCTGGCTCGCGATGGGCGACCGTCAAGCAGCGATGGGCCTTGCCGCGATCATGCTCGCATTCGTCGTCGCGCTGGTCGCGCTCGAATCGGCGACCCGGCGCGGGCGGACCTTCTCGCGCGACGGGCTGGGCGCGGGACGCAGCGCCGGCCCGCTGGTCCGGCTGGGTGCGGCAGGCAAGGCGCTCGCCGTGCTCGCCTGCCTTGTCCCGCTGGCGCTGGGCTTTGTCGTGCCCGCGCTCTATCTTGGCGTGCTCGCGCTCGGGGATGCCGGCGCGGCGGGCGCGCGCGACCTGTGGTCCTATGCCCGCGCGAGCCTCGTTCTGGGGGCGGCTGCGGGCGCGCTGTGCTGCGGATCGGCGCTGATCCTCGCCTTTGCCCGAATGCGCGCGCGTGGCAAGAGCCTGCCGATCGTGATCCGGCTGGCAACTCTGGGCTATGCCCTGCCCGGCGCGCTGCTCGCAGTGGGGCTGCTCGCCCCGCTCGGCGCGCTGGATCAGAGCCTGACGCGCACGCTGCGCGACACGGCGGGCTATTCGGGCGGCCTGATCCTGACAGGGACGAGCCTCGTGCTCGTCTACGCGCTGTCGGTGCGCTTCCTGACGGTCGCCTACAACAGCGTCGAGGGCGGAATGGCGCGGATCGGCCCCACGCTCGATGCCGCCGCGCGCTCGCTCGGTGCAGCGCCTGCGCGTGTGCTGCTCCAGATCTACACCCCGCTGCTGCGCCCGAGCCTGCTCGCAGCGCTCGCGCTGGTCGCGATCGACACGCTGCGCGAGCTTCCCGCAACGCTGATCCTGCGCCCGTTCAATCTCGAGACGCTGGCCACGCGCACCTATCGCCTGGCGAGCGACGAGCGCCTCGCCGAGGCCTCGCTCCCGGCGCTCATCATGCTCGGCGCAGGGCTTGTCCCCGTGCTTCTGCTCACTCGCAGCGGCGCGCCGCCAACCCGCCGCAGCTTAACGAAGGAAAGCGCAAAAACTGTCAGCCCAGCGAGCCACTAGCGCTTGTTCAATTCGGCCGATGCGTTCAAAAGGCTGAACGCTATGGCCCGTTTTCCCTTCTCCGCAATCGTCGGTCAAGACGAGATGAAGCAGGCGCTGCTGATCGCGGCGGTCGATCCCGCAATCGGGGGCGTGATGGTGTTCGGCGACCGGGGAACCGGCAAGTCGACCGCAGCGCGCGCGCTCGCCCGGCTGCTGCCTGCGATCACGGCGATCCAGGATTGCCCCTATGGCTGCTCGAAGGAGGATCAGGCGCGCTATCCCGAGGTCTGCGGCAGCGGGCCCTTGCGCAAGCGCCCCGTCCCCTTCGTCGACATGCCGCTGGGCGCGACAGAGGACCGCGTGATCGGCAGCCTCGATCTCGAACGCGCGCTGCGCGCCGGCGAGAAGGCGTTCGAGCCGGGCCTGCTCGCCAAGGCGCATCGCGGGTTTCTCTATATCGACGAGATCAACCTGCTCGAGGATCACCTCGTCGATCTGCTGCTTGATGTCGCCGCATCGGGCGAAAACGTGGTCGAGCGCGAGGGGCTCTCGGTGCGGCATCCGGCGCGTTTCGTGCTCATCGGCAGCGGCAATCCCGAAGAGGGCGAACTGCGCCCGCAATTGCTCGATCGCTTCGGCCTCTCGGTCGAGGTGCGCACGCCCGCCGAGATCGAGACACGCGTTGCGATCATGCGCCTCGTTGCCGAGCAGGAGCGCGATCCTGAAGCCTTTGCCGAAAAGTGGGCGGACGAGGACGAGGCGATCCTCAAGCAGGTCGCGCGCGGCAAGGCGAAACTTGCAAAGCTCGAGCCGGGGGATGATCTGCTCATGGATGCAGCGCATCTGTGCCTTGCCGTGGGCGCGGATGGCCTGCGCGGCGAGCTCACCTTGATGCGCGCCGCGCGCGCGCTCGCAGCGCTCAAGGGGGCAAAGGCGGTGCGGCGCGAACATCTGATCGAGGTCGCACCAAGTGCGCTGAGGCACCGGCTGCGGCGCGACGTGCTCGACGAAACCGGCTCGACCGCGCGCATCACCCGCGCGATCGACGAGCTGTTTGGATGAGCCCTGCCCCGGCGAGCCATGCTCTGGCGAACGCAGCGACCGGGGCCGAGGGCTCCGCTGATCCATTTTCCGATGCGGTTATCGCCTGCCGCCTGTTCCTCGCCGCACCGCAAAGCTTTGGCGGGATCGTGCTGCGCGGCGCCTCGCCCGCGCGTGACGCTCTGGTGGCAGCGCTGCAAGACGCCTTGACGTCATCGGGCCGCGCGGCGCGGCGCCTGCCCGGCCATGTCGACGATGCGCGGCTGCTCGGCGGGATCGATATCGCCGCCAGCCTTGCAAGCGGGAGAACTGTGACGGAGACGGGCCTCATCGCGCAGGCGCGCGGCGGCGCGCTGATCGTGCCGATGGCCGAGCGGCTCGAGGCCGGGATCGCCGGACGGCTCGCGCAGGCACTCGACGAGGGCGAGGATGGCCCGGCGCTGATCCTGCTCGACGATGGGATCGAGGCAGACGAAACACCGCCGGAAAGCCTGAGGGAACGCTGCGCCTTCTGGTGCGATCTTTCGGCCGCGCGCGAGGGCGCCTGCCCCCCGCTCGGCGCGCCTGGCGCGATGGCGGACGGCGCGCCGCTCGATGACGTGGCGCGCGCTGTGCTGGTCTCGGTTGCGGGGGCATTGGGGATCGCCTCGGTGCGCCCGCTGCTGTTTGCGCAAGGCGCCGCGCGCGTGCATGCCGCCCTGGCGGGGCGCGATGGGCCCGGCGAGGCCGATCTGGCGGCGGCGGTGAGGCTGGTGCTTGCGCCGCGCGCCACGCAGCTGCCCGAGCTCGATGCCCCGCCTGAAGATGCGCACGAAGATGCGCCCGAAAGCGAGCCGCCCCCGCCCGAGCCGCCCGAAGATGGGCCGGACGAGGACAAGGCCGAAACCGAACCCGAGCCAGGCGATACGCCGCTCGAGGAAATGCTGATCGAGGCCGCTGCCGCTGCGCTTCCGCCTGATCTGCTTGCCCAGCTGGCTCAGGGGCGCGCCCCGCGCCGATCGGGCGGCGGGGGCACGGGCAAGCGGCGCAAATCGGGCCTGCGGGGCAAGCCGCTGGGCGCGCGGCCCGGAATGCCGCGCGGGGGAGCGCGCCTTGCGCTGATCGATACCTTGCGCGCCGCCGTCCCGTGGCAGGAGGTCCGCCGGCGCGAGGTCGGAGCGCGCGGCGATGGGCCGATCCAGATGCGCAAGGAGGATCTGCGCGTGCGCCGGTTCGAGGACAAGGCCGCGCGCGTCACTATTTTCGCGCTCGATGCCTCGGGCTCGGCGGCAGCCGCGCGGCTGGCCGAAGCCAAGGGCGCGGTCGAGCTGATGCTGGCGCAGGCCTATGTGACGAGGAGCGAGGTTGCCGTGATCGCCTTTCGCGCAGGCGAGGCCGAGCTGCTGCTGCCTCCCACCCGCTCGCTCACCCGGGCGCGCCGGGCGCTGTCCGAGCTTCCCGGAGGCGGAGGCACCCCGCTCGCCATGGGCCTCAATGCCGCGCGCGAATGTGCCGAAATGGTGATGAAGCGCGGGCGCTCGCCGAGCCTCGTCATCCTCACCGACGGGCGCGCCAATCTCGATGCGCTAGGCCAGCCGGGCCGCCGCAAGGCCGCCGAGGATGCCGAGGCTGCCGCCAAGGCGATCGCGCGCGAGGGGATCGAGGGGCTCGTGATCGACATTTCCGCGCGCGCCGGGCCCGAGGGCGCGCGGCTCGCCGAGGCGATGCAGGCACGCTATCTCGCATTGCCGCGCGCCGATGCGGGGACGCTCGCGGGCGCGATCAATCTTGTCGAGAACGCGCGGCGGGAAAAAGCGGCATGAGCAGGGCGCTCGACTGGAACCGCGAGGGCCGCATCTGGCCACACCGCGAGGCGAGCGGTTTCGTGCGCGATGGCGCGATCACCTGGCATGTCCAGCGCATGGGCGCGCGCGCGGGCAAGCCGCAGCTCGTCCTGCTCCATGGCACCGGCGCCTCGGTCCACAGCTGGCGCGGCCTTGCCCCGCTGCTCGCCGAGCGGTTCGAGGTTGTCGCGATGGACCTGCCGCGCCATGGCTTTACCACCGGCCATTCGCCCGATGACATGTCGCTCCCGCGCATGGCGGCGAGCATTGCCAGGCTGCTGCGCGCACAAGCGATCGCGCCGGTTGCGCTCGTTGGCCATTCGGCCGGCGTTGCGCTGGCACTGCAACTGGCGCTCGATCATGGGTTTGCAGGACCGGTCGTCGGGCTCAATTCCGCGCTGCGCCCCTTTCCGGGGCCCGCTGCGCAGATCTTTCCCGCGATCGCCAAGCTGCTGTTCGTCAATCCGCTCGTGCCGCGCATCTTTTCCGGCATGGCGACCTTTGGCGGCGAGGCTCAGCGGTTTCTCTATCGCTCGACGCACTCGCGGATCGATGCCGAAGGCATGGCCTGCTACGAAGCGCTCCTCAAAAATCCGCGCCACACCAAGGGCGCGCTGGCGATGATGGCGAACTGGGATCTGCCGACCTTGCGCACCCGCATGGCCGAGATCGCCGTTCCCGTGCTGCTGGTCCATTCGAGCGATGATGCGGCGATCCCGGTCGAGTGGGCCCGCGAGGCTTCCGGCTGGATCCAGGGCGCGCGGCTCGAAGTGCTCGAAGGGCTCGGCCACCTCGCGCATGAGGAAGCGCCCGAGCTCTGCGCCGGGCTGATCCTCGATTTTCTCGGCGAGCATGTTAGGCTGGTTTCCAGCTGACCGGACATCAAGCGTCTTGGTCGGCAAGATACTTGATGATCAAGATACGCGCAGATCAAGATACTTTTGGGTCAAGATACTCATGGGTCAAGATTCTCATGGATCAAGATATTGGGCGATCGAGCGACTTGATCATTAAGCTATCGCACGGCTTGGCCAGGGCAGGGAGCACAGCGCCATGAACAATTTCGGCTGGATCGAACTCGTCTTCTTCTATGGCATCGCGATCGGCTTTGGCATCTGGCAATATGTCTCGGTCAGCCGCACGCTCGAAAAGACCCGCGCCGAGCGCCGCGCAAGGGAAGCCGAGGAGGCGCAGGCGACCGGGGCTAAGGAACGAGCCGAAGCGCCCCCAGAGCCTCCGGCCTAGCCGGCCTTCCTTTGGGCTCAACCCCGCGCGCGCGGCATCCGGTAGGGCAGCATGAACTGCACGATGGGCGAGGCAAAGCGGCGCATGTCGAGACTTTCCTGCACTGCGACAACTTCCTCACCGAACAGGTTGGAGGCGAGCTCGGAGCGCGCGTAGAACGGGGTGTCCTCCCACGTTCGCCGCACGCTCGCGACGCCGATCTGCGAGCGCGTGCGCCGGTCGATCCGCCACTTGCTGCGCGGCAGCGGCGCGATCGCGGGAAGGTCGACCTCGTCGGGAATGCCGTCTGCGCCGAACCGGATCGCGCTTGCGAACAGCGAGCCATCGCCGCGCTCGCCTTCATAGCAGACCACCGCGCCGCGCCGCATGTGCGCGCGCGACCAGTGCCACACGTTGAACCCCTGCTCGAGCGGTTCGCGCCCGCGATTGTGATCGAAATAGCCCTGCCCGGTCCAAGCAACGCCGGGCTCCTCCATCGCGACTTCGATCCGCGCGCGCGGGGCCATGCAGTGCCAGATGTGGTTCTCGCCCGCGTCGAGCGCAAAGGAGGCGGGATTGAGCGATTCCGGGATCACGCGCACCGTCCCGCGCACCCGGCGATGGATCGGATTGAACAGGCGCGTGTCGCGCTCCTCGATGGTAATCTCGAGCGCATCGCCATTCCAGCGCACCTCGCTCGGCCCGATTGCCAGCTCGCTGCGCGAGCGCGCCAGAGCGCCGCCCGGCCGCTCGGTCATCACCCAGCGCGATTTCGGGCCATACAGCGCGACATTGAGGCAAGAGTGATCGAGCGGCGCGGCGCGCCCCGAACGCTTGTAATAGGGCGAGAAGACGCTGCCGACAAAGGCAATGATCGTCAGGCCGTGCTGCCCGTCTTCGCTGATCGCGTCGATATACCACCACGAATAGCCGCCCGCGGGGATGTCCTCGTCGAAGCGAGGTCCAAGGACACCACCCTTGCTGCGAGCAGCCCTGATAAGGCGGCCATCGGCACGCCCGCTGCGGGATGGGTCGCCCCCCCGGTGCAATAGAGCCCCCGCATCCGGGTGCGCGGACCCTGACGCTGGAAAGAGGCCGCCCAGCCGTGTGACGCTCTGCCATAAAGGGCGCCGCCGGTCGCGGGGAACAGCCTCTCCCAGTCGCTCGGCGTCATGACCTTGTCTGGCGCCTGCGCCTCCAGGCTCAGCCCGCAGCGTGCCAGCGTGCCCCTCATTGCTTTTGTGCATGCCGCTATCTCCTCGTCGCTGTGAATGTGGGTATCGCCATTGGCAGGGGCGTTGACAATGATCTGCAGCCGCTCGCGGCCTTGCGGCAGCGGGCCTTCGCCAAGGCCTGCCGCCCGGTCCTGCGCGCAGACATAGACGGTCGGCTCGTCCGGGGTTCTGCCTCCTGCGATCCGGCGAAATTCGCGTGCATAATCGCGGCTGAAAAAGACATTGTGATGGGTCAGATCGAACCCTGATGTCTCGGCGTGGGCATACCAGACATAGGCCGAGAGCGAACGCTTCACAGCCGGCATATGCGCCACGCTGCGCTTGACGTCTGCGCCCAGCGCGCCGGTCGAAAGCGCGGCGGGATCGGCATTGGAGATGACGACGTCTGCGGCGATCTCCTCGCCCGAGGCCAGCTTTACTCCGCGCACGCGCGCGCCTTCGCTGTTGATCTCGCTGACCGTCTCGCCAAGCAGAACCCTCGCCCCGCAGCCCTGCGCCAGATCGCGCAGCGCCGTGGCGAGCGCATGGATCCCGCCATCAAGCAGCCAGACGCCCCTCGCTTCGGTATGCGCGATCAGCATCAGCGTTGCAGGGGCCTGAAACGGATCGGAGCCGCAATAGGTCGAATAGCGGCCAAACAGCTGCTGCAGCCGCGGATCGCGGAAATGCTGGCCGAGCGCTTTCCACAGGATGTCGAACGGACGCATCGCCATTGCATCGCCCATGCGCGCAGGACCCATGCGCCAGATCATCGGCAGCGGCGATGAAGCGCTGTCGCCGCGCAGGAACGGCTCCTCGAGCACTTCGAAGATGCGCTTTGCCTCGGCCCGAAAGGCGCGGAATGCACGCGCCTCGCGCGCCCCGGCAAAATCGCCGATGGCTTCTTCGCTGCGGGCCGGATCGGCAAACAGGTCGAGCGTGCCCTGATCGTCCCAAGCATGGCGGGCAATGATCCCGGCGGGCCGCGCGCTGACATACGCATCGAGCGATGCTCCGCATGCGTCGAACACTTCCTCGAACACTTCGCGCATGGTGAAGACGGTCGGCCCGCCGGCAATCGCGGCCCCATCGACGATCACCTCGCGCGCCTTGCCGCCGACCCAGCCCTCCTTCTCGATCACCGTTACCGAATGGCCGCGCGCGGCAAGCAGGGCCGCGCTCACCAGCCCGCCAATTCCGCTCCCGATGATGGCGATCTCTGCGCTCACATGGTTCCTCTTTCCCGCAAGGCCGCCGGCCTCCCGCTAACGCGGGCATTGCGCCCCGACATCAGCACAATATTATTGACCTTGTCATCCGATCTGTCCAATCATTTGGACATGGGCGCTCCAAATTCCTGTCAGAATCGATGAACGAGGCCGCATCGCGCGGACCCGGCAAGAGCCACTGGCGGGTCCGATGGATCGCGCGTCGCAACGCCATTTTCGCCCATCCCGCGTTTCAGCACTGGTGCGCCCGGCTGCCCTTCATCCGCTCGGTCGCCAAGGCGCGGGCGACCGCGATGATGGATCATATCGTGGGCTTCAGCTATTCGCAGGGCTTGCGCGCAATTCTCGAGGCGGGCTTGCTGGACATGCTGCGCGAAGGGCCGATTGCGACCGGAGAAGTGGCGCGCCGCGCTGACCTCAGCGAAGCGGGCGCGCTGTGCCTGTTGCGCGCTGCGCGCGCGCTCGACATTGCCGAGGAGGCCTTGCCCGGGCACTGGATGCTCGGCCAGCAAGGCGCCGTGCTCGCTGCCGATGAAGGCACGCAGGCCATGATCGCGCATCACCGGCTGCTCTACGAGGATCTTGCAGACCCGCTCGCACTCCTGCGCAAGGACCGCCGGGAGCCGACCGCATTATCACGGTTCTGGTCCTATGCCGGCGCGCTGCACGGCGCAGCCGAGCGCGGTGAACAGACCGACGAATATTCGCGCCTGATGGCCGCTTCGCAGCGTTTCGTGGCGGATCAGGTGCTCGCCTGCGTGTCGTTTTCGCGCGTGCGAAGGCTGCTCGATGTGGGCGGCGGACACGGCGCCTTCGTGGCCCGCGTAGGCGCGGCCTATCCCGCGCTCAGGCTTGGCCTGTTCGATCTGCCGCAGGTCGCCGCAAGCGCGCGCTCACCCCTCGGGGAAGCGCTCGGCGAGGGCCGGATCACGTGCCACGAGGGCAATTTCTTCACCGATCCGATTCCCGCAGGATATGACTGTGTGAGCCTCGTGCGCATCCTTCACGATCACGATGACGCGCCCGCCGCCGCGCTCCTCGCCAATATCCGCAAGAGCCTCGCGCCAGGCGCACGCCTCCTGATTGCCGAGCCGATGGCGCGCATCAAGGGCGCAGAGCCGATGGGCGAGGCGTTTTTCGGGCTTTACCTGTGGGCGATGGGCTCGGGCCGGGCGCGCTCGCAGCGCGAGATCATCGCCATGCTGCGCGCGGCCGGGTTTGCCCGCGCCCGGCCCGTCGCAAGCCCGCAACCGGTTATCGCAAGCTGCATCATGGCGACCGCCTAAGGACACCTGACAAGGAAACTGTCCTGTTTGATTGACACTCTATTCCGTAAGGCGTACTACACAGCTTCGAGAGAATAATTCGGGACCGCGTGAGTCGCACTCCGAATAGTCGCAAAAGCCCCCCAGAGGGCTGAGGGAGAAAATGGACACACTCGCTGTCATCCTTGAGGGTCCGGAGCGCCTTGCGCTGCGAACCCTTGGGCTCAAGCCTCTCGGCGCTGGAGATGTGCTCGTCGAAATTGTCTATAGCGGCGTGAGCACGGGCACCGAGAAGCTGCTGTTTACCGGGCAGATGCCGCATTTTCCGGGCATGGGTTATCCGCTCGTTCCGGGATACGAATCGATTGGCCGGATCGTCGATGCAGGCACCGCTGCAAAGGCGCGCATCGGCGAATGGGTCTTTGTACCGGGCGCCAACTGCTATGATGGCGCACGCGGGCTGTTTGGCGGCACGGCTGGCCGGGTCATTCTGCCCTCCGCCCGCGCGCTCGCCATCCCCGAGCGACTCGGCGCCGAAGGCGTGCTATGCGCGCTCGCGGCAACAGCGCTCCACGCAATCAATGGCGGCACGCCGCCCGAGCTCATCATCGGGCATGGCGTTCTGGGCCGGCTGCTCGCGCGGCTCACCATCGCGATCGGCGCGCCTGCGCCAACGGTGTGGGAAATCAACGCCAGCCGCCGGGGCGGCGCGCAAGGATACAGCGTCACCACCCCCGATGCGGACGAGCGCCGCGACTATCGCTCGATCTGCGATGCGAGCGGCGATGCGAACCTGTTCGACGATCTCATCATGCGGCTCGCCAAGGGCGGCGAGATCACGCTCGCAGGCTTCTATTCCGAGCGGATCAATTTCGCCTTCCCGCCTGCCTTCATGAAGGAGGCACGCTTCCGGGTGGCAGCCGAATGGCAGCCCAAGGACATCGCCCAGACGATCGCGCTGATCGATGTCGGTGCGCTCGATCTGGGCGGCCTGATCACCGATGTGAGCCCGGCAGCCCGCGCCTGCGATGCCTATCCGCAGGCCTTCACCAACCCCGATTGTCTCAAGATGATCCTCGACTGGAGCGAAGCGGCATGAGCATGCTCGAAACCCAAGACCAGGCGCTGCGCGACGAAGCCGCCCAAGAACCGGATCCGGTGCACACCGGCGAGGTGACCAAGGAAACGCAGGTCATCGCGATCTACGGCAAAGGCGGCTCGGGCAAGAGCTTCGCGCTTTCGAACCTGTCCTACATGATGGCGCAGCAGGGCAAGCGCGTGCTGCTGATCGGCTGCGATCCCAAGAGCGACACGACCAGCCTGCTGTTCGGCGGCAAGAGCTGCCCGACGATCATCGAGACGAGTTCAAAGAAGAAGCTCGCCGGCGAGGAGGTCACCATCGAGGATGTGTGCTTCCAGCGCGACGGCGTCTTTGCGATGGAACTGGGCGGGCCCGAAGTTGGCCGCGGCTGCGGCGGGCGCGGGATCATCCACGGCTTCGAACTGCTCGAGAAACTGGGTTTTCACGAGTGGGGCTTCGATTATGTCCTGCTCGATTTCCTCGGCGATGTGGTGTGCGGCGGGTTCGGCCTGCCGATCGCGCGCGACATGTGCCAGAAAGTTATCGTTGTCGGTAGCAACGACCTGCAATCGCTCTACGTGGCCAACAATGTCTGCCACGCGGTCGAATATTTCCGCAAGATGGGCGGCAATGTCGGTGTCGCTGGCATGATCGTGAACAAGGATGACGGCACGGGCGAAGCGCAGGCTTTTGCCGAGGCGGTCGATATCCCGGTGCTGACCGCGATCCCCGCCAACGAGGACATCCGCCGCAAGTCGGCGAACTACCAGATCATCGGGATCCCCGGCGGCGAATGGGGCTCGCTCTTCGAAGAGCTGGCCAGCAACGTCGCCGATGCCCCGCCGCGCCAACCCAGTCCGCTCGATCAGGATGGCCTGCTCGGCCTGTTCTCCCCGGAAGACACCGGCGGGAATGTCGAGCTTGTCCCCGCCACCCAGGCGGACATGCGCGGCGGGGTCTTTGAAGAAAAGCCCTCCCTGGAAGTGGTTTACGACGAGATCTGATCATGACCGACATGCCCCCTTCCGACCGCAATCGCGACACACTGGACCTCTCCGCCAGCTCCGCCCCGGAGCAAGCGGGCGGCTGTTCGAGCAAGGACACCATGCGCGAAGCCGCCAGGCAGGCGGGCAAAAGCGACATTCTCGATCAATACGCCGCGGACTATCCGGTCGACCCGGCCAAGGGCCCCCATGATCAGCCGCAATCGATGTGCCCCGCTTTCGGCTCCTTGCGGGTCGGCCTGCGCATGAAACGCACGGCAACCGTGCTCTCGGGCTCGGCCTGCTGCGTCTATGGCCTCACCTTCACCTCTCACTTCTACGGCGCGCGGCGCACGGTGGGCTATGTCCCCTTCTCTTCGGAAACGCTCGTCACCGGCAAGCTGTTCGAAGACATCAAGGAAGCGGTCGAGGATCTCGCCGATCCCGAGCTTTATGACGCGATCGTGGTCACCAATCTGTGCGTCCCGACCGCGAGCGGTGTGCCGCTGCGGCTGCTCAAGAAGCAGATCAACGGTGTGCGCATCATCGGGATCGACGTGCCCGGCTTTGGCATCCCGACGCATGCCGAAGCTAAGGATGTGCTTGCGGGCGCCATGCTCGCCTATGCGCGGGGGGAGGCCGCATCAGGCCCCGTCGCCGCGCCGCAGGAACGCTCGGACCTGCCCACGGTGACTCTCCTGGGCGAGATGTTCCCCGCTGACCCGGTCGTGATCGGGCAGATGCTCGAACCGCTTGGCCTCGCCGCCGGCCCCACCGTTCCCACCCGCGAATGGCGTGAGCTCTATTCCGCGCTCGATTGCGCGGTCGTGGCTGCGATTCACCCGTTCTACACCGCCAGCGTGCGTGAATTCGAGCGTGCCGGGCGCCCGGTCATCGGCTCCGCTCCGGTGGGCGCGGACGGCACCGCAGCCTGGCTGCAATCGCTCGGCGATACGCTCGGCCTGCCGCAGGAGCGGGTCGATGGCGTCAAAAACGCGATGATCGGCGCGATCCAGGGCGCGCTCGCTGCGCAGCCGATCGAGGGCCGGATCACGGTCTCGGGCTATGAGGGCTCGGAACTGCTGGTCGCCCGCCTGCTGGTCGAGAGTGGCGCGGATGTCCGCTATGTCGGCAGCGCCTGCCCCAAGACGCGCTGGTCCGATCCGGACCGCGAATGGCTCGAGGCGCGCGGCATCAAGGTGAATTTCCGCGCAAGCCTCGAGGAGGACATCGCCGCGGTCGAGGAGTTCCAGCCCGATCTCGCCATCGGTACGACCCCGGTGGTCCAGCACGCTAAAGCCAAGGCGATCCCGGCGCTCTATTTCACCAATCTCATCTCGGCCCGCCCGCTGATGGGCCCGGCGGGCGCAGGCAGCCTCGCGCAAGTGATCAATGGCGCCATCGGCAACAAGGATCGGTTCGACGCGATGCGCGATTTCTTCAAGGGCGTGGGCGATGGGCACGGCGCAGGCGTGTGGGAAGACACCCCCGTCGACCGGCCCAAGTTCCGCAAGAAATACGCAGCCTTGAACGAAGCGGCGCGCAAGGCGTCCGAGGCGGTGGGCACATGACGCTCGTTCTCGATCATGATCGCGCCGGCGGCTATTGGGGCGCGACCTACGTCTTTACGGCGGTCAAGGGCCTGCAGGTCATCATCGATGGCCCGGTGGGCTGCGAGAACCTGCCGGTTACCAGCGTGCTTCACTATACCGACGCGCTGCCCCCGCATGAGCTTCCGATCGTCGTCACCGGCCTTGCCGAAGAAGAGCTCGGCAAGACCGGCACCGAAGGCGCGATGAAGCGCGCCTGGCAGACGCTCGATCCCGAACTGCCCGCCGTGGTCGTGACCGGCTCGATCGCCGAGATGATCGGCGGCGGCGTCACGCCCGAGGGCACCAATATCAAGCGCTTCCTGCCGCGCACGATCGATGAGGACCAGTGGCAGAGCGCCGATCGCGCGCTGACCTGGCTGTGGACCGAGTTCGGCCCCAAGAAAATGCCCGCGCCAAAGGAGCGCAAAGAGGGCGAGAAGCCGGTCGTCAACATCATCGGGCCCTCCTATGGCATGTTCAATATGCCATCCGACCTCGCCGAGATCCGGCGGCTGGTCGAAGGGATCGGCGCCGAGGTTGGCGTGGTTTTCCCGCTGGGCTGCCACCTTGCCGATATCCGCAAGCTCGGCATGGCGGACGCCAATGTCTGCATGTATCGCGAATTTGGCCGCAATCTGTGCGAGACGCTCGAGCGGCCCTATTTCCAGGCGCCTGTCGGGCTTTCCAGCACCACGAAGTTTCTGCGCGCGCTCGGCGAAGAGCTGGGCCTCGATCCCGAGCCCTTCATCGAGCGCGAAAAGCACACCACGATTAAGCCGCTGTGGGATCTGTGGCGCTCGGTCACGCAGGATTTCTTCGGGACGGCGAGCTTCGGCATCGTTGCCAACGACACCTATGCCCGCGGCATCCGCCATTTCCTCGAGGATGACATGGGCCTTCCGTGCGCGCTCGCCTTCTCGCGCTGTGCCGGGGTCAAGCCCAGGAATGACGAAGTGCGCACCGCAATCCGCGAGAAGGCGCCGCTGGTGATGTTCGGCAGCTATAACGAGCGCATGTATCTTGCAGAGGCTGCAAGCGCCTCGGGAGGCGGCCATGGCCCACAGGCAACGTTTATCCCGGCAAGCTTTCCAGGCGCCGCGATCCGCCGTCATACGGGCACGCCCTTCATGGGCTATGCCGGGGCAACCTATCTGGTGCAGGAAGTGTGCAATGCGCTGTTCGATGCGCTGTTCCACATCCTGCCGCTGAGCACCGACATGGACAAGGGCGAAGCGACCCTCGCGCGCGGCGCGGCCGAGACCCCGGTGCTCAATCAGGCCGAAAAGCGCGCCGAATTGACCTGGGACAAAGACGCCAAGGCGCTGCTTGATAAGCTTGTTGAAAGACAGCCGGTACTCGTGCGCATTTCCGCTGCGAAGCGGCTGCGCGATGCGGCAGAGAGCGAGGCGCGAAAGCGCGGCCTCGCCCGCGTCGAGGCGAGCTGTCTGAAAGATTTCGGGGCCGATGCCCTGCTCGAAGGTGAGCGCGCATGATCGCGCATCGCCTTGCAGGGCTTGCAGGCCAACCTAATTGGCGGCGCGCCATCCGGGCGCGCCGGCTCAACCAATCCACGTGGGGGATCACGCGGGGATGCCGACGGAGGTTCACGCCTCCAAAAACCCAACTGATACGGAGACTTAACAATGGTTGATCCGAACCCCGGTGAGCGCATCGGCACCTACCTGACGCCTGAAGAGGCGCAGGACATCCACAAGGCGTTCATGGGCACTTTCACCCTGTACGTCGCGATTGCCGTCGTCGCTCATGCCCTGATGTGGGCGTACAAGCCCTGGATCGGCGCTGGTTTCGGCCAGTGATCTTGCGCCCTTCGGCCAAGCGGCTGAGGGCACCAGGACGAATACACACATTACATAAGGAATTTCACCATGTGGAAAATCTGGCTTCTTTTTGACGTGCGCCGGGTGATGGTAGGGCTTCATGTAGGCCTCGCCGTGCTCGCTTTCACGATTCACTTCATCCTTCTCAGCACTGACCGTTACAACTGGCTCGAGCGCGCCCCTGGCGTTCCCGCACCGGCTGCAGCGGCTGTGGAATCGTCGGAGCTTCCGGCCAACGGCTAGCTGAGAGCCATCGCAAGTGTGAGGGGGCAGGTTCGCCTGCCTGCCTCCTAACATTTGCATCTTCAAAATCACCAAGAGCCCGCCCATGCGGCGGGGAGGATGGATCTATGGCGCTCCTTAGTTTCGAGCGGAAATACCGCGTGCGCGGTGGCACATTGATCGGCGGCGACCTTTTCGACTTCTGGGTCGGGCCGTTTTATGTCGGATTCTTTGGAGTGACGACCGCAATCAGCGCCTTGCTTGGCACGGCGCTGATCTTTGCAGCCGCCGCCTCAGGCCCGACCCTCAACCCGTGGCTGATCGACATTCAGCCACCCGCCATCGATGAGGGGCTCTCACTGATGCCGCTCGACGAAGGCGGATACTGGCAAATCATAACGGTCTGCGCGCTGATCGCGTTCAGCTCGTGGGTGATGCGCCAGGCGGAAATCTCCCGCAAGCTCGGCATGAGCTATCACGTGCCGATCGCATTCGCGACGGCGGTCTTCGCCTATTTCACCCTTCAGGTGATCCGCCCGGTCTGGATGGGCGCCTGGGGTCACGCGTTCCCTTACGGGATCTGGACGCACCTCGATTGGGTGTCGAACACCGGATATCTCTACGGGAACTTCCACTACAACCCGATCCACATGCTCGCGATCACGTTCTTCTTCACGAACTGTCTCGCGCTCGCGCTGCATGGCGGCCTGGTGCTTTCCGCGGTCAACACCTCGAACGACACCGACGTGAAGACGCCGGAATATGAAGACACCTATTTCCGCGACTTTATCGGCTATTCGGTCGGCACGCTGGGCATTCACCGCGTGGGGCTCTTCCTGGCGCTGAGCGCCGGTTTCTGGAGCGCCATGTGCATTGTCATCTCGGGGCCGATCTATGCCGGCAGCTGGGTCGAATTCTGGGACTTCTGGCGTGAAATCCCACTCTGGAAAGGGGAGGCTGTGGTCTGATGGCTAGCTATCAAAACATATTCACACAGGTTCAGGTCAAGGGACCGCCCGAGATGGGCGTCCCCCTGCCAGCAGGCGAAGACGTGCGCATTCCCGCGCTCGGCTACACCTACTGGATGGGCAAGGTCGGCCAGGCCCAGTTCGGCCCGGTCTATCTCGGCCTGCTCGGCGTGCTCTCGATCTGCTTCGGCGGGGTCGCGATCATGATCATCGGCTTCAACTTCCTCGCTCAGGTCGATTGGAGCCCGATCGCGTTCATGCGCGAGTTTTTCTGGCTCTCGCTCGATCCTCCCGGCCCTGAATACGGGTTCGATTTCATGGTGCCGCTCAATGAGGGGGGCTGGTTCATCATGACCGGCGCATTCCTCACGATCGCGGTGCTGTGCTGGTGGGCGCGGACCTATATGCGCGCCCGCGCCCTTGGCATGGGCTACCATATCCCTTGGGCGTTCGCTTCGGCGATCTGGCTGTTCCTGGTGCTGGGCTTCATCCGCCCGATGCTCGGCAATGGCTGGGTGGACGCGGTGCCCTACGGGATCTTCAGCCACCTGCTCTGGACGAACAATTTCTCGCTCATCCACGGCAACTTCTTCTACAATCCGTTCCACGCGCTCTCGATCGTCTTCCTGTATGGGTCTGCGATCCTGTTCGCGATGCACGGGGCGACGATCCTGGCAACGGGGCGGTATGGCGCCGAACGCGAGATCGAGCAGATCACCGATCGCGGCACGGCTGCCGAACGCGGCGCGCTGTTCTGGCGCTGGACGATGGGCTTCAATGCCTCGATCGAATCCATCCACCGCTGGGCCTGGTGGTTCGCCGTTCTGACCACCTTCACCGGTGGCCTCGGCGTGCTCTTGAGCGGCACGGTTGTCGATAACTGGTATGTCTGGGCGCAGGAGCATTATTACGCTCCCATGTGAGCGGCAATGCTCGCCCATCTGCGCTCTGCGGTAGAGCGCCCCCAGGTTCCGTGCCGCAAGGCCGGATGAACAGGGCGCTCTACCGGTCGGCCTTGAAGAGCCCGGTCACACTTCTCCCAGGCGGGATGTGTGGCCGGGCTCTTCCTTTGGTAAGGATGACGGCGTGCAGATACCGGCAACGAGCAGGAGGGCACCACCGGCTTGGAACACATGGCTTTGCAGCCCTGGGCGATCGGTCATCGTCGCTGGCTTCGTGCGCGAGCGAATCTGTGAAAGCCTTGTGCTCGAGCCTTCTTCAAAACAGACCGCCGAAGTGCAAGCGTCCGCCGAATGAGACCGGGGCACCCATTGCAGCTGCAAACGAGCGCGGCAGGCAGCGTGGGGCACTGCCCTTCAGGCTTCGGGCACAGGGCGCTTCGCGCACAGGGCTTCGGGCACAGGGCTTCGGGCGTCAGGCTGGTTCGCCCGGGCGCTTGCGAGCCGGCGCGCAGGGCGCTGTCAGCGCAGCTCTTCCACAGGCGCGCGCAGTCTGGCGCGAAGATCAATCAGGTGAAGCGGAAACGAGGCCGCGATCGGAGCGGCGATCCAGTACCAGCTCGCCGAGACGAGCGCGGCGCGAAGGCCCAGTACGATCAGCGCTGCCGGGCCAAGCACAGCGGCGATCCGGGCCATCGTCCAGCCGCGCAGCCTGAGGAAGGCGGCTTCGCCCGCAAGCGCGGCCAGTACGATGTCGGCGGCATGGCCCGAGCTGAACAGCCATTCCATCACGGCAGGAGACCCACGGCGAGACCGCGCACGGCTTGCCGCCCGTCCAGCCCCACGCGCAAGCCGCGCTCAGCCAAACGGCCCGTTGAGCCCGACAATCGCCCAATTGAGCGCGCCAGCCAGTGATGCCCATGCCAGATAGGGCACGAGCAGCAGGCTCGCCGTGCGCGAAAACCGTGCGCAATAGACGATCATCACGAGGATCGAGAGCCACAGGGCACAAAGCTCGATCAGCGCGATGTCCGGTCGTTCGAGCCGGAAGAAAAGCAGGCTCCAGGTGATGTTGAGAAAGCCGTTGAGAGCAAACAGGCTGATCACAGTCTGCGAGATGCGCGCATTGGGCGCGGTCCACCAGGCGTTGAGCCCGGCGATTGTGATCAGCGCATAGATCAGCGTCCACGCGATCGGGAAAAGCCCGTCAGGCGGGGTCCAGGCGGGCTTTGCGAGATTCTGGTACCAGGGGCCCAGATCGGTGATCGTGGCGCCCAGGAACGCAACGCCGAGCGCGGCGATCGTCGCAACAGCCACCGGCAGGATCCAGATCCCGCGCATCATGCTGGTGCGGTGGTGATGTGCAGTGCGCATGGCGATCAACTCGTCTCGGCGCGCAGGCCAAGCAGGTGCGCGCAATCCTTGAGGAAGATCTTGACATGAGCCATCGGCTTGGAGCGCACCAGGCGCTTGTTCATGTAGGCCTGCCAGGTGAGTTGCTGGACATCCTTGTCATCGCACATCGAGACAAACCGCTCGCGGCGCTTGTCGCTGGAATACCAGAAATATTGCATGATCCCGAGGATCCAGAACACCCGGCCGTGCTCCTTCATGAAGCGCGCGCGCGCGTGGCGCAGGGCCTTTGCTTCGCCGGTCTTGAGAAACTCGCTGGCCGCGCCTGCGCTGAAGCGCCCGCCGACCATTGCATAATAGATCCCTTCGCCCGAAGCGGGCGCAACGATCCCGGCCGCATCGCCCGCAACGATCACGTCGCGGCCATTGTCCCACTTCTTAAGCGGTTTCAGCGGGATCGGAGCTCCCTCGCGGCGCACCGTCTCGCAGCGATCGAGCCCGAGGTCGCCGCGCATGTCTGCCACCGCGCCGCGCAAGGAGAAGCCCTTGTTGGCGCTGCCCACCCCGATGCTGGCGGTCTCGCCATGCGGGAACACCCAGGCGTAGAAATCGGGTGACAAGCGTCCCTGGTAGAAGACATCGCAACGCGAGTGATCATATTCTTCGGTGTCGTTGGCGGGGGACTTGATGATCTCGTGATAAGCAAACACGCATTTGACCCGCTCGGCATTGGGCAGCGCCTGCTTGGCGACCGCCGAGCGCGCGCCATCGGCACCGATGATGCAGCGCGCGCGAACCTGTTCGATCGGGCCGCCGCGCTCGCGGCGAAAGGTCACCAGAGGATGCGCCTGATCATCGCGTTCGATTTTCTCGAAGGTTGCGCTGAGCCGTTCTGCACCGCTCGAGCGGGCGCGCTCGCGCAGCCATTCGTCGAATTCTTCACGATCGACCATGCCGACATAGCCGATTTCGCCCACCGGCATATCGACCGCCCGGCCCGAGGGCGCGATCATTCGCGCCGAACGCGCGCGCGCGACCAGTAGGCTCTGCGGAACGTCGAAATCCTCGAGCATGCGCGGCGGCACCGCACCGCCGCACGGCTTGATCCGTCCACCGCGCTCCATCAGGAGGACCGAATGTCCGGCAAGCGCCAGATCGGTCGCTGCCGTGGCTCCGGCCGGTCCGCCACCTACAATGACGGCATCATAAATCATCTCACTCATGCGAACACCTCCTGATCCTTGGTCGGTGGATGGTCTGTCAGGCCAATCTGGTTGCCTGCTCCCGGCAATGCCGGTGTCACCTGCTCCGTCGCCGTTCGCGTCGGAGCCCTGCCCGCGATCCGCAGTGCGAGCGCCGCGGCGATCACGAACAGCGCGCCCTCGATTGCGAACACAATCTGGAAGGCGGCTCCATCATCAGCCAGCAACGCGCGCGCAATGTCGACCCCGACAGCGCCCAGCAGCCCGCCAAACCCGAATGCAATTGCCTGGCTAGCGCCCCAGACGCCCATGCGCACGCCTTCGCGTGTATTCTCGCCCGCGCCGGCCAGCCCCATCATCGCGCCGATCGCGGCGACGGCAAACATGCCGTTACAAAAGCCAAGCGCAAGGACATTGGCCGTCAGCGGCCACCCCGGCCCGACCATTGCGCCTATTGCGAGCCCGCCCAGACCGAGCGCGGAGCCGAGGCATCCGCCCACGATCCACACTCTCAGATCGGTCGGCATGCGGCCCTGAAAGGCGCTCCCGCCGATCCCGGCCACGATCATGCCGACAAGCCCGCCGGCGTTGAGCATCCCGCCCAATTGTGTCGAGTCGCCGGGCGGCATGTCGAAGATGAGCCCCGCAAACGGTTCGAGGATGAGATCCTGCATGTTGTAGGCGACCATCGAGACGAAGATGAAGATCGTGAAGCGGCGTGCGGCTTTCTCGGCGAAGATCTCGCGCAGCGCGGCGCGGAAATCGGGCGCCTCGCTTGTCTTGGCGGTTTCTGCAAAGACATGGTGCCCGCTCTCGAGGCGGAAGGTCGCCAGGATGCTGAGCGCGATAGTCGCCGCGGCGAGCCCGCAGGCGACCAGCATCAGCCGCTCAGGCGTAAAGGGCTTGATCAGTGTTCCGACCGTGATCGCCGAGACGACAATCCCCGCGATCATCATGATCCAGGTCAGGGCGGCGGCGGCCGCGCGGCGCTCGGGCGCAACGCTCGAGGCGAGCAGCGCGAGCGCCGAAGTGCCCGAAGCGCCCACGCCAATTCCGATCAGCGTATAGGCTATGACGGCAAGCCCGAAAGCCGCCCAGCTGGCCTCGCTCATCATCAAGGTGGCCTGGCTGGCAAGAATGGCTCCTGTGGCAAGCACGGCCACGCCGCCGATGATCCACGGCGTGCGTTTGCGCCCCTGATCGGAGCCGTGCCCCCATATCGGGCGCCCCATCTGCACCCCATAGTGCCAGGCCACAAGCCCGGCGGGGATGGCCGCAGCGAGCGCGAATTCCACGACCATCAGCCGGTTGAGCACGGTGGTCGCCATCATAACGAGCGCGCCGATCGAGGCCTGGACAAGGCCGATCCGCGCAATCGCAAACCATGAAAGGCCGCTCTGGCCGAGCGCTGGGGCCACCGGAGCGTGCATCAGATATATCCTCCAAGGCCAAGCGCCGAGGCAAGCATGCCGAGCACGTAGAGCGTGACGCCAACCCCGTTATACCATGGCGCAAAGCGCGCCGGATCGCTGATCAGCCGCGGCATGGCGGCGATCTGCGCGGCCAGAACCGCTGTGACGATAGCCGCAGAGATGGCATATCCCCAGATCGCCAGCAGGGCGATGACGACGATCTGTGCCGAGGCCATCGCAATGCAGGCAAACCGCGCCGCCCCATCAACGCCCATGATCACCGGCAGCGAGGTAAGCCCAGTCTGCCGGTCTCCCTCGACCGCCTTGAAATCATTGAGCACCATGATCCCGTGCGCGCCGAGCGAATACATCACCAGCACGATGACTACCTCGATCGAGGGCATCGCGCCGAGCATCACGGCCGCCCCGGTGAACCAGCTCAACCCCTCATAGGTCAGCCCGCACACAAGCGGGCCGATCCAGCCATTGGCCTTGAAGCGGAAGGGCGGTGCTGAATAGGCCCAGGCAAATCCGAGCCCGACGAGCCCGGCGACAAACACCAGCGGACCAAGCAGCCACGCCACGCTCGCCGAAACAGCCGTCGCGATGAGCGCGATATACAGCCCCCACCGCCCAGGTATCCGGCCAGAAGGGATCGGGCGATCGGGCTCGTTGATGGCATCGACATGCCGGTCGAACCAGTCATTGACTGCCTGGCTCGTCCCGCAAACGAGCGGCCCTGCAAGCAGCACCCCGCCAGCCACAAACCACACACGGCCATCCAGACCGGACCCCGAGGAGACCGCGCCGCACATGAAGGCCCACATCGGTGGAAACCAGGTGATTGGCTTGAGCAAACGCAGAACATCGCGCGGCGCCGGAAAGCGCGGATTGCGAGTCGAGACCGCTGAACCTTGCATGGCTAGAAAGTACGCCTGACAAGCCAATGCGTCAATTTGTTTTGACACACTGCTGTCAGCCTGTGCCCGGATTCGCGCTTCCGAACCGATTTACGCGCCATATCAGGACGGTTTCTCGGGCGCCTGCCGGCGGCTCGCGGCGGGCGAGCGCAAACCCTCAGGCTTCAGGATTGGCAGCTCTCGAACCAGCGCTGCGAACGCGCAGGCGCTGCCGCAGGCCTAGTCGGGATCGGCCGCGAGATTGCCGAGTCCATAACGGTGCAGCTTGGAATAGAGGCTCTGACGCGACAGGCCGAGAATCTCGGCGGCGGACGCGCGGTTATCCGATGTGTAGGAGAGCGCCGCCTCAATGCACAATCGCTCGATGAGATCGGTGCTCTCGCGCACGATATCCTTGAGCGACATGCGCCCTACGAGATCGGTCAACTGCTCGACCGAGCGCGGCAGATCCTGCGAGCCGGGCGGAAGATCGCGCAGCCGCCGCCCGATCGGCCGGATCACGAAGGCGAACAGCGGATCGTCCGAGGCGCTGCGGACTGCGGAAAGCTCGATCGGCTCGCCCTCGGCATCGCTCGTTGCGCGCAGCACCGTATTGACATTGCGCGCGGCGCCATGCTGCTCGATCTGTCCCTCGATCAGATCAAGATCGATCCCGGGCCGTCCGATCCATTCCGACATGTGTCGCCCGAGCAATTGCTCCTTGCTCGCAGCGCCCACAAGATCGACGAAGGCCTGATTGACCGAGACCACATCGAGACGCGCATCAGAGATCACGAAGGCATCGGGCATCTCGTCGATCAGCGAAAGGACCGCCGAAGGTTCCTCGCGCGCCTGCGCCTGCCCGGTGGGCGAAAGGCGCAGCAGCAGGAATTGCCCGCGATCCTGGGTAAACCCGGCGAGCGATGCACTGACTTCCTGGCCGACCCGCGAGAGCCTTATGGTGACGGGAGACGGATTGCTCGAGGTGAGCGCAGCGCCGACCATGGTCTGCATCGGATCGCGCGAATCTTTCTCGAGAAAACCGAGGAACTTCTTGCCTTGCAAGGCGCCCGTGCGCGCACCGAGCAGCGTGTGCGCTGCACTGTTCGCCTCGCGCACACGCAAGGTCTGCGCCTCGAGCACCAGCACCGGATCAGCCGAGATCTCGAACAGCATCCGGTAGCGCGCCTCAAGCTGGCGCATGCGCATGTAATCGCGCTCGAGCGATTGCTGGACCTGCAGGAGGCGCGCCTGGAGCTTGCCCGATTCGCGCAGATCCCGCCCGAAGGCAATGCGATGCTCGCCGCCATTGACGCTGAGCACGGCATAGCGGATCGGTACGTCGCCCGTGCGCGAGGGATGGTTGACCTGACGCCAGTGCTGCACCTCGCCGCGCCGGGCAGCGGCCAGCATCTCCATGATCTTGGGACGGCTCTCGCTCGTGACGGTCTCGATCCAGTTCGTCCCGACCCAGTTGGCGAAGCCGGGAAACTCGTTGGGATCATAGGCGGCATCGAGGACTGTGCCCGTGTCGTCGAGCACAAGCGTGACGTCGCCCGCAAGCATGGCGACCTTCATGGCCGCATCAGCATCGAGCGCATCGAAAACATCGGCAGCGTTACCGAAGGGGTTCTTGCCCTCGATACTGTGCTTTCGCGTCAGCATTGTCGTTCCCGACCTAAGTCAAAGTGTACGCCCGGGTAGGCGCGGCGAGTATCAAACGCTCTGCCAGCGCAAGCGCTGCCTTTGCGTCTACCCCGGTGCCATCGGCTCCCACTTCTGCAACGATGCCAGGATCTTGGTTTACAACATGCCCACCGATAAGGATGCGCACATGCGGATTGCTTGAAACGCTCCGCATGGCCTTGATAAGGCTGCCGAGCGCGGAAATAGAACAGCTGCACGATACGGTCAATCCGACCAGATCGGTTGGCCGTTGCGCGACGAAATCGAGCAGTTCGCGCCGATCAGGACTGACAAGGACCCCGCTGGCCCAGCCTGCACGGGCAAAAACCTCTTCGATCATCTGCGCACCGAAACTGTGATCATCGCCGGGCATCGGCGCGAAGATCGCGCTGCGCGGCTCGGAAAAAGGCGCCATGATCGCGGGCGAGCGTGCGGCGATATCGCGCATCACCTCCTGCAGGCGCCACAGGCCCATGGTCACATCGACGAAATCGCATTCATCGCGCTCCCACATAGTCCCCAGTCGCCGCGCGGCAGGCGCCAGCACATCGACATAGACCGTCTCGACGCTCATCCCGTCAGCGATGAAACGATCGACTTCTTCGAGAAGGCTATAGGCACTGAGCTGCAGGGGCAGGTCGGCAAATTCGAGCGGAGGAGCCGCCTCTTCCTCGCAAGCCTCATCGGTTGCCGTAGGCTCGCCTGCGGCAAGGTGCGCGATGAGCAGCCGGGGAAGAAGATCGCTCTCGATGACTGCGTTGAGCTGATCATCGGCAGCGAAAAGGCTGACCTCTTGCGAACCGTTCTGGGCTGGATGGACGGGCGCATCGGGATCCGCGCTTTTCATGCCGCGCCGCGCCAGCGAATTGCCGATGAATTCGCGCCATGAAGCCGCGCGAGAGCTGATCAGGCCGGCCTGCTTTCTGCCGACATGATATCCCTCTGCCTTCTCGCCCGAGGTGGCCATCGCCCGACCTCCCAAAAGCCGGGTCTCACACCCGGACATGCGATTGCCGCATGTGCGCCGACTGGAGGCGACCGGTTGCCGCCCCGCTTGCATCAGCGAATCGGCAATACGCCTTTTACCCCTCAGGCGCAAATGAATCGCAGCGCGCCCTCCACAGATGTGTCTAATTGCCTGTACGTCTAATTGAGTTGACACTCGCCGTGTAATGCGCGTACCAATTCCATTCGACAACAAAGGCTGACTGGATATGACTCGGCAGGATCACGCATCCCCGACTGCACTTTCAGGCTCAAAGCAGCAGAGAGGCGCAGCACACACGTCCCCGCAGGGGAACAGAGGAACGCTCTACACGACGGAAGAGCGCCGCCGCCGGGACGAGTCGGTTTGGACGCTCGTACAGGGCGTGCTCGCCCCGCTTCAGTTTCTCGTTTTCATCGTGAGTCTCGGCCTGGTTGTGCGCACGCTTTGGACCGGCGAAGGCGCCTTTGCGGCGGACGTGTCGATCCTGATCAAGACATTCGTGCTCTATGCCATCATGATCACAGGCTCGATCTGGGAGCGGGTCGTCTTCGGCAAGTGGTTGTTTGCACCGGCATTCTTCTGGGAAGATGTCTTCTCGATGCTCGTGCTTGCGCTGCACACGCTTTATCTGGCGATGCTGCTGGGCGCGATCGGCACGCTCGACCAGCGACTCGGCGTCGCGCTTGCGGCCTATGGCGCCTATCTCATCAATGCCGGGCAATTCCTGTGGAAACTGCGCGTGGCAAGGCTTGAGGGCGATCAGCCCAGGGCGGTGCCGGCATGAACCAGACCTCCACCCTGCAATCGGGAAACCTTCCGGGCTGCGATTCCCCCCAGGCGAACGCTGCCCGGCCGGTCCTGCGCGAGCGCGGGCAGCGCGAGGTGTTCTGCGGGCTGACGGGGATCATCTGGCTGCACCGCAAGATGCAGGATGCCTTCTTCCTCGTGGTCGGCTCGCGCACTTGCGCGCATCTGCTGCAATCGGCGGCCGGGGTCATGATCTTTGCCGAGCCGCGCTTTGCCACCGCGATCATGGAAGAGCGTGATCTTGCCGGAATGGTCGATGCGCAGGACGAGCTTGACCGGGTCGTGACCCGCCTGCTCGCGCGGCGTCCCGATATCAAGACGCTGTTTCTCGTAGGCTCATGCCCGTCGGAGGTGATCAAGCTCGATCTCGCCAAGGCGGCCGAGCGACTCGGCGCACAATACATGCCCGATGTGCGCATCCTCAATTATTCGGGCAGCGGGATTGAGACGACCTTCACGCAAGGCGAAGATGCCTGCCTCGCCGCGCTCGTACCCGAAATGCCCCGCCAATCTTCCGATGCGCCGCTCGAGCTGCTGATGGTCGGATCGCTGCCTGATATTGTCGAGGACCAGTTCCTGCGGCTGTTCGCAGAGCTCGGGATCGAGCGCGTCGGCGTTCTGCCGGGGCGCAGCGCGCGCGATCTGCCCGCCATCGGGCCGAATACGCGGTTCCTGCTCGCCCAGCCCTTCCTTACCGAGACTGCGATGGCGCTTGAAGATCGCGGAGCACGCCATCTCGATGCGCTGTTCCCGTTCGGCGCCGAAGGCACGACCCACTGGCTCGCCGCTGCAGCGCGCGCGTTCGGGGTGGATGAGATGCGCTTCAATCAGGTGATCGCGTCGGGCAGGGCGCGGGCGAAACGGGCGATGGAGCATGCCCGCAGCGAACTGGAAGGCAAGCGCATCAGCTTCCTGCCCGATTCGCAGCTGGAAGTGCCGCTCGCGCGGTTCCTCGCCGGCGAAATGGGCATGGAGCCGGTCGAAGTCGGCACGCCCTATCTGCACCGCAAGCATCTCGCGCACGAACTCGATCGGATGCCCGAGAATGTGCGCCTTTCAGAAGGCCAGCATGTCGATCGCCAACTCGATCGCGTGCGCGAAGATCGTCCCGATCTGACCGTTTGCGGCCTGGGTCTGGCCAATCCGCTCGAGGCCGAAGGGCTCACGACGAAGTGGGCGATCGAGCTCGTCTTCTCACCGATCCACGGCTTCGATCAGGCCGGGGATCTTGCCGAACTCTTTGCGCGGCCCCTGCGCCGGCGCGACGTGCTGGAGGTGTAGCGCGATGCAGCTTTCCGTCTGGACCTATGAAGGCCCGCCCCATGTCGGCGCGATGCGCGTCGCCACCGCCATGAAGAAGTTGCACTATGTGCTCCACGCCCCGCAGGGCGACACCTACGCAGATCTGCTTTTCACGATGATCGAGCGGCGCAATGCACGCCCGCCCGTGACCTACACGACCTTCGAGGCGCGCGATCTCGGCAAGGATACCGCGCAGCTCTTTCAGGACGCGGCGATGGAGGCGGTCGAGCGGTTCAACCCTGAGGCCATCATCGTCGGTGCCTCGTGCACGGCTGAGCTGATCCAGGATGATCCCGCCGGCCTGTCCGAAGCGATGGACTTGCCCTGCCCCGCGATCCCGCTCGAGCTGCCGAGCTATCAGCGCAAGGAAAACTGGGGCGCGGCTGAAACCTTCTATCAGATCGTGCGTCGGCTCGCCGATCCCGATTGCAAGTCTGCCGCGCGCGAGGGACGCGCCGCGCGCGCCAATATTCTGGGCCCGTGCGCGCTTGGCTTTCGCCACCGCGATGATCTGGTCGAGATCCGCAAGATCCTCGAGGCGCTCGGTGTCGAGATCAACCTCGTTGCCCCGCTCGATGCCGCCCCTTCCGACATCGCCCGCATCGGCGATGCCGATTTCAACATCGTACTCTATCCCGAGATCGCTGCAGAAGCGGCCCGCTGGCTCGAACGCACGTTCGGTCAGCCCGCTGTCTCCAGCGTCCCTATCGGCGTGAGCGCCACACGCGCTTTCATAGCCGACGTCGCCGAGTTGGCAGGTGCAGATCCCACGCCTGCCCTCGGCGACACCCATTCCCGCATGCCGTGGTGGAGCCGCTCGGTCGATTCGACCTACCTCACCGGCAAGCGCGTCTTCATCTTCGGCGATGCGACCCATGCCGTCGCAGCGGCCCGGATTGCGAAGGAAGAGCTCGGTTTCGAGGTCTGCGGCCTTGGTTGCTACAATCGCGAATTCGCGCGCGACGTGCGCGCCGCGGCCAAGGAGCACGGGCTCGAGCCGCTGATCACCGATGATCATCTCGAAGTCGAGGATGCGATCATCGCAGCTGCGCCCGAGCTTGTGCTGGGCACACAAATGGAGCGCCATATCGCCAAGCGGCTGGGCCTGCCGTGTGCGGTGATCTCTGCGCCGGTCCACGTGCAGGATTTCCCCGCCCGGCACAGCCCGCAAATGGGCTTTGAAGGCGCCAATGTCATCTTCGACACCTGGGTCCATCCACTCGTGATGGGTCTGGAAGAACACTTGCTGACGATGTTCCGCGAGGATTTCGAGTTTTCGGACGAGGCGGGCGCCTCGCATCATGCGGCGCATTCGCCCAAGGTGATAGGTGGCAAAACGGCTGAGCCCGCGCAAGCCGAGGCCCTCGCTCGGCCAGAGCCGCAGCCCGAGCAGGGCCCGCAAACCGGATCGATCTGGACCCAGGAAGCCGAGCGCGAGCTCAAGAAAATCCCCTTCTTCGTGCGCGGCAAGGCGCGTCGCAACACCGAGGCCTTCGCCAGCGAACAGGGGCTCAGCGAGATCGGACTCGAAACGCTTTACGATGCGAAGGCGCACTATGCCAAATGACCCTCCAGCGCTTGCAAAGGCCAGCCCGACCTTCAAGCTCGCCGCGCCCGTTCGGGTGGCGATCATCACACTCGACAATCACCTGAAGGGCGCTGTGGACAGGGCGGATTGCGCCTTGTCAAAGGACAACGTGCAGCTCTCGCTCCATCCCGCGTCGGAATGGGCGGCGGACGAGGCTGCGCTCGAGGCAACCCGCAAGGCGATCGTCGAGGCCGATATCATCATCGCAACCATGCTCTTCCTCGATGATCATGTGCGGCTCATCATGCCCGATCTCGAAGCACGCCGCGAAAGCTGCGATGCGATGGTTTGCCTGATGTCTGCGGGCGAAATCGTCCGGCTCACGCGGATGGGCAACTATCGCATGGATGCGCCCGCGAAAGGCCCGCTCGCGCTGCTCAAGAAGCTGCGCGGCTCGAAAAAGCAGGGGGCAAGCTCGGGCGCGGGGCAGATGAAGATGCTGCGCCGCCTGCCAAAGATTCTCAAGTTCATCCCTGGCACCGCGCAGGACGTGCGCGCCTATTTCCTGACGCTGCAATACTGGCTCGCAGGCTCGGACGACAATGTCATCGCGATGGTGCGCGCGCTGATCGATCGATACGCGGCTGGCGAACGCGCGGCGCGCCGCGGCGAGACCCCGGCCGATCCGCCGATCGAATATCCCGAAATCGGGGTCTATCATCCCCGCAGCCCGCAACGCATGTCAGAAAGCCTGCGCGTGCTTCCGCGCGACACGGGCAAGGATGCGCCGGGGCAGAACGGCACGGTCGGTCTTGTCCTGTTGCGGTCCTATCTGCTGGGCAATGATGCAGGCCATTATGACGGGGCAATCGCCGCTTTCGAAGCTGCGGGTTTGCGGGTCATCCCGGTCTTTGCGAGCGGACTTGACGCGCGCCCGGCTATCAATGCCTTCTTCAAGGATAGCGAGGGCCGACCAACGGTCGATGCAATCGTCAACCTGACCGGATTTTCGCTTGTCGGCGGCCCGGCCTATAACGATGCGCAGGCCGCCAGCGCCGTGCTTGGCGAGCTCGACGTGCCCTATGTCGCGGCCCACGCGATCGAGTTCCAGACGCTGGAAGAATGGCGCGGCCGCGATCAGGGCCTGTTGCCGATCGAAGCCACGATGATGGTCGCGCTGCCCGAGCTTGACGGATCAAGCGTGCCGAGCGTGTTCGGAGGGCGGTCGGGCTCTTCGAGCCAGCATTGCGAGGGCTGCGAGCGCCATTGCGAAAAGGCTCAGTCCGAACGTCTGCGCCCGATGCAGGCCTGCAAGGAGCGCGCCGAAGCCCTTGCCGCGCGCGTCCTCAAGATCGTTGCTCTCAGACGCTCCGAGCGCGCAGAGCGCAAGCTGGCAATCGTGCTGTTCAATTTCCCGCCCAATGCCGGCGCCACCGGGACCGCAGCGTTCCTCAGCGTATTCGAATCGCTCCATGCAACCATGCTGCGGCTCCAGCGCGAAGGCTATGCAATCGAGGTGCCCGAGACCGTCGATGCGCTGCGCAGCGCTGTTCTTGAAGGCAATTCCAGCCGCTATGGCAGCGATGCCAACGTCGCGCACCGCGTGCCCGCCGACGAGCATGTGCGCCGCGAACCGCACCTCGCCGAGATCGAGGCCGCCTGGGGCCCGGCGCCTGGCAAGCAGCTCGCTGATGGCAGCCACATTCAGGTGCTGGGCAAGCAGTTCGGGAATGTGTTCGTGGGCATCCAGCCCGGCTTCGGATATGAAGGCGATCCGATGCGGCTCTTGTTCGAGGGCGGCTTTGCGCCGACCCACGCCTTCAGCGCCTTCTATCGCTACATCCGCGAAGACTTTGCCGCGCACAGCGTTCTGCATTTCGGCACCCATGGCGCGCTCGAATTCATGCCGGGCAAGCAGACCGGGCTGACCGATCAATGCTGGCCCGATCGGCTGATCGGCGATCTGCCCCATTATTATCTGTATGCCGCGAACAATCCGACCGAGGGCATGCTGGCCAAGCGCCGTTCCAACGCGACGCTGCTGAGCTATCTCACGCCGCCGCTCGCGCAGGCCGGCCTCTACAAGGACCTCGCCGACCTCAAGGCCAGTGTCGAGCGCTGGCGCACCAGCACCGACGAGGCAGAGCGGATCGATCTGGCCGTCCTGATCTCGGATCAGTGCGAGGCGATCGATCTGGAATGCGATGACATCGGTGCGCTTTCGAACAGGCTCTACGAGCTCGAGGAAACACTGATCCCGCATGGCCTGCATGTCTTTGGCCAGACGCCGCAGGGCGAGCGCCGCGAGGATATGCTCGATGCGATGCTCGAAGCGGCCGGCGGCGCATCGACGCGAGAGGAACTTGGCGGCGCGCTCGATGCCTGTGACGAACTCGGCTCGCTCATCCATGCGCTCGATGGCAGCTATGTCCAGCCTGCCCCTGGCGGCGATATCGTCGCCAATCCGGCCGTCTTGCCGACAGGGCGCAATATTCACGGCTTCGATCCGTTTCTGCTCCCCTCGAGCTATGCCTGCAAGCTCGGCCGCGAGCAGGCCGAGCGCCTGATCGATCGGCATATCGCCAATGGCCAGCCCTTCCCGCACAGCATCGCGATGGTGCTTTGGGGGACGGACAACATGAAGAGCGAGGGCGTCCAGATTGCGCAGGCGATGACGCTGATCGGCGCGTGCCCGCGGCGCGACAGCTATGGCCGCCTCGCCGGCGCCGAGCTGATCCCGCTCGAGGAGCTGGGCCGTCCGCGGGTCGACGTCGTGATGACGCTGTCGGGCATTTTTCGTGACCTGCTCCCGCTGCAGACCCGGATGCTGGCCGAAGCCGCGCTGCTCGCCGCGCGGGCCGAAGAGCCGCTCGATCAGAACTTCGTGCGAGCGCATGCATTGGCCAATGTCGAGAAGCACGGCTGCGACATCGAGACCGCTGCCCTGCGTGTCTTCTCGAATGCCGAGGGCGCCTATGGCGCGAACGTCAACCAGATGATCGAAGGCGGCACCTGGGCCGATCCTGATGAGCTTGCCAATGCTTTCGAGATCAACAAGGGCTTCGCCTACGGCGTGAGCGGCGCGCCCGTGCAACGCCGCGAACTGCTGCAAAGCGCGCTGGGCACGGTCGATTTCACCTATCAAAACCTCGAGAGCGTCGAGCTGGGGCTCAACGATGTCGACCAGTATGTCGATGGCCTCGGCGGCGTCAGCCGCTCGGTCAGCAAGGCGAAGGGCGAGAACGCGCCGGTCTACATTCTCGATGCGACGCGCGGGGGACGCACCAAGGTGCGCACCTTGTCCGAACAGATCGACCTCGAGGCACGCACCCGCACGCTCAATCCCAAGTGGTTCGAGGCGCTACTCGATCACGGTTACGAGGGCGTGCGCGCGATCGAGGGACATGTAACGAGCACGCTGGGCTGGTCGGCCACGACCGGACAGGTCCAGCCATGGGTCTATCAGAAGATCAGCGAGACCTTTGTGCTTGATGCGGCGATGCGAAAGCGTCTCGCCGAGCTCAATCCCAAGAGCAGCGCGCGCGTTGCCAACCGCCTGCTCGAGGCCTGCGACCGGCATCTCTGGGAACCTGACGACGAAACGCTCGCTGCCCTGCGCGATGCGAGCGACGAGCTGGAAGACCGCCTCGAAGGCGTCTTCGTGGCCGAAGGATAAAAAGGGGATCACACCACATGAACGTCATCGACAAAAACGCCAAATTCGATCGCACCGACGGGGAAGGCTCGGTCCAGGTGCGGCTCGATCCGCGCGATCAGATCAAGGGCGCCAAGGTCTTCGCCGTTTACGGCAAAGGCGGAATTGGCAAATCGACGACCTCGTCGAACCTTTCGGCAGCCTTCTCGAAGCTGGGACACCGCGTGCTGCAGATTGGTTGCGATCCCAAGCACGATTCCACTTTCACGCTCACGAAAAAGCTCATGCCCACCGTGATCGACGTGCTCGAGACAGTCGAGTTTCACGCCGAGGAGCTGCGGCCCGACGATTACATGTTCGAGGGCTATAACGGCGTAATGTGCGTCGAGGCGGGCGGCCCTCCTGCGGGCACGGGGTGCGGCGGCTATGTCGTGGGCCAGACGGTCAAGCTGCTCAAACAGCATCATCTGCTCGAGGATACCGATGTCGTCATCTTCGACGTGCTCGGCGATGTCGTGTGTGGCGGGTTTGCAGCGCCGCTCCAGCATGCCGAGCGCGCGCTGGTGGTTGCTGCCAATGATTTCGACAGCATCTTCGCAATGAACAGGATCGTCGCCGCGATCGGAGCCAAGTCGAAGAATTACGACGTGCGCCTTGCCGGCGTCGTCGCCAATCGCAGCCGCGAGACCGACGAGATCGACCGCTTCTGCGATGCGATCGGGATGGAGCGGCTCGCCCATTTCCGCGATGTCGATGCAATCCGCCGCTCGCGTCTCAAGAAATGCACGCTGTTCGAGATGGATGACTGCCCGGAAGTCATCGCCGCGCAAGATGAATATCTGCGCCTTGCAGCGATGCTTTGGGCCGGCGTCGATCCGCAGGCCGCACAGCCGATGAAGGACCGCGACATTTTCGATTTCCTGGGGTTTGAATGATGGCTTCGCGCGCTCAAACCCTTCGCCCGGTTGATCTCTCCCCGGCTCCCCAGCCCCGGCAGGCTCACGCTCGCCGCGATGGCGGATATGCCGATCGGCGCCAGGCGCTTGAGGACTATTTCGACAGCACCGCGCGCCAGGCCTGGATCGATCTCACTTCGGATGTGAAGGTCAGCGGGATCCGCGCGACCGTTCGCGCCGGACGCGAAGAAATGCGCGCGCAACTGCTTGACTGGCTGCCCGCAGACCTGCGCCGCACGCGCCTTCTCGATGCAGGTTGTGGCACAGGTGCGCTGAGCGTTGCGGCGGCCTGCAGAGGCGCCGATGTGGTCGGGGTCGATGTCGCCGCCGGGTTGGTCGATGTCGCGCGTGAGCGCGCCGGGGTTTTTACAGGCCACGGGCGCATTCGCTGGCAGGCCGGCGACATGCTCGATCCCGCGCTTGGCGAATTTGCCCATGTGGTCGCGATGGATTCGCTCATCCACTATGAGCCTGAAGACCTGGTCACCGCGCTCGCCCGGCTCGCCGAGCGGACCTCGCGCAGCATCGTCTTCACCTTCGCGCCGCACACGCGGATGCTGGGCGCAATGCACAAGGTCGGCAAGGCCTTCCCCAAGAGCAACCGGTCGCCCGCCATTATTCCGATAGCGGAAGACACCTTGCGCGCCAGGCTCGAACGGATCGAAGGCTGGCACACCGCTCGCAGCGCGCGCGTCTCCAGCGGGTTCTACACCAGCCACGCACTCGAACTGGTGAGAAGCGGCGAATGACGAATCCCGAGCGCCCTGCCCCCAGCTTTGCGCAAGTCGTTGCCGGCTGGCTTCCCTTCGCGGATGCCGCGAGCGATGATCTGCCGCTGGGGCGCCTGCTGCGCCTCGCGCTGTTTCAGGTGAGCGTCGGGATGGCAATGGTGCTGCTCAACGGGACGCTCAACCGTGTGATGATCGTCGAGCTGGGCGTGCCCACCTTCCTCGTTGCGCTGCTGATCGCCGTACCGCTCGTTGCCGCGCCCTTCCGCGCGTTGATCGGCCACAAGTCTGACCGCCATCGCTCGGTGTTCGGCTGGCGCCGCGTGCCCTATATCTGGTTCGGCACTCTGATGCAGTTTGGCGGCCTTGCGATCATGCCGTTCGCACTGATCCTGTTTTCCAAGCCCGAGACCTTTACGCTGGCAACCATCGCAGCCGCAGGCGCCTTCCTGCTGACCGGTATCGGGCTCCATGTCACCCAAACTGCCGGGCTCGCTCTTGCAACGGATCTGGCCCCCGAAGACAAACGCCCGCGCGCGGTTGCGCTGCTCTATGTCATGCTGCTTGTCGGCATGATGTTCGCGGCGTTCATCATCGGCGGGCTGCTGATCGATTTCTCGAACACCAGGCTTGTCCAGGTGATCCAGAGCTGCGCCGTTCTGACGCTGGGCCTCAATGTCATCGCTTTGTGGAAGCAGGAGGCGCGCAGCGCCCCCAACAAGGGCGAGCCCGACACCGGGCCGACATTCGGCGCGTTGTGGAACGATTTTGTGCGCGATGGGCGCAATGCCCGTTTGCTGACCGGGATCGGGATCGGTGCTGCGGGCTTCGCGATGCAGGATGCCCTGCTCGAGCCGTATGGCGGCGAAGTGCTGGGCCTGTCGGTCGGCGCGACGACGGGGCTGACGGGGGCCTGGGCGATGGGGGCGCTGATCGGCTTCATGCTGTCGGGCCGCGCGCTTGCGCTGGGCAACGATCCCCTGCGCCTCGCGGGGCTTGGCATTGTCACCGGCCTTGCCGCCTTCCTGCTAGTGGTGTTTGCAGCGCCCTTTGCATCTCCCGTGATGCTGTTTGCTGGCGCGCTGTGCATCGGGATCGGTCTCGGCCTGTTTTCGGTCGGCACGCTGATCGAGGCGATGAACCTTGCCAGAAGTGCGACTGCGGGCCTTGCGCTCGGGGCCTGGGGCGCTGTCCAGGCAACCTGCGCTGGCGCAGGCATTGCCGCAGGCGGCGCGATCCGTGATGTGATGGCCGCCTTTGCCATGAGCGGGGATCAGACCGCTGCCATCGCCACCAGGGCGACAGGCTATACCAGCGTCTACGTTCTTGAAATCCTGCTGCTTCTGGTAGGCCTCGCCGCGATCGGGCCGCTAGTCGGCAGAGAACGTCGATCCACGATCGCTTCAAGAAAGGGCGCAGCCGAGCCGTTCGGCCTGCGCGAATTCCCGACATGAACCTCGCCAAATCTCGATCCGGCGCGGCCTCACCAGCTCCCACTCATCGGAGGACCTTGCAATGAACGCCACACACTTCCTGGCCAACGCCACCTACATTGTCGGCACGCTGGATGTTGCCGAACTCACTTTCTGGCTGTTTTTCTTCTTCTTCATCGGCCTGGTGATCTATCTCAACCGCGAGAGCCGCCGCGAAGGCTATCCGCTCGAAAGCGAGTGGGATGGCAAGCTTGAGAGCGCGCCGCTGATTTCAGCGGAGAAGAAAGTCTTCAAGCTGCCCCATGGGCGCGGCACCTACATTCCCGAAGATGCACCGCGCGATCCGGTCGACATCCCGGCAGCGCGCGCGTTTCATGCCGGGGGCGCGCCTTACGTGCCCACGGGCAATCCGATGAAGGACGGGCTTGGTCCGGCCGCCTGGGCCCAGCGCTCGGATTATCCCGATCTCACCTTCGATGGCCGCCCGCGGATCGTCCCGATTGGCGATAGCCATGATATCGTGATCGCGCCCAAGGATCCCAATATCGTGGGCTGGCCGGTCCTGGCTGCCGACAAGCAGATCGCGGGCAAGGTGAGCGATATCTGGGTGGATCAGTCCGAGCATATCATCCGCTATCTCGAGGTCGAGACCAATGCGGGTGACAAGGTGCTGGCGCCGATGTTCGTCGCCGCGGTCCAGAAAAAGGGCTTCTGGGGCGACAAGCCCGAGCTCGTCGAGATCGATGCAATCACCTCTGCCCAATTCGCCGATGTCCCGCGCCTCAAGACCGTGGGCCAGATCACCCGTCTCGAGGAAGACAAGATCATGGCCTATTATGGCGGCGGGTACTTGTATGCCACTCCTGAGCGCGCGGAGCCGTACCTATGATCGATAATCGTCATCTCGAGCACCCCGCGATCAGCGAAGCCGATGGACCTTCGGCCAATGGCGATCCGATGGGGACCCCCGCAAGATCCGAGCAAGTGGTGTGGAAGGGCCGGCCGAGCCTGTCGGCCCTTGCCCGCACGGCGTTTCACACGCACTCGTTCGCGATCTATTTTGCCGTGCTGATTGCGATCGCAGCGATCCTCGGCAACACGGACAGCGCCTTGTTCCTCGTGGGACTTGGCCTCGCCGGGCTTGCCCTGCTGACCTTCTTCGCCTGGCTGAGTGCACGCAGCACGCTCTATATCCTCACCGATACACGGCTGATCCTGCGCATCGGCATGGCGATCGAGACGCGCGTCAATATTCCTCTCAAGCACATCAAGTCAGCCGATCTCCAGATGCGTGGGCGCGATGTCGGCGATATCGCCGTCGATCTGGCCGGCGAACGGATGCTTGGCTACGCGCTGCTCTGGCCCCACGCGCGCCCGTTCCAGTTCGCCCGGCCCCAACCCATGCTGCGCGCCGTGCCGGAGGCAAAGCGCGTGGCGCAGCTGCTCGCCGAGCAGTGCGCGCAGTACACCGAGATCGAGCAAAAATTGACCGAGGTCAAAGACGCGGGGCAGACACCGCCTAAAGCTGGAAGACAGCCGGCCCTCGCCGCAACGGCCGGCACAATAAGCGCCCGGCGCCAGGAAGACGGCGGCCTTACAGGAGCAACCGCATGATCGTTCGCACCTATGAAGAGGACGAATTTTCCGTCCATCGCATTCCGCTTCTCATGATGGCGGGAGTGATCGTGATCACCTTGGCGCTCACGATCTCGGTCAGGCTTGGATGGTTTGACCGCCAGGCCGTTCCCGAGGATCGGCGCGCGGTGGAAGGCGTTGTCGCTGAAGCCTCGCGCAGCCTCTTCTTCGTTGACGAGGATAAGGGCATCATCCGCGTTGAGGATGCACAGACCGGAGAGATGATCGCACGCTATCAGACCAATCAGGGCGGTTTCGTGCGCTCCACCGCACGCAGCCTGATAACGGCGCGCCAGGTTCGCGGGATCGGGCCTGAAGTGCCCTTCGAACTCATTCGCTGGAACAACGGGACTCTCACCCTGCGAGACAGCGAAACGGGCCGCGCGGTCGAACTTTCGAATTTTGGCGGGCTCAACCATGAGATCTACGCCAACATGCTGCCACAGGAGAGCACGCAATGAGCCAGACGATAGCACAGGGATCGGCTATCTCAGCGAGGCGCTTTGAAACCTCGTGTACGATCACGATCGAACAGAGCTCCGAGCATTTTCACGCCCATGTCGAATTGCCCGAAGCGATCGAGATGGAACCGGGCGACAAGGTTCGGGTTCATGGCGATCCGATTTCCATCCCCTTCGGAAGCCGCGAAGTGTTCACGCGCACCGCAACGGTGACGCGCGCAGGACCCATCAAGCGCGCGCTCATCAGGATTGCGGCCTATTTCGATCTGGCCGAACTCTATGAAGTCAGCTTCAACGCCGGGAGGATCAAATGAACGCCTACAAGCCGATGACAAGCGAAGAGGCGATGGAGCTTGCAACGCAGGACACCATGCTGACCCCGCGTTTCTACACCACCGATTTCGATGCGCTCGATGCGATCGACGTATCGTCCGTGCGCCAGGAGTGGGACGCGTTGATCGAGGAGATGATCGGCGATCCCAACAAGAAGCACTTCCGGCACGATGACAGCTTCAAGGGCGTGATCGAGGGCCTCGAACCGCCGCTGCGCAAGGAATTCACCGATTTTCTGGTTAGCTCGATGACGTCGGAATTTTCGGGCTGCGTGCTCTATGCCGAAATTGCCCGGCGCACGAAGAACCCGGACGTCAAGCAGCTCTTCAAACTGCTCGCGCGCGATGAAAGCCGCCATGCCGGCTTCATCAATGAAAGCCTCAAGGATGCAGGCATCGGCGTTGACCTGGGCTATCTGACCAAGACCAAGAAATACACGTTCTTCAAGCCGAAGTTCATCTTCTACGCGGTCTATCTCTCGGAGAAGATCGGCTATGCGCGCTATATCACGATCTTCCGCCATCTTGCCCGCAATCCGCAGCACAAGTTCCACCCGATCTTCGACTGGTTCGAGGAATGGTGCAATGACGAGTTTCGCCATGGCGAGGCCTTCGCCATGCTGCTGCGCTCGGATCCCAAACTGCTCCAGGGCGCCAACAAGCTGTGGGTGCGCTTCTTCCTGCTTTCGGTCTATGCGACGATGTATGTGCGCGACCACAATCGGCCTGTCTTTCACAGGGCCCTGGGCGTCGATCCAACCGAATATGATTACGAGGTGTTCAGGATCTGCAACCAGATCAGCCGCCAAGTCTTCCCGGTCGAGCTCGATATCGATGCGCCCGCATTTCGCACGCAGATGGAGAAGCTGCGCCAGGCGGCCGACCGGATCGATGACGGCAAGACGCAAGGCGGCCTGGGCGGCATGATGAAGCGCGCAAGCGGCATGGCGGGCGCTGGGCTTGCCTTTGCGCGCATGTATTTCCATTCGCCCAAGGCCAACGCGCTTCCGGCCACGATCCGGCTCCACCCCACATGGTAAGCTGGGACGGGCATATTGTTCCGTTCATCGTGACGGTGCTGATCTGGTTTGTTGCAACAGGCCTTGTCGCCTGGGCTGACAACCGCGACCACGCGACTTTTCCGCGCAGCCTTGCGATCGGCGGCGTGGGAGCGATTGCGGGGCTGGTCATCATCCTTCTCGCATCGCAATCTGTCAGCGTGCTGGCCGTCTATGCCGCCTTCACCGGCGCGCTCATGGTCTGGGGCTGGCACGAGATCGGATTCCTGACCGGCGCTGCTGCGGGCCCGCGCCGCGAGCCGGCAGAGCCGGGCCTGCGCGGGTTTGAACGCTTTGCACAAGCGAGCGCAACAGTCATCCATCATGAAGTGGCACTCGCGCTTACCGCGATCGTGCTGATCTCGCTCTCTTGGGACGCGCCCAACCAGATCGGTGCCACCGTCTTTGCGATGCTGTTCTTTCTGCGCCTCTCGGCCAAGATCAACATGTATGTTGGCGTGCCCAATTCCACGTCGGAAATGCTCCCGCCGCATCTTGGCTACCTCAAGAGCTATTTCGGCGAAAACCGGATGACCTGGATGCTGGCGGCTTCGATCACTTCGATCTTCTCGGTCGCGCTGTGGTTTGGCGCGCTTGCGGCAAATGCCCCGGTCGGCAGCGCCGAAATGGTCGGTGCGAGCCTGTTGACGACCCTTTGCCTGCTCGGCGGGCTCGAACATCTGTTCCTTGCCCTGCCGTTTCGTGATGGCATGTTGTGGGGCTGGGCCTTCCGCAAGCGCCCGGGATTGGCGCAAAACAACAAAGACGCGAGCTATTGAAATGACTATCAAGCACCCACGGGGGGAATCTTCAATGAATTACGAGGGGTTTTTCGAGGAGCAACTCGAAAGCGTGCGGGCCGATGGGCGCTATCGTGTCTTCACCGATATCAAGCGCCATCGCGGGCGCTTCCCGCATGCAACGCGCTTTCTCGATGAGGAGACCCAGGCCGTCACTGTGTGGTGTTCGAACGATTATCTCGGGATGGGGCAGCACCCCGCCGTGCTCGAAGCCATGCATGATGTTCTCGACGAATGCGGCGCGGGCGCAGGCGGCACGCGTAATATTTCGGGCACCAATCATTACCATGTCGAACTCGAGGCCGAGCTCGCCGATCTGCACGGCAAGGAGAGCGCGCTGTTGTTCACCTCGGGCTATGTCTCGAACTGGGCCGGGATCGGCACACTGGCCGCACGCATTCCGGAGTGCGTGGTGTTCTCCGATGCGCTCAACCACGCCTCGATGATCGAAGGCATCCGCTATTCGCGCGCGCCTTACAAGATTTTCCGTCACAACGATGTCGAGCATCTCGACGAATTGCTCTCGATGTATGGCCCCGAAGTTCCCAAGCTGGTGGCCTTCGAGAGCGTCTATTCAATGGACGGTGACATTGCCCCGATCGCCGAGATCCTCGATGTATGCGAAAGGCACGGGGCCCTCTCCTATATCGACGAGGTGCATGCGGTCGGCCTGTATGGTCCGCGCGGCGGCGGCATCGCCGAGCGTGAAGGGCTGATGGACCGGATCGATGTCATAGAAGGCACGCTCGGCAAGGCGTTTGGTGTCATGGGCGGATATATTGCGGCGAGCCGCAATCTCGTCGATTTCGTGCGCAGCTTTGCAAGCGGTTTCATTTTCTCGACCGCCCTGCCCCCCGCAGTGGCCGCAGGAGCGGCGGCGAGCATCCGCCATCTCAAGACGAGCGATCACGAGCGCGAATTGCAAAAGGATCGCGTCGCCCAGGTGCGCCGCCAGCTCGACATCATGGGCATCCCCCATCTCGCCAATCCGAGCCATATCATCCCGGTCATGGTAGGCGATGCGCACAAGTGCAAACGGATCAGCGACTGGTTGATGAACAATCATGGCATCTATGTTCAGCCGATCAACTATCCGACTGTGCCAGTCGGCACAGAGCGGCTGCGCCTGACGCCTTCGCCGGTTCATACCGATGGCGATATCGATCGGCTGATCACGGCGCTTTCGGAAATCTGGTCGCAATGCGAGCTGGCACGAATGGCGACGGCTGCTTGATAAGGGACTTTGCCGCTCTGTCTGGCGCAAGCACGATCACGGGTTTCTGTCTCATCCTGGCGCGATGCGTTTCGCGAATATCTTCGCGCATGCGCGCGCCCAGCGGCCGGATCCACCCGGCGCCCAAGCGGCATGGCAAAAAACTTTTTGAGAATTGGGAAACACTCTCCTAAAAGGCCGTTTCATCAATCTAGAGGGGGTTCGGTCGGGCCTGTGGCTCGGCTGGCGTCCTCCCCGATACGAGAGTTCACGCCTCTTCGCTTGAAGGATGGGGCGACGTTTGGAGAAGGAAAAAGACCCTTATGCGCAAAATACTTCTGAGCTCACTGGCCCTTGGTTCGCTCGTCGCGGTTTCTGCCTGCGGCGGCGGCGCAAACCAGAACGCTTCTTCGGAACCGGCAACTGCGGATGCGGCGCCTGAACCTGCCCCTGCGCCTGCCCCCGAGCCCGAAGTCGAGGCGGTCGCCTTCGCTGATCTGACCGGCGATGCCGCAGCTGGCGAGCGCACCTTCATCAAGTGCCAGACCTGCCACGTGCTTGAAGAAGGGCAGAACAAGGTTGGCCCGCACCTCTACAACGTCGTGGGCCGTGAAGCCGGTTCGGTCGAAGGCTTCAACTATTCGACAGCAAATGCCGAGAGCGGCATCACCTGGACCAAGGATGTCCTGTTCGAGTATCTCGAGAATCCGCAGGAATATCTCAAGGGCACCCGCATGGCGTTCCCGGGCATCAAGGACGCGCAGGAGCGCGCTGATCTGATCGAATATCTCGCCGCTAACGGCGAAGTCTGAGATATCCAGACGGCGCTGCGAAACCGCGGCGCTTGGCAAAGAAGGCGGCGTGGAACTTCCCACGCCGCCTTTTTTGTATCCTCAACTCTTCTCCTCAGCGGCAATGGTTGCTGGACGCGGCGCCCTCGCCGAGTACGGCATTGCGCCCCGCCACCACAGGCGCTGCGCATGCCTTTGCGCGGGCCGCTTTATTCAAGCAGGTTTGCTCGTATTGCCGCCAGTTCCTCATCGGTCACATCGAGCTCGTTCTGGATATAAGCGAGCACCGAGCCGTGCTTCTTCGCCATCGTGTCGAGAGTGGTCTCGATATAGATCGGGTCCGATTCAAGCAGCGGTGCAACCATTTCCGGAGGCAGCTTCATGAGGAAAGCATAGGGGCTGTCCTCTTGCTCGACGGCTTTGGCGCGCGCCTCTTCGCCAAGAAACTCAGCCATATAGTCGACATAGTCATCCGACAGCGCGAAATCCGCGACCACGGTTTCGCGCGGCACACCGAGCGCAGCCAGGATGAGCGCTGCCGCCGTGCCCGTGCGATCCTTGCCGGCAGTGCAGTTGAAAGCGAGCGGCACATCGCCCGCCGCCAGGCGGTCAAACATCGCAGTAAAGCCCTCATCCTCGCCCTCGGCGATCGCCGGATAACCCGACGCCATCGCGGCGCGCACGTCTTCGGGCGTTGCATCGGGATTTTCAAAGACCGCAAAGAGCGGATTGCTTCCGCCATTTTCGATCTCGCGCGGATCGGCGAAGGTCAGATAGTCGATCTTGCCCGCGCGCCAATCCGTCGGCTCGCTCGCGCGCTCGGCGGCATCGCGAAAATCGCACACGGTCGTGATGCCGAGATCCGAGAGATAGGCGTAATCGGCATCGGTCAGATCGTCCATTGCGCCCGAGCGATACACGCGCCCCCATTTGACGCTTTTGCCGTCGGCTGTCTCATATCCGCCCAGATCGCGAAAATTGCGCCCTCCTTCGAGCGCAAGCAGTCGCACGGCAACCGTTTCGATCTCGCCGTCTTGCCCGGTCAGCCGGAAATAGTGGCGCTCCTTCTCGCCGTCCGCGCTCCAGGTCGCCTTGCCGCCCTCGAACGTGCCGATCGTCTCGGCAATGGCGAAAGCGGGATCGCTCGAGACCTCGATCGTAACCGCGCCACCGCCCTCCCAGGTCAGGACATAATCGTTCGCGCTTTCACCATGCTCGGCGGTGACAGCGCCGAGCCCCGCACCCGCCTCGCTCGCATCCCCGCGCCCATTCTCGCTGCACGCAGCAAGCGCCAGAGCCGCAGCCAGGACGGCGGCAAGCTGAAAACCGGAAATACGCATCAGATTTCTCCTCGCAACTCGATCAGTAGTCAACGCGAATGCCAAACATCCAGCGCGCCCCGAAGCCCTCATACTGGTTGGGCGTCGCGGGCGTGTTGATATAGCGCAGATCGCGCTCGTCGGTGATATTGTTGGCATCGGCGAAGAGCGTGACGGCAAGGCCATTCGAAAATTGCGGGATGGCATAGCGAATTGACGCATCAACCCGCGTCGTTGCGCCCCAGAATTCGGTAAGGCTCTCGTTCTCGGTCGTCGATAGCCAGTCGCTGCGATATTGGTAGTTAAGGCGCGCCGAAATGCCGAATTTTTCGTAGAAGACGGAGGCGTTGACGATCGTGTCGGAGGTGCCCGGCAGTTGGAACTGGCGATTGGCGAGGCTGGGCGCGGTGAACTCGCTGCTCAGCACGGTGAGGTTGGCGCTCGCACCAAGCCCGTCGAGCGGCGATGGCAGGAAGGTTGCCTGGCCGATGAAGTTGAACTCGGCGCCGGTCAGCCGCCCGCCATCCCCGTTGAAGGTGGTGTTGTAGACCAACGGGGTTCCAGGAGCGATCAGCCCTGGTGCGACCACAGAGCCATCAGGAATGGTGGCTCCGGCAGAATAGAGCACATTGTCGATGAAGCGGATGAAGGCGCCGGCCGAGATGATCATGCCGGGCGCGAAGTAATATTCGACCGATACATCGCCGCCATAGGCAAACTCCGCATCAAGACGCGGATTTCCCCCAGCTGCGGTCGGCGGAATGTCGGTCGGATCGACCAGGATCGAGGCACGCAGGTCGCTGTAGGTCGGGCGGCTGACCCCGGTCGAGAAGGAGAGCCGGAACTTGAGGTCCTCCGCCCAGTCCATGTTGAGGTGGATATTGGGCAGGACATGGACGTAACTGTTGTCGACCGTGATCGGGGTCAGCGCGCCGGTTGGATCGACCTGCGAGCCGCTCGTTTCGAAATCGGTCGCCTCGAGGCGGGCGCCGAAGACGAGACTGCCATTGTCAAACAGCGTTTCGACCGAGACATAGGCTGCGTAGATGTTCTCATCGATGCTGATGAGAGAATTCTCGTCAAACGGAATATCGAAGCCGCCAATTGCGTTTTCCCAGGCGTCGCGCAGTCCCTGGTTGTCGAAATCGCGCGCCTGGATCGTGTTGTCGAACCCGGTCGACCAGAGATTGTCGGTGAGGAAGCTCGGGATGTCGACGCTTGCAGGAAAGCCAGTCTGGCTGAGGGTATCGCCGCCTTTTGCCTGGCGAAGGTCCACTTGCCCGCCGAACTTGATCGTCGCATCGCCCCCGAGAAAGTCGATATTCTCGCGCGCCAAATCGAGCTTGAACTTGTAGTTCTCGGTGTCGAGCCCATTGGCGAAGATAATACCGAGATTGACCGGATAGGTGATGTCGTCGGCGGTGATCGGGTTCATCGTGCCGGTCTGGAAGAGGTTGACCTGCGGATTGAGGATGTCAGTCACGTCATAGGCGAGCGCCGCGGTGCCGCCGGCGCTCAGGGGAAGCGGCAGGAAGGTCTCGTTTTCGGTCTCGATGTAGCTGCCGCTGCCGGAAATCTTCCATTCGCCGGTTTCGTAGTCTGCGCCCAGAGTACTGGTCCAGGTCGAGTTGTTGTAGACACCGTCTTCGAGGGTCCGGGTCACCAGTACGACCGGCTGGAACCCGACATCAAGCGTGTAGGGCGCGCCGGTGATGCCTGCTCCGTCGGCGATGTCGAAATCGAACTGGTTGCGCTCTTCGCGATCGATGAATTCGCTAAAAATGGTGCGCGCGTAGAGATTGATCCCTTCGGCCGGTCGCAGGCCGATCTCGCCGCCAAAGGCGCGGTCCTCGCGCTCGCCGCGATAGGAACGAAAATCAAGATTGTCGGGGAAGATCTTTCCGTTGGGCCCGCGTGTGAGTTCGTATTCGCGATTGTCGGTGATGCGGCCGCGCAGGTTGCGCGAGCCGAACACGAGCACGCCGAACATGTCGTTCGAATAGCCAAGGCGCCCATTGAGGCGCTCGGTGCGGACATCGCCGAGCTCCTGGTTGCCAAGCCCGCCCTCTGCTGAAAAGAAGAGGCCATCGCGCTCGAACGGGCTCGCGGTCTGGATGTTGATAAATCCCGAAACAGCCTCGCCGGGCATCTCGGCGGTGATCGCCTTGTTCACGAGAATGCCGCTGGTGATCGATGCAGGAAACGAATCGAAGCGCGGAATGCGCCCATTTTCCGCGCCGGGCACATCAATCCCGTTGAAGGCGATGCTGGTGAAGCGAAACGGGGCACCGCGAAAATTGATGAAGCGCGCCTGGCCCTGATCGCGCTCGATCGCGAGGCCGGGAATCCGGCCCAGCGTATCGGCGAGATTCTGGTCGGGCAGGCGCCCGATCGTATCGGCCGCGATCACATCGACAACGTTGAGCGCCTCGCGCTTAGCGCGAAGGGCCGCCTCATTGCTGTCGCGAATCGGCGTTGCCGTGACGACGATGTCGTTGCTCTGTGTCTCGCCATCCTCGAACAGAGCGGTTTCCTCTGACTGATCTGCCGCGTCCTGCGCGACGGCCGGAGCACAGGCGGCACAGGCTACGCCCAGCAGAAGAGACGCGCGGAAAGACGCTGCAAAAGCAGGTAACATCATGAATTCCCACCGGAAAAATCAAGTCTGGCGCGAGCGAGCCGTGCCGCTCTTGCAGCCGGAAACCTACTCTCGAGCCGTGTCGTTTTCGCGTCGGCGCGGTGGCGAAACGAGGTCAGGTTCGCGACCGTTCAGCAGCCGAAATCTGACCATTCGGACACGGCGAATGGGGCTGGGGCCGGGATGTCACACAGCCAAGGCGTTGCGGCGCCGGGAAACGACGCTAAAGAGCAATACTCATGAACATGACAACACCCTGGCATGCCCGCACCGCCTTCATCCTCGCCCTGCTGCTGCCGATCTATTTCGCGACGGTGGCGCTGGGCACCAAGTTTGGCGCCTGGAACTGGCAGACCGGGCTATTGACGCTCACTGCTGGCGTGGGCCTCGCTCTGATGGGCGCGATTGCGCTGCTTGCGACCATCTCACTCGTGCTCGTGCTGCGGCGGCCGCCACGCATTGGCTGGTCTGCTGGTGCGGGCGCACTTGTCATCGTGGGTGCGATGTTCGCCTATCTCGCCGTTTCGGCAAGCGCGGCCGGTGACAATCCGATCTCCGATGTGGCCACGGACACCGCTGATCCGCCGCAATTCTCGGCCGCCGTTCTCGAAGCGCGCGCGGCTGATGGGGCGAACCCGGTCGCGGATTATTCAACCCCGCTCAAGGAGACCGAAGCCTTCGGCGAGATGGATGAACCGCTCGCCAGCCAGACCCTCGGGCAGGTCGTCGCTGAGACCTATCCCGATCTCGATTCCATCCCGCTGGGCGAGACCGGGGCCGAAAAGGCAGCGAACATCACGCAGCTTGCCATGGCCGAACAGGGACTGACGAATATTCGTTACAATCCCGAGATGCGCACGGTCGAGGGCGTGGCGGAGACCTTCTGGTTCGGCTTTCGCGATGACGTGGCCGTGCGCATCGGCGATGACAGGATCGATCTGCGCTCGGTCAGCCGGGTTGGCCGCAGCGATCTGGGAGCCAATGCCGAGCGGCTGCGCGCGCTGAGCGCCAGCATTGCAGGCAAGCTCGAAGACTAGCGCTCAGCCTCGCCGAACCGCACGATCGCAAGCGCGCTGCGCTGCAATACGGTGAGCACGCAAAGAGCGGCATAGCCATAGGCGAGGATCGCAAACCACGCGGGAAACAGACACATCGCGATGAACACCGCGATGGTTTCGGTGCCTTCGGCAAGGCCGGTGGAATAAAAGAAACTCTTGGCGCCATGCGCGCTGGTTTTCGCGCCGCGCTCAGCCGCGATGACGGCAAAGGCGAGAAAGCTGACCCCGGTGAGGACGAAACTCGCTGTGAGGACAAGCGCAGCCGTGGTGTTGGCATCCGAAGCGAAGCCGAAACCGACGGGAACCGCGACATAAAAGGCGAAATCGGCGACTATATCGAAATAGCCTCCAAGTGATGTCGGCGCGCTGGCCCTGGCCACAGCGCCATCGAGCCCGTCGCACAGGCGGTTCAACAAAATGAGCGCAAGGCCGATCTGCGGCTCGCCAGATGCGATCGCGAAAGCGCCGCCAAGACCGAAAGCTAGGCCCGCAAATGTCAGCATATTCGCTGTGATCCCGGCATGCGCCAGCATCCGTCCTGCCGCATTGAGCGGTGGATCGATCAAGGGACGAAGGCGCGCATCGAGCATTGTGCTAGCTGGCCTCTATCGTGATGAGACCAATCCAGGCCCCTGTCATCGCGGTCGCGATATTGCCGGCGATCCAGCTCCTTATCCCGAGGCCTGCCGCTTCAGCGCGCCGCTGGGGGCACAAGGTGCCGATGGTGGAGACGAGCAAGCCCACGCTTGCCAGATTGGCCACGCCGCAAAGCGCATAGGTGACGATGAGGAGCGAGCGTTCGCCAAACGTGTTTTCGGGAAGTGCGGCAAGTTCGAGATAGGCGACATATTCGTTGAGGATCGCCTTGGTGCCCATCAGCGCGCCTGCCGCATCGGCTTCGCCCCAGGGAACGCCAATCAGCCACATGAGAGGCGCGAACAGCCAGCCGAAGAGACGTTTGAGGGTCAGCGGTTCATCACCAACCAGCGGAAACAGCGCCAGCGCCTCATCCGCCAGCGCGACAAGCGCGAACACGACGATGATGACCGCGATGACCGCGAGGAATAATTGCATCCCGTCCATCGTGCCCTTGACGATCGCATCGACACTCGATTCGTACCGCAATCCCTCATCGTCCCCGCCGCTTGTCTCCGCATCGGCAGCGGTCCCCGCTTCGCCCGCTTGGCCCGGCACCATGAGGCGCGCAATGAGCAGTGCGGCGGGAAGCGAGACAAGCGAGGCCGCGATCATGTGCCCGGTCGCCGCGTCGCCGAGCGTGGCCCTAAGGGTCGTTGCATAAAGGATCAGGATGGCGCCCGAGATCGTCGACATGGCGAGCACCATGATCTGGAACAGTTCGCTCCGGCTCACCCTCGCGAAATAGGCGCGCACCGCAAGCGGGCTTTCAACGACGCCCAGGAACAGGTTCGCCCCGCCCGCAAGGCCGACAACGCCGCTCACGCCGAGCGTCCGCCGTAGCACAAACGAGAGCCCGGCAACCGCGGCGCGCAGAACGCCCCAGTGCCAAAGCACCGCTGCGAGCGCCGAAAAAACAATCACCAGCGGCAGGATCTGGAATGCGATGATCAGCGGCGGCTCGGCCCCGGGCGAGAGTTCAAACGGGATCGGCGCACCGCCAAGATATCCGAACATGTAGGACGATCCCGCGAGCGTGGCGCGCTCGATCGCCTCGACCCCGGCATTGGCAAAGGCCATGACCTCCCAGACGATCGGCACGCGCACGATAACGAGCGCGAGTGCAGCCTGCAGGCCCAGCGCGCCAGCAATCCATGCAGCGCCCGGGCGCTGGCTGCGATTCTCGCTGAGCGCACAGGCAATTCCCAGCAGAACGGCAAGGCCAAGGACCGGGCGAAGCTGGTCAAACCAATCCAAATCTGTGCCCCTGTCCGCGTTTCGCATCTGCCTTGATCGACAAGCAGCGTCGCTGGCTCAGGCTCCTTTTGCAAACAGCCTGTCGAGCGCGAGCGTATCAAGCTCGCGCAGGGCGATCAATGCGAGCGCGGCGCCAGCGACAGTGAGAGACGGGAAAACAGGATGTTGGCCTGATTCGTGCTCGCAAACAGATACTGGCCGAACGGATCGAGAAAGTGTTTCCAGATCGCAAGTGCGCCGCCCACAAGGATCACGGCCGAGCCGATCAGCGTGTATTTGCGAAACAGGCCGAGCACCACGAGCACGCCAAGCACAACCTCCGCACCGCCGAAGACAAGCTGAAAGGTGTCGTTCGCGCCTGCGCCGCCGTAATATTTGTGGGCCAGCCCTTCGCCCCGTCCGGCCACGACCCTGATAAGCCCCCAGATGACCAGCAGCATGCCCGTGCCGATGCGCATGATGAGGAGCGAGATCTTGGTCAGCATGGTTTGCCCTTTGCAGTTCTTGTGAGGCGGGCCGGATCAGCCGCGCATCCAGGTGTGGTATTTCTCGACCAGTTCGAGCGCCCATTCGGGCTTGTTGGCCTTTTTCCAGTTGCCTGCGGCAAACTTGTTGGCCTCGGCCATGGTCGGATAGGAGTGGATCGTACCGAGAATCTTGTTCAGCCCGAGCCCATGTTTCATCGCCAGCACATACTCCGCCAGCAATTCGCCGGCATGCGCGCTCACGATCGTGACACCCAGGATCTTGTCCTTGCCCTTGGGGGTCAGCACCTTGACGAAGCCGGTCGTCTCGCTCTCGGTGATGGCGCGGTCTAGATCGTCAAGATCGTAGCGGGTGATTTCAAAGTCGATGCCCTTCTCCTTCGCCTCGTGCTCGCTCAAACCGACGCGCGCGAATTCCGGATCAAGGAAGGTGACAGCGGGGATTACGCTATAGTCGGCCTTGAACTTGCGGAATTGGCCGAACAGCGCGTTGACACTTGCATACCAGGCCTGATGGCTCGAGACATGCGTGAATTGATATGGCCCTGCGACATCGCCAGCGGCGAAGATGTTGGGAAACCTGGTCGCGAGGAAATCGTCGGTGACGATTGTCCTGTCGGTCTCGATGCCAAGCTCTTCCAGGCCAAACCCCGCAAGCCGCGCCTTTCGGCCTACTGCAAGGATCAAGGCATCGTAGGGCACGCGGGTTTGCGTATCGTCCTGTTCGGCGATCACGGCGCTCTCTTCGATCCTCACCGCGCGGTGACCAGTCAGCACCCGAACGCCCGCTTCCTCGAGAGTCGCCCTGGCAAGAGCTGAAACGTCATCATCCTCGCGCGAGAGCACGCGTTCGCCCTGCTCGATCTGCGTGACCTGTGCGCCCAGCCGCGCGAGCGCCTGGGAGAGTTCGCATCCGATCGGCCCTCCGCCCAGGACCGCGATGCGAGCCGGCACCCGGTCGAGCTTCGCAAAGGCCTCCCACAAGGTCTCGCTTGTAAGATAGCCCGAGGTCTCGATGCCGGGTATCGGCGGGACGGCCGGCTCGGCACCGGTCGCAAGCACGATCGAACGCGCCGTAAGCTGCTGCGTGCCTCCTGAATTCAGTGCGATCTCGACCGTCCAGGGATCGACCAGCCGTGCATAGCCCTTGATCACATCGACGCCGAGCCCTTCATAGCGCTCGACACTGTCATGCGGCTCGATCGTCTTTATCACATCCATGACGCGCGCCATCGTCTGCCTGAACGGGACCTCGGGCTCATGCGGCGTGATCCCGTAACGGTCTGCATTGCGCATCATCGCTGCGACCTTGGCGCTCTTGATCAGAGCCTTGGAAGGCACGCAGCCGGTGTTGAGACAATCGCCGCCCATCTCGCCCGCCTCGATAAGGGTGACGCGCGCCTTGACCGTTGTCCCGATGAGCGCCGAGACAAGCCCGGCCGATCCTGCCCCGATCACGATCAGATTGCGATCATAGGATTTTGGTCGGCGAAAGCCCTTGTAAACCTTGCGGCGGCGCAGCCATGCCACGATCACCTTGCCGATCCAGGGTGCGATCCCCAGCAGCACGAAAGACCCGATAACCTCGGGCGAGGCCACGCCTGAAAGGCTTTCGATCTGCGCAAGCTGCGTGCCAGCATTCACATAGACGATCGTGCCCAGGAGCATTCCCACCTGGCTCACCCAGGCGAAAGTCCAGAGCTTGATGCGGGTGAGCCCCATGACGAGGTTGACCACGAAGAAGGGGAAGAGCGGGATCATCCGGATGGTGAAGAGATAGAAGGCGCCGTCGCGCTCGAGCCCGCGATTGATGCTCTGGAGGCGTTCGCCGAACCGGCCCTCTATGGTATCGCGCAGGACATAGCGCGAAGCCAGGAATGCGAGAGATGCCCCGAGTGTCGATGCGAAGGAAACAAGGATCGTGCCCGTCACCAGGCCGAACAGCGCCCCTGCAGCAAGTGTCATGATCGCAGCACCCGGCAGCGAAGCAGCGGTAACGGCCACATAGATCGCAAAGAAAGCGCCCAGAACGCCGATCGGGTTCTGCGCATAGAAGCCGCGCGCATCATCGACCACGCCCTTGATGCCCTCGAGCGTTAAATAGCTGCCGAGATCGAACAGGAAATAGGCGGCGATAAGCGCGGCCAGAGCGGCCAGAATGGCGATCTTCTTCACGTGTGGGGCCCCTGCTCTATCTGGCTTGATACGCCTCGCAGTCCACTTCGGTTACATGCGGGCACCTTGGGCGGCGTACTTGTCGATCCAGCGTTTGTCGATCCAATGCTTCAGCCGCGCTACCCATCGCCCATGCGCTGCGAGTGGACCATAGCTTGCAATTGCGCGTCCATCGCCGGTCGACATGAGATAGAGACTGTTCCAGCGCGGGCGATATGTGCGCCCGGGCGCACGCCCCGCGGTCGCGGCGCGCAGATTGGCAGCAAGGCTGGACCCTGCAAAAACCGCATGGACCCCCGAATGCGGAACATCGCGATCCTGCCGCGCCGCGATATCGCCGGTTGCGAAGACATGGGGATGAGAGATGGAACGCTGATGCGCGTCAACCGCAATGAAGCCAGCCTCATCAGTGGCGAGGCCGCCTTCACGCGGCCATTGCGGCGCTGCGCTGCCGAGCGCCGCAACGATGAGATCGAGCGGTTCGAGCGATTTCTCGCCCGCCCGGAGTTCCCCATCCTCAATCCGCGCATCCTTGCAGATCACCGTAATACCCTGATCTGCGAGCGCCCGGCTCGCTGTGCGCTGGACCGCGCTCGACATGTCGGGAAGCAAGCCCTCCTTGCCTGTTGCGAGGATCACGTCGGGCTGCGGCTCTGCTGGCGCGCGATTGCGCAAGGCAAAGGCAAGCTCAACCCCGCCGGCCCCGCCGCCAACCACCGCGATGCGCCTGTCGGGCGCGCGCTTCTCAAGCGCATCGACAAACCCTGCGATCGGACGGATATCCAGAATGCGGGGGTCTTCGCCCAGCCCCCTGGGAGAGCGACCGATCCCGCCGGTGTTGATCGAGGCGATCTCGAAAGCAATTTCCTCCCCCGTTGAGGTTGTCACCCGCCGCGCAGCAGGGTCGATTCTCTTGCAGCAGGCGAGAACCAGCCTTGCGCCCGCACCACCGGCCAGCGCGGCGAGATCGATCTGGCCGTCATCGCTTGCATACGCTCCACAGATCCATCCAGGAACCATCCCCGAATAGCGCAGGAAGCGATCGGGCGTCAGCAAGACAGCTCCAGGCGATGGAGCTCCCTTGCTTATCCAGTCTTGCAAAACCGCGACCTGCGCATGGCCGCCGCCGATCAGCAGGATATCGGTTTCAATCATGCAAACTTGTGCTCAAGAGGGGTTTGTCGGTCGATGCTTGCGCACAAGCGCCGCTTTCCCGCTGCACCGCAAACACCACCAGTTTCGTTCATGGCGCCTGTCAGGGAAGGATTTTCTCCGAGCAAGAGCCTGAGCCGCGTTAAACTGAAAGACAGCTTTAACCCGATAGGGGCCTGCGCGCTCAGGCAATTAAGACAAGTGGATCCTGAAAAAATCTGGAAATCTGCGCCCATTTGAGGAACTTTCATTACTCCATGGCATAGTTTATATATTCCCGCCAAAATGTGCCTGTGTGGCGAACCGCAAGCCGGGCGCGCTTTGCGTGCCGCCGGGTTGCTCGATTAACCATTCTGAACCTTGCGATTGGACCAAATCAGGCGATGGCCCTGCAAAACATCAAGTACGGCGACACGATTTCGCTTTCGAAGTTTTTCCGCACGTTCTTCGAGATCCTGCGTCCGGAAGGCAATTTCTATTGGCTTGCAGTGGTTTATGGCATCGGCATCAGCCTGCTTTCGCTGGCAACGCCGATTTCGGTGCAGATGCTTATTAACACGGTCGCCAACACCGCACTGACCACGCCGCTTGTCGTCCTTTCTGTGACCTTGTTCGCTTTGCTGATGATGTTCGCGATGCTCTATGCCTTGCGCATCCATCTGATGGAATTGTTCTCGCGCCGCTTTTATGCGCGCATGGTCGCAGAAATCTCGCTGCTGTCGGTATATGCGAAAAACCCCTTCTTCGGAGATGCGCGCAAGAGCTCACTGTTCAATCGCTATTTCGACGTGATCAATGTCGAGAAAGCGATCCCGATCCTGTTTGTGGGCGGCTTTACCGTCGTGCTTCAGGTCGTCGTCGGGTTTGTCCTGGTCTCGCTGTATCACCCGCTCTTCCTCATCTTCACGCTCGTCATGAGCGTGCTGGTCTGGGTGATCTGGCTGATCTGGGGCGCGCGCGCCGTGCGCACTGGGATCGATCTCAGTCATGCCAAGCACGGTACCGCGGCATGGCTGGAATCGCTTGGCGATTCGAATGGGTTCTTCAAATCCCAGCGCCGCATCGATTATGCGCTTGAGCGCACGAATGCGTTTACTGGCGGCTATATCGAGGAGCGCAAGCGCCACTTTCGCCAGCATTTCTCACAGACCATCGCCTTCCTGACGCTTTATGCACTCGCGAGTGCAGTCCTGCTTGGCCTGGGCGGCTATCTCGTGATTCACAATCAGCTCACGCTCGGCCAGCTCGTCGCTGCAGAGCTCGTTTTGTCGACCGCCTTTTTCGGCGTCGCGCAATTGGGGACCTATCTCACCTACTTCTACGATCTGTGCGCTGCGATCGAGGAGCTTTCGCTGTTCTACGAGGTCGAGCAGGAAGAGCCGACCGGCAATTCATCGATCAATGTGAGCGAACATACCCTCGTGTTCAAAGGCGTGCGCGGGACTGCGCGGCACGAGGAAGTTGAATTCAACTTCGAGATCCCATCGGGCGCAATTGTCATGGCAGGGGCAAGCCATCATGGGGTGCAGCGCCTGTTCACCGATCTTCTCAAGATGCATCAGAAGCCCAAGGCCGGCTTTGCGACGATGGGCGGGATTGATTTCAGCGACATCGAGGCACACAATCTGCGCAAGAATGTTCACGTGCTTGACCGCCCCACGTTCGTCGGGATGACGGTGCGGGAGTATCTCAAGCTTTCGTGCAAGGAAACGGCTTCCAAACGGATGGTAGGCGCGCTCGAGACGGTCGGCTTGATCGAGACCATTTCGACCTTCGATCAAGGGCTGGACACGCCGATTGCCTCGACCGGCTGGCCGCTTTCGTCGGTCGAGCTGCAGCAATTGAAGCTCGCCAATGCGCTGCTCGAGCAGCCACGCATTCTGGTTTTGAGCCGATTGTTTGATCTCATCGAGGAAGAATATCTCGCAGCCGCCATCAACGAACTTCGGCAGCAAGCCTATTCGACCGTGATCGATTTCACCAATCGCCGGATTGATCTGGGCTTTGACAGCTTCCTTTACCTCGAAGCCCATCAGCAGCGCTATTTCGAATCGTTTGAGGATTTCTGCATCGCGGCCAATAGCAAGCCCCCGCGGTCGCCATCCGGGCCTCGCCCGCTCACCCCGAAATTCGGCGCGGTCGGAAACTGATCATGGCGGCGATCGAACAGGAAATGTCGCACTTCACGGTGCTTGACGGGATCAGGACGCCGCAGATATTCCGCACGGTGTTCCTCGTTATTCTGATCGCGCTCATTCTGGGCGTTGCCTTTCTGATCTATGTGCCCTGGGTCCAAAACACCAGCGGCAGGGGCGTTGTGACCACGCTCAATCCCAATGAGCGCCAGCAGGATATCAACGCGCTCGTTTCGGGCCGGATTGAGGAGTGGTTTGTGCGCGATGGCAGCGCGGTTGAAAAGGGCGATCCCATCGCCAGGATCGCCGATATCGATCCGCAACTGATCGAGCGCCTGCAAGCCGAGCGCGCGCAGGTCGAAGTCCAGTTGCAGGCAGCCAAGAGCGCGCTCGCGACCGCGCAGATCGACCAGCGGCGCATGCAGGAATTGTTCGAGGCCGGCCTTGCGGCACGCCGCGATTATGAGCAGGCGATCATCCGGGTGGATCAGATGCGCGGCAGCGTCGCCGAAGCCGAGGCCAATCTGTCGCGGACCAATGTGAGCCTTTCACGCCAGTCGAACCAACTCGTGACAGCCCCGCGCGATGGCTTCATCCAGTCGATCAATGGAGGCGATGCGGCGACTTTCATCAATGCCGGCGATATCCTCGCAACGTTTGTTCCGCAAAACTCCGAAAGGGTCATCGAAATCTTCGTGGACGGGCGCGACGTCGCGCTGATCACGCCGGGCGCCAAGGCGCGAATCCAGTTCGAGGGCTGGCCTGCAGTCCAATTCAGCGGCTGGCCTTCGGTTGCGGTGGGAACTTTTGGCGGCATTGTCATTGCGGTCGATCAGTCAGCCCAGCCCGATGGGCGCTTTCGCGTGCTGATCCGCGAAGATATGACCGAGCCGATCCCCTGGCCCGAAGAGCGTTTCGTGCGTTTCGGAGCGACCGTGCAGGCCTGGGTGCTGCTGGAGACCGTTCCGGTCGGCTACGAAATCTGGCGCCAGCTCAACAATTTCCCGCCTGAATTGCCGGGCGGGGGATCGGGCAACACCGAAGGCTCTGGTGCGGGTTCGGGTCAGGCTTCGAACAGCGCAGCCGCTGCCACCGCCAACGGACAAGCCGGCTGACCCATGCGCCGCGTTGCTGACACGAGGGCCACGCTTGGCGCGGCACTGGCCTTTCTCGCAGTCGCGCTTGGTCTCGCCGCACACCCGGCCCTTGCACAAGATATCGAGCCCAATGCGGAGCCGATCGCCACAGCGCTGCGCAATGGCCCGCTGCTGCCCGATGAAGTGCTGCGATCCAGCGCGCTCACTTTCCCGCGTATCCTTGAAAGCTTCGAACGCGAAGCGGCTGCAAGAGCCGATCAACTGAGCGCGGATGGCGCCTTCGATCTGATGCTTGATGCAGAATATTACGACCGCTTCACGGGGACATTCTCGGGCGGCTTCGGCGAGGTCAAGGCGACGCAGCCGCTGGCCCCGCTCGGTGGAGAGGTTTTCGGGAGCTATCGCGTTTCCGACGGGCGGTTTCCGATTTATGAGAACATCTTCAACACCAACGAGTTTGGCGAACTCAAAGTGGGCGCATTGTTCTCACTGCTGCGCGACCGGCGGATCGATCAGCGACGCTTTGCGCTTGAAGACACCCGACTGGCCGCGAGCCAGGCGCGGCTCGATGTGCTGCTGGTCCAGCTCAACGTGCAGTTCGAGGCCCTGCGTGCCTATTGGCGATGGGTTGCAGCCGGCGAGGAAATCAGGGTCTACGAGGAACTGCTCGAGATCGCCGAAGCGCGTGCGATCGGGCTTGAGCGCCAGGTGCGCCTCGGCGCGCAACCCCGCATCGCGCTCACCGAGAACGAGCAGAACATCATCCGCCGCAAGACCCTGCTCGAAGAAGCGCGGCGCGATTTTCTGACGGCCGCAAACAGCCTTTCGTTCTATCTGCGCGATGAGGCCGGGGTGCTCGTCGTGCCCACGCGCGCGCAATTGCCGGGTCAAGAGATGCTGGCCGTGCTTCCGGATATTCAGACACTGCTGGCCATGCGGCGCGATGATATCCTTGAACAGCGTCCCGAACTGCGCAATTTTCGCCTCATGATCGAGCGGGCACAGAATCGCGTAGCGCTGCGACAGAATGCTCTTAAGCCGCGGCTTGATTTCAGCGTTGAACTGAGCCGCGATTTCGGTCCGATCGGGGATGGCGGATCGACCTTCGATTCAACCGATACGGTTGTCGGCGTCACCTTCAAGGTTCCGCTGCAACGCCGCGAAGCGCGCGGTCGGCTGCGCCGGGCCGAGGCCGAATTGCGCGAAATGGAGCTGCGCGAACAGCGCACGGCCGACCAGATCGAAGTCGAGCTCGACAATATCCTCACCAACCTCAACGCTGCCCTGCGCTTGGCGCAGCTCGCCGATGACGAGGTCGAACAGGCGACCACGATGGTCGAAGCGGAACGCCGGCGTTTCCGCCTCGGCGCGGGCGATTTCTTCCTCGTCAACCTGCGCGAGGAACGCGCCGCCGATGCGCAGATCCGGGCGATCAGAGCCGATCTCAACGGAAGGCTGGCGGCGGCCAGCTATTCTGCCGCGACCATGGATCTCGATGAGCTGGGTCTCGAATGATCGCCGCCCTTCGCCTTTAGTCCTATGCATGCTTGCAGGGCTCGCCTGCTATAAAGCCCGCGATGGCGAGCGAACTCACCGAAATCATCCGCTTTCTGGGCGAGACAGCGCCGTTCGATGCGCTTGAGAAGTCGGCGCTTGTTGCACTCGCGCGCTCGCTCGACATTTCCTATCATCGCGCAGGCGCGCGCATCCTCGACGCCGGGCAGCACAATGATCGGCTGTTCGTCGTGCGCTCTGGCGCGGTCGAACTCAAGCTGGCCGGCGAAGAGCTGACCGCCCGCCTCGGACAGGGTGCCTCGTTTGCCTATCCTTCGCTCCTGCGCGGCGGAGAAGTGCGCAACATGACCGAGGCGCTCGAGGATACACTGCTTTACGCAATCCCGGCCGAGCGTTTCCACGCCCTGCGATCAGCAAACCCTGCGTTTGCGGCCCATTTCACGAACGATGAGGCATCGCGGATCAAGCATGCGCTCGAAAGGCGGCGCGAAGGCAGCCGCTTTGCTCTGGACGAGCGGCAGGTCGGCGATCTCCTTAGTGGAAAGGCGCCGGTCACATGCCCTGCTGACTGGTCAATCAGGAAAGCGGTCGAACTCATGGCCATGCGCGATGTCTCGACGCTTGCGATATCGCAAGACGGTGCGCTCGCCGGCATATTCACCGACAAGGATCTTCGAAAGCGGGTGGTGGCCTCAGGCCTCTCGCTCGATGGAGCGATCGGCGAAGTGATGACACAAGCGCCGCGCACGCTCGCGGTGCATAGCGCGATCGCCGAGGCGATGGCGATGATGGCCAGCGGAGGCTTCCGCCATATTCCGCTGATCGATGAGAGCGGCGGCCTTGCAGGGATCCTCTCGGCGACGGACATTCTCTCCGCCATTGGCGCCAATGCCATCGATACCGGAATGATGATCGCCAGGGCGCGCACGGCCGCTGAGCTGGTCGAAACCAGCCGAAGCATTCCCGAAAGCTTCGCCACCATGGTGCGAGCCGGCACGCATGGAGCGCACGCCACGCGCTTCACTTCGGCGCTGGGCGAAGCGGTGCATCGCCGCGCGGCCGAGCTGGCCGAGGAAGAACTGGGAGCGCCGCCCTGCACCTATGCACTGGTCGTCTTCGGATCGCTCGCCCGCGAGGAACAGCTGACCGGCTCGGACCAGGATAACGCGCTTGTCATCGACGACAGCGCCACTCCTGCAGCGCAGGAATATTTCGCAAAGCTCGCAAACCGCATATGCGACCTGCTCGACGCGTGCGGCTATGTCTATTGCAAGGGCGGGATCATGGCGAGCAACGCCGAGCAACGCCTGACGCTGAGCACCTGGCGCGAGCGCTATGCAGACTGGATCGCACGCCCATCACAAGACCGGATTCTGGCTGCGACCATCTTTTTCGACATCCGTGCCGTCCACGGCAATGCCGCCCTCGTTGACACGCTGCGCGGCGATGTGATCGCGATGGCGAGTGAAAATCCGCTCTTCATCAGCTATCTTGCGCGCGATGCGCTGCGTGCAAAAGTGCCCCTCGGCTTCTTTCGCAATCTCGTGCTCGAAAAGGGGGATGGTGGCCAAAGCATCTTTGACGCCAAAGCGCAGGCGATCATGCCGATCATCGATATCGCCCGGACGCTCGCGCTGGCGGGGGGGATCGAGCATGTCGGCTCCGCAGCGCGTTTGCGATCGCTGGCGAAAAGCGGACGGATGAACCGGGATGATGCGAGGAGCCTCGAAGATGCGCTGCTGTTCGTCAACGATCTGAGGATCGAGCATCAGGCACGTCAGATCGAGCGCGGAGAGAAGCCCGACAATGCAATCGCCCCGGCTGATCTCTCCCCGCTCGAACGCGATTATCTCAAGGATGCCTTCGTTGTCATTCGCGACTCGCTTGACGCCCTGCGGCGCAATCATGCCGGCGGGATTGCATGATATGCTGACGAGCCAATGGGCAAGGTGGCGGTTTGAAAAGACGCTGGCGGCGCTCTCACGCACGCCCATTGCCGCCTTGCAGCATTATGCAGCCCAACAATGGCCAACGCCCGATTGCCCGCTTGACGAAGCTCCGCTGCTCGCGCTCGATTTCGAGCTCGATGGTTTGCGTCGAGGTGCGCATCTTCTTCAGGCCGGGTGGCTGCCTTTCTCGGGACAAACCCTCTCGCTCGCCAATGCTGTTTCGCGCGATATTCGCAGCGCTGCCACGCTCGATCCCAGGGCGGTCACGATCCACGGCATCGGTGAACAACGCGCTGCCCGCGGCGAAAGCATCGATACGGTTCTGGCCGACCTGATCGAAGCGCTTGGCGGGCGGGTGATGGTCGCTCACGCGGCCGCGATCGAGCGGGAGGCGCTACAAGGCGCTGTAAGGAAGCTGTTCGGCGCGCATCTCCCGATCCGCCAGATCTGCACGCTGACGCTCGAACAGCGCCTCGAGCCCGGTCTGCGCAGCACCGATGCTTATCGCCTGATGGCCTGCCGCCAGCGCTATGGCCTGCCGGAATACACCGCCCACGATGCCCTTACCGACGCGCTCGCTGCCGCAGAGCTCTTCCAGGCTCAGCTTACCCGGCTGGCGCCCGATATCACGCTCGCACAGATCGAAAACGCTTAGCGTTCGCTCGGCCTTCGCCCCGTAAGACTAAAGTCGCTCTCGCTGCGCGCAGCCAATCGCAATAGCCTCACGGGTGAGATTCGAGGATCGTGTGTCCAGACTGGCGGCGGATATCGAATGATCACAACGAAGGGAGAGGGACATGAACGATAGAGGCACCACCGCCCAACCGCACGATCTTCGCAGCGGCTCGGATCGCACCAAAGCCTCCGCCAGCAGCGTTGAGCCGACGGAAGCAGCCGCGGACGGGACCAGCGAGGCCGAAGGCGCCTATTGGCGGGAAAATCTGCGGCTCCTCGTCAGCCTCATGGCGATCTGGTTCGTCAGCTCGTTTGGCGCTGGCATCCTGTTTCGCGAGTGGCTCGACCAGTTCAGCCTCGGGGGATACCCGCTCGGCTTTTGGTTCGCGCAACAAGGCTCGATCTACATCTTCATCGCGCTGATCTTCTTCTACGTGGTTCGCATGAAGCAGATCGAACGCAAGTACGATCTCGACGATTGAGGGGGGCGGGACCATGGAAACGCAAACGCTGATTTATATCTTCGTCGGGATCAGCTTCGCTCTTTATATCGGCATTGCGCTGTGGAGCCGGGCAGGATCGACCAAGGAGTTTTATGTCGCAGGCGGCGGGGTCAATCCGGTCGTCAACGGGATGGCCACCGCCGCCGACTGGATGAGCGCTGCCAGCTTTATCTCGATGGCCGGCCTCATCGCCTTTCTGGGATATGACGCCAGTGTCTATCTGATGGGCTGGACAGGCGGCTATGTCATGCTCGCGCTGCTGCTGGCGCCCTATCTCCGCAAGTTCGGCCAGTTCACCGTGCCCGATTTCATCGGCACGCGCTATTATTCGAAAGCCGCACGCGTGGTTGCGGTGATCTGCCTGATCTTCATCAGTTTCACCTATATCGCGGGCCAGATGCGCGGCGTGGGGATCGTGTTTTCGCGCTTCCTCGATGTCTCGATTTTCTGGGGCGTGATCATCGGCATGGGAATCGTCTTCATCTATGCCGTGCTCGGCGGGATGAAGGGCATCACCTACACTCAGGTCGCGCAATATTGCGTGCTGATTTTCGCTTATATGGTGCCTGCCTTCTTCCTGAGCTTCATGATAACAGGAACGCCCATCCCGCAAATCGGGCTGGGCTCGCAGGTCGCCGATGGCTCGGGAATGTATGTCCTGCAAAAACTTGACATGGTGCTCGTCGATCTCGGTTTCACCGCCTATACGGCAGGCTCGAAAAGCACGATCGATATCTTCTGCATCACGATGGCGCTGATGGTGGGGACAGCGGGCCTGCCGCATGTCATTGTGCGCTTCTTCACCGTGCCCAAGGCATCGGATGCCCGCAAATCGGCTGGCTGGGCGCTGGTCTTCATCGCTCTGCTCTACACCACCGCACCGGCGGTTGGCGCCTTCGGCATGCTCAATTTCATCGATAAGGTCGATGATACCGAATATGCACAGGTCGACAGCTTCTTCCCGATGTGGGAGGGCAATGGCCTGCTCGCCTTCCAGGACAAGAACGGGGATGGCGTCATGCAGTATCGCCCTGGCGAGGCGTTCGAGGGCTCACCCGAATATACCGGCGAGCGCGGACCCTCGGACGAGCGACTGCTAGCCAACACGCCCAACCCTGACAGCGAGAACGAGATCTATGTCGACCGCGACATCATGGTGCTCGCCAACCCGGAAATAGCCAATCTGCCCGGATGGGTGGTGGCGCTGATGGCGGCAGGCGGACTCGCCGCGGCGCTCTCGACTGCAGCAGGGCTGCTGCTCGTGATCTCGAGCTCGGTCAGCCATGATCTCTTGAAGAGCACCTTTGCGCCGGGCATCTCGTCCAAGTCCGAGCTGCTCGCCGCGCGGCTGGCTGCCACGCTTGCGATCTGTGTCGCGGGCTATCTCGGCATCTATCCGCCCGGATGGGTCGCGCAGGTGGTCGCGTTTGCCTTCGGACTTGCGGCTGCAAGCCTCTTCCCGGCAATCTTCATGGGCATCTTCTTCAAGTCGATGAACAAGGAAGGTGCAATCGCGGGCATGGTCTCAGGGCTTGTCTTCACCTTCAGCTACATCCTGTATTTCAAGCTGATGAACCCCGCAGCCAACATCGCTGAAAACTGGCTGTTTGGTATCTCGCCCGAAGGGATCGGCGTGATCGGGATGCTGATCAATTTCGGTGTCGCCATCGCGGTTGCCAGCGTGACGGCGAAGACCCCGACTGAGATCCGCAGACTGGTGGATTCGATCCGCGTGCCGCGCGGAGCGGGTGATGCACACGCGCATTGAGGGATCGGTGCGCTGATTTGCGGCCCTGCGGGATAATGCAGGCAGGGCCTGCAAACACGAGGGGGCGGTGCCAAGGGGGTGCCGCCCCCTTTTCGTCATCGACGCGTTCGCTTTCTCAGGAACGCCGGGATTTCTTGCATTTTCGGGGCATTGGCGTAGCCTTTGGCGCGGGAGAGGAAAGGGATCATGATGTTCGGTGCGGCGATTGCCGCAGCCTGCATTTATCTGGTCGGCCTGTTCTGGCTCGCTGCATGGCGCGACCAGAAGGCTGCCGTGCGGCTTGGGGGCGGAATGGTCAGCGCGCTGGCCGGCTGGCTCGAGCGCCGCAGCGGGTTAGTCTATGCCCTGAGTCTTGCGGTCTATTGCACCAGCTGGACCTTTTATGGCGGCGTCGGCACTGCTGCGAGTGACGGGCTTGATTATCTGCCGATCTATCTGGGACCGATCCTCGTCTTCACGCTCGGGTTCGGACTTGTCAGGCGCATCCTCACCCAGGCAAAGGCCCAGCATTCGACTTCCATCGCCGATTTCCTCTCAGCGCGATACGGTAAGAGCGCAAGCATCGCAGCTCTTGTCACGATCATCGCCGCTGTGGGTGCACTGCCTTACATGGCGCTGCAATTGCAATCGGTCGGCGTCTCGCTGCTGGCGCTCAGCCCAGAGCTCGCCGATCGGTTGAGCGTCGAGGAACTGGTCGCCCTCGTCGCTGCCCTGATGGCCCTGTTTGCGATCCTGTTCGGATCGCGCCGCGCGGATCATGGCGGAGATAATCCGGGGCTCGTGCTCACGATCGCAGTAGAATCGATAGTCAAGCTGGTCGCGCTCCTTGCGGTCGCCGCGCTGGCACTGGTCGCTCTCGCGCAGGCACCGCTTGATACCGCCCCGGTGCAAGGGGCATCGGGCCAGGCGATCTTCAATCTCGGCCAGATCGATGCGCGCTTCGGCATCCTGACCCTGATTGCGGCCTGCGCTGCGCTGTGCCTCCCGCGCCAGTTTCACATGACCTTTGTCGAGGCCCACGCCGACCGCGCGAACGCGTGGATGCAATGGGGCTTTCCGGCCTATCTTGCGCTCACATCCATCGTGATCGTTCCGATCGTTCTGGCTGGCAAATTCCTCCTCCCGGCAGGCACCGATCCCGACACGATCGTTCTGGCGCTGCCCCTTGCAATGAACCAGAATGCGCTCGCAGTGCTGGTCTTCATCGGCGGCTTTTCGGCGTCGGTCGGGATGATCGTTGTCGCAAGCGTCGCGCTGTCCACCATGATCTCAAATGACCTGATCGCGCCCTTGCTGTTTCGAAAGGCGCTCAGGGGCGCGAAAGCAACCGGCATGTCTCAGCGGCCGGCCGATCGCTCGGGTGCGGGAGATCTGGCGGCCCGGCTACTCCTCGTCCGGCGGCTGGTAATCACGGCGCTGATGGCCTTTGCTTACGCCGTCTATGTACAGCTTGGCTCGATCGGCAGCCTCGCAGGACTTGGTACACTGGCCTTTGCCGCGAGCGCGCAATTTGCGCCGGGCCTTGTTTTGGGCATGCTGAGCAAGGTCGGCAACAAGGCCGGGATGCTCGCTGGCCTCGCGATCGGCGCTGCCCTGTGGGCGCTGTTGCTTGTCGTGCCGGCTGCAACCGGGACTGCGCCGCCCCTCTCGATCCATCCCGACCCGCTCGTCTCTGGCGTGCTGATCAGCCTGGGATGCAACACAGCGCTCTACTGGATCGGCTCGGCGCTCAGCAGGCCCGCTCTGATCGATGCCTCGCAAGCGGCGGCTTTCGTCGGCACTCCCATGAGCGAGGCGCGCTCGCGGCTCGTCACGAACAAGCGCGTGGCCGATGTGCGAGCGCTGCTGGTGCAGTTCGTCGGCCAGCGGAGGGGCGATCTGGCGATTGCCGCCATGCCCCGGATCTATCGCCACAACGAGCCCGCCGATGGCGCCCTGATGGACATGGCCGAGCGCAATATCGCCGGACTGATCGGCGCATCCTCGGCGCGCCTCCTGATCGGTTCATGGGCGCTGGGCGATCCGATCCCGCTGCCCGAAGTGGTCGCGATGTTCGACGAGACGAACCGGCGCCTTTCGTTCAACGGCGAACTGCTTCAGATCGCGATCGAGAACATCGATACAGGAGTGGCTCTGGTCGATGCCGACATGCGCCTGGTCGCCTGGAATTCGCGCTATCAGGAAATGTTCGCCCTGCCAGAGGCGATGATGCAGCCGGGCACGCCCATCGCCGAACTGATCCGCTACAACCGCCGTGACAGCGGTCTGAGCGATGCGGGGATCGAGCGTTATGTCGAGCGGCGGCTTGCGCATATGCGCAAGGGCCACCAACATCGCCTCGAAAGCGAGCAATCCGATGGCCGCGTTATGCGGATTGTCGGCTCGCCCACGCCGGGAGACGGCTATGTCACCTCCTACACCGACATCACTGCGGACCGCCGCGCGGAGCAGGCGCTTGAGGAAAAGGTCGCGGAACGCACCCGACAACTGCGCGAAGCGAATGAGGCCCTTGCAAAGGCCACCCGCTCGAAAACCCGTTTTCTTGCAGCGGCCAGCCATGATCTCATTCAACCTCTGAATGCCGCGCGCCTGTTTGCCTCTGCGCTCGGCGAGGAGCTCTCAGGCCAGCAGGGGCTTGAGGCGCTGGTGAAGGATCTCGATGGCTCGATCGCTTCCGCCGATCGCCTGATCCGCGCGCTGCTCGATATCTCGAAGCTGGATAGCGGCGGGATTGAGCCGCGGATCGAGGCCGTGTCGCTCGATCAGGTGTTCGAGGAAATCGCTCGAGAGTTCGCGGTGCAGGCGCAGGCCAAGGGGATCAAACTGCGCCGGGTGCGCACTAGCGCCTGGGTCGAGACCGATCGCACCCTGCTAACCAGCGTGCTGCGCAACCTTGTCAGCAATGCCATTCGCTACACCGAGCATGGCGGCGTCCTCCTGGGCGTGCGACGCACTCGCATCGATGGCGAAGACTGGGCCACGCTGTGTGTCCAGGATACCGGGCGGGGCATTGCACCCGGAGACATAGAACGTGTCTTCGATGAATTCGAGCGCGGCACCTCAAGCGATCGCGAAGGTCTTGGCCTCGGGCTGGCGATCGTCAGGCGCACTGTAAAACTGCTCGACATGTCGATCGATACAGCGTCCGAGCTTGGCCGAGGGAGCCGGTTTGCGCTGCGGATCAAGGCCTTGCGCTGGAGCAAGCCGGTGGCGCGCGAAGCGGCGCAGCGTCCGCCGCATGCGCTGGCCGATGCCCGCGTGCTGGTGGTCGACAACGATCATGCAGTGCTTGCCGCAACTGCGGCGCTGCTTGCGAAATGGGGACTTCAGCCGGTTTGCGCGACGAGCCTTGCAAGCGCGCTTGGCCAGTGCGCAACGGCGCCCGATGCGGTCATCATGGATTACAGGCTGGAAGGCGAAGAGCGCGGTGACAGCGCCTACAACGAACTGTGCATGCACTGGAAGGCTCAGCCCGCAGCAATCCTGCTGACTGCGGAGGACAGCGAGGAAACGGAGCGCGCCGCGATAGCGATGGACGCCAACCGGCTGCTCAAACCGTCTTCGCCCGCTTCGCTGCGGGCGCTGGTTCAAACCTGTCTCACGCAGCGCGCAACGATCGTTCGGCTTGAAGGCAAAAGTGATCCTGGCGCGGAGAGCTCCGCTGGCTCTGCCCGATCCGATCAGACGACCGCGGGGCTCGTAACCGGCTGATCAACGTCGAGCTTGGCGGCAAGCAGCACTGCCTGCGTCCGGTTTGAGACGCCAAGCTTGCGGAAAATGGCGGTGATGTGCGCCTTGACGGTCGCCTCGCTGATCTGTTGCTCATAGGCGATCTGCTTGTTGAGCAGGCCCTGCCTGATTGAGCCGAGAATGCGTCTTTGTGCAGGCGTCAGGCTCGCCATGCGCGCCAGATCGTCGTCATCGCCTGCTTCGCCAGCCGGAAACGAATGGTCTCCATCGCGCACGGCCTGAAGCGAACGCCGCATCTCGTCGAGCCCTGCGGACTTGGGAATGAAAGCGGCAGCGCCCAGCTGCCGGGCGGCGGCATAGACCCGCGGCTCCTCGCTGGCGGAAACAATCGCGATCGGCAGGGCTGGAAAATCCTGGCGCAGATCCATCAGCACAGACAATCCACTTGAATCCTCCATGTGCAGATCGAGCAGCAGCGCCTCGACGCTGCCCTCGCCCAGCTTTTCGCGCGCCTCGGCAGCCGAGCTCGCCTCGATCACTTCGGCCGTTTCCCAAACCCGCGACACGGCATGGCCGAGCGCCGTGCGAAACAGCGGATGATCATCGGCAATGATGACACGCATGAAGCAAGCTCCCTTGTGCAGCGAAACCGGGCTGCGCTCTGCTAGCGGTTCTGGCGTCCTTCGATCAGCCGATCAACCAGCGAGGGGTCCGCCAGGGTCGATGTATCCCCGAGCGAACCATAATCGTTCTCGGCGACCTTCCTGAGGATGCGGCGCATGATCTTGCCCGAGCGGGTTTTGGGCAGGCCATCGGTGAACTGTATGTGATCGGGTGTGGCGATCGGACCGATTTCCTGTCGCACCCAGTGGCGCAGCTCTGTGTAGAGCGCGTCATCGCCCTCGATCCCGGCGTTGAGGGTCACATAGCAATAGATGCCCTGCCCCTTGATATCATGCGGATAGCCAACGACCGCCGCTTCGGCGACATGCTCGTGCAGGACGAGCGCGCTTTCGACCTCGGCGGTCCCCATCCGGTGGCCCGAGACATTGATCACATCGTCGACCCGGCCCGTGATCCAGTAATAGCCATCTTCATCGCGCTTGCAGCCATCTCCGGTAAAATACCTGCGCTGATAGGTCGAGAAATACGTCTGCTTGAAACGCTCGTGATCGCCAAAGACGCTGCGCGCCTGGCCGGGCCAGCTGGCGGTGATACACAGATTGCCCTCGGCAACGCCTTCAAGCACGCCGCCCTCGTTATCGACGAGTTGCGGCTGAACGCCGAAGAAGGGAAGCCCGGCGCTGCCCGGCTTCATGTCGTGCGCGGCGGGCAGCGTGGTGATCATGATGCCGCCCGTTTCGGTCTGCCACCATGTGTCGACGATCCCACAGCGCCCCTCGCCCACCGTCTCGTAATACCAGCGCCAGGCTTCAGGATTGATCGGCTCGCCAACGCTGCCCAGCAGGCGCAGCGAGGAGCGATCGTGCCGTTTCACCCAATCATCGCCCTCGCGCATCAGCGCGCGGATCGCGGTGGGCGCGGTATAAAGAATGTTGACCTTGTGCTTCTCGACGACCTGCCAGAAGCGCCCGTGATCGGGATAATTGGGCACTCCTTCGAACACGATCCCGGTCGCCCCATTGATGAGCGGACCATAGACGATGTAGCTGTGCCCGGTGACCCAGCCGATGTCGGCGGTGCACCAGAAGATCTCGCCCTCGCTGTAGTCGAACACGTAATGGAAGGTCGTCGCAGTCCACACACCATAGCCGCCGGTCGTGTGGAGCACGCCCTTGGGTTTGCCCGTCGAGCCTGACGTGTAGAGGATGAACAAGGGATCTTCTGCGGCCAATACCTCGCACGGGCAAGCCTCGTCGCTCGCGAGATCATGAAACCAGTGATCCTGGCCCTCCTTCATCGCGACATCGCCGCCGGTATGCTTGATCACGAGAACGCCATCGAGTGGCGTTTCATGATCGGGCTCGGCCAGAGCTGCATCAACATTGGCCTTGAGCGGCACGCGTTTTGTGCCGCGCAGCCCTTCATCGGCGGTGATGACGAAGCGGCTGTCGCAATCCTCGATCCGGCTCGCCAATGCCTCGGGGGAAAAACCGCCGAACACCACCGAATGGATCGCGCCCAGCCGCGCGCAGGCGAGCATTGCCGTCACGCCTTCGAGGATCATCGGCATATAGATCGTTACCCGATCGCCCTTTTTCACGCCCATCGCGCGCAGGGCATTGGCCATGCGGATCACTTCGCGGTGAAGCTCGGCATAGGTCAGCGCGCGGCCTTCGCTCGCCGGATCATCGGGCTCGAAGATCAGCGCGGTCTGATCGGCGCGCTCGGGCAGATGGCGGTCGACCGCATTGTGGCACAGGTTCAAGGTGCCATCGGCGAACCATGCAATATCGACCGGATCAAACGACCATTCCCCGCCAACGGTCGGCTTTGAGAACCAGCTCAACCGCTCCGCCTGTTCGAGCCAAAACGCATCGGGCGTCTCGATCGAGCGGCGGTACATTTCTTCATATTGCTCGGGAACGCAATTTGTCGGTCGGCTTGTCTGCGGTCGTTGGACGGCGTGAATCATCGTTTCTCTCCCTCATGACGACCATACCATATCGCAGCTCCCCTCGTGCATCCCCTCAGACATAGGTCGTAAGACCATCCGCTAGCTGGGCGTTCGCCCGCACCAGGCGCACTAGGGGAGGGGATCAAAACAGAAAAACAGCACCTTGGGAGGGGTCGTATGTCCAGCAGAGCCGTTTGCAAAGGCTTGCTCAGCGCGCTTATCGGCGCCAGCGCACTGACCGCAACGCCTGTCCTGGCTCAGGGTCAAAGCGTCGAAGATCGCCTCGACCGGCTCGAGCGGATGGTCGAAGGGTTGATCGAACGGCTCGATGCCCAGGCTGGCGAGTCACGCGAACACAGCGCCGCCTTGAGAGCCGAGCAACAAGCTGTGCGCGAACAGGCCGATTCCGTGCTCGAAGCCACGCGTGCGCTCGAAACAAGACAGGCGGAAATGTCGGCCAGCCAGGCGGAACTATCGGCCCAGCAGGCTGAAATGTCATCGAAGCTTATCGAATTCGCGATCCCGGAGGGCGAAGGCTTTACCGTCGGCAAAACCCGCATCACCTATGACGGCTATGTCAAGTTCGACGCCATCAGCCAGCGCACCAGCGGCGGCCAGTTGCCGGGCAACTCGATCCTGCGCGATTTTCTCATCCCGGTGGCAATCCCGGTTGGCGGCGAGGCGAGCGGCTTCGACACCGATTTCTCCGCTCGCCAGACCCGTTTCCTGTTCAAGACCGAGACGGATGTCGGCACAGGTCACACGCTTTCCGGGCTGATCGAGCTCGATTTCAACGTCACCGAAGGGGGCAATGAGCGAGTGTCCAACAGCTTCGTGCCGCGCATCAGGAACGCCTTAATCAACTACGACAACTGGACTTTCGGGCAGGGCTGGTCGACCTTTCAGAATGTCGGCGCGCTGCCCGACACACTCGATTTCATCGGCGTGACGCCGGGCACCGTGTTCGATCGCCAGCCGCTGATCCGTTACACCAATGGGGGGCTTCAGATCGCACTGGAGCAGCCCGAAACCGTGATCACGGCGCAGAATGGCGCGCAGGTGATAGCGGGCGATGACCAGCTGCCCGATGTCGTGGGACGCTATAACTGGTCGGGCGACTGGGGCCATTTCACCGCCGCTGCGATTGTGCGCCAATTGCATGTTTCCACCGATGATCTGATGGGGGTGGATGATGCCGCATGGGGCTATGGCCTCAGCCTCTCGGGCAAGCTCAATGTCGGCGAGCGCGACGATCTTCGCTTCATGGCGACGGCCGGCGATGGCCTTGGCCGGTATATCGGCGTCAACATTGTCAACGATGCTGCGATAAAGATGGACGGCACGCTCGATCCGATCTTCACCTATTCGGGCTTTGCCGCCTATCGCCATGTCTGGTCGGACAGGCTGCGCTCCAATGTTGCGGGCGCCTATTTCAAGGCAGACAACCCGGTGCAGTTGACCACCGGCCTGGTGACCGACGAGAGCTGGAACGCGTTTGCGAACCTGATCTGGAACCCGGTCGGCCCACTCAATATCGGCGTCGAGCTGATGTATGCCGAGCGCACGCTCGAGGATGGCCGCAGCGGCAATCTGCAACGCGTCCAATTTTCGACGCAGTACAACTTTTAAGGCGCATGGCCAGGCTCAGTTCGAAATAGCCTGCGCGAGATTGCTGGATCGGCCCGCCTCTCTCCTCTCCCGCAGGACGATCCGTGCAAGCTATTCGCGCTGGCAGCGGCCCCCGATGCACCGGTGGACAACGACGCCGGGCATTGGGGGCCCTTCGTTCAGGCGCTGCGCGCCGCGCTGGATCAGCCCAATCGCGCCAGATCGCCGGGCGTGTCGATGTCGAACAGCCACTGTTCCGGGCATTCCACCACCTCGCCCTCGCGCAGAAAGCCGCGCGCTCCCGCGTCAGCGGCGAGCCGTTCGAGCCGGGCGAACTGGGCTGAGCCAAAGGCTGCAGGGACACTGCGCTTTTCGCCATGCCCCGAGGCGATGATTGCCTCGCTTCCGGCGGCAAGCATCCGGCGTGCGAGCGCCTCGAAGTGCGATGCGGGCACGAACGGCATATCCGCCAGCGCAATCACCAGTCCTTCGCAGCCCGCTTCGCGCGCGAGGCGGGCTGCAAGCGCAAGCGATGTCCCCAGGCCCTGCGCAGCCCTCGGGTTTGCCGCGACGCAGAAGCCGCGCGCCCGCCAAGCTGGCACGCATGGATGATCGATGCTTCGCGCGATCACCCAACGCTTCGCGAAGCACGCTGCCGGTATCGCTGCGCAGACATGTTCGCTCAGCGCACGCCCGCGTAAGCGGGCGGCAAGCTTGTCCTCATCGCCAAACCGGCGCGAGGCCCCTGCAGCAAGAACCGCAGCACCAGTTGGGCGCTCATGCGCCATCAGGGGCTTGCTCTGACCAGGCGGCGAAATCAGCCTCCTGATAGGCCCGAATAACCTCAGCCAGCGTTGAAAGCGCAAGCGTTTGGGGATCGCGCGAGGAATGGAAGACCCCGATCGGCGCGCGAATGGCCTCCAGCGCGGCCTCATCGACCCCGCGCGCCCGGAGCGCCGCGCAGCGCGCTTCATGCGCGCGCCGCCCGCCCATCGCACCCAAATAGAAATGCGGCTGATGAAGCGCTCGCTCGATCAACAGCGTTTCCCAGTCGTGATCGTGGAACAGGAAGACGAACGCGCTCCAGCGATCGCTTTCGATCAGATCGGTCTGTGTGCGCTGCTCGAGCCGGTGCGCTGTTATGCCCTGCGCGCCAAGCGCAGCGATGATCCGTTCGTCTGGCGTCAGCACGCGGGTTTCGCAGTGCATCGTCCGCGCAAGGCCTGCGAGCGCTTCAACCCCCGCACCATGGCCGATGATCTGCAAACGCGGTGCGGGCCAATGCCCAAAGACGCCGCTTTGGGCCGCCCGATCATAGCGCGGCGAAGACCAATGCGGCAGACAGCGAGCGCCGCTGGGCCCCACCGCGATGGAGAAGCCCGTGCGCGCATCAATCTCGGCAAGGCAGTCCGGTGCGAATCCAGACCCCTCACTCAAGGGGCAGAAATGGAGATCGAGCCCTCCCCCGCATGGCAGCCTGATATCGAGATAGGGCGAATTGCGGCCAAAGCGCACAACGCGCGGCGCCCCCGCCGCAAGAGCGTCGCGCGCTTCGGCCACGACGGCATTCTCGATACAGCCGCCCGAAAGCGAGCCCTCGAAGCTGCCATCCTCGGCGACCGCCATGATCGTGCCAGGATTGCGCATCGAGGATCCCTCGACCAGGCAAACCGTCACCAGCACCGCGCTCTGCGCCTTGCGCCGTGATCGGTCGAGAAACTCGAGGACTTTGCGCAGGTCCAAGAAGACGCGCTCCGTTATTCGCCGGTCGAGGCGAGATAGGCGACGATCGCCGCGCGCGTCTCTCCATCGCGCACCGCGCCTGCGACCATGTCGGTGCCTTGGACATAGCCCGCCGGATTGGCAAGAAACCTGTCGAGCGCGGCGCGGTCCCATGTGATACCCGAGGACGCGAGCGCCTCGCTATAGGGGTAGTCCTCGAGCGCGGCAGCCTTCCTCCCGACCACTCCATGGAGATTGGGGCCAGACATGTGGGGCGCGCCTGCCTCGGCATTGTGACAGCCGCTGCATGCGCCAAAAGCATCCTCGCCCAGTGTCACGAGATCGGCGGCGGCCACGCGATCGGACGGCGCTGCCTTAGTGGCGTTCGCCGCCCGCTCGCCGGGTTCGCGCACGATGATCTGTTCGGCGAGCCGCGGCGGGTCGGCCTCGGCGCTGCTGCATGCGGCAAGCGCGGCCCACACGCTCACGATCAGCATGTGCCTGCCTTTGCGCTGGATCTCATTTCTCATGACAGCCAACGTCAGGCAAACTGCTTCGCGATCGGCAATTCGCGCAGCCGCTTGCCGCTGGCCGCGAAGATCGCATTGGCGAGCGCCGGGGCCGCCGGGGGCAGGCCGGGCTCACCCCCGCCGCCGATTGGCACGGTGCCCGAATTGATGATCGCGGTCGTGATCGCCGGCGTCTCGTTGATGCGCAGCATCTTGTAATCATGGAAATTGCTCTGAACGATCGCGCCGTCAGCCAGATCGAGTTCGCCATACATCGCTGCTGTGAGGCCGAAGACGATGCCGCCTTCGATCTGGTTGGTGAAGCCATCGGGATTGACGACATAGCCCGCATCCGCCGCCGCCCATGCGTTCATGAGGCGGGGCTGTCCGCTTGCCATATCGACCTCGATCACCTGCGCGACGATTGTGCCGAAGCTCTCGACGATGGCGACACCTTTGCCGCGGCCTTCCTCGCCCTGTTGGCCCCATTCGCTCATCTTGGCGACCTTGCGCAGGACGGCGGCATGGCGCGGGGCTTCCTTCAGCATGGCGAGACGATATTCGAGCGGATCGGCACCTGCTGCGTGCGCGGCCTCATCCACGAAGCTCTCGATGAAGAAGCCGTGCTGCGAGTGATCGACCGAGCGCCAGGCGGCAAAGGGCAGATGGCGCGGCGCCGCGGCCACCCGCACGCTCGTATTGGGGATCGAATAGATGCCCGGCACGCTCGCCTCGGCCGGATCGTCGCGCTGGGTGAAGACATTGTCATAGGCGACAAGGCGGCCCTCGGCATCGAGCCCTCCCTTGAAGCGGCTGAGCTCGGCGGGGCGATAAAGCGCCTTTTGCGTGTCCTCCTCGCGGCTCCAGATCATCTTGACCGGATAGCCTGTTGCCTGAGCCACCCGCGCCGCCATGACGGCATAGACCGCCTCGAGCCGCCGCCCGAACGAACCGCCAAGGAAAGGGTGGTGGATCGTGATATCGTCCTTGGCCAGGCCGAGGCTCTCGGAGACAGCCGTGCGCACCATCAGCGGCACCTGCGTGCTCGTCCAGACCTCGCATCGGCCATCCTCGACAAGCGCGGTGCAATTGATCGGCTCCATCGGGGCGTGTGCCAGATAGGGCACCTTGTATTCGGCCTCGATCCGGGTTGCCGCACTCGCAAACGCGCTCGAGAAATCCCCCTTGGCCGCAGCTTCTTCGCCGCCCTGCGCGCCAGCTTCGTCGATCGCTTTTGCATAGGCGGCAAACTGGTCGGCGGTGGTGCGGATCGGGCTCTCAGACGCGGTCCATTCGATCTCGATCGTGTTGAGCGCCTGCTGGGCGTGCCAGTAGCTCTCGGCGACAACCGCGACGAAGTCTTCCATGTCGAGGATCTGGAGCACGCCGCGCATCTCCTTCGCGCGGCTCGCATCCATTCTGGCAACGCGGGTCCCGGGAACAGGCGGCCGAACGCTCGCGGCATAAGCAAGCTTGAGCCCCTCAGGGGCTGCATCGATGCCGAACTGCGCGGTGCCATCAACCTTGGCGGGAATATCCGTGCGCGCCTTGCTCTTGCCGATCAGGCGATACTGCTCGGGCGTCTTGAGGACCGGCGTGTGATCCATAGGCTGCTCGGCGGCGGCGGTGGCGAACTGCGCATAAGGTGCGCTGCGGCCCGAGGCCACGTGGATGAGCGTGCTGTCGCGCGTCTCGATCTCGCTCGCAGCAACGCCCCATTCCTGCGCCGCCGCGCCCACCAGCATCTGGCGCGCTGCGGCGCCCGCAATGCGCATCTGGTGCTGCCCGGTCGTGCGGATCGAGGAAGAGCCGCCGGTGATCATTGCATCGGCCAGCCGCGCCACTTGCGTGAACAGGCCATTCCAGGTTGGCTCGATCCAGTCAGCGGCGTTGAGCGTGAAGGGCGCAGCAAAGGCCCGCGCGGTATCGGTCATGACGTAGCTGCCATCAGTCGGCGCCTGCATCACGCGCACCTTGTCCCAATCGGCATCGAGCTCGTCGGCGAGCATCTGCCCGAGCACCGAATGCGCGCCCTGGCCCATCTCGCAATGCGGCACGATCGCGGTGACGACATTATCGGGCCCGAGCTTGACCCAGCTGTTGACGAGCTGCTCGCCCTCGCCGCCCGCCACCTTGGGAGCGAGGCTGCCGATAGGGTTGCCGGGGCGCACGGCCACGCCGAGGATCAACCCGCCACCTGCGAGCACGCCCGCCCCGATGAAGCCGCGCCGCGACCATTTGGCGAGCGCGCTCCTGGGTGGCTTTGCAGAAAGCGTATCGTTCATCGCTCAGACCTCCTCGGTGCGCGCTGGTGCCAGACCGGCGGCGACCTTTATCGCGCGTCGGATGCGCGGATAGGTTCCGCAGCGGCAGATATTGCCCGCCATGGCGCTATCGATATCGGCATCGCTGGGCGCGGGATTGTCGCGCAAGAGCGCCGCTGCGCTCATGAGCTGGCCAGATTGGCAATAGCCGCATTGCGGAACCTGCTCGCTGATCCACGCCTGTTGCAGCGCAGTCAGCTCGCCATCGGGCCCGCTCATCGCTTCGATCGTGGTCACTTCGCTGCCCTCTGCCGCCGAAATCGGTGTCGAACACGAGCGCACGGGCTGGCCATCGAGATGCACCGTGCACGCGCCGCATTGCGCGATGCCGCATCCGAATTTCGTTCCATTGAGCCCGGCCACCTCGCGCACGACCCACAGGATTGGCATCGCCGGATCGACATCGAGAGCGACCGGCTCCCCGTTGAGGATGAAGTTTGCCATGGCTGCTCCTTCTTGGAGAGGTCTTGCGCTGATGGAGGCGCGAGGGGAAGTCATCAGTTCCAATCCGCAACCTAACGCAGCATTGCATCAAGGCCAAGCGTCATACTATCGCGCGATCTATGAACGAGACTTCGATCGAGACCTTTCTCGCGCTCGATATTCGCGCGGGCACGATTGCACAGGCAAAGCCTTTCCCCGAAGCGAGGCGTCCGGCGATCAAGCTCTGGGTGGATTTCGGACCCGAGATCGGGATCAGAAAAAGCTCGGCTCAGATCACGCAGCACTATGCGCCTGATGATCTGGTGGGCAAGCAGGTGATGGCGGTGGTCAATTTCCCGCCACGGCAGATCGGCCCGTTCATGTCGGAAGTGCTGGTGCTCGGCTGTCCTGACGAGAATGGCGCGATCGTGCTCGCTTGCCCCGAAACACGCGTTCCCGACGGCGTGCGGCTTGCCTAGACGAGATCGCCCAGCGCAGCCTTGAGTTCGCCCAGCCACGGCTCGAACGGTTTCCACGCGCCCTGGCCCTTGCGGTTGATTGGCTCGCGCACCTGTTCGCTCGACGCGGTGCGCACGGCGCGGTCCGTCTGATGAAAATTGAGGCAGGCTTCTTCGAAAGGCAGGCCGAGAAAATCGAGCATGCGGCGCGTCTGGCCTTCGTGATCATCGAGCACGTCCTCATGCTGCACCCGCAGGACCTTGCCCGGCAGCACAGCGTCCCAATGATCCATCAGCGACACGTAATCGGCATAGTAGCGCCCGATCTCCTTCAATCCGTAAGTGAATTCCTGGCCCTCGGCGAAGAGCTGCTTGAAGCCTGAAAAACAGCAATCCATCGGCGCCCGGCGCGCGTCTATAATCCGGGCATTGGGCAGGATCAGGTGGATGAGGCCGATATGGCGGAAATTGTTGGGCATCTTGTCGATGAAAAAAGGAGCACCCGCACGGTGAATCTGGGTGCTGGTGATGAATTCCTCGCCAAACTTCCAGAGTTGCTCTGCTGATAAATCGTGCAACATTTGCGGGTATAGGGATTTGCCCGCAGCGCGGCCGCGCAGCCTGTGCGCGAGTGCAAGGATATTGGGCAGCTCGAGCGTTCCGTCGATCATGGAATGGCTGGCAAGTATCTGTTCCAGAAGGGTTGATCCAGCGCGTGGCAAGCCGAGAATGAAGATCGGATCGGCTGCGGGAAAACCCTTGCCTGCCTTATTTTTGAACAGGTCCGGGGTGCACCATTCATGCTGCCGGGCAAGCTCGGCGCTCATCGCGTCGGCGCTGTAGCGGGTCTGCGCGCGCTTGAGGGTATTGCCGTGCTCGTAATGGGCAAAGCTGCCCGCATATTCGCCAGCATCCTCGAGCGCCTTGCCGAGTGCGAAACTCAGATGGACGCGGTCCATGAAGGCCAGATCGTCGCGCGCGATCTGAGCGCGCATCGCCTCGACTTCGGCCTCGCTGAACCGATAGGTCTTGAGATTGGCGAGCGCATAATAGGCATCGCCGTGATCGGGCTTGGATGCAATCGCGGCGCGATAACTCGCTTCGGCCTCCGCGCGATCGCCTTTGGTCTTGAGCGCATGGCCCCGGCTCGTGAGACTGGCTGGATCGCCGGGGAGCTTTTCGAGCACCTGATCGAACAGTTCGAGCCCGCGGTCATAGTCGCCCGTCTGGATGCGTTCGATCGCAAGGCGGGATTGGAATACCGGGCTTTCCGGATCGCGCGCATGCAAGGCTTCGGCCTCCTCAAGCGCCTTGGCGAAACTCTGACGCCGCCGCAACGCATCGATGTAATCGAGCCGCAGCTGGATATCATCGGGCGCGAAGAGGACGGCGCTCTCGAGCAGGAATTCGGCCTCGTCGAGAATGCCGAATTCGATCCCGATCTTGGCCAGGAGCCGCATGCCTTCGACATCGCGCGGGACGCGGCGCAGATAATGGCGGCAAATTTCCTCGGCGCGCAGCAGTCGGGCTTCCGAAAGATGATGGGTCACCGCGACCAGTTCGCGCGGCAGCCGCTGAAGCCGCTCAAGCTGGGCCGCGGCGCGCTCGGCTTCATGCGTGCGGCTCGCTTCGCGCAGGAGGCGGGCCTGCTCGCGCCAGCTCGCCTCGAGCGCGGGGTTGAAGCGGACCGCGCGCTGATAGGCGGCAAGCGCGCTGTTCTTGTCGCCGAGGGCGAGCGCGAGATGGCCCTCCTCCTGATGGCCTCTGCCATATTCCGGCATAATCGCCTTAAGCGCGCCCAAATGGCTTTGCGCCTCGTCGAACCGCTTGAGATAACGGCAGGCGATCGCCGCAATGTAATGCGCATCAGCGAGGCCCGGATCATCGGCGAGGAGTTTTTGCGCGATGCTCAGCCCATTGGCAAAGCGCCCCCCCTGCAGCGCCTCCTGTGCACGCTTGAGCTCTTTTTCGGACGCTTGCATACAGCCGCTCTAGCAGCAAAGGGGCGCGAAGAGCATAGCCCCTTCGCGCCCCCTCGGTCAGTCACCCTAGCGGGCGCGATCAGTAGTCGAAGCCGACCCGCATGCCGACCGTGAGCGGCCGGTTGACCACGATGCGCGGGCGATCATTGCCGAAATTGCCCGAGATCTGGGCGCGCTCGTCGGAGAGGTTCTCGCCGAATATCTCGAACGACCAGCGGCTTTCCTTGACCCCGAAGGAGAGATCGAACGTCGTGTAGCTGTCGAGCTCGATCTTGTTGATCTCCACCACATCGGTGAACTTGCTGTCCGAATAGGTCACCTGCGGCTGCACATAGGCCTGCAGCGTGCTCGAGAGATCCCATTCATAGCGCGCGCGAATATTGCCCTGGAAAGGCGGCGCATAGGCAAGATCGGAGCCGACCAGCACATCATCGGTCGGGATCAGGATTTCGGTGATCTCGGTATCGAGGATCGAGAAGGCACCCGCGACGGTGAAACCGGGCAGCGAATAGGGCGCGATGACAAAGTCCGCCTCGATCCCGTAAATCTCCGCATTGGCCGCATTGGCCGAGAAGAACAGGTTGGTGATCGAAGGATCGAAGATCTGTGTCTGCAGGTTCGAGATATCGACGTAGAACGCGCTGCCGTTCAGGCGGAACTGGCCGTCAACGAGGTCCATTTTCCAGCCGATTTCATAGTTCTGCACCTCGTCGGTTTCCACCTCGAAGGGGACAACGAACCCATCAGGACCGAGCGCGCCGCCAGGCCTGTTGAGCAGACCGGGCCGGAAGCCTTCTGAGAAGGTGCCGTAAAACAGCAGATCCTCGGTCGGCGTCAACGTGATCGTGGCCTTGTAGATGACCCCATCGGTCTGCGCGACATCGGGCGCACGCACCGCGTTGAACACCTGCTGCGCCTGCGTGGCGCTGAGGCCGGCAGCCTGGATATCCTCGAGGCTATCATTGAGGTTGAAGGTCTGGCGCAAGGCCGGATCGCACGAGCCGATGAAAGTGAACTCACCATCGCCATTGTAGAGATCGGAAATATCGGTGCCGAAAGCGTTCTGATCCTGCGCCGCACCCGAATTGCAGAACGAGCCATTGGCGCTGCCCTCGAAATCGACCTCGACATCATAGTAGCGAGCACCAAAGGTCGCCGTCAGCAGATCGGGCACGATATCGACGCTGACTTCGCCGAATATGCCGAACTGTTCGTCGGTGCGGCGGATGTCATTGCGGAAGATCGTCGAGGGCGGGAAGGGGCCAGGATCGGAGGTGAAGCCTGTCGTCTGCGGGAAATTGGGTGCAAACGGGCCAAAGGGCTGGGCGACGATGTTCCCCGGATAGTTGAAGTCGACCCGCTCCTCGAGACTGAGATCGGAATAGAAGCCGCCGCCCTGGAAACGGATGAACCAGTCCTCCGGTGTCGAGACACGCAGCTCCTGCGTGAAGACCTCGGTCTTCGAGAAGGAATTGATGAAGAGATTGGGCGGCTGGCAGGTGCCGCTGGGCGCTGCATCGCCCGGGTAGCTCACCGAGCCATCGCAGATGTAATAGGGCAGATACTGGCCTGCGAACATGTAGTCGGAATAGTCCGCGCGCTGCTCGGTGGTGCGGTCGGTGTAGGCGCCGGTATAGACAACATCGAGCATCGCGATGCGCCCTTCGAGCGTCCAGGCGGTGTTCGAGAAATCGTCCTCAAGGCGGTCGGCCTCGAACCGCTCGATCTGGAGATCGTCGAGCCCGTCCAGCTCGGGATCGGCGAAGAAGGAGCCATCGGATTCAAGGCTCTGGCGCTGATGCGAGATATTGAGCACCCAGTCGGGCGTGATCTCCCACAGGGCCGAGGCGCGAAAGCCCGCATATTGCGTGTCGTTGAAATCCTCTTCGGCGATACCTGCATTGTTGGCGGGCAGGAAGGTGACGTCCGAGAGATCCGCAGTCGATTGGAAGCCGGCGCGGTTGGCGTTGACCGGCACGCCATTGCTGCGCACCGTACCCTCGGGTCGGAAGCGCGCGCTTTCGGAAAGATCGCGCGTCCCCTGAATATTGTCGATGAAGCCGCCCTGATCGTCGAGATAGACCACGCCGCGCAGCGCGATCGTATCGGAAACCGGGACATTGACCATGATCTCGCCCTGATAGGAGCTTTCGCCGCCTTTGGTGAACGAGACGCCGCCCGAAAAGCTCGCATCGAATCCAGCAAGGTCGGGTTTGTTGGTGATCAGGCGCACAACGCCCGCCTGCGAGCTTGCACCGAACAGCGTGCCTTGCGGCCCTGCAAGCACCTCGATGCGCTCAAGATCGGCAGCATATACATCGAGGTTGCGACCCGGCTGCGCGAGCGGCTGATCGTTGAGATAGAGCGAGACGTTGGGCGCAAGGCCGGCAACGCCCGCGACAGTGATGTTGGGCGTCGTCGAGGCGAGACCGCGGATATAGATCGTGCTCTGGCCCGGGCCGTTGCCGCCAGCGGTAACCGAGGGGATCTGCGTGAGGTAATCCTCGAACGTATCGATGTTGAGCTCGTCGAGCTCTTCAGCGCCGATCGCGCTCACCGAGACAGGCACGTCCTGCAGATCCTCGCTGCGGCGCTGCGCCGTGACAACGATGGTGCGCACGCCGCCGCGCGATGCCCGCCCTGTGGGTTGGGCGGGCTGCTGATCGGCGGTTTGCTGCCCCGTGGGCGCATCCTGTGCGATAGCGGGAGATGCGATGGCGATGGCGAGCGCGCCAAGCGATGCGCCGCGATAGGAAGTCATCATGTTTTCTTGCCTCTTGTTGAGCTTTTCAAGCCGGGCCTGCGACATCTTGCGAGGTCAGCACACAGCCCGCGAAACCTGCGTAAAGCGAGAGTACGCGCAGATTAGGCGCGCGCGTAACAAGCACCGGCCGCGCTTGCCACAGGAGAGCGAGAATATTTGCAAAGATGCATGCGGGATGTTGCAAAATAACAACATTGCATTGGCCGCGAGGATGCTGAGCCCGCTTCCAGGCTTTTATTTCTAAATAACCGAATTGCCTGTGCTTTTACATAAATTTTGCACGGAAATTTTCAAATAATACGAAGAATTCGCATTTATTTCGTATTCTTTGCTCTAACAATTGCAAGTGCCAGCCAAGTTAATTTGCAGCCTTGACTTGATTGGCAATCGCCTCGCACTGGGCCGCCGTCGTCGGCACACCGTGGTGCTTGCGCATCAGATCAAAGCTCACCGCCTTGACGATCGCGATCGCCATCACCAGCACGACCACCGAAAACGGCAGGGCGCCGATGATCATGGTGATCCGGATCGCCTCGATGCCGCCCAGGATCAGCATCGAGCCGACCACGAAGGCGAGTGCGACGCCCCAGAACAGGATGTGATAGCGCCGCGCGCCTTCGTCGTCGCCCGCACCGTTGATCGTGTTCACGATCAGGATCGCGCTGTCAGCCGATGTGATGAGATAGGTCATCAGCAGGATCACGACGAGCCCGGAGACAATCGCGGCCAGCCCCGGATCGAGCAGCAGTGCCAGCGTTGCATAAAGCTGATCGGCCATCGGCGCATCGACGATCGCACCTTGCGCAATTCCACTCAGCTCGAGATCGATTGCAGTGCCGCCGATCAGGGCCATCCAGACAAAGCACATCAGCGAGGGCACAAGAGCCACCCCGAGGATGTATTCGCGGATCGTGCGCCCGCGCGAAATGCGCGCGATGAACATGCCGACAAACGGCGCAAAGGCGATCCACCAGGCCCAGTACATCACCGACCAGCTCAGCTGCCATTCGACCAGCGCCTCGCCGATCTGCGTTCCGTTATCGGGGAACAGCGCGATCGATTGCTGCGGCAGATTGACAAGGTAATCCCAGATGCCGACCCCCAGCAATTGCAGCCCAAGAAGCCCCGAGCCTGCAATCGCAAACAGTCCGAGCAGGCCAACCGAAAGCGCCATATTGATATTGGAAAGCCATTTGATCCCGCGCCCCACGCCCGACAATGCGCTCAATGTCGAGGCGCCGACAAGCACCAGCAGCGCTGTGATGATGGCGCTGGTCGAAGAGGTGAGCCCGGCGCCATCGCTCGCCGGGACCATCAGCCAATCGCCGAAGCCAATGCGATAGAGCCCGGCCACAAATTGCTCGACCCCGAAGGCCAGCGTGTAGGAGACACCGAGCACCGTGGCGACCACTGCGACCACGTCGACCGCGTGCCCGGGCAGACCAGAGAGGCGCTCTCCGAACAGCGGCGCCAGGCTGGAACGGATGGTGAGCGGCAGGCCGCGCCTGTGGGCAACATAGCCGATGCCAAGGCCGACCAGCGCATAGGTGCACCACGCACCGAAGCCCCAGTGCAGGAAAGTATAGAGATAGGCCGGTCGCACCGCCTCGGCCGAGCGCGGCTCGACCGTGCCGCGGATGATGTCGGGGTTATTGGAGAAGTGTGCAAGCGGCTCGCCGGTCGAGAAGGTTAGCATGCCGATCCCGATCCCGGCGCCGAACAACATCGAGAACCATGACAGCCTGGAGAATTCGGGCTCCTCGCCTGCCGCGCCGATCCGCAGCGATCCGGTCTGAGGGACGATCGCGAGAATGGCGCTTATCAGGATCAGTCCTGCAACAAGATACACATACCAGCCGCTGAAGGCTGCAATGATCGTCGAATTGGCAACCTCGAGGGTTTCCATCGCGCTGACAGGGAAGAAGATCGCCCACATGATGATGAACGACACGATGATCTTTGCCGGAATCGCCACCTCGCGCGCGAAGCCATCATAGAAGCCGCTGTCATGGGTGTTGATCGGCAATTCCACCATGGGCGGATCGATCGGATAGTGCGGTTCGCGCGGCGTGATATCGCCGCTTTTGGTTGCCATGTCTCGTCCTGTCCGGCCAACGCCTCTTGCCCTTTGGCACAAGCGGATCTGATCGCGGGGCTGCTGCGAAAGACCTGTCGTGCATGCTGCGACATTGGCCTGTTTTTACAATGCCTCGCTGCCAGGCGCGCTATGGCTGGAAGCCGCATGATGGCAGCAGCGGTGCGGGTGTGACTGTGTGGTAGGCGATTGACGCGCGATTGCAACCCTTGCGCCCCATTGCCAGTTTAATCGCCGCCAACCGGGCGCGTGGGCTTTGAGCCTTGCGTCCGTGCGGTTTTGTGCGAATAGTGCGCCACGCGTCAGCATCACAACGCGAGGGGTCGCGACAGCTTTCGGGTTTCAATTGGGGGGAGTTACAGCAATGCCAGTTACCGATCACGTAGACCTTAGCCAGTTCATGGAAGGCGTGAAGAAGCGCAATCCGGGCCAGCCGGAATTCGTCCAGGCGGTGCAGGAAGTCGCGCAGGACATCTTCGAATTCATGGCCGACAAGGTCGAATATCACGAAGCGCAGATCCTGCGCCGCATCGCCGAGCCCGACCGGATTGTCTCCTTCCGCGTGTGCTGGGAGGATGACAATCACAATATCCGCGTCCAGCGCGGCTGGCGCGTCCAGAACAACAACGCGATCGGCCCCTATAAGGGCGGTATCCGCTTCCACCCGAGCGTGACCGAGAGCGTCCTGAAGTTCCTCGCCTTCGAGCAGACCTTCAAGAACTCGCTCACCGGCCTTCCTATGGGCGGCGGCAAGGGCGGCGCCAACTTCAACCCCAAGGGCAAGTCCGACAGCGAAGTGATGCGCTTCTGCCAGAGCTTCATGACCGAACTCTATCGCCATATCGGCCCGGAAACCGACGTGCCCGCGGGCGATATCGGCGTGGGCGGGCGCGAGATCGGCTACATGTTCGGCCAGTACAAGCGGATTACCAATCGCTGGGAAGGCGTGCTCACGGGCAAGGCGCTCGAATATGGCGGCTCGCAGATGCGCCCCGAGGCGACCGGCTATGGCGCGGTCTATTTCCTGCGCAACATGCTGGCGCACAAGGGCGATGACATCGAAGGCAAGAGCGCCGTCATCTCGGGCTCGGGCAATGTCGCAACGCACGCAGCCGAGAAGATCACCCAGCTTGGCGGCAAGGTGCTCACGCTGTCCGACAGTGGCGGCTTCATCCACGATCCCGACGGCATCAGCCAGGAGAAGATCGACTGGATCAAGCACCTCAAGAACGTCAAGCGCGGCCGGATCAGCGAATATGTCGACGAATTCTCCGGCGCGAGCTATCACGAGGGCGAGCGCCCCTGGAGCGTCGCGTGCGACCTCGCCCTGCCCTGCGCCACCCAGAACGAGCTCAACGAGACCGAAGCCAAGGCGCTTGTCGACAATGGCTGCATCGCGGTCTCCGAAGGGGCCAACATGCCGACCACGCTCGAAGGCGTGAAGGTCTTCCATGATGCCAAGATCATGTATGGCCCGGGCAAGGCGGCCAATGCCGGGGGCGTTGCCGTCTCGGGCCTCGAGATGAGCCAGAACTCCGAGCGCATCAGCTGGAACCACGAGCGCCTTGGCGAGATGCTGACCGAGCTCATGGAAGGCATTCACGAGAAGTGCACCGAATATGGCAGCGAGGGCGGCGGCTATGTCGACTATGTGAAGGGCGCGAACATCGCGGGCTTCAAGAAGGTCGCCGATGCCATGCTCGCTTTCGGCGTCGTCTGACCGCTTCGCCCACACCGCACAGCGGCCACAAGGGGGAGCGTCTGCGAGGCAGGCGCTCCCCTTTTGCCATCCGCGCTGCAGCCGATTGCCCTGCCCGCAGCCCGGCAGCGCCGCGCTCGGTTCGTCGCAGGTGAGGCACGGTTGATACAAGTGTTACAGTGTCCTGGGCTCAAAATCGCCTCGATCGAAAACGCCCTGTCTGATCGGCGCTTTCGATCATTCGACCCGATCAATCCGCCCACCCGATCCGCTCACCCGATCCGCCCGGCCAAACCGCTGCGATCCTCGCAGCCATATCCACCGTTTCAAAGAACCCGCCGCCCGCCTTATCAAACCACCCGCGCGTAGGAAAACGCGCGCCACTCTCTCATCGCGCGAACCGGGCGGGGAACAGGGGGCGGCCCGCACCGCAATCGGCGCGCGCGATCGGACAGTCCGCAAAAAATGGGGGGGACCGTGAGGCAGCGAGCGAAATCAGAGTTTGCGACCTTGCTCGCGGAGATTCACTCTGCACGGTTCGATTGGCAGCTTGCGGGCCGAAAGCGGTCTGACCGGCGTGCCGCGATTCCTCCTAAAAACGGCCGGTCGGCTTACGACCCCATCTCAGTCATCAAACGCAGGGACGCTAGCTGGCTATATCAGACCTAGGGAGTGGAAGCGGACAACCTGCTACCCTGCTCCTGATCCTGACCGAAGTTTGGCTGAAAAGCCGCATCCGCGCAGTCTCACCGTACCTGTTCGCAGCCGCTTGCGGAGCCTTGGTGACTGATCTCAACTGAGCTTTTGCGATGGTGAACTACCCCTCATGCTATGTGGCCGTGCGAATTCGATTTCTGAAGCTGCGGTCAGCCGCCAGGAAACTCTCGGTCTCATTCGCCAGAAAGCGCCTCTTCGACTGCGTCAAAAAGCTGGGTCGAGCGATAAGGCTTTTGTAGCAATCGATAGTCGCCTCCGTTCGCTCGGGTCATGTCCTTGAAAGCTGCGCCCACAAATCCAGATGTAAACAGCACCTTCATCTCAGGTGCGATCTCTTTTGCCCTTTGTGCCAATTCCACCCCATTGAGTGCTCCCGGCATCACGATGTCGGTCAGAAGCAAATCGAACGGCCCCTCGTCCTCCAGGCACTTGATTGCGGCAGCCGCGTTTTCAGCGCTCCTCACAACGTATTTCCCGCGCGACAGGACATTTGCCACGTGCGAGCGAATTTCCTTTTCATCTTCAACGATCAGGATCGATCGCCCACGTCCGTCGTAATTCTTCGCGGTCGATGCCGGCATATCTAGCGACGTCTTTGCGCCGGGTGAGGTGGGTAGATACAGATTGATCGTGGTTCCCAAACCAACCTCGCTGTAAATCTGAACAGCGCCGCCAGACTGCCGTGCAAAACCGTAGGCAGAGCTCAGGCCCAGCCCCGTGCCCTTGCCGGGCTCTTTGGTCGTGAAATAGGGCTCTTTCGAGCGTGCCAAGACATCGGAATCCATGCCTTCGCCGTCGTCTGAAACGGATATGCAGACGTAAGAGCCAGGCGAGAGACTGATCTGACGCCCAAGCATTTGATCTGACACGATCTTGTTCTCACAGCGTATGCTCAGGTTTCCGCCAGAAGGCATTGCATCGCGTGCATTGATCGCGAAGTTGAGTATCGACTGTTCGAGTGCGGTCGAGTCAATCTCGATGGGCCACAGATCATCGGGGATCGAACTGCTTACCGCAACGCTGCTCGTCAGCGAGGACTTCAACAGCGGCATAAGGCCGGCGAGAAATTCGCGCAGGTCTATGACCTTCTTATTGAGATGAGAGGTCCCCGAAAATTGCAGGAGGCGCCGGGTCAAATCCGATGCCGATGTCGCTGCTTTCGAGATCAGTTCTACAGCTTCGCGATCATCTGCTTCGAGTGCAGCCATTTCGAGCAGCTCGGTGTTGCCCAGCACGATCATGAGAAGATTGTTGAAGTCATGGGCCAGACCACCGGTCATCTTGCTGAGCGATTCAAGCCCGCGCGTGCGCGCAAGCAATTCATTCAGTTCGATCTCGCGGTCGATATTTCGAAGGTTCCCGAGCGCGCGGTAGACACGGTTGTCTTCGCGCCGCAGCATCGTCGCGTTGACTTGCACATTTGCTGTCGATCCGTCCTCTCCAACGACCCTCGCATGTTCCGTCCAGACGTCCGAGCTTGAGCGAAGAGCTGCAACCAACGATGCCTTGATCCGATCTCGCTCGTCTTCGCAGACAAATCTGATCCACTGATCGGGGGAGATATCGGGGGCATCGACATGAATCCCGAGTTTTTCCGGCCATTGGGGAGTGAACCACCAATCGGCGTTTTCCACGTCTATGTCCCAGAGCACATCGCCGACCGAGCTGGCAATGAGCCGGAAGCGTTCCTCCTGGCTGCGCAGCAACACCGATGCCTCGATCTCTTCTGTGACGTCGCGGGCAATGCCCACGATCCTGCGATCGCCATCGATGTCTTTAACATCTGCAACAATCTGCATGTGCATGTCGGCCCCGTCTGGCCGGTGGAACAGAACCCGTGTCTGGTATGGCGTGCCATTTTCGATGGCGTCTTTGCACAATCGGTCGAAACTGGGCCGATCCTTCTTGTCGATGCCAGATACGAACTGATCTGCTGATGCTGGGAAGGAAGCCTCCTCTAGGCCAGTCATCTCGAAGAGCTCTTTCGACCAGTGCTGAAGATCCCGCCGGACCGAATAATCAAAGACCCCGACCTTGGCGATCTCTCGTGCTGTTGCGAAATCCCTGCTGATTTCATTATTGGTACTAATCGCAGCCTCAAGTCGCTCCCGCGTTTCACGCTCGGTGGTTATGTCGCGCGTTGCGCCAACGACCATTCGGGTCCGACCGTTTTCTCCTACGATGGCCTCGCCACGCAAGCGCAACCAACGCAATTCGCCCCGCCCGGTATCGCACTGCGCCTCCGTTTCGAAGGCGACACCTGTCTTGACGACACGTTTCATGAGGTCGCTGATTTTGGTTTGGTGGGCCTCAGCAATCCACGCGAGAACGTCCAGGTTTGGTGGTGGTCCAAGCGCCTGGTCACGCTCGAAAATCTTGAACATGCCGCTCGACCAATAGACTTGATCGCTTTCCAGATCCATTGCCCAAGTTCCGACTTTTGCGGTCTCCTCGCCCAAAGCTGTAAGCCGAGCGGCCCGCTCTTTCTCAATCTCAGCTGTTTTGCGCGCTGTTGTATTTCTTTGCACCGATACAAAGGAGACGACTTCGCCATCCTCATTGTAGAGCGGGGAAATGCGCATCTCGATCCAGTAGGGGGTTCCGTCCTTGGTGTAGTTCAGAAGCTCCGCAATAACCTGGTGGTCCGCCAGCAAACTTGATCTTATGCGATCAAGAGTTCTGCGATCCGTATCTTTGCCTTGAAAGATGCGCGGGGTTAGTCCGACCAGCTCCTCGCGCGTGTATCCGGTGAGTTCGCAAAGAGATCGATTTGCAAAGAGGATCTTAGGACCCTCAGGCGAGGAAATATCAGCGTTGGTGACCAGGACATTATCTGATGTCTGGTCTAAGACGATCGAGGACAGCCGCTTGTCGTCGATCCATCGCTCAAGCATAACTGCCGCGCTGCATTAGGATTTAGCCCCCTGGTCAACGGATAGGCGTACAGGCGCAAAAGCACAAGCGGGAGCGGGAGCGGAAGCGAAATGGCGCAAAAGACTTGCATGACCTCAATGCACTGGCAGCGCAGCTACCGGATAGACCTCTTTGCGCGATGCAAGCGAGGTGCCGTGGACCATGTTAGACGGCCCTCCGTTCGGCCGGCCGAAATCATGCGCCTCTAGCCGCCATCGACTGATCTCGAAAGCTACGTCCACTTTGATTCTCTGTAACTCTAAAACCCGGACAGTCCGCTTTCCACCCATACGGCGCCAACCATGGATCGCTCAGAAATCCCCGAAAGCGGACATGAGCGGCGTCTGACAACAATATCCGGTTTCGGGAGCCATGGGCATCGGGCCACCAATCGCGAAGCGCCCCTCGGCCCGACATTCGCCAAATCCGCCGCCAGCCTCCTGCTTTCGGCCACCGGCCGTGGCTCACTGGATCCCGAGCGCCTGCGCCTGGCGCCGCAATTCCTCGCTCTCCTGCGGGTTGGCCGCCACGGCCGCCTCGAGCGTGGCCTTCGCCTTGGCCGCATTGCCGAGCATGGCATGGCTGCGGATCACCATCACCCAGCGATCCAGATTGCCCGGATCGTCCGCCAGCTTGGCCTCGGCGCTGGCGACCATGGCGCGGATCTGCGCCTGCTGATCCTCGGGCGACATCTGCGAGGCGGCGGCGATCTGCTCCTGCGTGGGCCCGCCCAGCCCGCCCGCTGCGCCCGCTCCGGCGACCGCGCCCGATCCGGGCACCGCGATCGGCGGCAGGCGCCCTTCCATCGCCTGGGCAAGGCGATCCTCGACCGCGATATCGTTAATCTTGCCAACCTGCTCGATCGTGCGCACCAGATCGCGCTCCCACGGCGCGCCGACGGGCGATTCGCGCAAAAGCGTAAGCCAGCCTGCAATCGCGCCCTCGTGATCGCCCGCAAGATCCTTTTTGACATTGAGGAAATAGCGCGCGCGCGGATCGGTCGGATCGAGTTCGACCGCCTTTTCGAACGCCTCGACCGCGCGATCGGGCAAGGGCTCGGCATCGGCGCTCGCCTGATCATTGGCAAACACGAGCGCCTCGCCCAGCGCCGACCACAAGACCGCCTCCTCGCCATCGATCGCGATCGCGCTTTCATAGGCGGTGGTCGCCTCGGCGAATTCGCCGCGCTCGAAATGGGCAAAGGCAAGATCGGTCCAGGGCCGCGCATCGCCCGAGGAGGCCTCGGCGCGCTCGCGCAGTTCGGCGATCGAAGGGCCCTCGCCCGCCGCCGCAGCGACCGTCCCCTCCGAACCGCCGGAAGACCACAGATTATAGCCGATTGAGCCGACTGCAAGAATGGCGGCGAGCCCCAGCAGGACCCATGCAGCTTTTGCACCAGTGCCCTTGACGGCAGGATCGGAAGTGTCGTTTACCATCCAGAATCTCTAGCAGTCGTTGGAAAATCGGGCAATTGCCTCTGGCATATCGGGCTTGCATGATTATGATCGAGTAAGAGGGTGTCTATCCAAAGGGGGGGATAGATTGTCGCAATTGTATAAAGTCGCCATCATTGGCTCGGGACCGGCGGGGTTGAGCGCAGCTGCACATGCAGCGACGCTGGGCATGAGCCATGTCCTCATCGAAAAGACCGATCACCTCTCCGACACGATCTTCAAATACCAGAAGGGCAAGCACGTCATGGCGACGCCCTCGAACCTCATCCTGCGTTCGGGCGGGATCCGCGAGGGCGAAGGCGGGCTCGAATTCGAGGCGGGCAAGCGCGAGACCATTCTGGGCAATTGGGACCGCCAGATCGAAGAATACGGCGTCAACGTCATCTACAACGCCGAGGCCAAGTCGATCCGCGGCACGGGCGATGCGATCGAGGGCAGCGTTCACACGATCGTGATGCGCGCGCGCGATGGCACCAAGTCGACCAAGGAAATCCAGCGCCACGCCCCGCCCTATGCGATCGAGCTCTCCAATGGCGAGACGATCATGGCGGAGAACCTGATCCTCGCCATCGGCACCCAGGGCAATCCCAATCTCATGCGCTGCCCCGGCGCGGATCTGCCGCACGTCCAGTATCAGCTCGATGACCCGACCGAATATATCGACGAGCATATCGTCATCGTTGGCACCGGCGATGCGGGGATCGAGAATGCGCGCGGGCTCGCGGAAGATCCGGCGCAGCGCAACACCGTCTCGATCCTCAACCGCAAGACCGATTTCGCGACCGCCAAGGACGCCAATGTCGCCGCGCTCCAGGCCGATCATGATGCAGGCAAGCTCACCATCCGGCTCGAGACCGAGACCAAGGAGATCGAGCCCGGCTTCATCACGCTGAGCACGCGCGATGGCGAGGAGCGCATCCCGTGCGACCGGGTGATCGCGCGGATCGGTTCGGCCCCGCCGCGCATGTTCGTCGAGGAATGCGGCATCGAGTTCACGAGCGAGGATCGCGGGGCTTTCCCCAAGCTCTCGCCGGTGTTCGAGTCGACCTCGCCGGGGATTTTCGTGATCGGCGCGCTCGCGGGCTATCCGCTGATCAAGCACTGCATGAACCAGGGCCACGATGTTATCGAGTTCATCAACGGCAACAGCGAGCTGAAACCCGCCGACGAACCAATCATCGCTGCCAAGTTCGCCGATCTCCCGGGCAATCGCAGCACCGAGGAATGGCTCGAGTTCCTGCGCGCGAACGTCTCGATCCTCAATGGCATGAACCCGCTGCAGATGCGCGAATTCATGCTCGATTCCGAAGCGAAGTATTTCCGCCCGGGCGAGGTCATCTTCGAGCGCAACGCGCCGGGTTCCTCGCTGTTCGGGATTGCCAGCGGTTCGGTCGCGGTCGAGGTCAGCCCGTCCGATCCCTCGATCACGGTGCCGATCGAGGAAGGCTCTATCTTCGGCGAGGTCGGGCTGATTTCGGGCCGTCGCCGCGGCGCGACGATCCGCGCTGCCGAAGACACGATCGTGGTCGAGATCTCGCGGCTTGCCGCACTGAAGCTGCAATCGCAGGTGCCCTCGGCGAGAAAGGAGATCGAGCGCATCTCGATCGAGCGGCAATTGCTCCAGATGTTCGGCTCGGGCCTCACCCGCGAGGATGTCGCTCCACTCGTCGAGGCGGCCGAGGTTCAGGGCAAGCGGGCGGGCGAGGTCGTGATCGAGGAAGGCGCCGAGGACAAGGATGTCTATATCATCCGGCGCGGCTCGATGATCGTCGAGAAGCAACTGGGCGACAAGCCCGTCTTCCTCTCTTATCTGCCGGCCGGCTCCTATGTCGGCGAGATGGCCGCGATCGATGGCTCGAAGCGCACCGCGACAGTCAAGGCGGCGATCAAGGCCGAAGTCATCCGCGTGCCGGGCGAAGCCTTCGTCGCGCTGCTCGATGCCAATCCCGCGCTACGCGAGAAGGCGCTCATCGAGATGGATGCGCGGCGCAAGACCAATGCCTTCATCGAGAGCCGCAAGGACGAGTTTGAAGGCGCGGTCGATCTCTATTCGCAGACCGCGCAATTCCTCGTCGATGAGGGGATCGGCGAGGCGACCGACGTGCTGCTGATCGACGAGACCCTGTGCATCGGCTGCGACAATTGCGAGAAGGCCTGCGCAGACAGCCACGAGGGCCTCTCGCGGCTCGATCGCGAGGCGGGCCGCACCTATGCCCATCTCCACGTGCCCACATCGTGCCGCCATTGCGAACACCCGCACTGCATGGCCGATTGCCCGCCCAATGCGATCAAGCGCGGGCCCGATGGCGAGGTGTTCATCGACGAGACCTGCATCGGCTGCGGCAATTGCCAGCGCAATTGCCCCTATGGCGTGATCCGGATGGACCCCAAGCCGCCCAAGAAGCCCTCGCTGCTGCAATGGCTGCTGTTCGGCAAGGGGCCGGGTCCGGGCGAAGCATCCTATGCCTGGCGCAAGTCCGAGGCGGAAAAGCGCGGCGAGGCGCAGGCCAAGCTCGCGATCAAGTGCGATATGTGTTCGGGCATTGATGGCGGTCCGGCCTGCGTGCGCGCCTGCCCGACAGGGGCTGCGATCCGCGTCTCGCCCGACAAGTTCCTGACCTTCACCAAGCTCACCGAGGATGTCCAGTAATGGCGAGCCAGGCCTCCTCGAGCGCGGGATCGGATGCAGGATCGCAAGCAACCTTCAAGGCGCGCGAAGCGGCGCGCAATGCTGATCATGTCAGCTTCCTCAAACACAAGCATTTCCGCTATCTTTGGATCGCGCTCATGGTGTGCGGTGTTGCGATCGCGGGCTATGCGCTGATCGATCAGGAGCCGCGCCCCAATGGCGGGAGCTGGTATGGCTATACGCTCGGCACAATCGGTGTCGGGCTGATCATCTGGCTCTCGCTGCTCGGCATCCGCAAGCGCAAGATCACGACCGGCGCCTGGAGCCTCAAGGCCTGGACGAGCGCGCATGTGTATCTCGGACTCTCGCTGATCGTCATCGGCACGCTGCACACCGGCTTCCAGTTCGGCTGGAATGTCCACACGCTCGCCTATGTCCTCATGATGCTCGTGATCATCACCGGGATTTACGGCGTGGTTGTCTATGCAACGCTACCCGCCAAGCTCAGTTCGGGGCGCGGCGAGATGACGCGCTCGCAGATGATCGAGGCGTTGACCGCGATCGATCGTCAGCTCGATGCCGCCGCGCAGCCGCTGGGCCGGGCGCAGGCCGATCTGGTGATCTCGGCGCTCGAACAGGACGTGTTTCACGGCGGCGCCTGGGGGCGGCTTTCGGGCTCCTATCCCGGCTGCGCCACCAAGATGGCGCTCAAGCGGCTGGATAGCGCGCCGGGCTCGGAGGCGAGCGAGGAAGAGATGGCGCGCGTCAAGACCCTGCTGACGCGCCGCGCCGAGCAGCTTGCCCAGATCCGCCGCGTCCTGCGCATCAGGGCGCTGATCGAGGTCTGGCTGTTCATCCATATTCCGGCAACGATCGCCTTGCTCGCTGCCCTGCTCGCGCATGTCGTGAGCGTGTTCTATTACTGGTGAAGGGCCCCGCACGATGTCGTTCCTGATCCGCACAATCGATTTTACCGCGACGGGGCGCGAGATCGTGCGCGATCGCACGCTCGAGCAGCAAACGCTCACTGTTGGGCGCGCTTCGGAAAACGATATCCACCTGCCCGATCTCGCGGTCGAGCAGCGCCATATCAGCATCACCGATCAGGGCGATGGCTCGCTACAGGTCGAGGCGCTGGGCACGCTAGGCTTCACGATTGACGGGCGCAGCACGACGAGCACGCAGGTCGATGCGGGAGCAGGCTGCGAGATCGAGTTGGGCTCCGCGCGGCTCGCGATCGCGCGCGAGGGCGGGCAGGCCGGAGCGATCACCATCACCATCCGCCAGGCCGAGGAGAAAGGCCGCCGCACCGAGGCCGTGAGCGGCTTTGCACTGGGCTCCGCGCTGCCATCCAAGCGCACGATGGCGTGGGCCTTCTCGCTCGTGATCCTCGCGCTGCTGCTCTGCGTGCCGATCATAACCCACCTGATGCGCGCGCCGGTCGAAACCGATCAGGACATGGTGCGCCGGGGCACGATGATCGATCAGGTCGCGTTCGACAGCACCTGGAGCTCGGGCGAGCTGAGCCTTGCGCACCATGATCTGAAAGACAATTGCGAAGCCTGCCACGCCACGCCGTTCGTCTCGGTCCAGGACAAGACCTGCCTCACCTGCCACGAAGAGCTGGGCGAACACGCCGAGCCGCAGCGCCTCAGGGCCGGGATGGCGCCGCTCCCTGCAAGCGAGGCCTGGCAGTGGGCGGTTGCCGAAACGCTCGGCAAGGAAGGCCCCGGCTCGTGCACTTCGTGCCATATCGAGCATGAGGGCCCGGTGCGCCAGCAGGCCGCGACCGAGCAGTTCTGCGCCGATTGCCACGCGGGGCTGGACCAGCGGCTGACCAAGGTCAGCTTCGACAACGCCGATGATTTCGGCAAGCAACACCCGCAGTTCCGCCCGACCTTCTACACCGCCTATGGCAAGGATATCGAGCCTTCGCGGGTCTCGCTCTCGGGCAATCCGGTGGAGAAGAGCGGGCTCAAGTTTCCGCATGATATTCACATGGACGAAAATGGCGGCGTCGCACGGATGGCGATCAGCCTGCCCGATTATGATGGCCCGCTCGAATGCGCGAGCTGTCACGAGCTGACCGCGGACGAAGTCGGCTTCAAGCCAGTCGAGATGGAACCTGCGTGTGAGAGCTGCCACAGCCTCGTGTTCGACGAAGTTGGCGGGGAGTTTCGTTCGCTGCGCCATGGCAAGGTCGTCGAATTGCGCGAAGATCTCATGCGGATGAGCCGCGCCCCGCGCCGCCCGGTCGCCACGCAGCGCCTGCCCGGGCGCGAGCGGCCCGGCCAGTTTGCGCTCGGGGGCACCTATGCGGTCAATTTCGGGCGGCCCGCCTCCTCGCTGATCAGCATCAACCGCGCGCTGCTGCCTGATGGCGTGTGCGGCGATTGTCACATCCCCACGCGCACCGCCGGTCAGCCCGACGTGACCCCGGTCAATCTGCCTGATCGCTACATGATGCACGGTTTCTTCAGCCATGCGGCCCACGAAGAAGAGGAATGCACCGATTGCCACGAGGCAACCCAATCGAAGGAGGCAACCGATCTGCTGCTGCCCGATCTGGAGAGCTGCCGCGATTGCCACGAGGGCGCGAGCGCTGTGAAGACCGCCGAGATTGTCCCCTCGGGCTGCGCGATGTGCCATGGCTATCACACGCCGACCAATCCCTGGCCCGCCGATCACCCGATCCTGCAGGACCGGCCCGCTGCTCCCATGGACAACGCGATTGCCTCGCTTTCTGCCTGGCTGAAAGACTGACCGCGCATGAGTGATCGCGCGAAGGAGAGTGGGAAAACCACCAGTTCAAGACCGGAAGGCAGCCTGCTGATCGCGCAGATCACCGACACGCATGTCGGGTTCGATCCGCAGGCGGGCGATGAGGAGTTCAACTATCTGCGCTTCCGCGCCGCGCTCGAACACCTCGCCTCGCGGCCCGTGCCGCCCGATCTGCTGATCCTTTCAGGCGATATTGCCGACAAGGGCGCGCCCAATTCCTACGCCCGGATCAGGCAGCTGCTCGCCCCGCTGACATTCCCCGTCCATGCGATGACGGGCAATCACGACAACCGCGACGAGCTGATCGCAGCCTTTCCCGATGTGCCTCGCGCCGATGGCTTCGTGCAATATGCGATCGAAGCGCAGGGGCTGCGCATGGTGTGCCTCGATACGCTCGAGCACGGGCGCCATGGCGGCGCCTTCTGCGAGGTGCGCGCCGACTGGCTCAAGCGCGAGCTTTCGCAACATCCGGATACACCGACGATGCTGTTCATGCATCATCCGCCGATCATCGCCGGAATCGAATGGATGGACCCCCGGCCGGACGAGCCGTGGCTCAAGCGGTTTCACGACGCGCTCGACGGGCACGATCAGGTCGTCGCGATCGCCTGCGGACACCTTCACCGCCCGGTCAACACCGTCTTCTTCGGCATTCCGCTGAGCATCACCCCGGCGATCGCGCCCGCTGTCACGCTCGATATGCGACCGCTCGATTTCCACCACAGCGACGGGCGCGGGATCGTCGATGCCGAACCGCCGAGCTATGCGCTGCATTACTGGCATCATCAGACCCTCGTGACCCATTTCCAGCCGGTCGGCGACTGGGCGCGGCTTGCGCGCTACACCGAGAACATGGTGCCGATGATGGAAAGCCTCGACCAGGAACGCCACTGAGCGCAGCGCGCGGGCAGGCGCGCAGGTGCGCCTTGCATCGGATCATACATCCGCTGATCGGGTAGGGCAGCCCGGGCGCGTGTGAAGGCTTCTGCCATGCACGCACTGCTGCCAGGCGGGCACTCTTTCGCGAATTAGCCGCCCTCAGGCTGTCCCCGGCTGTCCGGGCGCGTCAGCGCGCGCCGGAGGGCAGGACCATCCCCCGCTCCTCGCGCCGCACATTGCGGGGCGGCTGCCGCTCACCTGCTGCCGGCATCCGGCCGACCCAGCGGTTCATGTCGACATCGTCGCTCACCTTCCACGGCACGCCCGAGCGCGTCATGAACAGCCGCTCCATCTCGGGTCTCGTGAAGGGCCGCGAACCCAGACGGCCAAAGATCGCCATCTGGCCGCCCGTCTCATCGACCGCGCGATCGCGGTCGAGCCCCTTTGAAAGCGCGATCGCAGGCGTGGGCGTTGCCGCAAAGGCAATCAGTTCAGGAACGGGCGCGGGGCTGAAGCCATAGAAATTGCGCTGGCTGTCAGGGCTGGTGAGCTGGAGCACCTTCAGTCCATTCACCCCATCGGCGACATAGGCAAACAGCGAGGCATTGGTCGATCCGACGATCACGTCCTCGGCATCGTTCAATTGCCCGTCCAGCGTCACCTTCTGCTGGACGCGCGGGCTGAGCGGGTTTTCGACATCGAGGATCACCAGACCGTCCTGCTTGGCAGCGACATAGGCATAGGTCCGCGCGATATAGAGCCGCCGTGCATCGGCGAGCGCCACGCTGCCCGCGGGCCGGGCAACGGGATTGCGCAGGTCAGTCACGTCGAACAGCTTCACGCCCTCGGCGTCGGTGACCCAGAGATAGCGGAACTGGACTGCGCTCGCCCGCGCATCGTCGAGCTCGCGCACCGCTGCCAGCTTCGGATTGGCCGGATCGGCGAGATCGACCACGACAAGCCCGCGATCCGCCGTGATGAAGGCGATTTCGCCCGCGAGCTGGATATGCCGCGCTCCATCGAGCACGCCATCGGGGTTCCACGCATCCGAGCCATCGGCAAATTCGAACCGCTCGAAGAAGTTGTTGCGAAACTCGCCATCGGCCAGCGTGTTGACGTTGACAAGGATCAGCCCCTCGCTCGCATCGGTGATCGCGGCATAGTTGTAGATCGGCAGGAAGGCCTGCTCCTGGTTCATCTCGCGCAGCTCGGGCGTCGAGCGGGTCGGCGCGATCGGCTGATTGGTCGCGAGCGCCATGCAGGTCGCGTTGGTGGTCTTCACGTGCGTGTCGTGGCCGAGCGGCGAGAAGGGTGCGGTCAGGATGCGCTCGGAGATGCCCTTGTTGGCAATCGAGGCGACATCATAGGCGCGGAAACCGCCCTTGCCTTCAGCCACGAACAGATATTCGCCGCGCAGCTGGAGGCAACCAACCCGGTCGCGTGTGCCTTCATGCGGATTGACGAATTCCTCGAAAGCCTTCGTTTCGCCCGAAAGATCGGCGTCAAACGCTTGCCCTCGCACCCAGTTCTTGAGCTCGCGACCATTGTCCTCGACATGGCGGCGCCAGTAATCGGGGGTCGAATAGCGGTGCAGGTAGGAGCCGAGCACGGCCTGCGGCTCTTCATATTCGGTCACGCGCACGGCGGTGAGGCCGCCTTCGAGCCCGGTGAACGCGTGCATGCCGACAAAGTTCACGTAATTCGTGCCGAGCAGCAGGAGCTGCGCCATAATCGCGTTGTTGTCTTCGGCTTCGGAAAGGTGACAATCCGAGCACGTCTTGGTCTCGTTCAGGCGGACCGTGTGCGGGAAGTGCGGTGCGAAGGCCTGGCTCGAAAAGCCGATCGCGCTGATCGGCGGCTGCTGCACATAGATACGCTCGCGGTTGATGTTGGTCGAGGAGAGCACCAGCGCCGAGGATGAGCGCACGGGGGCGACCTGGTTGCCCTTGGTGGTCTGGTGCTTGCCCAGCTGGAACATCTGATCGCGCGCGACCTGCGGGTTGTAGGTCGCGAAATTGCGCGTCTCCTTGCCATCATAGCGGTGCGATTTGGTCTTCCAGTTGGCTTCGATCGGCAAGTGACACCCGCCGCATGAAGTCGTCCAGGAGAGGTGGCAGGTGAAACACGCCATCTCGCCGTCGCGGTGCGCGCGCTCGTCGGCCTCGATCCCGTCGCCGAATTCGAAATTGCCCGTTTCCGCGCCATACTTGCTCATCAGCTTGGAGCGCGCGGCCCGAGCGTTGAAGGTCGGCGCTTTGGGATCGACCGAATCCTTGACCAGGCTCATCTCCCATTCGAGCTTGGGATCGACGATCGAGCGCTGGATCAGCTTGCGCCGGCCATCCTCGCCCTCGATCCATTCGAACCGGCGCTGGCCGTCGGGATTGCGCAGGAGCGCGAGATTGTGGCCCTTGGGAGGGGCGGCGGGGCCGCTGGTGCGCAAGGTGGGATAGGCATCGGCGGTGCCGTGGCAATCCTTGCAGCCGATCTCGATCGCATTGGCGACTTCGCCGTAGATGAGGCCGTTGCCGTGCGTGTCCTGCTCGAAATGGCAATCGACGCACTGCATGCCGACCTCGGCGTGGATGCTCATCATGTGAACCGCCTTGCCTGGATTGGTGCCGGGCTCGACGAACTTGCCTTCGCCCTTGCGGCGCCATTTCTCGGGATCGTCATTGTCGACGATATTGCCTTCGGCATCGAGCAGATTGCCGTCACGATCGCGCTTGAAGATCGCGCGGAAGTTCCAGCCGTGGCCGTGATAATCGGCAAACTGCGTATCGGAGAGCTCGGGGTTCAAATCATAGACATTGCGCAGGAAATCGAGATCGGCCCACTTTCCGCGCGGCGCGGCGCCTTCAGGGTTGCGATCGATCACCGCGCGCACTTCCTCGGCGGTGGGGTATTTCTGTTGCTCGGGCCACATATGCGGCGCGTCGCTCTCGTAATCCCACATCGTGTAGCCGAGATAGCTGTTCAGGAAGATGTTGGGCTGGTGCATGTGGCAGTTCATGCACTGCGCGGTCGGGATCGAGCGGGTGAAGACGTGCTGGAGCGGGTGCCCCTTCTCCTTCTTCTTGCCCGCCTTGGTGAGCAGCGAATCGTCCGCCGCCTTCATGCCTGCAGCGGCATCGAGCGCAGGCTCGGCGGCATAGGCGATGCTGGCCTTGTCCTTTTCGCCATTCTTTTCGCCGGGCTGCTTGACCGGGGCATGGCCTGAGCCGCCATGGCCCCCGCCGTGCTCGTCATCATACGCCTTCTCGTATTTCTCCGAGATCGTGGGATCGACCGTGATCGATTGCCCGTCGCGGCCATATTTGGCGTAGATCAGCGAGTGGCGCGGTTCGCGATCATTGGCATAGACCACGTGGCAGCTGGCGCAGCCCGAATGGCGATAATCGCCCGGCTGATCGTTGGTGCCCATGAACCAGGTGAACGGATCGTTGAGGCGGGTCTTGTGGATGTTGAGCGCGGGGATCGCGACCCTCAGCCCTGTGCCAGGCCCGCGATTGGATTGCTTGAGATCGGGCCGGCCGGGTTCCTCGAGCAGCTGGGTGCGCCCGGTGGGGCTCGGCAGGCCGATTTCGGGGAATTGCGAGTTGATCGTGCGCCCGCCGCGCTCGAACACGCGGAAGATATCGCCCGGCGGGATGACATGCCAGGTCGGCAGCGGATACATCGTTGCCAGCGCACCGCGATCCTTCTGCGCATCGGAGAGATCGCCATCGGGCCCCATCGGCGAATCGAGCTTCGCGGGCTTGCCGTTGCGCGTGTAGGCCTCGCCCAGGAGGTAGTTCTTGAAGGGCAGGATGCCGTTATTGTAGCTCGCCCCGCCCCACAGCATCGCGCCTGTTGCCATGATCGAGCGTTCGGCCGCCTCGATCGACTGGATATGGCACGCCCCGCACGCCTCGCGCGCGACGCGATAATCCGACGGGTTCACGAACTTCACATATTCGGGCGATTCCTTGTTGAGGAGCGCATAGGAGCGCTTGGGATTGGCGGAGCTCGGCCAGTACCAGCTCTTGGGCAGCGTGGGCAGGACATGCGCCGCATCGCGCGCGGCGACATAATCGGGGTGATCGTGCGGCAATTCGCTGTTGCCCGAGACGCTCGCATCCCCGCCGTGGCAATCGGTGCAGCCCAGCCGCACCGCCGGGGTCAAATGCATGGTCGGCGCATCGGTCTTGACGTGGCAAGTGTTGCAGCCCTCGCTCTTGGCTTCCATGTCCGCGACCGACTGGCGCGCGGGCGCAGGCGGCGCGATGACCCTGGAATAATCCCGCTTGATCGGTTTCTCCTTGGCCGCCTCGACGCTGGTGGGTTGCATCAGCACAGCCCCCAGAAGGAGTGCGGCAAGGGCGAGGAACAGGCGCGAGAAGAGATTTGGTTGCAGCATCAATAGGTCAACGTCACGTTTGCAAGAACGGAAAAGTATTCGTTCTGACCGCCCAGATTGTCGAACAGGTCCTGAAACCCGTCGCCCGCGACGAGCGCGGCGGCGGAAAGGCGGAAAACGATGTTCTGGGTGGCCTTGGGCCGGTAGATCGCGCTGGCCGAAAGATCGAAGCCGATATCCTTGGGGATGGTGCCCTCGATCCTCAGATTCTCCAGCGTCGCGGTGTTTTCGAACCACAGGTGATTGGCATTGCCCGAGAGGCGGAATTCGGGGCTGAGATCGAAATCCGCGCCGAGCCCCAGGAGCATCGTGCCCGGATTGTTGAAGTTCGACTGGCCCTGTTCCTTCGAGGAGCGCAGCGAATTGAGAATGCCGTTGCGGCCATTGACCGAGACGACGCGCCCGCCGCCAGCAAACGGGATCGTCTGGCGGATCCAGTAGGAGGTGTCGGCGCCTGCAAAGATCGGGTTTTCGAAGATCGCATCGAACCCGCCCTCGGTGTCGTCATAGGGATCCTCGTCGCCTGTCGCGTAAAGCCCTGAGAGGCGCAGGCGGATCCAGTCGCGATCATAGCTCAATTCAGCGGCGGCGAACTGCGCGTTGATATCGGCCGGACGGTCGGTGAAGAAGTTGTTGCGATCCTCGCCCAGCGCCCAATAGGCGCTCGCCGTGAGGTTGATCCGCCCGATCCGGCCATCGGCGTTGTAGCCCAAATAGAACACGTCATAATCGCGCCCGCGCAGATTGCCGAGCAGCGCGGGGCGCACCGGGAAACCGTTATCGTCGATCTCGATATTGTCGCCCTCGCGGTTGCGATTGTAAACCAGCGTGACCTGGCTCGTGAGCGCGGGGATCAGGAAATCCTGGCGATAGGCATTGGCGATGAAGACATAATCATCACGCGGGCGCTGGAAGACCGAATTGAGCCCCGAATTGGTGTCTTTCTCGAGCCGGCGGAACGCGGCGAGGTTGAACTGGAAACGGTTGTTGTCGCGATTGCCGAACAGGCGGATGCCGAGCTGCTGATCCTGGAACAGGAAACCGCGGAAATCGGACTGGAAAGGCTGGATCCCGGCGCGGATCGAGATGAAATCGAAGCGGTCATTGTCGAACCGCTTGAAGTGATAATCGACAAACGCTTCCTGGACGCCGAGGAAATCATCGAGCCGCGTGCGCCCGCGCGTCGGCTCAACGAACAGCACGCGCCGCTCGGGGACAGTCACGTAATTGACGTTGTAAGCGAGCGTCAGACGATATTCGACCGTGGGCGGCATATAGGCGGTGCTGCCCTTGAGCAGCGCCGCGCCCGCAATGAAGGTCTGCGAGAAGACGTGGGAGACATCGTTGCCGAAGACATCGAGCCGGTCCGGGTCCTCGGTGGTCTGCACGCCGACAGGGATCGGGAAAGTGCGCGGCTCATAGACGGTGTCGGAGATGAGGTTCGCAACGAAGAACCAGTCATTCTCCTTGATCGGCAGCCACGGCACCTTGTCGGGATTAATCGGACGGTCGCCCTTGTAGGTGTTCTGGCGATAGGGATCGAGGATATCCTCTTCGACCAGCCCCAGCCCCTCAATGAGCCGCCAGCGATCGGGGATCGGCACCTGATCCTGCGGGAAGGCCTGCGGCGGGGGCGCGCGGATTGCGCCTTCATTGGTCTGATCGATCTGATCGGGCAACTCGGACTGGAAGCCGGGCCGCTCGCGCCCCTCGATGATTTCGGGATCGAGCGGTTCGCCCGGATCCTGCTGGACGGTGTTGAGCCCCTCGGGCCGCTCGAACGGTTCGGGCGGGGGCATGTCCTCGGATGGCTGCTCCTGCGCTGCCTGATCCTGCGGCAGCGCAGGCTCTTGCGGCGGCGGCGCGGCCTGCAATGCGAGCGCGGTAGGGATGAAAAGCAAGCTCATCGCCTAAAGCCCCTCGCACACGTTCTGTTCGGGCGTATCGAGGAAGGGCGCGAACGGGCAATTGACATAGCGCAGCCGCACCTCCTTGCTGCCCACGCGAACCACGATGCGATCGGCGCGGATCTCGCGCGGGGCATTGCCGATCCCGCCAATGCGCGCGCCCGCATTGTTGACGCCCAGAAAACTGATCATGTCATCCTGATCGATCCCATCGCCCGAAACGCCCAGCCCACCCACAAGCTGATTGCCGCGATAAACCGGAACCGATCCGGGGAAGATCTGGATGCCGTTGTCGAGCCGGCTGCCGCCTGAGGCCGTATCGGGCAGATTGGTGCAGCGGCGCGGCGTATCCTGATCGCTCGCGCCCAGCACGAAACCGAGATGCGCCGCGAGATTGCCGATGATGAGATTCGATTGCAGTCCGGTCGAAAACGGATTGAACTGCTCGATCGGGCGCGAGAGCGGCCCGTGCGGCGTGCCCACTTCGCCATCGGGGAAATAGGGTCGCGAGAGATTGCCGCCCGAACGGTCCGCGAAGGCGAAGGTCCCGGTGAGAGCGCTGGGATCATCGAGGAAATTGCGCAGATCGGTGACGAACTGACGCGGCCCCTCGCCCGCCATGTTGAGCTCGGCCGCCGCGAAGGGGCCGGAGAAGAAGCTCGCCGTGCGCGCTTTCTGAAGCGACACATCGGTGCCGAAAATCGGCGCATCGGGCGAGCGCACCACGCCCAGCACGCGCCCGCGCGTATCGACGAGGCTGATCGTGACCTGCGCGCGGCTATCGAGCGGGCGGCGGATCTGGGCGCGCGCGCGGCTCATCACGGTGAAGGCTTCTTCGAGGATCGCGCGCGCTTCGCTCTGGCTGATCGGATCGGGCACATCGCCGCCATCGGTCCCGCCGCGGATCGGAAAACGGTTCATGCCCATGCCATTGGAAAGCACGAAGGCATCGCTGATCGCGAAATCGGCCTGGGTGGAGGGGCGGATGCCCGAGGCCTCGGTGCCATAGGCGGCCCCGCCGAGTAGCCCCGTTCCCGCGAAATAGCCGCGCACCGCAACAAGCGAACCCGGCGTGCTGGCAAAGGCCGCATCCGCAACCGGGGTGAGCTGCGAGAACTGGATGTCGGAAAAGCGCAGCGAAGTGCCATCGGCCGCGATTCGTTCGGCGCGAATCGATTGCGGCGCCTCGAAGCCAACCGTGCCGGCGAGCGCGATCGCCTCGTCGCGATCATCGTCGAAATCGAGCGTGTTCGGATCAAAGCCATAGACCCCGTCGGCCATCACCCCGATCCCGCCGACGATCACACCGTTCTTGTACAGCGGAAAGCCGCCCGGATCGGCAGCAAGGCCGAGCGGCGCGCGCTTGGGACCGATCATGCCATCGCCAAAGCGCCGCACGAGGTCCGAGCAGGGCAGCTGGCTGAACTGCACCCCGAACAGCGGCCCGCTCTCAAGCCCCACGGTGGTGGGCGCAGGGGGAAAATGCTCCTGCACGATCTGGCTCGCGGTGCGCGAGGAGAAGGCATTGCCCCCGCTCGAGAGATAGGCCCCGGTTATCGCCTTGGAGATCGCGGTCGCCCCCGCAGGCACTTCGAGCCCCTGCGCATCGACATTGTCGCCATTGGGCGCATCGGAAATCGTCGCCGTGGGCGAAGCGCCCGGCATCGCGAACACCCCCAAGACATTGCCCACCCGATCAACCACCGCGATCGTCGCCGCATCGCCCTGCGCGCTTGCCTGCGCCGCGGCCTGCGCGATCACCCGACCGACTTCGGCCGCGCTCAGCGCTTCTTGCGCAGGTATGGAATAGACATTGCCCGTCGGCGGGGCGGGCGGCGGCGGCGGGGCAGGCGGCGGATTGCCGATCCCTGCGCCCGGCGGCGGCGCGCTGGAGGAATCACCCCCGCCGCAGGCCGCCAGCAGCAAGAGCGGCGCGCACGCCGCAAGCGCTCCCATCAGCCGGATTGTCGCCCCCCCGGCCATGCCTCAGCTCAGCCTCTGGATCGCGCCTGCCGCCGAGGCGAGCGCGCTTCTGAAATTGGCAGGCTTGTAGGCGTTGGGCTCTTTCACAGCCTCATAGGCGCGGTTGATATTGGCGCGGATGCCCGCTGCCGCTGCCACAGTGACGCGGCCTTCGCGCACGAGCGCGTTGAGCAGCGTATCGATCGCCATCACCGCCTGGACCGAACCCGAATAATCAGTGAAGCGCGGCGCGGTCGCTTTGCCGGCGATCATCGCGATCACCTTGAAGGCATCGGCATCGGCATAGGCCCGCTGGGCGAGCGCGTTCGACAAGGTCGCAGAGCGGCGCGCAAGCTGCAACGCAGCCGCGCGCGCATCGGCTGCGGTGCCCCGGCCCATCGCAGCATGGAAATCCTTGCTTGCGAGCAGGAAATCCTCCGCCTGCCCCGGCACCAGCGCCTTGGCGACCGAAGAGAGCATGATGATGTTCTCGTCATTGAAGGGCGGATTGCCAAACGGGATCGGCCGACCCGGATTGGTCTCGAAGGAGAGCTTGCGCGCATCGGCATCGGTGATCGTGCGGTGGCACGAATGACAATCGTAGAAATAGAATTGCGGGAAGGCGCCTTCCATGCCGTATTCGGGCTGGGTGAACAGGCTGGTCGAGCGCTTGACCGCCTCGGCCTGGCCCACCGCCCACAACCGGACCGAATTCATCCGGCCCTTGCGCGCGCGATAATCGTCGTCCTCGTTGTGATGCTGCTGGAGGGCGCTGAACAGGTCGAGCTCGAAAGAAACACGCGGATGGCCGGCCGCCATCATCGAATGGGTCACGAACTGGCCGCGATTGGTCGAGCCGAAGTGGCAATCGAGGCAGTTGTTGGCGCGCACCTGCGGCTGATCGAGCGGGGTCAGGCCATCGGCGATATTGGACGCATGCGTTGCGGGCCGGGCATAATGAGTGGCGAGCCACTGTTCCGCCGCGCCATGGCAGCTTTCGCAGCCCACCCCGTCGGACAGGAGAAAGCGCGGCCCGCGCTGGTTTTGCGGGGCATAGGTCGCATGACAGCCCAGACAGGCGGGCGCCTGCGTCGCCGGGCCAAGGCCAAGCGAATCCGCGATCTGCTGACCGCGTCGCCCGGCCAGGGCAGCATAGGCGCGGCTGTGTGCGCCGCCGGGCGAGGAGGGCTCCTGCCAGGTTGCGATCTCGTCCTGCCGGACAACCGCGCCATTGCCTTCGGCGCGCCCGTGGCATGTCGAGCCGGCACAGGTCGCGACTCCTTCATAGCGCGCGGACGATGACATCGAATTGCTGTTTGCGCTGGCGAGCGGATAGAGAAAGGCGAGGCCGAGGAGGAACGCTGCCCGCATCGCGGCTCTGGCGCCAATGGCATCGCCGACGCGCCTTGCGGCCTCAGCCATGTCCCTCGCCCGAGCCACGATCGCGGCAGCAGCGAAATGACGCGCTGGAAACCCCGCCGCCTCCCCGTCTATTCGAGCCGCTGCGCCATGCGCCGAGCCCTTTGCACCCTTCAGTGTCATCTCAAACCCCCCGAGATGCCATTCTTGCCTGTTTCACCGGCCTTTGCACCCCCGCGCCTCTCTTGCTGTGCTCGCATCCCTGCTTATCGCAAGACACATTCAGCGCGCGGGCCTTGCGGCCGATGAGCCCTCGCGCGGGGCTTACCAGCCCCCGGAGGACAAAATTGTAAAGTCCCGACACGCCAAACCCGCAAGGTTCGACTCTCTTTCTCTTACAACCCCGACACCTTCTTTCAAGTGTCGGGCCAAGATGCAACCTTCAATCCAACAAACATCACCGGCAAGACCCGCCCGCGACTATTCTTCGCACTTTCAGTTTGTTGCATCGCACGCATCATTGCCCCGCCCTTGCGCGCTCCAATCCGCGCCCGCTTCAGGGCTGCGACCACATCCGCGATAGATTGGCGATCGTCTTGTCGAGCGTGAGCATCTCGGGCGATTGCGGACCGAGCTTGCCGCGCAGGGTCGTGCGCAGATTCTCCATGTCGAACATCAGCTCGCGCTGCGCAGGATCGGCGATCAGGCTTTCGATCCAACCGACCGCGACGATCCGCTCGCCGCGCGTCACCGGCCTGACCTCGTGGATCGAGGTCGAGGGATAGAGCACGAGCTCGCCCCAGTCGCCGCTGACATGCTGGGTCAGGCCGGCAGTGTGAATGACGAGCTCGCCGCCTTCATAATCGGCCGCATTGCTGAGGAACAGCGTGAAGCTGATATCGGAGCGCAGGCGCTGCGCGGCGCTGCCCATGATCGCATTGTCGACATGCGCGCCATAATACCCGCCATCCCTTGTCTTGCTGATGATCAGCGGGGAGAAGCGGCGCGGGCGCGCGGCGGCGGTGACGACGGCGTTCTGCGCGATCAGCGACATCAGCGCCGCCTGCGCCGCCCGGCCCGCGCCATCATCCATCCGCGCCTGCAGATTGCGCTTAACCTGCCGCGCGACCTTGCCCGCCGTCGCGGCGCCATCGCGCCATTCGAGGCTTGCCAGAAGCTGCGCGATCTCGTCGATCCGGGTCTGTTCGGTGAGGGCGGCGATCTTGAGGATCATGGGCGAGACCTTGGCGCACCTTCGCTGCCTTGAGGGAACGGAAGCGGGGGCGATAAGCGGCCCCTGCGCATCGCGCAAGGCCACCGTTTGCAGCCGCCGCGCTATGCGGGCTGGCCCTCGCCGCGCGGCGCATCATCATCGCGCGCGCCCTTGATCGCGCGCCGCACGCGGAAGTGCACCACTGCAAGCGCCGGGATGATCAGCATCAGCAGCGTCGTCCCGATCAGCACGCCAAAGCCCAGGCTCGCCGCCATCGGGATGAGAAATTGCGCCTGCTTGCTTGTCTCGAACGTGATCGGGGCAACGCCGAGAAAGGTCGTGAGCGCGGTCAGCATGATCGGGCGAAAACGCGATTTGGCCGCATCGATCATCGCTGCGCTTTCATCGAGGCCCTTCTCGATATTCTCGTTGAAGAAATCGATCATCACCAGGCTGCCATTGATGATCACGCCCGCAAGCGCGACGATGCCAAGCGTCGAGAGAATGCCGAGCGAGATGCCGAGCAGCAGATGGCCCAGCAGCGCCCCGATCGCACCGAACGGGATTGCCGCCATGATGACAAGCGGCTGGGTATAGGATTTGAACGGGATCGCGAGCAGCGCATAGATTGCGAGCAGCGCCAGACCGAAAGCGGGCCCCAGATCGCCGAAATTCTCGCCCAGCTCCTCCTGCTCGCCGCCGATCGCATATTGCAGCGTGGGATAATCGGCGGCGATATCGGGCAGGATATCCTCGACGATGATCTGCGTCGCCTGATTGCCCGAGATGACATCTTCATTGACCTCGCCCGAGATCACCACCTGGCGGCGCCCGTCCTCGCGCCGGATCACGGAAGGCGCGCGGGCGAATTCGACTTCGGCAACCGCACCCAGCGAGGTGAACCCGCCCGGCACGCGCACGCGGAAGCGCTCGATATCGGCGATCGAATCGCGTTCCTCCTCGGGCAGGCGAACATAGACCCGCACATCCTCGCGGCCGCGCTGGACGCGCACCGCTTCGGCCCCGAAGAAGGCCGCGCGCACCTGCCCTGCAAGATCCTCGAGCGTCAGGCCGAGCGTGCGCGCCTCGGGTTTGAGCCTAAGATCGATCTCGCGCATCCCGCCATCCTGATCGCTCTCGATATCGTAGGTGCCGCTGATCCGCTCGATCCCCTCCATCAGCCGCGCGCTCGCCTCGGCCAGCACGGTCTCGTCGCTGTCGAACAGCTTGACGTTGATCGGCGAGCCGAAATTGATCGTCGAAGCGGTCACCGTGAAGGATTTGGCCTCGGGCAGCGCGCCCACTTCCTCGCGCAATTCGCGCTCGATCTGCCCCCCGCCCGGATTGCGCGGATGGCCCGCCACCAGCGCGACCTGGACCGAGGCGAGCACGGGGCTGAGCGAGGTTCGGTCCGCGCCCGGCCCGCTATCGCTCGTCTGGCTGCCGATCGTGGTGTAGACCGCCTCGACAAAATCGGGGCGCGTCCCTTGGTCCTCCTCGGTCATGTAGCGCGCAAGCACCCGGTCGGCGGCAGCGATGATCTTCTGCGCGGTCTCGCCGGTGCGCTCGACCGTGGTGCCAGCGGGCATTTCGAGATTGGCCGTTACCACATCATCCTCGATGAAGGGGAAGGGGCTCACCTTGATGATCCCCGCCGGGATCAGCGCTGTCATGAGGATGAGCAGCGCGAGTGCGCCCGAAAGAACCACGGCGGGAGCAGAAACGGCGAACTGGAGCGCACGGTCGAGCGGCCCGTCGACGAACTCGCGCAGCCGGTTGTCGACCACTTTTTGCACGCGCTCGAAGAATTGTGTCACCGAGTTTGCCGCTGTCGACCCGGCGGCGGGCAGATGCGAAAGGTGATGCGGCAGCACCAGCAGCGCTTCGACCAGCGAAAGCCCGAGCACCGCGCTCACCACCAGCGGGATATCGACCACGACCTTGCCGATCGTCCCGCCGATCGCATTGATCGGGGCGATCGCGGTGATGCTCGTGAGCACGGCGAAGATGACGGGTATCCTGACCCGCTGGGCGCCCTCGATCGCCGCGCCGAAGGCGGATCGCCCGGCCTCGCGCTCGGCATAGATGTTTTCGCCCACCACCACCGCATCATCGACCACGAGGCCAAGCGCGAGGATGAAGCCGAACAGCGAGAACATGTTGATGCTCGAGCCGGCCAGTTCGAGCAGATAGAGCGCGCCGACAAAGGTCGCCCCGATGCCCACAGCCGTCCAGAAGGCGAGCCGCAGATCGAGAAACAGCGTCATCGAGATCAGCACGAGGATCAGCCCGGCGCCCGCATTGCGCAGCAAAAGGCTGTAGCGATCGTTGAGCACTTCGGACGTGTCGTTCCAGATCGCATAATCGATGCCGACCGGCGGATCGTAATCCTCTTCAAGAAAGGTTCTGACCGCGCCGGCGACATCGAGCACGCGCTCATCGCTGGTGCGGTAGATATCGACGAAGGCGACCGGCTTTTCATTGAAGCGCGCGATCAGCTCTGAATCCTCGAAGCCATCCTGAACGCTGGCAACATCGCCGAGCGTGAGCAGATCGCCCTCTTCGCTGGTCACGAGCACGATATCCTCGAAATCGGATTGCTCGTAATTCTGGCCGACGGTGCGGATGCGCACTTCCTCGTCATCGGTGTCGATCGAGCCGGCCGAGCGATCGAGGCTGCTGGCGCTCACGCGCGCGGAAACATCGAGCAGCGAGAGATCGAGCGCGCGCAAGCGCTCCTGCGGCACGTTGATATAGATCTGGTAGTCGCGCACCGAGGAGGTATCGACATAGCTCACATCGTCGAGCGAGGCGAGGCGATCCTCCAGCGCGATCGCTGTCTCCTTGAGCGATCGCTCTGGCACATCGCCATACAGCGCGATGCGCATGACGATCTGGCGCGTGGTGAGCTCGCGGATATCGGGCTCGTCCGCCTCGCCCGGATAGGTCTGGATCTGGTCGATTTCCGATTTCACATCATCGAGCGCGCGCGCGATATCGATGCCGCGTTCGAACTCGACATTGACCGTGCCCTGGCCCTCGGACGCGGTCGAGGTGATCGTCTTGACATTCTCGACCGCCTCGACCGCTTCTTCGGTGACGAGCACGATCGACTGCTCGATCTCGTCCGGCGTGGCGCCGGGATAGGAGACGGTGATCGAGACGGTATCGAGGCTGCTTTCGGGAAAGACCTCCTGAACGATCGTGGTGAAGGCATAGAAGCCGGCTGCGAACATCGCGATCATGAGGAGATTGGCGGCAACAGGGTTGCGCACCATGAACGGGATCACGCCGCGCCGCTCGCTCGCACGTTCGCGTGGCGCTTCGCCGCCGCTCCCGCCGCCGCTCCCGCCGCCGCCGTCGCCGCCGCCAGGCGGCTCGCCCGGATCGCCTGAAACGGTAGTCTCGTTCATTCGCCGGGGCCTGCGTTCGCGGCGTCAGGTTCGTCCTGCGCTGGCGCGCGGCGCACCTTCATGCCATCGATCGGCGCTGTCAGATTGCTCACCACCAGCGCGCCGCCCTGGGCGAGGCTGGGCGTTGCGATATAGGCTATCTCGTCAGTGCGCTGGATGATGCGGACCGGCAGGATCGCCAGCTTTCCCTCGCGCACGACCCAGATCTCGTTGCCCGGACGCACCGCGATCGCGGGCACGGCGGCATAGCTTTCGAGGCTCGCGCCGGTAATCTCCGCCTCGACAAATGCGCCCAGCAGAAGCGGCGGGGCCGATCCGCGCGCCGCGCCTGTCTCAGGCTCGCTTTTCAGCCGCCCCCCGCTGAGCGGCGCGGGGACGCGCAAAAACACGTCGATATTGCGCGTCGCTGCATCGAGGATCGCATTGGCGCGATCGACGAAGGCATCCCATTCATACAGCTTGCCGCCGAAATTGTAGGTGATGCGCGCGGGGATGCGCCCGCGCGAAGGCTCGAGCAGGCCGGGAATGAGCGCGGCTTCCTCGGCGGTGAGCGCGATGCGCACCTCATAGGCATCGGTCGCAACGATCGATCCGAGCGACTGGCCGACCTGGACAAGCGTTCCCACAGCGGCATCCTCGGAGCGCACGAACCCGCGGAACGGAGCACTGATCCGGGTGCGACCGAGCAGCAGGCGGGCATCGGCAAGCCCTGCGCGGGCGCGCTCAAGCGAGGCTCTGGCGCTGCGCAATTGCGGCTCGCGCGTGGCGAGCCCGCGCCGGGCGGCGGCTTCGCCAGGTTCCTGCGCGCCCTGCCCATCTGCGCCCGCGGACCGGGAAGCGAGGGCACGCCGGTCTCGCTCAGCCAGCTGCGCTGGCGGCAGGATCCGTGTCTCGCCCTCCTCGCTGCCGCTTGTCTGCGCCGCCTCGCGCGCGGCGAACCGGGCGAGTTCCTCGCGCGCGATCTCGACCTCTTCCTCCGCTTCAAGCACGGCGACATCCTGCGCTGCGACATCGGCCTGCGCGATGCGCACATCGTTGCGATAATCGCTCTCCTCGATCCGTAGCAGCGTTGCCCCGCGCGAGACCACGCCGCCTTCGCGGAAATCGGGGTTCACATAAGTCAGCCGGCCCTGGACCTGGACCGCGATATCGACCTCCTCGCGCGGCTGCACCGTGCCCGAGCCCAGCACCGGGATGGGCCCGGATGCCTCTTCAAGCGGCACGGTCTGCACCAGCGGGACTTCCTCGGTGCGCGTTTCTTCGGCAGGCTCGGGGCGCAGGAAGACAAGCAGGCCGCCGATCAGCAGCGCGCCGCCGATCAGCGCAAGTGACCAGATGAGCTGGCGGTTCAAGGCATGTCTCCAATTGTCTCCTTATCGCCGCGCTCATCGGGCGGGCCCTGGCCCTCGCTGGTCTTGTCAAGCGCGCGCATCTCCAGCGCAGGCAAGGCCTGTGCTGCATCCCCGCGCGCTCCGGCAGCGCTCTCGCCGGTCCAGTCTCCGCCCAGCGCGCGGTGCACCGCAAGACGGGCCCCGGCCGCGCCGCGCGCGGCTTGCGAAAGCGCGATCTGCGCTGAATAGACATTCCGCCACGCATCGAGATAGGCCAGATAGCCTCCCGTCCCTGCCTCGAACCGGCGGCGCTGGAGGTCGAGCGAGCTTTCCGCCTCGTCCAGCTGGCGGGCGATCAACCGGTATCGCTCGCGCTGCTGCTCGTAATCGATCAGCGCGCTTTCGACCTCGCCAAAGGCCTGCAGCACGATCCGGGCATAGGCTGCGGCCTGCTGATCATAGGTCGCACGGGCTGCCTTTATGTTGGCGCTGATGCGCCCGCCATCGAAGATCGGCGCGGTGAGCGAGGCGAGCAGCGAGGATGTCCAGTTGTTTGCGAAATTGACGACGTTTTCCGGGTTGCCCGCCTGGGTGCCGAGCCCTGCGGAAAAGGAGAGGCTCGGAAACCGCTCGGCGCGGCGCGCCCCGATCCGCAGCCGCGCCGCCTCGAGCCGCGACCATGCCGCCGCGACATCGGGGCGCTGCGCCAGAAGATCGATCGGCAGCCCGGCGGGCACGGGCTCGAACACCAGACGCGGCCTGAGCGGACCCTCGAGCCGCGCATCGATCCGCTCGGGATAGGTGCCGAGCAGCAGCGCAAGGCGTGAGCGCGTGGCCGCAAGCGCCGAGCGCAGCTGCGGGAGCGAGGCCTCCGTCGCCCTCAAGTCCTGCCGGATCTGATAAAGCTCGAGACTGTCCACGAGGCCGCGCGCGAAGCGTTCATCGGTGCGTTGTGCCCTGTCGCGCAGAGTGGCGGCGGTGCGCTCGTTCAGCGCAAGCTGGCGGGTGGTGTCGACATAGTCGAAATAGGCCGCGATAGTCTCGGCCGCCGAAGCAAGCTGGACGGTGCGCAGATCAGCCTGCGTTGCGATCGCATCGCGCAGCCCTGCGCGATAATCGTTGCGCGCGCGGCCGAACAGGTCAAGCTCATACGAGGCGCTCGCATCGAGATTGTAGACCTCGTTGTCGATGCGTTCGATCGGGTTCTCTCCGCCCAGCCCGCCAAAAGCAAGGCCGTCGATCGGCGTGCTGGTGCGGTTGGCGCTTCCGCCGGCAGAGATCTGCGGGAGCAATGCAGCGCGCGCCGCGCGGGCCTGCGCGCGCGCCTGATTGAGCCGGGCGGCGGCCTCGATGATATCGAGATTGCTCGCCAGCGCATCGCTCACCAGCCCATTGAGCACGGGATCCTCAAATCCGCGCCACCAGGCTTCGGGCCGATATGCGCCGGGATGGCCAGCGAGCGGGGAAAACGCGCCGGGCATATCGGCGGTGATGGCAGGTTGGGTCGGCGCAGGGGCGAGCGAGACGCATGCACTCAGCAAACCGGCCGCTGCCGCGCCAAAGGCGACGCGCGCGAAAAAGGCTGATGGACGCTCCATGCGCGAGCCGCACTACCCCCGATACATCGCAACATCAAAGCCGCTGACCGTATCAAAATGTCGCAGGCAGGGAAGGGTTCCGTTGAGCCTCGCGGCGAGCGCACGCCTCCGGGGGCCGTCAAACGCATGCACCGGGGGACGGGGATCGGGAGCGCACGCGCAATGAAGGCTCGCCCGCCCCCTCGGCGAGCCTTCCATCCGTGAGGTCAGGCTCAGGCCGCAAGCGATCGGGGCGCCATATCCGTGAAGGACACTCCCGGCTCATAGCGGCCCGCGACCTTTCCGTCTGAAAGCACAAACAGATGAAGCCAGCGATTATCAAACAGCGCGCGCACCGCGCCGTGTCGCTCGAGGATATCGAGCACCGCCTCGCGCGGGGCCTCGACCATCACGGAAAGGCGCAAGGGCTCGTGCATCAGCTGCTCGCCATCGTGGATCGATTGCCACGGCAGGCCGGCCCTGAGCCGCCCGCTATTGCCCTCGATCACGCCAATCCCGCCGACAATGTTATGAATGAGCTTGTTGCCCCCGCCAAAAACATCGGGTGCGACTGCAGAGCCGTAATATTGGAGGCTGATCCAGCTGGCGACAACCACCGGCGCGGTCATGATGAGTTCGAGCGTCTTGAACCCGGTATCCGTGCGCCAGTCATAGCTATGCAGGAAGCTGCGCCCGCCCAGATCGCGCCCGGCGGTTGCACCGCGCGGCGCTGCGATGAAGGCGGCGCATCCGGCCAGCCCCCATTCGGGGCGCACCTCGGCCCAGTTGGTCGCGCGGCGGGCGATGCTCTGCCAGGACGCGCCGGGCAGACGCGGGGCGCGCTCGGCCCGCGCGATCAGGGCGGCCTGATCGAGCCAATCACGCACGAAGCGCAGATCATTGCCGCGCCGATCATCGAGATCGGCCTCGTAGAGGCTCACCTGGTCGGTCGTCGTATCGTGCAGGCCGGCGACGAACAGCGTGTCTTCGGGAACCAAGATGCCGCGCTGCGCCAGGCCCTCGCGGGTTTCGGGATCGTTGAGCAGCGCGGCGAGCACCCGCGCTGAAACATCGCCCTTATGCCCCCCGCACGCGCCGCAATGATAGGCGCTCTCGTGCGGGTTGTTGGTCAAGCTTCCGCCATGGCCCAGCAGCAGGACGACAGGAGCGAAGTTCTTTGTCATGCTCATTGCGCCGAGCACAGCTGCGCCCGTCTCGCCCTTGGCCTCGGCGCTCATCCCGCCGACGACTTCGGGCAGCGGATCGGCCGAGCCGCCCTTTGCACCCCTGCCGAGCGCATCGCGCACCAGCTTGGCGGCATAGAAGGGCCCCATCGCCTCGACGAAGGCAAACGAAGACACCGCGGCCTGCTTGAACCGGCCCCAGGCGCGCGAGGTGCGAGCGGCAATACGGGTATCATGGTCCTTTTGCGGATCGCCTTTGCTCGAGGTCGTGACCGCCGGATTGAGCAGCACGGGTAGGCGCAGTTCGGTGAGATCGGAGCCATGCGGCTGATGCGCGATCGGCAGGCCGAAGAAGCCGGCAAACCCGATCGTCTCGATCGATGCGTCGATACTTTCGAACGCCCGGCGGAAGATCTCCGAACGTACATCGATGCAAAAGGCGGCCTGCACGCTGGCGCGCTCGTCGACCGCTTCGCTGCCCTCGAGCGCATCGACCAGGCTGCGCTGATAGGCCCTGTCGCTCGCATCCTGCAGGATCGCGAGGGCGACCTGATCCTGGGTCGGTTCGATCGGGCAGGCATGCGCCTTGACCGTTTCGTGCCAGCGATCCGCGATCGCGGGATAGCGCCCCAGCAGCGCCTCTTCCCAGACCAGCCGGATCGCGAGCAGATCAGCGAGCGTGCGATCTCCCTCATCCGCCAGTTCGGCCTGCCACAGCAGCCAGCGGGCATGCTGGGCCCATCCGCCAAGGCTCATGTAAAGCCGGTGAAACGCGGTTTCGGCCGCCCCGGCATCAAGGCCCAGCGCATCAGCTGCGGCGAGAATCGCGCGCTCGGTGGTATCGGGCGAGGCGGCAACATGGGCGCAAAATCCCTCGAGCCCGGCGATTTCGGGAGTGAGATCGTGGATCGCATAGGCACGCCAGGCGGCAAATGCCTCGGCTCCGGGCGTGGGCGACCACAGCGCCTGCCCGCGATCGAAATGGCCCGCCGCCCAAAGTCCGAAGGTCTTGTCGATCACCGAAGGCCAGTCGATCCCGCTGTGCTGCGCGGCCAGATCGGCAACCGTCGGAAGCGCAGTGGACCCTTGCGCATCGCCCATCGCCGAAGCGGAAAGCTTAAGCGCAGCCACGCTCGAATGCTTGAGCGGCGAGGTGGAAGCAGCGAGCGCTTCCTCGAGGTCGGCATCGGTGATCCGGCCCTCGCGGATGGCGGCGGTGTAGCTCGCGCCGGTTTGGGTGAGTCGCGCATCAGAGACGCGCGAGAGCCGCGCCGAGGCATAGGCAAGGTCTTCGCCTGCCTGGCCGAGAAACGGATTGACCGCGACGGTTGCATCGAGCGGGAAGGCTGGCGGGATGTGGCGCGCGGCGGTTTCGGCGGCGCTGAGCATTTCGCCCATCCGGGCGGGCTGGATCTGGGTGTGAGTGAGGAACATGGGAGGATACTCCTTGGTCGCCGCGCACGGCGCGAAAGCGGATGGATCGGGCTCAGCTCTTGCGCAGCGGCGCGCTTGCTGGCCGGCGCGGGGTTGCAAATCCGCCTATGGCCCGATCAAGCAAAGCGTTGAGATAAAGCCCGTTGGCAAGATGCACGCGCAGGCCCGCGGTCGAGGGATGGTGCGCCCAGAGCGGGAACAGCGCCTGGGCAAAGGCAACCGCGCCGAACGAGATGACCGCCACCACAATCAGCGCCCATTCGAGCGGATCGGGCACGCGCGCAGACGGCAGGATCGAACCCCAGATCGCCTCGGCTCCGGCCTGGAAGCTGAAATAGCCGATCGCAGCGAAGAACGAATAGGCGACCGTGCGCCGGGTCAGTTCGCGCGGGGCCTGATCGGCCAGACCCTGGGCCACCAGATAGGCCACGCCGAAGATCAGGATCGCGCCCATCGCCAGCGCTTGCGGGCTCTTGGGTCCGAGCACCGCGATGAAACCGGCGGCGATCGCGGCATACAGAACGAGCGCGAGGCCGAACGAGCGCACGACATTGCGCACGCTGGGCGCGGCCACGGGCCCGGGCCGGCGGATACTTGCCACCGTCTCGACCGCGCCGCCCGAGGAAAGGAAGGCGTGCGCCTTGTAGAGCGAGTGTGCCACGATGTGCAGCAGCGCCAGCGTCCACAGGCCAAGCCCGCATTGCAGCAGCATGAAGCCCATCTGCGAAACGGTCGACCAGGCAAGCGCTGTCTTGACCGCGCTCTGGGTCAGCATGACCGCTGCGCCAAACAGCGCGGTGAGCCCGCCGACCATGACGAGCGAAGCCATCGCGACCTTGCTTTCCTGCACGAGGCCAGAGGTCGCGATCAGCAGGACGCCGCCTGAATTGATGATGCCGGCATGAAGCAGCGCGGAGACAGGCGTGGGCGCTTCCATCACTTCGGTGAGCCAGCCATGCAGCGGGAAGGCCGCTGTCTTGAGCGCGGCGGCGATCACCAGCAGCACCGCCGCAATGCCGCCCGCAAGGCTGAGCCCCTGCGCGCTTGCGCGCGCCGCCAGCGCGGCCAGATCGAGCGTGCCATATTCGAGCGCGAGCACCGCCGCCGCTGCAATCAGGAAAAGATCGCCTGTGTGCCACACGATTGCGAACTTGGTCGCCGCGCGCTGCGCTTCGGCACGCTCGGCATAGAACAGAAGGAGCTGCTTGAGCGTCAAGCCAACCACGAGCGTGGCGATGAGGAGCGCGGCGAGACTTTCCGCCTGCGCAAACACCAGCACCGAGGCAAGTGTCGTCAGCATCAGCGCATGGAACGCCCCTTCGCGCGCCTCGCCGTCGATATAGGTGCGACTGTAGCGCATCACGATCCAGCCGATGAACCCGATCAGCGTCGCCATCGTCGCGCTCACCAGATCGGCGCGCAATGCAAGCCGGAACGGTTCGGCGAGCATCGCGGCGGAGTGCGCGGTGCCCATGATGACCTGTGCGAGCCCGCCTGCACACAGCACGAAGCCGAGCAAGGCAGCGATTTCGGACAGGCGGGGCACGAAGCCGGGACGTTGGCCGGGGCGAAGAGCGGCCACGAGCGCTGCAAGCAGCACGATAAGCGGTGCGAAGAACGAAAGGGTCGGCAAATCCATGGGGCTTTGGCTCCGTTAGAGGATGCGCCCGCTCTTGTGTTGCGGGCCGAAATGCTGACTAGCGCCCGCCTTTCATCTTGAAAATATCATATAACTTATGATTGCGTTCTGTTATTGCGAACAATCATCCGGCCGTCGCTTACAGGATGCTTGCCCCATGCCGATCATGAACCTGCATCACCTGCGTCTTTTCCGCGCCGTTGCCCGCGACGGGACGCTGACGGGCGCCGCGCGCACGCTCAATATTTCGCAAAGCGCCGTCTCGACCCAGATCAGGGCGCTCGAGGCAGCGCTGGGCCATGACCTGTTTGAACGGCGCGGAAGGCGGCTCGAAATCACCGAGGCCGGCCGGATCGCGCTCGATCATGCCGATGACATCTTCCGCACCGCCGATAACCTCAGCGCGACGCTGAGCGCCGCGAAAGGCGCGCGCCGCGTGCTGCGGATCGGCGCGCTGGCAACTCTGTCGCGCAACTTCCAGATGCAGTTCCTGACCCCCCTGGTGGGACGCGAGGATATCGAAGTGGTGCTGCGCTCGGGCACGCAGGAGGATCTGCTGCGCGGGCTCGACGCGCTCCGGTTCGATGTCGTGCTCACCAATCTTCAGCCGGCGCGCGATGCGACGAGCGCCTATCTCACCACGCGGCTCGACGAGCAGCCCGTCAGCCTTGTTGGTGCGCCCGGACGGGCGATCGCGGAAATGGGGGAGGCGACGGGGGGAAGAGCGGGCATTGCCGGACTACTGATGGCGCATCCGCTCATTCTGCCGACCCCCGAGACCGCGCTTCGCGCCGGTTTCGATGCGATGCTCGCGCGGCTTGTCGCCGAGCATCCGGGAATGGTCCCGCGTATCGCGGCGGAGGCCGATGACATGGCCATGCTGCGGCTGCTGGTGCGCGCGGATATGGGGCTTGCGGTGATCCCGCCGATCGTTGTGCGCGATGAACTCGAGAACGGCACCCTGATCGAGTTCAGCCGCCTTCCCGACCTTACCGAACGGTTTCTTGCCGTCACGATCCAGCGGCGCTTCCCCAATCCGCTGATCGAGGAAGTGCTGCCTCGGGCGCGCTAGCCGCCCAGTCGTTCGGCCATCAGCGAAACCTGCGCCATGCAGCCCTTGTCGACGAGAGCTTCGGCCAGCTGATCGGCCTCGCCGTATTCCTCGCCGAGCGACACAAAGGTGACGGTCGAAGCGTCGGTGCCTTCGGGCCCGGCAATGGTGTAGGGCGTGCCTGCCGCAATCGTCATGCGCGCCGGATCGAGCGCTGCGATCGCATCGCCATCGTCAAAGGTGATATCGATCGCGCTCCGGTTGGTGGTGTCGACCACCCGATAGGTCGCGATGCCTTCGGCATTGGGTCGCCACAAGCGCACAGCGGACAGATCATACAGGCACATCGCGCCCGACTGCGAAACATCGATATACCACAGATTGGGGTTCATCGGCACTTCCTCCGGTTCGCCCGTCGCCGCACCGCGGACTGCTCCGGTGCGCACACGATTGGCGGCGCGTTTGCGGGTGAGCGCGGCAAATCGCGCGCGGGTCGCGCGGGGGCTCTCGCCGACATTGTATGTCCCTGCGCCGCGCATCACGCGGGTGCCCTTCGAGGTGAGGACGGTCACGCTGTCGCCATTCTTCAGGGTGATCCGCGCATCATCGGCCACCTTCATGCCGACCGGATATTGCCCTGCCGAGGGCCCGCTCGATTTGACGACAACGCCTGCCATGGCCGCGACCGGCGCTGCAAGCAGCGCGCCCGCCATCGCAAGACCCGAAATTCGTGCTTTAATACTAGCCGAGAACATACGCTCCCCCTTCCCCAAGATTGGAATATCGATGCGCCAAATTACGTAGCGCGCTATCGTCTGGATGCCTAGACGATACCTGCTGCGCGATTGCATGAGCCTGAACAGGATCGGATGCGGCCAGCGCAGCGGCCTGTTCGAGCAGCTTGCGATCCTCGTCGGGAAAGGCGGGAGCCGGTTCCATCAGATCAACCGGCGCTGCCCGCCCGCGCAGCAACACCCGGCCCATTTCGCGCCACCAGTCGAGCCCTGCTCGCTCGGCGAAATCCCGGCTCGCCATGACGCTCGATTCCAGCGCCTTGTTGGCCGCCTCGAGCCGCGCAGCGGTGTTCATGCTGTCGCCGAGCGCGGTGTATTGTATGCGCGTATCGCCGCCGAAATTGCCGATCACGGCCTCGCCATAATGCAGGCCAACGCGGGTCTTTCCGATCCGAGGCAAGCTCGGGTCCATCTCGGCCACTTCGCGGCGAAAGGCCTCGCCCGCCTCCCACATCGCATAGCCCGCCTTCGCCGCGCGCATCGCATCGTCTTCGCGCGCGATCGGTGCCCCCCAGAAGGCGACGACGGCATCGCCCACGAACTTGTCGATCACCCCGCCATGATCGAGCACCACCTGGCTGAGCATTTCGAGGTAGCGATTGAGCAGCTTGGCGACCATTTCCGGCTCGATCGCATGGCTCATCTTGGTGAAGCCCTCAAGATCGCTGAACAGGACATAGATCGACCGCTTCTCGCCACCCAGGCTGAGCAGTTCGGGCTGGTCGATGATCTGCTGGGCAATGTCGCGGGGGATATATTTCCCCAGCGCGCTCTGGGCAAAGCTGCGCTGGCGCGCGCCCGAAGCCCGCGCGACTGTCGTCATCGCGGTGAAGGCGAGCACCCAGGCGATCAACCAGCCGACGGCTGGCAGGCCATAGGTGTCATAATCGTTGACCTGCAGCAGGATCGGCGTGCCGATGAAGATCGCAAACAGCACGAGCATCAGCGGCACGAGCCGGCGCGCCGGCCATTCGAGCAGCGCCACCAGTACCGCCGAGAGCACGACGACCAGCGCAAAGGCCCATTTCGCCGCTGGCGTGATCTGCGGCAGCGCCACGCCATCGAGCATCTGCGCGATCATCTCGGCATGGACCGAAATCCCCGCCGGCACTTCGCCATTGACAGACGTGAACGCGGTCGCGACCCGGTCATAATCGACGATATCGCCCCCGATAAGGACATATTTGCCCTCGATCTGTTCGGCCATGAAGGGGACGATCGCAGGGTCCATATCGACGAACAGATCGATATCGATCGAACCGAACAGCGGCGCTGAAACGCCATCATCGCTCATTTCGCTCTGCTGCTCGAACAGGCTGCGGCGATATTCGATCGCGCCCTCATAGCCCCTGAAAGGTTCGATCGGCCCGCTTGCATCCTCGACCATCGCACGGCCAAGCAGCGGCGGTAGATCAGGCTCGATGCTGGGCCAGACCCGCGTCGCGCCGAACGCATTGTCGAGCCGGATGCTCGCGGGCCGCGCATTGCTGCCATCAAGGCCGCTCACAAAATCGTCGAGGAATTGCTGCTGCTCGAAAACAATGTCGTCTTCGTTCGTGCCGACCGATGCATAGCCCACCGCAACCGGGGTCTGCATGGCGCGCAGCGTCTCGATCAGCTCGGCATCCTCCTCCTGCGGCTGATCGAAGAGAATATCGATCCCGATCGCCTTGGCTCCCATCTGATCGAGATTGCGCAGCGCCTCGGCCAGCAGATCGCGCGGGAGCGGCGAGCGCTTCTGCGCCTTGATCAGCGTCTGGTCGGTAAAGACGACGAGCACGATGCGATCATCGGGTTCGACCATGTCGGCGGAATAATAGGCGCGTATGTCATAGAAGGCCTGTTCGGCCGCGCTGGTGAGCGGGGTCGGAATTTCGCCGCCGGGCAAGGTCCAGCTGAACCGGGCTATAAACACCGCGAAGACGACGATGAGCAGGCCGACCATGACCTGAACCGCGCCTGCTTCGGTCACATTGCGATAGCCGCGCGCGAGCCAGTTCGCCCGCTTGCGCTGCGCCTTGGCCGGTATCGGCTTTGCTTCGGGACTTGTTGCGATCTGGTCTTTGTCCATAAGTGCGCCCCCCAGGCGTCTTGCGGCCGTCAAAGTGGTCTAGCGGGTAAGCTCTATGGCCCCGTCGCCGACCACGGCAAAGGCCGGCCAGTAGAACGGATGCGAAGTGTCAGGATCGTCCATCAGCTCGATCTGCGACTGCCGCAACGAAAGGCGCGCTTGCGTGCCGCGCTGATCATCGGCGAGCAGCAGATGACGCTCGGCTTCGCGCGAATTGAAGATCGCCTGGCGCGTCAACTTTTCCAGATATTGCGCAACAATGCGCTCCGAAGCGCCCGCATAGCCTCGCACTTTGAGCGCGGCCAGCCGCCCGAATATAGTGCGGAAATCCACAATGCCGTCAGCCAGGCTCTGCTCGGGGATCTCGACTGTCGCGAGATAGCCCTTCTCGCGCAGGATCGAATTGGCCTGCGCGCGGATATCGCAGAGGACCGAAATGGGAAGTTCGCGCCAGAGATAGCTCGCAAAGGCGCCCTCGAGCGATATGCCCGGCACCCGTTCGAGCCCGCCGAAGCGAGCCCCTTTCAAGGTCAAGGTGATGCTTTGATATTCTGCCTGATCGAGCGCACAGGAGCTGCGTTCCAGATCACCATCGATCGTCAAGGTAACGCTGCGTTGGGCCGGCCGGCGATCGGGGGGCAGAAGATCTGTGCGGGTCGGCGGAGCGATCGGCGCAACCGGCTGGCCTTGCGCTGCAAGCGCACTGCAGAACAACGGCGCGATCACGGCTGCAACGGTCCATGCACCAGCAAGACCCGCTGATTTGCGCAGCGTTCGCCGCGATCGCGATCCGCCCCTCAACGGCTGGTTCGAGGAGGCAGTGGCAAAGGAACTTCGAGCACGGTGCTCGCATTTTTCGTCACTGACCAAGGCTTCCCCCAAAGCAGGCGACAGCGTCAGCCCGTTGCGCTGCCGGTCCTTCTGCCAAGACTAGCCCCTTCTTGCGCCCGGGTCCAACACCGCGCATCAATCCGGCCGGCTCCCTCGCCGGTCCAGTCATTCCAACAAGCTCGCGACAGGTCAACAAGCCAGAATCCTGACCTCTGGACCGTTGCATCGAACTACCAACGGCAAGACGCTGCATCTTAAGCCAAATCGGCCCAAGCCCTTCGATGAAGTACCTGTCGGCGTCCTAATCGGATGGAAGCGTCCGGCAACGTAGATCGGCCTTCCATCACACCCCGGGACGCGGCCCACGCTTCTTCTTGCTGCAATGCCATCCAAACACATTGCCGATGGTACGATCGAGCGCGCGTTGCCCACTGTTTAGTCTGGAACCCTTGCTCATGATCTCGCTCAAGAATGTTGCGCTTACACGAATCATCTGGCTGGTGGCGGGTATCGGGCTTGCGCTTGCGCTTTTCTTTGCGCTTGCCCAGATCTGGCAGAGCGTAGCCAAGGCCGCATCGATGGAGCGCAGCGCCGCGCTGGTCGATCTCTCGGTCAAGCTCAGCAGTCTGGTCCATGAACAGCAGAAAGAGCGCGGTGCTTCGCAAGTGTTCCTAACCAGCGGGGGGAAACGCTTCGGTCCGGAAATGCGCGAACAGCGTAAGGTCCTCGACGAGCAGCGCACCATGGTGGCCAAGGCAATTGCAGCCGCGCAGTCGGGTCATTTGAGCGATGACCTGGAAGCCAAGCTCACCAAGGTCAGCGCGCGACTCGTCAGGATCGATGCCATGCGATCGCGGATTGACGATCTCGCCGTATCGGGTCCGCAAGCGGTGAAGTTCTTCACCGATACCAACCGCCAGGCAATCGCGCTGGTTGGCGATATCGCCGTCGATGTCAGCGATGCACGCATTGCGCGCGAATTGCTGGTCTATAGCGCCTTTCTCTCAGGCAAGGACCTTGCCGGACTTGATCGCTCGAATGGAGCATCGGGCTTTTCAATCAGGAGCTTTACCCCTGAGCAGCGCAAGAACCTGATTGCCCTTCCCGCAGCGCAAAGAGGATATTTCGATTTCGTGCTCGCCTTCGCCAAGCCGGCGCAGGCCGAAGCGCTCGAACGGCTCCTGGGTTCGGACGATGCGCGCAGGATCGAGACCATGCGCGAGAGCGCCTTGAGCGGCGATGAGAGCGGCATTGCGGCAATCAGTGCGAAAGCTTGGTTTGACACGCAATCCGCGCGAATCGACCGGTTCAAGGCGCTCGAAGACGAGATCGCGCGCGAGATCACCCAAGGCATGCTCGCCATCGCGGCGCAAGCCAAACAGCAGGTCTGGCTGGCTGCGATCATCCTGCTGGCCGGCATGGGGCTGGCGATTGGCCTTTGCATCGTCATCATCAAGGCGATCGTGAACCGGGTGGATGCCGTCGTCACCCCGCTGCGCGCCCTTGCCGATGGCCGCAACGATGTCGCCATTCCTGATCTGGGGCGCAACGAATTCAAGATCCTGGGCCGCGCCATGGAGGTCTTCAAGAAGAACGTGATCGAGCGTGAGGAAGCCGATGCCAAGCTCAAGGAAGTCGTCACCGTGCTCGGCGATCGGCTGCAGGGCATGGCGCGCGGCGATCTCAATCGTCCGATCGAGAGCTTCTTTTCCGAGGAGTTCGCCTCGATCCGGATGGATTACAATGAGGCTCAGGAGGCACTGCGCGAAATGATCTATGCGGTGATCGACAGCGCAAATGCCATCAATCACAGCGCCGACGAGGTCAATCAGGCCGCAACCGATCTTTCGGGTCGCACGATGCGCCAGGCAGCAACGCTCGAGGAAACCGCCGCAGCGCTTGAGCGCACCACCAGAGGCATCACGCAAAGCGCCGAAAAAGCGCAGCAGACCAACAAGGAGATCGCCTTCACCAGGCAGCTTGCTTCCGAGAATGGCGCCGTGGTGGACAGCGCGATCGAGGCGATGGAGCGCATCCAGTCCTCCTTCGCCGAAGTCGAGCAGATCACCCACATGATCCAGAACATCGCCTTCCAAACCAACATTCTCGCGCTCAATGCCGGCGTCGAGGCGACGCGGGCGGGCGAAGCGGGCAAGGGTTTCGGCGTGGTCGCCACCGAGGTGCGCGCGCTGGCCCAGCGCTCCTCCGAGGCGGTTACAAGCATTCAGGAACTGATGGCCAAGAGCGCCGAGAATATCGCCAGCGGCTCGCAGCAGGTGATGGCTTCGGGCACGGCGCTGCGCGACATGATCGGAAAGATCGATGCCGTCAGCAAGAGCGTTGCCGAACTGGCCGAAGCCTCTAAGAACCAGGCGAGCGGGCTATCCGAAGTCAACGACGCAGTCGCTGATCTGGATATGTCGACCCAGCAGAATGCCGCCATGGCCGAACAATCGAGCGCTGCGAGCAATCAGCTCAATTCCGAGGCGCAGAACCTCGTGCGCAAGACGGCGCTGTTCGATGCGCGAAAAGCTCCGCAGAGCGAGCCGGCGAAGGGGCGTTCATCCAGCGAAGAAGGTCAGTTGGTTGACTTGCGCCTGAGCGCCTGAGGAAAGGCACGCCTGCGGCCCGAGGCGGCCGCCATCGCGCCGTCAGGGCAATCTCGCGCGATCAGGGGCGAACCTGGCCGTTTCCGTGGACGAGATATTTGAAGCTGGTCAGCTGTTCGAGCCCGACCGGGCCGCGTGCGTGCATCTTGCCGGTCGCGATGCCGATTTCGGCACCCATGCCGAATTCGCCGCCATCGGAGAACTGGGTGGAGGCGTTGTGCATGACAACCGCGCTGTCGATCTCGGTCAGGAAACGACGGGCGATCTCATCGTCTTCGGTCAGGATTGCATCGGTGTGGCCCGAAGTATGCTCGGCCACGAAGGGGATCGCCTCGTCGGCATCGCGCACGATCTTGACCGAGACGATCGCATCGAGAAATTCGGTGCCGAAATCCTCTTCATTCGCCGGTTTGATCCTGTCGTCGATCGCGTGGGCGGCCTCGTCGCCGCGAAATTCGCAATCGGGCATCGCATCGAGCACCCGTGGGATGGCGCGAGCGGCAATGGCCTCATCGAACACAAGGCTTTCGGTCGCCCCGCAGATCCCGGTGCGGCGCAGCTTGGCATTGCGGATGACAGGCACAGCCTTCTCGAGATCGGCCTCGGCATGGCAATAAGTGTGGCAATTGCCATCGAGATGCAGGAGCGTTGGCACCTTGGCAGTATCGCGAACGAGTTCGTTGAGGCCGCGCCCGCCGCGCGGGATCACCAGATCGACATGATCGATCGCGCTCAACAATTCGGCAACAGCCTCGCGCGCCGTTGTCTGCACGGTCTGCACCGCTTCGGGCGGGAGCCCCGCCTCGCTCAGCCCCTTCTGCATGCAATCGACGATCACGCGCGTTGAATGGCGGCTCTCGGAGCCCCCGCGCAGGATCACCGCATTGCCTGATTTGAGACACAGCGCGCTTGCATCCGAACCGACATTGGGGCGCGATTCGTAAATCATCCCGATCACCCCGATCGGCACAGCCACGCGCTCGATCACAAGCCCGTTGGGTCGCTCGAAGGTCGCCAGCGTGCGCCCGACCGGATCGGGCAGCTCGGCGATCTCTTCGAGCGCCTTCGCCATCGCCTCGATCCGCGCCTCATCGAGCATGAGGCGATCGATGAAGCTTTCGGGCTTCTTGCCGCGCACGCTGTCGACATCCTTTGCGTTGGCCACGATCAACTCGGCGCTGGCCGATCGCAAGGCCGCCGCTGCCGCTATCAGGGCGCTGTTCTTGGCTTCGCTCGAGGCGCTCAGCAACTGGCGCGCGGCCGCCTTCGCCTTGGCGCCAAGCTGGGCGATGTGGATGCGCGGATCGAGGTTCTGGTCGGTCATGATGGGTCCTGTGGAAGAGTTCGGGACGCGGCCCTGCGTGGGGCGTCGTCTGACTTGTATCAATGGGGCGGTTGGCAGAATATCATCGCAGCTCCACCGCGCGGTCATAGGCCTTAGTTAGGGTTGCCTCCAGCAGATCATCAAGTGTGCCCTCGCCATTGAGCGCGGAAAGCCCGGCGGCGGTCGTGCCGCCCTTGCTGGTCACCGAATTGCGCAACTCCTCGAGCGATGCGTCGCTGCCGCTCGCCATCGCCAGCGTTCCCTCGAGCGTCGCGATCACCATTGCGCGCGCTTCCTCGTGGGAAAAACCAAGACCCTTGGCGGCTTCGACATAGGCGCGCGCGATCTCGAAGACATAGCCCGGACCCGATCCTGCGATAGCCGTGAATCGATCGAGCGCGTCTTCATCGGAAACCTCGATCACCTTGCCCGCACGCTGCATGAGGGCACGGGCATGATCAAGCAAAGCCTGATCGACATCGGCGGCCGCGCAGATCCCGCTCACACCCCGGCCGATCTGGGCCGGAAGATTGGGCATCACGCGGATCACCGGGCTGCCCTCGCAAACCTGCTTGAGCCGTGCAAGCGAGAAGCCCGCCGCGATCGAGAGCACATAGCCTGAAGGTGCGAGCAGGGAATTGTATTCGGGCACGACCGTTTCGATCATCTGCGGCTTGACCGCGACGACCGCGACGTCAAACATCTGCCCTTCGAGCTCGCCTGGGCTGCGAGCGAGCGCCGCACCCTCGGGAGGTTGTTCGAGGGCCGGATCACAGATCGTGAATTCATCGGGCCCGCCGCGCCATTGCTCAAACAAAGCCCCGCCCATTTTTCCGCATCCGATCATCAGAACGCGACGCGATTTACTATTATCCGAATAATTGCCCATCTCAACTTCTCGCAATCCCTCCTTTTTCGGAGACGATATTTATTTTTCTCGATCTATACAGAGATTTTTTCGGTTTAGTATCGAGTAGGAATTCTGAAACTTTTATGTTGCATTGCAGCATTTCATAAACTATGTGCCTCGCGAAAGGTTCCTGACCTGAGTTTTTCAAACCAATGGCTCAAGCCAAGAGTGTATCTATGCCCAAAACCAAACGCATCGTCGTCAAGATCGGATCAAGCCTGCTCGCCAATTCGGACAGGCTCACGCCGCGCTTCGGCTTTTTGCAGCGCCTGCTCGAGGATGTCGCACGGTTGCGCGGCGATGGCTATGAAGTCGTGCTTGCATCCTCGGGCGCGGTTGCGCTGGGGATGAACACCGTGGGTGCCCGGCCCGAGACCGCTGGGCTGAGGGACAAACAGGCCGCCGCTGCATGCGGGATGCCGCTCCTGCTCAATGCCTACAAGCAGGTTGGGCTCGAATTCGGGTTCGACATCGCGCAGGTTCTGCTCACTCTGGGCGATTTTGAGGATCACAGGCGCTTTCTCAACCTGCGCAACACGGTCGCGCGGCTGATGAAATCGAGGATCGTGCCGATCGTAAACGAAAACGACACGATCACGACCGAGGAAATCAGGGTTGGTGACAATGATCGCCTTGCTGCCAAAATCGCGCAAATGGTCGAGGCGGAGACTTTCATCATCCTGACCGGCGTTGACGGGCTGTATGATCGCAATCCGAGCGAGCCGGATGCGCGCCTTGTCGAAGAGGTTGATGACGTGGCCGACTATATCGAAGCAGCATCGGGGATCAGCGAGCTCGGAACGGGCGGCATGCTCACCAAGTTGCAGGCAGCCAACATGGCGCAGAATGCCGGTTGCACGACCTATATCGCCAATGGCGAGCCGGAATATCCACTTTCCGCAGTCCTCAATGGGAAGCGCAAGTGCACCAAGTGTCTGCCTCATCCAGATCCGGATTCGCCCTGGGAGACCTGGCTTGCTGATCGCCTGCAAATGGCCGGAAGCCTTGTGCTCAGTGATGAAGCAGCAAGGCGGCTCGATGGCGAACATGCAATCGAGCGGTCCGAAGTTGTCGAGATCAACGGCGATTTCAGCCGCGGAGATGTGCTGCATATCTATGACAGCGAGGGCAAGGAGCTCGCCCGTGGACTGACAGATTTCACCTCGGAAGAAACGCGCATCCTGATGCGCAATCTCGAGATGCCCGCCCATCAACTGCTTGGTTACCAATCCGACGGACACTTCATCCGCCCCGAAAACATGGTGGTGATCGAGGAACGTCACCTGACCTGGGACGCGCCCGACCAAGCGGCCTGACTGGCCCGCTCTCTTTCGATCCTACTCGGCGGGCTGCACCTGCGGGGATCCGGTGCTCGCCTTGCTGACCAGCACGATCATCGCGAAGGCGGCGAGGAAGCCGGGCACGATCTCATAGAGCCCAGGCCCGCCAAGGAAGCTCGAATTCCAGCCCAGCGCGATCCAGCCGCTGACGACGATGGCACCCGTGACAAGGCCTGCCAGCGCGCCAAGACCGGTCATCGAACGCCAGGTCAGGGCAAGGATGATAAGTGGGCCGAATGCGGCGCCGAAACCGGCCCAGGCGTTGGCGACAAGGCCCAGCACCTCGCTATCGGGATTGGAAGCAAGCGCGAGCGCAGCCAGCGCGACCAGTGCGACGCAGACCCGGCCGATATTGACCGCTTCGCGCTCGCTGGCCTGCTTGCGAAAGAACAGGCGATAAAAATCCTCGGTCAGCGAGCTCGATGAAACGAGCAGCTGCGAAGAGATCGTGCTCATGATGGCGGCGAGCAGGGCGGCGTAGAGAAAGCCGGTCACGGCGGGGTGAAACAGCAGATCGGCCAGCACTATGAAGATCGTTTCAGGATCTTCGACCACGATACCGTTGCGCTCGGTGTAGGCGCGCCCGGCAATCCCGAGGCCAAGCGCCCCGAGCAGCGAGATGCCCATCCAGGTCAATCCGACATTGCGCGCCTTTGCCACCCGTTCAACTGTATCGATTGCCATGAAGCGCACGATGATATGGGGCTGCCCGAAATAGCCCAGCCCCCAGGTGACTGCGCTAATGAAGCCGATCGCAGTGAGCCCCTGGGTGAGGCTGGTGAAGCCCTCGACCGGAACGTCGGCGACCGAGCCTCCGGCTTCTCCGCCTGAACCGAACATCACAACCAGCGGCATGATGACAAGCGCGAGCATCATGATCACGCCCTGGACGAAATCGGTGAGGCTGACTGCGAGAAAGCCGCCCACCATCGTATATGCGAGAACGATCCCCGCCGTGATCCAGATGCCAAGCGTATAGTCGCTCAAACCAAAACCGGGCAACGCCTCGGCGAACGCTGTCTCGAACAGCTTTCCACCGCCAACAAGGCCTGCTGCGGTGTAGACAGTGAAGAAAACGACGATCACGACGGCTGAGACAACCCTGAGCGCCGTGCCCTGATCGGGGAAGCGATTGGCGAGAAACTGCGGGATTGTGAGCGCGTTGTCGTATTCCTCGGTCTGCTGGCGCAGGCGCGGGGCAACCACGATCCAGTTGACCACTGCGCCTGCAAACAGGCCGATCCCGATCCATGCTTCGACAAGCCCCGCTGCATAAAGCGCGCCGGGCAGACCAAGCAGCAGCCAGCCCGACATGTCCGACGCCCCTGCCGACAGCGCCGCCACAGCCGGTGGGAGATTGCGACCGGCAAGCAGATAGCCTTCGGAAGTCTCAGTCGAGGATTTCCAGGCGTAAAGCCCGATCCCGATCATGGCGATGAAATAGACAGCGAGCGAAGCGAGCGTGAAACTGTTCATGGTTTGCGACGATTTTATCCTTGCCTGAAAGCCAATGTTCGATTGCACCAGCGGCGCGCGGCAGGGGCGACGATAGGCGGGCGGGTGGCAGCCTCCCAACCGGCCGCGCCCCCGTGCGACCGTTTCTTTCGCATCTTCCCAATGCACGAGGAGGGGCATTGATCCCAATTCGTTCGCGCGGCGACACGCAGATAGTTTTGTGCACGGCAGGGCGTATTTGACCCTGGGGCGCGGGCTTGCGACAAGCCTCAGCCTGCGCCGAAAGCCTTGGCGGGAAAGGGAGACAATCGTCCGATGGCACAATGGCGGTTCGCGATCGATCGCGGAGGCACCTTTACCGATATAGTCGCGCTGACGCCTGCAGGCGAGATCGTCACCGACAAGCTCCTGTCGGAGAATCCCGAGCATTATGCCGATGCGGCGAGCGAAGCGGTGCGCCGCCTGATGGCACGCCACGGCGAAGCGCCAATCGCCGAGATGCGGATCGGGACGACGGTTGCGACCAATGCCCTGCTCGAACGCGCGGGCGAACCCTTCGCACTCGCCATCACGCGGGGGCATGGCGATGCGCTACGCATCGGGACGCAGGCGCGACCGGAAATATTTGCACGGCATATTGTTCTGCCCGAACAGCTGCCCAGCGCGGTGATCGAGATCGACGAGCGGGTGGCCGCCGATGGGACGGTCCTGCGCCAGCTCGACGAGGAGGCCACGCGCACAGCGCTCCGGGCGCTTCGCGAGGAAGAGGGGTTCGATGCGCTCGCGATCGTGCTTCTGCATGGCTGGAACCACCGCGATCATGAGCGGCGCATTGCCCAGATCGCGCGCGAGCTCGGCTTTGCCCAGATCAGCACCAGTCATGAGGTTTCACCGCTCATCAAGCTGATCGCGCGCGGCGATACGACCTGTGTCGATGCCTATCTCTCTCCTGTGCTCGATCGCTACACACGCACGCTTCGCAACCAATTGCCTCAGACGGGCCGCTTGCGGTTCATGCAATCCAATGGCGGCCTTGCCGAAGTCGGCGCATTTCGCGGAAAGGATGCAATTCTCTCAGGCCCGGCGGGCGGTGTCGTCGGCATGGTCGCCGCGAGTGAGCCGCTCGGGCATGAAAAACTGATCGGCTTCGACATGGGCGGCACCAGCACCGATGTCGCGCACTATAACGGCGCGCTCGAACTCACCGGCGACATGGTCGTGGCCGGCGTCAGGGTGGCAGCGCCGATGATGCAGATCCACACGGTAGCTGCGGGCGGCGGGTCGATCTGCCGGTTCGATGGCGCACGCTTTCGCGTCGGGCCGCAAAGCGCGGGCGCTGATCCAGGGCCCGCCTGCTATCGCAAGGGCGGCCCGCTCACGCTGACCGATTGCAACCTTTATCTGGGGCGGATCGATCCGGCCTTCTTCCCCGCCGTCTTCGGAGAGTCAGGCGATCAGCCACTTGATCCGAAGGCCGCGTGCGCGGCGTTGACAGACATCGCCGAGGCAATGGATGATCCGCAGCCACTCGAGGAGATCGCTGAGGGCTTCCTTGCGATCGCGATCGACAACATGGCCAATGCCATCCGCAAGATCTCTGTCGCGCGGGGGCATGATGTGACCGCCTATGCGCTTGTCTGCTTTGGCGGAGCGGGCGGGCAGCATGCCTGCCGTGTAGCCGACGAACTCGGCATCGAGACGGTGCTGATCCATCCGCTCGCCGGCATGCTGTCCGCCTTCGGGATTGGGCTCGCACCGCTCAAGGCGATCCGCGAGAAGAGCCTCGTGCGCGCGCTGGATGCGGATTTTTCCGCCGAGCTCGACGAGCTCGCGCGGGCGGCGCGCGGCGATCTTGCCGAGCAGGGGATCGATGAAGCCGCGATCAGGATCGAGGCGAGCGCGCGACTGAGGTTCGAGGGCAGCGATTCCGTGCTCGCTATCGCTTGCAAGGCAAAGGACGAAATGGCCGCCGAATTCCGCGCGCTCCATCGCCAGCGCTTCGGCTATAGCGATGATCAGGCCCGCATCATCGTCGAGGCCCTGAGCGTTGAGGCAAGGGGAGAATCGGGCGGGATCGCGAAGGCCGATCCGCCGATCGCGGCCACGCCCGGAAGCGCAACCGGCGAATGGCGCACCTTGCAGCGGGCAGAGCTGTCTGCGGACAAACCCGTTGCCGGCCCTGCCCTGATCATCGATCCGGGCTCGACCAGTGTCATCGAGCAAGGCTGGGAGGCCCGGCTCGCTGATGATGGCTCGCTCCTCATCACTCGTGCAGCGGCACTCGCCGGGACCGAAGCGGCGGGAACCGCTGTCGATCCCGTTCGGCTCGAGATCTTCAACAACCATTTCATGGCGATCGCCGAAGAGATGGGAGTTGTCCTCCAATCCACCGCGACTTCGGTCAACATAAAGGAGCGGCTCGATTTCTCTTGCGCACTGTTTGATGCAGACGGCGCGCTGATCGCCAATGCGCCGCATATCCCTGTGCATCTGGGCTCGATGGGCGACAGCATTGCCCGCGTCATCGAGGCGCGCGGCCAGGCCCGCGATGCGCGCGGCTTCCGGCGGGGCGATGTCTATGTCCTTAATGATCCCTATCGGGGCGGAACCCATCTGCCCGATATCACCGTGATTGCGCCGGTCTTCTTCGACGAGGAAGCGAACGAGCCCGATGCCTTTGTCGCGGCGCGCGGGCATCATGCCGATATCGGCGGGATCGCGCCGGGTTCGATGCCGCCGGAAAGCGTCACGATCGAAGAGGAAGGCGTGTTGATCGATAATCTCCTCATGGTCGATGAAGGCACCTTTTGCGAGCAAGCGGTGCGCGAGGCGCTTGCCCGATCGCCGCATCCCGCGCGCCAGCCCGATCGCAACCTTTCCGATCTGCGCGCCCAGCTTGCAGCGTGCACAAGAGGGGCAGCCTTGCTTCGCAAGGCGGCCGAGGAAAACAGCGGGACGGTGCTAAAGGCCTATATGAACCATGTGATCGCCAATGCCGAGGAAAGTGTGCGCCGGTTGCTCGGCCAGCTTGACGATGGCAGCTTCGTCTATCCGATGGACAATGGCGCGCAGGTCCGTGTCGCAGTGCGGATCGACCGGAAGGAGCGCTCGGCGGTCTTCGACTTCAGCGGCACCAGCGCGCAGCTGGCCGACAATTTCAATGCGCCGCGCTCGATCACCCGCGCCGCCGCGCTCTATGTCGTGCGAACGCTGATGGACGATGATATTCCGATGAACGATGGCTGCCTCCGGCCCATCGAGCTTGTCGTGCCCGAAGGCTCGATGCTCAATCCTGCCCCCGGGGCCGCAGTTGTCGCGGGCAATGTCGAGACGAGCCAGGTCATCACCGATGCCCTGTTTGCAGCGACCGGTCGGCTCGCGCCTTCACAGGGCACGATGAACAATTTCACCTTCGGTAATGAAGATCACCAATATTACGAGACGATTTGCGGCGGTTCGGGCGCCGGGCCCGATCATGACGGCACCGATGCGGTGCAGACCCACATGACCAATAGCCGCCTGACCGATCCCGAGATCCTCGAGACTCGTCTGCCCGTCAGGCTGGAGAGCTTCTCGATCCGCAGCGGATCGGGCGGCGCAGGCCGCCACCGGGGCGGCGATGGCACTGCGCGCCACATCACTTTCCTCGAGCCGATGCGCGCGAACATTCTGGCCAATCGCCGCAAGATCGCGCCGCGCGGGCTGATGGGTGGCAGCGATGCCGCCCCGGGGCGCAACTGGGTCGAACGCACCAATGGCACGCGCGAGGAACTGGGCGCTACCGGTTCGGCCGAAATGCAGCCGGGCGACAGCTTCGTGATTCTCACACCGGGCGGCGGCGGTTTCGGGGAGGAACACGGGTGAGCCTGTGGCCCTTGCTTGGCATCGCCCTTGTCGTTTTCGGCTTTGCGCTCCGCTTCAATCCTTTGCTCGTCGTTGTTTCGGCAGCGCTTGCTACGGGCCTGCTTGCGGGCCTTGATCTTGTGGCCGTGATCGAGGCGCTGGGCCGGGCGTTCAACGATAATCGCTATATCTCGGTCACGTGGATCATCCTGCCGGTCATCGGCGTGCTCGAACGGTTCGGCCTGCAGGAGCGCGCCCGCACGCTGATCGAGAATACGCGAGGCGCTTCGATGGGTCGCATCCTGACGCTTTATCTCGGCTTCCGCCAGATCACCGCCGCTCTGGGCATGAAGGACATTGGCGGGCATCCGCAGGCCGTTCGCCCGCTGGTCGCCCCGATGGCCGAGGCCGCCGCGCTCAAGACGCACGGAGCCCTGCCCGACACGTCACGCCAAAAGGTGCTCGCAATGGCCGCGGCAACCGACAATGTCGGGCTGTTTTTCGGCGAGGACATCTTCTTCGCTATCGCCTCGATCCTGCTGATCCAGGGCGTGTTCGAAAGCTATGGCTATCCGCTCACCCCGCTAGAGCTGTCGGTCTGGGCAATCCCGACCGCGATCTGTGCTTTTGCGATCCATGCCTGGCGCATCAGATCGCTCGATCGCGGGTTGGCGATCACGCGCACGGGAGATGCGCCATGATCACCTATGAGTGGCTCTATGTCATCAGCGGGATCTTCTTTGCGCTGTGGTCGCTCATGAGCCTTGTCGACAGGCGCTGGGGCAATGCCGCGTTCTGGGGCCTTGTCGCCGCGAGCTTCTTCTTCGGCAGTCATCTTTCCGATCTCGCCAATGGCACGCTGGTGCTGGCACTGGTCGCGATTGCGGGGATCGGCGGGCTTTCTCGCAGCATGCCAGCAACGACCGCCGCCAAGGCGCGCGCAGCTTTCGCCGCAAAGCTGGGTAATCGCCTGTTCCTGCCCGCGCTGATCGTGCCCATCACGGCGGTCGCAGGCACCCTGCTTTACAATTACACGCCGCTCGCCGAGACGCAGCTGTTCGAGGCGCGCCGAGAGACGCTCATCCTGTTCGGCGTCGGCGTGTTAGCCGCGCTGGCGGTTTCGATGGCCTGGCTAAGGCCTGCGCCGATCGCGCCGATCGAAGAGGGCCGCAGGTTGATCGATTCGATCGGCTGGGCCGCAATCCTTCCGCAGATGCTCGCAGCTTTGGGCGCGGTCTTCGCGATTGCGGGCGTCGGCGATATCATCGGGAGCCTTTCCCAGCAGGCGATCCCGCAAGGCAGCGTCTTCTTTACCGTTGTCGTCTTTGCGCTGGGCATGGCGCTGTTCACGATGATCATGGGGAATGCCTTTGCCGCCTTTCCGGTGATGGCCGCCGCGATCGCCATTCCGCTGCTGATCGAGACTTATGGCGGCAATCCAGCGGTGATCGGCGCGGTCGGCATGCTGGCGGGCTTTTGCGGCACCTTGCTCACGCCGATGGCGGCGAACTTCAATATCGTGCCCGCCGCGCTGCTCGAATTGAAGGACCAGAACGGCGTAATCAAGCAGCAGGTCTGGACAGCAATTCCGCTGTGGGTCTGCAATGTCGCGATCATTTATCTGGGAGCTTTCGTGCTGTGGAACTGAGCAAGCAAACGGGCGTGCGCTTCGCGCGCATCGCGCTCGACCATGTCGCGCGCGAATTTCCCAACAAGCTCGATCATGTGCTGATGAGCGAAGCGGATGCGCTGGGCCCGCGCGCGCTGCACCCGGTGTTCTTCGGCAGTTTCGACTGGCATTCCTGCGTGCACAGCTGGTGGCTGCTGCTGACGATCCGCAGGCTCTTCCCCGACACAGCCGAAGCGCGCAAGATCGAAGCGCTCGCCGATGCGACTTTCACCAGAGAAAATCTCGCCGCCGAACTGGCCTATCTCGAGCGCCCTTCTTCACGCGGTTTCGAGCGCCCCCATGGCTGGGGCTGGCTCCTCGCGCTGCATCAGGAAGCCATGCGCCATAGCGACACCGATTGGGGCGAGCGGCTCGAGGCGCTCGCCCACACATTGGCCGGAAGGCTGCGCGAATATCTCAAGGTGCTGACCTATCCGATCACGGTCGGGACGCATTTCAACACCAGCTTTGCGCTCATTCTCGCACGCGACTGGGCGCAGGATCGCGATCCTCTGCTGCTTGCACTTATCGATGAATGGGCGCTGGCCGCCTTCGCCGGGCGGCGCGATTATGCCGGTTGGGAACCGGGCGGAGATGAGTTTCTCTCCCCCGTCCTGTGCGCTGCCCTGCTGATGAGCGGGGTGATGCCGCAAACGCAGTTTGCGCCGTGGTTCGATGCGCTGGTGGTCGACAATGGCTGGATCACCCGCGAGGCGCACCCGGTGAGCGTCTCGGATCGATCCGATGGCAAGATCGCCCATCTCGACGGGCTGAACCTCAGCCGGGCCTGGTGTCTGCAAGCGATCGCGCCGCTCGTCACTTCGCGCGCCACTCGCGCTCTGCTCGAGGATCGCGCGGCACTGCATCTGGCCGCCGCCATGCCGCACCTTGCGGGCGATTACATGGGGGAACACTGGCTGTCGAGCTTTGCACTGCTCGCCCTGCTTGGCGACCCGTTGCCAAACGTGCGCTGATCTCGCACAAAGCGGCCAAACAATTTCAGAGGATGCCTGATGAAGTACTGGATAGCGGTGGCCATGCTGGCGATCGGGGGCGCGAGCGCGGCGGCGGCGCAAGAGGGGCCGCGCCTGTTCACAGCGCAGGACGTGTTCGATCTTGAATGGGCCGATGCGCCCGAAATCTCGCCCGACGGCAAGCGCGCGATCTACATTCGCCGGTCGAACGATATCATGGCCGATCGCACGCGCTCGCATGTCTGGATCGCCAATCTCGATGGCAGCGTACATGAGCCACTGCTCGCAGACACCACCGGCTCCTATCGCTCGCCGCGCTGGTCGCCCGATGGCGAGCGCATTGCCTACATGCAGAGCCTCGATGGGCAGACCGCGCTCTATGTGCGCTATCTCTCCTCGGGGCGCGATGCCCTGCTCGGCACATTCGCGCAAAGCCCCGGCAATCTCACCTGGTCACCCGACGGGCGGTCGCTTGCCTTCACTATGGCCGTAAAAGGCAAGGGCGAGAAGCTGGTCGCAGCGCCTTCAAAACCCGAGGGCGCGCGCTGGGCCGATGCGCCGGTGGTGATCGACCGCGCGCGCTATCGTTCCAACGGCGCAGGCTTCCTCGACCTTGCCTATGACCATGTCTTCGTGATCTCGGCTGAAGGCGGCACGGCGCGGCAGCTCACCAGCGGCGATTTCGATCATGGCGGCTCTCTTTCCTTTACGCCCGACGGCTCCGAGATCCTCTTCTCGGCCAATCGCAACGAGGGCTGGGAACTGCAATCGCGCGAGGCTGATATTTTCGCGGTCAGCACCGTTGATGGCACGCTGCGACAGATCACGAACGCGCCCGGCGTCGAGACGAGCCCGCAGGTCTCGCCCGATGGATCGCGGATCGCCTTCATCGCCTTTAGCAATGCGCGCGAACCGGTTGTGCCGGTCAATGTTCACGTCATGGACAGCGATGGCACTGGCCAGCGTAACCTGACTGACGGTCTCGACCGCGAAGCGGAAGACCCGCAGTGGCTCGGCGATGACGAGATCGCCTTCACCTATCAGGAACGCGGCGAAAACCATATCGGCGTGGTCGGTCTTGATGGGCGGCGGCGCGTCGCGGTTGAAGGGATCGGCGGGACCTCAATCGGACGGCCCTATGTGAGCGGCGCCTATGATGCGGGCAGGAATGGTGCGCTGGCCTATACCAAGGGCAGCGCGCAGCGCCCGGCCGATCTCTTCGTCACCACCGGTCGGCGCGTGCGGCAACTGACGCAGCTCAACGAAGACCTCCTTGCGCACCGCGATCTGGGCGAGGTGCGCAGCTTCACCACGCCCTCCTCGCTCGATGGCCTTGAGATCCAGGGCTGGATGATCCTTCCGCCGAACTATGAACCCGGCAGGCGCTATCCGCTCATCCTCGAAATCCACGGCGGCCCGCATCTCGCCTATGGCCCGCATTTCTCGGCCGAATTGCAGCGCATGGCGGCGGCAGGCTACGTCGTGGTCTACGACAATCACCGTGGCTCGACCGGCTACGGCACGCGGTTCGCCAACCTTCTCAAATACAAGTATTCCAGCCCCGATGATTTCGCCGATCACATGTCGACGGTCGACTGGGCGATCGCAAACGGCTTTGCCGACGAGAACAACCTGTTTGTCGCGGGCGGCTCTGCAGGCGGCATCGCGACCGCCTATGCGATCGGGCTGACCGACCGCTTCAACGCGGCAATGGCAGCCAAGCCGGTGATCAACTGGGTCTCCAAGGTGCTCACCGCCGACAGCTATATCGGCCAGATCCAGAACCAGTTCCCCGGCCCTCCGTGGGAGCATCTCCAGCATTACTGGGAGCGCTCGCCGCTGAGCCTGGTGGGCAATGTGACGACCCCCACCATGCTCATCACTGGCGAGGTCGATTATCGCACGCCGATCTCGGAAACCGAGCAATTCTACCAGGCGCTCCAGCTTCGCCGGGTGCCCAGCGTCATGGTGCGCATTCCCGGATCGAACCATGGCATCGCCTCGCGCCCTTCAAGGCTCAATGCCAAAACCGATTACACGCTCGCCTGGTTCGAGAAATACCGCACCGACAAGCCGGGTACACCTGAGTGACCTGGCGCGCCATGCCCGCCCCACGAAGCGGTGTTCTTGCGGAACATTCTGGGATCGGAGCCATTGAATGGTCTCGATCTCTTTTGGGGCCAAATCATTGATACGAACCTTGTTCATCGCCATCTCGCTCCTTGGAGCGGGGGCATGCTCCTCTGAACGCGCAGACCGTGAAGAGCGCTCGGTGAGCGTCGTCGCGCAGCCTGCGCAGTTCGTCGAGGAAGAGCAGGTGGTCGAGGCGATTGGTACAGCGCGCGCGGCGCGCTCGGCGCAGCTGTTCTCGGAAGTTGCCGGGCGGGTGACGGCGGTGCGATTTCGACCTGGTGCTTTTGTCAAAGAGGGCCAGGTGCTGATCGAACTCGATGCCCGGCAAGAGCGCCTTGCGCTCAAGCTCGCCGAAGTGCGCGTCGCGGAGGCCGAACAATTGCTCGCCCGCTATCGCCGGATCGAAGACACGGGCGCGCTTTCGGAAAGCCAGATCGAAGCGGGCGAGACCGCACTTGCGGCCGCGCAGATCGAGCGCGATCAGGCCAAGGTGGCGCTGGCGCTACGCACGGTCCGCGCCCCGTTTTCGGGGCATATCAGTTTCTCCGAGATCGACGTGGGCGACAGCGTGACCCCTTCGATGGTAATCGCGCAGCTCGATCAGCGCAGCCGCTTGTTCGTCGATTTCGCCGCGCCAGAGACGGTCTTCAACCGGCTTGAGGAAGGGCAGACAGTCGATGTTGCCGCGTTCTCCGATCCCGATACGACGATTAGGGCGCGCATCGCGGCGGTCGACAGCGCGATCGAACAGGAACAGCGCAGCTTTCAGGTCCGCACCGTCATCGATAATCGCAGCGACCGGTTTCGCCCTGGCATGAGCTTCAGCGTTCGCTTCGTCGATACCGGGCAGATGCGCCCGTCAGTTCCCGAGGCGGCCGTGGTCTGGGATGGCGACGGATCAGCGGTCTTCACCGTGGAGGAAGGCGAAGCGGTGCGCACTCCGGTGACGATCTCCTCGCGGCGCGAGGGTATCGTGCTGCTCGATGCAGCAATCGACCGGCAGACGCTGGTCATCACTGAGGGCGTGCAAAAGGTTCGCGAAGGGCAGAAGGTGGCGCTTATCGATGCACCTTCGCGCCCGGTAACGCAGGTGCAGATGGCGGATCAGGATGCAGACGCGCCAGCAGCCTCAGGTGTCGGGTCCGCGGCGGAACAGAGCGCTCAGCCATGACCGATCTGCCGATGCTCGCGGTCAAGCGGCCGCTCCTCATCTTCGTTCTCAACCTGCTGATCATCATCGCGGGCGCCGCCGCTTTCCTTGGCACCGAAGTGCGCGAATTGCCCGATGTCGACCGGCCCGTGGTCACTGTCAGCGCCACTTTGCCCGGCGCTGCACCCGAAACGATGGATGCCGAGGTCACCTCGGTGCTCGAAAACGCCGCCGCCCGTGTCAACGGGGTGCGCCAGATTCGCTCCTCGAGCGAGGAGAACAACACACGCATCCGCGTCCAGTTCGATCCGGGTACCGATCTCGACGGCGCTGCCTCCGACATTCGCGAAGCGGTCAGCCGCGTGACGCGCGAGCTGCCGGACCGGGTCGAACAGGTGCGCGTCGTCAAGGCTGATGAGGATGCGCAATCGATCATGACGATCGCGGTTCAGGGCCCGGACTACGACATCACCCAGCTCACGCGGATCGTCGAGAATGATATCATCCCCGAATTGCTCGCAGCAGAGGGCGTTGCAAGCATCGATCCCTTCGGCACGCGCGAGCGCCAGCTGCGCGTGGCGATCGATCCCATCCGGCTGGCGCGTTTCGGGCTCACGATCAGCGAAGTCGCCGCTGCGCTCGAACAGGCCCCCTTTGATACGCCCGTCGGCTCGCTCAATTCGGCATCGCAAAATCTGATCGTGCGCGCCGAAGCCAATGCAGCAACACCCGAACTGATTTCGGACGTGGTAATTCGCGACGAAGTGCGGATCGGAGATGTCGCCGAAGCCTATTTTGCTCCCGCCGATGCGAACAGCTATGTCCGGCTCGATGGCGAACCCGTGATCGGGCTCGGGGTCATCCGGCAAGCCAATTCGAACACGATCGCCATCTCGGATGCAACGCGCGCGGCGGTCGACCGGCTCAATGAGCGCTTCGATAAGCTCGATATTCGCGTGATCTCCGATGATGCAAGCTTCATTCGTGTCTCGGTGCGCGAAGTGCTGACCACGCTCCTCATCACGGTGGCGGTGGTGATGGCAACGATCTATCTGTTCTTCGGTCACGCCAAGCCGACCCTCATCCCGAGCGCCAGCATCCCGATCGCGCTCATCGGCGTGGTGGCCGGGATCTGGCTGCTGGGTTTCTCGATCAACCTGCTCACCCTGCTCGCGCTCGTGCTCGCGACCGGGCTTGTCGTCGACGATGCAATCGTCGTCCTCGAAAACGCACAGCGCCTGCAAAAGGAGGAAGGCCTCGGCAAGAAATCCGCCGCCGTCCTGGGCACGCGGCAGGTTTATTTCGCGGTCATCGCGACCACTGCGGTGCTGGTCTCCGTGTTCGTGCCGATCAGCTTCCTGCCTTCGGAAACGGGCCGCCTGTTCCGCGAGTTCGGCTTCGTGCTGGCGATGGCTGTGATCCTCTCGACCTTCGTTGCCGTCAGCCTTGTCCCTGCGCTTTCTGCCAAGATCGACCTTGCCGGCGAGAACGCCGAGCCCGATGCGAGGCTCGCCCGGATCGCAGGGTCGGTCGCACGGGGCTATCGCCAATGGGCGGCGCGCTGCGTCGCACGCCCGTTCATCACGCTGGGCGTCTCGCTGGTCGCGCTCGCGGGTGCGGGCATCGTTTTCACCTTCATCCCGCAGGAGCTGACCCCGGACGAGGATCGTTCGACCTTCTATATCTGGGCGAGCGGACCTGATGGCGTGGGCCTCAACTTCATGGACCGCGAGATGGACGAGATCGAGGACGTGCTCGATCCGCTGCTCGCAAGCGGCGAGGTTGCTTCGACGCTCTCGATTGTCGGGCGTTATGACCCCAACCGTATCCAAGTGACCGCGACGCTGGCGGATTGGGGTGAACGCGAGCGCAGCCAGTCCGAGATCGTCGAGAGCGTGAGCGAGCCGCTCGATGCGCTCCCGGGCTCGCGTGCCTCGGCGCGGGGACGCGGCACGCTGAGTGGTGGTTGGGGGCGCGGCGGCGGGCTGGAAGTCGCCTTGCTCGGCAATGATTACGAAGGCATCTATCAATCCGCCAAGGCGCTTTCGGACGCAATCGCGACGCGCTCGGACATTCTATCGGACCCGGAAATCTCCTATCAGCCGACCCAGCCACAGCTTTCGATCGGGATCGATCGCGCGCGCGCAGCCGATCTCGGCGTCAGTTTCGAAGACCTCGCGCTGACCTTGCGCGCCATGGTGAACGGGACGGAGATCGTCGATCTCAATGTCGACGACCAGGCGATCCCGATTTTCCTCACGGCCACCTCTGTCTCGATCGACCGGCCAAGCGATCTGGGCAATCTGTTCGTGCGCAGCGATGAAGGCGCGCTGGTGCCGATCGCATCGCTCACGCAGTTTCGCGAGGAGGGCGTGGCTGCCGAGCTCGATCGCACCGAGCAACGCCGTGCGATCGAGGTGCAGATGGCAGTCGCACCGGGGGTGCCGCTCGCCGATGCGGTGACCGAGCTGGAGCTGCTGGCAGGCGAAGTGCTTGCCGATGATATTGACATGCTGCTGCGCGGCGAGGCGCAGCAGCTCGAGGAAAGCGGTAATGAATTGCTGCTGACCTATGGCTTTGCGCTGCTGATCGTGTTCCTCGTGCTCGTTGCACAATTCGAAAGTCTCGCGAGCCCCTTCGTGATCCTCTGCTCGATCCCGTTCGCGCTCGCAGCGGCGCTGTTTGCCCTGTTCCTCTCGGGAACCTCGCTCAACATCTATTCGCAGATCGGGCTTGTGATGCTGATCGGGCTGATGGCGAAGAATGGCATCCTGATGGTCGAATTTGCCGATCAGCGCCGCGAGGAAGGCGCTAATGTCCCCGAAGCGATCGTGGATGCCGCCGCGATCCGGCTGCGCCCGATCGCGATGACGCTTATCTCGACGATCCTGGGCGCGGTTCCGCTCGTGCTGGCCAGCGGGGCTGGCGCCGAAGCGCGCGAGGCAATCGGCTGGGTCGTGTTCGGCGGGCTTGGCATTGCGGCGATCTTCACGCTGTTTCTTGTGCCTGCGCTCTACGCGCTGATCGCGCCTTTCGGTAAGCCGCGCAGTGTCGATCTCGCCCGGCTCACACGCGAACTGGCCGATCATGAGGCGCGCGAGGAGAAGCTCGCGGGAGCACCCGCGTGACCCATGCAAGGCTCGTGCTTGTCGCGCCGCTCGCTCTGGTCGGCGCGCTTGGCGGCTGCGTCTCGCCGGCGATTCCCGAAACGCAGCCTGCAGCAGGCGTGCCACTGGCGCCCAATTACTTTGCGCAGTCTCGCCCGCCGAGCGGGATCGACGATGTCTGGTGGCGCGGATTTGAAAGCGAGGATCTTGACCAGCTCGTCGCCAAGGCGCTCGAGCGCAACCAGTCGCTCGAGGCAGCCCGGCAACGCCTGCTTGCCGCGCGGGCCTTCGTGGTGGCTGATGAATCCGACTTTTTCCCCGATGTCGATCTCCAGGCTGCGATCGATGGCAGCATCGACGATGGCGGTTCCTTCAGCGATGCAGCCGGGCTCTCGCTCGGCGGTATCTGGCAGATCGACATCAACGGGAGGCTTTCCGCCGAACTCGCTGCCGCGCTCGCCGAGGCCGACAGCGCGGCCTATTTCGTGGCCGATCAGCGGCGTGTGCTTGCAGCGGGGGTGGTCAGCCAGTATATCGAATTCAAGCGCACTTCGGCCCGGCTGATCTTGCTCGATCAATCCGCCGATCTCCAGCGCCAGACGCTCGAGATCGTGACCCTGCGGTTTGAAGCGGGGCTCTCGTCCAACCTCGATGTACGCCGCGCCGCAGCCGATCTCGCGCGCACGCTGGCGCAGCGCGGGCCGCTGCTGCTGGCGCGAACGCGCGCTGCCAATGCGCTCTCGGTGCTGGTCGGCGATCCGCCCGCGCCAACGCCCGAGCAAGGCGAGGATGTCAAAGTGCCACGCTATACGAGCGGGCCCGATACCGGGGTTCCGGCCGATCTCCTGCGCCGCCGCCCCGATCTGCTGATCGCCGAGGCGAATGTCGCGCGAGCAGCAGCGCAGGTTGGCATCGAACGCGCCGATCTTGCCCCGTCCTTTGCCTTGCAAGGCCTCCTATCCGTGGGTTCCGGTGGAATTGCGGACCTGTTCGAAAGCGCGCTTGTGACGCTGGGCGGCGTGCTCGATCTGCCCGTGATCGACGGAGGCCGAAGGCGCGCGGAAGTCACCGCGGCCGAGCGCAATCTCGACGGTGCGCTCGCCGATTATCGCCAGACGCTGCTGGGCTCGCTATCTGAAGTCGAAAGCGCGTTTGTCGCGATCGAGGCGGCACAGGATCGACTGGTCGAGCTCGATCGGGCTGTGACCGAAAGCGAGGCAGCCTTCGAGCAATCGAACGCGCTTTATCGCGAAGGCCTTGCGACCTTGTTCGACGTGCTCGATGTCCAGCGCCAGCTCATCTCCAGCCGCGAGGCCGTGATCGATGCACGATCCAGCCTGGCGCAGGCCTATGTCGACCTGTTTGCGGCGGTGGGCGCGCCGACGATCGCCTGACCTGGCCCGAACGCCCTAATCGCTCATCCCCGTCATCACGAAGCGCTGCACTCGGCGGCCCGAATTGACTTCGGTCGTATAGACATTGCCCGCGCTATCCACATCGACGCTGTGGAGCCAGATGAACTGCCCCGGATAGCGCCCGTTGCGTCCAAACCAGCCAACCATCTCGTGCGTCTCGCGCAACAGGATCCACACCCGCCCGTTCATCATGTCGGCGACATAGACATAAGTGCCATCGGGGCTGAAGGCGACATCGGAGGCCGTGCGCGTGCCGCCGGTCTCCGGCGCGATGACGATATCGCGGACGAACTCGATGCCATCGCCCGTCTCGCGGAAGAGCTGCACCCGGTTGTTGCGCCGGTCGCAGACATAGACCGTGTTTTCGGGCCCGCGCACCACGCAATGGACCATCGGCTCGAAATCGGGCGCGGTCGGATCCGGGCCACCCTCGGCAGTGCTCGTCGCCATCGACTGGTCGAAATCGCCCGCCCGCGTGCCCGAGCCCGGCTCGGTGCCATAGGCGCCCCACAGCTGGCTGAAGGCAAGATCGTTTGCGGAAAACTCGATCACGCGGGTGTTGGTGTAGCCATCGGCCACCAGCACGCTTGAGCCGTTGACGCTGATATCCGCCGGGCTGCCCAGATATTCGCGCGAGAGATTGCCCTCGGTCTTCTGGCGGCGCCCGATCTGGCGGATGAACTCGCCATCGGCAGTAAAGTTCAGGATTACATGGTCGCCCGCGCCATTGCCGCCGATCCACACGGTCTCATCGGCATCGACATAGAGGCCATGGACATTGGCAGGCCATTGCTCGTCGCCCTTCTCGATCGCGTCTCGCCCCTCGCCCTCCATCGTGCTCTCGCCCGGCGCAAGCTCTGGCCCGCCCCACATGCGCACAATGTTGCCCTGCTGGTCGAACTGGAGGACATGCGGCGCGGCAGAGCAGCACGCGCTCGTAATCGGCGGATCGGTGTCGCGGCCCGTCTCGGTCGGCCCGAGCGAATTGGGCCGGGTGAGGATCCAGACGGTATCGTCCTCACCGATCGAGAGCCCCGGGACCTGGCCAAGGATCAGATCATCTGGCAGGCGCGGCCAGCTCGTATCCACCGTGAAAAGCGGCATCGGCACGTCCTCGTCGATATGCTCCTGCACGACATCGACAAGCGTATCGGCGTGCGCAGCACCAGGCGCCATCATTGCTGCGGCCAGCACCGCCATTGCCCCAATCCGCATCCTCGTCGTCCTTTCGATGGTTGTCTTAGACGTTCAACCCCTCGATAACCTGCTGCAGGGCTTTCGCATAGCGTTCAACATCGGCAAGCATACCGGTGCTGACGCGCGAATACTGCTTCCACGGACCATAGGCACCGCGAATTGCAATCCCGCGCTCCTTCATTGCGGTGCGCACGGCATCGGCATCGGGCACTTTCACATAGACGAAATTGGTCTGGGAGGGGAGCGCGGTCAGCCCTGCGCGATCGACCGCATCCATGATCATCTCGCGCCCCTCGAGCACCATGGCGCGCGACTTTTCGAGGAAGGCGAAATCGTTGTAGCAGCCGATCGCCGCGGCAATCCCGCCCAGATTGCCGCCAAAGCTCATCATGTGGCTGTGAATGCGCCGGGCGTTTTCCTCGCTTGTGATCGCATAGCCTACCCTCAGGCCCGCCATACCGTAGATCTTCGAGAAAGTGCGGCACACGATGACATCGGCGCCGCTGCGCACCAGATCGATCATCGTGTTGTCATCGGGCGCATCGGTCAGCTCGTTATAGGCCTCATCAACCAGCAAAGTGGCGCGCGGCGTGACTCTGGCGGCAAAGGCGCGCAGATCGGCGGCGGGGATGAGCATGCCGGTGGGATTGTTGGGATTGCAGATCTGGACCAGCGAGACCGCATCGCTGAGCCCTGCCTCAAGGCCCGCAAGATCGACGCTCATGTCGCTTGCCAGCGGCACGCGGATCGCCTTTACCCCTTGCCGCTCGCCATACTGGACGGTCGTATCCCAGAACAGATCGGGACAAAGGATCGCGCCGCTCTGCTCACCATTGCGCCCCCAGGCGAGCGCGATAGCGCACAACAGTTCGGTCGAACCGCTGCCGACGACGACCTGCTCCACCGCAACGTCGTGCCGCTCGGCGATCATCGCGCGCAGCCGATCGAGCCCGCGATCGGTGTAGTAGCAACCCATGCGCGCGGTATCCGATATCGCCCTGATCGCAGAAGGAGCCGGGCCATAGGGATTCTCGTTGCGGCTGAGCTGCGCTGCGCCTGCGAGCGGCCCGAAATGCTCCGCAGCGCCCGATTTTGCCGAGGCGCCGATACTAGCGAGCGGGATCGAGCCCATCCCGGCAGACAGCGAGGCACCGGCGAGAAATTTCCTGCGATCGGTCAACATGAGGCAGCTTCCTTTCTTCAGTTCTTGGCGATCATCGTCACTCCAACCACCAGCAGATAAACCCCGAAGACCCGTCGCAGGACATCTGCTGGCAGATAGTGCGCAGTTGCGACGCCGAGCGGGGCGATGAGGACGGACATGAAGGTGATGACGAGGGCTGCTGGCAGATAGACATAACCGACCGATCCCCACGGCAGGCTTGCCTCGCCCGAGCCGATAATGAGAAAGCCGATTGTGCCGGGGATGGCGATGATCGCGCCCATTCCCGCCGCTGTCCCGATGGCGCGGTGTATCGGATTGCCGCAACTCGTCATCACGAGCGTGGTGACCGTGCCGCCGCCGATCCCGAGCAGCGCAGAAATGAGCCCGAGTCCCCCGGCGAGCCCTGCGCGCGGCAGGCCGGTGGGCATGGCGATGCGCTGCGCTTCGGCAAGCCGCGCACGCCGGGGAATAAGGAAATAGGCCGCAAAGATCAGCACACCGATGCCAAACAGGATCGCGAGTTCGCTCCCCGTGACCCTGTCGGCAATGAGCGAGCCAAGCACGGTCCCGCCAATCACAAACGGCGCCCAGCTCTTGAGGACCGAGAAATCAACCGCTTCGCGCGCGGCATGGCTCATCGTCGAGCGGATCGAGGTGAAGATGATCGTGGCCAGCGAGGTTCCCACCGCGACATGCGCCACATCAGCGGGCGCGGTGCCGAACAGCGGCATCAGGAAAACGAGCGCGGGCACGACCACGAAGCCGCCGCCGATCCCGAACAGACCGCCTGCAAACCCGGCGCCAGCGCCGGCCAGAAGCAGCGCCGCTATTGTCAGGAAAAGAGACTGAGGATCGCCCACGCGCAATACATGCCGCACAAATCCGCGATCACCAAGCCATTTGTTGCAGCGCAGCAACGCGCCTTTTGCGGGCCACGTTTGCGTATCGGGTCGCGGCAGCGGGACGGGTCCACAACGCATGGCGCCGGAAATCCACCTTCAAGATTGCGAATCGTTTGCAAGTGACGCGGCATGCGTTAGGAGACCGGGCAGCTTCAATCAGGGGAATGACATGAAATCGACGATCAAGACCTGGACCACGCTTGGCATCGCGAGCGCGCTGATTGGCGCGGGCCTGTCGGGCTGTGCGGGTGAAGGCGGCGAGGCCGGCGAAAGCGGTGAGGCCTCGCAGGAAGGCACGAGCGCACCCGGCGAAATGGGCGCAGGCGAAGGCGGCGAGGGTGAAGGCGGCGAGGGCGAAGGCGGCGAGGGCGAAGGCGGCGTCGCATTTGGCGAAGCGGCGACCAATCCGATCGTGTTCGGCTCCGCCCTGGCGATCGTCGAGGCACATGCTATCGCCGCGCGCGATGCCTATGGTGCAGGGCGCACCGAGGCCGCCGCCGAAATGTTCGCGCATCCCGTCTCCGAGGTTCTCGCCGACATGCAACCGGTATTCGACGAGCTCGGCGTTGCTGACATCAGCCCGGCAATGGGCGATGCTTCAAGCGCGGCGCTCAAGCCGGACAACGAGGCCGAAGTGAAGACGAGCTTCGACGCGATTATCGATGCGCTGCGCAAGGCGGCCGCAAAGGCGCCTGCGAGCACAGCCAGCGAGGGCGCCATCGCCGCCGGGATCGTGGCCGACCAGATCGACCGCGCCGTAACCCTGTATCGCGAGGCTGCGGGCAGCGATGCCTACGAACCCTATCTCGATGGCTATGGCTATTACAAAGCGGCACGCAGCGCGTTTGAGCGCGGCGGCGATGCGATCAAGGCGCAGGATGCAGCGCTGCACACGCGCATATCGGACACGCTTGCCCTGCTCGAGGCTGCCTATCCGGGAGCCGAGCGCCCAGCCAAGCTCTTGGCCAATCAGGGCGAATTGTCCGGCGCAGCATCGCAAGTCATGCTGGCCCTCTGAAGTCTCCGGCGGGCTGGCGGCTAATCAGCAGCGCAGCGCAATGCCCCTGGCGATCAGCGCGTTGACCCGCGCTGCAACCTCGCCGGGGGCGAGCCGCTCGCTCGCCGGGGCATCCTGAGCCCAGATCGCATATCTGAGGCCCACGAACACGTTCATACCCATGATCGCCCAGGCTTCGACCTCGCCCAGATCAGCGCGATACTGACCTTGCGCCACGCCGGCATCGAGCCGCGCCCCGATCCGGGCAGCCATCGTCTCGTAATGCGCACGATAGCTCTCGGGATCGACGAATTCCGCCTCGTCGATAATGCGGTAGATTTCCTTGTGTTCACTTGCGAATTCGAGGAATGCGCGCAGCGCGGCGCGCTCGATGTCGAGCGCCTGCATATCCTCGTCGATCGCCGCGCGCGCGGCAATGCGGACATTCTCGCTCATATCGGCAACGAGCGCGCGAAAGATCGCATCCTTGCTGTCGAAATAGGTGTAGAAGCTGCCCAGCGCGACGCCCGCGCGGCGCGTGATCGAGCTGACCGACGCATCGTGAAAGCCCTTCTCGCCGAATTCCTTGGCCGAGGCATCAAGCAACTTGCGCAAGGTGCGCCGACCGCGTTCGGTGCGCGGGACCTTGCCCGCGCTCGCTGCCGAATCCGATGGCACATCATCCGATGGCGCATCCCCGGACCCTGATCGGGCGCCGATCTGTGCGCGCGCCTTCCCTCGCCCTTCGCTCATACATGCTCCCTTCTTGCCATGGCCTAGGGTTCGTTTGGGTCATGCACAAGTCTGAACTTGAAAGTTGGTTCATCTTTCAATAAAAGCTGGGCCAAGCGCTGCAAAGGCTGCATCAAAAGGGAGAGAATGAGAATGAAGCACACCATCAGCCGTGCGATCCTGCTCGCAGGAAGCGCCGCGACCGCCGCTATGGCTGCGCCTGCCGCCGCTCAGGAGAGCGAGAGCAGCGTGGCCGATCAACCAGAGATCACCGAGGAGACAGGCGGCATCATCGTCACCGCGCGCCGCCGCGAGGAGCGCCTGATCGACGTGCCGCTCTCGGTCACGGCGCTGGCTGGTGAGGAGCTTGTTAAGCAGGGCATTCAGGATCTGACACAGATCGGCCAGCAGGTCCCCAACATCACGCTCGAAGTGAGCCGCGGCACGAACACCACGCTCACCGCCTTCATCCGCGGCGTCGGCCAGCAGGATCCGGTCGCCGGCTTCGAGGCGGGCGTGGGCCTCTATATCGACGATGTGTATCTCAACCGCCCGCAGGCCGCCGTGCTCGATATCTACAATGTCGAGCGGATCGAAGTGCTGCGCGGACCGCAGGGCACGCTCTATGGCCGCAACACGATTGGCGGCGCGATCAAGTATGTCACCGCCGAATTGCCCGACGAGACGAGCTTTTCCGCGCGCGGCGCGTATGGCTCGTTCGATCAGGCCGACCTGATCCTCACCGCCTCAACCCCGCTGACCGACAATCTCAAGATCGGCGCCTCGGGCGCGCGCCTTTCGCGTGGCGGTTTTGGAGAGAACATCATCACTGGCGTTGAAAACTACAACAAGGACGTGTGGGCCGCGCGCGGCACGATCGAGTTTGACAATGGCCCTGTCTTTGTCCGGCTCTCGGGCGATTATGTGAAGGACAATTCCGAAGCGCGCCAGGGCCACAGGCTGATCCCGGGCCAGCTGACCGGGGCTCCGGTGCTCAATGACGTGTTCGACACGCGCGCCGGGCTTGATGTGGTCGATCAGGAAGTCGAAGCCTATGGCGGCGCGCTCAATATCGCGATCGAACTGTCCGACACGTTGACCCTCAAATCGATCACGGGCTACCGCGAGGATTCGTCGACCACGCCGATCGATTTCGACAGCCTGCCAGCCGGCGATCTCGATGTCCCCGCGATCTATGATAACGATCAGTTCAGCCAGGAATTGCAGCTGCTCTATGAAGGCGACCGGCTCTCGGGCGTTTTCGGCTTTTACTACCTCAACGCCAACGCCTTCACCGCCTTTGACGTGCTGCTCGAAAACACCGGCGCAGCGATCAGCCTTCCCGGCCTCAACGCGCAGACCCTGGGCGATGTCAACACCGAGACCTATTCGTTCTTCGGCGATTTCACCTATGATCTGACCGATACGATCAGCATCTCGCTCGGTGGACGCTACACCAATGACCGTCGCGAAAGTCGCGTGCTGCGCACGACCTTTATCGGCGGTTTCTCGGATCTTTTCATTCCCAACAGCCCGGCTGTCGCGATCGCAACCACGTCGGATTTCGAAGGCGAGGCCACATTCGAGGATTTCAACCCGCGCGCCTCGATCAGCTGGCAGCCCGACACCAACAACACGCTTTATTTCACCTATTCGCAGGGCTTCAAGGGCGGCGGGTTCGACCCGCGCGGGCAGACTTCAGCCGCGCCTGATCTCGATGGCGATGGCGATGTCGATTTCGACGACCAGTTCGAATTCCTGCTGTTCGAACCCGAGACGGTCGACAGTTTCGAACTGGGCTACAAGGCCTCGCTGCTCGACAACCGGCTCAACATCGCGATCGCCGCGTTTCTCGGGCAATATGACAACGTCCAGATACCCGGCTCGGTGGGCGTGGACACCGATGGCGACGGGATCAACGACACCTTCACTGGCATCACATCGAACGCGGCGAGCGCGGATGTGAACGGCATCGAATTCGAAGGCAATGCGCTCGTCGGCAAGGACTTTGCAGGGCTAGGCAGCACATTCTCGATCAACTGGTCGCTGGGCGTGCTCGATGCGCAGTTCAACGAGTTCATCGATGCCTTCGGCAACGATGTCGCCGATCAGCGGGTGTTCCAGAACACGCCCGACATCACCGCGCATATGGGCTTCAATCTCGGCATCCCCGCCGGGGATGGCGTTGTCGATCTCATCGGCCTTGCCTCGCTGCGCGACGATGCGAGCCAGTTCGAGGCGCCCAATCCGTTTCTCGATCAGGATAGCTTTGTCCTCGTCGATGCGAGCATCGTCTACACGACCGATGACGGGCGCTTCTCCTTCGGCGGACACGTCAAAAACCTGTTCGATGTCGAATATATCGTCGCAGGCTACAATTTTGTCGCTGGCGGTGTGCCGCCGGGCACGCCGTTCGTCCCCACGCTCGGCCTCGAGGGAACTCTCACCGGGTTCTATGGGGATCCGCGGCGCTTCTTCGTGACTGGCTCGGTCAACTTCTGAGCTCTCCGGGCCGGCCGCGCCAAAGGGTCTGGCGCGCTGGCCAACCACCTGCAAAGGCCTCGTCGGTGATGGTGTCCGGCGGGGCCTTTGCTTTTTCGATGGGCCTGGGAGATCAGCCCTTGGTCGCGCCGCCCGGCGGCGGGTCGATCACTGATCCGGTCTTGGACCGGGGCGGGCGCGCGGGCTTCTTCTTGGCCACGCCCGAGACGTCCTTGGCATCCTGCGCCGTCTCCTCGGCCTCCCGCTCGTCGAGATATCTCTTCGCCAGATAGCCGCCTGCGCCCAGCATCACCATGGTGGACAGGCGCATGCGCGAGAGGACGAAGGGAAGCGCCGTGCCGATCACGGTACCGACCGCGCCGCCCGTGGCAGGCGAGGATTTGATCATCTTCGAGCCGATCGCGGCCCCGATCATCTGCTTAATCATAAGCTGTTTCTCCTTTACCGGATCAATCCGCAACAACACGCTCGCGTTCCCCGCAAGCGGGCGCGAAGGCACTTTTCATCAGACCGCCGCTCGGGCATAGGCGCAGCCCATGCACGATATCCGCCTGATCCGGGACGATCCTGCCGCATTCGACGCCGGCCTTGCGCGGCGCGGGGCGAAGCCCACCGCAAATGCGCTGCTCGCGATCGACGAGGAGCGCCGCGCGCTGACGACGAGGCTGCAGGAGATGCAGAGCCGCCGCAACGAGGCTTCCAAGGCGATCGGCGCGGCGATGGGCAAGGGCGACAAGGACACCGCCGAGGCGCTCAAGGCCGAGGTCGCGCAGATCAAGGCGGAAATGCCCGAGATCGAAGAGCGCGAACGCGAGCTGGGCGAGAAGCTGCGCCACGAGCTCGCGATCATCCCCAACCTGCCCGCCGAAGACGTGCCCGATGGCGCGGACGAGGAGGGCAATGTCGAGGTCGCAGTCTGGGGCGAGAAGCCGGTTTTCGATTTCGAGCCGAAGGAACACGCCGATATCGCGCCCGCGCTCGGCATGGATTTCGAGACCGGCGCGCTCCTCTCGGGCGCGCGCTTCACCTTTCTGCGCGGCGGGATGGCGCGGCTCCACCGCGCGCTTGGCCAGTTCATGCTCGATCACCAGGTCAGCGCCAACGGCTACACCGAATGTGCCCCGCCCGTGCTCGTTAAGGACGATGCGATGTACGGGACCGACAAGCTGCCCAAGTTCGCGGAGGATAGCTTCCGCACGACCGACAACCGCTGGCTCATCCCCACCGCCGAAGTCTCCCTCACAGCCAGCGTCATGGGCGAGATCCTCGACGACGCCGCCCTCCCGATCCGCCTCACCGCGCTCACCCCGTGCTTCCGCTCGGAAGCGGGCGCCGCCGGGCGGGACACGCGCGGCTTCATCCGCCAGCACCAGTTCGAGAAGTGCGAGCTTGTCAGCATCACCCGGCCCGAAGAGAGCGAGGCCGAGCACGAGCGCATGACCCGCGCCGCGCAAAGCGTGCTCGAGGCGCTGGGCCTGCCTTATCGCACCATGCTGCTGTGCACCGGCGACATGGGCTTCGGCGCGAAGAAGACCTACGACCTCGAAGTCTGGCTGCCCGGACAGGGCGCCTATCGCGAGATCAGCTCGTGCTCGAACACCGGCGATTTCCAGGCGCGCCGGATGAATGCGCGCTACCGGCCCGAAGGAGCCAAGAAGACCGAGTTCGTCCACACATTGAACGGCTCCGGGCTCGCCGTCGGGCGCACGCTTGTCGCCGTGATCGAGAACTATCAGCAGGCCGATGGCTCGGTCATCATTCCGCCCGCATTGGCCCCCTATATGGGCGGCATCGAGCGGCTCGAACCCTAGGAGACACGCATGAGCAACAGCCCCTGGCAGCACTCGCGTCAATCGGGCGTGTCCGATGATATCGACTTCTTCATCCGCGGCGAGGATCTGCAATTCGTCGAGATCGAGCTCGATCCGGGCGAGAGCGCGGTCGCCGAGGCGGGCGCGATGGTGTGGAAGGATGCAAGCGTGGGCATGACGACCGTGTTCGGCGATGGCAGCGCGGGCGATCAGGATGGCGGCTTCATGGGAAAGCTGCTGGGCGCGGGCAAGCGGCTGGTGACGGGCGAATCGCTGTTCACCACCGTCTTCACCCATCATGGACAGGGCAAGGCGCGTGTCGCCTTCGCAGCGCCCACGCCGGGCACGATCCTGCCGCTCAAGCTCGACGAGGTCGGCGGCACGCTGATCTGCCAGAAGGACAGCTTTCTTGCCGCTGCCAAGGGCGTGCAGGTCGGCATCGCGTTTCAGCGCAAGGTGATGACCGGGCTGTTCGGCGGCGAGGGCTTCATCATGCAGCGGCTCGATGGCGATGGCTGGGTGTTCGTCCAGATGGGCGGCACGCTGGTCAAGCGCGAACTGGCACCGGGCGAGGAACTGCATGTCGATACCGGCTGCGTTGCCGCCTTCACTTCCAGCGTCGAGATGGATGTCGAGCGGGTGGGCAGCGTCAAGTCGATGTTCTTCGGCGGCGAGGGCGTGTTCTTTGCGCGGCTGCGCGGGCCGGGCAAGGTGTGGATCCAGTCGCTCCCGTTCAGCCGGCTTGCCGCGCGCATGTTTGCCGCGATGGGGCCGATGGGCAGCGATCGCGGCGAAGGCAGCGCGCTCGGCTCGTTCGGCGATATCATCATGGGCAACGACTGAGGCACCATGCGCATCCTGCTCACCAATGATGACGGCATCCACGCGCCCGGCCTTGAAGTGCTCGAGGCGATCGCGCGCGAGTTTACCGACGATATCTGGATCTGCGCGCCCGACGAGGAGCAATCGGGCATGGGTCACGCGCTCACGCTGACGCGCCCCGTGCGGCTGCGCAAGCATGGCGAGCGGCGCTTCTCGGTGACGGGCACGCCGACCGACAGTGTCACGATGGGCCTGCGCAAGGTGATCGAGGCGGCGCCTGACGTGATCCTCTCGGGCGTCAATCGCGGGGCCAATCTGGGTGATGACATTACCTATTCGGGCACCGTCTCGGCTGCGATCGAAGGCGCGCTGGCGGGGATCCGTTCGATCGCGCTCAGCCAGGTCTATGCCCGCGCCAGCGCGAGCGATGCCGATACGTTTCGCGCCGCACGCAAATGGGGCAAGCGCGTGATCGAACCGCTGCTCGACACTCCGCTGCCCGAACGCACGCTCGTCAACGTCAACTTCCCCCCGCTCGCGCCCGAGAAGATCAACGGCATCCGCGTGGTCCGCCAGGGCTTTCATGACTATTCGCGCGGCACGGTGGTAGAAGGGCGCGATCCGCGCGGCTTCGCCTATTACTGGTTCGGGCTCGATCCGATCGAGCACACGCTCGACCACGGCACCGATCTCGAGGCGATCGACGAGGGCTATGTCTCGGTCACTCCGCTGCAGCTCGATCTCACGCATCATGCCTCGCTCGGCGCGCTCGCGGAACGGTATGGGGGGACCGCCAGCTGACGATGGCCGGGCCCGATAGCAAGCGATCCATCACACGTCAGCGCGGGCGACATCCGGTACAACGGCGCCCCAAGACGCTGCGCCGCTCGCTCCAGCTGCCGGTCTGGGCCGATGTCGCGATCCGGCTGGGCGCGGCGTTGATCCTGATCTTCATCGTTATCCTGATCCACTGGTGGGACCGCGAGGGGCTTGTCGACAGCGTCGATGGCGATGTCAGCTTCCTCGATGTCGTTTACTTCACCATGATCTCGATCACGACCACCGGCTTTGGCGATATCGCGCCCGTGACCGACAGCGCGCGGCTCAAGGAAGCGATCATCGTCACCCCGATCCGGTTCGCGGTGTTCTTCATCTTTGTCGGCACCGCCTACAACTTCATCATCAAGCGAAGCTGGGAGAATTGGCGCATGGCCCGCATCCAGGAGAAGCTCACCGATCATGTCGTCGTCCTGGGCTACGGCGTCTCGGGATCGCAGAGCGTCGAGGAGCTGATCGAGCGCGGCACCGATGCCGAGCAGATCGTCGTCGTCGATCCCAATGAGGAGCGGCTGCGCGAGGCCGAGAAGCTCGGCGTCAATGTCATGGCTGCCGATGCGACCCGCGACGAGACGCTCAAGGACGTGCGGATCGAAGCGGCGCACAACGTGCTCGTCTCGGCCGGACGCGACGACACCTCAATCCTCATCGTGCTCACCGTCCGCCACCTCGCGCCCAAGGTTCCGATCAGCGTCGTCGTGCGCGCCGATGACAACGAGCTGCTCGCGCGCCAGGCGGGGGCGAACAACGTCATCAACCCGGTGCGCTTCACCGGCCTGCTACTCGCCGGCAGCGCGCATGGCCCGCACATCGCCGACTATCTCGCCGATCTCGCTTCGGTCTCGGGCCGGGTCCAGCTGGTCGAGCGGGTCGTGACCGACGCGGAATGCGGCTGCTCGATCGCCGAACTGCGCTCGGGCGGGCGCGGCCTGCGGCTCTATCGCGGCGGACGGGCGATCGGCTTCTGGGAGGACGAATGCCAGAACCTCGAGCCCGGCGACGTGATCGTCGAGATCGTGCCTTCGGACAAGGGCCTCTCCAGCGGCGATGGCCACAATGGCCGGAGCCCGACCGGCGATTGAAGCCTCATACGAACAGGAGGAGCACTCCGCCCATCGCCGCCATCCCTACCACGAAGTGCCCGGCATCGATCGCGAACAGCACCCCGCTCTTCCTCTGATAGAGATAGTTGATCCCGATCGCAGGCGCCATGATGCCGAGCGCAAACCCGATCGCCATCATCATCACGACATGCGGCGCGGCCCCGGTGCGCGCGATGAGATGCCACAGCACCATCGCAATCAGCACCTCGAAGGCGAAGGTGAGGCCAAAGATCAGCGCCATATTGCCTGCCTGCACCGCCTCGTCCGAAAGCCCCGCCGCCTTCTGCCAGGCCTTGCCGAACAGCACGCCATACCAGATCGCGCCGACCACGAAGAAGGCGGCGCTTCCTGCGAGCACCGGCCACAATGCGAAATCGTTCATCGCTTTCCCCTCCCGTTCGCAGGTTCATGCGGAAGCACGAACCCGTGGCCCCATCGTAGCGCGAAGGCCGCCCGCAGGAAACTGGCGTTTCGCCTGATCCCGGTGTAAGGGCGCGGCGCTTATGAACACCACCACCCTCCCTGACCAGAAGCGCGTCGGAATGGTCTCGCTCGGCTGCCCCAAGGCGCTGGTCGATAGCGAGCGCATCCTCACCCGCCTGCGCGCCGATGGCTATGCGATGAGCCCCGACTATGCGGGCGCCGACGTTGTCCTCGTCAACACTTGCGGCTTTCTCGACAGCGCCAAGGAGGAGAGCCTTGCCGCCATCGGCGAAGCGATCGCCGAGAACGGGCGTGTGATCGTCACCGGCTGCATGGGCGAGGAAGCCGATGCGATCCGCGCAGCGCATCCGTCCGTCCTCGCGGTTACCGGAGCGCACCAGTACGAGCAGGTGGTCGAGGCGGTGCACACGCACGCCCCGCCCTCGCAGGGGCCGTTTGTCGACCTCATCCCGCAGCCTGACATCAAGCTCACCCCGCGGCACTACAGCTATCTCAAGATCTCCGAGGGCTGCAACCACTCCTGCGCCTTCTGCATCATCCCTCAGCTTCGGGGCAAGCTCGCCAGCCGCCGGATCGATGCGGTGCTGCGCGAGGCCGAGAAGCTCGTTGCAGCGGGCACGCGCGAGTTGCTCGTCATCAGTCAGGACACGTCGGCCTACGGCGTAGACACCCGCCACGAAGCCAAGCCGTGGAAGGGCCGCGAAGTGCGCGCGCACATGACCGATCTTGCCCGCGAACTGGGCCAGCTCGATATCGGCAACGGCGCGCCGCCATGGGTGCGGCTGCACTATGTCTATCCCTATCCGCATGTCGACCAGGTCATCCCGCTCATGGCCGAAGGGCTGCTTTCCCCGTATCTCGACATCCCGTTCCAGCATGCGAGCCCCAAGGTCCTCAAGGCGATGCGCCGCCCGGCCAATGAGGCCAAGGTGCTGGGCCGGCTGCGGAGCTGGCGCGAGACCTGCCCCGAGATCGCGGTGCGCTCGTCCTTCGTCGTCGGCTTTCCCGGCGAGACCGAGGATGACTTTGCATATCTCCTCGACTGGCTCGAGGAAGCCCGGCTCGACCGCGTCGGCGCCTTCCGGTTCGAGCCTGTCGCGGGCGCTGCCGCCAACGATCTGCCCGATCCCGTGCCTGACCCAGTCAAGGAGGAGCGGTATGCCCGGCTGATGGAGGTGACGGAGCGCATCTCCGCCGCCAAGCTCGCTGCCAAGGTCGGCAAGACCCTGCCCGTCATCATCGACGAGGTCGGCGAGCCGGACGGGGACGGTGATATCGGCGCGACGGGCCGCAGCCAGGCCGATGCCCCCGAGATCGATGGCGCGGTGTATCTGCGCAACGTGCCTGGCAGTCTCGCACCGGGCGCGATCGTCGAGGCGCGGATCGAAGATGCCGATGCCCACGACCTGTTCGGCGTGATCGCGAGCCAGTCCTGAAGCCTGCCGATTCGCTGCGCTCCTGCTCGGTTCGTCGCTGATACAGCACGGTTGATACAAGTGTTACAGTGTCCTGAGCCGAAAAACCGATCGATCACAAAAACCTCGTCTGATCGGTTCGCTCGATCAAACGCAAGGGCGGCCCGGCGGTTCATGGCGCGCGCATTGTCGCGCCTGCAACGCCTGTAGGAAAGGCGTTTGTCGCGCCTCGCTCGCTGCCCAGCGGCTTTTAATCGGCCTGTCACGGAACCGCCGCGCAGCTGTGCGTTAGCAATGCCATGACCACACATGTTTCGTCCCGCTTCGCCTTCGAGCTCGATCAGCCCACCTCGGTGCTCTTGCAATTCGAGGCTGCCGATCTGCCCGAACAGCGCCTGCTCGATCTCACCTGCCGGATCAGCCCGGATGACGATCTTGCCCGTGTGCCCGCGCAGGACATGATCGGGGAGCGCATCTGGCTCCACGCCGAAAGCCGCGTCGAAGTCGAATATGAGGCGCGCATCGAAATCGAGCGCACTCTCCACGAGCTCGAGACGCTGGGCGCGCTGCCGCCGCACCGGCTGCCGGGCGATGCGGTCAAGTTTCTACTCGATTCGCGCTATTGCCATGCGAGCGAATTCCTCGCCTTCAGCGGGAGCGAATTCGGCGATCTGGTCGGCGGCGCGCGCATCGCCGCGATCCGCGACTGGGTGAACAACCATCTCGATTACAGCCCCGGCACAAGCGGGCCTAGCACCACAGCGACCGACACCTTCCATCAGGGCGCCGGGATCTGCCGCGATTTCGCGCATCTGGTGGTGACACTGGCGCGTGCCTCGACGATCCCCGCGCGCTATGTCGCGTGCTATGCGCCCGGCGTCGAGCCGCCCGATTTTCATGCCATTGCCGAGGTGTTTCTGGCCGATCCGGCGCGTCCCGACGGAGGCACCTGGCAGCTGGTCGATGCGACCGGGATGGCCGATCTGCCCGCGACCGTGAAGATCGGCGTGGGGCGCGATGCCGCCGATGTGTCCTTCGCGACGACCTTTGCACCGATGCGCTTCGATTACAGCGAAGTGGGCGTCTCGGCGGAATGACGCGGCGGGTCCGGGCGATGCGGAACTGGCGAAGGGAAAAAGGGGCGGAATTAACCTTTGCCCCCCGCCCGTCTCGCGCAGGGACGCGGCGAGCGAAGAGGCTGGAAACCCGCGCGGTTTGAAGGCATATGTCGCGCCATGAACAGTCCGCTTCGCACGCTTCGCTTCGTCGCCACGCTCAGCCTTGCCACACTTGGCGGAGCGCCTTCGCTCGCCAACGATCAGCCCGGCGAGGCCGAAGCGCAGCGCGCCGCTCAGGCGGCGCAGCGCGTGGCCGATGAGGCGAACGGCGCGATCCGGGCGATCGATCCGACCACTGGTGGCCCTTCGCTGATCATCGATCCGAGCCTGCCCCAGCCCTATAATGTCGAGCGCGAAGCCGCCGCGGCGCTGCCCGCGCTTCCTGCCGCGCAGGCGATGGACATTTCGGCTCAGGCCGAGGCCCAGCGCGGCCCGGCGGCGCGGATGATTTCCAGCCCGATCGTGCAGGAGGCGCCCGCCGCCTCCGCCATCGCGCAATCCGCGCCAATGGCAAAGCCCGATCCCTTCCGGGTCAATTCGATCCTCGAGATCCCGCCCGGCCCGTTTCGCTATGGCGACTGGTATTGGGATGAAAGCGGCGCGCCCAATGCGGGCAAGCTGGTGATGACGGTTGATCTCGATGCGCGCGTCATCAGTGTCTTTCGCGATGGCCACGAGATCGGCACGGCGGTCGCGCTGCTCGGCACGCGAAAGCACCCCACCCCGCTCGGCAGCTTCCCGATCCTGACCAAGGAGAAGGACAATATCTCCGAGAAATACAACAATGCGCCGATGCCCTGGACGCTGCGGCTGACCTGGGACGGGATCGCGATCCACGGCTCGCCCGTGATCAACGGCTTTGCCAGCCATGGCTGCATCGGCGTGCCCGATCCCTTCGCTGAGAAGCTGTTTGCCGCCGCGCGCAAGGGCGACCGCGTGATCATCTCGCGCGGCAAGATGATCGATGTGGGCGACAAGATCGTCAGCTAGGTCCGCCTGCGCGCCTACGCGCCTGCACGCCGCCACTCGCTGCGCTAATGGACCTGCCGGGGCGGCTCGGGGGCAAAGCGCCAGACTCGCATCTCGATGCCGATCTTCTCGACCAGCTCGATGCCGGGCACCGCAAGCACCCCGCCAAGCGAAGCGTTTTCGCCGCGCCAGAGCCGGTCTGCCGCGCGCCCCGCTTCGGCCCGCGTGACCATGCCGCCCATTTCCGCGATGATCCGGCGCACTGTCTCGATCTGAATGATGCGCGGCACATTGGCATAATAAACAAAGCCTGCCGCCGCCTCGTCGCGCACTGCCATCTCCTCGAAATCGGCCTGCGCATACCATTCGATCGCGCGCCACGCCTCGGCAAGGTGCTGCGCGCTGGCCGCGAGCGCGCCTGCATCGAGCCAGTCGACCTGCGCCAGATGCTCGCGCACGCGCACCCGCTCGAACCGCATCTGCGCGTTTGAGGGATCGCGCGAGGGGACAAGGCCCGCATCGGCGACGATCCGCTCGAGTTCGGCCTTGCGAAAGGCGAGCAGCGGGCGGATGAGCGCGATGCCCTCGCCCGCCCTATCCGCCTCGAACACGCTTGCCTCGCGCACGCCTGCAAGCCCGGCAAGCCCGCTCCCGCGCGCCAGCCGCATCAGCAGCGTCTCGGCCTGATCGTCGGCGTGATGCGCTGTCGCGAGCGCGCCGAGCCCGTGCTCGCTCGCCCAGCGCGCCAGCGCCCGGTAGCGCGCCTCGCGGGCGCGGGCCTGGAGATTGCCGGGCCCCGGCCTGACGCTGAGCGCGGCGAACGGGACATCGAGCGCCGCGCAGGTCTGGCGCACCAGTTCGACCTCGTCCGCTGCTTCGGGCCGCAAGGAGTGATCGATGCTGGCAACCGCGATCTCGCCGGGCATGGCCTCGGCCGCAAGCACCAGGAGCGCGAGCGAATCCGGCCCCCCCGAAACCGCCAGGCCCAGCCCTTGCAGCTCGCCTGTGGGCCCTGCGCGGTCTTCCTCGGGCCACAGCCGCTCGATCTCGGCGGCAAACCGCTCGGCGAGCGCGGGATCGATCCTCAGGGGCGCGGCCGCCACGTCTTGCGAGCCTCCGCCCGATCACTCGCAGGTGATGCGGCGCCGGTTGTTCTCATACTGATCCATCAGCCGCCCGCTCGCGATCGCGGGATAGGTCTCGCCGAATTCGGCGAGCGCGATGCACGCCCGGCGATCATCGCCCAGCGTGATCATGCTTTCAGCAAGATAGAGCAGGCTGTCTGGCGCGCGCGTGGCGGTGCGATCCTCCTGATAATTGCGCAGGAACCAGCGCGCGGCATCCTCTGCCAGCCCTTCGTCGAGATAGGCCCGGCCCAGCAGATTGCGCCCGAAGGTCGCGCGCGGATGATCGGGATATTGCTCGACAAACGAAGCCAGCTGCTGGCGCGCTTCGGGATAGAACCCGGCATCCCACAGGCGGAAGCCATAGACATATTCATCCTCGCCCGCATCGCCGGTCTGCGGCTTCTCGATGGCCTGCACGGCGGCGATGCGCTCGGGACTTGGCGCGGCCTCGGCGGCGCTGGCGGCGGGGCCTTGTGCCGCGGCGCTGCGCGCGCCCATCGCGGCCAGGTTGGAATCGGTTGCTGCCTGCGCGTCTTCGGGCTCATCGATCCCGCTTGTCGGCGCGGTTGGCGTGAGCGAGGGCGTGATCGCCGGAGCAGGCAGCGAGCCTGCCCCCTCGAGCGCCGCGATCCGCTCCTCGAGCCCGGCGAGCGTGTTGCCCATCTCCTCGCTGCGCGCGGTGAGCCGCTGGAGCTGGAGTTCCATCGCATCGATCCGCGCGAGTATATCGGTCACGGCCGTGGTCGAAGGCCCGCTCTGGCGCTGGGGCGAGGCGGGGGTTCCGCCGGGCGCGATCTGCGGCTCGAAAAAGCGCCCGTCCCCGCCGGGAAAGACCTTGCGCTGCAGCGCCCGGATCTCGGCCTCGATCTTGCGCAGGCGCGCATCGGCCCCATCGCTCTGGGCAGCAGCGGGCGCAGGAATCAGCGCGGTGCCGAGCAGAGCGGCGGCGGCAAGCGCATGCGCGATGGCGGGGCGGAAGGCAAAAGGCATCATGGGTCAGGTTTTCCTCATGGCGAACAGGCATCGCGGTCCCTCAAGCCCGGTTGCCCGGCTGATGCGCGCGAGCACGGCGCATCGATCCGCGAGGATGAGAGCCATGGGCGCTGGCAAAATGAACCGCACGCAAACTTCGTGGCGATGATCGGGCGCGAAGTCGAGGCCGGATCGCCACGCAATCGTTGAGAAGTCTCAGTTCGGCGCGCCGGCGCGCCCGCGTGCCCGCGCGAGCAGCGCAGCGGCGGAAATCGGCTCATCGCCCATCGTGACAGGCTCGCTCGCAAGCTTGGGCACTTCGCGCCCGTCAATCGTGATCGCGAAGGCATCGGGCCGGCCGGTGTTGATGAGCGGCTCGCTCGCGCTCTTGGGCAGGCGGAAGGTGTCCCCGCTCTGCATCTGCGCTTCGAACAGGCGCTCGCCCTCGGCCTCGTAGAAGCGGACCCACACGCCATCCTCGAGCGCGGTGAAGACGACCTGGCCCTCTTCGTCCACGCGCTGAACGCCGCGCTGCGTGGTCTGACCCGCCTGCCCCGCTTCGCCCGCCTGCGCCATGCGCTGCTCGCCCGGCGCGCCCGGCGCGGTGGCGGCCTCGCCTGCGCCTTCGCCCTCGGCCAGCAGCGAACCCGGTCCTTCGCCCGCGCTGAAATAGGTGCTGGCAAAGGCAACCAGCCCAATCGCGAGCACCAGCGCTGCAAACCCGCCAAACCAGGCGAGCGCGGGCGAGGGCAGCTTGGCCGGATCGCCCGGCTCCATTTCGGCGCTGAGAGAACTGTAGCGCGGGCCCGTATCGCCCATCTCGGCGCGCACCTGATCGGCGATCGCCGCTTCGTCGAGCCCGATCGCGCGCGCATAGCTGCGAGCAAACCCGATCGCATAGGTGCGCGAGGGCAATGCTTCGAAATCGCCTTCCTCGATCACTTCGAGATGGCGGATCGGGATGCGCGTTTCCGCCGCGATATGATCGAGCGAAAGCCGCTTGGCCTCGCGCAGGCTGCGCAGCGCCGGACCGGCGCCATCCTCGATCGCAGGCAGCGGGGCGGCAGAAGCCGTCTCGTCAAGCTCGACCGCTTCGGGATTGGTGCTGTCGTTGTCCTCTTGCATGACCCTTGCTCGCGCTCTTGGCACTTCGTGTTGGGGCGTCTTTATCCAATCCGGAAGCGTTCGTGAAGTGAGGGATTTTCATGACTTTGACCAGAACCAACCGATCGAGCGCGCAATCGGCCCGGCGCGCACGCGCTCAGGGTCTGGCCGAGCCATCCGGCCGCAGCGCCAAGGGCCTCAATCGACCTCGACCCCGCGCTCATCCGCCCACTGCGCAAGCGCCGCGCGCAGGCTGATCGCAGGATCAGCGAGCCAGCCATCCATCGAGGCGCTGAGATCGGCGAGATCGATCCGGCGCACGAGTTCCTTGATCGGGCCGACGGCTGCGGGCGTGATCGAGAGGCGGCGAAAGCCGATGCCCAGCAGCGCGAGCGCCTCAAGCCGCCGCCCGCCCATCTCCCCGCACACGCCCAGATCCACCCCGGAACCGACGCAGCCTTTGACCACGCGGCGCAGGAACCGGATGATCGAGGGGCTGAGCCAGTCATATCGTTCGGCCAGCTTGGGATTGGCGCGATCGGCGGCAAACAGGAATTGCGTGAGATCATTGGTGCCCACGGACAGGAAGCTCAGCTTGGGAAGCAGCAGATCGAGCACTTCGGCGAGCGCGGGCACTTCGAGCATCGCGCCAAAATGGATTGCTTCGGGCAGCATCCGCTTCTTCGAGCGCAGAAAGGCGAGCTGTTCGTCGAACACCGCCTTGGCGGCATCGAATTCCCACGGTTCGGACACCATCGGGAACATCACGTAAAGCGATTTGCCCCCCGCGGCCTCGATCAGGCCGCGCGCCTGGACCTTCATCAGCCCTTCGCGCTCGAGCGCGAGGCGCAAGGCCCGCCAGCCCATCGCCGGGTTCTCGTCATTGCGCGCGCTGTCCGATCCCAGATAGGGCACGCTCTTGTCGCCCCCGATATCGACCGTGCGAAAGATCACCGGCTTCGAGCCGGCCGCCTCGAGCACGTCGCGATAGAGCCGGGTCTGGCGCTCGCGCTGGGGCAGCGTGGCCGAGACGAGAAACTGGAATTCGGTCCTGAACAGGCCCACGCCGTCCGCGCCGGTCATCGCCAGATTGCTCATGTCTTCGCGCAAGCCGGCATTCATCATCACCTGGATGCGCGTGCCATCGCGGGTGAACGGCTCGACATCGCGCAATTCGGCATAGGCGGCCTGGCGCTCGCGCGATTTGGCAAAGCGCGCCTCGAAGGCCTGCGCAACCTGCGCGCTGGGGCGGATCATTGCCTGCCCCTGGGTCGCATCGAGCAGCACCTCGTCGCCTTCGCGCACGGCCCCGCGCACGCCCTGCGCGCGCCCGAGCACGGGAACGCCCATGGCGCGCGCCACGATCACGACATGCGCTGTCAGCGAGCCTTCCTCGAGGATCACACCCTTGAGACGGCGCTTGTCGTATTCGAGCAATTCAGCCGGGCCCAGATTGCGAGCGATCAGGATCGTATCCTTGGGAAGCCCCGTTTGCGCCGCCGTGCCGAGCTGGCCCGAGACAATCCGCAGGAGGCGATTGGCGAGGTCTTCCAGATCGTGCATGCGATCGGCGAGCAGCGCATCGTCGATCTCGCGCATGCGCATGCGGGTGTGCTGCTGGACGCGCTCGATCGCGGCCTCGGCCGTGAGGCCTGAATCGATCGCCTCGTTGATGCGGCGCGACCAGCCCTCGTCATAGGCGAACATCTTGTAGGTCTCGAGCACCTCCTCGTGTTCGCCGCCCACGCCGAATTCGGCCTGGCCGGCGAGATTGTCGATCTGCTCGCGCATCTTGTCGAAGGCGCGATAGACCCGCTGGCGCTCGGCCTCGGTGTCCTCGGCCATGACCTGGGTGATCTGGACGCGCGGCTGGTGATACACCGCCTGGCCCACCGCCAGTCCCTTGACCAGCGTCAGCCCGCCAAGCGTCGCCTGCCCGGTCTGTTCGGGGCTGAGGCTGCGCGCCTCTTCCTCATCGATCAGCTCGGCATTGGCGATCAGCTCGGAGAGCACCATCGCGGTGGTCTGCAAGGCCTCGATCTCGACATCCTCATAGCGCCGCGGCTCGACATGCTGGACGCACAACACGCCCACCGCCCGCTCGCGATGGACGATCGGCACGCCCGCGAAGGAATGGAACTTCTCCTCGCCCGTTTCGGGGCGATAGAGGAAATCGGGATGGGCCTTGGCCTCGGCGAGGTTGAGCGTCTCGACATTGTCGGCGATCAGGCCGGTGAGCCCTTCGCCGATCGCCATCCGGGTGACATGGACCGCTTCGGCGTTGAGCCCGCGCGTGGCATAAAGCTCGAGCATGCCCTCGCGCAGGAGATAAATCGAACACACCTCGCTTGAAAGGCTGGTGCCGATGATCTCGACAACATGATCAAGCTTGGCCTGCGCGTGAAGGCGCGAGGCCATCACCTCGTGAAGCTGGGTCAGGATTTGCCGGGCGGATGCTGCAGCGCTCATCGAAGTGAATGCTTAGGCCGCGAAGCTGCGAAAAGCAAAAGCTGCGCGCGGGGGCCTGCGGGCGGCGGGCGAAGGGGCGCTGAAAGGGAGTTCGGGCAGGGTTTGGAGACCGGCTGACGTGCCGGGGCCATCCGCTCAGTGCCGCCGATCCACCGGCGCCGCGCGGGCAAGAGGGGCGCATCCGGACCGGCCCGGCCGCGGCGGCGTTGCTGGTTCGCGATGCCGGTCGGCGATGTCGGTCCGATGTGACAAAGCGCGCATCGATGAACACCGCGCGATCGGCTTGATCAGAGGTGACACGGCATGCGCGCTGCCGCAAACGGTGGCACGCAAGCGAGCGCGGCAACGCATCGCCAGCCGCAGCCGTCCATGCCGCGACCGCCTGTGCCGCAGCCGTCCAGCCCGAGAGGCACGCCGCTGGCAGGCCTCCAGGCGCGGGGCGGCAAGGTCAGATCTGGTATTCGGGGGAAGCCGGGCGGATCAATGCCGGCGCATCAACAGCGCGCGATCTCTTCCTTGAGCTGCAGCTTTCGTTTCTTGAGATACTGGATCGTCGCGGCATCGGGCGCGGGCCTGGTCATCTCGGCGCGCAGCTGCGCGTCTATTCCGGCGTGTTTGGTCTGGAGGGATTGGGCATGAGGCGTACTCGCGTGTTCTACGCAGGTGCTACCGTTTGAAGCCATCTTCGTCTTCTCCTTCTTGCTTCGGGGGGCTGCCCCCGGATGAGCGACTCGAACCGCGCGGGCCCGATCGCTAGCGTGATGAAACCACAACCACTCTGGCTTGCAAAGCACTACTAGTGCGTAAAGGGATTAGTCCTTATGTGGCTGCGGTGAGGCGAGCGTGCACGGGCCGAGCATCGGCTGTGTCCGGGCGCGCGCATGGATCGGGGAGTTGGATCGGCGATGAATGAGGCAGAGCTTCTCAAGCAGCTCGAACTGCTGCGCTCGGAGCATCGCGATCTCGATGCCGCCATCGCCGCGCTCACCGATGCCGGCTCGAGCGACCAGCTCCAGATCGCGCGGCTCAAGAAGCGCAAGCTGCGCCTCAAGGATCAGATCGCGCTGCTCGAGGATACGCTGCTTCCCGATATCATCGCCTGAACGCTCGGCGCGGGGTTTGAGACCCGAATCCAGCCCGATTCTGTCCCGATACGGCACAGAAAATCGATCCTCGCGGATAGTAACCATAGCCCTGTGGCAAGTGCTCCGCGAACGGGCTATGGCGACCGTCTGGCCCGGTCGCTCACGAGGATCATTCGACCCATGCGGACCATCAATCTCTCGCGCCCGATCATCGAGGCGCTCTACAGCGAGGCGCTGGTCCTGGCCGATGATGTGCGCGCCGCCTTTGCCGGCAGCGTCGGCGAACCCGCGCCCGGCCTCACCCAGCCGGGCGAAGCCATGGCGCGGCTGGCGCTTTCGAGCGAGGGCCTCAAGACGACGACCCGGATGATGCACGTGCTCGCCTGGCTGCTCAACCAGCGCGCCTTCTTCTCGGGCGAGCTGACCGAGAAGCAGGTCCGCCTGCATGGCGCGCTGCCCGAGGATCGCCCGGCCGATGCCGAACAGCTCGACAGGCTCGATCCCGCAACGCGCGCGCTGATCGAGGAGACCGAAGCCTTCCACCGCCGGATCGCGCGGCTCGATGCGGCCTGGCGCCAGAATTTCGAGATGATCTCCCCGGTCCGCGCGTTCCATGCGCGACTCGGGCGCGAAATGGGCGGCTTCTGAGGGCGGCCCTGCGCCGCGCTGCCTCAGGCCGCGCGCGCGATCAGGCGGCGGCGAGCGCGCGCCGCCAGCGCGCCAGCCGCTCCTCGCGCGTTGCCTGATCCATCGCCGGCTCGAACCGCTTGAGCTTGCCACGCATCGCATCGGCGGCTGCGGGCAGATCGGGATAAAGCCCGGCCCCCGTCGCCGCCAGCATTGCAGCGCCCAGCGCGGTCGTCTCGACGAAATCGGGCCGCTCCACGCTCACCGAGAGCATGTCAGCGAGATCCTGCGCCATCCAGGTGTTGGCCGCCATGCCGCCATCGATCCTGAGCGTCTCCCACCGCGTCCCGTCGGCGGCGAAGGCCTGCGCGAGATCATGGGTCTGGTGCGCCATCGCCTCGAGCGCGGCGCGCGCGAGCTGCGCCTTGCCGCTCGCAAAGCTGAGGCCGCTGATGACCCCGCGCGCCTCGGCTCGCCAGTGCGGTGCGCCCAGACCGGCGAGCGCAGGCACGATCGTCACCCCGCCGCTATCCGGGATCGAGCGCGCGAGCGCCTCGGTCTGCGCCGCAACTTCGACGATCCCGAGCGAATCGCGCAGCCACTGGACAAGGCTGCCTGCCACGAACACCGAGCCCTCGATCGCATAGGTGCGCTCGCCCCCGATCTGTGTGAGCACGGTGCCCAGCAGGCGGTTTTGCGAAGAGGGGATCGCGCTCCCCTGATTGGTGAGGACAAAGGCGCCGGTGCCATAGGTCGCCTTGGTCTCGCCGGGCGCCAGACACCCCTGCCCGATCGTGGCCGCCTGCTGATCGCCTGCGAGCCCCGTGATCGCGATCGCCCCGCCAAACACGCTGGGATCGGTCATTGCGAGCGCGCCGGCCATATCGATCACGCGCGGCAGGGCCTCCTGCGGCACGCCGAGCAGCGCGCACAGCTCGTCATCGAATTGCGGCGCACCCAGCGCGAGCAGCTGCGTGCGGCTGGCATTGCTCGCATCGCTGACATGGCGCGCCCGCTCCTTCGGGCCGCCCGTCAGCTTCCACACGAGCCAGCTCTCGACCGTGCCGAAGGCGAGCGTGCCCGTCTCCGCCGCCGCTTTCACCGCGGGCACGTTGTCGAGCATCCAGCGCATCTTGGTGCCCGAGAAATAGGGATCGAGCAGCAGGCCGGTGCGCGCCTGGATCACCGGCTCGTGGCCTTCTTCGCGTAAAGTCTGGCACAGCGGCTCGGTGCGCCGATCCTGCCACACGATCGCGCGCGTGAGCGGCTCGCCGGTCGCCTTGTCCCACGCGACCACCGTCTCGCGCTGATTGGTGATGCCGATCCCGGCGATCATCGCCGCTCCGCCCGCTTTGGGGATCACTTCGAGCGCGCATTCGAGGGTTTTGTCCCAGATCTCGCCCGCATCGTGCTCGACCCAGCCGTCTTGCGGATAATGCTGGGTCAGCTCCTGCTGCGCATGCGCGGCGAGCACGCCGTCGCTCGCGAACAGCATGGCCCGTGTCGAAGTGGTGCCTTCATCGAGGACGAGGACGTAGTCAGCCATCGGGTGCCTTTCCCTTTTTGCGTGTCCTAGCCGGGAGCCTTGCGCAAAGTCGAGATGGCAGACCGGCCCACCCCCAGCCCCTCCCGCCAGCGGGAGGGGAGCGAGACCTTTCGAACCGAAGTTGAACCTGGTCGCAGCGGGGCGGGCCTTCGGAAGGGGGTGCATGCAGCGCGGGGGCACTCTGAGCTCTTCAAAGCACCGCCGCCTTGCGATAACGCCGCTCAGGCGCCATGTGAAAAGCCATGCCAAGTCTCCCTCCCAAGCCCTGGCCAACAGGCACGGCGCAAACGCTCCATCCGCTGATCCGCCGGGTGCTCGCGCCCAACCCTTCGCCCTACACCTATACCGGCACACAGACCTATGTGATCGGCCCCGAAGACGGGCCCGACTGCGCGGTGATCGATCCGGGCCCGCTTTATGAGGCGCATGTCGATGCGATCATCGCGGCGGTGGGCGATGCGAAGATCAGCGCGATCATGTGCACCCACACCCACAACGATCATTCGCCCGCCGCCGCGCCGCTTGCGAAGCGCACCGGCGCGCCAATCGTGGGCTGCGCGCCGCTCGTCATCGAAAGCGATCATCCGCGCGCCGATGAGGCCTTCGACAAGACCTATGCGCCTGACCGCGTGCTCGAGGATGGCGAGGCGATGCAGGGCACCGGCTGGACGCTGCGCGCGGTCGCAACGCCAGGGCACACCTCGAACCATCTGTGCTTCGCCCTCGAAGAAGCGGGCGCGCTGTTCACCGGCGATCATGTCATGGGCTGGTCGACCAGCGTCGTGATCCCGCCCGATGGCGATATGGGCGATTACATGGCGAGCCTCGAAAAGCTGCTCGCGCGCGATGACACGGTCTATCATTCGGCGCATGGCGCAGCGATTGAGAAGCCCAAGCAGCTCGTGCGCGGGATGATCGGCCATCGCCGCCAGCGCGAAAACCAGATCCTGCGCCTGCTGGGCGAAGAGGCGCGGGCAGTCCCTGGCTTCATTCCGCATATGTACAAGGGCCTGGATGATCGGTTGATCCCCGCCGCGCGCCTGAGCGTCACGGCGCATCTGATCGATCTCGAAAGGCGCGGGCTCGTGGCCTGCGAGGAGGATGTGTGGCGGACGGTCTGAAGCCGGGCGAAGGCAAGCTTCCGCGCGGGCTGGTGCCCGATCCGCCGCCGCCCTCGAAACTGCCCGAAAGCGATCCGATCGCGCAGGAGAGCCCCGCGCTCGATCGCGGCGATCTGCGGCTGTGGGTGCTTGTCGCGCTCCTGGCGATCGCGGCCATGTTCCTTGGCTGGCGGGCCTATTTCTATGAGGAAGAGGGCGATCCGGTCGCCTCGGCCATGTTGTCCTTCGAAAAGCAGAACGCGCTCACCGTGTTTGCCAGCCGGTTCGAGGTTGTGGCGGAAAGCGAATATGAACAATCGATCGGCCCGGTCACGGTGCGCCGCGTGCGCCAGGCGGCGATCATTCCGGCGAGCGTCGATTACCGCCTCGATCTCTCCGCGATGGACCGCGAGGATTTCCGCTGGGAAGCGGCGAACAGCACGCTCGTCGTCACCCTCCCGCAGCTGCAGACCTCGCGCCCCAATCTCGATGAGGCCCAGGCGCGCATCTTTACAGAGGGCCTGCTCAACACCGCCGGATCGCAGCAATTGCTCTCCGAGACAAATTCGCAGATCGCCGAGGAAAAGGCGCAGGCCTTCGCCAAGAACCCCGAAATCCTCGCGCTCGCACGCTCCGCGGCGCGCGATGCCGTGCGCCAGAACCTTGCCGTGCCGCTCGGGGTCGCCGGCTTTGAGGGCGCGCGCATCGAGGTGCGCTTCGAAGACGAGCGATGACGCGCTGAGCGGCCTGCCCCACCTGGAGCAGCGCGGCAGCCGAGGGCTTAAAATCGCTCGAAATCGCGCGTCTGGGTCCCTATGTGCAGCCCAACTGAACACGCCCATCCATCGGGGGATCACGCATGAGTATCCAGACCAAGGTTCCCGCAGGCGAAGACCTGCTCGCCGAGATCGAACGTTTGCGCAAAGAGCGCAACGCAATCATCCTCGCGCATTATTACCAGACGCCCGACATCCAGGACATTGCCGATTTCGTGGGCGACAGCCTCGAATTGTCGCGCAAGGCGGCCGAGACCGATGCCGATGTGATCGCCTTTTGCGGGGTCAAGTTCATGGCCGATACCGCCAAGATTCTCTCGCCCGAGAAGATCGTGGTGCTGCCCGACATGGATGCAGGCTGCAGCCTCGAGGATTCCTGCCCGCCCGAAAAGTTCAGGGCCTTTCGCGAGGCGCATCCCGATCACATCGCGCTAACCTACATCAACTGCTCGACCGAGGTGAAGGCGCTGTCCGATATCATCGTCACCTCCTCGAGCGCCGAGACGATCCTCGAACAGATCCCGAAGGATCAGAAGATCATCTTCGGCCCCGATCGCCACCTTGGCGGCTGGCTCAGCCGCAATTTCAACCGCGAGATGCTGCTGTGGCCGGGCGTGTGCATCGTGCATGAGGCCTTCTCCGAGACCGAGCTCCTCAAATTGAAGGAACAGCATCCCGGCGCGCCCGTTGCCGCGCATCCGGAATGTCCGCCCGCGATCATCGAACATGCCGATCATGTCGGCTCGACCAGCTCGATCCTCAAATTCGCGAAGGATTTCGAGGGCGACACGCTGATCGTCGCGACCGAGCCGCACATCATGCACCAGATGGAAAAGGCGCTGCCCGAAAAGACCTTCATCGGCGCGCCGGGCGCAGACGGCAACTGCAATTGCAACATCTGCCCCTACATGGCCTTGAACACTCTGGAAAAGCTCTATGTCGCGCTGCGCGATCTGGAGCCGCGCATCGAGATCGAGGAAGGCCTGCGTTTGAAGGCCAAGGCGAGTCTTGACCGGATGCTGGAAATGGCGAGCGGGACGGTCGGCATGGGCGATCTGGGCAAGGTGCCGTTCAAGGCGGACTGATCGCGGTGCGGCGCCGCACCGCGCCGCGCGGCAGACTGCGCAACGATCCATGCCGCCGCGCGTTGACTGATCGATGAAAGCCGAAATCAGCTTCCTGTGGGCGCGCCTCAATGCCAATTACTGGTTCTACCCCGCGCTCTTGTCGCTCATCGCCGCAGCGCTTGCGCTGGCGCTGGTCGCGGTCGATCGGTCGGGCTGGGCGCAATGGCTCAACGATGTCGAATGGCTCGTGCCCGCGCGACCGGGCGGCGCGTCCGACATTCTCGTCCTGATCTCGGGCAGCATGATCGGGGTCGCCTCGACGGTCTTTTCGATCACGCTCGTGGCGGTAACCTATGCGAGCGGCACCTATGGGCCGCGCCTGCTCACCAATTTTCTCGAGGACAAGGGCAACCAGATCAGCCTGGCGACTTTCATCGGCACCTTCGTCTATTCGCTGATCGTGCTGCGCAGCGTCCGCGCCGAGAATGAGACCCCCAGCACCGGTGCGGGCGCTTTTGCCACAAGCCTGCCCGGCTTTACCCCGCAGCTTTCCCTGCTGGTCGCCTATGTCCTCGTGACAGGCTGCGTTGTCGTGCTGGTCTACTTCCTCCATCACGTGCCCAGTTCGATCCGGATCAACATGGTTTTGCAGCGCATCGGACACCGGCTGATGAGCCAGATCCGCCAGACCTATCCGGTCGAGGACGAACTGGGCGAGGCGCGCGAGCCGGAGGGCGGCGAGCCGCTCATGGCGTGCGCGGCAGGCTATGTCCAGCTGATCGATTTTGCCGATCTCGAGCGCAAGGCGCGCTCGTGCGGCGCGGTTTTCTCGCTGCGGGTGCGCACGGGCGATTTCGTCCACCGCGATCTGCCGCTGATGGATGTCAAGGGTTGCGCGCTCCAGGCGATCGAGGGCGATCTGCACGAGGATTTCACGCTCGGCCCGGTGCGCACGCCCGAGCAGGATCCGCAATTCTTGATCGATGAGCTGGTCGAGATCGGCCTGCGCGCGCTTTCGCCGGGGATCAACGATCCGTTCACCGCGATTACCGCGCTGCACTGGCTGGGCGCGGCGATAGCCGAGCTCGGGCGGCGCGATCTGCGCAAGGATGTGTGCAGCGAGGATTCGCGCGATTGCCCGGTGATCCCGTGCCCGGATGATTTTCACCATTATGTCGAACGCAGCTTCGCCTCGATCCGCAGCGCGGTCGCACAGAGCCCGAATGCGGCCCGCGTGATGATCGATGTGCTCGGAAATGCCTGCGCGCCGCTCACACATCGCCCGCGCATCGAGCTTCTGCGCGATCAGGCCCGCGCGCTGATCCAGCAGGCGCGCCTCGCGCTCGCCGGGCCCGATCTCAAGCTCGTCGAAGACCGCTACCGCGATTTCGAGACCGCGACCTCGGCCTGATCGCGCCTGGCTGCCATTCCCGGCCCTGCCCGGCGCTGGCTCGCGCGCGCCGCCACCAGCGCCGAGCCCAGCAGCACCATGCCGGCAATATCGAGCGCGCTCAGCACCTCGCCGAACACGAAATAGCCGATCACCGCTGCAATCGCAGGCTGGGTGAGCAGCGCGAGCCCGATGATGAGCGGCGGGAAATGGCCGAGCGAATACACCAGCAGGCCCTGCCCGATCAGCTGGCTCGAGACGAACAGGATCACCACCGGTGTCCAGTCGCTCGGCCAGATCGGTTCGCCCAGCACGAGCGCAAGCGCAAGCAGGACCGGACAGGCAAAGATGCTCACCCAGACCAGCAGGCTCCAGGAGCCAAACCGCCGCCGCTCGCCCTGCAGGGTGAGCAGATAGACCGCATAGAGCAGGCCGGCGGCAAGGCAGAACAGATCGCCCAGAAAGGTCTGCGCGGAAATCTCGAGACTGCGCCCGAGCAGGATCGTAGCTCCGCCTAGTGCGCTCGCGATGGCGAGCCATTCGAGCCCGCGCGGCAGCTTTCGCGCGGCGACAAAGGCCCAGAACATAAGGATGATCGATCCGGCATTGCCCAGCAGGGTCGCATTGCCCAGCCGCGTCATCCCGATCCCGATATGCCAGCTGGCAAGATCGCCCGCAAAGGCAAACGCGCCGATCGCCACGAGCGCGAGGCTGCGCATAGGGATGCCGGTGAGCTGCTGGCCCGCGAGCCGCGCGAACACGATAAGCACCGGCAGCGCCAGGAACAGCCGCCAGAACGCCGCAGAAACAGGGCCGGTATCGGCAAGGCGCACCAGCCATGGCCCCAGCGCAAGCGCGACATTGCCGCCCAGGAGCGCCGCGAGCAGCAAAGCTGCCTTGTGGTCGAACAGCTTTTCCTTGGGCGGGCCTGCCATCTCCATCCTTGCGCCCTAGCCCGATCGCCGCCAAGTGAATAGCCAATTGCAACCGATCGTTCAAAACCGATTCAGGGGAATTCACGCATGTCTCAAGCCAGCAACCACCCGGCCCTGTTCGAGCCGCTCAGCTTCGGCGCGCTCACGGCGCGCAACCGCATCTTCATGGCTCCGCTCACGCGCGGCCGCGCTGCCGATCCCATGTTCACCCCCAATGCGATGATGGGAACCTATTATCGCCAACGCGCGGGCGCCGGGCTGATTCTTACCGAGGCGACCGGGATCAGTGCCGAAGGGCTCGGCTGGCCCTCGGCGCCGGGCATCTGGTCCGATGAACAGACCGAGGCCTGGAAACCGATCGTCGAGGGTGTCCACAAGGAAGGCGGGCTCATCGCGCTCCAGCTGTGGCATATGGGGCGGATCGTCGCGCCCTATTTCCTGGGCGGCGAACGGCCTTTCTCGGCCAGCGAGACGAAGGCACCGGGCGAAGCGCACACGCCCGAGGGCCGGCAGGAATATGCCATCGCGCGCGCGATGACGCATGACGATATCAAGCGCACGATCGAGGATTATCGCCGCGCGGCGGAAAATGCGAAGAAGGCCGGCTTCGATGCGGTCCAGCTGCACGGGGCGAATGGCTATCTGGTCGACCAGTTCCTGCGCGATGGCACCAATCTGCGCGAGGACGACTATGGCGGCAGCGCCGAGAACCGCACCCGCTTCATGCGCGAAGTGCTCGAGGTGATCGTCGATGTGTGGGGCGCGGACCGGGTCGGCATCCGCCTCTCGCCCAATGGCGATTCGCAAGGCACCGACGATAGCGATCCGCCCACGACCTTCGGCGCAGCCACAAAGGTGATCGAGGATCTGGGCCTTGCCTTTCTCGAACTGCGCCAGCCCGGCCCAGAGGGCACTTTCGGTCGCACCGATGTGCCCAAGCAGGATGCGCTGATCCGCTCGCTCTATTCGGGCGCGCTGATCCTCAATTCGGATTATACACCCGCCGAGGCCGAGGCCGATGTCACATGCGGGCGAGCTGATGCGATCAGCTTTGGCCGGCCCTATATCTCGAACCCTGATCTCGAAAAGCGGATCGCGGCGGGCGCGCCGATCAATCCCAACAAGGATGTGCCCAAGAGCTGGTATTTCCCGATTCCCGAAGGATATGTCGATTATCCCACGATGGAGGAAGAGCAAGCGGCGGCGGCCACCGCCTGAGCGCCGGGCAGCGGCCTCAGCCCGGTCGCGAATCCGGTACGGGCGGCGCGGGAGGAGCCGCTTGGCCTCCATCTCCAACGGGCGCAGGCGGCGCGGTTTCTAGGGCCTCGCCTTGCGCCGCATCGCCTGGCTCGCCCGATGGACCCGGCGATGCGCCGTCTGGCTGCATGGTTGGCTCGGCGGGCGGCGAGGTCGAGGTGAGCTGGCCGAGCGGGATCATCTCATCGCTGATCGTACCGCCGAGCACTTCGCCCGCCGCCTTGCCGCCGGTCGCGCTGTCTTCCTGCTCAGCGGGAGCCTCGTCGCAGGCGGCAAGGAACAGGAGCGGGGCCGCAAGAAGCGGCGGGAGAGCGGATTTCATGATCGACATGCCTTGCGTTTCGACTTGAGCCGAGCGGCCTCGAGCGCGCCAAGAAAATCGGGTGCGCGCGCGATCAGCGCCGCGTCCCATTGCGCATTCGTCACGCACTTGCCAAGCCGCGCCAAGCTGGTCACGCCGAATTCCTCGATCCCGCACGGCACGATCCCGCCGAAATGCGACAGGTCTGGATCAAGATTGACCGAAAAGCCATGCAGCGTGACCCAGCGGCGCACGCGCACGCCGATCGCGCCGATCTTGGCCTCGCGCCCGTCGAGATCGCGTGTCCAGATGCCCACGCGCCCCTCGGCCCGGCACGCCTGCACGCCGAAATCGGCGAGCGTATCGATCACCCAGCCCTCGATCGCATGGACGAAGCATCGCACATCCTTGCCGCGCTCGGCGAGGTCGAGCATCAGATAGCCGACCCGCTGGCCCGGCCCATGATAGGTGTAGCGCCCGCCGCGCCCCGCCTCGATCACCTCGAAGCGCGGATCGGTCAGCTCGGCGGGGTCCGCGCTCGTGCCCGCAGTGTAAACCGGCGGGTGTTCGAGCAGCCAGATCTGTTCGCCCGCTTCGTCCTCGCGGATCAGCGCCGCGCGCCGTTCCATGTCGCAAAGGGCCTCGCGATAGGGGACGGGCGTGCGCGAGCAACGCCAGTCAATCCCCCGCGCAAGGCGCCCGCCTTGGACGGGCTGGATCGATGCTTCGCTTGCCATGTCCTTCCCGTGGGGGCATTGGCGGGTGAGATCAAGAGCCCAGAGCGATTGCGAGGCGCGATTTTGTCACAGGATTCAAGCGAAGCAGGCTCTCCGGCACGCCGGGTCGATCTCAATGCGATTTGGGCCCGCAGCGTCGTCCTGATGCGTGACAATATCCAGCTGCTCGCCGTGCTTGGCGGCGTCTTCATCCTGCTGCCCTCGGCGGCTGTCTATCTCGTCCTCCCGCCAAGCGCCGAGTTGCAGGGCCCGCTCGAAGTGATGACCGATCCGGCATCGAGCGAAGCGGCGATCCTCGCAGCCTCCGAGGCGGTGAGCGAGATAATGCAGCCTTTCATCGGCTGGATCCTCCTGCTGAGCGCGCTGCAGCATGTCGGGTATGGCGCGCTGATGGCGCTGCTCGGCCCGGCCCGGCCCACCGTCGGCCAAGCGATCGGGCGCGGATTGAAGGCGATCATTCCGCTCGGCCTTGCAATGTTCGCCTTCGCGGCCGGCTGGCTCCTTGTGCTGTTCGTGCTCGGGCTTGCGCTCAGTCCGCTGGGCGAGGCTGCCAGTGCCCTTGTGGGGACGATCGGGGGCTTCCTGATCGGCCTGTTCCTTGCCGCGCGCCTCTCGCTCACGCTCCCGGTGATGACGATCGAGGAGACCTACAACCCTCTCGCCGCGCTCGCACGGTCCTGGAAGCTGACGGCTGCGAGCCGGCGCCGGGTGTTTGCCTTCTGGCTGCTGATCTTCCTCGCCTACAGCGTCATCTTCATTCTCGTCTCGGGGCTTGGCGGCCTGCTTGCAGCGCTCGCGCCGAGCGCGCAATCGGGCGGCCTGATCCTGGGTCTGATCACCGGGTGTTTCGGCCTTGCGAGCGGGATCGTGATCTGCGCCTGCGCTGCTGCCATGCTCGCCCAGCTCGGCGGGACGTCCGCGCGATCGGACCGCGATGATCCCGGAGCGCGCAAAGGCGATTGAACGCCGGGCCGCGCTGGCCTAGCGGCTTGGAGCATGACCGCCAGCGCAAACACCGCGAACATCCCATCCCCCGAGCCGGGCATGCCCAAACCGGGCAAGCCGATCTCGACCGGGCGCATGGCGCTGTTGTTCACTGTCATGCTAGTGACGGCGGCGGGCAATACCGCGATGCAATCGGTGATGCCCTCGATCGGCACAGCGCTTGAGCTCGAGGATTTCTGGATCAGCCTTGCCTATAGCTGGTCGGCGCTGCTGTGGGTGGTGTGCGCGCCGATCTGGGCGCGGCGGTCCGATCGGCGCGGGCGCAAGGCGATGATGGCGCTGGGGCTGGCCGGCTTCATCGTTTCGATGGCGCTGTGCGGCCTTGCCTTGTGGGCGGGACTTTCCGGCGCGCTGGGCGCGGTGCCCGCGCTCATCGCCTTTGCCGCAGCGCGCAGCCTTTATGGCGGGTTCGGCAGCGCCGCGCCGCCCGCCGTGCAGGCCTATGTCGCTTCGCGCACGGCTCCGTCCGAGCGCACCCAGGCGCTCAGCCTGGTGGCTTCGAGCTTTGGCCTTGGCACGGTGTTCGGGCCAGTCCTCGCCCCACTGATGGTCTTGCCGTTCTTCGGCATCGGCTTGACCGGACCGTTCATCTGCTACGCGCTGCTCGGCCTTGCTGCGCTCATCGTCCTGCGCCTGCGTCTGCCCAATGACGAGCCGCGCTTTGCCGCGCGGGGGCGGGCTTATGGTGCGCCTTATGGCGGGGGCTCGCATCATGAGGAGGCAGCGGGCGATGCCGATACCGCCCTGCCCGAGGACGACAGCGATCCCGAAGCGCGCCTGCGCTGGAGCGATCCACGCGTGCGCCCGTGGGTCATCGCAATGCTGATCGGAGGGCACGCGCAGGCGATGCTGCTGGGGATTGTCGGCTTTCTCACGCTTGATCGGCTGGGGCTGCGCGATGCGCCGGCGCAAGGCGCCTCGATGGTCAGCCTGGTGCTAGTGTTCGGCGCGATCGCCACGCTGCTGGCGCAATGGGGCCTCATCCCGCGCTTCAACATCGGGCCGCGCGCGGGGACCTTGTGGGGGATGCTTCTGGCGGGCTTTGGCAGTCTGATCTTTGGCGCTTCGAACGATCTGTTCACCCTCGCGCTGGGCTATGCGATTGCCTCGCTGGGCTTCGGCCTGTTTCGCCCGGGCACAACGGCGGGCACCTCGCTCGCGGTCAGCCGCTCTGAACAGGGCCAAGCCTCAGGGATCGTCGCCAGCGTTGCGGGCGCCAGCTTCATCTATGCCCCGCCGCTCGGCGTGTGGCTCTACAATCAGGACGATTGGCTGGGCGTGGGCCTCGTGGTCGGGCTGTGTTTGGCGGTCACGGCGGTGGGCTGGCGCGCGCTGCAACCCGATAGCGCGCTCACCCGCGATGCCTAGAGCAGCGCCAGCACAACATCCTGTGGGCGGCACAGGGCCACGCCCTTCTCGGTCTCGACCAGCGGGCGATTGATCAGGATCGGATCGGCGACCATCGCATCGAGCACCGTTTGGTCATCGGCATCGGGCAAGCCGCGTTCCTGCGCATCCGTCCCGCGCAGACGCAGCCCCTCCTGCGGGGTCATCCCGGCATCGGCAAACAGCTGGGCGAGCTTTTCACGGGTCGGCGGCTCCTTCAGATATTCGATCACGGTGAGATCGACGCGGCTGAGATTTTCAAGGATGGCGAGCGTCTTTCGCGAAGTGCCGCATTTGGGATTGTGCCAGATCGTCGCTTGCATGTGCCCTGCCCGAAGAATGTTGCTGATCGATCCATCATAAGCGTGCCGCAGCATATTTGCCACAGACGGGTGCGAAATGCGAAGGCCTCGGATCAAACCTTGTGCATGCGAATAAGTTGCAATAGCCAAAGCGCGATTGCCGGGCGGCGTGTCAGCCCGTCCGGCCCCTCCGGACAAAGGGATCCTTCATGAATAACGCCGCAGTGCGCACCATCTTTCTTGCCAGCTGCGCATTGATCGCCTTCGAGGCTCCCGCTTTCGCCGAGGATGAGGCCGCCAGCGACGAAGCCTCCGAAGAGCCGCGGATCACGGTCACCGGCGATGTGCTCTATGCCAATCAGGTGAACGCTCTCAAGACACCGACCCAGATCATCGACGTGCCCCAGAGCCTCACGATCACGACGCAGGACGATATCGAGCGGCGCGGCTTCACCAGCATCGGCCAGATCATCGAATACACGCCGGGTGTGAACACCTCGCAGGGCGAAGGCCACCGCGATGCCGTCGTCTTTCGCGGGGTGCGCTCGACAGCGGATTTCTTCATCGATGGCGTGCGCGATGACGTGCAATATTATCGCGGGCTCTACAATCTCGAGCAGGTCGAGATCCTGCGCGGGCCCAATGCGCTGCTGTTCGGGCGCGGCGGCACCGGCGGCGTCATCAACCGCGTGACCAAGAAGGGCATGATCGGCGAAACCTTCGGCGGCGGTCAGATCGCGCTCGACACGCTGGGCGAGTTCAGCCTTCAGGCCGATCTCAATCTCGCCGCCGGCGAGCGCGCGGCGCTGCGGCTCAACGCCGCCTATGAAAGCCTCGACAATCACCGCGATTTCTATGATGGCGAGCGGATCGGGATCAACCCCACCGCGCGCATCGAGCTGGGCGAAGCGACGGTCCTCGATCTTGCCTATGAATATGCCGATCACGAGCGCTTTGTTGATCGCGGCATTCCAACAGGGCTCGACGGGCGCCCGGTCGAAGCCTTGCAGAACATCACCTTCGGCGATCCGGAAAACAATTTCACCCAGCTCGAGGCGCATCTCCTGCGGGCCAATCTCGCGCATGAATTCGCCGACAACATCAAGGGCAGTCTCGCGGCCTTCTATGGCGATTATGACAAGCTCTATTCAAACTTCTTCACCACCGCCTTTGATCCGGCCACCAATATCGCCGAGCTCGATGGTTATGTTGACGAGACGGTGCGCCAGAACCTAGTCCTCTCGGGCAATGTCGTCGCCGGCTTCGAGACCGGCGCGATTGGGCACACGCTGCTGATCGGCGGCGAATACATCAACACCTCGTCCGACCAGAACCGGTTCAATTCCTTCTTCGATACAAGCCAGGACGATGTCGAACGCTTCGTCGCGAACCGCCCGCTGGCACTCAGCGGCAATGTCGGGATCAATGCGGCGGGCGAACGGACCATCAACCGGTTCAGCGATCTCAACGACGACACGCGCGTCACAATCAATGTCTTCTCGGCCTATATTCAGGACGAGATCAGGCTGGCCGACTGGCTTAACCTGGTCATTGGCGGGCGGTTCGACAGTTTCGATATCGAGGTGTTCGATGTTCCAGCAGAAGAGGAGCGCAGCCGGATCGACGAGGAGTTCACCCCGCGCGCAGGGCTCATTCTCAAGCCACGCGCCAATATCTCGATCTATGCGAGCTATTCGGAAAGCTTCCTGCCGCGCTCGGGCGAGCAGTTCAGCGATCTGGGCGGCGGCGCCGATGCGCTTGCGCCCGACAGCTTCACCAATCTTGAGGCGGGGATCAAATGGGATTTTGTGCCCGGTCTCAGCCTGACCGCCGCCGCGTTCGATATCGAGCAGAGCTCGCCCCAGCCCGGCGACGATGACCCCGCCACGCTTGATGTGATCACATCGAACATCAGCGGGTTCGAGGCGCAGTTTCAGGGCTTTGTCCTGCCCGGCTGGTTCGTTTCGGCGGGATACAGCTATCTCGATGGCGCGCAGGTCGATGCGTTCGGCAATGAGGGCCTGCGCCCGCGCGAATTGCCCGAACACATGGTCTCGATCTGGAACGAGGTCGAGGTCGTGCCCTCGGTGGGGGTGGGCGTGGGGCTCACGCACCAGTCCGAAAGCTTCATCACCAACGGCCTTGTCACCAATGCCGCCGGCGATCGGGTGCGCCCCGTCCTGCCCGCCTATACGCGGTTTGATGCCGCCGCGTTCTGGGATGTGAGCGAGCGGCTGCGACTGCAGGTCAATATCGAGAACCTCACTGACGAGCTCTATTTCCCCAACAGCCATGCAACCCACCAGGCGACCGTCGCGCCGCCTCTCAACGCGCGCTTTGCGATAACGGGCCGGTTCTGATCCTCGCTCGCGCCCGTGGCATGGGGACGGGGCGAGAGAGCGGTTAGGGCGTCTCGCCTTCGCGCGGGCCCGAACGACGCAGCGCGGGCACGGCGCGGCCTGCATCCTCGCTGCTGATGCCGGGCGCGGGCGCGGCGCTGATGCTCTCGCGGCGCTGGGCCACGCGCCCGGCCCGCTGGATCGCGCTCACCAGCCGGGGATAAACCCCGCAACGGCAGATATTGGGGATCGCCTCGATAATCTCGGCCTCGCTGGGCGCCGGATTGCGATCGAGCAGCGCGGCCGCGCTCATCACGATGCCCGGCGTGCAATAGCCGCACTGGATCGCCTGCTCGGCCACCATCGCCTGTTGCACCGGATGCGAACGATCTCGGCTGAGCCCTTCGACCGTCGTGACGAGCCTGCCCTCGGCTTCGGCGAGGCTGATCCGGCATGAGCGCAGCGCCGTCCCGTCAACGATCACCATGCACGCCCCGCAATCGCAATCGCCGCCGCCGCCCGCTTTCGTCCCGGTAAGGTTCATCGCCTCGCGCAGGGCATAGAGCAGCGGAGTGCGTGCATCGAGATCGAACTCGACCGGATTGCCGTTGACCGTCAAGCGCGACATCAGCGCCCCTCAATCCAAACGGGAGCCTCCCCGATCAGCTGCGCCAGCTGTCGTCGATCCGGGTGATCTTGCGCTTCCACGCTTCGAAATCGAACATTCCGGCACCGCCCTGACCCTGCATGACGGCGGTATCGCGCTGATGCACATCGACGACTTCCTGCGGAACGACAGCCGGATCGCCCATCGACAGCGTTGCCACCTGGATCTCGCAGGCGCGCTGAAGCGCCCACATCTTGACGAACATGCCCTGCACCGTCTTGTCCATCACGACCGGGCCATGGTTGCGCAGCATCAGGATCGAATGCTCGCCGAGATTCTCGACCAGCCGCTCGCCTTCTTCGGGCCGCACCGTGACGCCCTCGAAATCGTGATAGCCGACCTGATCCTGGAAATTGCAGGCATAGAAATTGGTCGGCAGCAGCCCGTCCTTGTGGCTGCAAACCGCCATGGTCGCGGTGGTGTGGACATGGCAGATCGCCTGCGCCCGCTCGCCAAGATGCTGGTGAAAATAAGCATGCTGGGTGAAGCCCGCTTTGTTCACCATATAGGGCGAACCGCCGACATTGTTGCCCTGGACATCGATCTTGACGAGGTTTGACGCAGTCACCTCATCATAGAGCAGACCGAAGGGGTTGATGAGGAAGGTGTTGTCCTCGCCGGGCACCTTCAAGGAGATGTGGTTGTAGATCGATTCCGACCAGCCGAGATGGTCGAAGATGCGGTAGCAGGCGGCAAGATCGAGACGCGCTTGCCATTCTTCCTTGCTGACCTTGCCCTGTAGGCTGTTGTCGGGTTTGAGCTGGGTGGCCATCAGACGAACCTCTCCGTGATGTTTGGCGTTATTGCTGGGGCATATCGCATGAGGTCGGGGGCCAGCACAAGCGCTCCTTTGGCCTGCGCGGGCGCTTTGGCTTTGCCAAGCAGCGCAGGGCGGGCTAGCGCGCTTGGCAGGCATGAGGACCAGCAGCACCTTGAGCGGCGAGGACGCCCCACCGCAGGCATCCAGCGCCCGGCTCACGCGCGGCTCGATCACCACCCATCTCGTCGAACAGACGCTGCCGGCGATCATCGGCGTCGCCGCGATCATGTCGATCGGGCTCGTCGATGCCTATTTCATCGGCCAGCTGGGCAGCGATCAGCTGGCCGCGATCGCGTTCATCTTCCCGATCTCGGTTGCGCTGACCTCGCTGGGCGTCGGCGTCATGGTGGGGATCAATTCGGTCGTCGCCCGCGCGCTGGGCGAAGACGATATGGAGAAGGCCGCGCGCCGCGCCAATTTCGGGATCGCGTTTGCATTGCTGACCGGGCTCGCGATGGCCGGCGCGCTCTACCTGCTGATCGATCCGCTGTTCGCGCTGATGAATGCGCAGGACGAATTGCGCCCGCTCATCCGCCTCTACATGGAGCCTTATGCGCTGGGCTTTCCGCTGATCCTTGCGATCATGGGGTTCAATGGCGTGCTGCGCGGCCAGGGCGAAGCGCGCAAGACGAGCTATGTCTCGCTGACCTATGCCTCTGCCAACTGGGTGCTCGATCCGCTCCTGATCACCGGCGCGCTCGACTTCGAGGGTTTCGGGATTGCGGGCGCGGCCTATGCGACGATCATCGGCTGGGGCTGCGGCGCGATCATGGCGTTTGCGCTGACGCGCTCGGCCGCGATCCCGCTCAATCCCGCGCTGATTGTTGACGGGCATCTGCTCGATCCGGCGAGGGCGATCCTCAAGGTCGGCCTGCCCGCCGCCTTTTCCAACGCGATCAATCCGATCGGCCTCGCCGTGCTCACCGCGCTTATCGCGCTCGATGGCGGGGCCGCGGTCGCCGGCTTTGGCGCGGCGGGGCGCTTGCAGAGCTTTGCCAGCGTCCCGTTGCTTGCGTTGAGCGGATCGATCGGTGCGATCGTGGGCCAGAACTGGGGCGCGCGCCAGTTCGTCCGAGCGCGCGAGGCGGCGCTCTATGCAGGCGGGTTTTGCCTTGCCTGGGGGCTGGGGATCGCGATCCTGCTGTTCGCGACCGGCGGATGGTTCGCGCAGATCTTCACCGACGATCCCGCCGTGGCGCGCGAATTCAATCTCTATCTGCGGATCGCGGCCTGGGGCTATGCCGGGTTTGGCCTGCTGATCGTGGGCAATGGCATTCTCAATGCGGTCGACAAGGCGGCCTTTGCGCTCGTGCAATCAATTGCGCGCGTCTTTCTGGTGATGCTCCCGTTTGCGTGGGTGTTCCTGCAGGATTGGGGCAGCGGCGCCATCTATGGCGCCGAGCTTGCCGCCAATGTCTTTGGCGGGCTGAGCGCCGTGCTGCTCGTGCGCCATGTGCTTGGCCGGTCCGCGCGTTCCTGATTGCTCGGCGCGCCTTGCAAAAGGGAGCGCTCGCGTAGGGCTTCGTTAACCATCCATCGCCATAAGCCATGATCCGATAAATCGCTCATTTTGCCGTTTAGGGGGCGCGAGGAAGCATGGATGATCTGCTGACGGATTTCGTCGCAGAAACACGCGAGATGCTGGAGGCCAGCACAAGCGAGATCATCGCTTGGGAGGCTAATCCTTCAGACAGCTCGCGGCTTGATGCGATCTTCCGCTTTGTCCACACGGTCAAGGGCAATTGCGGCTTCTTCGAATTTCCGCGCCTTGCCGCGCTCAGCCATGCCGCCGAAGACGCGCTTGCCGATGTGCGCGCAGGCCGCCGCCGGCCTGACAGCGCGATGGTCTCGGCCGTGCTCGCGATCATCGACCGGATCGTCGAGATGATCGATGCGATCGAACAGAGCGGCGCATGCCCCGATGGCGATGACAGCGCGCTGATCGCTGCACTGGGGCGCGAGAATGATCCCGGCATCGAGAGCGACGAGGCCGAGCCGATCGGCGAGGCCCCGAGCCCCGAGCTGACCGAAGAGCCGACGCATGCTGCGCATCCGGGCGATCAGCCCACCCCGGTGCAGCGCACGATCCGCCTGCCCGTCGATCTGCTCGACCGGGTGATGAGCGGGGTTTCCGACATGGTGCTCGCGCGCAACGATCTCGCGCATCGCCTCAGCCAGGCCGGCAACCAGCCCACCATCGATGGCCCGTTCGAACGGCTCACCAGCATCCTGTCCGATGTGCGCGATGCGATCACGCGGATGCGCATGCAGCGGATCGAGACCCTGTTCGCCTCGCTGCCGCGGCTCGTGCGCGATCTCTCCTCCGAGCTCGGCAAGCAGGTGATGATCAATCTCGAGGGCGGCGATGTCGAACTCGACCGCGAGATGATCGAGGTCGTGCGCGACCCGCTCACGCACATCATCCGCAACGCGATCGATCACGGGATCGAACAGCCGCAAGACCGTCTCGCCGCCGGCAAGCGCGAGATTGCCCTCATCACCATCGCCGCACGGCAATCGGGCAATACGATCTCGATCGTGGTCAGCGATGACGGGCGCGGGCTCGACGAGGAAAAGATCGCCGCCAAGGCCATCGCAACCGGTCTCATCGACGAGGCCGAGCGCGCCACCATGCCATCTGACAAGCTGCTCAACCTCATTTTCGAGCCCGGCTTCTCGACCGCAGAAACAGTCAGCAATATCTCGGGCCGGGGCGTGGGGCTCGATGTGGTGCGCCGAAATCTCGAGAATGTCGGGGGCAGCATCAAGGTGCGCAGCATCCCGGGCGAGGCGACGCTGTTCAAGCTGCAGATCCCGCTTACGCTCAGCATCATTGCCGGCCTGACCGTGGAGCTGGCCGGACAACGCTTCGCGATCCCGCAATCCTATGTCGAGGAAATCGTCCAGTCCAACGCCAAGGCGCTCGACTTCACGCTGATGGGCGAGACCGCGCTTGTCACCTTCCGCGACCGGCGGGTGCCGTGCCTGTCGCTCAACGAAGTGCTGGGACTGCCCCCGAGCGAGATCGAAGCGGGCGAGCGCACGATGGTGCTGTTGCGCCTTGCCAGCGGCGATCTGTTCGCGCTCGCGGTCGACCGGATCCACACCCATGGCGATCTCGTCGTCAAGCCGCTGGCGCCCACGGTCATGAAGTCGGGGGTCTATGCCGGATCGACCTTGCTCGATGATGGCCAGCCGGTGCTGTTGCTCGATATCGCCAACATCGCCGCACAATACGAACTGTTTGCAGAAGCGCGCACGCGCGCCTTCGAACCCCAGCTGGATGATTATGCGAGCCGCAAGGCGCCTGCGCAGCGCGCGATGCTGTTCACCGATTGGACCGGGCGGACCTGCGCGATCCGGCTCGAACTCGTTCGCCGGATCGAGACCGCGCCCGCGAGCGCGGTCGATCGCACCGGCAGCGCGCCGCGCGCCGTCATCGAAGGGGTGATCCTGCCGCTGGTCGGCCTGCCCGATGGTCCCCTGCCCGCCGACAAGTTGCGCCTCCTGCGGCTCAGCGATGGCGCATGCGAGCTGCTTTATGCCGTGCGCGAGGTCGATGATGCGATCGAGCTTGCCGAGGCGCTGAAAGCCGTTCCCGATGATCCCCTCGTCGAAGCGGTCACGCTGGTCGATGGCAAGACGGTCTCGCTGCTCGATGCGCACGAGCTGTTTGCGCGCCATGGCGAACCGCCCGTAACGCCGGTCAAACCCCGATGCCGCCTGCCCGATGGCGAATGGGCGCAAACCATTCTCGGACCGCTCGTGCGTTCGGCGGGATACGAGATCATCGGCCAGGATGAAGGCGACAGCGAGACGCTCGCAATCTGGTTCGAGGATCAGTTCGAAGTCGCCGCCGAGCTCGATATCGCGATCGAGGGGCCCGTCATCCGTCTGCGCGATCATCCCGATGCGCCTGCCTCAAGCGAGACGATCTACCGCTACGATCGCGAGAGCCTGCTCAAGGCGCTCGAATGCGCGCAGGCCGATGCGCTGCTCGCGCGCACTGCCAACCAGAACCGGAAGGAAGCGAGCCAATGACAGCGTTGCTCGTCATGATCCAGATCGCCGGGCGCCGCTGCGCGCTCAATGCCAATGACGTGAAATCGGTCATCGAGCTGGGCACGGTAACGCCCGTTCCGCGCGCGCCGCGCTTCATAGCGGGGATCACCGCGCTGCGCAGCCAGGCGCTTACCGTGATCGAATGCCGCCGTTCGCTTGGCTTCGACGAGATCATCTGGGCGACCGATCATCGCGCCGTCGTGATCGCGATCGATGGGCACTCCTATGCCCTGATGGTCGACGCGATCGAGGATATCACCACCGCGCAAAGCGAGCCAGAGCCCGTGCCCGGCGGGTTCGGCCCCGAATGGTCACGCGCCGCGACCGGCATGGTCGAGACCACCATCGGCCCGGCCCTGCTGATCGATCTGCGCGCGCTGATCCAGGGGCCGTTTGCCGGACCGACCAGTCTCTCAGTAGCGGCTTAAGACAAAACTTACCGCTACTCTCTACGCCTGACCAAGATGCATTCTGGAAGGCTTCGAACATGAAAACCTGCCTCATTGTCGACGATTCGCGCGTTATCCGGAAAGTCTCGCGGCATATCATGGAGACGCTCGGCTTCACGGTGAGCGAAGCGGAAAACGGCAAGGAAGGGCTCGATGCCTGCGATGGCGGCATGCCCGATGTCATCCTGCTCGACTGGAACATGCCGGTCATGACGGGGATCGAATTCATCATGCAACTGCGCCGGCGCCAAGGCGGTGATCGGCCCAAGGTCGTCTTCTGCACGACCGAAAACGACGTCGCGCATATCCGCGAGGCGATTTCGGCGGGCGCAGACGAATATGTGATGAAACCGTTCGATCACGAAACGCTCCAGATCAAGCTGCAACTGGTGGGCTTTGCGTGAGCGCCCCGGCGCCTCCTGATCGAGGCAACCCGCGCGCCGGGATGCTCGATCCGCCCGCACCGGGCGATGCGCCCGCGCGGGCCAAATCCACCCGCTCTGCCCCCACGCGCGTCCTCATCGTCGACGATTCGCTCACGGTCCGCACCATTCTCAAGCGGATCGTCGAGACCGGCGCCGACATGGAAGTCACCGGGACGGCCAGCAGCGCCGAACGGGCGATCGCGCTGATCAAGACCTCGCCCGCAGATGTGATCCTGCTCGATCTTGAAATGCCGGGAATGGGCGGCCTCGAAGCGCTCCCCGCCATCCTCGAAGCGGGGCGCGGCGCCCAGGTTCTGGTGGTCTCCTCGCTCACGCAGGACGGAGCCGAACACACCGTCTCCGCGCTCTCGATGGGGGCCGCCGATACCATGCTGAAGCCGCGTCCGGGCGGATTCAATGAGGATTATCGCGCACAATTGCTCGCCAAGATCCGCGCGCTGGGTGCGCCTTTCGAACAGGACGCGGCCGCGGACGGCATCACAGACGGGCCCGCGCCCGCATCGCCGCCCGCGCCCAGAAAGCGTCAGGCGCTCGATCCGCCCGGC
>JGI12048J13642_10221606_pt1 | contig 232510 bp, 236 predicted proteins | sample ElkSlonscriptome_16_FD_13642 | JGI IMG/M metagenome (IMG submission 13642)
GCAACAGAACCCCCCATCCATTTTCTTAGCGGTCGAGCGCCGCCCGATCGCCATGCGCAGCGGTCCTGCCCCTCCAAAAAAAGGACGCGGAGCCTAGCAACAGAACCCCCCCATCCTAACTGTCATGGGAGGGCGCACACCAGGCCTCAAGCGCGCCGGTCCTCACCCCCAAAAAAACCTTTCATGTTGCAGAAAGGCTGCGTCTCATACACATGTTTACAAGGCAAAATAGACCGAAGTTCGTATACTCCGGGAGTAAAATGGTGCGACGTCATTCTTTGCTTTTGATTGGTTTAGCTGTTGCTGCGACGCCTGCCAATGCCGAGACGCGAACCAGCGCCGATGCCCCGTCTGAAACCCGCGAGGAATATCTCGATCGCCTGCGTTTTGTTTGCGAGGCCGATTGCATGGAGCCGCGCGATCTTCTTCGCACCGCGCGCCGCGTTGCACGCAAAGAGGGACGGGTTGGCTCAGACGAGATGGCGGGCATCCTCGACATCTTCAGCGTAACCGAATGGAACGGCAAATACCTGCTTCATGCAGGCGCGCTCGGCGGGTTCGACGATTTCGGATTTCCCTTCCCAGGATCAAACCGGATCGGTCGGCTCACCCCGTTCTCGGTCCGTCCAGTGACCAGTCCCGGCGTAATCGTCGTCGAACTCGATCGTCAGACCTTCTTCGATCTGCTCAACGTGCCTCTCCCCGGCAAGGGCCGTTCAGGCGAGCCGGTGATCGACGAGGACGGCAATATCATTGTCTCGAAAGACCGGTTCGCCAAACTCTCGAAGCCGACCTTGCGCAAGCTGCGCTCAGTGTTCCGCAATCGCCGCATCGCGGTGCGCGGTAGCCCTCGGCTTGAAGTGACCTTTGTCGGTGCGCGCCGGAATTTTCGCCGCAAGAAACTCTTTCTCGAGGTGAGCGACCCAGGCAATATCGTCCTGCTCCCGCGCTATGACAAGGACGGCAATCCGAGGCCTGAGGATCTGCCTTGGCTCGCCGCAAGCCGGCAGAAGGACGGTTGATGAAAGCAGCTCTTTTCGCCTTGGCGCTGTGCACCCCTGCGGCGCTTCATGCGGCGCCCGGTGAAGGGAGCGAGACCCGCGAGGCCTATCTCGTCCGCCTTACGGAAATCTGCGCTGTCGATTGCCTTGAGCCGCGCCCCTTTCAGCGCACCGCGCGAAAGCGTTCGCGGCGCGCGCAGGACATGGCCGTGATCATGGATGTGGCCTTCGTGCGCCGCAATGGTGAGCGGTTCGAATTGTTCAGCATGGATGTGAGCAGTTCGCCGCTCGAGGTGGTGGCCCTGCTCGAAGCGGCCGGGATCGACGCTTCGCAATCGACCGGCGTGGGCGGATTGCCGCGCGGGCGGCGCGGCGCGCTGCATCCCGATCTGATCATCGTCTCGCTCGATGCGCAGGCATTTGCCGATATTCTCAATCCGCTCGGCGCTTCGCCTGCCGCCGCTCCCGATGCAGCGAGCCAGCAAGCTGAGGCGCGCCAGCCCACCGGGGCCGATGGCCGGATCATCGTCGATCGCGAGCGCGCCTCGGAGGCGAAAGCGCGCAAGCCGAGCCTCACAAATCTGCGCACCTATTTCCGCAATCGCCGGATCGTCGCGCGCGGCCGGCCCGAGCTGCAGGCGCAATGGATCGGCGGACGGCTCGACCGGCGGCGCAAGCAGGTCACACTGATCGTCGACAATGCCGATGATCTCGTGCTCCTGCCGCGTTATGACGATGCGGGTGAGCCGATCCTTGAAGGGCCGCTCGCCGGGCTTGGGAAAGCGGGCGGCGAAAAGCAGGATTGATCCCCAGCGGGGCGATGGCGGGCCGGCCAATGCTCGTCTAGGCGCCAATCAGAACGCGCGATGCCTTGCCGAAAATTCGTTTGATTATCAGCACCAGCGCCCAGGACAGGGCGAAAACCAGCGCTGCCGTGATGAGCAGATCAAGCACATAGACCCCGCTCGGACTAAACCGGCCGAATTGCATGCGGATAAGCTCGAGCACGATATTGTGCAGAAAGAAGACCCCGAAGGAGTCTTCCGCCAAGCGCCGGATCAGGCCTCGATTGGCCCGGCCAAAGCGCAGGAAGAAGGCGCAAAGTGTCGCGATCAGGAGCACGTTGGCCGCATACCACAAATCGGGCGGACGAGGGGCGAACCAGGGCGCATACATCGGGAAGAAGCCGAATATCGCCGCCTGGATGAGGCACGACATCAGCAGCGCAGCGCCCAGCGCGGGGAGCCACCAGGCCTTCGCGGCAAGCTCGCGCAGGCGGTCAAGCTGAAGCCACGTCTCGATACCGGCAAGGTAGAAAAAGGCGAAATAGGCCAGCGCCTGCAACTTGTCGAGATTGCCCGGCGGGCGATGGACGAGCAAGGCCAGAGCGAAGCTTGAAGCGAGGATCGAGAGGCGCCAGGCCTGCGGCGCATCGCGAATGAGCAGAAAGACCGGCGCGAGGAGGAAAATGAGCGTCACGAAAGGGATATACCAGGTCGACATCCCGGCAGTTCCGTTGATCAGCACGCTCAGGGTGAAGGCAGGCGTGAGCTTCTCCGCGGGCACAAGGCAGGCAATCAGCACCAGCGAGGTGACAAGATAGGGCAGGAGCACGCGCTGCCCCTTGACCAGCAGATGGCTCCGAAAGTTCCAGCCTGGACCGGCCAGATGGGCAAACAGGAAGCCCGAGACAAACAGGAACACGCTGGTGCCGGTGTGCAGAATGACGGCGATCCAGCTGAGAGCCAGTGGATCGCTCTGGGCCTTCAGGGCGACGAGATGGGTGCTGTGCGAACACACGACGAGGAAGGTGGCGGCTGCGCGCAGGCCATCCATGAACCCGACCCGGCCGGTTTTGACTGGCCGCGCAGCTGCACTAAGTATGAGAGGCTGGCTGGCCATCGTCTGGCACTGCCACCAAATACCTAGAGGCTAATTAACGGATCAATCAGCCGACCGGTGCGCGTGTTCAGCGCCGATCGGATGGCGGCTGGCAAGAGCCGCCTTCAGCTCGGCAACTTCGCTTTTTGCGCGCAGCCCGTCGAGGATCGCAGCGCCGCCCAGAAACACGGCGCCGGTCGCGGCGAGAAACAGCAACTGCCCGCCAATGCCCGGATATTGTTCAAGATAGGTCGCTCCGCGCGAGGTGGCGCCGAGCGCGAGAGCGTAGATGATCGCGAATGCTTCGAACCTGTTCTTGATCACGAACAGCCGGCCGAATTTTCGCAGACGCTCAAGCACGTGCCCGGTTTCTCCTTGCAACCCCTCGGAGCAATCCATCCGGAAGATGGCTTCGCCAAGAAGAGCGATTATCAATGGCACCGGTATAGGCCGCCCGGCTGCCCGGTTGCAAACGCGTTAACCAAGTTCTTCGAGCTCCAGCGCGCCGAGCAGTGCATGACGTGCGGCGATGACATGGCGCGCAAGGCGCTCGCTTCCAAGTTCGCCGGGATCGATCTGTTCGGGCCAGTTTTGCGCGATCACCCGCTCGATCGTGTCTGCCTTTGCCTCATCGAGCAGGAAACGCGGATCAACGCTCGCCGGATCGCACACGACCCGCAGGCGCAGGCAGGCAGGCCCGCCGCCATTGGCCATGGACTGGCGCACATCGACGGGGATAACCTCGCGGATCGGCCCGTTCGACGCCATCATCCGTTGTGCCCACGCCCAGACATGGGGCGATTCGCGGCATTCCCCGGGCACAATCAGCGCCATCTCGCCTGAGGGCAAGGTCAGCAGCTGTGCGTTGAAAAGATAGGTCCGGATGGCTTCCTCGAGGCTCACCTCATCGCTCGGCACCTCGACCACTTCGAGCGCGGGGAAGGCGGCGCGGATCGACTCATAGGCACCCTGCTGATCGGCGAAGGCCTCGGCATGGGTGAACAGCACGCGCTCATTGGCGACCGCGACGACATCGTTGTGAAACGCGCCCGCCTCGATCGCAGCAGGGTTCTGCTCGATGAACACCGTGCGCGCCGGATCAAGTCCGTGCGCGCGCGCGACAAGGCGGCTTGCCTGTTCGTGCTGACGCGCAGGGAAGCGACCGCCCGGGCGACCATAGACGAACACCTCGACACCGGCATTGCCATGGCCTTCGCACAGCCGCATGTGATTGGCCGCGCCTTCATCGCCAAAGCTCGGGGGGACGGCCTCATGCACGGTGAAATGGTCACGATTGCCGAAGGCGATGGCGAGCTGGGCGGCGGTGTCGGGCCATTCCTGGGCGCGGTGAAGCATGGTGATGAGATTGGCCGGTGTGAGATGGCATTTGCCATCGGCGGTATCGGGCGCCGGGCTCACGGTGGCTGCATTGGCGGTCCACATGCTCGAGGCCGACCAGGTCGCCGCAAGCAGCTGCGGCGCTGCGGTTTTGTCGAGCGCGAGGGCGTGTTGCAGCGCACGATTGGGGCGCGGCAGCGGCAGGAGAAAGCCCTGGACCCCGAGCCGCGCCAAATTGCCGCGCATCTTGGCCAGCCCCTGCAGCGCAGCGGCCCGCGGGAAGGACGGATCGCCCTTGTGGCTGGCGCTCGCAATATTGCCGAGGCTGAGCCCGGCATAATTGTGGCTCGGCCCGACAATCCCGTCGAAATTGATTTCCACCAGCGCCCCGCTCATCGCGCGACGCTCCAGACCGTGTCGCCCGGACACACATCGAGCACATCGGCTGCGCCCGCATCGATCGCGATCTCGCCGTGGTCATCGAAGGCGCGCGCGCCATAGCAGGCGCGAAAGCTCTCCAGCCGACCAACCGCGATGATCGCACGCTCGCCCTCGGGAAGATCCACCCCTGTCAAAGTGGCCTTGCGCGCGTTCGCGACGCTGGCAACCTGATCGGTGATTGCGACCATGGTCGGCCCGCCATCGAAGATGTCGACATAGCCATCATGGCGAAACCCCTCATTCTCGAGCATCCGCATCGCCGCGCGGCCCGAGAGATGCGGCACGCCGATGACCTTGCGCGCTTCTTCATCGAGCATCGCGACATAGACCGGATGCTTGGGCATCAGATCGGCGATGAACTGGTTGCCGTTGATCGCATTGAAATAATCCGCCTCGTTGAAGCTCATCCCGAAGAAGCGCCCGGCGACATTGTCCCAGAAAGGCGAATCGCCGCGCTCGTCGATGATGCCGCGCAGCTCGGCGATGATCTTGTCGGCAAACCGTTCGCGGTGCATCGCGATGAACAGATAGCGCGAGCGCGCGAGCAGCAAGCCGAGCCCGCCGGCGCGCTCTCCCGGATGCAGAAACAGCCCGCCCACCTCGCTCGTGCCCTCCAGATCGGTGACGAGGCTGAGCATTTCGGTGCGCACTGTCCGGTCAAGTGCGGCGCTGTATTGGGTTAGCGTGTTGAGCCGGTATGAGTAGAACGGCCATTGCTGGCCGACCATGCTCATCAGCTGGCAGGTCCCGCGCACGCCGCCGGTGGTGATATCTTCGAGGACGAGCACGAATTGCTCGTCCTCGAGTGTGTCGCCCGTATTGGCGAAGGCCTGGGCGGCGCGCTCGAGCTTGGCGCCAAGCGCATTGCGATCAGCGGGCAGATTGGTGAACCCGCCGCCGGTGAGCTTGGCCATCTCGTAAAGATGTTCAAGGTCGGAAAGACGCGCTGCGCGCAGCCGCTTGCTCACCGCGCACATGCGCGGGCTGGCCCGCGATCCTGATGAAATACCCCGTTCATAGCCTCTCCGCTTAGCCGCCTGCGCGCGCTAATCCAACCCGTTGCAATGCAGCCGCGCTTGAAGCATAGGCCCACGCGTTCTCCTCCCCAGGAAATGTTTGCGACAACGTTTTGCGAGGACAATCATGGACACAATGGTAACGCGCGCCGGCCTTTCGGTAGACGAGCGCCTTGCGCGACTGCTCGAAGACGAGGTTCTGAGCGTGCTCGGGCGCGACGTGCTTGCCTTCTGGGAAGGATTGGCCGGCTTGCTCGCCGATTTCGTGCCGCGCAACCGCGCGCTGCTCGAAAAGCGCCGCCAGCTGCAGGACCAGATCGATGATTGGCACAAGGCGCGCCGCGGTCAGCCGCATGATCGGCGCGAATACCGCGCGTTTCTCGAACAGATCGGCTATCTCGTGCCCGAGCCGGGCGCGTTCGAGATCGGCACGCGCAATGTCGATCCCGAGATCGCGACCATGGCCGGGCCGCAGCTCGTCGTCCCGATCCTCAATGCGCGCTTTCTGCTCAACGCGGCCAATGCGCGCTGGGGCTCGCTGTATGATGCTTTCTACGGCACCGACGCGCTCGATGCGCCTGCGCCGCGCCCCGGCGGGTATGACGAGGAGCGCGGGGCCGCCGTGATCGCGCGCGGGCGCGCATTCCTCGATTCCGCGCTTCCGCTCGATGGCCAGAGCTGGGCCGATCTTGCCGGGAAGGATGATGGCAAGCTGCGCGATGAAAGCCAGTATGTCGGCAAGACTGCAAAGGGCCTGCTGTTTTGCAATAACGGCCTGCATATCGAGGTGGTGTTCGATTCTGATACGCCCGTGGGCAAGAGCGACAAGGCGGGCATCGCCGACATCATCGTCGAAGCCGCGCTCACCACCATTGCCGATTGCGAGGATTCGGTCGCTGCGGTCGATGGGGAAGACAAGGCGCTCGCCTATGCCAACTGGCTCGGCGTCATCCGCGGCGATCTTGAAGAAAGCTTCGAGAAGGGCGGGCGCACGATCACCCGCTCGCTTGCCGCCGACAAGACCTTCGAGGATCGCTCGGGCGCGGCGCACACGTTGCCTGGGCGCAGCCTGATGTTCGTGCGCAATGTCGGCCACCTCATGACCAATCCTGCGATCCGCCTGCCCGATGGGAGTGCGATTCCAGAAGGTATTATGGACGCGGTCTTCACCAGCGCCATCTCCACGCTCGACGTCGAAGGCCACGCCCGCTTCGGCAATTCGCGCAGCGGCAGCATCTACATCGTCAAGCCCAAGATGCACGGGCCCGAGGAATGCGCCTTTACCAACGACTTGTTTGACGCCGTCGAAGACCTGCTTGGCCTTGCGCGGCACACAATCAAGGTCGGCGTAATGGACGAAGAGCGCCGCACGAGCGCCAACCTTGCGGCCTGCATCCACGCCGTGCGCGATCGGATCGTGTTCATCAACACCGGCTTCCTTGATCGCACCGGCGATGAAATCCACACCTCGATGGAAGCGGGCCCGATGATGCGCAAGGGCGCGATGAAGGGCTCGGACTGGCTTTCCGCCTACGAGGCGCGCAATGTCGCGATCGGGCTTCGCCACGGGCTTTCGGGCAAGGCGCAGATCGGCAAGGGAATGTGGGCCGCGCCCGACAAGATGGCCGAGATGATGGAACAGAAGATCGGCCATCTGCGCGCCGGGGCGAACACCGCGTGGGTGCCATCGCCCACCGCAGCGACACTGCACGCGCTGCATTACCACGCTGAAGACGTGTTCGAGATCCAGCAAAGCCTGCCCGAGGCGCCCGGCCTCGATGCGCTGCTGACGATCCCGCTCGCCGAGGGCGCCAATTGGTCCGAGGAGGAATTGCGCGACGAGCTCGACAACAATTGCCAGGGGCTCCTGGGCTATGTCGTGCGCTGGGTCGATGCCGGGGTAGGGTGTTCCAAGGTGCCCGACATCAACGACGTCGGCCTGATGGAGGATCGCGCGACCTTGCGGATTTCCTCGCAGCATATCGCCAACTGGCTGCACCACGGTGTCGTCAGCGAGCGCCAGGTGATGGACAGCCTCACCCGCATGGCGGCCAAGGTCGATGCCCAGAATGCGGGCGATCCGCTCTACGTGCCGCTGACCGGCAATGAGGACGGCCCCGCCTTCAGCGCGGCGAAGGATCTGATATTCAAGGGGGTGGAGCAACCCTCAGGCTATACCGAGCCGCTGCTTCACCACTGGCGGCAGGTCGCGAAGGCGGCGGGCTGAAACCTCGTCAGCCCAGCGCCATGAAGGTCTCGGCAACAATCTGAGGATGGGTCAGGAAGCCGTCGCGCGCTACCGGGATCGTGCGGAAATCCCAGCCCGGCCCGCGTCCGGGGCCAAGCATGGCTTGCGAACTCGGGCGATAGTTTTGCGCGCCCGCCTGGATGCAGGTGCGCGGCAGGCCTTCCCATCCCCCGTTCGCCAGCCTCAAGGGTTCGGTCCACTGGCCGGCGGGGTGCCAGGTGAGGTAGCGCCTGAGGAGCGCAATGTTCTGCGCATCGTCCTCGGGCAGGAGCATGCGCAGATCGTAATGGTCGAAGAAGCTCATCTTGTAGCCATCCTCGAAGGCGGGGAGACGCGCCTTCCACCAATCGGGCCATTCACCTGTCGCGGGATCGCGCACCACCGCGGCGGGGCGCTCCTCGGTGGGGATCAGGGCATCGAAGAAGATGATCCGCTTGACGCCCTCGCGCAGGCGATCGGCGACCCCCGTGATCGTGAGCCCGGCAAAGGAATGGCCGACCAGAACGAACTCATCGAGCCCTGCAAATTCGACCGCGTTGACGACATCCTCGATATGCGTGGTCAAATTGACCTGAGGCGCGATGAGATGGCGCCGCTCGCCGCAGCCGGTCATGGTCGGTGTGATCACGCGGTGGCCGTGCGAACGCAGGCGCTCGGCAACCCGTTGCCAGCACCAGCCGCCGTGCCATGTCCCGTGAACAAGGACAAAGGCGGTGTGCGGGTTTGCCGCGATCGCCGGGGCTTGTCTTGCGGCGGCGGCCAAGGGGGAGGCTGCAATCGCGGCAAGCCCGGCAGCGCCTGCTCCGAGCGCCTGGCGGCGCGATGGTCTGATGCTCGTCATGGGCCCTAGCCATAGGCAAATCGGGCGCGATGGCAAACGCGCCGCGCGCGCCTATTTCTCGAGCGCGGCTGCGAGCGCGACATATTCGGCAACGCTCAGTGTCTCGGCCCGCCGCGTCTCGTCGATCCCGAGCATCGCCAGCGCGCCGAGTGCGCCGGGCACGCCCTTCAAACTCTGGCGCAGCATCTTGCGGCGCTGGCCGAAGGCTGCTTCGGTGAGGCGTTCAAGGGTGCGCGCCGACATATCTCCGGGCGCTTCGGCGGGGGTAACGTGGACCACCGCGCTCATCACCTTGGGCGGCGGGGTGAAGGCGCTGCGGTGCACCTTCATCGCCAGCTTTGCATCAGCGCGCCACTGGGCAAGAACGGCAAGCCGACCATAGGCGCTGGTACCCGGCGCGGCGATGATCCGCTCGGCAACCTCGCGCTGGAACATCAAAGTGAGCGAGCGCCATCTTGGTGGCCATGGCTCGCCGCTCAGCCATCGGACGAACAGCGCCGTGCCGACATTGTAGGGCAGGTTCGAGGCGACATGAAACGGCTCGCCGCCAAACAGCGCGTCATGATTGAGCTTCATCGCATCGCCTTCGATCACGATCAGCTGGCCGGGGAAGGCATCGCCAAGGTCCGCGAGTGCGGGAAGACAGCGTGCGTCCATCTCGATAGCGGTCACTTTCGCGCCGGCCCGCAGGAGCGCACGTGTCAGCCCGCCCGGTCCCGGGCCGACCTCGAGCACATGCGCCCCGGAAAGCTCGCCGGGTATGCCTGCGATCCGGCCGAGCAATTGTTCGTCGAGCAGGAAATTCTGGCCGAGCGCTTTCGAAGCCGAAAGGCCGTGGCGCGCAATGACCTCGCGGATCGGCGGCAGCTCAGCCATGCACGCTGATCGCCCTGCGGGCCTGTGCACACGAGGCCGCCAGCCTGATCGCCGCGCACATCGCGCCGGGATCGGCCACGCCCTTGCCGGCAATGTCGAAGGCCGTGCCATGATCTGGCGAGGTGCGAATGATCGGAAGGCCGAGCGTGACATTGACCCCGTCATCCACTTCGAGCGCCTTGATCGGGATCAGCGCCTGATCGTGATACATGCAGATCGCCGCATCATAGCTCACGCGCACGCGCGGCATGAACAGCGCATCGGCGGGCACGGGGCCGCGCACATCGAGCCCTTCGGCGCGCATCGCGGCGATGGCAGGAGCGATGACGCGCGCTTCCTCGTCGCCGAATTGTCCGCCTTCCCCGGCATGGGGGTTGAGCCCAGCAAGTGCGAGACGCGGGCGCTCGATGCCGAAATCGCGCACGAGGCCAGCATGGGTTATGACGGTCTTGCCGATGATGCGCTCGGTGGTGAGCTCGCGGGCGACATCGGCGAGCGCGGTGTGGACCGTTACGGGGACGGTGCGCAGCGTCGGACCGGCCAGCATCATTACCGCAGCATCGCTCGCCAGGTCGCAGGCCGCGGCGAGATATTCGGTCTGGCCGGGATAGCTGAACCCAATCGCGGCAAGCTCTTTCTTGGCGACGGGCGCTGTCACCAGTGCGCCAGCTTCGCCGCCCAGTGCAAAGCGTGTGGCCTCTTCGAGCGAGGCGAGCGCAAGCTGCGCACCATCGGCGCAAGGGCGCCCGGGCGAATAGGGCCCGTCAAGCCCAGCCATTACAGGCAGGCCCGCGTGGGATGCAAGAGCGGCTTCGGCAGGCTCGGCAATGGGGACGAGCGGGCAATCCACGCCAGTCTTGAGGCTCGCCTCGCGCAACACTTCAAGCCCGCCGACAACGAACATCGCCGGGCACCCGCTCTCGCTTTTGGCCCTGAGCCTATGCCAGGCCGCGAGGATCAGCTCCGGCCCGATTCCCGCCGGATCGCCCAGTGCAATCGCCAGCGGGGTATCCACCGCAAGCCCGGCGCCGCTCATGTCGCACCCCGATCAATTGTATTCGATATAGGCATCGTTGCGCAGATCGCGCAGATAACGCTGGGCGCGCTTGTTGATCCGCTCCTGCTCCATCTGCTGTTCGATGCTGGCGAATGTGGGCGCGCCGGCATCCTCGGGATCATCGCGCCCGCACAGCATCAGCACCCGCACGCCTTCTTCGGGGCTGCCGAAAGCGGGTGTGGTCTGGCCGATCTGCAGTGCGAGGATCAGGTTCTGCAATTGCTCGGGCAGCTGCTTGGCCTGGATCTGTTCGTTCGAGACGACATTGGCCCCGATCCGCTCGCGCGCGGTTTCGGCATCGGCGCAGCCGCGCAGGCTCCCGACTAAATCTGCAAATTCCTGGATCCTGCCCTCGACCTCGGCCTGCGTCGCGCCTTGCGGGAAGTTGATCGAGATCTGCTTGAGGCTGAGCACCGCATCGCGCGGATCAGCTGTCAGCACCTTGCGCTTGTTGATGAGGTAGAGGATCGAGAACCCGCCCGGGATCTCGATCGGGCCGACGAGTTGGCCGACTTCCATGGTGCGCGCCGTGTTTGCGAGCGCGGGTGGCAACTGGGCAAGCCGCAGCCAGCCCAGATCGCCGCCAACAGCGGCGGTCGAGGCTTCGGAAAACTGGCGGGCATAGGCCACGAAGCTGCCGCCATTTTCAAGCTGGCTCATGATCCGTTGCGCATTCTGTAGTACGGCCGCGCGGTTCTCTGTCGTCGCGGAAAGGAAAATTTCGCCGAGGCGATGCTCTTCGGTGCCGCGCGATTCCTCGAGCCGCTGGAGCACCTCGTTGACCTCTTCAGCCGCGATGTTGACGAATGGATTCACATTGCGGCGCAAGAGGTTGTCCCATGCCAGTTCGCCCTCGATCTGGCGCTTGAGCGCGGCGGGAGATGATCCGATCGAGAGCAGATAGGCGTCCATCTTTTCCGGCTCGTTGCCGAAATTTTGCGTTGCCAGCTGAGCGTAGGTCTCCTCGACCTGCTCGCGCGTCACCGTCATCTCGAGCGATTCGGCCGCCTGCACCTTGAGCGTCTCATCAATGAGATTGCGCAGGACCTGCACGCGGAGCCGGCGCAGTTCCTCCTCTGACACCTCGCTTTCCGAAGCCGCTGTCACCAGTGCGACGCGCTGGGCGACGTCGGTGCCGGTGATGACATAGCCGTTCACGACAGCCGTCGCTGTGCGCATATTGGGGTTGTCATTGGTGAGAATATTGATTTCGTCGGGCAGGCCCAGGGGATTGTCCGCGGTGGGCACAGCCGTGGTCTGGGCCGCTGCCGGAAACGGCGCTGCCAGTGCGAGGATGGCGAGAGCAAAGGCCACCAGAAGCGCCGCTGCGCGCCCCGCATGTGCGCCCGAAAGAGCTGCTGCCAATGGGCTGTGGGCAATGGATGTCACCGATCTGATCATAGTCCCGTCTTCAATCCCGCAAGTGTAATAACGTCAGCTGTCCGCCCGGCAAAATCCGTCTCGCGCCTCAATCCTTGCGCGTGTTTACAATGTCCTGAGGCCTTCATGGGCAGTGCCGGGCCTGTCTTGCCGGGCAGTTCCGGTCAGGGCAGCCATCCCTGCGCTTAACGAGTGTTTGCTGAACATGCGCTGAGCCTTCCATCAACCCGGCAGGCGCGCCTTTAGCGCAGATCGGCGCGCGTGCCAAATCCTCGCTTTGTCTGCGGGCTCGCCACAGAGCTTCAACGAAAGCCGAGATTGCGCAGCGCAAAGAACAGCTGGAAGGCATTGCCCGCCCGCGCATCGCCCTGATCGATGAAGTCGCGCCGCCAGGTCAGCCCGAATTCGATGCAATCGTCGGCATAGGCGATGCCAAGCCGGGTGCGGATCGGTTCGAACCCATCGGGCGTGAAGACCGGGTCCTCGTCCTCGTCGGTCAGGTTGAACACGCCCGAGCCAAAGGCGGACCAGTTGCGATTGAAGGCGACCCGGGCCGCTGCGCGCACTTCCTCGCGATCGCGCAGATCCTCGACTTCCTGAATATTGCGGTCGAGTCGCAGATAGCCAAGCTCGACATAGGTGCGCTCCGAGCCGATCGCGGCGTCGATCTCGTTGCGGCGAACGGCGAAGCTGTCCTTGTCGAGCCGGAACCGATGAGTGACGGCGACGAAATTGCGGAACCGCACTTCGGTCCGCCCGACGAAATCGGAGACCCGCTCGGAGAGCCCGGTGCCATCAGGGAAAATGGGGTCCGCGCCGGTGAAGCGATAGGATTGCCCAATATTGGTCTTGATCCTCCAGCCGGGTCTGGTCAGTTCCCAGTCGAGCCCATAAGTGAGCCGGACGCCATCCTCGACCCGGTCATATCCGGGGAAGCGATTGAGCGCAAACAGGTTCGAGTCCTCCAGATCGATCGCGCGGGCATCCTCGTTGGGAACGGCGAGATTGCGGATCGGCGGGCTGGCGACCAGTTGCACGCGCGGGGTGATCACCTGCGTGCCGCCAAACGCACTGCCCACAAACGGCCATTCGACATCGATTGCTGCGGTGGCGATCGCGCGGGCCGTGAAGCCTTCCTCGCCGCGATAGATTTGCGTCAGCGTCGCGCCGGTATTGTCGGTATTGTAGACATCGCCGCGTGCAAGCGCCGAGAAGGTCACGATCTGGCCAAGCCCTGTGAGCGTGCGCAAATTCCAGCGCGCGCCCGCGAAGGCGCGCTGGGTATCCTGCCCGTCATTGCGGATCAGGCTCAGCGTGTTCGCCTGCAGCTGGATCTGCCCGCCCAGCACCGGATCCTCGATCAGGTAGCGATAATCGAAGGCGGGGACGGCGAGCGGGATCTGGCCCTGTTCGGCATTGATCCGCAGGGTCTGTGTCGCCCAGCCCGCCAGCGAGAGATAGGAGCGGTCATCAATCCGCTCCAGATTGATCGTCGAGCGCAGGCGATCGTCGCGGCTGAGATCGTAGCGCCGCAGGAAAGTGCGGTCGCTGGCCAGGCGAACCGATCCGGTGATGCTCCAGGTCGGGCTGAACTGGAACCGGCCATTGGCGAACAGATGGCCGCGCAGGCTGCTTTCCTCGGTCGCGGTGTCGCCGAAATCGTCGACCCTGCTGCTGGCGGTGGCATAGCCGGTGATCTGGTAGGCGCCCTTGCCGGTCAACTCGCGATATTGCGCGGACACCATCGGCGCGACGTTGGAATAGACAAACCCGCCCAGCGTCAGATCGCGGTTTTGCGCCAGGCGCCAGTAATACTCGCCCGAAAGCTCGACGCCGTTGACCTGAGTGACGCGGAAATTGGGATTGACGAAGCCCGTTTCCGCGCCGCCATCGGTGCGCACCGTCAGACCCGGAAGCGGCAGAAGCTGCGCGCCGAACAGCTCGAGCGTGGCGCCCGAAAAGCGGATCTTGCTCTCGTCCTGATCGAACTCGACCCGCTCGGCCGTGATTCGCCAGCTCGGATCCTTGGCGCAGCCCGCCGCATCGGAAACCGCGCATGCGGTGTAGGCGGCATCGGTCAGAACGACGACGCCATTGCGGCCGCGCGTGGCCGATTGCGCCGCGAGCCGGCCGCCCGCTCTCAGCGCGATCAGGAGCCGGCTCATCGCGCCCGCTTCAAACGTATCGGTCAATTCGATCTGGTCGGTGAACAGCTCGTTGCCGCTTTCATCGACCAGCCGGATCGCCCCCCTGGCAAATATTCGCCCTTCGCTGCGCCGCCAGACCACTTCGTCGGCCCGCACCGAGCGATCGCCGCTGCGCAGCGCGACATCGCCGCGCGCAGTGACCGTGTCGCTCTCGTTGTCATAGGCCAGCTGCTCGGCCTCGAATTCGATTTCTTCGCCTAGCACGTCCTGCGCCTCGAGCGTGGGAGCGTCCTGCCCGGTCTCCTGCGCTTCGGGTAATGGCTCTTGGGCCTTGCTCTCCCGCGCCAGCAAGGCCGAGGGGAAAAGCGCCACCAAGCTCAGCACGGCGCCAAGCGCCCATAGCGAGGCGGGCCCGAGCGCCGCAGGGCGAAGGCGGCCTGGATCATGCGGGCGCGACCACGGATCGACCTCGGGGTGAGTGCTGCCCGACATGGCTTGCCTATTGCACCGCTCACGCCTAATCGCAATCGGCATTCCAGAGCTGGACGCACGGCTTTGCGGCGACTGGCCCGCAGCATCAGGCAAGGCCCGGCGCCCATGGCCAGCTGCTCATCTCAATCGGGAGAACTCATGCAAATCCATTTTGCCGCAACCGCCCCTTCCAACGTCCGTCTGATCGCGCGAATCGTCAATCAGAAAGACACGCCCGAAGGCCTCGATCCCAGCGTCATCGATGGCGCGAAAGCAGCCCGGTTCACTGGTCGCACCGGGCAGACCTTCGAGAGCTTCGTGATGACAGATGGCGTGTTGCAACGCATCGCGCTGGCAGGCGCGGGCGAGGTCGATGCCGAATTGCGCGCGCTTCATGTCGAGCGGGCAGGCGCGGCATTGGCAGCAAAATACCTGACTTCGGGCGAGACCGAGATGATCCTCGATCTGAGCGGCGCGGACCTTTCAGGCGAAGAGGCGGCGGGCGTGTTGCTGGGGCTGCGGCTGCGATCATGGCGCCATGATCGCTATCGCACCAAGCTTCCGGCCGAAAAGCGCGTATCGCTCGAAACCGTCCGCGTGATCGAGGCGCCCGCTGGAACACAAGCGGCCTGGGAGCGCCTCTCGGCGATCGCCGAGGGGGTCGAATTCACCCGCATGCTCGTCACCGAGCCTGCCAATATCATCTATCCCGAAAGCTTCGTGGAGCGGTGCCAGGAAGCATTTGCGGGCACGGGCGCAGAGCTCATCGTGCTCGATGATGCAGCGATGGAAGAACTGGGCATGGGCGCGCTGCTCGGAGTAGGCCTCGGCTCAGAGCGGCCCTCGCGCATTCTCGCAGTGCGCTGGAATGGCGGCAAGCAAGGCGAGCAGCCAACCGTGTTTGTCGGCAAGGGCGTGACCTTCGATACGGGCGGGATCTCGATCAAGCCAGCGCTCGGCATGGAAGACATGAAGTGGGACATGGGCGGCGCGGGCGCGGTTGCCGGCGGGATGCTGGCGCTCGTCAAGCGGCGCGCCAAGGCCAATGTCATCGGTGTCATGGGCCTCGTCGAGAACATGCCCGATGGCAAGGCCCAGCGCCCCGGCGATGTCGTCACCACGATGAGCGGGCAGACGGTCGAGGTGATCAACACCGATGCCGAAGGACGCCTCGTGCTGTGCGATGCGTTGTGCTGGGCACAGCAGGAATTCGATCCGGCGCGCATCGTTGATCTCGCCACGCTGACGGGCGCGATGATCATCTCGCTGGGCAACGAATATGGCGGTCTGTTTGCCAATGATGACACGCTTGCCGAGCAGCTCACCAGCGCCGGCAAGGCCACGGGTGACAGGCTGTGGCGCATGCCGCTTGGCCCTGCCTATGACAAGCTGATCGACAGCCCGATTGCCGATATCAAGAATGTCGGCCCGCGTCCGGCCGGCTCGATCACGGCGGCGCAATTCCTCCAGCGGTTCATCAAGCAGGGCACCCCCTGGGCGCATCTCGACATTGCCGGCGTGGTCTGGGCGGACAAGCCGGGTCATAGCTGGGAAAAGGGCGCGACCGGCTATGGCGCCCGGCTGCTTGATCGGATCGTGGCGGACAATTTCGAGGGCGAATAGCCTTTCGAGGCAGAGAACTGGGAGCAGTTGCCATCGCAAGGATGCGCAAGAAATCCGATCTGCCGACCAAGACCTGCCCGGTCTGCGGCCTCGATTTCGCCTGGCGCAAGAAATGGGAGCGCGACTGGGACAATGTGATCTATTGCTCCGAGCGATGCAGGCGCAGTTCGAAGGCGGGGGCAAAGGCGAAATCGTGAGATGAAGATCGACTTCTGGCAGCTGTCGCGCGATCCGGTCGAGAAGGTTACGGCGCTCATCGCCAAGCGCGTGTTCGATCAGGGAGATCGCCTGCTCGTGGTCAGCGCCGATGCCGCGGCGCGCAAGGCGATCAGCGAGGCGCTGTGGAAGGCGGGGCCCGAGACTTTTCTTGCTAATGGCGAAGCGGGGCAACCGGGGGCCGAGCTCCAGCCGATCCTCCTGAGCGAAACTTGCGATCCGATCAACGGTGCGAACCATGTCATCTTCGCCGACGGGCGGTTTCGTGATCCTGAAGGCTTTGCACGCAGTTTCCTTCTGTTCGATGAGGCAAGCCTCGAACATGCAAGGCAGACCTGGAAGGCGCTTGGCGATCGCGAAAGCCTCGAACGCAGATTCTTCCGGCAGGATGCGGGCAAATGGGTCGAGGTTGCCTGAACGCCCCTCGCACAGCCCCAACGCATTGCCCCTTGCAGATCGCGCAGCAATGGGGGAGACCGGCCCTCAGCGAGCAATCGGGAGAGATCATCATGCGCACCGCCACCCTAACAACCCTCGGGCCGCTCGCGGCCGCGCTCATGCTGGCCGGCTGCGGCTCCGAGACATCGGGCACGATCGAGGACGAGGCCGGCGAGACCGGCGAATACACTGTCGACCGGGAAACCGGCGAGACCAATGCGACCATCACCACCGATGACGGCACCGCGACCTTGCGCTCGGGCAAGAATGTCGAAGTCGATCTGCCCGCCGGTTTTACCGCCTATCCCGGCAGCACGATCGTCACCAACACCGTTGTCAATCAGACGCAGGGTGCAGGCTCGATGGTCCTGTTCGAGACGCAGGACACCCCGGCCGACATCATCGCGTTCTACAAGCGCCAAGCGGAAGCAGCGGGGGTCAGGATCGAGCTCGATGCCTCGATCAATGGTGGATCGATGATCGGTGGCAAGAGCGAAGACGGGCTCACTTTCTCGGTCAACGCCAATCCCGGAGAAGACAAGACCAGCGCGCAACTTGTCGTGGGGCGCATGCAGCAGTGATCTGAGCGCTCGCACGCCACTGCCAGCGCGCTGCCAATCCGCCTCTTGAACACCCGCGCGCGCGCGGCTAAGGGCGCGCCGGAACTGCTTGTGCGTCTGCCCCGCGGCAGGCAAGGCCTCTCCCATCTTCCGCGCGATTGCAGCGCTCTTTTCAAGGACAATTCACCATGGCGGTCACCCGCACTTTTTCGATCATCAAACCCGATGCCACGCGTCGCAACCTGACCGGCGCGGTCACCAAGATGCTGGAGGAGGCAGGTCTGCGCGTCGTCGCCTCGAAGCGCATCCACATGAGCCGCGAACAGGCCGAAGGCTTCTATGCCGTACACAAGGAACGCCCCTTCTTCGGCGAACTCGTCGAATTTATGATCAGCGAGCCGGTCGTCGTCCAGGTCCTCGAGGGCGAAGATGCTGTCAAGCGCAACCGCGACATCATGGGCGCGACCAATCCCGCCGATGCCGAACCGGGCACGATCCGCAAGGAACACGCCCTCTCGATCGGCGAGAACACCGTGCATGGTTCGGACAGCGACGAAAACGCCAAGACCGAGATCGCCTTCTTCTTCAGCGATGATGAGATCGTCGGCTGAGGCTTGTCGCATAGCGGCTCAAGGCTCAAAGGGGCGCTCGGCAACCGGGCGCCCTTTTTCGTTGGTGCGATCAATCGGGCGCCGAAGCGAACGCCTCGAGCTGGCGGGCATGCGAGCGGTGCGCGCCGCGCTGCGAGCGATCCATTGCCGCGCGCATGGCAGCGAGTGCGGGCCTGCCGAGCGTGAGGCCAAGCGCGCGATAGGCCCGGGCGATTTCGCGCTCCCAGTCCTCGTTCATCGCGGCAAAGTCGATCTGCGCAAGCGGGCCTTGCCACGACGCGAGCGCTGCGCTGCGCCGCTCTTCGCGCAGTGCGATTTTGCGTTTCCAGTTGGCCCTGATGGTCTCGATCTCGCAGCTGTCCGATTGGACCGCCATCTGGTTGGCCGCGAGCGACACCGAGCTTTCGAGAACCGCAGCTGGATCGCGCCGTGCTACCACCAGCCGCGCGTCCGGAAATTGTGCGAGGAGCTCGGGCAGATTCTCCGAGAAGACCGGCACTTTCATGACGCGGGGCAGGGCGGCATTGCCCCGGTGCCAGGCATCGGTGCGCAGGAGGCGGGCAAACTCGCGGTAGACTGGCCCTGCTTCGCGCGCTTCGCTGAAGGCCGAAAACGAAGGGATGTGCCACTGCGTCTCGTAGATCGAATGGTTGAGCGCTGCGCCCAGCCAGCCGAGCTCTTCCTCGACCGCGCCGCCTCTGATCGGATGGATCGACTGGAGCCATGGATTGAGCCACGAAAGCGCCGCGATTTCTGCTGCCGCCTTGGCGCGGCGCAGGTCGGGGCGGGAAGGCACCGGATGGAAGGCGTCGCAATAGCGGGTGTGCGAATGGGCCGGATCGCTGGCGAGCAGCATGTGGATCCGCGTCGTGCCGCTGCGCATGTGTCCGATGATGATGATCGGCGGGGCAAGCCTGGTCGCGAGCATTTCGGGCTGCTCTCGCCATAGCCGCCCGAGCGCGAGGCGCTGCCTGATCACGCGCACCAATTGCCCGTGCGCCATCGTGCGCCCGAGCGCATTGAGATCGGCCTCTTCGCGCGCAGCCTGCGTCAGCCGCTCGAGCCGCAGGCGAAAATCGGCGACATCTTCCGAGCTGCGCCCCGCGCTCTCGTCAGCCGGATCCTGCCCCCTTGCCGCGATCTTCCACAAGGCGGCAGGATCGAGCACCGGCGGCGGCATCCAGCCTTTCTCCCAGGCCCGCCCGAGCAGCCCGCAAAGCCACGCTGCCCGGTCGCTTCGGGCAAGGGGATGGCGGCGCGGCGGGGGAGAAGGCATGGCGCTGCGTTCAGAACTGGTCTGCTGCATCGAGCAGCTTTGTGAGGCGCGCAGGCGCCACATTGCGCCAGCTGCGCATCAGCCATTGCTCGACATGACCCCAATCAACATCCGACCGGTTGAGGATCAGCCCGACCCACCCGCTCGCGCCGTAATAGGCTGGCTTGAAATAGATCTCGGGCTGGCTCTCGACGAGGTTCAGCAATTCGTCGATCCCGCCCGTCTTGACGAGCAGAGCGATATGCTCGCTGCCATGATGCCGATCGGCGAAATGGGCGAAGAACTTGCCCGACCTCTCGCTACCAACGCGGAAACCCGGTGCGCCGTGGCTCTCGCGTTCGTGGGTCTCGGGCAGCGCCAGCGCCAGCTCGCGCACGCGGATAAAAAGGTGAGAGGGATCATTCCCCCGCGCGACATAATCGGCGAGCGTGCGCGGATAGAGCTGGTGTTCGGCGCGCTTGACCCGCTCGGCAAGGCTGGCCGCATCATCGCCGGGCGCAATTTTCACGCGCACCTGCGCAAGCACCTCGCCGGCATCGAGCTCGGGCGTGACGAGATGCACGCTTGCCCCCGCATGGCTGTCGCCAGCCGCGATCGCGCGCCCGAAAGTGTCGAGCCCCTTGTATTTGGGCAGGAGCGAGGGATGGATATTGAGGATGCGTCCCGCCCAGCGCTCGACGAACCCATCCGAGAGGATGCGCATATATCCTGCCAGCACGATAAAGTCGGCCCCCGCGGCGCGGATCGCATCTTCCATCGCGGCGTCGTGCGCTTCGCGGCTGTGCCCCTTGTGTGAATGGACAAACGTCGCGATGCCCTCGAGCCGAGCGAGCGCCAGCCCTTCAGCCTCGGTGACATTGCTCGCCACAAGCACCACTTCGAACGGAGCATCGGCAAGGCGGCTGGCATAGAGGAGGGCGGCCATATTGGTCCCCGCGCCCGAGATCAGGATCGCGATCCGGGCGCGTTTGTGCGGGGGGAGCGGAGCATCAGGCACGGTGGGTGACCTCCCAGTCCTCCTGCGCCATCCAGACCCCGCGGGGGCCCTGCACAACGCAGCCGCGTTGCCCCTCCCTGATCTTGCCGATCATGTGGACGCGCTCGCCCGCTTCCTCAAGCCGCGCGATGACCTCTTGATAGCGATCGATATCGGCGGTGATCACCATGCCGATCCCGCAATTGAAGGTGCGCGCCATTTCATCAGGAGTGATCTCGCCCTCCTCCTGCAGGAAGGCCATGAGCGCAGGGAGCGGCCAGCTTTCGACATCGATCCGCGCTTCGGCGCCTTCGGGCAGGATGCGCGGGATGTTTTCGACGAGGCCGCCGCCAGTGATATGGGCGAGGCCGTGGATCAACCCCTCGCGGATCAGCGGCAACAGCTGTTTGACGTAGATTCGCGTCGGCTCGATCAGCGTATCGATGAGCGTGCGTCCGGAACCGGGATCGAACGGGGCAGCAGCTTCCATCGCCCAGCCGCGATCGCTCGCCAGCCGCCGCACGAGCGAATAACCGTTGGAATGGACACCAGAGGAAGCGATGCCGAGCAGCATGTCGCCGGGTTTGACGCGCTCGCCGGTCAATTGCTCGCCGCGCTCGACCGCGCCAACGCAAAAGCCGGCCAGATCATAGTCGCCCGACGCATACATGCCGGGCATTTCCGCCGTCTCGCCCCCGATCAACGCGCAGCCGGCCAGTCTGCAACCTTCGGCAATCCCGGCGATGACGCGTTCAGCAATGCTTGTCTCCAGCCTGGCGCACGCGAAATAGTCGAGGAAGAACAGTGGTTCGGCACCCTGGACGATCAGATCGTTGACGCACATTGCGACAAGATCGATGCCGACCGTATCGTGCCGGTCATGCTCGATCGCGAGCTTGAGCTTCGTGCCCACGCCATCATTCGCGGCGACCAGCAACGGATCTTCATAGCCAGCAGCTTTCGGATCGAAAAAGCCGCCAAACCCACCCAGATCGCTGGTCGCGCCGGGGCGCGCCGTGGCCTTGGCGAGCGGTGCGATGGCGCGCACGAGCGCATTGCCTGCCGCGATCGAGACCCCGGCCTGCTCGTAGGTGTAGCCGCGCGGCGCGCCCGCTGTTTCGCTCTCATCTGGTTTGTCGCGTCGTGTCATCGCCAACGCCTTACCGTTTCGCGCTTGGAATTCCACTCGCCTTTGGGCAATAGGCTTCGAATTTCCCAATGCCAGCGCGCCTTGCCCAGCCTCGCCCGATCCTCGTGATGCCCCTGAGACCAGCCTGGCTGCGCATGGCGAGGGCAGCGGGGCTAGCCATGGCACTGCTGGGCGGGTTGTTCGCGATCGGCCTTGTTTTCGCTCAGGTAACGGGGGATCGCGGCATCGCCCCGACCGCTTCCAGCGCAGACATTGAGGTGCGCGGCATCGAGGTCGATGTGCGCGCTGCAAACGCTCAGGAAGCGCGCGAAGAGGCGTGGCGCGAAGCGCAGCGCGAAGCCTGGCGCAAGGCGGGCGGCCCGGCGATCTCTGATGGTCAACTCAGCGGGCTGGTATCGGCGATCGTGATCCAGAAGGAACGGCTCGGCCCCAAGCGCTATGTCGCAACGCTCGGCGTGATCTTCGATCGCCAGCGCGCCTCGCGGTTTCTGGGCGGCTCCGGTGGCGGGCGCAGCTCAGCTCCGATGCTGCTCATTCCGATCACGGCAAGCGCGGGGACTTACACCGCCTTCGAAGTGCGCAACCCCTGGCAGCGCGCTTGGGCCGAGTTCAATCCGGGCACCAGCCGGATCAATTATGTCAGGCCCAGCGGAGCGGGCGGCGATTCGCTGCTGCTCAATTTCGGCCAGACCGGGCGCCGCAGCCGCGCGTGGTGGCGCTCGACGCTCGATCAATATGGCGCGGCGGATGTGCTGGTCCCGGTCGCTCATCTCGAACACCAGTTTCCTGGAGGTCCGGTCGAGGGCACTTTCGTCGCCCGCTATGGCCCAGATAGCAGAGTGCTCGGCCAGTTCACGCTGACAGCTGCGAGCCCGGTCGAACTGCCCGAAATGCTCGCGCTTGCGGTCGAGCGGATCGACAGCCTGTTCGAGCGCGCGTTGATCGATGGCAAGCTCCAGCCTGATCCGACCTTGCGCCTTGGCGGTTCGGGCGAGATCGATCCGGCCCTGCGCCGCCTGATCGAGATCGGGCGCGCCCTCGAGGCGCGTGATGAGGCCGCCGCTGCGCGCGATGAAGCCGCCGCCTCGGGCGAAGTCACCCAGCAGTCTGCACAGACACGGGATGGCGGCGAGGGCGGGCCATCCGCCGCGCCTGCACAGGCCCTGCCCGCAGCCGTGCGCAATTTCACCGTTCAGTTTGCCTCGCCCGATGCCGCATCCTTCGATTCCGCGCTATCGGGCGTGCGCGGGGCGCAAGGCGTGCGCGCGCTCGCGGTGACCAGCACAGCGGTGGGCGGCACGTCGGTTATGAGCGTGAGCTATGGCGGGACGATCGATGAACTCGCCGCAGCCCTGCGCGCGCGCGGCTTCAACGTGCGGCAGGGGCCGAACTCGCTCGCCATCAGCCGTTGAGCGGGGCTGCGATGAGCGTTCGCTCTCCCGGTCCACCCACGCAGGCTGCGCTTCCGCTCGAGCCGGGCGGCGATCCGGGCAGCGTCAACATCATCATCGGAAACGCCAATGCCCATGTGATCGCCGCCCTGCGCGAGCCTGAGCGCTGGCCATTTCACACCGCAATCCTCACCGGGCCGCCGCGCTCGGGCAAATCGCTGCTGGGACGCTGGGCGCAGCTTGCCGGTATCGAGGTGATTGACGGGGCAGACAGGGCGGATGAGACCGAACTCTTCCATCGCTGGAATGCCCAGCAGGAGGGTGCCACCGAGGCAGGGCGCAGCCTTCTGCTCATCGCCGATCGTCAGCCCTGGCAGATCAGGCTGCCCGATCTTGCTTCGCGGCTTGGCGGATCGCTTCAGCTGGAAATCGGCGAGCCCGATGATGTGATGATCGCCCGGCTTGTCGAAACGCATGCGACGCAGCGTGGGCTCGCCCTTGGCGAAGGCGCCGCCGCCTATCTCGCCCCGCGGCTCACCAGAAGTTTTGCCGCGATAGAGCAGACCGTGCGTGCGATCGACCGGATCAGTCTTGAACGCCAGATGCCTGCTACCATGTCCATCTGGCGAGCCGCGCTAGAAGCGGTTCAGGGCCCCGAGCAGCAAAGCCTGCTTTGAGGCGGCACAAGCGCAGCTAATTTGCGTTTATGCGCAAATGGTGGAAGGAGCAGGGGCGTTATGTTCCAAGGTCTTCGCGATTATCTGGACTCGATCAGGGCGCGCGATCCTGCGCCGCGCTCGCGCTGGGAAATCCTGCTTTATCCCGGAGTGCTCGCGCTCGGCCTTCACAGGGTGGCGCACTGGCTGTTCGAAGCCAAGCTCTTCTTCCTCGCACGCTTCATCAATCATCTCTCGCGCTTTCTCACTGCGATCGATATTCATCCGGGCGCGACCATCGGGAAGAACTTCTTTATCGATCATGGCTTCACCGTGATCGGCGAGACCGCGCATATCGGCGATAATGTGACGATCTACCAATGCGTGACCCTGGGCGGGACCAACCCCACCAATGGCGAAGGCGGCAAGCGCCACCCGACGATCGAGGACAATGTCATCATCGGCTCGGGCGCGCAGATCATCGGACCGATCACGGTCGGCGCGCGCGCGCGCGTGGGCGCCAACGCGGTCGTGATGGAGGATGTGCCCGGCGGGGCGACGATGGTCGGGGTCAAGGCGCGCTCGACGCTGGTCTCGGCGGAGGAATGGATTCGCGAATTTATTCCCTATGCCGTCTCGCCCGAATGCGAGGATGCCGAAGGCAACCGGGTTGATTGCGTGGAAAAGCTCGAAGGCGAAGTGGTCGCTCTGCGCGCAGAGATCGAGGACATGCGCGCAGCGATGCGGGCGCAAACGGTCGGCGAGACCGGCGAAACGCCGCGCCAGGAAAGCCTCGATCTCTCCCCGAAAAGCGGAACCGATAACGCATGAGCGCTGGCGGCGGTTCGAAGCCCGGCATGGGCCAGGTCTTCTCCTTTCCCGCCCGCACGCCCGGACAAGTCGGATTCGAGCGCGATGAATTGCAACGCATCCTCGATCTTTACGGACGCATGGTCGCGGCTGGCGAATGGCGCGATTATGCGATGGATTTCGATAAGCACGCCGCCACTTTCGCCGCCTTCCGACGCGCCGCCGAGCGCCCGCAGGCGCGGATCGAGAAGCGGCCCGCCCTTCGCGCGAAACAAGGCATGTGGACGCTTTTTGGCGAACACGGCCAGGTCTTGAAGCGCGGGCATGATCTCGCCAATGTGCTCGCGCCGATGGAGCGCAGGCTGGTCAAGGTCGTGGAGGATTAGCCAGTCGCTGTCCTCGCCGGCGCCGTTTCAACGGTAGTCGGAAGCTTCGCCTGCAAATCCTTGGGCAACACCCCCACGACACTGCGCCGGATCGGTTGCCAGAAGGCCGAGAGGCTCAGCAGCGCCGAGCCGATCACCAGGGCAGTCAGCGCGAAATTGAGCTCCACCGCGCCGAATTCCTGGAAAAGGAAGGTCAGTGCGAACAGCACATAGGCCAAGGCGGACACAAGCAGGGCTCGTCGGTCGACAATGAGTGCCAAGAGGCCGAACACGACGTACACAGCCAGCACTCCGAATGCCGCACCGATGCCCGGATTGTCGCCTCCGGTCACGCCCAGAAGCGCGAAGACCGGATGCGCGATCATGGGAGCGGCGAGCAGGTGGAGCCAGAAAGCAACGTCGGAGCGCCGGGTGGTGCGTTCGCGGTCCGATATGTCCCAGCGCATGGCGAAAGCGAAGACCGCAAGGCCTGCGACGAAGACCAGCGCGTAGACCACGTTCTCTTCGATATTGTCCGGGCCGATGGCTGCCAAGATGAGCGCGATCACGGTCCCGGCAACGCCCGCAACACCTGCTGCGATGGTGATCGGCACCATGAAACGCCGCCAGTGCAGGAACGCCGCGCCCGCACCGATCAGCGCCGCGAAGGACACCATCAGCGCCCCGATACGATCATTGCCATCGAGCGCGAGCGCGGTGCCCGTTCCCAGTACGGCGAAGAAAGCACCGCCAACGAAGGCGAGCAGGAGCAGGATCGAAGGCAGCGCCATCCGGCGCTTGCGGGTGAAGAATTCGGACAGTGGCCATGCGGCGATGGCGACGAACAGACCGGCTAGGGCCATTTGTACGGAATCTTGCAATTCGCGCGCCGCGTAATAGGCATCGATTTCCGCCTGTGACGGGTAGGCATTGTTCCCCCAGATTTCGCTATAGTTCGGGACTGGAACGATCGCTCCCGCAATCGCCTGGCCAATCGCGCCCACTGCGACCAGCAGGATCACAATCCCGATGGCGACGAAGATATCGTTAAAGCTGTCGATCAGCCGAAAGTCTTCCTCCGATCCGCGCGGCAGATTGCGCACCCTTGTCATATAGGCGCGGAAGCTCGCGGCGGCATCGGCGCTCAATGCGCCTGCGTCCACGGCCGCGTTGATATCGTCTTCAGAATACATTTCGGGCCCAGTCTCGCTCGCTGACTTGCGCTGAAGGCTAGGCCCGGTGTGTTAATGCGTCAATACAGTCGGTGCAGCTTATCCGCGCGCGCTTGAGGGCCCGGTGCCGGTCACCTTCTGCATGGCTTTCAGGATATTGCCAGATTGCTCGGACCCGCTCTGCGGTGCCTGCAGGTTGGTGAAGGAATTGATCTCGTCCCAGCGCGCGGCGAAACCTTCGACGGTGCGGTCCTCGTCTTTCAGCCACACCGCATCGTTCATGACCGTCCACGAGGAGTGGAACCCGCCCGCGCCCGCGCCCACGATGGCATTGGTCGGCGCATCCTCGGAGACGAGGAAGAGCGCGGCCGGGACGACGTTCTCGGGGGCGAAGAGCTTGAACGCCTCTTCCGGGAATAGATCCTCGGTCATGCGCGTGCCCGCCACCGGCGACAGAGTGTTACAGCGGATGTTGTATTTCGCGCCCTCGAGCTGGAGCGTCTTGGTCAGCCCCGCAAGGCCGAGCTTGGCCGCGCCATAGTTCGCCTGGCCGAAATTGCCGAACAGCCCGGTCGACGAAGCCGTCATCAGCACGCGGCCATAGGCCTGCTCGCGGAAGGTCTCCCAGCAAGCCTTGGTCACGAAGGCCGACCCGGTGAGGTGGACCTTGAGGACGAATTCGAAATCATCGGGGCTCATCTTGTGGAACGTCTTGTCGCGCAGAACGCCTGCATTGTTGATGAGGACATGAACGCCGCCCCACTTCTGCTTGGCATCGGCGACCATCTTTTCCATCTGCTCGTACTCGGTGACGCTGCCGCCATTGGCCATGGCTTCGCCGCCGGCGGCCTCGATCTGCGCGACGACTTCGGCGGCGGCATCGGAGGTGCCGGTGCCATCGCGCGAACCGCCCAGATCGTTGACGACAACCTTGGCGCCGCGCCTGGCGAGCTCAAGCGCATAGGCCTTGCCGAGCCCTCCGCCGGCCCCGGTGACGATTGCGACCTTGTCCTTGAAGGTGATGCTCATGATTTCCCTTTCCGTCCATCTGTCAGTTGCGCTTTACGGGCGCGTAAATCTGGTGTCGGCGCGCTGCCTTGCACTTTTGCAAGGGGGATGCAACCGCTGCGCGTAAGGCCCGGCAAACGCAATCGGCCGGGCCATGCAAACCGTAAGGTCAGGTGCCTTTGCCAAGCTGCTCGATCGCCGGGAGAAGCTCGCCCAGCGAATCGATTATGGCGTCAGCACCGAGTTGTGCTGGCGGCTTGTCGCAATAGCCATAAGCCGCCGCGATGACCGGCACGCTTGCTGCGTGCGCCGCAGCCACGTCATAGGTCGAATCGCCGACGAACACGAACCCGCCAAGCTGCGCCGGGTCGCGCGCGCAGCGCAGCCGCGCCTCGATGATGGGATCGGGCAGCGGCTTCGAGAGGTAGGCACCATCTGCGCCCTTTCCCAGAGTGTCGCCGCCGATCACCGTTTCAAAGGGTTCGAGAAATTCGATCTCGGCGAGGATCGAGCGGGCGAAGCTCTCGAACTTGTTGGTGACGATGGCGAGGGTCACGCCGCGCGCGGCGAGCTCGGCGACAACTTCGCGCGCTTGCGGATATGGGGCCGAGTGGACAGCGTTGTTATCGGCATAAAAGCGCAGCATCGCCTTGTAGAGCCCGCGAAAATCATCGCCCTCGAGCCCGCCGGGAAGCCCGCCCTGCTGCTGCACCGCGTGCGCCAGCATCGCCTTCGCCCCGCCGCCGATCAGGTCCTTCGAGCTTTCCATCGAGACCGGTGCGAATCCGCCGAGCGCAAGCGCGTGATTGACCGCTGTGCCAAGGTCGCGAAAGGTATCAAGCAAGGTGCCGTCGAGATCGAAGCCGACAGTTTCGAACGGGAAGTGTGTCATCGCCTGCGCTCGGTGCGGCAAACGACTTCAATTCGCAAGCAATTGCTGGCAAGCGGCCCATTGAACAGCGCGCCTTTGACCGCGCCCTGAATCGAGAGTGGCGCACAGTCGGCCATGCCGTTTGGCTGCGCCGGAATGGAAGAAAACCGATGACCGATCTTGCCGTAATCATCCTTGCTGCGGGCAAGGGCACGAGGATGAAGAGCGATCTTCACAAGGTGCTTCATCCGATTGCGGGCAAGCCGATGCTGCTCCACCTGCTCGACAGCCTGGCCGAGCTTGGCCCGGCGCGCACCGTCATCGTGGCGGGCGACCGGCGCGAGCAGCTCGACGAGGCACTGGAGGGCCGCGAGGTCACAACCGTCCTCCAAGAGCCCCAGCTCGGCACAGCGCACGCCGCTCTGCAGGCTAGGGACGCGCTTGCAGGCTTTGCGGGCCATATCCTAGTGTGTTTCGGCGATGTCCCGATGGTGCGCAGCGAAACGGTCCGCCGCCTGACAGGCGCGCTCGATGACCGCGCGAGCGTCGCGGTGCTTGGTTTTCGCCCGCCTGATGCGCTTGCCTATGGCCGGATCATCGCCGAGCCTGATGGCACGGTTCGCAAGATGGTTGAATACAAGGACGCAAGCGCAGCGGAGCGCGCGGTCGATCTGTGCAATTCGGGCCTGATCGTGGCGCATTCGGACGATATGTGGCCGCTCCTTGCAGCGGTTGGCAATGATAACGCGCAAGGCGAATACTATCTGCCCGACGTTGCGACCGGCGCAATCGCGCGCGGAGACAGGGTCTGCGTGGTCGAGACCGATCCCGCCGAAGTCGCCGGGATCAACAGCCGCGCCGAACTCGCCGCTGCCGAAGCACAGTTTCAGCAGGTGAAGCGCGCGGAGGCGATGGCGGCCGGCGCCACCTTGCGCGCGCCCGAAACCGTCTTCTTCAGCTGCGATACCGAGCTGGGCCGGGATGTGACGATCGACCCCAATGTGGTGTTCGGCCCCGGCGTGCGGGTGGCCGACAATGTCCATATCAAGAGCTTCTGCCATATCGAGGGCGCGCACATTGCGAGCGGTGCGCAGGTCGGCCCGTTTGCGCGCCTGCGCCCGGGCGCGGTGATGGAGGAAGACAGCTTCGTCGGCAATTTCGTCGAGATGAAGAAGGCCGTTCTGGGCAAGGGCGCCAAGGCGAGTCACCTGTCCTATATCGGCGATGCGAGTGTGGGAGCGCATGCGAATATCGGCGCAGGCACGATCACCTGCAATTACGATGGCTATTTCAAATACCAGACCGTCATCGGCGAGCGCGCCTTCATCGGCTCGAACTCGGCGCTGATTGCTCCGGTGACGATCGGCGCCGATGCGATCGTCGCGGCCGGTTCAACCGTCAGCCGCGATGTCGCTGCGGGCGAATTGCGCATGGTGCGCGCCGAACAGTTCGTGAAGGATGGCTGGGCGGACCGCTTCCACGATACGATGCGCAAGAAGAAAGAGGCGGGCAAGAAGGAGAGCAAGTGAGCATGACCCCGATCTTTTTCACAGCCAGCACCAGGCACGCGGAGGCACGTGCCTTCTACAGCGATGTCATGGGCTTCACTCTCACCGACGACAATCCGTTCTCGCTCGAATTCGAAGCCGCAGGCACAATGCTGCGGGTCCAGAAAGTCGAGAGCTTCACCCCGCAACCTTTCACGGCCCTCGGCTGGCGGGTCGAGGACATTGCTTCGGAGCGCGACCGTTTGGCGACACGCGGCGCGACCTTTCTCCGGTTCGAATTCATGGAGCAGGATGAGCGCGATATCTGGACCACCCCTGATGGGGCCAAGGTCTGCTGGTTCAAGGATCCGGACGGCAACACGCTGTCGCTCACGCAGTGGGCTAAGTGAGCGCAGAGGGTTTGACTTGCTGGCTTTGCGGACGCCCGCTTGAAACGCGCATCCAGTGGCATCACCCGGTGCCGCGCTCGAAGAAGGGGCGCAAGACTGTCCCGGTCCATCCGATCTGCCACAAGACGATCCACGCCATTTTCACCAATGCTGAGCTTGCCCGCATTGGCGATGACCCCGCAAGACTGCGCGAGCATGACGGGATCGCGAAGTTCGTGCGCTGGGTGAGCTCCAAGCCGCCCGATTTTCATGCGCCCACTCGCAGCGGTTGAGGAACAAACCCGGCTCTGAAGGGCTTTGTGGGCAAACTCTGGTCCGCAAGGAGCTTGCCCATGAAAACAGGACAGTGGATTGCCGCCGGCATCGGTCTCGCTGCCATTGGAGGTGCTGTGGCGTTTGCGCAATTCCGTGACACCGAAACGCCCGCGCATAACGTGCTGATTGCCGATGGCGAATTCGAGCTGCGCGAATATGCGCCAATGATCGTGGCCGAGGTCACCCATTCCGGCACTCGCGAACGCGCCAGCAGCGCAGGGTTCAGGCGACTGGCCGCCTATATCTTCGCCAAGGATCGCCCCGCAGGCAGCGGCGATGGAGCAGAGAAGATCGCGATGACGGCGCCGGTTATGCAGGAGCGGGTCGACAAACACGAGCCGATCGCGATGACAGCGCCCGTGATGCAGGATCGGCAGGTCGCCGGACGCTGGCGAACGCGCTTCGTGATGCCTTCGCACTACAGCATGGAAGAGCTCCCGGAGCCGCCCTCGGACATAACCTTGACGGGCGTGCCTGCGCGCCGGATGGCCGCCGTGCGCTTTTCAGGCAATCCCGACAAGGTCGACCTTAGCGCCATGGAACGGCGCCTTGCCGACTGGATCGCGCAGCAAGGCCTGAGCGCGCAGGGGACGTTCGAATATGCGTTTTACGATGCTCCGATGATCCCCGGGCCGCTCCGACGCAACGAGGTCATGATCGAGGTCGAGTGAGGTTTTCCCGCCCGGCGAGGTGGCTGTCTCGCGGTCTCACGAGGCGAACGGGCTGTGCAGGGCCCATCCGCCTTCTTGTGAGAGAACCGCGAGCCAATCAGGCCTCTTGCATCCGGTCGGCGTTTTGCTCGGCTGCGTCGGCATGCTGCTCCTCACGGGCGGGCTGCCCATCGCCGCGCCGTGCGCAGGCAGGCGCATAATCGCGTTCCCATTCCTCGAATTCGCGGCGCGAGAGCAGGTAGCGCTCGCGCGCCTCATGAAAGCTGATCGCGCGTTCGTGCACGGCGCGCACGACATCGGCCTTGCGCGAGGCTGACCAGTGCACGCGGTGAGACTTGGGCAGGCCGTAGCGCTTTATGGCGTCTGAGATGGATATATCGCTGGGGTAAGGCATGGGGGTTCGTTGCTCCTTCGTGATCCCTGTTGCGAAGGAGAATTGGTTTCCAGACTTAACTGGAACCTGCCAAACACGCTTAATTCTGTGTTGACGACGCCCGCCGTGGCCGTACTGCGGCGAAGCGAGGCAAAACTGTCGGATCGCTTTACACAGCGCTGTCAGACTGCCGGAAAAGGGCGGCTCCCGCGAGGAAACCGCCCCTTCTTCAGGGCGCGATTCGAGGCGTCAATCCTGCCTCTGAAAGCCGTCCGCAGCGCCTTAATCTGCTGCGGCAGCCAGCGCCTCGCCATCGTTCATCAGGCGCTGCATGAGATAGACATATTGCAGCGCCTGGAGCTTGGCGCGCTGTTCGTTGTCGACCCCGCCCGAATGCCCGCCGGTCGTGTCCTCATAATAGAGATAGGGCTGCCCCAGCGCCTTGAGCCTGGCTGCGCCCTTGCGGGCATGGGCGGGATGCGTGCGATCATCCGCCGTCGAGGCCCACAGGAAGGGCATGGGATAATCCACGCCCTCCTCAAGCTTCTGATAGGGCGAATAGCCATCGATCCAGGCGCGCTGTTCGGGGATGCGCGGATCGCCATATTCCCCGATCCACGAGGCCCCGCGCCCGATCAGATGATAGCGCACCATATCGAACAGCGGGATCTGGACAATCGCCCCGCCAAACAGGTCGGGGCGCTGGGTGAAGGCGGTGCCCACCAGCAGCCCGCCCTGCGAGCCGCCCTGGATACCGAGATGCGCAGGCGAGGTGAAACCGCGCTTCACCAGATCCTCGCCCACGGCAATGAAATCGTCCCAGGTGCGCTGCTTGTTCTCGCGGATTGCGGTCTGGTGCCACATCGGGCCAAACTCGCCGCCGCCGCGCAGATTGGCGAGCACATAGGCACCGCCTCTCTCGAGCCACATCTTGCCGGTCGTGCCCAGATAGGCGGGCAGGCGCGGGATCTGAAAACCGCCATAGCCGGTCAACAGCGTCGCGGTCTCGCCGTTCATTTCCATGCCCTCGGGCTTGACGATGAAATAGGGGATCTTCGTCCCGTCCTTGCTCGTCGCCTCGTGCTGCACGACTTCCATGCCTTCAGGTTCGAAATAGGCCGGAGAGGTCTTGAGCGGCTCGGGCGGGGTCGAACCGTCGCTGTAATAGAGAGTCGTCGGGTTGAGGAAATCGGTGACCGTGAACATGATCTGGTCGGTTTCGTTCGAGCTTGCGGCAATCCCGACGGTCGCGTTGTCGGGCAGGGCGACTTCGCGGCTCACCCATGCGCCATCCGCGTAATTGAACTCGAGCACCTTGCCCACGACGTTATCGAGCATGCCGACATAGAGCGCGTTGGCCGTGACCGCCCCGCCGCGCTTGGTCTGGCGTTCGCCCGGTGCCCAGACAAGCGTCTTTGCCGCGCCATTGGGATCGGCCTTCCATTCCTCAAGCTCCGCCGCAACGAGGCTGTCGGCGGGGAAGGTCTGGCCATCGGCTTCCCAGTCGACATCGGTCGAAATCAGGATGTGGCCATCGACGATGCCATAGAGCGAAGCCTTCTTCGGAATGTCGAGGCTGACCCATTCATCATCGATCGAGACGAAGTACTCGCTTTCATGGAAGCTTACCCCGCGAAAGGCCGTCATCGCCTGGATCTCGCCGCTCGCATCGCGCAGCAGGCTTGCCCCGGCCCACACATCGTCGCTCTGCCCGCGAAACACTTCGGGCGCATCGGCGAGATCGGTTCCGCGTTTCCAGATCCGGCTGGTGAAGGGGTATTCGCTCTCGGTCAGCGTGCCCTCGCCAAAGTCGCGGCCCACCAGCAGCGTGTCCTCGTCGATCCAGTCGATGCCGCCCTGGCTCTTGGCATCGATCACGAAGCCATCCTCGACGAAGCTCTTCGTCGAGGTGTCGAATTCGCGCATGATGGTTGCATCCTCGCCGCCATCCGAAAGCGCGATCATGCATCGGGTCAGCGCCGGAGGCAGGCAGGTCGAGCCGCTATAGACCCAGTCCTTGCCTTCCTCGGCGGCGAGCGCATCGATATCGAGCACGGTTTCCCACTCGGGATCGTCGGTGCGATAGCTCTCGAGCGTGGTGCGCCGCAGCAGGCCCTTGGGGTTTTCCTTGTCCTGCCAGAAGTTGTAGAGACCGTCCGGGCGGAAGCTGACGAACGGGATGCGATCCTCGCTGTCATAGATCGCCAGGGCCTCGGCCTTGAGCTCCTCGAAGCGCGGATCGCTGGCAAGGATGGAGAGCGTGCGCTCGTTCTCCGCCTCGACCCATTCCAGCGCTTTCTCGCTGCGGGCTTCCTCAAGCCAGATGAACGGGTCTTCCTCGGGGCCGGGGATGGGAGCCGTGGCGGCTCCGTCCTTCATGGCAGCGCCATCCTGGGCGCGGGCGGGATTGGCTGTGGTCATTGCGAGCGCACCGGCGATGGCGGTGCCAAGAGCAAGGGTTGATGCAAGCTTCAAGTGTCCTCTCCTTGTGGAAGATTATGCAGCCTTTGTGGTGCCGAACCGACCGAATGTGAAGGACTATCGGCGACTGCGGATCTTAATGAGCGCCGCGTCCAGCATGGTGTCACTCGACGATCCGATCTCCTGACGCGGCAATTCCACATCGGGGATGACACCTCGCACCGTCTCTTCGCCGCTGGGGCGCACAAAGTAGCTCTTGGCGAGGTCCACGCTCATGCCGGTCCCGGGCAGCACATAAGGGAAGATCGAGGCAAAGCTGGTCGGCACGTCGGCGGTTTCCTCGCCCATGATCGTGCCGAAACCGTAATCCTTGATCATCGCCGCAGTAGAGGTCGCGTTCGAATAGCTCTTGCGATTGACCAGCACCCAGACGCGTCCCTCGAACCGCGCGCCTTTGCGCGGAGAAATCTTGGCAATTTCGAAGGGATAGAGCGCGCCATCGGGCTGCGCGCGTTCCTCGGCAGCGAGGCGGGCGAGGAAGGGGCTGATCGTGGCATCTGGCGCTGCGACACGGGCATAATGCGCCTTGATCGGAGCGCTGGCGCGCAGGATGAATGCGCTCGCGAATCTAAACGGTCGGTCGGCAAACCATGCCACCATCGGGTCGGAAAAGCTGATATCGCCGCCCGAATTGTTGCGCAGATCGATGATGAGATCGCTCGCGCCCGCTTCGATCATGGCTGAGAAGCTTTCATCGAGGAAGCGGACCATCGCGGCTTCGGGGCGGCCATCGACGGGCTCTTCGCCTTCAACCGCGGAAAAGGGCCCCGGGCGCAGATAGGCGATGCCATCGTCCATCATGCGAAAGTGGCGGGCATTGAAATCGGTACCCGGGGAGGGGACAGCGGTGTCCATCGCCTGATACTCGCCAAAGGTCACCGCCGGAACGCTGACAGTGCGCGGCTCGCCGTCCACGATCAATTCGACCTCGAATGCCTCGACATCGCGGTTTGCAGCCCAGAAGAGAGGCGGGAAGAAGTCCTCCAGCAGTGTGTCCGACATGTAATCGCGTTCGGCGGAGAGAAGATTGCGCGTGCGAGCAAGGATGCGGGCGATCGGCTCACCATTGATCGCGGTCAGGATCGCGCCGGCTGTGGCGCTCTTATCGGCCGTCGCGTGATCGGTCAGCACGGCTCGGCCATCTCGCTCGATTCGGATGAAAATCGGCGCAAACCTTGCACCCTTGCCGAACTGCGCGAAGGTCTCGTTGAGCCAGGCATAGCTGCGGATATGACCGATGCGCGCAAAGGCGGCGAGGCGCTGGTAGAGAAGCGCTGCTTCGAGCCGGCTCATAGGACCGGTGACACTGGCGCGAAGGCCCGCATGGAAGGCGTCGAAGTCCGCCTTGGAGCGGAAAGCGTGAAGATCGACGCTCGCCTCCTGCATCGCCTGATAAAGCGCATCAAGATCTGCACGCACGGTCTGCGAAGCGATGCGATCAGCCTGCGGCTGGACCTGCGCGGGGGTGGCTTCGGCCTCCTGCGTCATCGCGGCGGCCGGGGTCATGAGGATTGAACCCAATGCGACGAGCATCAATCGGGCGGCGAGTTTCAACGGTGTCTCCTACTCCTGCCGCGTCAAGTCAGTGCGCGGTCCAATATGCAAGAAGGCGACCACAAAGGGCCGCCTTCTTGAATTCTAGGTTTGCGAAAGGCGCCTACGCTTCGGCGTGTTCCGCAAGCACCGTCAGCCCATTCTCGCCCACTTCGGCAAAGCCGCCGCGAACTTCGATGTTTTCGGGCGTGCCGCCGGCGGTCTTGTAGACCTGTACCGCGCCATCGCGGATGGTCGACATGAAGGGCGCATGGCCCTCGAGCACGCCGAATTCGCCTTCGGTGCCGGGGACGACGACCATGTGAACGTCTTCGGAGCGCACCAGCTTGGCCGGGGTCACGAGTTCAAAATGCAGTGCCATTTTTCTTACCTTATCCACTCCCGCCTGCGGTGGGGCAGTGAGACCCGGCGGCTTGCCGCCTCGTCGCAGCGGGCTGGGCCTCGCGGCCCGACGCCCACCCCCAACCCCTCCCGCAAGCGGGAGGGACGCTCAAATCACGCCTCTTCGGCCATTTTCTGGGCCTTCTCGACCGCCATGTCGATCCCGCCGACCATGTAGAAGGCGCTTTCGGGCAGGTGATCATATTCGCCATCGACGACGGCCTTGAAGCTCTTGATGGTGTCTTCGAGCTGCACGAACAGGCCGGGGATATTGGTGAACACCTCGGCGACGTGGAATGGCTGCGAGAGGAACTTCTGGATCTTGCGCGCGCGACTCACGGTCAGCTTGTCTTCCTCGGACAGCTCGTCCATCCCCAGAATGGCAATGATGTCCTGCAGGCTCTTGTATTTCTGTAGGATTTCCTGAACGCGCCGCGCCGTGTCATAATGTTCCTGACCAACAATGCGCGGCTCCAGAACGCGGCTGGTCGAATCGAGCGGGTCCACCGCCGGATAGATACCGAGTTCGGAGATCGCGCGGTTGAGCGTCGTGGTCGCGTCTAGGTGCGCGAACGAGGTCGCGGGCGCGGGGTCGGTCAAGTCGTCCGCAGGCACGTAGATCGCCTGGACCGAGGTAATCGAACCCTTGTTGGTCGAGGTGATGCGCTCCTGCAGATTGCCCATATCGGTCGAGAGGGTCGGTTGATAGCCCACCGCTGAAGGGATGCGCCCGAGCAGTGCGGAGACTTCCGAACCTGCCTGGGTGAATCGGAAGATGTTGTCGACGAAGAACAGCACGTCCTGGCCTTCGACGTCGCGGAAATATTCAGCCATGGTGAGGCCCGAAAGCGCGACGCGGGCGCGCGCGCCCGGCGGTTCGTTCATCTGGCCGAAGACGAGCGCCACCTTCGAACCCTCGGAGATCGCGGTGCCGTTTTCATCGGCCTTGATTACGCCTGCATCGAGGAATTCGTGATAGAGATCGTTGCCCTCGCGGGTGCGTTCGCCAACGCCGGCAAAGACCGAGACGCCGCCATGGCCCTTGGCGATGTTGTTGATGAGTTCCTGGATCAGCACGGTCTTGCCAACGCCCGCGCCGCCGAACAGGCCGATCTTGCCGCCCTTGGCATAAGGCGCGAGCAGGTCGATGACCTTGATGCCGGTGACGAGGATCGCTGAATCGGTCGACTGGTCGACGAAGGGCGGGGCTTCGGCGTGGATCGGCATGGCCTTGTCCGCGCCGATCGGGCCGAGTTCGTCGATCGGTTCGCCCACGACATTCATGATCCGGCCGAGCGTCTTGGGGCCGACCGGCACGCTGATCTGCGCGCCTGTATTGATCACCTCGGCGCCGCGCACGAGACCGTCGGTCCCGTCCATCGCGATGGTGCGCACGGTCTTCTCGCCAAGGTGCTGCGCGACTTCGAGAACCAGCGTCTTGCCCTGGTTCTTGGTTTCGAGCGCGGTGAGGATCGCGGGCAGTTCGCCTTCGAAATGCACGTCGACGACGGCGCCGATGACCTGGGAGATCGTGCCGTTGGTCGTCTGGTTAAGGGCGGGTGCGGTGGCCATTATGGTCGGTTCCTGTGGTGTGGGTCAGATCAGAAATGTCTGGCTGTGATTGCTGTAGGCGCAAGGGCGGCTATCGGGAAGGCTGGGTGTCGACGTTGGTATCGGCAGGTTCGTCTGCCATCGCATCGGCCCGCTCGAGCGAGCTGCAAAAGGCGGGCTCAGCGTCGATTCGCCAGCCTTCGACGGCTTGCGAGAGATCAATCCGGCGCTCGAGATCGGCCGGATCGCCGATGAAGGCAAAGGTGCAATCAGCCGAGCTGCCAAGCTCATCGGTCTCGCAGCTTGCGGCGCTCAGGCGCAGTTGCGGGCCCATCGTGGGGCAGGCTTCCTCGAGCGCGAGCTGGACCGTTGTCATGTCGGGCGCAGTGTCGCTGTTGCCCACGACCCCGTCTGCGGTGACATCGGCGGTCGTCGAATCAGGCGCCATGTCCGCGGTGTCCGCGCCATCGGGTTCGGCACAGGCGACAAGCCCGGCGATCAGGGCCGATGCGGCAAAAAGGGCTGCGGATTTCATGCATTCTCCTTCGGGATATTCAGGCCCCCGGTTTTTTGGCCCCCGTTTTTCATGAGCCTTGCGCGCAGACAGCGTCAGGGTCTTCAACTTCCCATTCGCCGTCAACCTCTTGAAGCACGGCTTCGTGGCGCATGTATTCATCATCGCCCAGGCCATATTCGCAGGTGAAATCGTGGCTGCCCATGCCTTGCGCCCGGCACATCGCCGTGCTGATCTGCGGCGCGGCAGGGCAGGCGACGGCAAAGCGCTCGGCGAACTTGTCGCGATCGGGCGGGTGCAGCGTGGGGCCAATTTCTTCTTCGATCGCGGTCGTCTCGACCGGAGCGGGCGCTTCGGCGGGCTCTTGCGCGCAGGCAGCAAGGGCGAGCGGGGAGAGGATCAGGATAAAACGGGTCATAGTGCTTCTGCGCCTGCAATAATTTCAATAAGTTCGGTGGTGATGGCGGCTTGACGGCTTCTGTTGTATTGCTTGTTGAGATCCTTGATGAGGTCGCCGGCATTGCGCGTGGCGTTGTCCATCGCTGTCATTGAGGCGCCGTGTTCGGAGGCCTCGCGTTCGAGCAGCGCGCCGAACAGCTGAGTCTTGACATAGCGTGGCAGGAGAACCTCGAGGATGTCTTCCTCGCCCGGCTCGTATTCGACCACCGCGCCGCCTTCGCTCGCTGCGCTGTCTTTGGGCGAGGGGATCGGGATCAGCTGATCGATCGTCGGCTCCTGCGAAAGCGCGCTCTTGAAGGTCGGATAGACCAGATGCGCGATATCGAATTCGCCAGCCTCGAACATTGCGAGCAGTTCATCGGCGATCGCCTCGGCTTCCTCGAAGCCTGGTGCCTTGACCTTGCTCGTATCGAAATGCTTGCCAATATGCTCGGCATAATCGCGCTTGAGCGGCGCGCGGCCCTTCTTGCCCACGAGATAGAATTCGACCTGCTTGCCCTCGGCAAGAAGCTTTCGCGCCTTCACCTTGGCGGCCTTCACGAGGTTCGAATTGAGCGCGCCGCACAGGCCCTTGTCGGTGTTGACGACGATGATGAGGTTCTTGCGATCCGAGCCCGTGCCCGCCAGCAGCCGGGGCGCGCTGTCGCCCGAGACCTTGCTCGCAAGGCTCGCCATGACGCGCGCGAGCCGTTCGGCATAGGGGCGCGCTTCCTCCGCTCGCGTCTGCGCACGGCGCAGCTTGGCCGCGGCGACCATTTGCTTGGCCTTGGTGATCTTCTGGGTCGACTTGACCGAGTTGATCCGACCTTTGAGTTCCTTGAGACTTGGCATCGTGTCTAGTCGGGTTGTCCCGCGATCATGTCCACCGGGTGGCGGTATTGATCAGCCAGCTCAAGCAGCCATTGAAAGGCCTGGCCGACGGGCGAGGCCTCGTCGGTGAAGAGGGGAACGTGCACCTTGATCGGTGTCGTATCTCCCAGCTTGCGGTCCAGCTTCAGGATTTCCTCGTACTCCTCCAGATTGATCGGTGCGCCATCGAGTTCAAGTGCGCCATCCTTGGAGATCCTCAGATGGCGCTGCGCCATTTATGCAAACTGCTTGGCAAAAGTGTCGAGTGCCGCAACAGTGCGGTCCTTGATCTCGCCTTCGAACTTCTTGGTCTCGCGAATATCGCTCAGGATATCGCCATGGTTTGAACGGATGAAGGCCAACATCTGCTCTTCATATTCGCCCACGCGCTCGACCTCGATCGGGTCGATATAGCCATTGCTGCCGGCAAAGATCGAGATCACCTGCTCTTCGAACGGCATGGGCGAGAACTGCTTCTGCTTCAGAAGCTCGGTCAGGCGCGCGCCGCGATTGAGCAGCTTTTGCGTCGCCGCATCGAGATCCGAGCCAAACTGCGCGAAGGCTGCCATTTCGCGATACTGCGCCAGATCGAGCTTCATCGAGCCCGAGACCTTCTTCATCGCCTTGGTTTGCGCCGCGCCGCCGACGCGCGACACCGAAAGGCCGACATTGATCGCCGGGCGAATGCCCTGGAAGAACAGATCGGTCTCGAGGAAGATCTGGCCATCGGTGATCGAGATCACGTTGGTCGGGATATAGGCCGACACGTCGCCCGCCTGCGTCTCGATGATCGGCAGCGCGGTCAGCGAGCCGTGGCCGTTATCCTTGTTCATCTTGGCCGCGCGCTCGAGCAGGCGGCTGTGCAAATAGAACACGTCGCCCGGATAGGCTTCGCGGCCCGGCGGGCGGCGCAGCAGGAGCGACATCTGGCGATAGGCGACGGCCTGCTTGGAGAGGTCATCATAGACGATCACGGCGTGCATGCCGTTGTCGCGGAAGAATTCGCCCATCGCGCAGCCGGTGTAAGGCGCAAGATATTGCAGTGGGGCGGGCTCCGAGGCGGTCGCGGCGATGACGATGGAATATTCCATCGCGCCGTTTTCCTCGAGCTGCTTGACGATCTGCGCCACGGTCGAGCGCTTCTGGCCGACCGCGACATAGACGCAGTAGAGCTTCTTGCTCTCATCGTCGGTCTCGTTGACCGGCTTCTGGTTGATGAAGGTGTCGATCGCGACCGCGGTCTTGCCGGTCTGACGGTCACCGATGATGAGCTCGCGCTGACCGCGGCCCACGGGCACCAGTGCGTCAATCGCCTTGAGGCCGGTCTGCACCGGTTCGCTGACCGATTCGCGCGGGATGATTCCCGGCGCCTTGACCTCGACGCGGCGGCGCTCGGTCGCCTCGATCGGGCCTTTGCCATCAATCGGATTGCCCAGCGCATCGACCACACGGCCCAGTAGGCCCTTGCCGACCGGCACATCGACGATCGTCTCGGTGCGCTTGACCGTGTCGCCTTCCTTGATCTCCGCGTCCGAGCCGAAGATCACGACGCCGACATTGTCCGCTTCCAGGTTGAGGGCCATGCCCTGAACGCCATTGGCGAACTCGACCATCTCGCCGGCCTGGACCTTGTCGAGCCCGTGGATGCGGGCGATCCCGTCACCGACCGAGAGAACGGAGCCGACTTCGCTGATTTCGGCCTCGTTGCCGAAACTGGCGATCTGGTCCTTGATGACCTTGGAGATTTCTGCGGCGCGGATTTCCATTGTGCGTGTCCTTCAAGCCTACTGCGGGCGTGTTGTGCGGCTTAAGCCTTCATTGATAGGGCAAGAGATTTGAGACGGGTCTGGATCGAGGCATCGATCCGCTTCGAGCCGATCGTCACGACCAGACCGCCGAGCAGATCGGGATCGACCTTGGCGGAAAGCATCACGGTGCGCCCCTCGCGCACCGTCAGCTTTTCCTTGAGCGCGGCAAGCTGCGCATCGGTGAGCGGATGGGCGCTGGTGACGCTCGCGGTGACTTCGCCGCGCTGGGCGGCCGCGATCGTCTTGAAGGCGGCGATCATCTCGGGCAGTCCCGCAAGCCGCCGATTGGCAGCAAGCACGCCGAGAAATTTGGTCGTCAGCTCCGAGAGGCCAAGATGGCCGGCGACCGCCTTGACCGCCTCGCCCTGCTCGGCGCGGCTCAATTGCGGGCTGGTCGTCGCCGACTTGAGCTCGGGCGAGGCTTCGAGCGCTTCGCCCAGAGTTTCAAGATCGGTCTCAACGGCCGTCACCGCTGCATGCTCGCTCGCCAGCTCGAACAGAGCGGAGGCATAGCGCCCTGCAAGGCTGGCCTGTATACCGGCGGAAATATCCACGCGCTTATTGGTCCTTCTTGGATCCGGAAAAAATCTGTTGCCCGCTTTGCCGAGGCTTTGGGGGCCGCTTGATGAAAGGGCCTCTCGCCGCAAAGCTGGCGCGCGCCTAGCACCGGGGTTTCGATGATGCAAGTCGCCCTCTGGACACCGCAGCAAATGTGGGTCAGTCTACAGACGAGGCGGCGACAAGCCGTCCGGGAGAGGGATGATGCAACTGAAACCCATGGCCCCTGAATGCGGGGTTGAGATTACGGGCGTTTCGCTGGCCGCATGCAGCGCTGCCCAGATGGACGATATCAAGCAGGCCATTTATGAACACGGCGTTGCGGTGTTTCGCGACCAGGAGTTTACGCCCGAGGCGCATATCGCCTTTGCCAAGGCCTGGGGCGGGATCGACATCAACAGCTATTTCCCGCTCAACGAACGCCATCCCGAGATCGCATTGGTGCGCAAGGAAGCCGATCAGGTCACCAATATTGGCGGTGCCTGGCACACCGATCATTCCTATGATCAGGTGCCCGCGATGGGCTCGATCCTCGTTGCCCGCGAATTGCCGCCTGCAGGCGGCGATACGATGTGGGCGCATATGGGCGCGGCCTATGATGCGCTGAGCGATGATCTCAAGGCGCGGATCGAAGACCTCGAAGCCTTCCACACCGCCGATCATGTCTACAAGGAAGGCGGGCTCTACGCGCAGACCGATCAGGGCCGCTCCTTGCGCGGGCAGGCGCTCGAGACCGGCGCGGTGCATCCCGTCGTCATCCGCCACCCGCAGACCGGGCGGTGCCTGCTTTATGTCAACAATGCCTTCACGATCCACTTCGTGGGGCAGACGCGCGAGGAGAGCCTGCCCTTGCTGAGCGAGCTGTTTGCCGCGGCGCTGACCGAGACGAACCAGTGCCGTCTTGCCTGGAAGCCTGGCACGATCGCGATCTGGGACAACCGTACGACCTGGCACAACGCGCTCAACGATTATCAGGGCCATGCGCGCGAGATGCACCGCATCACGCTTTCGGGCGAGGCGCTGGCCGCCTGAGGCCTAGTCGACCAGCTCGACTTCCTGCTCGAGCGCGGCCAGCACGAAGCTCTCGAGCCGCGAACCGGGCGCATTGGGGGCAAGCTCATAGAGCCCGCGCATAAAGGCGCGATCGAGCGCGGTCAGGCCGATCGGGGCCAGTTCGGGCTCGTCATCGAACAGGCTGAGAATGGTGTCGGCCTGATCGGTCTCGAGCTTCGCGCGCGGCTGGGGATCGACCATGATCCGCATCGTCGCATAGTCGGCGAACTGATTGATGTGCACGCCATCGAGATCGCGCGCTTCGAACACCATCACGGTGAGATAGCGCTCGAGGCTGAACGGGATGGATAGGCGCGAAGGCTGGATGCCGAAAGTAAAAGGCACCTCTTCCCCGCCATTGTCATAGGCGATGCCCGTCATGGGCGCGCGCTTGGGCCCCTCGACGCCCGCCGGCAGGCGCAGTCCATCGGGCGCGACCTGGCGCTGAAGGGTCCACACGATGGCCGGATCGCCGCGCCTGAGCGCTGCGCGCACCGCGCGCTGGGCAGCGGGCTCGAAAATCCGTGGCTGGGTCTTGCGCAGCCGCTCGATCAGCGCCGCCTTGTCGTCTGTGACGAGCACGAGCGCATTGGTCGCACAATCGGGGTCCGGGTTATCAGGCAGCCCGGCGGCGCGCGCATTGGCCTTGATCCGTTGTTCGATCGCCGGTCCCATGACATCGCCCATACCTTGGACGCTCAGGCACAAAGGCTTCTGATAGCGCGGCAGCGGGCGTTCGAAGGTGCGCCCGCGCATCGCGATATCGCGCACAGCATCGCGCGCCTCTTCCTTCTCGATCCGGCGCTTGCCGGTAACGATGATCGGCTCGGGCTGCGGCCCCGTGCGCATGGTCGGCGTATCATCGGTTTCGGCTGCGATATTCGCCCCGTCTGACGGGCTGGCCTGCGCTGCGAGCGCCGGGGCACTCCCTGTGGCAAGGCCCGCAACCAGAGCGAGCGCCAGGGCACGCGAGTTCGATGTGAGCATTCCTGACATTCTCCACCTTCTCCCGTCCACAGCGATCATGCGGCTGCGCCGCTTAACCGATCCTGACACCGTCCCTGAAATCGACCGACCCTGCCGCCGCCGGGCAACCCGGCGATCGCATCACGGGGCCGCTCCGCGCGCTTCTATGCAGATCTCGCCGCCGCCTTCGCAATAGCCATCGCGCAGCTCGTTATAGGCTGCCAGAACGAAGCTCTCGAGGCGCACGCCGGGATCGCGCGGTTCCATGGAATAGAGGCCGCGCAGATAGGCAAGATCGAGCAGAGTGAGGCCGGGCGCTGCATCGAGCGGGTCCATCGCGAACAGGTTGAGGATCGTCTCGGGCTGATCGGGGCCAAGCTGCGCCAAGGGCTGGAGATCGCCCAAAACGCGCATCGTCGCATAATCTGCGAGCTGATCGAGATGGACATTATCGAGCCGATAGGCGTCGAACACGATCACGGCATTGGTGCGATCGATGCTGTTCGCAAGATCGGTGCGCATGGCCGCGCGGTTGTCATTGCGAAACAGCAGATCGCCCGCCGTCCGGGAATTGCGCGCATCCAGCCCGGCGAGCACGCCGCCATTCTCCGCCTCGAGCCCCCGGCGATCGCGCAACACGCTGGTGCTCCAGGAAAGTGCGGGATCGCCGGCTGCAAGGCTCGCCTTGATGCGGCGCAACACCCTGGCGTTGAGCAGGCCCCAGCGCTCCTTGCGCATCCGCTCGATCAGCCCCGCGGGATCATCGACCACGATCAGGAAGACATTGGGCGTGCAGCCCGCTTCGCCCACTTCATGCCCGATCAGCCGGGTATTCGCTTCGATCCGGGCCTTCATGTCAGCGCCCAGCTGCTGGCCCAGACCGCTCACAAGCGGGCAGACCGGCTCCTGAAAACGCGGCAGCGCGCGGGCCGCCGTGCGCCCGCGCATCGCCATGTCGCGGACCGCCTCCTTGACACGCTTTTCCTCCAGATCGCGATCGCCGGTGACGACGATCTCGCTGGTGCTGCGCTCGGTGCGGATGTTGATTGCCGCATCAGCCTGCGAGGTCGGCTGGGCAGCGGCGTGAGCGAGCGTGGAAACGGCAACCAAAGGGGCCGCAAGGGCCGCGGCCATCATAGCGGAGAGCCTTGCGCCCGATGCGGATTGACCGGGCCTGTGTTTGCGCGCGTGCTTCATCTTCGCCTCATCCTGCCCCCGCCATGACAACAATGCTTTCGCCAGCATGAACCAAGGCTTAAACGCGGCCCTCACCGCCCGCCCGAGCTATCCAGCTCCTCCTGTCCGGCTGGGCCTGCGCCGTTTGCCTCGCAGGTATAGACCAACCGCTCATTGGGGCGCTCGGGTAGCTGCGCGATCAGCGCGGATTGCTGCTCTCCCAGGATCTGCGCCGCATCGGTGATGCCGCAGGCGGGCGGGGTGAAGGCGGCGCGTGTCTCGCGGGCTGCGTCCATCGCAGCGCGCGAGAGCAGATAACGATCGGTGCGAAAGACGCGGGTTTCCGGATCGTAGATATTGATCGAGACCGCCGCCTCATCGTTGGGAACGAACACGCGCACCCATTCGCCCGAGCTCAGCCCATATTGCGTGCGCCCGTTGACGCAGCCATCAGCTGCCCATTCGAACTCGACATCATCGGTGCGCGCGCCCATCACGCGGCTTCGCTCGGGCTCGAAGGTGCACAGCAAGGTGCCATCGCTGGCGAGCGCGCCCGTGCCCGGATTGGCCCCTTGCTGGCCCGCGCCATCGCCCTGCTGATCGAGCAGCGCGGCCATCCGGTCCTCGATCTCTGAAAAGCCGGGCCGCGTGATCCATGCGAACACGGCTGCAAACAGCGCCACCCCCGTAACCCCGGCGGCGATCAGGGTAAAGGTCTGCATCCGGCTGGCCGGATTGCCCTGCGCGGCGATCTGCGCGGCCTGACTGCGAAAGTGAAACGCTGCAAACCCGCCAGCAAACCCCACCAGCAGCAGCACGAGCGCGAGCGCCATCGCATCCTCGCGCTCCTCCGAGATTGCCACGAGCGCGCTCAGGCGGGCCTCCTCGCGCGCTTCGCGCAGCCGGGCCTCGCGCGCCGCAAGCCGCGCGCGCGCATCCTCGCGCTTGGCCTCGAAACGGGCGCGTTCAGCCGCATTGAGCTCATCGATCGAGCGGCATTCCTGTGTGCTCATGCGCGGCTCGATCCCGCTTTCGCGCAGGAACGGCAGAAGCTCGCGCAGCGACACCGCAAAATAGAATTCGGCATCCGAGCCATTCGAATCAGCGCCGAACGAATTGACCCCCAGCACCCGCCCGCAGCCATCGAGCAGCGGGCCGCCCGAATTGCCGCGCGCGATCGGTGCTGTATGAAGGATCGTATCGAACTGGCGGCTGGGCCGTGCGCCCGAGAGAAAGCCACGGCTCATCACCGGCGGTTGCGCGCTGAAGATGTCCTCGATCTCGAGCCCCTGCGCCAGATCGACATTCATCGGATAGCCCACCGCCGAGACCTCGCCCGTGCCGCCATCCGAGCTTCCGGCCAGCGTGAGCGGGGGCAGGCGCAGGCCGCCCGAAGCGATCTCGAGCAGCGCCAGATCGTTGCGCGGCGAGACGGCAACCGGTCGGGCGAACGCGCCTTGCGCCTGATCGCCCGCCGCTTCGCTCGGCACGATGCCGATCCGCAACGTATCGTCCTGCAACGCCTCGCGGATTACATGCGCATTGGTGACGATCCGGTTGGCGCTGACCGCAAAGCCGCTGCCATGGCTGGTCGGGCGGATTTCCTGGCCGTCATCCTTGATCAGCACCACCCGCACGACCCCGCGCGCTGCGGCCTCGATATCGGCCGGATCGGCCCTGGCGGGCCCCGCGCCGAGCAGCGCCAGCGCGAGCGCTGTCAATGTCAGCCATACAGCGCGCAAATGCAGGATTTGTTGATGGGGACGCAGCATCGTGCAGCGTCCTTACTCGGCTCGCCCTATTGACCGCAAGCTTCGGGAGGCCGCGCCTGCGACGAGCCGCTAGGGATGCGGCGAACCGCACGCTGGATGCAAGGGAACACGATGATGAATTATGTAATCGAAGGGCTCGATCTTGCGTCGCTGCGCCCGCTGTTCGGCGCGAGCGAGGCGGCCTTGCGCGAGCGCGGCGCGCTGCGGATGGTCGTGACCGATCATACGGGCTTTCCCTGCCGGATCCTGCTCGAGGATGCTCCGAGGGACGCAAGCGTGATCCTCCTCAATCATGTCAGCCGCGATGGTTCGACGCCCTACCGCGCCTCCCACGCGGTTTTCGTTTGCGAAGGCGCAGGCTCTGCGGCACGCTTCGAAAACGAGATCCCGCCGGTCATGCGCACGCGGGTGCTCTCGCTGCGGGGCTTCGACAGGGCCGGCATGATGTTCGATGCGGTGTTGACCGAGCCGGGCGAGGCCGAAGCGGGCCTCGCGCATTTGTTCGCCGATGATGCGGTGGTCGAGGTCGATGTCCACAATGCGGCGCGTGGCTGCTTCGCGGCGCGCGCGAGGAGGGTATGATGGAGGCTCGCCAAGCCATGGACGACGAGCAGCGCTGGCAGGCCGTGCAGGCCAAGGATCGCCGGTTCGATGGTGCCTTTGTCACCGGGGTGCATTCGACCGGGATCTATTGCCGCCCCTCGTGCCCCGCGCGTCTGCCGCTGCGGCGCAATGTGCGCTTCTATGCAAGCCCCGCCGATGCCGAGGCCGCGGGCCTGCGCGCCTGCAAGCGGTGCTCGCCCGATGCCCAGAGCGCCGAGGAAGCCTGCGTGCTCGCCGCGATCGCCGCGATCCGCGAGGAAGGCGCGCTCACGCTCGATCAATTGGCCGAGCTCACCGGCTACTCGCCTGCGCACTTCCAGCGCCTGTTCAAGCGCACTGTCGGCCTCTCGCCCGCCGGCTTCGCTCGCGCGCTTCGTGAGGAACGGGTGCGCGAGGCGCTTGAAAAGGGCGCAAGCGTGACGCACGCGCTGTATGAAGCGGGCTATTCAGGGCCCTCGCGCTTCTATGCGCAGACGAAAGGCAGGCTCGGCATGACGGCAAGCGATTGGGCGGGCGGAGGCAAGGGGCGCATGCTGCATTGGAGCGTGATCTCGACATCGCTGGGCGATATGCTGGTTGCTGCCAGCGAGAAGGGGGTGTGCTGCCTCTCGTTCGGCGAAGGCGAGAAAGAGCTGCGCGCGCGCTTTCCCGGGGCCGATCTCGTCCCGGCGGACAGCGCGTTAGATGCACTGTTCCGGCAGGTGGTCGAAGCGGTGGAGGATCCCCGGCTCGACAATTCGCACATCCCGCTCGATGTAAAGGGGACCGCGTTCCAGCAGCGCTGCTGGGAAGCGTTGCGGACGATCCCGCCGGGCGAAACGCGCAGCTATGGCGAGCAGGCGGCCATGCTGGGCAAGCCGGGCGCAGCACGCGCGGTCGGCAGCGCCAATGGCGCAAACAGGATCGCGGTGCTCATCCCGTGTCACCGCATCGTCCAGGCGGATGGATCGCTCGGCGGCTATGCCTACGGGGCTGAGATCAAGGCCGAGCTACTGCGCCGCGAGGGGCAGGGCTAGAGGCGCACCGGGCCGGCTAGCGCGCGGCGCTGATTGCGCCGGTTGCCCGGTTGATTTTCACCACCAGCGGCTTGCCCGCAATGCTCGTTCCTGCCGGATCGTTGTCGCGGGCGGGGATCGAGAGTGTCAAACCCTCGCGCGGATCATAGGCGGAGGTTGCGCGATCGAGATCGAGATAGGCGAATTGGGTCGCAGCGAGACACCGGCGCGCGCCCGGTTCGCCATCAGGGATCATCGCAAGGATCACGATCCCCGAGGCAGCGGCGGCCGGCTCGACCTGATCGATCCGCATCACGAGCACATCGCCCTCATAAAAGGTTCGCGCCCCTGATGACCGGCCGATCGCCAGATCTCTCAGGCCGACCCTGGCGTCTTCGCAGGACCGCAGCAGCGAAGCATCTTGGGCATGATTGCCAGGATGCGCCAGCGCACTGCCCGCACCCAGAGCGGCCAGGGACAAGCCGCAGACAGCGCCGCATCGGGCCAGCATTGCGGCCATGGGCGCGGATGGGTTCAAGGTCGAATTGCGCATGATGGAGGCCCCCCTTTTTCATGTTTGCCAGTATATTTGCGATGCGCGCAGAGGCGGGTTTACACCCCGCCGCCCGAGCCGATGCTGAACCGGATTGCCGCCAGCCGTTCAGCTTTGATGTCGGCGCGCGCAGGCGCAATAGGAACGCATTGGCGGGAACCAATATGCGGCAAGACGTTGGTCACCGGGATCATTGTAGGCCTGCACGAAGGAATTTCCCGATGACCGAGTTCCCGCTCGACAAGGCCACCGCGCTGACCGCCATGACAGGCAGCCGTCTGCGCTCGACGGGTGGGGAGGTGTACTGGAATTTCCAATCGGCTTTTGGCGGCTGGGCGCTGGCGCTTGGCCTTGCGGCGATCGAGCAGGCCAGCCCGCAAGGCGCGATGCTGGCTGGCACGACCGCCTCGTTCCTCAAGCCACTGCCGCAATCCGCGATCGACATCGAACTGCGCATGCTCCGCGAAGGGCGGCGAACCTAGTTTCTCCGCGCCGAATTCACGAGCGCCGAGGCGCCTGCCGTACCGATTTTCACCGCCGACTACGTCTTTTCCGAGATGGAGGAGAAGCCGCTCGATTATGCGGGCGACTTTCCCGATGTCGCTGCGCCCGAGGCCTCGCCGCGCCTGCCTGATACGCCCGGCCCCCGGTTTCTCAGCCGCTATGAGCAGCGCGTTGCGCTTGGCAAGCCCTTCTCGCAGCAGGAACGCCCGCATTCGGCCTGCTGGGTGCGCGATGCGGCGGATCGGCCGTGGGATGCCAAGGCGCTGCTTGCCGTTTCCGATACGCCTATGCCGCGGACCTTTTTTCTCGATCCCACGCCGCGCTTCGGAGCCACCGTGCAATACGATCTGCAACTGTTCTGCACGCGCGATGATCTCACGGCGATCGGCAGCGATTTCCTGCTCATCGAAGCGACGAGCGACCGGGTCCTGAGCGGACGGTTTTCGCAGGTCACGCGCATCTGGTCAGGCAGCCGCAGGCTGCTCGCGATTTCGCACCAGCTCGCCTTTTACTGACTGCTGGCGATCGGGCGCCGCAGCGATCAATCAAGCTTCGGAGGAAATCCGGGCTCTGCTTTCGCCATGGCCCGCTGATAAGCCTCGCGCGCGCCGATGCGCTGAAGATAAGCCTTGAGGTTGGGCTTGTCGTCGATCGGTTGATCGCGAAAGGCGCGGCTGGTGGTGAGCTGGAAGACCATCATGATGTCGGCCGTGGTCAGCTGCGCGCCGCCGAAATACTCCGCCTCGCCCAGCCGTTTCTCGACCTGCGCCCAGGCATTGGTGACCCGCGCGGCGAGCGGGGCGGGCATCTGCGCTCCGGCAAAATCCACCGCGATCTGCATCATGCCATTGGTCATGAAGGTCGCGTTGGCGAAGTGAAACCAATAGAGATGTTGGGCAAAATCGGGATGATCAGGACCGGGGACGAGCGGCGTATCGGGTGCGTATCTGCCCACGATATAGTCGACGATCGCGCCGCTTTCGCCCAGCATGATCCCGTCATCCTCGATCAGCGGGGCGATCCCCATGGGATGCAGCGCCTTCAATTCGGGCGGGGCGAGGCGCGTTTCGGGATCGCGATTGTACAGCTTCAAGTCATAGTCGAGCCCGAGTTCCTCGGCGAGCCAGACGATGCGTTCGGATTGCGAGATGCGCAGGTGATGGATGGTCAGCATGGATCAAGGCCCCTTCAGGATCGGATCGGCAGGTGCGGTGCGGCATAGGGGCCAAGCGCCGCGCGCCCAAATGAATTCTGGCTCGAGGGGCCGGCTGAGGGACAAGAGAGGGGCCCACCACCCCTCCCTTGTCCCGGCCGGTCAGGCTGGCTTGCCTAGCGCCCCGCATCCTCATCGGAGGCCTGCATGCCGCGCAAGGCAGCAGCAGCGGCATCGAGCGCGCTGATCGCTTCGGCAAGGCGGGTCTTGCGCTCATCGCCGGTCTCGTCTGCGGGGTCACTGCCCGGGTTCACCGCGACGCGCTCGAGTGGTTCGGGCGTGCTGACGGGTCCGGTGCCGGGGGTCGAATAGGTCGGTATGCCATCGACCATTTCGGGCGTCGGTTCCATGGCTTCGGGGCGAGGGGGGTCGCGCATGGCGAGGCCGGGCGCTGGCGCGCGCTCCAGCGGGCAGGAGGCGATCCCGCGACTGGTCACGAGCCGCGACAGCGTCTCCAGTTCGGCGGTGTCGGCGCGCCCAGCCAGCCGGATGAAGGCGGCGGTGTCCTCGCATTGCTCGATCGAGGGCTGCGAGCCCGAATGGTAATTGCCCACGCGCGTCTCGTAATCGTCGAACAGTGCGCGCGCCTCATAGGACCCGAAGCGATCCTCGAGCGAGCGCTGAACGGCGAGCTCGTGTCCGGCAAATTCGCCCGAGCGCCGCTCGAGCAACTGGCCGAACTGTCGCAAGGTCGCGGCATTGGCCTCGCGGCACTTAAGCGCGTTGACCATCAGATTGACCTTGAGGTCATGGATGCGGGCCGATTGCATCGCTTCGCTGTCGAAACAGGGGAAGCTCGAGGCATGGCCGGGCGATGGGGCGATGGCGGCAGCGACCACGAGGGACGCGCCTACCAGCCCGGATAATGTCCGGGCCGGCGGTCTGGTGGGTAACAAGCGCAATTGTCATACTCCTACAGTCGAAAGGATCGGAAAGAATGCAGGAGCGCTCCGCGCATAGTGTTACCACAAGCCGCGAAAAATCGCCATAAACGAGCGCCTTGACCGGAATGGCAGAAAGCCGCCCTTTCGCCTGAACGGCCAGTGTATCGCCCGTTCATCTGCCCCACCAATCGTTGCCGTGGATCGACCAACGACATGCACCAAACGCCCCCGCTCGCCCCGATTCGCCCTCGTCCCATTGACGCGGGCCAACGCATCGTTTTGGGTGGCGCGCAACATCAGGCTGGAGCACGCTCATCGATCCCGCAGACACAGTGACAGGCGCGCCCTCGCAGGCGCCCGCCCCGCGCGGCGAAGCGTCAGGGGAGCCAATTGCGCCCATTCGGCCCTTGTGGCGCAAGGTGTGGGAGTTTCCGCTCGTTGCCATGGCCGTCGCACTGGCGCTGGTGGTGGCCGCGATTGCCGCAGTCCAGCTGCCGCTGCTCGTGGTCGATCCGGCAGAGCTCGATCCGGCCCTTCGCGCAACAGTGCCTGCGCTGCTCGCGGTCGGGCTCGTGTTCCTGGTCTGCAAGTTCGCGGTCAGCCGGCTCGGTCGCCATCCGCGCGATGATCTGCCGCTCGCGATTGCGCCTGCGCATCTGGCAGCGGGCCTCGCCCTGGGCTTTGCGATCTTTGCCGGCGTGGTCGGAATGGCAGCGCTGCTGGGCGTCTACCGGATCACAGGTTGGGGCACGCTCGAGGGCTGGCTCGGCTTCTTCATGGCGGGCGGGGTTGTGGCCAGCTTTGTCGAGGAGGTGATCTTTCGCGGGGTCATTTTTCGCTGGCTCGAGGAGCTTGCCGGCAGCTGGATTGCGCTCATCGTGAGCGGCGCCCTGTTTGGCTTTGCGCACATCGCCAATGACAATGCGACGCTTTTTTCCTCGGTGGCAATCGCGATCGAGGCGGGCGTGCTGCTGGGTGCAGCCTACATGCTCACCCGCTCGTTGTGGCTCGCTGTCGGCCTCCACGCGGGCTGGAACCTCACCCAGGGGCTGGTGTTCGATGTCAGCGTTTCGGGCAATGAGGTGGACGGAATTGTCGAGGCGCAGCTCAGCGGGCCACAATGGCTGAGCGGCGGCGCCTTCGGGCTCGAGGCCTCGGTGATCGCGCTGGTGGTGGCGACGGGCGCGGGGCTTGTCATGCTGGCGATGGCGGCGCGCCGGGGCGAGCTGATCGCGCCGATATGGTCGCGCACCGCAGGCTAGTCCGCGCGCGCCCAGCGCCTCTCAGCGGGGACCAACGCATCGAGAAAGGCCTCGGCGCTCTCAAGATAATCGCGCTGCTTGTCTTCGCCCATCCGGTCCCAATTGGCATAGATCCGGCCGATCCGGTGATTGCTTTCCAGCAAGTCGCGGTGGCGATGCATGAAGTGCCAGTAGAGCGGGTTGAACGGGCAGGCGCCTTCGCCGGTCTTCTTGCTCACCGAATAGCTGCAATCGCGGCAATAATCGCTCATCTTGTTGATGTAGTTGCCGCTCGCCGCATAAGGCTTGGTCGCAAGTTTGCCGCCATCGGCATAAAGGATCATGCCCGCAACATTGGGGAGTTCTACCCACTGATAGGCATCGGCATAGACCACCAGATACCAGTCCTGCACCTGGGCAGGATCGATCCCGGCGATGAGGCAGAAATTGCCCAGCACCATCAGCCGCTGGATATGGTGCGCATGGGCGTTGTCATGGGTCGAGCGGATGCAATCGGCGAGGCAGCGCATGTCGGTCTCGCCGGTCCAGAAGAACTCTGGCAGGGCGCGCGCGGCGCCAAGTGCATTGTCGCTTTCGAGCCCTGGCATGTGGAGCCAGTAGAACCCGCGGACAAACTCGCGCCAGCCGATGATCTGGCGGATGAACCCCTCGACCGAATTGATCGGCGCAGCGCCCTCCTCATAGGCGGCCTGCGCGCGCTCGCACAATTCGAGCGGATCGAGCAGGCCGCAATTGATGCTGGTCGAGAGCATCGAGTGATACAGGTCGTCCTGCCCGTGGACCATTGCGTCCTGATAGGGTCCGAACTTCTCGATCCGCTGCGTGAAGAAGGCATCGGCGGCCTTTTCCGCCTGGGCCCGCGTGACCGGCCATTCGAAGCGTTCGAGACTGCCGAAATGATCGCCGAACCGCTTCTCGACGAGCGCGATTACCTCGCGCGTCATCTCGTCCGGCTCGAATTTGGGCGCGGGTGGCGGGTTCATTTGCTCGCCGGGCGGTTCGCGATTGTCCTTGTCATAGTTCCACTCGCCGCCCTCGGGCCGAAGGTTTCCCTCGCCGTCCGCCTTCATCAGCAGCCCGGTCTTGCGGCGCATCTCGCGGTAGAAATGCTCCATCGTGAGGTGCTTGCGGCCCTCGGCCCAGTCGCGAAATTCCTCGTGCGTGCATACGAAGCGATCGTCGGGCAGGATATCGACTGCGCAGGCGAACTTGTCAGGCCATTCCTCGATCGCCTGCTGCACGCGCCATTCGCCCGCTTCGGCTATGTGGATGGCGCGCGGGGCGTGCCGTTCGACCGCACGCGCGACCTCGCCGGTGAAACTGCCCGAATTGTCCGGATCATCGAGCGTGACATAATCCACACTCCATCCCGCATCGCGCAGCTCGGCGGCAAAATGGCGCATGGCCGAAAAGATGAGGACGATCTTCTGCTTGTGATGCTTCACATAGGTCGCCTCGTCGTGCACCTCCATCATTAGGATGACGGTATCGTCCTTGGAGCGTCCGCGCAGGCTGGAGAGAGTGCGAGTCAGCTGATCGCCGAGGATGGGAACGAGAATCGGATTGTCAGATGGCATGCAGGCGCAACGAGCGGCCGCCCCATTGGTGCCGGCCATCGCGCCTCTCAGACGAATGAATAGGGGTCGATGTCAACGCCCACGCGCACGCCGGGCGCAAAGCTGTGCGCATCGAGCCAGTCGGTCAGGATCGCCTGAAGATTGGCGGTGCGCCTGGCATTGACGAGGAACCGGAAGCGGTATCGCCCGCGCAGCAGCGCCAGCGGGGCAGGCGCAGGACCGAGGATCTGCACATCCGCGTGGCGCGGGCGCCGATCGCCCAGCTGCACCGCCGCCTCGCGCGCCTCGCGCTCGTCCTCGCTTGAAAGGATGATAGCGGCCCAGCGGCCGAACGGGGGTGCGCCGGCATAGCGCCGCGCCTCGGTTTCCGCGGCATAGAAGGCATCGCGGTCGCTCGCAGCGAGCGCCTCGATCACGGGGGCGTCGGTGTGGCGCGTCTGGATCAGCACCTCGCCCGGCTTGGCGCCGCGGCCTGCGCGCCCGGCGACCTGCGCAATCTGGCTGAATGTGCGCTCTGCCGCGCGCAAATCGCCGCCCTCGAGGCCGAGATCGGCATCGACCACGCCCACCAGAGTGAGTTCCGGAAAGTGAAACCCCTTGGTAACAAGCTGTGTGCCCACGATGATGTCGATCGCGCCGCCCTGCGCTTCAGCAATGAACTCGGCGGCGCGATCGGGATTGCCCAGCGTGTCCGATGTGGCGATCGCGATGCGCGCTTTGGGAAACAGCGCGGCAGCCTCATCTGCGATCCGCTCCACGCCCGGCCCGCAGGCGACGAGGCAATCGCTCTCCCCGCATTCGGGGCAGGCCTCGGGCACCTTGGTCTCAAACCCGCAATGGTGGCAGGCGAGCCGCGCGGAAAGCCGATGTTCGACCAGCCAGGCGCTGCATTGCGGGCATTTGAAGCGGTGTCCGCAATTGCGGCACAAGGTGAGCGGGGCATAGCCGCGGCGGTTGAGGAACAGGAGCGATTGCTCGGCGCGCCCCAGCCGCTCCCTGATCCCCTCGATCAGCGGCCCCGAGAGCCACTGGCCAGTGCCCGGCTTCTCGATGGTGAGATCCACCAGCCGGATCGCGGGCAGCTGCGCGCCGCCAAAGCGGCTGGGCAGGACGAGCCGCCTATAGGTTCCGATATCGGCCATGTGCAGGCTTTCGAGCGCGGGCGTGGCGCTGGCAAGCACCACGGGCACGCTCTCGAACTGCGCGCGCATGACGCAGACATCGCGCGCATTGTAGCGCACCCCGTCATCCTGCTTGAAGCTGACCTCGTGGGCCTCGTCGACCACGATCAGGCCCAGATCGGCATAGGGCAGGAACAGCGCCGAGCGTGCGCCGACGATAACCTGCGCTTGGCCCTCGGCGATAGCGCGCCAGGCGCGCCGCCGCTCGGTCGATTTGAGCGAGGAATGCCACAGCACTGGCGCTGCCCCGAAACGCTGCTCGAAGCGGGTCAGGAAATTCTCGGTCAACGCGATCTCGGGCAGAAGCACAAGCACCTGCCGCCCCATCCGCAGCGCCGTGGCGACGGGCTCGAAATAGGTCTCGGTCTTGCCCGATCCGGTGACGCCGTCGAGCAGGAAAGGGGCAAAGGCGCGCGCCTCGACCGCCTGCACAAGCTCGCGCGCAACATGCGCCTGATCGGGCGAGAGGCGCGGCTGGTGATGATCGGGGTTGGCGGCGGGATAGGGCCGGTCGATTGCCACGCGCACCGGCTCGATCAGCCCGGCAGAGACCATCCCGCGCAACACCCCTTCGGAAACCCCGGCCTGCGCTGCCAGTTCGCGGATCGAGCCCTGCTCGCCTTCGAGCGCCTCGCGTGCGCGCTTGCGCTGAGCCGTAAGCCTTACATCGGGCGCGCTTTCGGCAAGGCGGTATTCGGTCGTCTCGCTCGGCCCGCCCAGCGCTCCGCCGCTCGACAGGACCATGCGTGCGACATTGGCGGGCGCGGCGCAATAATAGCTCGCGGTCCATTCGATCAGCCGCCGGAGCGGTTCAGCGATCGGCGGCACGGGCACGACCGCGAGGATCGCGCGCAGCTTTTCGGCGGGCACTTGCGCCCCCGGCAGGCGCCCATCGTCCCACACGATCCCGGTCACCTTGCGCGGACCGAGCGGCGCGATCACCACGCTGCCCGGTTCGACCGCCATCCCCTCGGGAACGGTGTAGTCGAGCGGGCCGAGGGCGGCGTTGAGCACAAGGAGGCGAATGCGGGTGTGCATGGGCCCTCACATATGGAAGCAGCGCGGCGCGTGAGGCAAGCGGATCGGCACGGCAATCGACCGCGAGATACGGCTATCGCCGTCCGATCAGAAATGCAGCGTCACATGGCCTTGCGGAATATGCGTGATGCGGTCGGGCTCTTCGCTGCGCGGGGTGTAGATGAGGAGATAGCCGAGCCCCAGCGTCAGGCTTTCGCTGACATCCGTGCTCACGATCGACCTGGCGCGCCACTCATCGCGCGGGCCAGCCGGCGCGCGCTCGCGCGTCTGGAGGAGGCCCAGATATTCCCCATCTATGCTGAGCTCCGAGCGTTTACCGATTGGCTGGGTGTAGCGCACGAGCTGGCGAAAGCGCAGTTCCATCCGGTCCGCACCATCGAAGAAACGCTCTTCCAGCCGGGTGCGTGCCGAGACGCGTCCGCTTGTCAGCGTCAGCTCCTGATGCGGGCGCAGCTCGGTCGCGCCGCCCTGCGTCTCGAAAATCCCGCCGCCACCGCCGATGCGCACGCCCTCGGCGATCTCGCGCATGATGGTGAGGCGCACGGTCTGCTGCTCGCCGCCAATGCGATCCTCGCGCCAGCGCAGTGAGCCATCGAGGGTGAGCGAGGTCGCATCTTCAAGCGCGCCGCCGGCCGAGACATTGAGCCAGGCCTGCGTGTCTTCTTCCTGAGCGGCTGCGGGCACGGGCGCGGCAAGAGCGCTCAGGGCAAGCGCTGCGAGCGCAGCGGCGCGGCTCCTCGTGTTATCTGTCTGAGCGTTCCATCCCACTATGCGCGATATGGGCGAAGCCTGTAGGCTTGTCCAATCGCCCTAAACCCGCGCGCCCGGTTGGGTCTGGCGACAGCGTCAGAAGCTGAAATGAACCCCGATGATCGGCGCATGGCCGACCGTATCGACCTCGCGCTGTTCGAGATCATATTGCATGAGATAGCCCGCCTTGAGCCTCAGATGATCGCTTGCCCTGTAGCCGAGCGCGATCTGCGTGCGCATTTCGGACATGCCGATATCGCCGCCCGGGCTCGAATCGCGCAAGGTGACGAAGCTCTCGATATCGGGCTGGAAAAACCACGACCGCGCACGATCGAGCGGGATGTCCGCGCCGATCCGGGCGCGCACGCGCAGCCCCATGCGTCCGCCCGAATTCTCGGCAAAACGCTGTTCGAGCCGCAGCCGCATGACCGAGACGCCGTAGCGGCCCGAGACCTGCTGCATGGTGCGCACCTCGTCGCGCCGCCCGGTGTTGATCCGTCGTTCGGCCGCAGCAGCGAGCTCGATCCCCGGGCTCACCTGCTGGCGCGCCCACAGCCGGAAGAAAAAGGTGTCCGGGCGACCTTGGCTCGCGCGGCGCAGGCGCTGAGCGGTCTCGAGCTTGACCGAGGTATCCTCATCGAGCGCGACACTGACAGTGGGGTTGAACCAGAACTCGATATCGTCATCGCCCGCAAACGCGGGGGTGGAAGCGGCCGCAGCGCCAAGAAAGGCGCTCACGAACAGAGCGATAGGGCGGTGCATAAGGCGGGTCCTTCGTTGCAGGAGAGGCCCGGCGCTGGCCTCACGCTCGCCCCTATGCCAAGGCTGGTGTCAACCGAATCGAAACCACGCCCTGAGGGAAAACGCGCGCATGAAATTCTTTGTCGACACCGCCGAGATCGATGACATCAAGGAGCTGGCGAGCACCGGCCTGCTCGATGGCGTCACCACCAATCCCTCGCTGATCCACAAGTCGGGCCGCGATTTCATGGAGGTGACGAGGGAGATCTGCGGGATCGTCGATGGTCCGGTCAGCGCCGAGGTCGTCGCGCTCGATCATGAGACGATGATGAAAGAGGCCGAAGTGCTGCGCAAAATTGCAGACAATGTCTGCATCAAGGTGCCGCTCACGGTCGACGGGCTCAAGACCTGCCGCGCGCTCACCGGCGATGGCACGATGGTCAATGTGACACTGTGCTTCTCGGCCAACCAGGCGCTGCTCGCGGCGAAGGCGGGGGCGAGCTTCATCTCGCCCTTCGTCGGGCGCCATGATGATAACGGGACTGACGGGATGGACCTCATCCGCGACATCCGCCTGATCTATGACAACTATCTCTACGATACGGAGATTCTAGTCGCGAGCATCCGCCACACGACCCACGTGCTCGAAAGCGCGCGCATCGGCGCAGATGTGATCACCGCGCCGCCCAAGGTGATCCATGGCCTGTTCAAGCATGTCCTCACCGAAAAGGGCATCGAGGCCTTCCTGGCGGACTGGGAAAAGACTGGCCAAACGATCATCTAGGTTCCAATTTGCCACCCAATGGCTGAAGAATCTCCCCTTGACCGGTTCAAACACGCGCTGACGGGCGCTGCGCGCGCGGTGGCGCGCGATGGCGAAGTCGAGGTCGCCTGGAGTGCAGACACGCCGGGCTCCTCGGGCAACCGCTTTCGCGTGCCGCTGCCGGGTCGCGATCTGCCCGCGGATCAGGTGATCGAAGCGCGCGGCTTTGCCGATAGTTTCGCGCTCAAGCTGCGCCATCATGATGCCGGGCTGCATGCCGGCGGAGCGCCCCCCGAGCCGATCGCGCGCGCATGTTATGATGCGATCGAACAGGTGCGCTACGAGGCGCTGGGCGCCAATCGGTTTGATGGGATCAAGAGCAATCTTGATGCCGCAACGCAGATGCGCACCGCGACCGATTCGATCGTGCGCGCGTACAATTCCGCCGAAGTCCCCTTGCAGACCGCGCTTGCGCTGATGGTGCGCGAGGCGCTGACAGGTGAAGCGCCGCCGGAAAAGGCCGAGCGCGGCATCAGCCTCGTGCGCAGCTCGATCGAGGAGAAGGTCGGTACCGATTTCGCCGCTCTGTTCGAGAATCTGGGCGATCAGCAGGCCTTCCAGAAGCTCGCGCTCGACATGCTGCGCGATCTCGATCTGACCCGTCCTACCGAAACGCCCGACGAGACCGATCAGGACGACAGCGACGAGGAGGATGGCGAGGACGAGGACCAGTCGGGCGACGAGCAGAACGAAGGCGAGGCCGATCCGCAAAGCGCCGAGGCCGCCGGCGAACTGGCGGAGGGCGAAGGCGAGGGCGATGCCGACAGCGAGCTCACGAGCGAGGAGGAGATGCAGGACGGTGAGCCGGGCGAGGAAGGCGATGCCTCCAATGCGCCCACGCGCCCAAATCGCCCGCCGCCCGATATCCCCGAGGGGCTCGATTACAAGGCCTTCTCCGAGAAGTTCGACGAGGAGATCGTGGCGCCCGAACTATGCGATGCCGAAGAGCTCGATCGCCTGCGCGCCTATCTCGACAGCCAGCTGACCGGCCTGCAGGGCGTCGTCACCCGGCTCGCCAACCGGCTCCAGCGCCGCTTGATGGCGCAGCAGAACCGCTCGTGGGATTTCGACCAGGAAGAAGGCGTGCTCGATGCCGCCCGCCTTGCGCGCGTGATCGTCTCGCCGGGCACCGCGCTCTCCTACAAGGTCGAGCGCGACATCGAGTTTCGCGACACGGTGGTGACGCTGCTGATCGACAATTCGGGCTCGATGCGCGGGCGGCCGATCTCGATCGCGGCGATCAGCGCCGACATCCTCGCGCGCACGCTCGAGCGGTGCGGGGTCAAGACCGAGATCCTCGGCTTCACCACCCGCGCGTGGAAGGGCGGGCAATCGCGCGAGGCCTGGCTCGCGGACGGCAAGCCGCAGAGCCCAGGCCGGCTCAACGACCTACGGCATATCGTCTACAAGCAGGCCGACGAGCCCTGGCGCCGCGCGCGCCGCAATCTCGGCCTGATGATGCGCGAGGGGCTGCTCAAGGAGAACATCGACGGCGAGGCGCTGCTCTGGGCGCATTCGCGCCTGCTCTACCGCCCCGAGGAGCGCCGCATCCTGATGGTCATCTCCGACGGCGCCCCGGTCGATGATTCCACCCTCAGCGTCAATTCGGCGGGCTATCTCGAGGCGCATTTGCGCGCCGTGATCGAGTGGATCGAGAAGGTCTCGCCGGTGCAGCTTGTGGCGATCGGCATCGGCCACGACGTAACCCGCTACTACCGCCGCGCGGTAACGATCATGGATGTCGAGCAACTGGGCGGCACGATCATGGAACAGCTCGCGCAGCTGTTCGAGGATGAGAAGGGGGTCAAGCGGCGGTGACTGAAGACGAGCTGTCGGAACAGCGTGGGTCAGCGACCGAAGCGAATTGGGACGAGTTCGTCAGTCAGGTTGGCGGCTACAAAGTTTCAGACCGCTTTCCACGAGCCGAGTTCGAAAATGCCGACTACGTATTTCCCGTTCACAAGGTTATCGTCGAACTCAAGATAATCGAAAACGAAATCGACAAAACTCAGCAATTTCGTCAAAAAGCTGATGCGCTATGGCGACGTCTCTCTAATGAACATGGTAGAACACCGCTCTCCCTCGATCCAAAGATTACAGCGGAGTACCTCCGGGAGTTTTTGAGCCTTTTTCGAGCACCAATTGCTCGCATTGCCAAAAAAGCTAACAAGCAGATCAAATCTACAAAGCTGCACTTGGCTCTTCAGGACCACTCTGGAGTTTGGCTTCTCGTAAATGACAATCTCCGTGAGCTCGCGCCTAAACCAATGCTGCACACGCTTTGTCGAATCTTGAACGGCTCCAGCAAATCAGTCGACGCATGTATATACCTCACGAACCATTATGTAATCACTCCAGGAGACGACTACGCAAGAGTTTTGTGGGCGCCGCTTTACCGTGCGCATGATCCTGGAGAATTGAAGGATTTTGTCGATTGGCTCGGCCGAGCTTGGTTCGATTTCGCTATCGGTCTCGGAGACCCTTTTGATGATCGACTCGAAACCGATGATTATGAGCTCTCTGGATCAAAAGCAGCGGGTGCCAAGTTTCCTGCGATATAGAAAAGACGAAAAAGTATGAACGTCACCGAAGCCGTCACCACCCGCCGCTCGATCCGGCAGTTTCTCGACAAGCCGGTCGAGCTCGCAACGCTCGAGCGTGTCATGGACAAGGCGCGCTGGGCCGCCTCGGGGTGCAATTATCAGCCGTGGGAGGCGCATGTCCTGACCGGCCAGCCGCTCAAGGACTTGCAGGCAAAGATCGCCGCCACACCGCCGCAACAGCTCGAATATGACTGGAATGCGCCGCTTGCCGAAGAGCAATACAAGGCGCGGCTGCACGGCATCTCCAAGGGCATGTTCACCGCGCTCGGGATCGCGCGCGAGGACAAGCAGGCGCGGCTCGCCGCCATGGCGAGAAACGCCACGAGCTTCGATGCGCCGGCGGTCATGTTCGTCCACTTCCCGCGCCTGATGAAGGAGCCGCAATGGTCCGACACCGGCATGTGGCTCGCAACCGTTGCGCTGCTCCTGCGCGAGGAGGGGCTCGACAGCTGCTATCAGGAGTTCATGGCCTATTACGCCAATGTCATCCGCGAGCATCTCGGGCTCGATCACGAGCGCACCATGTTCTTCTGCGGCATGGCGATCGGCTACCGCGACCCCGACGCGCCAGTTAACAATTTCGAGCGCGAGCGCGTGCCGCTGCGCGAGCAGGTCAGGTTCCTCGGCTTCGACTGAGACTCAGCGCTGCTTCTCGGGCATCTGCCGCACCACGTCGGGATCGCGCCAGATCATCGCCCCCATGATGATGAACCAGCCGAGCATGAGCGCAGCGAGCAGGCGTTCATAGGCGCCGTCCCAGCCGGTCTGCACGACGAACAGCAAGGGTGCGAGCGCCGCCCACAGCGCCCCGCCGGCATAGAGCGCGATGCCGAGCCGCTTGTCGATGCACCAGAACTGGCCCGCCGTCAGCAGCACGGCGAGCGGGAAGGCGGCGCCCAGCACATAGACCAGCTTGTAATGGATCATCGGTCCTTTGCCGGTGGTGTAGGCCTCGTATCCCGCGATCAGCGTGACGCACACCGCGACCGTCACCAGCATCACCGCGCCCAGCTTCCAGTCGAGCCGGTCGATGCGCCAGCGCGCCAGGCCCGCAGTGGTCGCGAGCACGGCGGCGACGAAGGCGTAGAGGCCGATGTCGGCGATGTCGTCCGCCCACGAGCCGCCTTCGGCTGCGGCGAGATTGCTGATCGTATCGCGGATCATCCCGATCCGATCCGACAGGCCGAGACCGACGAAATCCATCACCACCGCGATCAGGCAGCCCGCGATCGCCACCCCGCCGAGAAGGCGCGCCGTGGTGTCGGATTGCGCAGCGATGCCGATCTGTTCCTCCTGTTGCGCGGGGCTGCGGTTTGCCCCATGGGCAATGCCATCATGGCCGATGCACCGCTCAAGCTCTTCAACAGTCTGAACCGCAGCCTCGAGGCTTTCGTTCCCGTCCATCCGGGAGAGGCGCGGGTCTATTCATGCGGGCCGACGGTCTACAATTACCCGCATATCGGCAATATGCGCGCCTATGTCTTTGCTGACGTGCTGGGCAGGACGCTCGCGTGGAAGGGCTACAAGCTCACCCACATCATCAACATCACCGATGTCGGCCACCTGACCGATGATGCCGATGCGGGCGAGGACAAGCTGGAGAAGGCGGCGGCGGAAAAGGCGCAGTCGATCTGGGACATCGCGCGGCACTATACCGAGGCCTATTGGGCCGATGTGAAGGCGCTCAATATCCGCGAGCCGGCGAAATGGTCGATCGCGACCGATTACATCCAGGAGATGATCGCGTTCGCGAAGGGGATCGCCGACAAGCATTGCTACGAGATCGAGGGCGGGCTCTATTTCGACGTCTCGACCGTTGCTGACTACGGCCGTCTCGCGCGCGCGCAGACGGAAGAAGGCGAGAGCCGGATCGGCGATGTCGAGGGCAAGCGCAACCCGGCCGATTTCGCGATCTGGCGCAAGACCCCGCCGGGCGAGACGCGCCAGATGGAATGGGATTCGCCTTGGGGCAAGGGCGCACCCGGCTGGCATCTCGAATGCTCGGTCATGGGCGAGAAGCTCTTGGGCTTCCCGTTCGACATCCACACCGGCGGGATCGATCACCGCGAGATCCACCACCCCAACGAGATCGCGCAGAACCAGGCGTTCTGCTGCACGAGCGGGCTCGATGATCCGCGCAATTCGGGCGCCAACATCTGGATGCACAACAACTTCCTCGTCGAGCGCTCGGGCAGAATGTCGAAGTCCTCGGGCGAGTTCCTGCGGCTGCAATTGCTCATCGACAAGGGCTTCCACCCGCTCGCCTACCGGATGATGTGCCTGCAGGCGCATTACCGCAGCGAGCTGGAGTTCAGCTGGGAAGGGCTGGAGGCGGCGTTGGTGCGGCTGAAGCGGATGGTGATGGCGGTGGAGCGGCTCGCGGGCGTGGAGCCGCGGCCAGAGGCCGAGCATCCCAAATTCGCACCCGTTCTTGCCAAGTTTGAGGAGGCGATGTCGGATGACCTCAACACGCCGATCGCGCTCACCGCGCTCGAGGAGGCGCCGGCGGTCAAAAAGGTCGATGCCGGGATCAAGCGCGCTGTGATCGAACAAATGGACGAGGTGCTCGGCCTCGACCTCCTGAACCTCACCCGCGAAGACCTGCGCATCCGCCCCAAGGACGCCGTTATCACCGAGGCCGAGATCGAGGACGCGCTCGCCCGCCGCAAGAAAGCGCGCGCCGCGAAGGACTTTGCGACCTCCGACGCAATCCGCGACGAGCTCGCCGCCAAGGGCGTGCTCGTGATGGATGGCGATCCGCTGGGCTGGGAGTGGAAGCTGCCGGTCTGAGTGCTGCTTGTCAGCGCGCAGGCACTGCGCGTGCGCGGTGGAGCCAGCAATTGATCGAGAAGCGCGCATTGCAAAAGGCATCACCCGGGACGCATGTGGGGCGCACTTCGTGGGGAGCGATCGCGCTGAAGACGATCAGCCGGTCGTGCCGGGGCTCGAACGCCTTTTGCTCCTCGCCCGTTAATGCGTGCAGGACGAGTTCGCCGCCGGTGAAGCCTGCGGGCTCGCGGTGGAAATAATAGACGGCGCTCACCACCCGGTCGCTCGGCGCCTCGAGCGCGCGGGCGAGCGTATCGATATGGCGCGCAAAATGGCCGCCATCGCGATTGGCGACCAGTTCGATTTCCTTGCTGTCCGGTCGGAAACCCGAGCAGCCCGCGCCGGCCACGAAGTCCTCCAGCCGCTCGTCCACTCTGGCCGCGAAGGCCCGTTGCAGCTGGTGCCATTCGCCTGCGAAATAGAGCGAGATGCGGCTCTCCGGGCGCTCGGCCGCTTCGCCGCTGGCATAAACGGTGTTGGGCATGAAATCGGCCTCATGGGCAATCGCGAAATCGAGCAGTTCGCCCGAAAGATCGGGGCCGAGAAAACCGTCAAACAGGGCATGCGCAAGAAGCATCGCTGCTGCTATCGGCAGTGCGGCGCTGGCCTGTCAATGCCGAGGCTGGCCAGTTTGCGCTTGTCCGGTTAGGGCTTTGGCGCATGACAACGCGCCCCTTGACCCTCGCCATTTCGGGCCTGATGCGCCCGCTGCTTGAAAACCGCCTGCCCGCCGATCTCGACGTGCGATGGTTCATGACCAGACAGGAGGCAATCGAGGTGGCCGGCGAGGCCGAAATCGGCTGGTTCGACATGAACGAGAAGGACGCGATGGCTGACACCGTTCGCGCGGCAACGAACCTCAAATGGCTCAACTCGATCTATGCCGGGCTCGATTTCCTGCCGCTGGACGTGCTGATCGAGCGCGGCATCACCGTGACCCATGGCGCAGGCATCAATGCGATCGCGATTGCGGAATATGTCCTGATGGGCATGCTCAATATCGCCAAGGATTATCGCACGGTGATGCGCGCGGCTGAGCGGCGCGAATGGCTGCTCGATTCGCCCGGCAAGCGCGAGCTCGCGGGCTCGAAGGCGCTGCTGCTGGGCTATGGCGCGATCGGGAGGCAGATCAAGCCGCGGCTCGAGGGCTTCGATGTCGAGGTGACGATCGTGCGCCGTTCGGACAAAGCCGGCGGGAGCGGCGAAGGCGCGCTGGCGCCCGACGAGTGGCGCGCCCGGCTCGGCGAGTTCGACTGGGTGATCCTCGCTGTGCCCGCCACCCGCGAGACCGACGCGATGATCGGCTCCGACGAGCTTGCGGCAATGAAATCGGATGCTGTCATCATCAACATCGCGCGCGGCGCGGTGATCGATCAGGAAGCGCTGGTCGAGGCGCTCGAGGCGCGGCGCATCGGCGGCGCCTTCCTCGATGTCACCACGCCCGAACCGCTGCCTGACGATCATCCGCTATGGACGCTCGACAATGCGCACGTCTCGATGCACCTTTCGGGGCGCGCGCAGGACAAGATGTTCATCCGCAGCGCCGAGCGCTTTCTTGAAAATCTCGAGAAATACCGCGCTGGGGAGCCCGTTGCGCCGGTCTTCGATCCGCAGCTTGGCTATTGAAGCGGCTGTTTTCTCAACCCGCCCTTGGATTCTGACGGAATCCTGCAATACATGTCTGGCGCGCCCGGGCATCAGCCATCCGGCTCGATGCGGCAGCGCGCGCTCGTGACGGGATGCGAATTTCGGGCCAGGCATGGCCCCGGCCGCCGGGCATTGGCGGGTGCAATGTGGGGGAAATGATCAATGACAGATACCAAAAAAGCCTCGGACGTGTTCATCGAGTGTCTCGAAGCGGAAGGCTGCGAGTATATTTTCGGCGTGCCGGGCGAGGAAAACCTCGATTTCCTCGATTCGCTCGGCCGGTCAGACAAGATCAAGCTGATCCTCACCCGCCACGAGCAGGGCGCAGGCTTCATGGCCGCGACCTATGGCCGCCACACCGGCAAGACCGGCGTGTGCGTGGCGACGCTCGGCCCGGGCGCGACCAATTTCGTGACCAGCGCCGCTTATGCGCAGCTGGGCGGGATGCCGGTGCTGATGATCACCGGGCAAAAGCCGATCAAGAAATCGAAGCAGGGCCGCTTCCAGATCGTCGATATCGTCAAGCTGATGGGCCCGGTGACGAAATACGCGATCCAGATCGCGGCCGGTGACAACATCCCGAGCCGTGTGCGCGAGGCCTATCGCCTTGCCGAAGAGGAAAAACCCGGTGCAACCCTGATCGAACTCCCCGAGGATATCGCGGAGGAAGCCACGACCGACTGGCACCCGCTGCCCAAAAGCATTGCCCGCCGCCCCAGCGCCGAAGCCAAGGCGGTGCGCGCCGCGGTCAAGGCGATCGAGGAGGCCAAGAGCCCGATCATCGTCATCGGCGCGGGCGCCAACCGCAAGAAGGCAGGCCGGATGCTCGAACAGCTGGTCGAGAAGACCGGCATCCCCTTCCTGACAACGCAAATGGGCAAGGGCGTCATCGACGAGCGCCATCCCAAGTTTGTCGGCTGTGCGGCGCTCTCGGCGGGCGACTTCGTCCACCGCGCGGTCGAGGCTTCGGATTGCATCATCAATGTCGGCCATGACGTGATCGAGAAGCCGCCCTTCTTCATGAAGGACAACGGCGTCACGGTGATCCATGTCTCGACCAAGACCGCCGAGGTGGACCCCGTCTATTTCCCGCAGATCGAGGTGATCGGCGATATCGGCAACGCGATCTGGCAGATCAAGGAAGACCTCTCGCCCAATCGCGACTGGGATTTCCAGCACATCCTGGCCTATCACAAGGCCGAGCTCGATCATACGGGCAAGCTCGCCGAAGACGCGCGCTTCCCGATCTTCCCGCCGCACCTCGTCAAACAGGTGCGCGACTGCATGCCGCGCGATGGCATCATCTGCCTCGACAATGGCGTTTACAAGATCTGGTTTGCGCGCGGCTACACCGCCTACCTGCCCAACACCGTGCTGCTCGACAACGCGCTGGCGACGATGGGCGCAGGGCTGCCGAGCGCGATGATGAGCGCGATGCTCTATCCCGAACGCAAGGTGATGGCGATCTGCGGCGATGGCGGGTTCATGATGAACAGCCAGGAGATGGAGACCGCGGTGCGGCTCGGGCTCAACATGACCGTGCTGATCCTGCGCGACGATGCCTATGGGATGATCCGCTGGAAGCAGGCCAATATGGGCTTTGCCGATTTCGGGCTCACCTATGGCAACCCCGATTATGTCGCCTATGCCGAGAGCTATGGTGCCAAGGGACACCGGGTGGAATCGAGCGAGCATCTGACCGAACTGCTCGCCCATTGCCGCGATACACCCGGCGTCCACCTGATCGACTGTCCGGTTGATTACAGCGAGAACGACCAGATCCTCAACATCGACATCAAGAAGCTCAGCGCCGAGCTTTGAGGCTGGCCCCGGCTCGATAGGAGATGACGATGAAGACAGTGGTCAACCCGTTCGACCTTTCGGAGATCGGCAGCGTTCCCACCGCCGACTGGGAGGAGATCGACGCCTTCCTGGCGCGCGCGCACGAGTTGGCCGAGGATCGCTCGGCCTGGATGAAGACCCATGAGCGCGCCGCCATCCTGCAAAAGGTGGTCAAGATCATGCAGGAGCGGCGCGATCATCTCGCCTTCCAGATCGCCAATGAGGGGGGCAAGCCGCTGATCGATGCGCGCGTCGAGGCGGACCGTGCGATCAAAGGCGTCGAATTGTGCATCGAGGATCTGGGCAATGTCCGGGGGACCGAAATCCCGATGGGTCTGAGCGCGTCGGGTGATGGGCGGCTCGCCTGGACCACGCGCGAGCCGATCGGGCCGGTCGTCGCGGTCTCGGCGTTCAACCATCCGCTGAACCTTATCGTGCACCAGGTCGCACCGGCTGTGGCGACGGGGTGTCCGGTGATCGTCAAGCCGGCCAGCGACACGCCGCTCTCGTGCTTCGAATTCATCGATATCCTGCACGAGGCGGGCTTGCCGAAGGAATGGGCCAAGGCGGTCGCGCCCTCGCGCGAGGCGTCCGAACGCATGGTGACCGATCCGCGCGTTGCCTTCTTCAGCTTCATCGGCTCCTCGAAAGTGGGCTGGGGCCTGCGCTCCAAGCTGGCGCCCGGCACGCGTTGCGCGCTCGAACATGGCGGGGTGGCGCCGGTGATCGTCGATACAACCGCCGATCTCGACAAGGCGGTGCCGGCCCTCCTCAAGGGCGGCTTCTACCATTCGGGGCAGGTCTGCGTTTCGGTCCAGCGCGTCTTCGCGCATGCCTCGATCGTCGACGAGCTTGCCGAGCGCATGGCCGAGGGTGCGCGCAAGCTGAAGGTCGGCAATGCGATCGAGGAAGATGTCGAATGCGGGCCCCTGATCCGCCCGGCCGAGGTCGAGCGCGTCGCGGGCTGGGTCGAAGAAGCGCGCGAGGGCGGGGCCAAGGTGCTGTGCGGCGGCGAGACGCTTTCGCAGACGACCTACGCGCCGACCGTGCTGCTGGACCCGCCCGCCGATGCGACGATCTCGACCAACGAGGTGTTCGGCCCGGTCGTGTGCATCTATTCCTATGACGATGTCGACGCCGCGATCGCGCAGGCGAACGCGCTCGATGTCTCGTTCCAGGCGGCGATCTTCACCAACGATCTGGCCGGCGCGATGCACACCTATCGCAACATCAACGCCTCAGCCGTGATGGTAAACGACCATTCCGCCTTCCGGGTGGACTGGATGCCGTTTGCAGGGCTCAAGACTTCGGGCCACGGCACGGGCGGCATACCCTATACGATGCACGAGATGACGATCGAGAAGATGATCGTGATCAAGGCCTGAGCGTGTGCGGGCGGGCCTCCCCGGGCCCGCCTCACCTTCAGCTCTCCTCAAGCAGCAACAGCACGCAGGTCACGATCAGCCGCTCGTCCGCGCCGAAGCGATGATCGACCTCGCGCACGCTCGCATCGGCGACAAGCTGGCCGGGAATGCGGAATTCGTGCTCGGGCAGGTTGACGATGAACGCCTCGCCCGTCGCCACCGGCCCGGCCCCCTGGAAATCGAGCACGACTTCATGCCGCGTGCCGGTGAAGGTGATCGAGGCCCAGCTCGTCTCCTCGTGGGTCAGGATCTCGGCTTCGTCCTCCGCGAGCGCAACGAGCGCCTCGCGCACCCGGTCGCTGAGTGCCTTGCGCGGCCGATTGCGGGCAGGGATGCGCGCGGCGCTCGGCGCGTCGGCAGCGCTCTTGGTCTCGAAGGGAGTATCAGGCGGCGTTTCTGGCGGACAGGGCGCGGGCATGGCAGTATCCGTGTGCAGGATCGGGCGCTCAAACATGGGCCGCTCCTTCGTTCCGAACACGCGGGTGCTGCCTTGCTGCGGGCCTCAGAGCCTTCCACTCGCGCGCCAGACCGCTTTCATATTCTGCCATCCAGCGAAGCGTGCGCGCTTCGGTCTGAGCGCGCGGTGTGCGGCCCATGCGCAGATCGAGCACGAAGCGCGGATCGTGTGCGGCAAGGCGGCCGAACCGGGTGGCGGGCATATCATGTTCGCGCAGGAACTTTTCGACTTTGCGGATCAACATCTGGCGTCTTCCCCTTTCGGCCATTGTCTCGACGATCGGTCACCGGGCGGTGCCGGAGGGCCGGCGAATCGCTCAGTGTTCCTGATATGTTCCAGTCGGTTTCCTACTTGTAAAGGAAAAATCCTTCATGTAGGAAGGAGGCATGACCCGTTCCCGATCCCAGGCGCTCGACCCTGCGCGCAATCGCCTGCTTGAGCTCGCCCGCGAAAGGCGGGTCAGCCTCGCCAGACTGTCGGAGATGCTCGGGCGAAATCCCAGCTATCTTCAGCAATTTATTCGTAAAACGTCCCCGCGCAAGCTGGAGGAGGATGATCGCAGGACACTGGCGGAGTTCTTCGGGATCGATGAGACAGAGCTGCGCACCGATCCGGCGAGACCTAGGGACATTTCCCTAAACCGGGTGCGATCTGCCATGTCGGCCGCGTCTGATCCGGGCGGCTATGTCGAAATCCCGCGCCTTTCCATCGGCGCTTCGGCAGGGCCGGGCGCGCTCCCTGCGGGCGAGGCGGCGGTCGACAATTTCCGCTTCTCGCAGCGTTGGCTCGCCGAACAGGGGCTTGCCGCAGGCCAGCTTTCGGCGATCCGTGTCGAGGGCGATTCGATGGAGCCGCTGCTCAATGATGGTGACGAGATCCTGGTCGATCGCAGTCCGCACCCGTTTCGTGACGGGGTGCATGTCGTGCGGCTCGAGGATTCGCTGATGGTCAAGCGGGTCGCGAGCGCAGGCGCCGGGCGCCTTTCGCTGATCTCGCAAAACATCGCCTATCCGCCGGTCCATGTCGCAGCCCACGATATCGAAATCATCGGCCGGGTGGTCTGGAAGGGTGGACGGATCTGATCGCCCGCGTGCATTGCTGCTGCGTCGCGCTCAGCCCGCTCGGCGCGCAAGCCAGCCCCGCCGCCGCGCCATCCAGGCCTTGTGCGTCGCTTCGACCTCTCGCCATGCCTTGAAGACCGACATGCCCGGATCGGCGCGCCCCGTCCGGCCCAGCGCATAGAGCTGCGCATAAAACCAGTATTGCGTCGCAAAGCCTGCGATTGCACGGATCGTCTTGATCGCGGTCAGAAAGCCGAGCGCGCGCGGAAGCAGCGAGAGATCATCCTCGAACCGCGTCAGCGCGGCCTCGCCGCCGAGCAGCCGCGCCGGGCCATCGGTCTCGACGCAGAGCGGGCGGCCAAGGCCGATGACGTCCGCCCCGCCGCTCTTGACCGCGTGCTCCATCGCCGCGCGGCTGCGAAAACCGCCCGTCACCATCAGCGGCACGCTGACCGCTTCCTTCATCGCGCGCGCAAAATCGACGAAATAGGCCTCGCGCGCGGCGGTCGATTGTGCCACGTCCGGCTCGTCTGCGGGCTCGGTGCCTTCGATCCCGAGCAATCTGGGCTGTTCGTAAGTCCCGCCCGATATCTCGATCAGGTCGACGCCCAGTTCCTCGAGCCAGCCGACAACCGCAAGGCTATCTTCGAAGGCAAAGCCGCCCTTTTGGAAATCGGCGCTGTTGAGCTTGACCGAGATCGGAAAGTCCGCCCCGACTTGTGTGCGCGAGCGGCGCACCACTTCGGTCAGCAGGCGTGCGCGGTTTTCAAGGCTTCCGCCCCATTCGTCCTCGCGCCGATTGGTCCTGGGGCTGAGAAACTGCGAGATCAGATAGCCGTGCGCTGCGTGGATCTGCACTCCGGTAAAACCAAGCTCGCGGCAGCTCCGCACCGCGCGCACGAAGCCCTCGATGATCGCCCCGATCCCGGACGTCTCGAGCGCGACCGGCTGGCCGAACTGACCGCCGGGCAGATCGAGCTTCACGGCAGAGGGCGCCTTTGGCCGGGGATTGATCATCGCGAAGGTCTGACGCCCGGCATGGCTGATCTGCGCCCAGAAATGATTGCCGTTTTCGGTTGCGGCCTGCGTCCATTCGCGAAACGGGGTGCATTCGGATTCGGTGAGATTGCGGTCCAGGATGACATTTCCGGGGCGCTCGAGGTGATCGGCATCGATGTGGACATTGCCTGAGAGGAGCAGTCCCGCGCCGCCCTTCGACCACAGTCGATAGAGCCGCACCAGTTCGGGCGTCGGAAGCCCGCGTGTATCGGCGAGCCCTTCGGTCATCGCCGCCTTTGCGAGGCGATTGGGCAGCGAGGCGCCGCAGGGCAGGGCAAGGCTGTTGGCAAGGATCATGCGAAGAAGTCTCCTGGCTGGCCGATCGCAGCGCTCGGTTCATCCCAATAGCGCACCGTGCGCCCGGCTTGCAATTCGCCTGCGCCCGCGCCAAGTCCGTGCCGCATGACCCAGACACACGAAACCGCTCCCAAGGCGCCGCCGCTGCGCGCCGCGATCATTCCTGTCACCCCGCTTCAGCAGAATTGTTCGCTGATCTGGTGCACCGCCACTTCCAAGGCGGCGCTGATCGATCCGGGCGGCGATCTCGACCGGCTGAAGGACGGCGTTGCCAAGGCCGGAGTGACGCTCGACAAGATCCTCATCACCCATGGTCATCTCGATCATTGTGGCCAGGCCGGCATGCTCGCCGATGAGCTTGGCCTGCCGATCGAGGGCCCGCACGAGGACGATCGCTTCTGGATCGCGCGACTCGATGACGATGGCGCGCGCTGGGGGATGCAGGCGAAAAGTTTCGAGCCAACCCGCTGGCTCGAGCATGGCGATACGGTCACGCTGGGCCAGCTCACGCTCGATGTGATCCATTGTCCCGGCCATACGCCGGGCCATGTCGTCTTCTTCCACGCCCCGAGCCGCTTCGCGATCGTCGGCGATGTGCTGTTCCAAGGATCGATCGGACGGACCGACTTTCCGCGCGGCAACCATCAGGACCTGATCGACTCGATCACCCAGCGGCTCTGGCCGCTGGGCGAGGATGTCACCTTCATCCCCGGCCACGGGCCGACGAGCACGTTCGGTCAGGAGCGCCGGACCAACCAGTTCGTGAGCGATATGGCGCTATCCTGAGCGCATCGGCGCAGACGCCCCGGCGCTGCTGCCATACGCTGCGCCAGCGCGCTACCCGACCGCGCCGAGTGCAATCAGTGCGGCAGCTGCGGCAAGGCCGAGCTGGGTGAGGAGCGTGATCACTGTCCCGATCATGCGGCCCTGCTGCCACTTGCCGCCATCCATGCCAAAGCCATGTGCGATCCGCGCGAGGAAATAGAGCCCGGCGACGATCTGCAGCCACCAGCCCCCTTCGCCCGACAATTCGATCACGAAGACCAGCGCGAGCACGAAAGGCGTATTCTCGACGAAGTTCATCTGCGCGCGCATGCGCCGATGCAGCGCCTCGCTGCCGCCATCGCCGATGCTGATGCCCGCAGATTGCCGGATCGCCCCGATCCTGAGCGCAAGCCAGATGTTGAGAATGGCTGCCGCAGCGGCTGCGGCGAGCGAGACGGGAAGCATGATCATGTGTGTGAGACCCCGATTGTTGACGCGGCTCGTGCTAGAGCGGGAGTGTTTCGCTTGCAACGCCGGAAAATATCGCTAAGTGCCTGCGCTTTCCGTCACGCCTGATTGATCGGAACCCGCGCAAGCCTTGCGTGCCGGATTGCCGGGGCGTAAAGGCGGCTCTCGAAAACCCGCGCAAAGGCGCGCTAGACACACACGTTTGAGGAATTGGTCTCGCCATGGCTGTCCCTAAGAGAAAAGTATCGCCGCATCGCCGGGGCAATCGCCGCGCGCATGATTCGCTCAAGGTCGAAGCGTTTCACGAATGCTCCAATTGCGGCGAATTGAAGCGCCCGCACAATCTGTGCCCGCATTGCGGCTATTATAACGGTCGCGAGGTCATCGCCGTCGGCCTCTGATAGGGCCTGCGCGATGCAACAGGAGAAGACGCCGTTATGAGCCTGCCGCGTATCGCTGTGGATGCGATGGGCGGCGATGAAGGCGTGCGCACCATGGTTGAAGGGGCCGCGCTGGCCCGGCGCGAGCATGAGGAATTCCAGTTCCTGCTCGTTGGCGATGGCAAGCGCATCGAACAGGCGCTCCAGCGCCATCCCAATATGCGCGAGGCCTCCGAGATCCTTCATTGCGAAGATGTGATCAGCGGCGATGAGCTGCCGAGCAAGGCCGTGCGCCGCGCCAAGACGACGTCGATGGGGCTGGCGGTCAATGCGGTCAAGGCGGGCGATGCCGGAGCCGCTGTCAGCGCCGGGAACACCGGCGCGCTGATGGCGATGAGCAAGATCGCGCTGCGCACCATGCCCGGGATCGATCGCCCCGCGCTCGCCGCTCTGCTGCCCACGCTCGAATCGCATGATGTCATCATGCTCGATCTGGGCGCCAACACCGATGCTGATGCGCGCAATCTCGTCCAGTTCGCCGTGATGGGCGCTGCATATTCCCGAATCGTCAACGGCTTCGAACGGCCACGCGTGCGTCTGCTCAATATCGGCACCGAAGAGATCAAGGGCACTGAAGCCCTGCGCGATGCGGCCGCCTGGCTGCAGGAAGCGACCCATTCCGGGCACGGCCGGCTGGCGCTCGACTTCGATGGCTTCGTCGAATCCGACAAGATCAACCGCGGCGAGACACATGTCGTCGTCACCGACGGCTTTTCGGGCAATATCGCGCTCAAGGCGATCGAAGGCTCGGCCCGGTTCGTGACCGATCTCCTGCGCCAGGCCTTCACCAGTTCGCTGCGCTCGAAATTCGGCTTTCTCGTCTCGCGCCCGGCGACTGAACTGCTGCGCCATCATCTGGATCCCAACAATCATAATGGCGCGGTCTTCCTCGGGCTCAACGGGGTGATCGTCAAAAGCCATGGCAGCGCCAATGCCAAGGGCGTTGCCAATGCGGTGGCGGTGACGGCGCGCCTGCTCGCCAACAAGCTGACCGAGCGTATCGCGCATGATCTGGCCGAACTGGGCGCCGAACTGGGCGGCGAGGCGAAGGGCTCCAGCAACGGGCAGGAAGCATCGCCCGGCGCGGCCCAAACCGGCGCGGATAACGAGGCGAGCGCGTGAGCGCAGCGCGTACCGGTTCTCGCGTGCTCGGGACCGGATCGGCGCTGCCGGATCGGATCGTCACCAATGCCGAGCTTGCAGCGCGGATCGATACTTCCGATGAATGGATCGTCGAGCGCACTGGCATCCGCCAGCGCCATATCGCCGGCGATCAGGAAACCACCGCGACCCTGGCGACGCGGGCGGCGCGCGCTGCGCTCGAGGATGCCGGGATCGAGCCGAGCGCGATCGATCTCATCGTCCTTGCCACCGCAACGCCCGACAACACCTTCCCCGCCACGGCCGTCAAGGTCCAGCATGCGCTGGGCTGCGGGGAGGGCGCCGCGTTCGACGTTGCGGCGGTGTGTTCGGGCTTCCTCTATGCGCTGAGCGTTGCCGATTCGATGCTGCGGGCCGGCATGGGACGCCGTGCGCTCGTGATCGGGGCAGAGACGTTCAGCCGAATACTCGATTGGGAGGATCGCACGACCTGCGTCCTGTTCGGCGATGGTGCGGGCGCGCTCGTGCTCGAATCGCCCGATACCGCACACCAGGTTGCAGCGCAGGATCAGCCGGCAGCGGGCATTCTTGCAACCCGGCTCCATTCCGATGGTGCGCACCATGATCTGCTCTATGTCGATGGCGGCCCCTCGACCACGCAGACCGTCGGTCATCTGCGCATGAAAGGCCGCGAAGTGTTCCGGCACGCGGTCGTCAATCTTTCGCAAGTGCTCGAACAAGTGCTTGATGAAGCTGGCCTTCGGGTCGAGGCGATCGATTGGATAGTCCCGCATCAGGCCAATCGCCGGATCCTCGATGCAACTGCCAAGAAGCTCGCCATCGCGCCCGAGAAAGTCATTGTGACGGTCGATATCCATGCCAACACCTCCGCCGCCTCGGTGCCGCTCGCGCTCGATGTCGCGCGGCGCGATGGACGGATCAGGCCGGGCGATCTGGTGATGCTCGAGGCGATGGGCGGCGGCTTCACCTGGGGCGCGTGCCTTGTGCGGATGTGATGCCCCGAACGCTTAGTGGCGGGCGCGATTATGCAAAAACTGCAATAAATTCGCTGCGCGCGTTGCAGCTTCGCGCTGATTTTACTACAGTTGATGCTTCGTTCATTGGGTCGCACCGAGGAGGAGACAAGCGTATGATGCGTTCGGTGGGAACCCTCACTCGCGCCGACCTGGCAGAGACGATCAACCGCAAGATGGGGTTGAGCCGGGCTGAATCGCTTGAACTGGTCGAAGCCATTCTGACGCAGATCTGCGAGGCGCTGGCGAATGGCGAGAATGTCAAAATCTCCGGCTTTGGCAGCTTCATGCTGCGCGACAAGAACGAGCGCGTGGGCCGCAATCCAAAGACGGGGATCGAGGTTCCGATAACGCCGCGCCGGGTGATGACCTTTCGCGCGAGCCAGATCGTCAAGGATCGGATCGCGAAAGGCGAATGACGCGCGCGACCCTGCCGGACTGATCCGATGGCCGAATTCGACGATGGCAAGGATGCACAGGCGCTGCGCACAATCGGCGAGGTGAGCGAGGCGCTCGGGATCAAGCCGCATGTCCTGCGCTATTGGGAGCAGCAATTTTCGCTGCTTAGCCCGCTCAAGCGCAGCGGCGGACGGCGCTATTACCGTGCTCATGACATCGCGCTGGTCGAGGAGATCAACCGGCTGGTCAACGAGGAAGGCTACACGCTGAAAGGCGCCCAGGGCGTGCTGCGCTCGCGCGCGCGCTCGGGCGTGGATCGCCGCCAGGGCGAGCGCCGCACCGATGAGCGTCGGCGTGACGAGACACCGGACCAGGCCGATGCAGCCGAGGCTGGCAGCAGCGGGGAAGCGGGCACAGATCGGCAGGGAGCAGGCCCGATCTTGCCGGTCGACAAGGACGAGACGATCGCCCGGCTCAAGGCCATCCGCGAGCGCCTCGCTGCCGCCATCGAAGGATAGCGCTGCGCCGCTGGGCGCGCTTCTCGGTGTCTATTCCGCCGCCATCAGCTCCGCCTCGCCCAGATCGACGCTGACGAGCCGCGAGACACCCTTTTCCGCCATCGTCACCCCGAACAGGCGATGCATCCGGCTCATCGTCACCGCGTTGTGGGTGACGATCAGGTACCGGGTTTGCGTGGTGCGGACCATCGAATCGAGCAGGTCGCAGAAGCGTTCGACATTGGCATCGTCGAGCGGCGCATCGACCTCGTCGAGCACGCAGATCGGCGCGGGATTGGTCAGAAACAGCGCGAAAATCAGTGCCGTGGCCGTCAGCGCCTGTTCGCCGCCTGATAGCAGCGAGAGCGATTGGAGCCGCTTGCCCGGCGGCTGGGCGTAGATCTCGAGGCCTGCTTCGAGCGGATCGTCGCTGTCGATCAGCGCGAGATGCGCCTGCCCGCCCTGAAACAGCCGGGTGAAGAGCACGCGGAAATGCCCGTCGACCTCTTCGAAGGCGGCGCGCAGCCGCTCGCGCCCCTCGCGGTTGAGATTGCCGATCGAACCACGCAGCCGCGCGACCGCCTCGGTCAGCTCCGCCTGTTCGGAAGCGTTTGCGCCGTGCTCTTGCTCGATCCGCTTCAATTCCTCCGCGGCGACGAGATTGACCGGGCCAATGCGTTCGCGCGATGCAGTGAGCTTTTCGAGCTCCTCGCTCTCGCCCTGCGCATGGGCGATGTCCGCTTCGGCAAAATCGAACCGCTCGGGCAGGAGCGGCGGCGGGCACTGGAAACGCTCGCCCGAAACGCGCGCCATTTCGCTGCGGCGCGCTTCCTGGCTTTCGGCCCGCGCGGCGAGCGTGGCGCGGCCCTCGCGCGCCTGCGCAAGCGCTTCGTTGGCCGCGGCGAGCGCATCGCCCGCCCGCTTTGCGCGGGCCTCGCACTCCTCGAGGCTGCCTTTTGCCACCTCGAGCTCGCGCGTGAGCCGCTCGCGCACCGCATCGCCCTGTTCGATCTCGGCCATCAGCGCAGCCGGCTTGGCGGCGATGATCGCGCTTTCCTCCTCGATTTCTGCCAGGCGCGTGCCGGCTTGCGCCATGCGCTGTGCCGCTTCGCCCGAGCGCGCTTTCCAGTTCGCATGATCGGCTGATTGCGCAGCAAGCCGTTCGCGCGCGACAGCAAGCGTCTGATCGTGGGCGGCGAGTTCGGCCAGGCTCGACTGGACCGCGCTGCGCGCTGCCTCGTGCTTTGCCCGGGCCGCCTCGAGTGCGGCGCGGCCCGCATCGGGCGCGGGCAGGGCGCCGAGCTGGTCTTGCGCCTGCGTGCGTTCGGCGCGTGCGGCGGCGAGCTGTTCGTCGAGCTCTGCGGCGCTCTGCGCGATTTCCTCGAGCCGCGCGGCAACCCGTTCGCGCAGCGCCTCGGCGGCGTCGAGCTGGCGCAGCGCCGCGCGCTCGGTCTCGATCGCGCCCGCAAGTTCTCGCTCGCGTGCAACGATCGCGCGCTGGAGCTCGCCCAGTTTCTCGCGCGCCTCGCTTTCGGCGCGCGCCGCATCCTCGGCGGCGGCGCGCAAGGGGGGCAATTGCTGATCAAGCTCGGCCAGGCGATTGGCGGCCTCGAGCCGCGCCGCTTCCGCCGAGCCTTCGCCGCGCGCGACAAACCCATCCCAGCGGCGCAGATGCCCTGCGCGCGTCACCAGCCATTCGCCCGGCTCAAGCGCGCGATCATCGTCCGCCTCGAGACAGTGCACCAGCGCAAGCCGCGCGCGCAGCTCTTCGGGGCATTGTGTAACATGATCGAGTAGGCTTCGCCCGACGCGCGCTGGGGCCTCGGTCCTGCCGGTCCAGAACCGCCCGTCGCCCGCGTCTGGCGGCGGGCCCAGCGGCGATTTCGCATCGCGGCCCAGCACAGCGGCGAGCGCGCGCTCATAGCCCTTGGCAACGCTGATCCGGTCCAGCGCCTTGGCGCGGCCCTCGCGGCTCTTCTCGCGCCCGAGCCGCGCATCGCGGTCACGCACGAGCGCGGCATGTTCGCGTTCGATCCCGGCCAGTTCGGCGCGCGCTGTTGCGAGCGTGGCCGCTGCCTCGTCGCGCGCGGCTTGCAATTCGCCCTTGCGCGCCTGCTCCGCCTCGAGAGAGCTGCGCTGCCGGGCAACGTCCTCGCCTGCCTCCTCGGCGGCCTCGCGCGCGGCGATCACGGCGTGTTCGGTTTCCGCGCCGCCTGCCAGCTCTTCGCGGGTCTGCGCCAGACGCGCCTCGTCGCGCTCGAGCCGGTCCACCCGCGCCTGCGCCTGCGCGATCGCCGCTTCGGCCACGCGCCATTCCGCCTCGACGCCGGCCTGATCCGCCGTCGCGCGCGCCAGCGCCATTTCGGCGGCGCGGCTGGCCTGTTCGGCCTTCTCGCTCTTCACCGCGAGCGCCGGGCGCGCCTGTTCGGCTTCGGCGAGTTTGGCGCGGCTCGCCGCGAGATCGGTTTCGAGCCTCGCAAGCGCCTCGACGGCATCGCTGGTCAGCCGGTCTGCTGCGCTGCGATCCTCTTCGAGCCGGGTGCGCTGGCGGGCGAGATCGGCCAGGCGCGTCTCGGCGGCTTCGAGCTTTTCGGTGAGCGCGGCCACTCTGTGGCCATGCGCGCTCGCATCGTCGCGCCGGTCGGCGAGTTCATCGCGCGCCTGCGCCAGCTGCGCGGCGATCGCGGCCTGCTCGCGCTCGGCTTCGCGCGCGGTCTCCTGCGCTGCTGCAACCGAGCCCTGTGCAGCTTCGGCCGCCGCGCGGGCTTCTTTCGCGGCATGCGCCGCCTCGCGCCAACGCGCGAAGATCAGCCGTGCTTCGGCGCGCTGGATCGCCTCGGTCAGCTTCGTATAGCGCTCGGCCTGTTTGGCCTGGCGCCTGAGCGAGGCTATCTGCGCATCGAGCCCGGCCATCAGGTCTTCGAGCCGCGCGAGATTGGTCTCGGTCGAGCGCAATTTGCTTTCGGCGTCCTTGCGCCGCACATGCAGCCCCGCAATCCCGGCCGCCTCCTCGAGCATCTGGCGGCGCTCAGCGGGCTTAGCGGCGATCACCTGCGCGATCTTGCCCTGGCTCACGAGCGCGGGCGAATGAGCGCCGGTCGCGGCATCGGCGAAGGTGAGCGCGACATCCTTGGCGCGCACGTCCTGGCCATTGACGCGGTAGGCCGAGCCCGCGCCGCGCTCGATCCGGCGGGTGACGACGAGTTCCTCGCCTTCATCGTCCGCGGCATGCAGCACGACTTCGGCAAAGGCGCGCTCGGGCCGGGTCGAGGTGCCGGCAAAGATCACGTCTTCCATGCCGCCCGAGCGCATCGACTTGGCGCTCGTTTCGCCCATCACCCAGCGGATCGCCTCGAGCAGATTGGACTTGCCGCAGCCATTGGGGCCGACAACTCCGGTCAGCCCAGGCTCGATCCGCAATTCGGCAGGCTCAACGAAGCTTTTGAAGCCGGACAGCTTGAGCTTGCTGATCTGCATGGGCCGCGCCGTATTCCCGCCCGGAGCCTATCTCGCGCCCGCGCGCTGGAGCGCAGGCTCGACCCCGTTCCATTGCGAGGCATCGAGTTTGCGCCCGTTGAGCACGAAGGTCGGCGTGCCCGTCACCCCAGCGGCCTGCGCCTGGGTTTCGGCATTCTTGACCATCGCATCGATCTTCTCGGCATCGGCCAGGCATTCGCGCGCCTGATCGGCCGAAAGCCCGCGCGCGGCAAAGAAGTCGATCAGTCCTGTCGCCTGCGCGAGCGCGACAAAGCGTTGTTCAAGCGGCAATTCGCTCGCGGCGTTGATCGCTTCGGGGTTGGACTGGATCGTCTCCATGACGCTGGGCAGATTCTGCCAGACCTGATCGGAGAGCGGCTGCATCTGTTCCTTGGGCCCGCATTGCGCCATCGTCGCGATCATCACGTCGAACGTGTTGAGAAACACTTCGCGCTGCTCGAAGCTCACGCGCCCGGTGGCGATATAGTCTTCCTTGAGCGCTGGTTTCCCGGTGTTGGCGAACATCGCGCACGCCCCGCAGGTGTGCGAGGCATATTCGATCAGCTTGAGCGGCGCATCGGGATTGCCCACGAGATAGCCGCCTTCGGGGGTGACGCTGACGGTATCGAGCCAGGTTTCGCCTTCGGGCGCAGGTATCGCCGCGATCGGCTCGCCAGCTGCCGCGTCGCCCTCGACCTGCGTGGTTTCGTTGCAGGCGGCAAGCGCGAGGCTGAGTGCGGCGCCCAGCGCGAGGGCAGCACAGCGGCGGGCGGGATCAGGGTTCATAAGCGCAGTTCCTTGGACAAGAGCAAAAGAGGATAGAGCGAGGCGGCAAGCCGGGTAAAGCGCAGCCATGCCGGGGTATGTGAAAAATTCGGGGCAGTGTGTGCATAAGTTCGCGCGAGGCGGGCCCGCCTGACAGGTGTTATTCGCCCCCTTGGGCAGGCGGTGTGGCGGTTTCGACCCGCTCCTGGAGAACCTGCGAGAGCTGGGCCCAGGAATAGACGCCCTCGAGCGTCTCGCCGTTGAGCGCGAAAGTCGGCGTGCCCTTGATGTCGAATTCGGCCCGATCGGCCTGGCTCGCTGCAATGATCGCCTTGGCCGCAGCGTTATCCTGCAGGCAATCGTTGATCTGCGGCAAGGTCAGCCCGCGCGCGGCCACCATGTCATCAAGATCGAGCGCGCGCGCCGCATTGAGCCGCCCGGCGGCATCGCCGCGCATCCAGATTGCCTGCTGCGAGGCGGGCGCGTTTGCGGCCTTGGGGAGCCATTGATCCTGCGTGTAGAGGAACATGGAGTGCAGATCCCTGAACTTTTCCGGGCCTGCGCAGCGCGCGAGCTGGGTGATCGCCAGATCGAGCCCGTTGCGGATCACCGGGCGAACCTCGAGCGCAAGATGGCCGGGCGCGATCGCGACGAGATCGAGCGTGGGCCCGCTTTCGCGCACGAAGCTGGCGCAATGCGAGCAGGTATAGCTGATGAATTCGATCAGCTGTCCGCCCGCTTGCGGATTGCCGATCAGGTGCCCGCGCTCGGTTTCCTCGACTTTGCCGATCCACACCGCTTCGGGCGCATCCGCGAAGGATTCGCGCGTCGCCTCGCCGCTATCCTGCGCTGCGGCCGGGCTTGCAGGCAGAATTGCCGAAGCAAGCGCAAGCCCAAGCCCAAGCGCAAGCCTTGCGCGCGCAATGTATCTGATGGGTCTGGAATGTTTCACGTCTCGCTCTGGTCCTTCTTGCGTTGATCGGCATCCTCGATCGAGCGCGCAAGCGATTCGAGCACGGTGCGAAGCTCCGGATCGCCGATATCGCGCAGGCTTTCGCCAAGCTCCATCGCGATGGGCTTCAGCGAAGGCGGCGGCCTTGCCGGCGCATCCTCCTTCGGCGGTGTCACCTTGCCCTGGCGCAGCTTGATCCGCGCGACCGCCTTGTACCCGAAGAAGCGGTTCACCCGCTCGATGATTTCCGGTGTCACCTGCTGGATTAACGGAGCCTGTGCGGGCGCGACAACGAGTTGGAGAATGCCTTCGGATTTCTCGCCGGGGGGAAACCGGATCGCCTCCGGGCTGCACACCCGCGCATGGACCGGGCCGACGATCTCGGGCCAGCGGGTGACGACCGAGCTCTGCACGAAGCCGAACCGGCGAAACGCAGTGCGGCCGATCTGCGGCATGAGCTCGCCGATCGGCTTGGCTGCCCCGCCGCGCGGGCGCTGATAGGTGCGCGCCTTCTTCGCGGCCTTGCCCGGTTTGTCGGTCTCGCTTCCCATTGCAGCGGGAGCCATGCCATAGACGCTGCGTGACCGCCACTGTCTGCAACATGCTTCTGAACTGGTATGATGATCATGCCCGCGCGCTGCCCTGGCGCAATCCGCCCGGCGCTGCGCGGCCCGAGGATCCGGCCTGGCCCTATCGGGTTTGGCTCTCCGAAGTGATGCTGCAGCAAACCACCACTGCGGCGGTCAGGCCCTATTTCGAGGCGTTCACCGCGCGCTGGCCGAGCATCGAGTCGCTGGCGGCGGCGAGCGAGGAGGAGGTGATGGCGGCCTGGGCGGGGCTGGGCTACTATTCGCGCGCGCGCAATCTCGTCAAATGCGCGCGGATTGTGGCGCAGCGCGGGGGTTTTCCGCAGACCGAGGCACAATTGCGCGAACTGCCTGGCCTTGGTGCCTACACCGCCGCGGCCATAGCCGCGATCGCCTTCGAAGAGCGCGCGGTAGTGGTCGATGCCAATGTCGAGCGGGTGGTGGCGCGGCTGTTCGCCATTGACGAGCCTCTGCCGGGCGCGCGGGGGCCCATCCGCGCGCGCACCGATGCGATCACGCCCGCAGCCCGCGCCGGGGATTTCGCACAGGCGATGATGGATCTGGGAGCGACGATCTGCACTTCAAGGGCGCCGCGCTGCATGCTGTGCCCCTTGCGCGAGGCCTGCGAGGGGTATTCAGTCGGAAACCCCGAGGCCCTGCCGGTCAAGCCCGCGAAGAAAGCGAAGCCCGAGCGGCGCGGAACCGCCTTCTGGATCGAGCGCGGCTGCCACGTCTGGCTCATCACCCGCGAAGGCAAGGGCATGCTCGGCGGCATGCGCGCGCTGCCCGATGACGGCTGGAGCGCGCGCAGCGATGGTTCTGGAAAGCCGCCGCTGGATGCCGAGTGGGAAGCGGCGGGCGCCGTGCGTCACACCTTCACCCACGCGCATCTCACCCTGAGCGTCTGGCGCGCGCGCGTCGATGCGCCGCCGCCGGGCGAGGGCGCATGGTGGCCGATCGCGCAGCTCGAAGAGGCGGGCCTGCCGACCCTGTTCGCCAGGGCCGCCACGCTTGCGCGCGAGAGGGCGTCAGATGATGCCGCCGCCGATTGACAGGCGAATGGCCGCAATCAGCAGCACGACGAGGCAGAAATTGCGCCCGCTATTGCTCGATGAAAGCGCCCCGGCGATCACGCCGAGCACGATGATCGGAAGGGCAAGCCAGTTGCCCCAGCCAAGAAGGGGAATCGTCGAGGGGATGACGATAACGAGCGAGATGAGGCCGAGCAGCCACGCGAGCAGGTTAAGCATGTGTGTTATATGGATACCACACTTGCGGAAATCAAGCCCCTCTTGACGCCTGACTTGCGAGGAGCGCAATTGACCCTCGCTCCCATCTGCCCCATCAATTCGCCAAAATCTTCAGGGAGAATCTCGACTATGGCCACCCGCAATCTCGAGCCCGGCGCGCTCAGCCCACAGTTCTCGCGCCGCGCGCTGTTTCGCACTGGCGGCTATCTTGCCGCCGGCGCCGCGCTCGCCCAGCTGCCGATGGGCCGCGCGCTGCTGGCGCACAATGTCGATGAAAGCTGGCCCAATGTGGCCGCGATGGCGAACCGTTATGTGTCCGAGCGCAAGGTCGCCAACATGATGCTGACCTTCGGCTGGGGGCAGGAGGATCACGCCCACACCGTGGGCGGCGGCAAGATGAGCCTTGGCGGTGGCTACGAGGTTGATGAGGATACGCTCTATCGCATCTATTCGATGACCAAGCCGATCACGGGCATGGCGACGATGATGCTGATCGATGAAGGCAAGCTCGGGCTCGATATGCCGCTCCAGGAAGTGCTCCCGGCGTTTCGGGACATGACTGTGCTGGTCGATGCCGAAGGCCCGCTCGAGAACACCGAGCCCGCGATCCGCCCGATCACAATCCGCCAACTGCTCACGCACACGGCAGGCCTCGGCTATCTCATCACCAGCAAGGGGCCGCTGCTCGACGCCTATATCGAGAACGGGATCACCGGCGGGCGCGTCAGTCGGCTGCCGCTTCCCGGCGTGCCCGATCCTGAAGATCCGCCCAGCCTAGAGGTCTGGGCCGATCGCCTCGCAGGGATCCCGCTGATGTATCAGCCCGCAACCAAATGGAGCTATTCGTGTTCGATCGATCTGCTCGGGCGGGTGATCGAGGTTGCCTCGGGCATGCCGTTCGAGGCGTTTCTAAAGGCGCGCCTGTTTGAACCGCTGGGCATGACAAGCACCTTCATGACAGTGCCGGCAAGCGAGAAAGACCGGTTGACCGACAATTATGGCGTTGTCGGCGGGCAATTGCTGCCGATCGATCCGGGCGCGTCCTCGATCTATCTCGATGAGCCTTCGGTGCCTTCGGGCGGCGGCGGGCTGGTCTCCAGCCCAAAGGATTATGACCGCTTCCTGCGCATGCTGCTGGGCTATGGCAAGCTGGGCAATGAGCGCGTGATGAGCGAGCTCGCCGTGCGCGTGGGGACATCGAACCTGATCCCGGCCACGGTTGATACGACCGGCTCGTGGGCCGAGGGCGAGGGGCACGGCGCAGGCGGGCGCTCGCTCGGCAGCACATTCGGCTGGGGCGGGGCGGCGGGCACGCTCGCGGCGGTCGATTACAAGCTGGGCCTGCGCACGGGGCTGTGGACGCAATACATGCCGAGCGATGCCTATCCGGTGCGCGAGGAATTCCTCGCCGCGATGGAGAAGGACATGCAGGCGATGGAGGATGCAGAAGCGATCAAGGCCGCCAAAGCCGCATAATGCCCGATCCCGCCTTTCCCGTCCCGCTCGATCGGCTCACCAGTACCGGGCCGATCGCCTTTGCCGGATCGCCGATCGATCGCGCCGATCAGATCCGGGTCGATCCCGAGAAGCTGGCCGGCCTGATGAACTGGCGTGCGCGCGTGCTGATGCTCGATGGGCTGGTGCCCCAGCTCGATGATGCGGGCGGACTCTTGTGGGGCACGCTTGCCGATGTGGCCGAGGATGCCGAGCTCGTCTTTCTCGGCCTGCTCGAGGAGCGCGCCTGCTTTGCCGCCGTGCCCGAGACGGGCGCGACCGGCCCTGCCTACACGATGCCGCGCGCCTTTGCCGTGATCCAGCAGCTCTCGCCGCCTGATCTGGCGATCTATGGCGGCGCGCGCAGCCTCGTCGACTGGCATGCGCGGCATCGGTTCTGCGCCAATTGTGGCGCGCCCACCAAGCTCGCCAAGGGCGGCTGGCAGCGCTCCTGCGAGAATTGCGGCGCGCAGCATTTCCCGCGCACCGATCCGGTCACGATCATGCTCGTCGAAAATGCAGGCCGCCTGCTGCTCGGGCGCCAGCCGCGCTTTCCCCCGCGCAGCTTTTCCGCGCTTGCAGGCTTCGTCGAACCAGGCGAGACGATCGAGGAGGCGGTCGCGCGCGAGGTGTTCGAGGAAGCCGGGCTAAGGGTGCGCGATGTCGAATACATCGCCACGCAGCCCTGGCCGTTTCCGAGCCAGCTGATGATCGGCTGCTATTGCCAGACCGACGAGATCGCGATCACGCTCGATGTCGAGGAACTCGAGGAAGCGCGCTTCTTCACCCGCGACGAGGTCGCGCAGGCCGTGGGCCATGCGAAGGGCTATGAAGGCGACGGTGCCGAGACCGCTTTCACCGCCCCGCCGCCAACCGCGATCGCCTACAGCCTGATGCAATGGTGGCTGGAGAAAACCGCATGAGCGAGGCTGTTCAAAGACTTACGATCGATATCTATTCCGATGTCGTGTGCCCGTGGTGCGCGATCGGCTATGCCCAGCTCACGCGCGCGCTCGGCATGCTCGAAGGCGAGATCGAGGCGCAGGTGCTCTGGCGCCCCTTCGAGCTCAATCCCGACATGGGCGAGGCGGGCGAAGGCTTCGAGGAGCATCTCAGCCGCAAATATGGCCGCTCCGCCGAAGAGGGCGCGGCGATGCGCGGGCAGATGAAGGCGATCGCCAGGCAAGCGGGCGTGTCGCTTGCGTATGAAGGGGCCGGCGAGCCGCCACCCCAGCGCCTGTGGAACACGCGCGATTGTCACAAGCTGCTCGCTTTCGCGCTCGAGGAGGCGGGGCCCGCAGTGCAGACCGCGCTCAAGCTCGCGCTGTTCCGCGCGCATTTCAACGCCCGCATGCCGCTGGGCGATCGCGCCGCGCTGCTTGATATCGCTGCTGAAGCCGGGCTTCACCGCGAGGCAGCGAGGGCCGCGCTCGAGGATAGAGCGCTCGAAGCGCGCGTGATCGCCGAGGAGCAGCAGGCCTTCGACCTCAACATCACCGGGGTTCCCGCGATGATCGTCGAAGGAAAGTTCATGATCCCGGGCGCGCAGGCTCCCGAGACCTATGCGAACGCGCTGCGCCGGGTGGCGCAGAAGGCAAAGGCGCCGCCCTTCGAGCCGGCATCCGCTGGAAGCGCAGGATCGTAAAAGTTAGCGGCTGGGGCATCATGCAAAGCATCATCATCGTCATCATCACCGCTGCGATCGCCTTCGGCTTCGGCCATCTTGCGGGCACGAACAGCGTCGAATTTGCCGGATTCCCGGCGTTTTTCCTGTGCACGGTGGTGGCGATGGCGATCAACTGGCTTGTTTTCATCCCCTCGGCCATCGCCAAGGCGGATACCTATTACGACACGACCGGCGCGATCACCTATGCGACCACCACGCTGTTCGCCTGCTATGCCGCGTGGAGCGCGGGCGCGGGCCTTGATGCGCGCAGCATCGCGATGGCGGCGATGGTGATCATCTGGTGCGTGCGCCTGGGCACCTTCCTGTTCATCCGCATCCACGCCATGGGCGGGACCGATTCGCGGTTTGAGAAGATCAAGGTGAACCCGGCGCGCTTTCTTGTCGCATGGACGCTGCAGGGGCTGTGGGTGGTGCTCACCGCTTCGGCCGCCTTCGCCGCGATCACCGCGAGCGAGACGGTGCCGCTGGGTGCGTTTTTCTGGGCAGGCACGGCTATCTGGCTTGCAGGCATCACGATCGAGGCGGTGGCCGACTGGCAGAAGAGCCGGTTCAAAGCCGATCCTGCCAACAAGGGCCGGTTCATCAATGTCGGGCTGTGGCGCTGGTCGCGCCATCCCAATTATTTCGGCGAGATTACGCTGTGGACCGGGATGTTCATCATCGCGATCCCGGTGCTTGAGGGCTGGTCATGGCTCGTTGCCATCTCGCCCGTCTTCGTCTTCCTGCTGCTCACCAAGGTGAGCGGGGTCAATCTCCAGAAGAAGCAGGCGTTCGAGCGGTGGGGCGATGATCCTGAATGGCAGGCATATTTCGCCAACACGCCGATGCTCATCCCGCAGCCGCCCAAGAGCTGAGCGCTGCGCGAGGAGCGGCAGCGGGCGGGGCCTAGTTGGCCTCGCCCTTCTTGATCGCTTCCATCGTCTTTTCGCCCTTGCGCGCATCTTCTTCGGGATTGTCGCTGCCCACGGCCGGCTCGCGATTGTCGGGGTTGGTGGCGCGTTTCAATTCGTCGCGCTTGCCCACCCGGCGATTGACATTGCCTCCCGAGGAGGAGGCTTGCGAGGGCGCTTCGGCTTCCTCGATCCGGTCGATCAGGTCGTTGTCGGGATGGCGGCTCTGGCGCTCTGGCATAATTTTCTCCTTTCGCGATCAATGGGTAAGGAGCCAAGTCTGTTCCGGTTTCACGCCGCCCGCGCGCTCAGCCGTGCACCAGCGCGGGGAAGGCGCGCTCGATCGCGGCCCGCGCGTCGCGCTCGAAGCACAGGCCGTGCGAGAGGATGATCCGCTCGGGCTCAAGCGCGAGCGCCGCCTCGAGCCCCGTCGCGAGCGCCGCGCGGTGGCCCCGCAGCGCCCAGCGCATGTCGATCGAGGGCTGGCCGTCCGGTCCGGTCGCGCCGCCCGCCAGGAGGATCAAGCGGATGAGCGGGCTCGCGATGCGCTCGGCCTCGAAGCGCTGCATCAGGTCGGTGACGATGAGCGTTCGGCTCGCATGATGGACGAACACGCACTCGCTGAACGCGCCGAGCGCCAGCGGGATCGTGGCGATGGCTCCGCTCCATGCCTTGTGCTCCGCCGCATCAAGGTCGCTCCAGCGCGCCAGCCCGATCTTCTCTGCGAGCGCGGGCAGGGCGAAGACGCGCGCCTCGGGGTAAAGCGCCTGCCACTCGGCGAGGTGGACATAATGGTGCAGATTGGGCGCAATCAGCCAGGCGACGCGGCCCAGTTGGCCCAGCGCCGCTCCCAGCCCCGGCGAATACGCGACGGGCGAGTGGACCCACAGATCGCCATTGCCGAGCCGCACCACCGTCATCCGCGTGGGACACGGGATGACGAGCCCCATGAAGCCGTAGCCGACCTCGGGCCCGTCGACCGTCCAGATGTCCTCTCCCCATGGCTTGGGGACCAGCAGCGGCGCGTAGGGCCGGTAACCTGCCGCCCGGCTCACCCTAGACCAGCCCCAGCTTCTCGAGCTTGGCGGCGAGCTTGCCCGGCAGCGCATCGCCGATATCCTCGCCGGGCGCGAGATCGCGCGGGGGATCGCCCTTGAGATAGCGCCAGCCCTGATGCGCGCGCTTGGGGCGGGGGTGGACACGGATCAGCTCGGGCTCCAGTTCGATCCGCCAGCGCCCGTCGGTTCCTTGCGAAAAGCCGGTGATCTGCGAGCGCGCCACGATGGCGTGCTGGTGGATCCAGTAGAGCGAGCCGCCGATGCACTGCTCCCACTTGGTCGGGCGATACTTGGTCGTCAGGAACGGGCTGCGCCTTCCGTCATACCAGCTTTCGATATCGGCATAGCTCTTGGCGCCAAAGGCGATCTTGGTGAGATGAAGCGGCATGGGACAAAGCTAGGCTCTGCGCGCGCCGGGCTCAACCCATCGGGACAAGACCGCTCACAACCGCGAGGCCCAGGAAGGCGAAGAAGCCCATCGAATCGGTGATCATCGTCACGAACACCGAGGAGGCGAGCGCCGGGTCCTGCCCGAGCCGCTCGAACACGACCGGCACGAGCACGCCTGCAAGGCCCGCAATCGCGATGTTGATCACCATGGCAGCAGCGATCACCGCGCCCATCATCGGCTCGTAGATCAAGCCCGCCGCGATACCGATCAGCACCGCGACGGTTGCCCCGTTGAGGAGCGCAACGCGCAACTCGCGCAGCACGATCTTCCAGGTGTTCGCGCGGGTGAGCTGGTTGGTAGCGATCGCGCGCACCGCGACCGCCATCGTCTGCGTGCCCGCATTGCCGCCGATGCTGGCAACGATCGGCATCAGCACTGCCAAGGCCACCAGCGCCTGGATCGCGGCGCCGAAAAAGGCGATGATCGCGCTCGCCACCACGGCTGTGCCGAGATTGGCGATCAGCCAGCGCACGCGGCTCGAATAGGCCTCGCGGATCGGCTCGTTGATATCGCCATCGCCCGCACCCGAAAGCAGCAGCGCATCCTCGCCCGCCTCTTCGGAGATGATGTGGACGATATCATCGACCGTCATCTGCCCCACGAGCCGCCCCGTCTCATCGACCACCGCAGCCGAGATCAGCGCATATTTCTGGAACATCAGCGCAACCTCTTCCTGATCCATCTCCACCGGGATGAGCGTCTGGTCGCGCTTCATGACATCGGTCAGCTTGATGTTGCGCGGAGAGGTGAGGATCCAGTTCAAGGCGCAGGTGCCGACCGGGTGGAAGGCGGCATCGACCACGAAGACCTCGTGGAAATCGTGCACCAGATCGCCCTCGACGCGCAGATAATCGATCAGATCGCCCACCCGCATATGCTCGGGCGCGGCCATCACATGGCGGCTCATCAGGCGCCCGGCTGTCTCTTCCGGATAGGCGAGCGCGGAATTGACCGCCGCCTGCAATTCGGGCTCGAGCTCGGCGATGATCGCCTTCTGGTCGTCCTCGTCGAGATCCTCGAGCAGCTGCACCGCATCGTCGGTCTCGAGCTGCCCGGTGATCGCGGCGACCGCTTCGGCCGGCAGCGCCTGCATCATCTCCTCGCGCACGAAATCGTTGAGCTCGGCAACGACTTCGCTCGTCATCAGATCGGTGATAGCGGCGGCCAGATCGGTGCGCTCCTCGCGCTCGACCAGTTCGAGCAGATCGGCGATGTCAGCCGGGTGGAGCGGTTCGACCAGATCGTAGAGCCGGGGCTTGTCACCTTCTTCCAGCGCCTCGCGCACGCTCGCGATATAGCTCGGCTTCAGCCGGTTTTCTTCGTCATGGCGCACATCGTCGATGCGATCATCGGGCCGCGCTTCGTCTTCGGGCTCGTCCGCGGGGCGGGTAGCTTCATCGAGGGCGGCAGGATCGACCATGCGGGCGGGTTTAGAAGCGGCCTCGCGAAAAGCAAGCGGGTGACAAGTCGCGCCGGGCTGCTAGAGGATGAGCACCACCCGTCTCGCTCGGCGCACGAGCGGACCAGCGCGATCAGGAGAACCGACAATGGCCGACAAGCTTACTCTCACGCTCGACACTGGCGATGGCGAAGCCAGGGATGTCGTCATCAAGCTGCGCCCCGATCTGGCGCCCGGCCATGTCGAACGGATCACCGAGCTTGCGAAGGAAGGCTTCTATGATGGCGTCGTGTTCCACCGGGTGATCCCCGGCTTCATGGCGCAGGGCGGCGATCCGACGGGGACGGGCATGGGCGGCTCCGACCGCCCCGATCTCAAGGCCGAATTCAATTCCGAGCCGCACACGCGCGGCACCTGTTCGATGGCGCGCACCCAAGTGCCCGACAGCGCCAATTCGCAGTTCTTCATCTGCTTCGAGGATGCCGAGTTCCTCGACGGGCAATACACCGTGTGGGGCCAGGTCGAAGAAGGCATGGACCATGTCGACGCGCTCCCTAAAGGCGAGCCGCCGCAGAATCCGGGCAAGATCGTGAAGGCGAGTGTGGGATGATTATCGACTAAGGCGCTCGATGATGGCGCTTGCTGCTTGTGATTTTTGAACAAGGCGATCAGCAGCCTGCTGGGCTTCTTTGAAGTTTTGTTGAGCTAAGTCATTGGCTTTGCGGGTTTCCTCCAACTGTTGAGCTGCTGCATGCTGGTTTGCTTGCGCATGGCTCCTTTGGAGAAGTTCGAGCTTAACTGCAACGCTGGCACGACTAGTTGCGACTTCAGTAAAGAATTTCCTTATCGCCTCAACGTCGGATTCAGGTAAAACAGACAAATGCTCTCGGTTTCGGCTGTAAATACCAATCTCGATGTCTATAAGGACTAGAAAATCGTTGTAAATTAGATTTGTTCTATTTTTTGTCTCATCGAGTTCGTTTGCAATGTTGCTTATATTCTTCGATATGTCGCATATTAGTCTTTTGACCAACTTCTTTTGGTTATCCTGCTGCTTCACGAAGGAGAAGTGTGCAACGGCCCATGCGCCGATGATCGAGAGGATGAGGCCTAGGAATAGACCCCAGAGGAATTCTGATTGAAGAATGGTGGACATATCTAAACCTCTTGGGTCTCAATGTCCTTCGATGAAGAGGTGGACAAGTAGATTAGTCAAGTTCTCCCCGCCCCCGCGCGATCCGGCTGAGCACCTTCGTCACCGGCAGGTGAAACGGCAGGCGCGTATTGGTGTGGTGCCAGGCGCGCGGAACGCTCACATCAACCGGGATATCGGGGCGCGAATTGAGCGCGCCGAAGGTGTCGAGCTCGCCCATCACGTCGATCACCCGGTCAATCTGGCTCGGCATGGCGATGCGCGCGCTCAGCGTGATGACGCGCATGTCCGCAGCGCTCGCCCTGAAGCGCCGGCGATCCGTCTCGCGCAGCGCATAGAGCGCCTCCGAGAGCACCAGATTGCCCTTCGAATGGCCCACCAGCCAGGGGACCTTGACGCCGCCTTCGCCGAGCAATTCGCGGATCGCCTTCACATCGGCGCTGTCGCGCGCCATGCGGAAGGTGTGCCCCGGATCGCGCGGGCGCAGCGCCGGCGGGGTCATCCAGTGCCACGGTTCGAGCGAGTTTCCGGCATGGCGCAGCGCGTTCAATCCGCCGAACAGGAAAAAGCCGCCCATCGCTTCTGAACCCAAATCGGCAAGCCCGAGCCCTGAGACGACGCCGAGCACCGGCCCGCCCAGCGCATCGGCGACATTGCGCGCGAGCGCGGCCGCGCCCACCGCGGAGCTTCCCACGCCCGCAACGCTGAGCGCGGCATAGCCGGTGCGAAGGCCATCGCACGCCTCGATCCCCGGCCAGATCCGCAAGGAGCGATCGTGCGACGGCCCCACTTCGAGGATCACGCCTTCGGTCTTTGACTGCGCGGTGAGCGCGCGGCGCTCTTTTTCGGTGAGCGTTCCGACATCGTAGAACAGGCTGTCGAGCGCGGTGTTGTCCTTGAGCGGCCATCCGCCAAGGCCTTGTGCAAAGGGTGCGGGGAGGGGACTGGCGAATGATAGCATCGGGCGCACGCTCTATCGTGTATGGCCGCTTTGTGAAGGTGTGATTGAACGAAAGTCTTATCGGCGCTAAGGGCGCATCCCTCATGAAAAGCCAATCCCCTCCCCAAACCTTTCGGGTCAAGAGCTTCGGCTGCCAGATGAACGTCTATGATGGCGAACGCATGGCCGAGCTGCTCGCGGACCGCGGCATTGTGCCGGCGCCCGAGGGCGAGGAAGCCGATCTGGTCGTGCTCAACACCTGCCATATCCGCGAGAAGGCCGCCGAGAAGGTCTACTCCGATATCGGGCGCCTCGCCAAGGCTGGCGAGGAAGCGGGCAAGGCTCCGCTGATCGCGGTCGCGGGCTGCGTCGCGCAGGCCGAGGGCGAGGAGATCATGGTGCGCGCTCCGGCGGTGAGCATGGTGGTCGGCCCGCAGGCCTATCACCGCCTGCCCGACATGCTCGACAAGGCGGTGCGCGGCGAGCGCGCGAGCGATACAGACATGCCGGCCATCGCCAAGTTCGATAGCCTGCCGCAGCGCCGCCGCCGCTCGCCCACCGCGTTCCTGACGGTGCAGGAGGGCTGCGACAAGTTCTGCACCTATTGCGTTGTCCCCTATACGCGCGGGGCGGAAATCTCGCGGCCTTTCAGCGATCTGCTCGGCGAGGCTCGCAAACTGATCGAAGCGGGCGCGCGCGAGATCACGCTCCTGGGGCAGAACGTCAATGCCTGGCACGGGGAGGACGAGGCGGGCCGCGCGATCGGCCTTGCCGGGCTGATCCGGGCGCTCGCGCGGCTCGATGGACTGGAGCGCATCCGCTATACGACCAGCCATCCGGGTGACATGGAAGACGATCTCATCGCCGCGCATGGCGAGGTCGAGAAGCTGATGCCCTATCTCCATCTCCCGGTGCAATCGGGCAATGACCGGGTGTTGAAGGCGATGAACCGGGCGCACACTGCCGACAGCTACCTCAAGCTGCTCGATCGCTTCCGCGCCGCGCGGCCCGATATCGCGCTTTCGGGCGATTTCATCGTCGGCTTTCCGGGCGAGAGCGAGGCGGAGTTCGAGGACACGCTGAGCCTCGTCGATGAGGTCCGATATGCGCAGGCCTTCAGCTTCAAATATTCCCCCCGGCCCGGCACGCCGGCTGCAACGATGGACAATCAGCTCGCGCGCGAGATCATGGATGATCGCCTCCAGCGGCTCCAGGCGCGGCTCAATCGCGATCAGTTCGCCTTCAACGCGGGGACAGTGGGCCGGACCTGCACTGTGCTGGTCGAGCGGCGCGGCAAACATGCGGGGCAGTGGCTTGGCAAGTCGCCCTGGCTGCAAAGCGTGTGGTTCGAAGGCGATTGCGCGATCGGCGACATGGTCGAGGTGAGGCTGGCCGAGGCGGGGCCCAATTCGATGCGCGGGGCCTTGCTCAATCCCCTCGCCGCCTGAAAGCGGGCACACCGCGCTCGAAATCGCGCCGGCAATGCTGTGGGCGCACCCCAGCGCGCGGCGCGTTTGATGACGAGCGGATGACTTTCCACGGTCATGCGAGGCCCATGCGCTTGCTTTGTGCCCGTTCGGGCCTACCGTTTGATTCGCGAAGGCGGGCCATCATCCGCCGCGTCGAAAGGAAGCCATGGGAAGAAGACCCTCGCGCAAAGCCGATCCGGCGATCTCGCCCGATCCTGTCCGTCCTGCAGGCGTGCGCCGCGCGCAGGCCGAGCTCACTTTCGATAACCAGTCGCTGCTGGGCGCCTTGTTCGGACAGTTCGACGCCAATCTGGTGCAGGTCGAAAACCGCCTGGGCGTCATGATCCATGCGCGCGGCGATCGGATCATGATCGAGGGCCCCGACGATAATGTTGCCCGTGCGCGCGATACGCTCACGACGATGTATGACCGGCTCGCCATGGGGCAGGATCTGGATGCGGGCGCGATCGAGTCGCTGATCGCCATGTCGAACGAGCCGACGCTCGAAGGGATCATTTCGGGCGAGAAGAACGAGCCCCCGATCATGATCCGCACGCGCCGCAAGACGATCGTGCCGCGCTCGGCCACCCAGATCGCCTATATGCGCAGCCTCGCGCGCGACGATATCATCTTCGCCCTCGGCCCGGCGGGCACCGGCAAGACCTATCTTGCGGTGGCGCAGGCGGTCGCGCAGCTGGTTGCCGGCAGCGTGCAGCGCCTGATCCTTTCGCGCCCCGCTGTCGAGGCGGGCGAGAAGCTCGGCTTCCTGCCGGGCGACATGAAGGACAAGGTCGATCCCTATCTGCGCCCGCTCTATGATGCACTGTATGATTGCATGCCGCCCGAACAGGTCGAGCGGCGAATCCTGAGCGGCGAGATCGAGATCGCGCCGATCGCCTTCATGCGCGGACGCACGCTCGCCGATGCCTTCGTCATCCTCGACGAGGCGCAGAACACGACGAAGGAACAGATGAAGATGTTCCTCACCCGGTTTGGCCAGAACAGCCGGATGGTGGTCTGCGGCGATCCGCGCCAGGTCGACATTCCCGGCGGCGATCGGATGAGCGGTCTCGCCGATGCGGTGACGAAGCTCGAAGGCATCGAGGGCTTCGGCACGATCCGCTTCACCGCCGCCGACGTGGTGCGCCACCCGATCGTGGGCCGCATCGTCGAAGCCTATGAGGACGAGGGGGCGTAGGGCGCCGCTTTGAGGGCCCACGCTGCCCATCGCAGACATTCCGCTATCGACGACATCTCGGTCATAAGGTGCGAGCACCCTAATTCCTAAGAGCGGACACAGTTTGCGCTGGCTCCTTATGTCGCAAATAGGAGTTGAGAGCGGATTATCTGCTTGCATCCCCTTCAAACGGCGAAACCAGACGAAAACAATAACGGCCTGTGGGTAGGCTCACACCCGATGGCAATCATCTGAATCTGCAGCTATCTTGCAAGGGTTTCTCAACGAGGGATGCTGTTTTGCCGATATTCTCAGTTTCTGAGGTGATCGATGATGGTCTCAGTGCCGTAAGGGACGGTTTTGTAACACCACCGGGGATCGCAGCTTGGCTTCTTCAGCTCGCTGTTTTTACAAAGCCAGGTGTCGCCATATCTATGCTAGCCTCAAGCTACTATCTGTTCACGACGCTGCCTGAAGAGAAGAGTTGGCTCGCTATTGCTGCACCAGTATACCTTTTGCCCTTAGCATTTTTGGGCGTTATTTGCCATTTTCTGCATGTGTTTACATCTCTCGCGACTGAGTGGCTCATAGCTTTGATAATCCGTGAACCGAATCCGAGAAACCTGATACATAAGTTCCTCTTTTTCATGATTTCGTTGCCTGTTTTCGTCCTGATGGCGTTTATCTTTGGCGGTGATAGCGACCCAACCTGTGGTGGACGTTACTGCGACTGATCCATCCTGCGCGATTTCTTAGTTGAATGCCGCTCGTGGGCTAGCGGCCCGGACCCACTGGCACCCGAACGAAAGTGAATTCACGCCGCCTTGCCCTCTCGTCATCCCGCGTTTGACACTGCGGTAGGCTTGAGCCCTTCTAGACTAAGCGAAAAGTAGCCAAGCCCCGTGTCAAGCACGTGGCGACGTTCAACAAATGTCGGAACCTGGGTCGTTTGCATTCATATCGGTCCAAGCGCAAAAAAGTCTGCTTTTTTGGTGTTCCTTTCCAAAAGCAGAACTTCCGCTCTCCACCCACAAGCAGCCATTGGCGCCGTTCCAATCAATGCCGCTTTGCGGTCAGGCCGCTAGCGCGGGAACGATCGGCGCCGCGCCGCTTGCCGCTCCTTGTCAGCCGCGCTGCTTGTCCGATCGCCGCAGCGCGCAATCGCTTTCCTACTGCGTGCCCGCTGATATAGGGCACAGGCATGACGCGCCATTTCGCCCCTTTCGAGCAATCGGCATTCGCGCCCGCGAACAGCCTCGCGCGGCCGGCGGGATTTTTGCGCCAGGACACTGTAACACTTGTATCAACCGTGCCTCACATGCGGCGAATGGAGCGATGATGGAGCTTGATTGCGCCATCGAAGGATGGCCCGGCGAGGAGGGCGAATGGGAGGCGCTGGCCGGGTCTTGCGCCGGGGCGGCAGGCTTGCTGGCGGGCGAGCTGGCGCATGAGCGGCTGATGGTGAGCGTGCTGTTCACCGATGATGCGCGCATCCACGAACTCAACTGCGAGTGGCGCGGGCGCGATCGGCCGACCAATGTGCTGAGTTTCCCGATGCTGGCGCGCGAGGAGCTGCTTGCGCTGAGGCCCGATGGCCCGCCCGTGATGGCGGGCGACATCGCGCTGGCGCACGGGGTCTGCGCGCGCGAGGCCGAGGCGAGGGGCATCGCGCTCAAGACCCATGCCGCGCACCTCATCGTCCATGGCCTGCTCCATCTCGCAGGTCACGACCATGAGGAAAGCGAAGCAGAGGCCGAGGCAATGGAGGCGCTGGAGACAGCGATACTTGCAAAACTGGGCCTTCGTGACCCATATGAGAGCGACACTTAGGAGGAGGACCCGCAAGGGCCAACATGCCCGATACCAGCCCATCCGCAGGAGATGCGGAGAGTACGAGCGGGCTCTGGAGCAATCTGGGGCTCGCCTTGAAGAAGATGGTCGGCGTCGAGCCCGGCGATCGGTCCTTGCGCGCGCAGCTCGAGGAAGCGATCGACGAGCACGAGGGCGAGAACAGCGATGAGCCTCCCGACGAACTGGCGAGCGCGAATGGCGATCTCTCGCCGGTCGAGCGGCAGATGCTGCGCAACCTGTTGCACTTCTCCGAACACGATGCCGACGATGTCGCGGTGCCGCGCGGCGAGATCATCGCGGTCGATGCCGCGATCAGCTGGGAAGAGCTGGTGGCGGCCTTCTCCGAGCACGGCCATTCGCGCATGCCGGTCTATCGCGACACGCTCGACGATGTGATCGGGATGATCCACATTAAGGATGTCTTCCCCTTCCTCGCCGAGGGCAAGCGCCCGCCGCGCGACTGGACGGTGCTGATGCGTCAGCCGCTCTATGTGCCGCAGGTGCGCGGTGCGCTCGATGTGCTCGCGGATATGCGCGCGCGAAGGGTGCACCTTGCGATTGTGCTCGACGAGTTCTCGGGTACCGACGGGATCATCACGATCGAGGACTTGGTCGAGGAGATCGTCGGCGAGATCGAGGACGAGCATGACGAGCTGCCCGAGGAGCTGATCGTGCCGATCGGCGAGGGGATGTGGGATTGCGATGCGCGCGCCGAATTGCGCGATGTGGCCGATACGGTCGATCCCAAGCTGGCCGAGGTCGAGGAAGCGGTCGATACGCTGGGCGGGCTCGCTTTCGTGCTAGCCGAGGCGGTGCCGCAAGTGGGCGCGGTGGTGGAACATCCGAGCGGCTGGCGCATTGAAGTGACGGATGGGGACGAGACCCATGTGAAACGGTTGCGGCTGCATGCGCCCAGCTCCGGCGATGCTGCGAGTGAGTTGCGGTAATCGCACGGACGGGGCGCTTTTGCGAAATTCCCTTCGGTTTTATGCATCCCTTGCGTGAGTGATCGCGTATCTCCCGGCAAGACCAGGAGAATGGGATGCCTTCACGTCGTTTGCCCCCCTTGCGCGCGCTCGAAGCCTTCATGCGCACTGTCCGGCTCGGCTCCGCGCGCGCCGCCGCCGAGGAGATCGGGCTCAGCCCTTCCGCGCTCTCGCGCCGGATCACCAATCTGGAAGAGTTCGTCGGCAAGAAGCTCTTCACCCGCGCGCGCCAGTCGATGCAGCTGACCGACGAGGGCCAGGCCTTCTACGAGGCGGTCAATCCACATCTCGAATCGCTCGCCCGTGCGGTGGAGAGCCAGTCGGACAACATCGCGCTGTTGCGCCTGCGCCTCGGCGTCCTGCCGATGTTTGGCAGCCAGCGGCTTTTCCCGCGGCTGGGCGAGCTGCGAAAGCGCCATCCGCTGCTCCATATCGATATCGACACAGCGCCCCATCTCGAAGACCGCGTGGGCGATACGCTCGATGCCGCGATCATCCTTTCGCGCGGTCCCGCCTCGGGCCTGCACGCGGTGCGTCTCGATCACAATCTCGTCCATGCGATCTGCTCGAAGGATGTCGCGCGGGGGATCGGCGATTGCGTCACGCCCGACACTCTCGCCAAGCAGACCTTCCTCATCCACAACGAACTGCCCGAAAGCTTCGTTGCCTGGAAGAAGGCCAATGCGCTCGACGAGATGGAGCCCGCCGCGATCGATCACTACGACAGCGGGCAGCTGATGCTCGAGGCGGCAGCGCAGGGGCTGGGCATTGCCATCATGCACGATGATCACCTGCTGCGCGCAGCCGACAACCGCCTGACCAATCTGCCGGGCGCCGAGGTGCAGAGCCCCTATTCCTACTGGTTCGTGTGCAAGCCGACCGCACTCGAGACGCGGCCGGTGCGGCTGTTTCACGATTGGCTGGTGCGCGCTGGGCTCTAGGCCGCTCGGCATTCCAGATAGGGCGGTCGGCCGCTTTGTCGGCGAGCCGGTCAGTCCTCGGACGAGAGCTCGTCGGGCACGAGCGCGCGCGGTGCGGCATAGCGCACTGGCGGGACATCATGGCTGAAGCTGCGCAGGGGTTTGCCAAGCGCCTCGCACAGCGCTTCCTCGATGCGTCGCCGCGCTTCGGCGCTGATCGCCTTGCGCCCTCGGAAATCCTCGGGACTGAACGGTTCGAGAAAGTGCAACTGGAGCTCGAAGGAACCTGCCCGTGCCAGCACCCGCTTGGCGTTGTTGAGCCCGCCTTCCTGGCCGATCCACCCGATCCATTCCGCCGCCCGGCCATAATCGAGCAGCACCGGTTGCACGAGCACACCGGGAGGCGGGGGCTCGAGCACTGAAAGCATGCTCGTCTTGAACGGCAGCAGCGATTGCCCGTCGGTCGTGGTGCCTTCGGGAAACACGGTGACCGACCAGTTGTCGGCCAGCGCCTCCTTGAGCGCGTTGATCTGTTCGGCAACGCCCATGCGATGTTCGCGCTTGACGAAGACGGTGCGGTTGAGCGACGCGAGCCAGCCGACGATCGGCGATCCCTGCAGCTCTGCCTTGGCGACGAAGGCTGTCCCGCTGGCGCCGGCAATCGCGAGGATGTCGATCCACGAGACATGATTGGCAACGAAGAAGACATCGCGCTTGAGATGCGTGCCCACAGTCTTGACGCGGGCCCCGCACACCCTCCCGGCATAGCGCAGGAACAGCATCGGGAAGGGCGAGCCATAGGCAAAGATGCGATAGATGTAGTGCAGCGGCACGAAGACGAGGATCAGCATCAGTAAGGTGAGCGTGCGCGCGGCAATGCGGATCCAGCCGATTGCGGAGATTGGGGTCGTCTCGCCCCGTGCTGCCGCGATGCGCCCTTGCCAGGCCTTGGCCTCGCGTTCGCCCATCGGCTGATCCTGCGGCTGGGAATCGGGCTTCATGCGGTCTGTCCTATCCACCCGGCTGCCCCTTGCATGTTGCGCGGTGCGGCCATCGCAGTGTCTCGCTTTGCGCGCCGGATCAATCCTTGCGCGAGAGCCGCACGCCGTAAAGCTCCATCCGGTGATCGACCAGGCGATAGCCCAGTTTCTCCGCGATCTGGCGCTGGAGCGATTCGACCTCGGGGTCGACGAACTCGACGACCTTGCCCGTCTCGACATCGATCAGATGATCGTGATGCGCCTCGGGTACCGGTTCATAGCGCGAGCGACCATCGCCGAAATCGTGGCGATCGAGAATGCCCGCTTCCTCGAACAGGCGAACTGTCCGATAGACTGTCGCGATCGATATCTTGGGATCGACCGCGGAAGCGCGCGCGTGAAGCAGTTCGACGTCGGGATGATCCTCGCTATCAGACAGCACCTTGGCGATGACACGGCGCTGCTCGGTGATGCGAAGACCTTTCTCCGCGCACAGGGCTTCCAGATCGATTTTGCGCGTCACGGCGATTTCCCCTCGGCAAGAACGCAACACAACGAGCGGCAAAGGGCGCGCCACGATTGCTTCATGCCAAAGCCTTACCCATCGCGCGCGCCTTGCTCAAGCCGTGAACAGCCGGCCTCCCCGGCCAGTTGCATGGCGCTGCGTGTATCGCGCAGCGCAATGCTGCCCGAGGAGATCCGGCTTCAGGACGCCTTGCGCCGCGGGCGGCCTGCACCCGGCTTGCGACCAAGGCCGATCTTCTTGGCGAGATCGCGGCGCTTCTCGGCATAGTTGGGCGCCACCATCGGATAATCCGAGGGCAGGTTCCAGCGCGCGCGATATTGCTCGGGAGTCATGTCGTAATTGGTGCGCAGATAGCGTTTGAGCATCTTCAGTTTCTTGCCGTCTTCAAGGCAGACGATATAGTCGGGCTTGACCGATGCGCGGATCGAAACTGCCGGTTCGGGCCGTTCCTCCACCGGCTCGACGTTTTCGCCGAGAAGCGAGAGGGCCGTGAAGACGTTGGTAATCAATTCGGGCACGTCATCGACACTGACGTCGTTATTGCTGACATGAGCGGCGACAATGTCGCTGGTCAGAGTGATGAGGGTTTCTTTCATTTCGGTTTCCAAGTCTTGCATAGGTTCCTCGTGGGTTTTTTATTCGAGTCTGCGCTCGATCATCGCCTCATGGACCAGCGATCTGATCAAAGCAATATGACGCGAGATTTCGCCCGCAATGCCATCGCGGCTCTACAAGCGAAGGCGCGAACTAGATCGTGCGAGCAAAAGTAATTGCGTCGATCAGCGTACCGTTTCCGGCACGGTAATAGTTGGGGCGCTCGCCGATCGGTTCAAATCCGGTCTTGCGATAAAGCTGGAGCGCCGGATTGCCGCGGCGCATTTCAAGGAACATCCGTTTCGCCCCGCGCGCGCTTGCGGCCTCGAACAGGTGGTGCATCAGCGCTTCGCCAAGGCCCTTGCGGCGGTGAAGCGGTGCGACAGCAATCAACAAGAGCTCTTCTTCATCGGCCGCATAGCGCGAAAGGACAAAGCCGGCGGGGGCGAAGGCCGGTCTGGCTGGCATTGCGTGCTGATCGAGCAATTCGCCGGCGGCATCGAGGATCAGCGCATGCGTGCTCGGCATGAGCAGGGCATCGCGCACCTGGCGGCGGTTCCACGCCTCGCCATAGGCAGGATCGAACGCCGCCTCCATCACAGCCATGATCGGATCGACCAGCAGGGCGCCTCGGCTCAGCTGCGCTTCAGACATGGTGAACCTGCTGGCCGGTGGGCGGGGCGGGCTGCGCCCTGGCGTCGGGTGCCCGGCCATAGATCGGGCTGAGCTGCGCTGTGAAGCTGGCTTGATCGAGCAGCGCGACCTTGGCGGCATCGGGCAAGAGGCTGAGCGCCTCGATCCCCGCGCCTGCGCGCGCGGCGAAATCCTGCGCGCTCGAACCAGCTATCCACCGCGCCCGGTTGATTGCGAGCGCGGCATCGGGCGTCAGGCTGGCAGCGGCGCCGATCGCCTTGCCGTCGCGATCGAAGCGCTGGACGAACCATTCGCCGTGTCCGCCCCTCATGCTGACGGTGAGCTCTTCGCTTGTGCGGCCTTCGCGGGCCATGGCGGCGACAAGAGTGAGAGTGGGGTAGCCAAGCACCTCGGCACCCCACGCAAATCCGAGCGCACGCGCGCTGGCAAGGCCGATGCGCACCCCGGTAAAGCTGCCCGGCCCCAGCGAAACGAGGATCTGCCCCGCCTTGCCCTTGCCGGGCAGGGCCCCAATCATCGGGATAAGCGCCTCGGCATGCCCGCGGCCCAGCACTTTGTGATCACGCGCGAGCAGCACGCCCTCTTCGAACAGGGCTACCGAACAGGCCTCGCTAGCAGTTTCGATCGCGAGAATGCGCATGATACAAGCCTTGCATCAGCGCGAGCCCGGCTGCAAGTCAGACGATCGAATTGAAGCGCTTGAAATCGGGCCGCGGCGATCGTTCGAAGATGCTTTCCGGATCGCCATAGCCGATCGAACACAAGAAATTGGCCCGGTGGCGCGGATTGTCCGCGAAGAAGGCCTGGTTGACCTTGTCGGCGTCAAATCCCGACATCGGCCCGCAATCCAGCCCGACGGCGCGCGCGGCGAGGATGAGATAGGCGCCCTGCAGCGAGGAATTGCGAAATGCGCCTTCGCGTCGCCCTTCCTCGTCGCCCTCGAACCAACTCTTGGCGTCGGTATGTGGGAAGAGCCAGGGCAGTTCCTCGTGGAAATCGATGTCATAGCCGATGATCGCGGTCACTGGGGCAGCCTTGATCTTGTCGCGATTGCCCTCCGCCGCGAGCCCTGCAAGGCGATCCTTCTGTTCCTGCGACTTGACCCAGACGATGCGCACGGGCTGCATGTTCGCCGAAGTCGGCGCCATTTTCATCAGATCCCAGATCGCATGGAGCTGTGCATCGCTGACGGGCTTGTCGAGCCAACCATTGTAGGTTCGCGCTTCGTTGAACAATTGCGCCAGGGCATCGCCCGAAAGGACGGTGTCGTGAAATTGCTGGGTCATGAGAATCCTTGAGGTTCGTCAGATTTTATGCGGCGCGAACTTCAACGACCTGGGGAACATAATGTTTCAGCAGTCCCTCGATCCCCTGTTTGAGCGTCATCGTGCTCGAGGGGCAGCCTGCGCAGGCGCCTTGCAAGGTGAGATAGACGATTCCGTCGCGGAAGCCGCGATAGGCGATGTCTCCGCCATCACCTGCGACGGCCGGGCGCACGCGGGTCTCGAGCAGCTCGTTGATCGAGGCGATGATCTCGGCGTCTTCCTCGCGATCCTCGACCGCCATTGCTTCAGCCTCGCCCGGAACAGCGATGCCATCTGCGCTGCCAGGCGCGAAGAGCGGCGCCTCGCTGACGAAATGATCGAGCAGGATCGCGGCGACTTCGGGCTTCAGCGCCCCCCAGTCCGCGCCCGGCGCTGCGGTAACAGAGATGAAATCGCTGCCGAAAAAGACATTGACGACTTCGCCGGTATCGAAGATCGCCTGCGCCAGCGGGCTCGCCTCGGCGGCTTCGGGCGAGGGAAATTCCCGCGTCCCGCTTGCCATGACCGGGCGACCGGGCAGGAATTTGAGGCTTGCCGGGTTGGGCGTGGTTTCGGTCTCGATGAACATGCCTTGCAGATAAGGAGCAAGGGTCGCCGCGGCAAGTCATGGATGCGTGCTGGAGGGCACAAAATGGGCGATCAGCGGCAATGGGCAACCGTGCCCTCGTGCGGATCGGGCGCCTGCATTCACTATCCCTTCAGTTCTTTGCGGCCTATAGGGCGCGTCATGACTTCTTTCTGGTGGGCCACGCGCGCCCTTGTTCTTCTCGCAGCGCCGCTGGCGCTCGCTCTGCCTGTTCTTGCCCAGGATGATCCGCAATCGCTTGCGGTTCCCCCAATGCCGAGCACGATCAAGGTGCCGCAGCCGCAGGCGCTGCAGACTGGCGAGGAGACCCCGTGGCTCTATCGCGGCAGCGATGTCCCGGTCGATGAGGAATGGCTGTTCGGCGAGATGGACAATGGCCTGCGCTATGCGGTCAGGCGCAATGGCGTGCCGCCGGGCCAGGTCTCGATCCGGGTGCGCATCGATGCCGGTTCGCTCCATGAGCGCGATCATGAGCAGGGCTATGCGCATTTTCTCGAACACCTGCTGTTTCGCGAGAGCAAATATCTGGGGCCGGGCGAAGCGATCGCGACATGGCAGCGGCTCGGCGCGACCTTTGGCGCGGATGCCAATGCCGAGACAAGCCCGACCCACACCGCCTTCAAGATCGATCTGCCCAATGCCGATCGCGCGAAGCTCGAGGAGAGTTTCAAATATATCTCGGGCATGATCCGCGAACCTGTTCTCAGCGATGCCAATGTCGCCGCTGAACTCCCGATCGTACTCGCAGAAAAGCGCGAGCGCGGCGGGGCGGGCGAGCGAGTCGCCAATTTCTCGCGGCGGACGCTCTTTGCAGGACAGCGGCTGGCCAGCCGCAGCCCGATCGGCACAGTCGAGACACTCGAGGCCGCGACAGGTGCCAGCGTAACGGAGTTTCATCGCCGCTGGTATCATCCCGAGAACACCGTTGTCGTGGTCGCAGGCGATATCGATGCACTTGTGCTCGCAGGCTTCGTCGAGAAGTGGTTCGGTGATTGGCGGGGCGCGGGCGCACCGGCCCAGGCGCCCGATTTCGGCGATCCGCTGCCTCCCGACGGCACCGAGCGCGCCGCGGGCACGGGCTGGCCGATCGGCGAGCTCGGCGTGACAGTCGAGCCCGATCTGCCGCGCAATCTCACCTATGCGATCATGCGGCCCTGGCGGAAGGTCGACGATACGATTGTCTACAATGAAGGCCTGCTGCTCGATGCGGTGGCGCAATCGATCATCAATCGCCGGCTCGAGGCGCGCGCACGGGGCGGCGGCAGCTTTCTTTATGCGCAGGTCAATCAGCAGGATATCTCGCGCTCGACCGATGCGACCTTCGTCTCCTTCGCGCCGCTGACGCAGGATTGGGAGGCGGCATTGCGCGATGTGCGAGCCGTTATCGCGGATGCGATCGCCAACCCGCCCACTCAGGAAGAAATCGACCGCGAGGCGGCCGAATTCGATGTGGCCTTTGCCAATCAGGTCGAACAGCGCAGCGTCCAGGCCGGATCGGAGCTGGCGGACAATATCGTCAATGCGGTCGATATCCGCGAGACGGTCGCTGCGCCCGAAGTCGTGCTCAGCGTCTTTCGCGGGATGAAGGACCGGCTCAATCCGAAAGAGATCCTGGCACGCACGCAGGCGCTGTTTGAAGGCGATGTGGTCCGCTCGGTCTATGTTACGCCCGGCGCAGGCGAAGCGGACACCGAGGCCTTGCGTCTGGCGCTTGCCAGCGAGGTCGATACCGATGCGAGCGCGCGGGTCGCGGCAGGCGCGATCGCGTTCGATGATCTGCCCGCGATCGGCGAGCCCGGCGAGATCGTGCGTCAGCAACCGATCGGCCTGCTTGAGGTTGAACAGATCGAGTTCGACAATGGCGTTCGCGCGCTTGTCTGGGCCAATGATGCCGAACCGGGCCGGGTCACGGTCAAGGTGCGCTTTGGCGCCGGCTATCGCGCCTTCGACGAAGCGAGTTCGGTCTATGCAACGATGGGCCAGATGGCGCTTGTGGGCGCGGGGCTAGGCGAGCTCGATCAGAATGATCTCGATCGCCTCGCCAACGGGCGCAAGCTCGGCTTCGAGTTCGGGATCGACGATGCGGTGTTCACCTTCACCGCGCAGACCCGCTCGAGCGATGTGGGCGACCAGCTCTATCTGTTTGCGGCAAAGCTGGGCATGCCGCGCTGGGATCCCGATCCTGTCCTTCGGGCCAAGGCCGCGGCCGAGCTTGCCTACAACACTTATGCCACGAGCCCGAGCGGGATCATCAACCGTGATCTCAAATATCTCGTGACCGACAAGGATCCGCGCTTCGCGACCCCCGATCCCGCGGCGCTCGATGCCGTTACTCCCGAAGGCTTTCGCGCGGTGTGGGAGCCGCTCCTGCAGCAGGGCCCGATCGAAGTGCTCGTGTTTGGTGAATTCGATCGTGATGCGATTGTCGGCAAGCTTGCCGAGACGTTTGGTGCTCTGCCCCCGCGCGAGCCGATCGATCGCCAAGTGGCCGCGCGCATTCCCGAGTTTCCCGAACCGGCTGAGGCGCCCGTGGTGATCGAGCATCGCGGTGATGATAATCAGGCCGCGGCTGTCATTGCATGGCCCAGCGGCGGCGGGATGGATTCGATCCGCGAATCGCGGCAGCTCGAAATCCTCACGCAGCTGTTCAACAATCGCCTGCTCGATGCTTTGCGCGAACAGGCGGGGGCGAGCTATTCGCCTCAGGTCTTCGCTAAATGGCCGACCGATCTGGAAAGCGGCGGGACAATTACAGCGCTCGCGCAGATCGAGCCACAATTCGTGCCGCTCTTTTTCGCCGAGGCGGAGAGGATCGCGGGCGATTTGGTCACCAATCCGCCGAGCGAGGACGAGCTTGACAGGGTCACCGAACCGCTCGCGCAGATGATCCGGCGCGCGTCGACCGGCAATCTGTTCTGGCTCTACAATCTCGAAGGCGCGACCCGCGATCCGCAAAGGGTTGCCCGGTTGCGCACCTTGTTGGCTGATTTCTCGCAGACCAGCCCGCAGATCATGCAGTTCCTCGCCGATCGCTATTTCGCCAAGCAAAGGCCGCTCAAGCTCGCGGTCATGCCCGAGGGGCTGGAGCTGGCCGAGATCGAGGCGGCCGCGCGCGAAACAGCGCCTGCTGCGAGCGCGAGCCAAAGCGCGATGCCGGAAGGTCGGTAGTCTGCGCTGTGTTCGCGTCTTCGGGCGTGGGGCGATTGGAACTTTACAAATCGGACACGCTGTGTAGCCGAACGCTCGCTTGGCCTTCGCAGGGCGGGGCGGCGCTGTTCAACGCGCCTGCCGCTGTGCTAATGCCAATGCGCGAGCCATTCTCCGACGCAAACAGACAGACAAGAACCTATGACCCGCACCTGGAGCCCTGAAAGCTGGAAGTCCTTCGAGGCAAGGCATCTGCCACATTACGAGGACGAAGCCGAACTTGCTGAGGCCGAAGCGACGCTGGCGTCCTATCCGCCGCTGGTCTTTGCCGGCGAAGCGCGCGCGCTCAAGGCCGAGCTTGCCGACGTAGCCGAGGGGCGGGCCTTCCTGCTGCAGGGCGGAGATTGTGCGGAGAGCTTTGCCGAGTTCCATCCCAACAATATCCGCGATACTTTCCGGGTGCTGCTTCAAATGGCGGTCGTGATGACCTTTGCGAGCAAGCGTCCGGTGGTCAAGGTTGGCCGCATGGCGGGCCAGTTCGCCAAGCCGCGCTCCTCGCCGACCGAGACACATACGGATGCCTCTGGCGCCGAGCTGACGCTGCCGAGCTATTTCGGTGACAATATCAACGGGATCGAGTTCGATCCGGTCCAGCGGCGCAATGATCCGCAGCGCATGGTTCGCGCCTTTAGCCAGGCGGCTGCCACGCTCAACCTGCTGCGCGCCTTTGCCGGCGGCGGCTATGCAAACCTTCGCCAGGTGCACCAGTGGACGCTCGATTTCATGGGACGCACACCGTGGACCGACAAGTTCGCCCGCACCGCCGACCGGATCGGCGAAGCGCTCGATTTCATGGAGGCATGCGGGGTTGATCCGGCCACTGTCCCGCAGCTCCAGGGCACCAGTTTCTTTACCAGCCACGAAGCCCTTCTCTTGCCTTATGAACAGGCCCTCGCGCGGCGCGATTCGCTGACAGGCGACTGGTATGCCACGAGCGCGCACATGCTCTGGATCGGTGATCGTACCCGTTTTCCTGGTAGCGCGCATGTCGAGTTCGCGCGTGGCATCGGCAATCCACTGGGCATGAAATGCGGCCCCAGCCTTGAGCCCGATGCGCTTATCCGTCTCCTCGACGAGCTCAATCCGAACCGCGAGGCGGGGCGCATGACTCTCATCAGCCGGTTCGGGCACGACAAGGTCGAAGAGGGACTCCCGCGGCTCGTCCGCGCGGTCCAGCGCGAGGGGCATCCGGTGGTCTGGAGCTGCGATCCGATGCACGGCAATGTCATCAAGTCGGAAAGTGGCTTCAAGACGCGGCCCTTCGATCGTATCCTCAAGGAGGCGAAGGGCTTTTTCGCGGTCCACCGCGCCGAAGGCTCGCATCCGGGGGGCATTCATATCGAGATGACCGGGCAGGATGTGACCGAATGCGTCGGCGGAGCGGTTGCGATCACCGACGAGCGGCTGGGCGATCGCTATCACACCCATTGCGACCCGCGGCTCAATGCCGAGCAATCGCTCGAACTGGCTTTCCTGCTTGCCGAAATGCTAAACGAAGAGGCGTCGATTTCGCAGGCGGATGCCGCCTAGGCGAGCATTTCGAGCGCCGTTCTGCGTAGCCCTACTGAAGTTAGTCTGCGGCTAACGGGAGGAATTGCGCGCTAGATCGGTTGCATGAAGTACCCCGCCGCTTCATCCCGGCCCGACCTCGCTACAGCCATGCCCGACGAGGTCGCGCTCCCGCTGGTGAGTTCGCTCGGCGAGGGCGGGCTTATCGTGATTGTCGCGGTGCTTGGCCTTCTGGCGATCGGCTCGCTCGCGGGGATCATCTCGGCGCGGCGGCGCGCGCGCGAAGCCACCCGAATGGCGCGCGCGAGCACGCATCAGATGAACGAACTCCTGCGCACCGTGCGCATGGCCGAAAGCATCTGCGATCTGGGCTTCTGGCAATACGAACCCGCAACCGGCAAGCAGCACTGGTCGGCCGGCATGCGCCGCATGTTCGGCGTCGGCGAAGACGAGAAAATGGTGTCCGGCGATGCCGAAACACTGCTGTTTGCCAACGACATCGATCTTGTCGGCTCGGCGATGGGGCGAGGCAAGGAGCAATCGCCATTCACGATGCGATTCGAATTTCAGGCGATTGATGGCGCCGCGCGATCGCTGCTCGTTCAGGCCTGCCATCAACGCGGGCGCGATGGCGAGATCGTGCGCGTGATCGCGGTTTTGCGCGATGTGACCGAGGAGATCCGCCGCGAGCGCGCGCTCGACATGCGGCGGCTGGAAGCCGAGCGCGAGGCGGACAAAGCGCGGGAACTTGCGGAAACCGACGCCTTGACCGGGCTTGCCAATCGCCGCTGTGTGATGCGCGAGCTCGATCGCCTGATCCTCGCGATGCGGTCAGCTGGCCAGCCATTGACGATGATGACTTTCGATATCGATCACTTCAAACGGGTCAACGACACGTTCGGGCATATTGTCGGCGATCAGGTCCTGCAGCGTGTGGCCCAGATTGCGCTGCACGAGATTCGCAGCGGCGATGTGCTCGGGCGGCTGGGCGGCGAGGAATTCGTCTGGATACTTCCGGGGATCGACCGGCGCCAGGCTGAACATCTGGCCGAGCGATTGCGGCAGGCGATCGCGCAGGGAAGCGCACTTGGGACCACGCCAAGCGTCACGGTGAGCGTCGGTCTTGCCGCGCTTGGACCCGGCGACAGTTCGCTGGGCCTGTTCTCGCGTGCTGACCGCGCCTTGTATGATGCCAAGGAAGGCGGGCGCAATCAGGTCGCGCTGGCGGCGGCAGCCTAGCCTCAGAGCGGCCTGCAAGGAGGGGCGAACCGCCCTCCATGCCGGTCAGACATGGCGCACAAAGACCTGCCTGCCTTTCCTTTGTCATCAGATTGCGCCATATTTGGTTGATGATTCAAAGCGAAACCTGCCTGTGATGGCCCCCAGCCCCGGCCATTCCTCGCTGCCGCAATCCCCGTCTGAAGGGCAACGATCAGTGCTGGCTGATCGGTTTTCAGCGGTTCGCAGGCTGAGCGAAGCATTGGTCGAACCGTTGGGCGAAGCCGATGCGTGCCTCCAGTCGATGGCTGATGCTTCGCCCGCCAAATGGCATCTGGCGCATACGACCTGGTTCTGGGAAACCTTCCTGCTACGCGATCATCTGCCCGGCTATCGATTGTTCGACGAGGCATATCCGTTCCTGTTCAATTCCTATTACGAGGCCGAGGGCGCGCGCCTCGCACGGCCCGATCGCGGGATGCTCTCGCGGCCATTGCTTGCCGATATCCTCGCCTGGCGCGCGCATGTCGATGCGGCGATGGAGACGATACTCGAACGGCCCGAGCATGCCGATCTTGTCGCCCTGGGGATTGCGCACGAAGAGCAGCACATCGAATTGCTGCTGACCGACATCAAGCATGCCTTTTTCCAAAACCCGCTCGGCCCTGCCATGTGGCCGGCCTGTGATCGGCCCGCGGCCCCGCCTCCGGGCGAACCGGGCTGGCACAGCCATCCGGGCGGCATAGCGCGGATTGGCCATCAGGAAGAGGGCTTCGCATTCGACAATGAAGGCCCGCATCACCGCGTGCTGCTTGAGCCTTTCGCGCTGTCGGACAGGCTGGTCACCAATGGCGAATGGGACGAATTCATCGCCGATCGGGGCTACGAGACGGCCTCGCTCTGGCTTTCGGATGGCTGGGCCTTTCTTCAGCAAGGCGCGATCGAGGCACCGCTCTACTGGCGCGATGGTGACGAGGGCCCCGAGCACTTCACCCATTCCGGATGGCAGCGCCGCGATCCCGCCGCCCCGGTGGCGCACATTTCCTATTTCGAGGCTGATGCCTTTGCGACCTGGGCGGGCCATCGCCTGCCCGCCGAACACGAATGGGAAGCGATCGCGCGTGGGCAACAGGTCGAGGGCAGTTCGCTCGCGCACAATCCGGCGGGGGGCAATCAGCTCGATGAGCCCGCTGCGCCGATTCCCGCGGGCGGCACGGCCCTCTTCGGCGATTGCTGGCAATTCACCCGTTCAGCCTATGCGCCGTTTCCCCGGTTCGTCCCGGCGAAAGGCGCAGTGGGTGAATATAACGGCAAGTTCATGAGCGGCCAGAACGTGCTCAAGGGTGCCAGCTGCGCGACCGTGCGCGGTCATTCGCGCGCCTCCTATCGCAATTTCTTCTATCCTCACCAGCGCTGGCAGTTCACCGGGCTGCGCCTTGCGAAAGACATTTGAGCTGATGACCACAAAAACCGAGCTCCGACTGGTCGAGCGCGACGAACAAGGCGTGGATACCGCGTTCAAGGCGGATGTTTTGGCGGGCCTCGCGCAGGAGCGCAAAGCCATTCCCGCGCGCTGGCTTTATGATGCGGCCGGCTCGGATTTGTTCGAAGAGATTACCAGGCTGCCCGAATACTATCCGACCCGCGCCGAGACCGAGATTCTCGAGGCGCGCGGGCGGGAATTTGCCAAGCTGATCGGGCCTGATCGCTGCGTGGTCGAATTCGGCTCGGGCTCCTCGGTCAAGACACCCCTGCTGCTCGAGGCGATTGATCCTGCGGCCTATGTTCCGCTCGATATCTCGGGCGAATTCCTGCGCGCCTCAGCCGCAGAGCTCGCGGCCAAGTTTCCGGGGCTCGCGGTGTATCCGGTCGAAGCTGATTTCATGCGGCGAGTCGAGTTGCCCAGCGCTGTCGAACAATTCCCCAAGCTTGGCTTCTTCCCCGGTTCGACGATCGGCAATATGGTGGCGGCAAGCGCGGTCGATTTGCTGCGCGAAATGCGCGAGACACTCGGCATCGGGGCGAAGCTGCTGATCGGAATGGACCTTATCAAGGAGCCCGACGAACTCGTCGCGGCCTATGACGATGAGGCCGGTGTGACGGCGCGCTTCAATCTCAACCTCGTCGAGCGGATCAATCGCGAACTGCGCGGTGATATTCCATCCGATGCGCTGCGTCATGAGGCGCGCTGGAATGACGAGCATGCGCGCATCGAAATGCATCTGGTCGCGACGCGGGGCTTTGCCTTTGGCGTTGCGGGCAAGGGATTTGCTATGGCCAAGGGTGAATCGATCCACACCGAGAATAGCCACAAGTTCAACCATCGCACCTCGAACATGCTGCTGCTCGCTGGCGGCTGGGAGCCGTGCGCGCGATGGCTCGATAAAGAAGGCCGCTTTTCATTGCTGCTGGCTGAAGCGTGTCCAGTGCGCTCAGCTCCTTGAGCGAACGGCAAGCTGAAACCTAAGGCAAGCGCGCGCGTTAAACGCGCAATGGATCAGGCGCACAGCGATATCTGCATCATCGGCGCGGGCATGGCGGGCCTTTCGTGCGCGGTGGCTCTGGCCGAGGCCGGGCGCAACGTGCGCGCGCTCGACAAAGGGCGCGGGCCGGGCGGGCGCATGGCTGCGCGCCGGGCAGAAATTGCCGGACAAACCGTATCGTTTGACCATGGAGCGCAATATTTCACCGCGCGCGATCCTGCCTTTCGCAAACAGGTCGACTTGTGGGAGGCGCAGGGGCATGCCGCAAGGTGGGCGGCCGCCTCTGCCTCGGATGAAGACCCGGCCTTTGTAGGAACGCCAGGGATGAATGGCCCGATCCGGGCGATGTCGCAGGGGCTTGAGGTTGAATGGTCCACCCGCGCCGAGCGCATTGTCCGTTCAGGAAAAATTTGGCGGATCGAGACTGCCGGACAGACCTTTTCGGCGCGCATCATAGCGAGTGCTATACCCGCAGAGCAGGCAGCGGCCCTACTGCATGAGCCCGCGCCGCATCTCGCCGCCATCGCGCAAAGCGTTGTTTCCGAGCCTTGCTGGGCGCTTATGGCCGGGTTTGATCAGCCGATCGGCGTTGACGGCGAGTTCTACCGGGCGAACAGTGGCGCCATTGCCTGGGCGGCACGCAACAGCGCCAAGCCCGCGCGCACCGGGACCGAATGCTGGGTCATCCATGCAAGCCCCTCGCGCAGCCGCGAACTGCTCGAGACTGACGGGGAGAAGGTCGCTTGCGCGTTGCTCGCCGATTTCGCCCGTGAAGCGCGGGTCGACATGCCCGAACCGATCCACCTCGCCGCACATCGCTGGCTCTATGCGCAGCCCGAAAGCCTCGAGGGAGAGGCCGCCCGGTTCGATCCGTCGGCCGGCCTCGGGCTTGCCGGCGATTACCTGCACAGCCCGCGCGTCGAGGGCGCATGGCTTTCAGGCAGGGCACTGGCGCGCGCGATCCTGGCGCGCGCCTGAGCATAAGCAACCGCTTCCCCGATTCGCACTCTGCGACCTGCTGCCGAAATTGTGTGCCGGGTGGGAATACAAATTGCGCCGAGGCTGCGATTGCTGAAAGCAAATTAATCAAGAACCGTAATTGTACGCAGAACGACGACGAATAGTAATTGCGTCACATTGCAATTTTGTCATCCTAATTCGTATTTAAAATTAGAAGTTTAGAGCCTGCCTCTCTGATTGATCAGACGCGCAAGGCCGATCAGTGGCTACGCCAAAGCTTGTCCGATTAACTACGTGTCTAATCGTAGATCGCGTTGGTTCGGGGGAAGGCATGCTTGATTGCGAGGCCTTTGCGAGACCTGGCTCGACGCGGGGCGGGTTTTCCTTGGTGGCTGTCGCCGGATCCGACCTCGAGCGGGCTCGGCGGCGCTGATCGCCGCGACCAGAAATGCGCGGAGATCGCTGCGCAAAGCATGAACCAAGGATGGGAACTACATGACACTCAATTTTGACAGGCGCATCGTGCTCCACGATGCGAAGAACCAGATCTCGACCGTTCTGGACGATGATTCGGGCGATGGATGGGATCGCGAATCGATCGGCCGATACAACAATGTTGGCGATGGTGAATTCCGCAGCCTGATCGGCGGGATACTCAACCACACCAATGCCGCGGGCAATGATGCCGAGGTGATCCTCGCCGAATTGCTGCTGGGTGATGGCATCTCCGGGGTCGAGCTTGTCGGGCTTGATGGCAATAGCTTCACCGTCGCAGTGACGCAGGGCAACAAAACCGATTATTTGATCTTCGAGAACGATGCGGCCGAAGAGGCCATCGCCACGGTCGATGCCGCCCACGGCCTTTCAGCAGGCGCCTCGGGCTTCGATCTCAATCTCGACGCGAAAAGCCAGTTCGCGATCCTCGACCTGTCCGAGCCCGGCACCTCGATCCGGGTGGGCGCATCGGGCAAGCTGACCAACGAGCTCGATGTCGGCAACAGCTTCACCGCAAGCGATCTTGCCGGCTTCCTCGATGCCGTTCTGCTGGGAGAGGGCTATTCCGGCGCGACGATCATCGACGTCGATGGCGACAGCATCGCGTTGCAGTTCGATGGCTGGCGCGGCGCCAAGGATACGCTGCTGATTACCGGTATTGGCGATGCGCTCGAAGTTGTCGAAGCCGGCCCGCTCGATGATTTCATCAAGAAGGGGTTTGACCGGCAGGACTTCGAGATCAACGGCCCGACCAACGTGCCAGACGGTTCGCTCCTCGATTCGTTCGATTTTGGCAACCGGCTCAGCACCAGCGATAAGGGCGAGAAAGCAGCAATCAATGACCTGCCCGATGCGCTCGTGAACAATGGCGGCTCGATCTCCGACGCGGACGAGACGATTTCGCTTGTCGGCGTCGACAGCGACAGCTTCACCTTCTCCTATGAGAACGCTTCAGGCGCCATCGACATTTTCGTGTACGATTTCGGCTGAGGCTCAATAGCCGCACATGCAATGAAGGCTCGTCCCCGGGGGGCGAGCCTTTCTTGTCTTGGGTCGGGAGGCTCTTTGGGCCCGCCATCGTGGCGGCTGCCGAAGCGCGCAACGCACGAAGCGTACATCGCCGTCGATGCTCAGGATCGGATTGAGCAATTTTCTAAAAAGGCGCGTATCCTGCGGCATCCATGTGTCCCGTTTCCAAACGCCAAGCGGCGGCGATTCCAGCAAAAGCCCGGCATCGCTTCGCCTGCGGTTCACACGCGCCATTTGGTCAGGGTAGACGCTGGCGCCCTGATAGCCGAACCGGTTATCGCGACCGACGCGGCGAGACCTCGCCGCTCCCTTGGCAACCTCAGCACAGCTGGATTCACGGGAATGGACAGGCTTCTCCCCCTCAGCTCGGAGCGCTAGCCTCTGACCATCCAATTCGCTGGACGATAGGCAATTTTTCTGGCGCGGTAGCAGTTGGCGCAAATTCAGGCGACCTGCTGCGAACGACGTGCGCGTTCGCTTGCGCCGAAATCTTTTGTAGAGAAACCTGCCCCACGGGGGCGACCCGGCAACCCTCAAGATTCTGAAAAATAGAGGGAAGGAAAACTGGCTGGGGTGGCAGGATTCGAACCTGCGCATGGCGGTACCAAAAACCGCTGCCTTACCGCTTGGCTACACCCCAGCAGGAGCCGCGCGCTATAGCGGGCCCCGCGCAAATGTGAAGGGGTTAGTGCGTCCCTTCGATGAATGATAGAGGTGCCATGCGGGCCGTTCGATCGCGCGCCCTGCAAGAGTGGCTCGTTCCATCCGGCAGAGCGCGGCCGCAAGTCGCCCGCTCGAAAGATTCGTCCGGTCTGAGCGAGGTAATCCCGGCGCACCGGACGAGTTTGCAACCCTTCGCCGGTCAAGCCTGGCTAGAAACTGAAATCGAGGTTGAGCCCATCGAAATCGGCTGCCGAATGACGCTCGCGCAATTGTTGATCCTCATCGCCCCAGACCTTGTTGACGAGGCGCCCGCGCCGCACGCCAGGCCGCGCGGCAATTTCGCGCGCCCAGCGGGCCACGTGGCGGTATTCGTCGATCGAGAGGAAGGTATTCGCCTCGCCATAGATCGTGCCCGCCACGAACGGAGCGAGCCACGGGAAATTGGCCATGTCGGCAATAGAATAGTCATCGCCCCCCAGAAAGCGGCTTTCAGCGAGGCGCTTGTCTGCGACATCAAAAATGCGTTTCGTTTCCATCGCGTAGCGGTTGATCGCGTATTCGTATTTCTCGGGCGCGTAATTGTAGAAGTGGCCAAAGCCCCCACCGATGAAGGGCCCCGTGCCGACCTGCCAGAAAAGCCAGCTGAGCACTTCGGCACGCGCGCCAGCCTCGGCCGGAAGGAAGGCGCCGAACTTCTCAGCCAGATGGACAAGGATCGCACCGGACTCGAAAATGCGGATCGGCGTCGGCCCGCTTTTGTCCAGCAGCGCCGGGATCTTCGAATTCGGATTGATCGCGACGAACCCGCTCGAAAACTGCTCACCCTCGCTGATATCGACCGTATAGGCGTCGTATTCCGCCCCTTTATGCCCCGCTTCGAGCAATTCCTCGAACATGATCGTCACCTTGACGCCGTTGGGCGTTGCGAGGCTGTGAAGCTGGAAAGGATTATCGCCCTCGGGCAGGGCGCGCTCGTCGCGTGCGCCCGCGGTGGGCCGATTGATGTTGGCAAACTTGCCGCCGGATGCAGCATCATAAGTCCAGACTTTGGGCGGCGTATAGGTCGGATCAGCCATAATTTCGGTCTCCATGCTCGGATAGGTGCAGGCAAAGGTGGCGCTGCGCTTTTGACAATCCGCAGAGCGCGCCTCAAGTGGCGCTTGAAGCTGACAAGCGCAACGCGCCTTGGTCGATGAATAGCTGTCAGGCGCGATAGCTCATCTTCTTTCGCTGTGCCGGGCGCATCGTCCCTTTTGCCAAGCCTGCTTCCCCCTAAAGGCGATTGTGGCTAGAGGCGGGGGCAAGGATTTGACCCGGAGGGCCGCATCGCCATGGCTGAGACAACGCATCGTTTCTTCGACAGCCACTCACACGGCTTTGTCAGGGTGGCGACATCCACACCGCGCGTGCGACCTGCCGATGTCGCCTTGAACACTGACAGCGTCATTGTTGAGGCTCGCCGTGCGCATGAGAGTGCGGTCGATCTGCTGGTCTATCCCGAGCTGACGCTGTCTTCCTATGCGATTGATGATCTGCACCTTCAGCAGGCTCTGCTTGACAGGGTGGAGCGCGCGGTCGCCGAGGTGGTGGAGGCAAGCCGCGAGCTTTCGCCGGTTCTTGTGATCGGCGCGCCGCTGCGGCGCAATTCCAAGATCTACAATTGCGCAGCCGTGATCGCCGGGGGCGAACTGCTGGGCGTCGTCCCCAAAAGCTATCTGCCCAATTATCGCGAATTCTACGAGAAGCGCTATTTTGCCCATGGGCGCGATTGCCAGGACTTGTGGATCGCGGTGGGCGGCGAAGAAGTCCCGTTTGGTACCGATCTCATCTTCGCTGCGGCAAACTTGCCCGATTTCACATTCGGGGTCGAAATCTGCGAGGATTTCTGGGCGCCCAATCCGCCAGGAACGCTCGCCGCGCTCGCGGGCGCGCACATCTTGTGCAACCTTTCAGCATCGCCGATCACGATCGGGCGGGCGGATGATCGCCATCTGCACTGCCGGTCGAGTTCGTCACGCTCGATCTGCGCCTATGTCTATTCCGCCAGCGGCCACGGCGAAAGCACCACCGATCTCTCGTGGGACGGGCAGGGCGTCATCTACGAGCTCGGCCAGCTGATGGCCCAGAGCGTGCGGTTCGATCGCGGAGCTGAATTGTGCATCGTCGATATCGACAGTCACCGGATCGCCTCGGAGCGCATGCGCAACCAGACCTTTGCTGATGCCGCCGAAGCCCATGGACGGCCCGAAGATCAGTACCGCCGGATCGTGTTCGACCATGCCTTTGTCCCGGGCGACAAGGGCCTCATCCGCCCGATGCGCCGCTTCCCCTTCGTGCCCAACAACAAGCTGACGCTCGACGAGGATTGCTACGAAGCCTTCAACATCCAGGTCGATGCGCTCATGCGCCGGCTCGAGGCGACCGGTGCCAAGAGCCTCATCATCGGCGTTTCGGGCGGTATCGATTCGACCCATGCGCTGATCGTTGCGGCCAAGGCATGCGACCGGCTTGGCCTGCCACGCACGATGATCCGCGGTTATACCATGCCCGGCTTTGCAACATCCGATGAAACCAAGGCCAATGCCTGGGCGTTGATGAACGGCCTCGGGATCACCGCTGAAGAGATCGACATCAAGCCCGCTGCCCGCCAGATGTTTGAAGACATAGGCCATCCCTTTGCATCAGGCGAGCCGGTGTATGATGTGACCTTCGAGAACGTCCAGGCAGGCCTCAGGACCGATTATCTCTTCCGCCTGGCCGGCCAGCATCACGGTTTCGTTCTGGGCACGGGCGATCTCTCCGAGCTGGCGCTGGGCTGGTGCACCTACGGCGTGGGCGATCACATGAGCCATTACGGGATCAATGCCGGTGTGCCCAAAACGCTCATTCGCTATCTCATCCGCTGGACGATCGAGACCGCGCAGTTCGACGAGACCTGCAGCAAGGTCCTGCAAGCGGTTTATGATACGGTGATTTCGCCCGAACTCGTGCCCGCCGGCGAGGATGGCGCGATCCAGGATAGCGAAAGCGTCATCGGCCCCTACGAGCTCAACGACTTCTTCCTCCATCACACGATCCGCTTCGGCCAGCGCCCGAGCAAGATCGCGTTTCTCGCCTGGCACGCCTGGCGCGCGAAGGAGGAGGGCGAGTGGCCTTCTGGCTTCCCTGATCATCGCAGGAACGAATACGATTTGCCGACGATTTCGCACTGGCTCAAAAACTTCGCCAAGCGCTTTTTCGGCTTCTCCCAGTTCAAGCGCAGCGCCCTGCCCAATGGCCCCAAGGTGAGCTCGCAAGGCGCGCTCTCGCCGCGCGGCGATTGGCGTGCGCCAAGCGATGCGAGCGCCGAGGTTTGGCTCGAGGAACTGCGCGAGAGCCTGCCGCAGATTGATTGATCCTCGCGTGGGCTTGGGCGCGTCACAAGAGCGCATCCGTCTGGCCACGAGCAGCGGAGCGATTTGCCAAATGGCAGCAGTGCGCTAGTCTTTCGGCCGGCGCGTGGGAAACCATCGCGCGGGGAAAGGGGGCTTAATCATGCCAGCGGCTGCGCCGACCCAGGGGTTCGTACTCGAACGCTCGAGGCCCCTGCGCCTGTTCACGATCTTCATTCTGTATGTCGGGCAGGGTATGCCGATCGGCCTGTTCTGGTTCGCAATCCCTGCATGGATGGCGGTTAACGGGGCAAGTCCGGCACAGGTTGGGAGCGTTGCGGCGCTGACGGCGCTTCCCTGGTCGCTCAAGCTCGTCAACGGTTTCATCATGGATCGCTACACCTGGTTGCCGATGGGTCGCCGCCGGGCCTGGATCCTGTGCGCACAGGCCGTCATGATCGCGACGCTCATTCTGGCCGCGATGATCAATCCCTCGCCGCAGGATGCAGCGCTGCTGGGTGCGCTGGGATTTGTTGCCAATTTGGCGACGACCTTTCAGGATGTCGCGGTTGATGGCCTTGCGGTCGACATCATGACCGAAGACGAGCGTGCACGCGGCGCTGGCATGATGTTTGGCGGTCAATCGATCGGCATTGCACTGGCTACGGCGATCTGCGGCTTCGTGATCGAGAGCCTTGGCGCGCCCGCAGCCTTTCTCAGCGTCGCAGCGATCATTCTCGCCCTGTGTCTCTACATCGCCGCGTTCAAGGAGCGCGCAGGGGAACGCCGGTTGCCATGGAGCCCGGGCGAAGCGCATGAGCGCAATCTGGCGAGCCAGGTCGAGGCCTGGTGGCCGCTACTCAAGGCCACTTTCAAGGCGATGAGCCGGCTCACCAGCCTTCTGTGGCTGCCGGTGCTCTTCAGCCGGGGTATTCTGTATGGCGCCTTCACGGGCGGAACACCTTTGATCGGCGCGAATTACGCCGGGTGGGACGTCTCCGAGATTGCCTCGCTAACCGCCTCTGCCGGGCTTCTGGCAGGGCTCTTGTGCCTCACGCTCGGCGGGTGGCTGGGCGATCGATACGGCGCCAAGCGGATCGCGATCCTGTGGCTCTCCTCGGGCCTCGTCATGTGCGCCATCATGTTTTTTGGAGTGGACTACTGGACTCGCTCGCCGGTCTTTATCGCCTTCGTGTTTGTCTGGATCCCGCTCGACATGCTGCTGGCTGTCGCGATCATTCCGATCTCGATGCGGCTGTGCGATCCCAGGGTCGCGGCCACGCAGTTCACGATCTACATGGCGATTGCCAATTTCGGCATATCGTTCGGTGCCTTCATGCTGGGGCAGGCCGATGCGTTGGGCGGCCTATCGTCGATCTTCGTCGTGGCTGGGGCTGGGCTGCTCGTCGCGCTCGTCTTCATGCTGACGGTCAAATATCCCCGCCGGCCGGAATTCGATGCGCGCGAGGCGGAAGCTGCAAGCGTCTATGACAGCGCCGCGCCGCTGCCCGAGCGGTCCGGCGCTGCCTGAGAGGGCGGGCAGGTGCTTTCGCGCCTGCAGCGAGGCGGGATCAGGCGGCCTTCGAGGCCTCCTCGATTGCGGCGGCGATCTTTTCTTCGCCGCCTTTCCCCATGAGCCCGTCAGCCGCGATGATCTCGACGTCCTTGATTCCGAGGAAGCCAAGAAAGAAGGTGAGCCAGCTCGACATGAAATCGAAATCCGAACCGATCGGCGTTCCGCCTGAAGCGACAGCAAGATAGGCTTTCTTGCCATGGAGCAGACCCACAGGCCCTTCCTCGGTGTATTTGAACGTGGTCCCGGCGCGGGCGACCAGATCGGCCCATGCCTTGAGCGTTGCCGGCACGCCGAAATTGTAGACCGGGGTCGAGATCACGATGGTGTCGGCGGCCTGGAGCTCCTCAATAAGAGCGTCGGAAAAGGCCGCGAGTTCGGTTTGCTGCGCGGTGCGCTCCGGCTTGGGCGTGAGATTGGCCTGAAAGCGATCCCAGGTCACGAACGGGATGTCGTTGAGCGCGAGATCTCGCGTCGTGACGCTGGCGCCCGAGGCCTTCTGCAACGTCTCGACGAGCCGGTTGCCGATCTGGCGCGAGGCGCTTTTCTCGTCGCTACGGATGCTGGCGGTGATGTGAAGAATCTGGGTCATGATGATAGCTCCTGGTGAAGGGTGAACTGTGATCGGGGGCGGGGCAGGGTCAGCCAGCTGCGCAAAGAGCTCAGGCGGAGGCCCGCCCCGCAATGGTTCGTGTCGGCTCAGGCCGCGTCGACAAGCACCACTTCGCTGTCTTCGAGCGCGGTGATGGTGATCGCCTCGAGCTTGGTGATTGCGACACCGTCGCGCGCCTTAGCTTCGACGTCGTCGATCCTGATCCGGCCCGTGGCGGGAACGAGGTAAAGGTGGCGCTCGGCGGCCGAGGGCGTGTAGGTCACGCTCTCCCCTGCCTTGATCGTTGCGCCAAGAACCCGCGCATTGGTGCGGATCGGCAACGCGCCCGCCTCGTTGTCGTTGGCAAGCCCACTGGCGAGCGGAACGAAGGCACCCGAGCGATCGGCTTTCGGAAACTGCCTGGCGCCCCAGCTCGGCTCGCCGCCCCGGCTGTCGGGGATGATCCAGATCTGGAACAGCGTCGTGTTCTCGCTCTCGCGATTGTATTCTGAATGCGCGATCCCCGATCCCGCGCTCATCACCTGGACATCGCCCGCTTGGGTGCGGCCCTCATTGCCCTGATTGTCGCAGTGGGTGATCGCGCCCTTCCTGACATAGGTGATGATTTCCATGTCGCTGTGCGGGTGCGTCGGAAAGCCGGTCCCCGGTGCGATCGTATCATCGTTCCAGACGCGCAGGGAGCCCCAATGGACCCGTGCGGAATCGTGATAACCGGCAAACGAGAAATGGTGGTGTGCATCGAGCCAGCCATGATTGGCAGCGCCGAGGCTTTCGAAGGGACGAAGTTCGATCATCTGCATTCTCCTGTATGTGCAAGGGGACCCTTTCGGTGATCTCCTCTGTTGGACCGGGAGATAAGGCGCGCCGGCCAGTCAAAAAACTGCGATAAAACTTGCAATAATGTTCAAGATATCCAAACATCACGCGCCATGAAGGTCGGCGAACCCAGCCTTGATCAGCTCCGCATATTCGTCGAGATCGTCGACCAGGGCAGCTTCGGCGCAGCGGCTCGCTCGCTAGGGCGCACGGTCTCGGCGATGAGCTACGGGATTGCACAGATGGAGGCGCAGCTTGGCGTAAGCCTCTTCGAGCGCGAAGGTTCGCGGCGCCCGGTCCTGACCAGGGATGGCGAGGGCCTGCTGGCAGAGGCACGCGCGGTGGTCGATCGAAGCGATGCCTTGCTCGCCAAGGCGCAGAGCCTTCATGCAGGGCTGGAAAGCCGCATCGCGCTGGTGCTCGATGTGATGATGCCCGCTGAGGTGACGGCGGCGGTCCTGCGCGAGTTTCGCCGGATGTTTCCGACCGTCGCGCTCGAGCTCAATATCGAGGGGCTGGGCGCGGTCGCGCAATTGTTGCTTTATGGATCGGCTGGACTCGGAATTGGCGGCCCGGTTATCGGCGAGCATCACGCGCTCGAGCGCCAGACGATCGGGGAGATAGATCTCATTCCAGTGGCCGCTTTCGGCCATCCGCTCACCCAGCCCGCCATTGCGCCGGGCGAGAGCCGCCAGCACCTCCAGCTGGTCCTCGCAGATCGTTCGAAATTTACCGAGGGACGCGAATTTTCGGTGCTCAGCCCGCACACCTGGCGGCTTGGCGATCTGGGCGCGAAGCATACGCTGCTCAAGGCAGGACTGGGCTGGGGCAACATGCCGCGCGCAATGATCGAGGGCGATCTGGCGAGCGGCGCGCTCGTAGCGCTGGATCTGCCCGAGCGGCCCGGCGATCATTACGCGCTGAGCGCCCTGTGGCGCCGCGACACGCGACTGGGACCGGCGGCTAGCTGGCTGATCGATGCCTTTCGCGAGCGCCTGAGCGCCTAGGCAGCCTGTTCCTTGCGCGGTGAGCGCAGCCAGGCGATGGCCTCAGACTTGTCCGTGAAATATTCACATTCGAGCGCTTCGCTGACCCGCCGAAACTGCTGCTTGACTAGGACCGAGGAGCACACGATCGCCATGCGATCGACCCCATACTGGGCTGAGGCGCGTTGCGACTGTTCGATCAACGCGGCAATCTCGCGCGGTTGAACGGCGAAGTCGCGCAGGTCGCCCAGCACACGAAAACCCATCTTGTCGTGGCGGAACGGCCTTGAAATATCGAGCAATTCTGAAAACAGCTCGGACATCTTGGCCGCATCCCAAAGGCCGCTCGCAGACCAGTGGATCTCGCGCTGGGCATCTTTGCGCGCAACGTTGAAAGCGGGGGTAAGATCGGCCATGGGAGCCGTGGTTAGCGCATCACGGTAAGTGAATGATTAAACCCGCATCACCCAGCCATGCCGGTCCTCGATCTGGCCGTGCTGGATGCCGACCAGTTTTCGCCGCATCTTCTGCGCCATCTGCCCGATCCCCCCACTGCCAATCGCAAACTCGCCTTCGGGTGAGGCGACAGAGCCGACCGGCGTGACGACCGCTGCGGTGCCGCAGGCGAGGGTCTCGAGCAATTCGCCGTTTTCTGCCTCGGCGCGCCACTGGTCGATCGAATAGGGTTCTTCGCGCACCTCGAGCCCTTCCTCGCGCAGCAGCGCGATCAGGCTCTCGCGGGTGATGCCCGGAAGGATCGTACCGCCAAGCGGGGGGGTGATGACGCTGCCATCCCGGCGCACGAAAAACAGGTTCATGCCGCCCAGTTCCTCAACCCACTTGTTCTCGATCGCATCGAGAAACACAACCTGATCGCACCCCTGCGCCATCGCCTGCGCCTGGGGGACAAGGCTGGCGGCATAGTTTCCGCCGGTCTTGGCCGCGCCGGTGCCGCCTGGCGCTGCCCGGACGTAGCCCTGGGCGACCCAGATCTTGACCGGATTGACCCCGCCTTTGAAATAGCTGCCGGCCGCAGTCATGATGACGATGAACTTGTATTTCTTTGCCGGGCGCACGCCCAGGAAGGCCTCGTTGGCGATCATGAATGGCCGCAGATAGAGCGATCCCCCCTCGATCGAGGGCATCCAGTCCCGATCGGCACTGATCGCCTCGCGCACGGCTGCAAGGAAGAGCTCCTCGGGCAATTCGGGCATGGCCATGCGCCGGGCACTCGCGTTGAAACGGCGCGCATTGGCTTCGGGGCGAAACAGGCACAACCCGCCATCGGCATGCGGGAAGGCCTTCATGCCCTCGAAGATCTCCTGCGCATAATGCAGCACGCTCGCCGCAGGATCGAGGCTTAGCGGCTCGCGCGGACCGATGCGTGCAGAATGCCAGCCCCCTGCCACGCTTCCTTTGGCGCCTTCATCATAGTCGATCGTGACCATGTGATCGGTAAAGGCGGTGCCAAAACCCGGATCCGCAATCGCGGCAAGGCGCGCTGCCTCGGGCGTGGGCGAGGGGTGTGGAAGGCGTTGGAACTGCATGGCATGAGCGATTAGGACGCCGGTTTGCCGAGGGCAAGATCAATGCATCCGGGCTGTCGCCAAAACTGCAAATGTAAAGGGCTGACCCTCGCCCGTAGGAGGATCAGCCCTTTGCATGGTCAGCGGCCGGAAGCGCCGCTCACGAAGCCTTACTCGGCAAGGAGTGTTACCGAATATGCTCCGTAGGGATCTTCACCGACCTCGCTACTGAACCATGAGACATCGGATCACCTCCTTTCGCGCTTTGAAGCCAAGACCCATCTCGTATCACCGGGGGCCGAGCCCTGCGTTCACCGCTGGCCTGGTTGCTGTTGTGAATCATCTGATTCGCCTAGACAAGCCTTGAAAAAAACTTTTCCGACGTCATTGTGAGGCTTCGCCAAAATTGCACAGATCACGCGGGGCCCGAGGAAATCCTCGTGTGCGTTGCCGCCCCGATGGACGCTGTTGACAAGCTCGGCACAAGTCTGTGGATATTAACGAATGAATCGCGCGCGGGAGCAGCGCTCAGAGGCGCTCAGCGGCAGTCCTCGATCACCCGCGTGATTTCGACCCAGGCGGGCAGATAGAGCGTGCGCTCGCCCTCGACCTCGATGGCAAACCGGCCCTTGGTGATCGCCATCGCATCGAGCAGCGGATCGCGCGGCGCGAGCCGAGCGGCGATCAGATCAGGCCGCCCGGCAACCGGCGCTGCCTTGAGCTGACGGACCGTCGTCTCGGTCGTCACGCTCATGATATGCTCGCCGGTCTGAGGCTGGCTCGAAACCCGGGCAAGAGCGATCTCGCTAGCGGCGCAGCGCATCATGAAGACGGGCTCGCGCACGCTCTGGCCAAACAGCGCGAGTTTCTCACCCGGCTCATCCTCGTAAAACCACGTGCCAGCGGTTTGCGGGGCATCGAGATAGTTTTCGTATTCCGGCTCATTGACCGCGGCCGGCGGCGGAGGCGGCGGAGGCGGCGCCGGCTCGGCTGCCGGAGGGGGGACACTCGGCTTGGGCGCGGGCATGCTGGCGCCCGACGTGCACGCGGCGACCGCGAATGTGAGCGCAAGTGCGCCGACGGCTTGGAGATAGGCTTCTTTCATGGTCTCCCAATGCGCGCTATCGCCTTTCGGGTCCATGACAAAGCCGACAGATTCCCCCAAAAAGGCGCGAGCTGATCATGCGCTGGTCGCGCGCGGTCTTGCCGAGAGCCGCACTCGCGCGCAGGCGTTGATCATGGCTGGAGTGGTTTATTCCGGCGAGATAAGGATCGACAAGCCAGGGCACCAGTTGGCAGGCGATGCACCGCTCGAGGTGCGCGGTCGCGATCACCCTTGGGTCAGCCGCGGCGGCATCAAGCTGGCCCATGCGCTCGAGCATTTCGCGCTTGATGTACGCGGCGCTGTGGCGATGGATATCGGCAGCTCGACCGGCGGCTTTACCGATGTGCTGCTGAACAACGGCGCGGCGCATGTCTTCGCGGTCGATAGCGGGACGAACCAGCTCGCCTGGAAACTGCGCCAGGACAGCCGTGTGAGCGTGTTTGAGCAGACCAGCGCGCGTGTCCTGACGGCGGAGCAGATCGATCGATCCTGCGATCTGGTGGTGTGCGATGCGAGTTTCATCAGCCTTGCCAAGGTGCTCGAGCGTCCCTTCGAGCTGGCTGCGCCGCGCTGCCGGTTGGTCGCGCTGATCAAGCCGCAATTCGAAGTCCAGAAGGCCGAAGTCGGCAAAGGCGGTGTGGTGCGCGATCCGACTCTTCACGCGCGTGTGTGTGACGAGGTGCGCAGCTGGCTTGAGGAATGCGGGTGGAGGATCGTAGGCATCGTGAAAAGCCCGATCACGGGGCCCAAGGGCAATGTGGAATTTCTAGTGAGCGCCTCGCGTGGCTGAAGGCCATGGCAGACCGTTTTGCGGTCAGGCGTCGTCGAATTCGAGCGAGCCGATCTTTTCGTCGAGATCGATCCGTATCTGCGCAAGCACATCGACTCCGCTCGCTTTCTCATAGGCGTCCTTTTCGCCAAACCGGGCGACGAGCTCGGCCTGTTCGCGATCGCGCTCGAGGAGCAATTGCGCGATCTCGTCGCGATAGAGTGCGACCATCGCGGTCACGAAGCGATTGACGAGATCGTCTTCCTTCGTGTGATCGACATTGAAGGCGGGCAGATGCTCGATCATCACCTTGGCCGGATAGAGAAATTCGTTCGTCACGAAGCGATTTACCGCGAACCAGGCGCGCGGGATCCCGACCTTGTCGATCGAGAGACCGATGAGATGCGTGACATGCGCCTTGGCGTCCTCGCCTTGCGGTGGCCAGACACGCGGCTCGAGGCCTTCAGGCAACTGGCTGCGATGAAGGAACAGGTGGAAATGCCCGTGCTCGTCCGGATCACGATCGCCCTCGGCATGGACGTGATAATACCAGCGCGAGCGACAATACGCATCGCGCGCATCCCTCTTGGGATAATGCGTCCAGAAGGTTGCGCCCTCTTGTGGGATGACCCTCAGCATCAGCGGACGCTGTTCGGCGGCCATCTGAGTGATGGTTTCGATGACGGTCTTGGCAGCTTCGATTTGCGACATGGTTTTCATTGCGGGCCGGATTTGCGCGCCAGCCATTTATCTCGATTAACGTGTTGACCGGAAATAAGAAAGCCAGTGGCAACACGCTGGTTGCCACTGGCCCTTTTCGCAAGTTCTTTGCATGGGCGCGCCGCTGTCAATAGCTGGGCGCGTCTGACACTCGTTTACTCGGCGGCGGCGCAGCAGTCTTCAGCCGCACAGCAACCTTCAGCCGCGGCGCAGCAGCCTTCAGCCGCACAGCAACCTTCCGCATAGCAGCCTTCAGCCGCGCAGCAGCCTTCGGCAGCACAGCAAGCCGATGCCTCGACCGACATGGCATCCGCTTCGGTGGCAGCTTCTTCAGCCGGCGCCGAGCAGGCAGCGGTGGTGACGGCAAGACCGCCGGCGACAGCCAGCATCGATGCAAAGTTGGTCTTCTTCATTCTGTATTCCCCTGAACTTTCCCGCTGGGCGGGCCTAAAACGAATATGACGCGACCGCTAGATTCTTGCCACTCGCGTCATCGAATCACGGCAAGAATGTGTCCAGAGTAGCACAATGTGGCGAGCGCGCTAACGAAACTTGCAGGGCAGCTTGCAGAGCGTCGTGCAGACCAAATCACGCTCTCGGTTGCACCCCCCTGCAAGGAGCATGTCTGCCGCTTGCAAGCGAGCCTTGTGTTTGGGCCATGGACATTTCGCAAGCCGCCTGATTGGCGCTCTTGCAACTGTCGTGTATCGCTGCGCCCCGAACATGAGAGCCGAATCGGAGGCGCGCAGGGGAAGGCTTGCGCTGGCATTCCTGGAGAGTCGCGAGGCCCTTTGCAGATATGAATTTTCTGGCATCAAGGGCGCAATTGCGCGCCAGTTTCCTTCGTTGGTCGCTGTTTTGTGTGCCGCTGGTGCTGGCGGTCGGCTTTCTCTCGGGCGAATTGGGCGGGCCTGACACGCTGTGGTTCCAGAACCTGCGCAAGCCCGCCATCTTCCCTCCGCCTGCTGCATTCGGCATTGTGTGGGGCATTCTTTTCACGATCATAGGATTCGCGCTCGCACTGGTCGCAAGCGCATGGGGCGCGCGCGGACGCCTGCTTGCGATTGGCCTGTTCGTGCTGCACTTTCCGCTAACGCTCGCATGGACGCCGGTGTTCTTTGGCGCACAGTGGATGGAAGGCGGACTGATCGTGCTGGGCGCTGCCATTGTCACGCTGGTGCTCGTTGTCGCAGCGTTCTGGCGGGTGCGACGCATTGCCGGCCTGCTGCTCCTGCCCTATCTGGCCTGGGTCTGTTTCGCAGCGCTGCTCAATTATCGCTTCCTGGCCGAAAATCCCGACGGTGGCATCAAGGGCGATAGCGGCCCCGCAGTCGAGGTCAGCCTCTAGACCGCTGTCCGATCTGCAATCACCCGGGCCAGGGCCTCGTCAGGACTGGACAGGCCCTCTTCAGGAGACCACATAACCGCCATGCAAAGTGAAAACCCGATCATCGCCGATTTCGTCAAACTCGCAAACAGCGCTGCCGGGACCATGGCCGGCATGACCCGCGAGGCGCGTGAAGGCGCGCGCGAGCGCATGCGCGAAGCGCTGGGCGGCATGGATTTCGTCAGCCGCGAGGAATTCGAGACGGTCAAGGCGATGGCGCAGAAGGCGCGTGAACAGGCCGATGCGCTCGAAGCGAAAATCGCCGAGCTCGAGGCCAAGCTCGCGACCAAGTAAGCCCTTCGTGCAAGAGCCATGATCATCAGCGCGCCTGCCATTCTGGTTGCTGCGCGCGCCCATGGCGAAACCGGCTCGATCGCCCGCCTCGTCACCCGCGATCATGGTCTTGTTGCAGGCTATGTCGCGGGCGGACGCGGGCGGCAGATGCGCCCGATCATGATCCCGGGCAACAAGGTGGCGCTGGAATTGCGGGCGCGCTCGGCCAGTCAGCTCCCCTTTGCCCGGATCGAGCTCGAGCAAAGCTGTGGCCCATGGCTGAGCGAGCCGCTCCCGGCAGCAGCGATCCAGTGGGCCTGCGTGCTTTCGGCATCAACCTTGCCCGAACACAGCCCGCACCCCGAACTCTACGAGGCGCTCGGCGCGCTTATCGAGGCAATCTGCGTGGCCCCTTCGGCGCGCGGCTGGCTGGCAGCGATGATCGCATATGAAACCATGGTGCTGCGCGAGCTGGGCTATGGCGGCAAGGAGGGCCCAAGCACGATGGATCGGGGAGGCGATGTCGCGGCCCAGTTCGAGACATTTCGCCAACTTCATGGGCCACTGGGGCGCTATGTCCTTGCCGAGCGGGCGCGCGATGTTATGTCCGCGCGCGTTTTGCTGGGCGAGCGACTGGCGCGGATCGTCGGCTGAGAGGGAATTTCATGAAGATTGCGGTTTTGCCGGGTGATGGGATTGGAGCCGAAGTCACGCGCGAGGCAGTGCGCGTGCTCGAAGTGCTGGATCTGCCCGGGCTCACCCTGTTCGAAGGCGATGTCGGCGGCATCGCCTACAGGCGTCAAGGCCATCCCCTCCCGGCTGAAACGCTGGAAATGGCGCAAGCGGCCGATGCGGTTTTGTTCGGCGCGGTCGGCGATCCGGCGTGCGATGCGCTTGAGCGATCGCTGCGGCCCGAACAGGCGATCCTTGGCCTGCGCCGCGAACTCGGTCTGTTTGCCAATCTGCGTCCCGCGAAGGTGTTCGAGGGCCTTGAACATCTCTCCCCCTTGCGGCCCGAAATTGCGCGGTCGATCGATCTTTTGATCGTGCGCGAGCTTACCGGGGATGTTTATTTCGGCGACAAGGGCGTGCGCCAGACCGAGGCGGGCGAGCGCGAAGGCTGGGACATGATGTCCTACAGCGCGCCCGAAGTGCGCCGCATCGCGAATGTCGCCTTCCGCGCCGCCGAGGGGCTGGGCACCGGGGTGATCAGTGTCGACAAGGCCAATGTCCTCGAGACGAGCCAGGTCTGGCGCGAGGTGATGATCGATGTCGCTGGGCAATATCCCGGCGTGGCGCTCGGGCACATGTATGTCGACAACGCAGCCATGCAGATCATCTCCCATCCCGAGCAGTTCAGGGTCATGGCAACGGGCAATCTGTTCGGCGATATCCTCTCTGATCTTGCTAGCGCTGCCGTCGGCTCGATCGGCCTTCTGCCCAGCGCTTCGCTCGGCGAGCGGGCGACCCCGCATGGCACGTTCGGCCTGTATGAGCCTATCCATGGCAGCGCGCCCGATATTGCCGGCAAGGGCATCGCCAATCCGATGGCAACGATCCTTTCAGCAGCGATGATGCTGCGCCATTCTTTCGGCCTGGGCGAGAGAGCCGAACGGATCGAGACAGCCGTCGCGCGCGCCCTTGCAGACGGCTTTCTTGGCGGCGATCTGGGCGGGGATCATGGCACCAGGGCGATCGGCGATGCGGTGATTGATCGCCTCGGCGGGTAAGCCGGTGCCGCTTGAGCTTGCGATCATTCTGCCAACGCTCAACGAGCGCGGCAATCTGGGCCCGCTTGTCCAGCGGATCGAGGCTGCGCTTGGCGATGCGGGTTGGGAAGTCCTGATCGTCGATGATGACAGCGCTGATGGGACTGCTGATGAAGCGCGCGCGCTTGCGCTTGCCGACCTGCGCGTGCGCGTGATCCAGCGGATCGGGCGGCGCGGGCTCGCTTCCGCCGCGATCGAAGGCTTCTGCGCGACCGCTGCGCCCTATGCGGCCGTGATGGATGCCGATCACCAGCATGATCCGGCGCTGCTCCCCCCCATGCTCGCTAGTCTCAAGGCCAACGAGGCCGAGATCTGCGTCGCCAGCCGGTTTGCTCCCGGGGCGAGCATGGATGACTGGGCCGAGCCCGAACGCGAGCGGCTCTCAGGCTTTGCCAACCGCGTCGCGCGTGCGATCACGGGGGTCGAAATGAGCGATCCGATGAGCGGCTATTTCATGCTGCCTACCAGAACCGCGCGCGCGCTCGCACCGCGGCTGTCGGGCATCGGGTTCAAGATCCTGCTCGATCTGCTCGCGACTGCCGATGCACCGATGCGGCTGCGCGAATTCCCCCTCAATTTCGCCGCGCGGCGGGAAGGGACCAGCAAATTGGATCGCGCCGTTCTGTTCGATTTTCTCGCCGGCATCTATGACAGGACGCTTGGCCGCCTGATCCCGACGCGCTTCGCTCTGTTCGGCACGGTCGGCGCGCTGGGCGTTGTGGTCCACATGAGCGTTCTGGCAACGCTCCTGTTCGGTTTTGGCGAGGCCTTCACGCTTTCGCAGGGGATCGCTGTCCTCTGCGCGATGAGCTTCAATTTCTGGCTCAACAACTGGCTGACCTATCGCGACAAGCGCCTGCGCGGATGGCGCGCGCTGCTCAAAGGGTGGCTTGCCTTTTGCGCGACATGCGCCGTGGGCGGGCTTGCCAATGTCGCGGTGGCGAGCTTTCTGGAAGGACGCGGGGTGACCTGGGCGCTTGCGGCGCTGTGCGGCATCCTGATCGGCTCGGTCTGGAATTATGCCCTTTCGAGCCGGTTCGTGTGGAGCCGTTTCTAACGCCAGCCTTCAAGCCAGGCCCAGGAGGCAAAGCTCATCGGGTCATCGAGCGGCGCTGCGCTGAGCACGGGGTAGAACAGCGCGAAGAAGCCGACGCTGAGGCCCAGCACGCCGTGCGCGATCCAGCGCCCGGCAGGGGTGCCGCAAAGATCGCCAAGCGCAAGCGCGAGCGCAGCAAGCAGGAAAAAGCTGGGCATCATGTAGTGATAATAGAACTGCACCGGCTTTGGCGCGATGATCCAGAAACCAAGGCTGACCGCATAGCCGACAACGACCCCGATCTTCGCCCAATTCGTGCGATAAAGACCGGTCATGGTGCACCAGACGAGCGCGGGTAGGCCAGCCAGCATGGTCAGCGGATTGCCGATCAGGAGCACGCCGCGCTGCGCCCCGTCGGCGAATTCATAGAGATACCAGATGCCGCGCGCATTCATCACCCATTGCTGCCAGGTGCTCTGATAGGCATGCGGCGCCATCACTGCGCCCTGCCAGCGCAGCATGTCGGCATGGAAGGTGATGAGCCCGCTGGTCTCAAGCGGCGAGGGGCTCGAAGGGCTTCCAAGAAAAAAGCCGGGCGCGAAGGTGAGCGCATAGACGATCAGGGGGAGCAGGCCGAGCCAGACGAACGCCTCGAGCAGGCTGATGCCGGGGACGGGGATCCCGCGATCGCTCAGCAGCAGCCGGCGGCGTCCGGCAGAAAGGCGCGCGGCAAAAAAGGTGAGCCCGGGCACAATCGCGAGCGCAGCTGCATTCCATTTCGCGCCCATCGCGCAGCCCAGCGCGGCCCCGCACAGCGCCAGCCGCCAGCGCCCCGTCTCCGGTTCCCTCATCGCTGCTGCAAACTGCCATGCCGCCAGCGCCAGGAAGGCCGCCATGAAGATATCGAGCATGGCGATGCGGGCATGGACGAACAGATGAAACCCTGTCGCCAGCAGGATGCCGAAAGCGATTGTCGCATAGCGTTCGCCGCTCGCATGCCACAGCGCGCGCATTGCGGCGAGAAGCGCGAGCGCTCCTGCAAGAAGCGGCATGATCCGCCAGCCGAGCGGATTATCGCCGAGCAGCGCCATACCGAGCGCGATCAGCGTCTTGCCCAGCAGCGGATGCTCCCGATTGAGATAGGCCGGCATCGCTTCGCCGCCGATCTTTAGGAATTCGCGCGCTGCGGGCAGATAATGCACCTCGTCGAAAAAAGGGAGCGAGGGGACGGTGAGCCGGATGCTGGCAAGGCTTGCGAAGACAAACGGGATCGCAAGGCACCAGCCCCACGGATCGGCGCTGCGCACAGGCGCGGAATGCGGAGGGTGTGCGGCCTTGGACATGGTTGGCCGCGCTTAAGAAAGCGGTGCGCAATGGGCAAGCAGCTTTGTCGCAAAGACCGGACGATGCAAGGCGCGCGCGAACCTGTCTCAGGCTGGGCGCGCTTTGGCTTGCAAAGCTCCGTTTCCCACAGGCGAGCGCCGCTCGAGCCAGAACAGCCGCGCACACATCGCCAGCAGGCCGATACTCGCAGTGGTCCCCACCAGCAGCGCCCAGACAGGCACGTTCATCCGCTGCGCCCTGGCGCGCGGCGCGATGAAGAAGAACGCAATCACAACACACATGAGCAAATCCCACCAGACCTGAAGCCCGGTCAGATTGCCCGAATGATTGGTAAAGAACATTACCAAACCTTCGCGCGTGATCTGCACCAGCGTGTAGGACAGGAATGCCGCGCTCAATCCAGCCGCAAGCGCCCAGTTGCCGATTGTTGGTTTGGCGACCAAGATGTAGAGCCCCGCCATTGTGGTCAGTGCAAGGATGAGGAAAAAGAGAATTTGCAGCGTGTCCATCTGTCGGCTCTCCGGTCATGGTGTAGCGGTTGCTACAATCCTTCGTAGATTAGTGTAGCGATCGCTACAAGCGCTTTATGGCTGACACCCGATCAAAACCGAAAATGTCCAGGGAGACGCTGTTGCCAAGGCTCGCTGCGCATGTGCTGGAACGCGGGCTGGGCGGGGCGAGCCTGCGTCCGCTGGCAAAGGCGGCGGGAACCAGCGATCGAATGCTGATCTATCATTTCGGTGACAAGGAAACGCTGGTCACTGACCTGCTCGAATACATCGCCGGGGTCTATTCCGCCGCGCTTGATAGGGCGATGGGCAAAGAGCGACCCGCGACGCGGCAGGAAGCATTTGCGCGGATCCTTGCTCTCGGGCGCGGCGAGGCAATGCAGCCTTTCCTCGTTCTGTGGTGGGAGATCGTGGCCGGTTCAGCCCGCGGGCTGCCGGGATATGGCGCTGCTGCGGAGGCCATGATCGCAAAGCAGATCGGCTGGTTTGAAGCGCACATGCCTGAAGACGATCCCGATCCCGCTGGCGGTGCACGCTATCTCCTCACGCTGCTGGAAGGCACCTTGATGCTCGGCACTGTCGGCCATGCCCGCACGGCTCGCGAAGGTCTGCTTGCGAGCGGGCTTGCAGACGACTAATCGGCGCAATCGAACAGAGCTGAAGGGCGTATGAAGAGAACCACCGGAATGGACCGCGCGGCGAGCGCAAAATGGCGGCCCGCGACACGCGCGGTGCGATCTGGCACCTGGCGCTCGGAGCATGGCGAGACGAGCGAGGCGCTCTATCTCACGTCGGGCTACAGCTATGATGATGCGCAAACGGTCGCCGATCGTTTTGCGGGCGAGGCCGAGGGCATGACCTATTCGCGCCTTCAAAACCCGACTGTCGCCATGCTCGAGGAGCGAATCGCGATGCTGGAGGGCGCCGAAGCCTGCCGCGTGCAGGCGAGCGGGATGGCAGCGATGACGGCGGCGCTCCTGTGCCAGCTTTCGACCGGCGATCACTGCGTCGCCGCGCGCGCCGCGTTCGGTTCGTGCCGCTGGCTGGTCGATCACCTGCTCCCGCGCTTCGGGATCGAAACCAGCGTCATCGACAGTGCCCAGAACGATCAATGGGAGGCGGCGATCCGCCCGAACACAAAGGTGTTTTTCTTCGAGACGCCAGCCAATCCCACGCTCGATATCGTCGATCTCGCGCACGTCTGCGGCCTTGCCCGGGCGCATGGCATCACCACGGTCGTCGATAATGCCTTTGCTTCGCCAGCGCTCCAGCGGCCGCTCGAATTCGGCGCGGACGTCATCGCCTACAGCGCAACCAAGCTGATGGAGGGGCAGGGCCGCGTGCTCGCCGGCGCAGTGTGCGGCAGCGAGGAATGGATCAACGAGGTGCTCCTGCCGTTTCAGCGCAACACCGGGCCCAATCTCTCGCCGTTCAACGCCTGGGTCGTGATGAAAGGGCTCGAAACGCTCGATCTGCGCGCCCGCCGTCAGAGCGCAAATGCGGTGGCGCTGGGCGAGCTCATGGAGCCGCGGATCGAGGCTGCAGGCGGGCGCATGCTCCATCCGGGCCTTCCGAGCCATCCGCGCCATGCGCTCGCCACCGCGCAAATGGAGGCAACCGGGCCGATCTTCGCCTTCGATGTGGGCACGAGGGAGCGGGCCTTCGCGCTGCTCGATGCGCTCGAACTGATCGATATCTCCAACAATATCGGCGATGCCAAGACCCTGATGTGTCACCCGGCTTCGACCACGCACGCCGTCATGGGCGAGGAAGGGCGTGCGGCGATGGGTGTGACAGACGGGCTGGTCCGGATCAATGTCGGGCTAGAGGACATCGCCGATCTTTCCGAGGACATGGACCGGGCTTTGGCGCGTGCAGGGATCTAGCCTTCGGCCTTGCTCGCACCATCGCCTTCGTGATCGGGGTCCCACTTCTCGGTGAACGGACGGCTCGCGATCAGCAGGAGCACCACTGTCCCCGCAACGATCGCCGCCAGCCAGACCTCTCCCATCCCGCACAACAGGCCAATCGCGCCCGCACCCCAGATCGCGACCGCCGATCCTGCCCCCTGGACGAACGGGCCATTGCGAAACATCGCTCCAGCTCCGATGAAGCCGATCCCTGTGATCACGCCCGCGATCACGCGGGTCGGATCGATCCGGACATTGGGTTCGTTGTAGGTGCCGAGCAGTTCGATTGACCCGATGATGAGACCGCACGGAGCAATCGAGATGATGATGAAGGGTCGGAAATCGATCGGCATGTCGTGAAGGTAGCGTTCCAGCCCGATCGCGAAGGGCAGGATGGTGGCGGCAATTAGCCGCATCCCGGCATCGGCCCAGGTGAAGCTTTCTGGCTGAAACAGATCTGTCATAAAGGTCCAATGCATGGCTTTGCATTGGTATCCGGCGCATCGAGCCATCGAGAGAACAGGGGAAGGGAGGGCGGACACAGGCGGTCTTGCGATGAGTTGCCGGGATGCAAGCGACCCGAAAGCCCCGGAGCATCCCGGCATAAGCACATGAGCAAACCTGCGGGCACGAGGACCACGGTCGCCTGGAAACGACAGCAGGCACGGTGAGAGCGAGGCCCTCCCGCAGATACCACCACCGGTCATGCCGGGTTAGCCCGGCGGAACCTAACACGCGCCCTTCAAACGCGGGTAATGGCGGATTAAGCATGTCTTGCCGGGCGATTGGCGCGGCGGGCTGGTCGGGGCAGTGGGCCCGATCCGGAACGCGGACTTGCCAGTCTTGCCGGACCGTGTCAGCCCGCTTGCACAGGACGGGAGAATCATGATGGCCCAGCGCATCGAGCTGCTGTTCGATTTCGTCAGCCCCAATGCCTATCTGATCTGGCAGCCCCTGCGCGATCTGGCGGAGCGCGCAGGGGCGCGCCTCGATGTTACGGCGGTTTTCCTCGCCGGGATGCACAGGCTCACGGGCAACGCACCGCCGATGATCCGCGATGCCGAGGTCAAGGGGAAGAACGAGTATGCCGCCCTCGAAATGCGCCGTTTCATCGCGCGCCATGGCCTCACGCGCTTTCGCATGCATCCGCAATTCCCGTTCAATTCGATCACGCTTCAGCGCATGCTGTTTGCCGCGGGTGAGGACGGGCGCGGCGCGGCGTTTGTAGATACCATGCTGCCGGCGATCTGGGAGGAGGGGCTCGATCTCACCGACCATGAGCAGGTCGCCGGGGCGATAGCGGCAGGCGGGTTCGATGCGGGCGATCTGCTCGCGCGCGCTGCGACGAGCAAGGTCAAGGACGGGCTTGCCGCCAACACCGACGAGGCCGTCGCGCGCGGGGCCTTCGGCATTCCCACCGTGTTTGTCGAAAGCGGCGCGGATGCGGGCACATCTGCACCCCGGATGTTCTTCGGCAAGGAGCGGCTGGGGCAGATCGATGAGGCGCTCGCTGGCAAGTGAGCTGCGCCTGCGCCAATCCGTGCGGCGGCCTTGCCAGAGGTTTTGCACGAGTTTGGAGCGGATCATCGGGATACGCCGTCGATTACATGCGTTGGGCCTCTTGCTGCCTGACGAAGACGTGCTAACTTGGAGGTGATATGAAAGAGCTGTTCCAACACGCTGCTGTCACCGAGGGGGTAACCGTTCGCGTTGCCGTCAATTTCCTGCCCGAACAATCGCATCCCGAGGCGGGCAAGTGGTTCTGGGTCTATCATATCCGCATCGAGAACGGCGGCCACGAGACGCTCCAGCTGCGCACGCGCCACTGGCGGATCACCGATGCGCGCGGCATGGTCAATCATGTCGATGGCGAGGGCGTCGTCGGTGAACAGCCGCGCCTCGCGCCGGGCGAGAGCCACGACTATGTCTCGGGTTGCCCGCTCACGACGCCGCACGGATCGATGGAAGGCTTCTACACCTTCATGCGCGCCGATGGGCAACCCTTCGAAGTGCGCATCCCCTACTTCCCGCTCGCCGCGCCCGAGACGGCTGACGGTCGCTCCTGAGCGCCGCGCCGCACGGCGCTTCGCTTCCCCGCAGCTTCCGCACCATTCGGCGCTTGCAGCACAGCGCGAGCCTCGATAACGCCACGCTCCGTGAAGCGCACGCATCTCCCCTTGAACGCCCTCAGGGTCTACGACGCAGCCGCGCGCCATCTCTCCTTCACCAGGGCCGCTGACGAGCTCGCCGTCACGCCCGCCGCCGTCGGCCAGCAGATCCGCGCACTCGAGGATCATCTGGGCACCGTGCTCTTCCGCCGCACCTCCAAGGGCCTCGAGCTCACGCCCGAGGGGCTTGCCGGCCTCGATCCGCTGCGCGAGGGCTTCCTGCGCTTCGAGGAGAGCGTCGCCGCGATGCAGGCCGGGCAGGCCTCCGATCGCTACACCATCGCCGCCCCGCGCGAGTTCTATGCCGAATGGCTCGCGCCGCGCCTCGCCCCTTTCCAGGCCACCACGCCCGGCGTCCAGTACATCCTCGCGCCCGACGAGAGCGCCGATTTCACCGAGGCCAATCTCGATCTCGCGATCCGCTTCGTGGCAGGGCCAGGCGAGCTCGAGGGCGTCCAGCTTGCCCCTGCCCTCAAGGTCAGCGTCGCTGCGCCGCAAGCGCGCGATGCCTGGATCAACTGGCCCGAGGCCGGGCTTCCCGAAGGCACCAACCCTTGCGTCACCACGGGCAGCGCCGGCCAGGCGATGAGTTCCGCGCTCGCGGGGATGGGGCGCACCGTGCTCCCGCTCGCCCTCGTCGAACGCGCGCTCGAACGCGGCACGCTGATCGCGCTGGGCGATCCGGTCGAGAGCCGCCGCGCCTACTGGCTCGTCGCGCCCACGCCGCAATGGCGCTCCAAGAAGGTGAAGGCGCTGGTCGGCCATCTGATCCCCTAGCCGTGGGCAGCGGCGTGTTCCGCTGCATGCTCGATCCGGTTTCCTTCCCTCTGCTCGGGCCGGGGGTGGGGGGCACCTGCGCGAAGGCGTGGGCACTTGCGGTTTTCGCCTCGAACCGGGATAGCGACGATCCATGCCTGCCGATCGCATCCCGCTTGTGCCCACGCTCACTACGCCGCGCTTCACCCTGCGCCCGCTCGAGCGCGGGGATGCCGCTGCGCTCCTGCCCACGCTCTCCGATCCCGCACAGTGCCGCTACCTCACGCGGCCCGCCTTCGCATCGCAGGAGGAGCTGCGGGGCTGGCTCGCCGAGCCGGGCTGGCCGGGGCGCACCTGGATCGCGCAAGATGCGCGCGGCGTTGCCGGGCGGTTCGTCGCGGTGCCCTTCGAGGAGGACGCGCGCGTGTTCGAGATCGGCTATATCACCTGCATCGAACGGCTGCGCGAAGGCGTTGCACGCGAGTGCATGACGGCGCTTATCGCCCAGCTCTGGCGCGAGGGCGCGCGCCTGATCACTGCCGAGATCGACACGCGCAACGCCCCCTCGATTCGCCTCGCGCAGGCGCTCGGCTTTGCCTGTGTGAAGACGGTGCGCGAGGCCGAGATCAGCCATATCGGCCCATGCGATCTGGTGTTCTACGAGCTCCATTCGCCGCACGTGCAGCACGGTTGATACAAGTGTTACAGTGTCCTGAGCCCAAAAACCCGCTGCCCGCCACGCGGGCTTTGCCACTGCGGTGACGCGGCGGCGGGTGGGGGTGCCCCAAACGGGTGCGCTCGCAGCGGGCAGGGCGGGAGCAGGCGCGGATCATGTTCGCCGCTTTGCCAGAGGCCGACCGAGTAGGAAACGCCCTGGCGCTGCGGCGGGCGCGACCAACGCATGGCTCAAGCGGCGGCTAGCACAGGCCGAACAGGCTCATCCACCAGACGCATTGCGGCGGTTCGTCCCGGAAGCCGAAGTCGCGCTCGGTATCGTCCTCGTTGCCGGTCTCGTCATTGCCGGTGTCGTCATCGTTTCCGGGGTCATTGCCGGGATCATTGTCGTCGCCGCCCGACGACGTGGTTGTGATGTTTCCGCTCGAGCTCGAACTCGAGGTCGAGCTGCTCGAGCCACTGCCGCCCGACGTGCTGCTGCTGGTTGTGGTCGAGCTGCTGCTGCCGCCCGAGCTGCTCGTGGTCGTGGTGCTGGTCGTTGTGCTGCTGGTGGTTGTGCTGCCACCCGAGCTGCTGCTGCCCGAAGTGCTGCCCCCGGAACTGCTGCTGCCGCCCGAGCTGGTATCTCCCGACGAACTGCCGCCCGATGAGCTTCCGCCAGACGTGCTTCCGCCCGATGAACTGCCGCCCGACGAACTGCCCCCGGAAGAGCTCGTGCTGCTGGTCGAACTGCCGCCCGAAGAGCTGCCGCCCGATGAGCTGCCGCCCGAAGAGCTGCCGCCAGAGGTGCTGCTGCTGCTGGACGAACTGCCGCCCGACGTGCTGGAATAGCCATCCGGGTTGGCCAGCCGACCCTCGACGCCGGAAAAGGTGTTGGCGGTCTGCGTTCCCAGCGAGGTCAGGGCGCTGATCGAGCTGAGCACGACCAATGCGATGACGAGACCGGCCTCGGTGGTGGTCGCGCCCTGCTTGTCGCGCAGGAATTTTGTTCGAATGTTAACCATTATGTCACCCCTGTGTGTGGGGCGCAAAATGGTTGAGCCGGATGAAAAATTTACTAATGCGTTGATCAGGGGCTCGGGAAAGCTCCGAAGGGCCGCCGGTTTCGCGGTCACAATGGGCCCCTCGCCGAGCTGCAAACGGCCTATCGCGCGCCAACATTTGCTTGACCGCGCCAGCGCCCGGAGCTAGAGGCGCGCGACCCGGGAGGCGAGCGTTCGTTTTCCCACGAGACATAACTGAACATTGGCGGCCTGTGCCCCCCTCATCGGGCGGGGCAGGGCGGGCCGGCAAAGTAATCCGGTGGTTCTGGCCAGCGGGTGGAGCGTTTCAGGCGCGTTGACGAGTGGGCAGCCGCATAGCCGCGCTGCTTCTCGCTTGACGGTTTGCCCCTCTCCATCCGCAACCAATATCGCCAGTCAGGGCTGTTCGCAGGGCAAGGCGCTGCGTGTCAGTCCGAACCTCGTCGCAAGAAAGCAGGCCGCTGGCGCTGCTGCGGCGAGGTCAGCATCGAAAGAAGCGAGAATATATGCCGACGATCAACCAGCTGGTCCGCAAGGGCCGCACGCCGCAGAAGGCCAAGAGCAAGGTCCCTGCGATGGAGCAGAACCCGCAGAAGCGCGGTGTCTGCACGCGCGTCTACACGACGACGCCGAAGAAGCCGAACTCGGCGCTGCGCAAGGTCGCCAAGGTGCGCCTCACCAACCAGCGCGAGGTCATCTCCTATATCCCGGGCGAGGGCCACAACCTGCAGGAGCACTCGGTTGTGCTGATCCGCGGGGGCCGTGTGCGCGATCTTCCCGGCGTGCGCTATCACGTGCTGCGCGGCGTGCTCGATACGCAAGGGGTCAAGGACCGCAAGCAGAGCCGTTCGAAATACGGGGCGAAGCGGCCCAAATGATGGATGCGGCTCAGGCATCCGCCTGAGCCTTGGTGCCAAGCCAGCCCTCTCCCCCGCCCTTCCACCCTTTAGGATACGATGTCCGGGTGGAAGGGCGGGGGAGAGGGCTGGCTCCGGAGGCCTCCGAAGGAGTAAAGAAATATGTCACGTCGTCGTCGTCCCGAGAAGCGGGAAATCCTGCCGGATCCCAAGTTCGGTGATCAGGTGCTGTCCAAGTTCATGAACAACCTCATGCTCGACGGGAAGAAGGCCGTCGCCGAAGGCATCGTCTATTCCGCGCTCGATACGGTCGAGGCGAAAGCCAAGGCCGATCCGGTGCAGCTGTTCCATGATGCGCTCAACAATGTGAAGCCGCAGGTCGAGGTGCGCTCGCGCCGTGTCGGCGGTGCGACCTATCAGGTGCCCGTCGAGGTGCGCCCCGAGCGCGCGCAGGCGCTGGCGATCCGTTGGCTGATCACCGCAGCGCGCGGGCGTCCCGAGACGACCATGTCGGCGCGCCTTTCGGGCGAGCTGATGGATGCGGCGAACAATCGCGGCAATGCAGTCAAGAAGCGCGAAGACACGCACCGCATGGCCGACGCGAACCGCGCCTTCTCGCACTACCGCTGGTAAGGCGTGCGCGAGGCGCGGCGCACGCGTCTTTCGCCTGTCACAATCGTCACTATATGGGGTCCGATCCGCTTCGCTAGGCGGCCCCCACAAGACCTCAAGGAATTCACTTATGGCCCGCGAGTATCCGCTGGAGCGCTATCGCAATATCGGCATCATGGCGCATATCGATGCCGGCAAGACCACCACGACCGAGCGCATCCTCTACTACACCGGCAAGTCCTACAAGATCGGCGAAGTGCACGATGGCGCGGCGACGATGGACTGGATGGAGCAGGAACAGGAGCGTGGCATCACGATCACCTCGGCTGCGACCACGACCTTCTGGAATGCGGAAGATCCCACGATGGATCCGATGTCCGATCCCGAAGCCCTGCGCGCGAACACGCCCAAGCACCGCATCAACATCATCGACACGCCCGGCCACGTCGACTTCACGATCGAGGTCGAGCGCAGCTTGCGCGTGCTCGATGGCGCGGTCGCAGTGTTTGACGGGGTTGCCGGCGTCGAGCCGCAATCCGAGACCGTGTGGCGCCAGGCCGACAAGTACGGCGTGCCGCGCATGTGCTTCATCAACAAGCTCGATCGCACCGGCGCGGACTTCTATTACTGCGTCGATTCGATCGTCGATCGCCTGGGGGCAACGCCGCTCGTGCTGTATCTCCCGGTGGGCGCGGAAAGCGATCTGCAGGGCGTCGTCGATCTCGTCGGCAACCGTGCCATCATCTGGGAATCGGAAGGCCTGGGCGCGAGCTATAAGCACGTGCCGATCCCTGACGATCTCGCCGACAAGGCAGCCGAATATCGCGAGAAGCTGATCGAGCTTGCCGTCGAGCAGGACGATGATGCGATGGAGGCCTACCTCGAAGGCAACGAGCCCGATGTCGCGACGCTCAAGCAGCTCATCCGCAAGGGCACGATGGCGCGCGCCTTCGTTCCCGTGCTGTGCGGCTCGGCGTTCAAGAACAAGGGCGTGCAGCCGCTGCTCGATGCAGTGGTCGATTACATGCCTTCACCGCTCGATGTGCCCGCGATCAAGGGCGTCAAGCCCGACAGCGACGAGGAAGACACGCGTCCCTCGGACGATGATGCGCCGTTCTCGGCGCTTGCCTTCAAGATCATGAACGATCCGTTCGTGGGCAGCCTCACCTTCACCCGGATCTATTCGGGCCAGCTGTCCAAGGGCAGCGTGCTCAATTCGGTCAAGGAGAAGAAGGAAAAGATCGGCCGCATGCTGCTGATGCACTCGAACAACCGCGAGGACATTGATGAGGCCTTTGCCGGCGATATCGTGGCGATTGCGGGTCTCAAGGAGACGACGACCGGGGACACGTTGTGCGCCTCGAACGCGCCGATCATCCTTGAGCGCATGGAATTCCCCGACCCCGTGATCGAGCTGAGCGTGGAGCCCAAGACCAAGGCCGACCAGGAGAAGATGGGCGTTGCGCTCAATCGCCTCGCCGCCGAGGATCCCAGCTTCCGCGTCTCGACCGATCACGAGAGCGGCCAGACGATCATCAAGGGCATGGGCGAGCTTCACCTCGACATCCTCGTTGATCGCATGAAGCGCGAGTTCAAGGTCGAGGCCAATGTCGGCGCGCCGCAGGTGGCTTATCGCGAGGCGCTCGCCAAGGAAGTCGAGCTGACCTACACGCACAAGAAGCAATCGGGCGGTTCGGGCCAGTTCGGCGAAGCCAAGGTTATTGTCACGCCGGGCGAACGCGGCCAGGGCATCATCTTCGAAGACCAGATCAAGGGCGGCAATATTCCCAAGGAATATATCCCCTCGGTCGAGAAGGGGATGCGCGAGCAGGCCGAGAGCGGCTATCTCATCGGCTTCCCGATCATCGACTTCACCATCCGTCTGATCGACGGCAAGTATCACGATGTCGACTCGAGCACGGTCGCCTTCGAGATCACCGGGCGCGGCGCCATGCGCGAAGCGGCCAACAAGGCCGGGATCAAGCTGCTCGAGCCGGTGATGAAGGTCGAGGTGGTCACGCCCGAGGATTATCTCGGCGACGTGATCGGCGATCTCAACAGCCGGCGCGGACAGATCCAGGGCACCGACAGCCGCGGCAACGCGCAGGCGGTCGAGGCGTTCGTGCCGCTGGCCAACATGTTCGGCTATGTCAACGAGCTGCGTTCGTTCACGCAGGGCCGCGCGCAATACACGATGCAGTTCTCGCATTATGACGAGGTTCCCTCGAGCGAGGCGCAAAAGGTCAAGGAGAAGCTTGCCTAATCCGGCAAGCACGGCTAGGGGCGCGGCCTGATTCACGCGGGCGCGCCTCTTCCCCGCTACGCAATCAAATCCAAAAGAAGGTAGATTAAGAGAAATGGCGAAGGAAAAGTTTGAGCGCAACAAGCCGCACTGCAACATCGGCACCATCGGTCACGTCGACCACGGCAAGACCACGCTGACGGCTGCAATCACCAAGGTCATGGGTTCGGCGGTTGATTTCGCCAACATCGACAAGGCGCCCGAAGAGCGCGAGCGCGGCATCACCATCTCGACCGCTCACGTCGAATACGAAACCGACGCGCGCCACTATGCGCACGTCGATTGCCCGGGCCACGCTGACTATGTGAAGAACATGATCACCGGCGCTGCGCAGATGGATGGCGCGATCCTCGTCGTGAACGCGGCTGACGGCCCGATGCCGCAGACCCGCGAACACATCCTGCTCGCGCGTCAGGTCGGCGTGCCCGCGCTCGTCGTCTACATGAACAAGGTCGACCAGGTCGATGACGAGGAAATCCTCGAGCTCGTCGAACTCGAAGTGCGCGAACTGCTCAGCGAATATGGCTTTGACGGTGACGATATTCCGATCGTGAAGGGCTCGGCGCTCGCAGCGCTCGAAGGCCGTGACGAGGAAATCGGCGAAAACTCGATCAAGGAACTGATGGAAGCGGTCGACAATTACATCCCGCAACCCGATCGTCCGGTCGACAAGGACTTCCTGATGCCGATCGAGGACGTGTTCTCGATCTCGGGCCGTGGTACGGTTGTCACCGGCCGCGTCGAGACCGGCGTCGTGAATGTCGGCGACGAAGTCGAGATCATCGGCATCAAGGACACCGCCAAGACCACCGTCACCGGCGTCGAGATGTTCCGCAAGCTGCTCGATCGCGGCGAAGCGGGCGACAATATCGGTGCGCTCATCCGTGGCGTTGCGCGTGACGACGTCGAGCGTGGCCAGGTTCTCGCCAAGCCCGGTTCGGTTACGCCGCACACCGAGTTCAGTGCCGAGGTCTACGTGCTGTCGAAAGACGAAGGCGGCCGTCACACGCCGTTCTTTGCCAATTATCGTCCGCAGTTCTACTTCCGCACGACCGACGTCACCGGCGAAGTGATCCTTCCCGATGGCACCGAAATGGTCATGCCGGGCGACAATGTGACGATCGGTGTCAAGCTGATCGCCCCGATCGCCATGGATGAAGGCCTGCGCTTCGCCATCCGCGAAGGCGGCCGCACGGTTGGCTCGGGCGTGGTCGCCAAGATCACCAAGTAAGCTGCTCGCCTCGATCGAGGCGGAATGAATTCGGGGGCTGGTTCGCGCAAGTGAGCCGGCCCCCTATTCATGTGAGGCGGATTTCGCGGCGCCGCGCGCCCCGGAAAACCCGCTTCGAGATTGTGGCGCCTGTGTTACGGTTTTTGGGTTGATCTCATCCCGCCTCACCGATATACGCGCCCCACACGAGAGCGGGGATTCGTTCTCGAACACGCAATTTTGTAAGGCCGCCCGCAAAGCATCCGGGAAACCGGGGAGGGCAAGCGGGGCCGGCCTTTTGTTTTTGGATGGCCTGTTCTGTTTTGGGCGGGCTGTTTGTTTCAGGATGGTATGGTCCGGCTGGCCGGGGCAGATCATCTCGGCTCTTTCGCATCGGTGTAGGTAATGGAAGCTCAGAATATTCGTATTCGCCTCAAGGCGTTTGACCACCGCGTGCTCGACCAGGCCACTGGCGAGATCGCAGATACGGCCCGCCGGACCGGCGCGCTTATTCGCGGCCCCATTCCCTTGCCGACGCGCATCGAGAAGTTCACCGTGAACCGCGGCCCGCACATCGACAAGAAGTCGCGCGAGCAGTTCGAGGTGCGCACCTACAAGCGGCTGCTCGATATCGTGCAGCCCAACGCCCAGACGGTCGATGCGCTGATGAAGCTCGATCTCGCTGCTGGTGTGAACGTGGAAATCAAGCTCGCCTGATGGTGAGTGATCCCCCGGCCTGATCCGGGGTCCGGAGCGGCGTCGTTCTGGGTTCGTGCTTTCGCAGGAACGCACAGTGAGGGAAATCCCCTCGCAGACATAGAGATACCGCCGGTCTTTACCGGGCTGCGTCTCCCGTCTCGTTCAACCGGCCAGCTGGCCGCGCGAACACTCAGCCCGGACGGGGCGCAGCATAACAATTTGGGTTGGCCAAAGAGCAATCACGCACCCTCGGGATGGTCCCCTGGGTGCCTCTGTAAGGAGTAATGACGATGCGCACAGGCGTGATCGCAAAGAAAGTCGGGATGACCCGCCTCTTCCAGGAGGACGGACGGCACGTGCCCGTGACCGTTCTCGCGCTGGAGGATTGCCAGGTCGTCTCGCACCGCACCGCTGACACCGATGGCTATTTTGCCGTCCAGCTGGGCGCGGGCGAAGCGAAACAGAAGAACGTGGCCAAGCCGCAGCGCGAGCATTTCGGCAAGGCCGGTGTCGGCCTGAAGATGCGCGTGGCGGAATTCCGCGTCGAGAACGAAGACGGCCTCGTGCCGGTCGGTTCGCTGATCAGCGCCGAGCACTTCGTTGCCGGCCAGAAGGTCGACATCACCGGCCACACGCAGGGCAAGGGCTTTGCCGGCGCGATGAAGCGGTGGGGCTTTGGCGGCCTGCGCGCAACGCACGGCGTCTCGCTCTCGCACCGCTCGCATGGTTCGACGGGTAACCGTCAGGATCCCGGCCGCGTGTTCAAGGGCAAGAAGATGGCAGGCCATATGGGCGATCGCCAGCGCACCCAGATGAACCTCGAAGTGGTCCGCACCGATGCGGATCGCGGCCTGCTGTTCATCAAGGGCTCGGTGCCCGGTGCGAAGAATGGCTGGCTGCTGGTGCGCGATGCGATCAAGGTCAGCCATGGCGATGATCTGCCGTTCCCCGGCGCGATCGTCGAGGCGGCCAAGCCGCAGGACGAAGCCGCAGCTGCGCAGGCGGACGCCGCAATCGAGACGCCGACGCCGGCTGAAGAAGCTGCTGCAGAAAATGGCGGTGCGGACCAGGCTGCTGCGCCGCAGGCCGATGCGCCTGCCGCAGAAGAAAAGAAGGAAGACTAAGCCATGAAGGTGAAGGTCCAGAAAATCGACGGGGCCGCCTCGGGCGATATCGAACTGCGCGATGACGTGTTCGGCATCGAGCCGCGCGCGGATATCCTGCACCGTGTCGTCACTTGGCAGCTCGAGAACCGCCGCGGCACCGCGCGCCCGACGCGCGAGCGTTCGGATGTGGCGCGCACCGGCAAGAAGTTCGGCGCCCAGAAGGGCTCGGGCGGCGCTCGTCACGGCGATCGCGGCGCTCCGATCTTCATCGGCGGCGGCAAGGCGCATGGAGCGCGCAAGCGTGACTTCCAGCAATCGCTCAACAAGAAGGTCCGCGCGCTCGGGCTGAAGATGGCGCTTAGCACCAAGGCGGCCAACGGCCTCGTGGTGGTCGACAGCCTCGAGCTGAAGGACGCCAAGACCAAGGCATTGAAGAGCCAGCTCGACAAGGCGGGCCTTGGCGGCAAGGTGCTCATTATCGATGGCGATGCGGTCAACGGCGATTTCGCCCGTGCCGCGCGCAATCTGGTGGGCATCGATGTCCTGCCGGCAGCGGGCGCCAACGTCTATGACATCCTCAACCACGACACGCTCGTCCTCACCAAGGATGCGGTCGAAAAGCTCGAGGCGCGCTTCGCCCTCGCGGGGAGTGCGCAATAATGGCCAAGAAAGACAGCATCGATGCGCGTCACTACGACGTGATCCTCGCGCCCCACATCACCGAGAAGTCGACGCTTGCAAGCGAGAACAACGCGGTGGTCTTCAAGGTCGCGACCGACGCGACCAAGCCGCAGATCAAGGAAGCGGTCGAAGCGATCTATGACAAGAAGGTGGCGAGCGTGAACACGATCGTGACCAAGGGCAAGTCGAAGCGCTGGCGGGGCAAGCCCTACAAGCGTTCGGACTTCAAGAAGGCTGTCGTCACCCTCGCCGAAGGCGAGATGATCGACATCACCACCGGTATCTGAGGGCGTAAGGCATCATGGCACTCAAGAACTACAAACCGACAAGCCCGGCGCGCCGCGGCCTGATCTTGGTCGACAAATCGGGCCTGCACAAGGGCGGTCCGGTCAAGTCGTTGACCGAAGGCAAGCGCAAGACCGGTGGCCGCAACAACAAGGGCCATGTGACGAGCCGCGGGATCGCGGGCGGTCACAAGCAGAAGTATCGCTTCATCGATTTCAAGCGGCGCAAGTGGGACATGCCGGCAACGGTCGAGCGGATCGAATACGATCCCAATCGCACTGCCTTCATCGCGCTGGTGAAGTATGAGGATGGCGAACTCGCCTATATTCTCGCGCCGCAGCGCCTGGCTGTGGGCGATAGCGTGGTCGCGGGCGAGAAGACCGATACGAAGCCGGGCAATGCCATGCTTCTGGGCCAGATGCCGGTCGGCACGATCTGCCACAATGTCGAGATGAAGCCGGGCAAGGGGGGGCAGATTGCGCGCTCCGCCGGTGCCTACGTGCAGCTCGTCGGTCGCGATCGCGGGATGGTGATCGTGCGTCTCAATTCGGGCGAGCAACGTTATCTGCGCGCCGATTGCATGGGCACGGTCGGCGCAGTCTCGAACCCGGACAACCAGAACCAGAATTTCGGCAAGGCCGGACGCACCCGCTGGAAGGGCCGTCGCCCGCTCACGCGCGGTGTCGCGAAGAACCCGGTCGATCACCCGCATGGCGGCGGTGAAGGCCGCACCAGCGGTGGCCGTCACCCGGTGACCCCGTGGGGCAAGCCGACCAAGGGTGCGCGCACCCGCAAGAACAAGCAGACGGACAAGATGATCATCCGTTCGCGGCACGCGAAGAAGAAGAGGTAAGCGAGAATGGCACGTTCCGTCTGGAAAGGTCCGTTTGTCGAGCTCAGCCTGCTCAAGAAGGCAGAGGACGCACAGGAAGCGAGCAGCACCAAGCCGATCAAGACCTGGTCGCGTCGCTCCACCATCCTGCCGCAGTTCGTGGGGCTCACGTTCAATGTCTATAACGGGCAGAAGTTCATCCCCGTTTCGGTTTCGGAAGAAATGGTCGGCCACAAGCTCGGCGAGTTCGCGCCCACGCGCAACTTCCCCGGCCACGCGGCTGACAAGAAGGGCAAGCGCTAATGGGCAAGGCGAAAAATCCCCGCCGCGTAGGCGATAACGAGGCGCTTGCCGTCGGCACCACGATCCGTGGTTCGGCTCAGAAGCTCAACCTCGTTGCCGAACTGATCCGCGGCAAGAAGGCGGAAGAGGCGATGAGCATTCTCGCCTTTTCGAAGAAGGCGATGGCGAGGGACGCGAGCAAGGTGCTCGCCAGCGCGATCGCCAATGCGGAAAACAACCACGATCTCGATGTCGATGCGCTGGTCGTCGCCGAGGCGAGCGTGGGCAAGTCGATCACGATGAAGCGTTTTCACACGCGCGGTCGTGGCAAGTCGACCCGCATCCTCAAGCCGTTCAGCAAGCTGCGTATTGTCGTGCGCGAAGTAGAAGAGGCGTAAACCATGGGCCAGAAGAGCAATCCGATCGGTCTGCGCCTGCAGATCAACCGCACCTGGGACAGCCGCTGGTACGCTGAAGGGCGTAACTATGCCGGCCAGCTCAAGGAAGACATCGAGATCCGCAAGTTCATCACCAAGACCCTGCCGCAGGCAGCGATCTCGAAGGTGGTGATCGAGCGTCCGGCGAAGCTGTGCCGGGTTTCGATCTTCGCCGCGCGTCCGGGCGTCATCATCGGCAAGAAGGGCGCGGATATCGAGAAGCTGCGCGCCAAGCTTTCCACGATGACCGAGAGCGAAGTTAAGCTCAACATCGTCGAGATCCGCAAGCCGGAAGTTGATGCCAAGCTCGTTGCGCAGGGGATCGCCGACCAGCTCGTGCGCCGTGTCGCATTTCGCCGCGCCATGAAGCGCGCGATGCAGTCGGCGATGCGGCTGGGTGCCGAAGGCATCAAGATCGTGTGCGGCGGCCGTCTGGGCGGCGCCGAGATCGCGCGCGTCGAGCAGTATCGCGAAGGCCGCGTGCCGCTCCACACGCTGCGCGCCAATATCGATTATGCCGAAGCCGAAGCGCTCACTGCCTATGGCATCATCGGCATCAAGGTGTGGGTCTTCAAGGGCGAGATCCTGGGTCACGATCCGACCGCGCAGGACCGCCTGATGATGGAATCGCAAACTTCGGGCGTGCGCCCCGCTCGCTAAGGCGCGCGCTAGGATAGAGACAGACCATGTTGCAACCGAAGAAAACCAAGTATCGCAAGGCCTTCAAGGGCAAGATCAAGGGCGAGGCCAAGGGCGGCACGACGCTCAATTTCGGCTCCTATGGCCTCAAGGCGCTGGAGCCTGAGCGGATCACCGCCCGCCAGATCGAGGCCGCGCGCCGTGCGATCACGCGCGCGATGAAGCGTCAGGGCCGCCTGTGGATCCGCGTCTTTCCCGATGTGCCGGTCTCCAAGAAGCCGGCTGAAGTGCGTCAGGGTAAGGGCAAGGGCTCGGTCGAATACTGGGCCGCGCGCGTCAAGCCGGGCCGTATCCTGTTCGAGCTTGATGGTGTTCCCGGCCCGCTCGCCGCGCTCGCTTTCGAGCGCGCGGCGATGAAGCTGCCGATCAAGACCAAGGTGGTCGCGCGTTTCGGTGACGAGACGCACCTGAAAGGTGACAAGTGATGAGTGCTGATATCGAGGATCTGCGCACCAAGACGGATGACCAGCTCACCGCCGAGCTGACCGAACTGAAGCGCGAGCAGTATAATCTGCGTTTTCAGGCGGCGACCAACCAGCTGGAAAAGCCCAGCCGGATCAAGCAGGTGCGCCGCACGATCGCGCAGATCAAGACGCTGCAAAACGAGCGCGCGGCCGTGGCTGCGAAACAGGCCTGAGGAGTAGACGATGCCCAAACGAATCCTGATCGGGACGGTCACCTCCGACAAGACCGACAAGACCGTGACCGTGCTGGTCGAGCGCAAGGTGAAGCACCCGCTTTACGGGAAGATCATCCGCCGCTCGAAGAAGTATCACGCGCATGACGAAGCCAATGAATACACGATTGGCGATGTCGTTCGCATCGAGGAGACCAAGCCGATCTCCAAGACCAAGACCTGGGCGGTGAAGGACCGCGTGGTCTCGGGCGGAGTGCAGGCGATCGAAGCCGATCTCGAAGTCGAGGCGGCGGGCCAGTAAGGTCCACCAGAGCAAGATTTAGACGAAGGAACTACCAGGCCCCGGTCAGCATCGGGCGTCCTGGCAAGCCAAAGAGAAGGAACCGGATCCATGATCCAGATGCAATCCAATCTCGACGTCGCGGACAATAGCGGCGCCAAGCGCGTCCAGTGCATCAAGGTGCTGGGCGGGTCGAAGCGGCGCTTTGCTTCCGTGGGCGACGTGATCGTGGTCTCTGTCAAAGAGGCCCAGCCGCGCGCAAAGGTCAAGAAGGGCGACGTTCACCGCGCCGTGATCGTGCGCACCAAGAAGGACGTGCGTCGCCCCGATGGCAGCGTGATCCGCTTCGACAGCAATGCAGCGGTCCTCGTCAACAAGAGCGAGGAGCCGATCGGCACGCGTATTTTCGGCCCCGTCGTGCGCGAACTGCGCGGCCGCGGCTTCATGAAGATCATTTCGCTCGCCCCGGAGGTGCTCTGATCATGGGTGCCAGGATCAAGAAGGGCGACAGCGTCGTGGTGCTTTCGGGCAAGGACAAGGGCCGCACCGGCACCGTCCAGCAGGTCTTCCCGAAGACCAGCAAGGTCGTGGTCGAGGGCGTCAACGTCATCGCCCGGCATCGCAAGCCGAGCCAGATGAACCCGCAGGGCGGTATCGACCGTTATCCTGCGCCGATGCACATTTCCAAGGTCGCGCTCGCCGATCCCAAGGACGGCAAGCCGACGCGTGTGCGCTTTGAAGAGCAGGACGGCAAGAAGGTCCGTGTTGCGGTGAAGAGTGGGGAGACCATCGATGGCTGATTACACCCCCCGGATGAGGGCGAGGTATGACGAGCAGATCGTCAAGGCCATGACCGAAAAGTTCGGCTACAAGAACCGTCTTGAAGTGCCGCGGCTCGAAAAGATCACGCTCAATATGGGCGTGGGCGAGGCGAGCCAGGATAAGAAGAAGGTCCAGACCGCGGCCGAGGAAATGGCGCTGATCGCCGGCCAGAAGCCTGTGATCACCAAGGCGAAGAAGTCGATCGCGCAGTTCAAGCTGCGTGAGGGCATGCCGATCGGCTGCAAGGTGACGCTGCGGCGCGAGCGGATGTACGAATTCCTCGATCGCCTGATCACGGTCGCCATGCCGCGCATCCGCGATTTTCGCGGGCTGAACGCCAGGTCGTTCGACGGGCGCGGCAATTATGCGATGGGCCTCAAGGAACAGATCGTCTTTCCCGAAATCTCCTACGACAAGATCGAGAAGGTGCGTGGGATGGACATCATCGTGACGACCACCGCGAAGACCGACGAGGAGGCGCACGAATTGCTGCGTCTGTTCGGCTTCCCCTTCCAGGGCGAAGCGGGCGAAGAGAAGAAGGCCGCCTGAGGGCGCCCCTGATGAACGAGACACCAAGGAAGAGAGCTTAAGTCCAATGGCGAAACTGAGTTCGATCAACAAGAACGAGAAGCGCAAGGCTCTCGTCAAGAAGTATGCAGCGAAGTACGAGAAGCTGAAGGCGATTGCCGATGACGAGAGCCTCGATGAGAGCGAACGTCTGATCGCGCGCCTGAAGATGGCCGAGATTCCGCGCAATGCGAATCCGACCCGCGTGCGCAATCGCTGCGCCACAACCGGCCGCCCGCGCGGCTATTACCGCAAATTCGGTCTCAACCGCATCGAGCTGCGCGATCTGGCGAACAAGGGCCTGATCCCCGGCGTGACCAAGTCGAGCTGGTGAGGATATAGAACATGGCATTGACCGATCCTCTGGGTGATATGCTCACCCGCATCCGCAACGGCCAGCAGGCGAAGAAGGATTCCGTCCTCTCGCCCGCATCCAAGCTGCGCGCGAACGTTCTCGAAGTGCTGATGCGCGAAGGGTATATTCGCGGCTATTCCGAAGATGCGTCCGCCAAGCACAAGCAGCTGCGCATCGAGCTCAAGTATTTCGAAGGCGAGCCTGCGATCAAGCATGTCGCGCGCGTCTCGAAGCCGGGCCGGCGCATCTATTCGGGCTCGAAGGAGCTGCCGAGCGTGCGCAACGGGCTTGGCATCACCATCGTCTCGACCCCGCGCGGCGTCCTTTCGGACGGCGAGGCGCGCGAGAGCAATGTCGGCGGCGAAGTGCTCGCGGAGGTGTTCTGATGAGCCGTATTGGTAAGCGCGCCGTGGCGATCCCGAGCGGGGTTACGGCGAATATCGAGGGCGATACGCTCAGCGTGAAGGGTCCCAAGGGCACCCTCTCGTTGGGCCTTTCGGACCTGATCGACTACAAGGTCGAGGGCGACGAGATCCAGGTCAACCCGGCCAACGATACGAAGCAGGCGCGCTCCTATTGGGGCATGCAGCGCACGCTGGTCTCGAACCTCGTTGAAGGGGTGACGCAAGGTTTCACCAAGACGCTCGAGATCACCGGCGTTGGCTACCGTGCGCAGGCGCAGGGCAAGAAGCTCAAGCTCCAGCTTGGCTTCAGCCACGATGTCGATCTCGATGTGCCCGAAGGCCTCGAAGTCAAGACGCCCGATCAGACCACGGTCGAGATCAGCGGCATCGACAAGCAGGCCGTTGGCCAGTTTGCCGCAGAGATCCGCGAATATCGCAAGCCCGAGCCTTATAAGGGCAAGGGGATCAAGTATCGCGGCGAGTATATCTTCCGCAAGGAAGGGAAGAAGAAGTAAGATGGCAAAGCTTTCTCTTTTCGAACGTCGCCGCCGCCGGGTGCGCACCGCGCTGCGCGCCCGCTCCGGTGGCAAGCCGCGCCTGAGCGTGCATCGCACCGGCAAGCACATCTATGCCCAGATCATCGACGATGCCGCCGGCAAGACGGTCGCGGCCGCCTCGACGCTGGGCGCGAAGCAATCGGGCGCGAATGTCGATGCGGCAAGCCAGGTCGGCAAGGAAATCGCCGCAGCCGCCAAGAAAGCCGGCGTGACGACTGTCGTGTTCGATCGCGGCGGGTTCCTGTTTCATGGCCGCGTCAAGGCGCTGGCCGATGCCGCCCGCGAAGGCGGGCTGGAGTTCTGATTATGGCTGACGACAAGAAAACCCCAGAGGCTGACAACGCAGCCGCAAGCGAAAACGCTGCGGGCGAAAGCTCCCCCCAGACCAAGGTCGAGGAGGCGCTGGCGCCGCAGGAGGGCGATACGGTCGAAGTGCAGAAGGCCAAGGCCGATGCCGAGATCCCCGCTGTTGCCAAGACCCCGTCCGAGGCGGCCGACAACCAGTCCGCGGCGCAGGCGACCGATGGTCAGCCGCGCCAGGGCCGGGGCGGTCGCGGGCGCGGCGGCGATGATCGTGGAGGCCGGGGCCGTGGCCGCGGCGGGCGCGACGATCGCCGGGGCAAGCGCGAGGAAGAGGACGACGGCATCATCGAGAAGCTCGTCCACATCAACCGTGTCTCCAAGACGGTGAAGGGCGGCAAGCGCTTCGGTTTTGCAGCCCTCGTGGTGGTTGGCGACGGCCAGGGCCGGGTCGGCTTTGGCCACGGCAAGGCGCGTGAAGTGCCCGAAGCGATCACCAAGGCGACCGCCGCTGCGCGCAAGAAGATGATCCGCGTGCCGCTCAAGGAAGGCCGCACGCTCCACCATGACGGCAATGGCCGCTTCGGTGCGGGCAAGGTCACCTTGCGCACCGCGCCTCCGGGGACGGGCATCATCGCGGGCGGTCCGATGCGCGCCGTGTTCGAGAGCCTGGGCGTCTCCGACGTGGTCACCAAGTCGGTCGGCACGTCGAACCCCTACAACATGATCCGCGCCACCTTCGAAGCGCTCACCGATCAGACTTCGCCCAAGTCGGTCGCCCAGCGCCGCGGCAAGAAGGTCGCCGACCTGCTGGGTCGCGGTGGCAAGGTCAGCGAAGCCGAAGCGGAGGCCGATGCCGCCGCGATTGTGGAGTAAGCCCTGATGGCTACCATCAAGATCAAGCAGGTGGGCTCGCCCATCCGTCGTCCCGAAAGCCAGCGCAAGATCCTGATCGGTCTTGGTCTGGGCAAGATGCACAAGATCGTCGAGCGCCAGGACACCCCTGAGGTGCGCGGCGCGATTGCGAAGATCCCGCATCTGGTCGAGGTCGTCGACTGAACTTCTGAGCCCCCTCCCCTTGTGGGAGAGGGTTGGGAAAGGGGTTGCGAGCGCAAGCTCGCCTTGCCCCCCTCTCAACTTCGACTAGGCGGCAGGCCGCCGAGTCTTCGTATCTCTCCCGCGAGGGGAGAGAGCGACATCAGCGCGAAGAAAAGCGAAAGCGAGTGCGAAACATGAAACTGAACGACATCCGTGACAATGAAGGCGCCCGCAAGGGGCGCATGCGCGTGGGCCGGGGCATCGGCTCGGGCAAGGGCAAGACCGCCGCGCGCGGCCAGAAGGGCCAGAAGAGCCGTTCGGGCGTTGCCATCAAGGGCTTCGAAGGCGGCCAGATGCCGCTTCACATGCGCCTGCCCAAGCGCGGCTTCAACAATCCGTTCGGCAAGGATTTTGCCGAGGTGAACATTGGCATGGTCCAGAAGTTCATCGATGCGGGCAAGCTCGATGCGAAGAAGGACATCACCGAAGGCGCCCTGCGCGAGGCGGGCCTGGTGCGCGGTGGCAAGGATGGCGTGCGTCTGCTCGGCAAGGGCGAGCTCGGCGCCAAGGCCAAGTTCGTCGTTGCCGGCGCGACCAAGGGCGCGATCGCGGCGGTCGAAAAGGCTGGCGGGAGCGTGGAAGTGACCGCGCCGATCAACGCCGAAGTGAAGGCTGCCAAGGCCGCCAAGGCCGACTAATCTGGCAAAAGTGCGGGCCGGGGGTTCGACAACCGGCCCGATGCTTCCTAATTAGGGGTTTCGCGCGGCAGCTGGCATCGGATCAGCGCCATTCAAGGGACCGTCTGCCGAGGCTGGATGGCGGAACGCTAGGATTACACGTCTATCATGGCATCACGCGCCGATAACATCGCGAGCAATCTCAATCTCGGCAATCTTGCCCAGGCGACCGAGCTCCGCCAGCGCATCTGGTTCACCCTGGGCGCGCTCGTCGTGTTCCGGTTTCTGAGCTTCGTGCCGCTGCCCGGTGTCAATCCGGCGGCGTTGCAGAACCTCGCCGATCTCGGGCGCGGCGGCATCCTCGATCTGTTCAACACGTTTTCGGGCGGCAGTCTGGAGCGCATGAGCCTCATCGCATTGGGCGTCATGCCCTACATTACCGCCTCGATCGTGGTGCAGATGGCATCGGCGCTTCACCCGACGCTCGCAGCCCTCAAGAAGGAGGGCGCAACCGGGCGCCAGAAGCTCAACCAGTATACCCGTTATGGCACGGTGTTCCTGTGTGCGATCCAGGGCTATTTCCTTGCCGCCGGGCTCGAAAGCTTCGCCAGCGCCAACGGGATCGGGGCGGTCGTCAATCCGGGATATATATTCCGCATCGGCGCAGTCATCAGCCTGGTGGGCGGCACGATGTTCCTGTTGTGGCTGGGCGAACAGATCACCAGTCGCGGCATCGGCAATGGCGTCTCGCTCATCATCATGGCGGGCATCGTCGCGCAGTTTCCGACCTTTGCGACCAACCTGTTCGAAGGCGGGCGCACCGGTTCGATCGCGCCCACGATCATCATCGCCTTCATCGTGATGGTGGTGGTGCTGATCCTCGGAATCAGCTTCATGGAGCGCGCCCAGCGCCGCCTGCTGGTGCAATATCCCAAGCGCGCAACGCAGCGCGGCATGATGCAGGCCGATAACCAGTATCTGCCTTTGAAGCTCAACACAGCGGGCGTGATCCCGCCGATCTTCGCCTCCTCGTTGTTGCTCCTGCCGCTCACGATCTCGCAATTCGCGGGCAATTCGGTCGATGCCGAGAGCACCTTTGGCGGCGTCATCGTCACGCTCAACCAGTATCTCGCGCACGGGCAGCCGATCTATATGGGGCTCTATGCGATCGGGATCATCTTCTTCTGCTTCTTCTACACAGCGGTCGTCTTCAACCCGGAGGAAACGGCGGACAATCTCAAGAAGAATGGCGGCTTCATTCCGGGCATAAGGCCCGGCAAGCGCACGGCGGACTATCTCGAATATGTCCTCACCCGCATCACGGTCGTGGGTGCGATCTATCTCACGATCGTGTGCGTCGTGCCCGAATACATGATTGCGCAGACCGGCATCCCGCTGTTTCTGGGCGGTACGAGCCTGCTGATCGTCGTCAATGTGACGGTGGATACGATCAGCCAGGTCCAGTCGCACCTGTTCGCCCACCAGTATGACAACCTCATCAAGAAGGCTAAGTTGAAAGGCCGCAAGCGATAACGCATAGGTGCGCGAGGGGGCGTTTGAGCGGCCCTTCAAGGGAGAGACCTGCCGGTCCGGGCAGGCGCGAATACAGGGACGTGCGATGAACATCATTCTTTTGGGCCCGCCGGGCGCAGGCAAGGGCACGCAGAGCGCCGGACTTGTCGAGCGTCACGCGATGAAACAGCTCTCCACCGGGGATATGCTGCGCGCCGCGGTCAAGGCGCAGACACCGGTCGGGCTCGAGGCCAAGGCGATCATGGAGCGCGGCGAGCTTGTCTCCGATGCGATCGTCTCCAAGCTGATCGATGACAATCTGGCCGCAATGCCTGCGAGCCAGGGCGCGATCTTCGATGGCTATCCGCGCACCGCCGCACAGGGCGAGGATCTCGATCGCATACTTGCAAAGCACGAACGCAGCCTCGATCACGTGATCGAGCTCGAGGTCGATGTCGATGCGCTGGTCAAGCGGATCACGGGGCGCTTCTCCTGCGCCAAATGCGGGGCGCTCTATCATGACACCGCCAATCCGCCCGAGCGCGAAGGCGTGTGCGACGTGTGCGGTTCGACCGAATTCAAGCGCCGGCCCGATGACAACGAGGAAACCGTGCGCAAGCGGATGGACGAGTATCGCGCCAAGACCGCGCCGATCCTGCCCGGCTATGAAAAGCGCGGCATGGTCAGCCGGATCAATGGAATGGGCTCGATCGAAGCGGTCTCGGGCGAGATCGACGCGATCCTCGCCGGCAAGGCGAAGGCCGCTGGCGCGCAAGGGTGATCGGGCGGGCCTTTCTTCGACCCTTGTTCTCCATAAGGCTCCTCGGATAAGCTCGGCGCGTTTAACGGAGCCCCCTCATGATCCGGATATTCGCCCTCTTGCGTCCCGCGCTTCTTGCAGCAATCCTCTCGGGCGCGCTCACGGCTGGCGCCGCGCGCGCCGAAATCCTTAAGGAAAGCGAGCGCGGCTTCGTCACGCGGCACGAACTGATCGTCGAGGCGGACCCCAAGGAAGTCTGGCTGGCGCTGATCAGCCCGGCGCGCTGGTGGTCCTCGCAGCATACCTGGTCTGCCGATGCCGCCAATCTCACGCTGACCCCGCAGGCGGGCGGCTGTTTCTGCGAGACCATTCCCGAAGTGAACGAGCCGGGCCGCTTCACGCTGCAGGGCAGCGTCGAGCATATGCGCGTGATACAGGCCTATCCCGAACAGGCGTTGCGCATGGTCGGCGCGCTCGGCCCGCTGCAGAGCGAGCCGGTGACAGGTGTGCTGACGATCGCATTGACGCCGCTTGAGGGCGAGGGCGGCGATGTGCGCACGCGGATAGTGTGGGAATACAATGTCGGCGGTTCGATGCGCTTCGAGATCCCGGTGATTTCCGAGGCGGTGGACGGAGTGATCGGCTTGCAGGCGCGCGCCCTGGGCGAGCATCTGGGCGCATACGAGGTCGTGGGGGGCGAGGGCGCGCCGCAGGAGCCAGCGCCCGACGCTGCCCGCGATGGCTCCGATGCTCCGGGCGATGAGGCTGCTAGCGGTGCGGTGATCGATCCTGACAGCATGCTGGAGATCGGCGACGAGGAAGTGAGCGCGCGGGCGCCCGGCGATGGGGCGCCGCTGCGCATCGCGCCCAGCGTCGAGGAAGCCTTCAGCGATTTCGGTGACAGCCCCGAGGCCCCCGGTCGCCCTGATCGCTGACGGTGCCTGGCGATCGGGCGAGGCCATGCGCAAGCCCGTGGCCTGAGCATGAATTGCCCAATCGCGGTTGACCGCTGAAGCGAATCGTTATAAGGGCCGCGTTCATTCGATCTGCCCAACCCATTGTTGGCAAACCAGTCCGGTCGGCAAACGCCATGCGCGTGTGCTATCCGGACTTTTGCCGTTGAACGGCCCGATTTGTCCAGTTCGCCCGGCCCGACTCGTTTCGGCCCTGGCAAAGAGCGAAAATCAGGCCGGTCCAACCGCGACGCGCTGCTAGGGGCAAGCCTCTCTTGGGCCCGTTGCAGGGGTCAGGCGGATCAGTGTTTGAGCGTTGAGATGGGAGCTTGCAGCCAGATGGCTTGCCGGCTTTCCGTGGAGCATGGAGAATTAAGTGGCTCGTATTGCCGGGGTAAACATCCCCACCAACAAGCGCGTGATCATCGCGCTCACCTATATTCACGGGATCGGCCGCACGACGGCGGTTCGGATCGCTGACAAGCTTGGCATAGCCCACAGCGCGCGTGTGCAGGATCTCACCGATGAGGAAATCCTGCGCATTCGCGAGACGATCGATGCCGAGCATCAGGTCGAGGGCGATCTTCGGCGCGAGACGGCGATGAACATCAAGCGATTGATGGACCTGCGTTCCTATCGCGGCCTCAGGCATCGCAACCAGCTGCCGGTTCGCGGCCAGCGCACCCACACCAATGCCCGCACCCGCAAGGGCAAGGCCAAGCCGATCGCCGGCAAGAAGAAGTAAGCTAGAACGGGCGCATGCGCGCTCGAAGGCTTTTTCCTTCTCCCGTTAGAATAAGGAACACCCGATAATGGCACGCGAACCCGGCAAAGTTAGGCGCCGTGACAGAAAGAACATCACGAGCGGCGTTGCGCACATCAACGCCAGCTTCAACAACACCATGATCACCATCACCGATGCGCAGGGCAATGCGATCAGCTGGTCCTCGGCCGGCATGATGGGGTTCAAGGGCAGCCGCAAGTCGACGCCCTATGCAGCGCAGGTCGCTGCTGACGATGCGGGCAAGAAGGCCGCCGAACACGGCGTGCGCACGCTCGAGGTCGAGGTCAAGGGCCCCGGCTCGGGCCGCGAGAGCGCGCTGCGGGGCCTGGCCGCGGTCGGCTTCAACATCACCTCGATCCGTGATGTGACGCCGATCCCGCATAATGGCGTCCGCCCGTCGAAACGGCGCCGCGTCTGATCCGAACCGGACTGGCGGCATCCACTCCTGCCGCCGCCCGAGCGGGTCGTCCGACCATCTCCCCAGTCGGGAGGTTCTCCAAGGCCCGCACCACATATTTGAACCGCTGATATAGCGAATTAGGGGAAATCCATGTCCGTCAACACGAAGAACTGGCAGGAACTCAAGAAACCCAACGCTCTGGAAATCAAGGACGGCGGAGACAAGCAGCGCAAGATGACCTTCGTCGCCGAGCCGCTCGAGCGCGGCTTTGGCCTCACGCTCGGCAATGCGCTGCGCCGCGTCCTGCTTTCATCGCTGCAAGGCGCCGCGATCACCTCGATCAAGATCGAAAACGTGCTCCACGAATTCTCCTCGCTCGCCGGTGTGCGCGAGGACGTGACCGACATGGTTCTCAACGTCAAGCAGATCGCGCTCAAGATGGAAGGTGAGGGGCCCAAGCGGCTCCAGCTTTCGATGACCGGTCCCGCCACCGTCAAGGCCGGCGACATCGCCGTGACCGGTGACATCGAGGTGATGAACAAGGACCTCGTCCTGTGCCATCTCGACGAGGGCGCGACGCTCAACATGGAGCTGACTGCCGATGTCGGCAAGGGCTATGCGCCCGCCGTCCAGAACCGTCCGGCCGATGCGCCGATCGGGCTGATCCCGGTCGATTCGCTCTATTCGCCAGTGCGCCAGGTGAGCTACAAGGTCGAGAATGCCCGCGTCGGGCAGGAGCTCGACTATGACAAGCTCTCGCTCACCGTCGAGACCGATGGCACGGTGAGCCCGGAAGATGCGGTCGCCTATGCTGCGCGCATCCTGCAGGACCAGCTGACGCTCTTCGTCCACTTCGAGGACGGCATCCCGCAGCCGCAATCGGCGATGATCGGCCATGCCGCCGCCCCGCAGGAAGACGACGCCAATCAGCTCAACCGTTACCTCCTCAAGAAGGTCGACGAGCTGGAGCTTTCGGTGCGCAGCGCCAACTGCCTCAAGAACGACAACATCATCTATATCGGCGATCTCGTCCAGAAGACCGAGGCCGAGATGCTGCGCACGCCGAATTTCGGCCGCAAGTCCTTGAATGAGATCAAGGAAGTGCTCTCGAGCATGGGCCTGCGCCTGGGTATGGATATCCCCGGCTGGCCCCCTGAGAACATCGAGGAAATGGCCAAGAAGCTCGAACAGGAGCTTTTGGGCTGATTATTGCGTGATTCCCCGCGCAGGCGGGGACCTCGTGCCGTCGGCGCTAGACCGATGGAGGTCCCAGCCTGCGCTGGGATTCTAGCAGGGCAAAGGTGGCCGCCCTGACGGCCACCAGCACTGGGCTACCTAGAACGGGCCCTTTTCGAACGGAGTAGAATACGATGCGTCACGGAATTTCACAGCGCAAGCTCGGCCGCAAGTCGGGCCACCGCGCAGCCCTCTTTCGCAACATGGCCGCCGCCCTGATCAAGCATGAGCAGATCATGACCACGCTGCCCAAGGCGAAGGAACTGCGCCCCTATGTCGAGAAGCTGATCACGCTCGCCAAGCGCGGCGGCCTCTCCAACCGCCGCCTCGCGATGAGCCGGCTGCAGGACGAGACCCAACTCAAGAAACTGTTTGACGAGCTCGCCGAGCGCTATAGCGACCGCGAGGGCGGCTACACTCGCATCATCAAGGCTGGCTATCGTGACAGCGATGCAGCGCAGATGGCGGTCATCGAGCTGGTTGACCGCGATATCGATGCCAGGGGCCAGGATTCGGGCCCCGACATGAGCGAGGCGGACGAATACGAGGAGGCCTGAGGCCCCGCGTAATCTCACGCGCCTTATCCGATAGGAAACAAGCCCTGCGCCGGTCCAGCATCGGCGCGGGGCTTTTCTTTTGCGCTGGCAATGGCATGACAGCGCGCATGAGAAAGCTGATCCTCGCAGCCGCGCTCGCCGCCGGCCTTGCCGGGCTGCCCGGCGCCCCTGCCACAGCACAAAGCGCGCAAGCCGCGCTCGATGCGCGCTACGAGCGTGCGCTCGCCGCCGGATACAAGGCACTGTTCCTGTGCAGCGCGAGCGCCAATGCCGAGCGGCTCGGCGCCAAACGGAGCCCTCAGAGCATTCACGAATGGGAGCTGTCCGGCATCTATCCCGCGCTCGATCCGATCATTCGCGACATGCCGTTCGAGATCTTGCGCCGCAGCGCTCCAGGCAGCGATGAGGCGCCGGTCGATCACGTGCGCGTGCCCTTTGCCGATGACATGCCCGCGCGCATCGCGGTGCATATTCCGGGTGAGGGCTGCTTCATCCAGCCGATCGGCGCGCCAGAGCCCGAAGTTCAGCCGCTGCCCGCTGACTATGCGCCCGAGCCGATCCCCGATGATGGCTGGCGCGTCTCGCCGGGCCAGCTTCCCGAGAGCATCGCCGCGATCCTTGCCGCAGCCGCGTTCGATGGCACCTATGGCGAGGGCTCGCGCACCACGGCGGCGCTGATCGTCAAGGATGGGGCGATCGCGCTCGAGCGCTATGCGCCCGGCTTCTCCGCCCAGACGCCTCAGCGCACCTGGTCGGTCGCCAAGAGCATCGCGGCAACGCTGATCGGGGCGAGCGTGCTTTCAGACGAGCACAGCGTCGATGATCCGATCGGCATCAATTACTGGCGCTCGGGCGGGCGGTTCGATGCGCGCGGTGCGATCACAATCGACCACGCACTGCGCATGGCCAGCGGGCGCTATTCCGATACGCCGGGCAATCGCACCGATCCGATCTACTGGGGGGGCGCGACGGTTGACGAGCGCGCCGCGCACTGGCCCATCCTCCACCCGCCCGGCACCGTCTATCGCTATGCCAACAATGATACGCTGATGGCCATCAAGGGCATCGGCTCCTATCTCGATTTCTACCCCGCGCGCGAAGTGCTCGCCCGCTTCGGGATGCACCGCACGATTGCCGAGACCGACTGGCGCGGTAATTATGTGCTTTCAAGCCAGGTCTGGGCGACCGCGCGCGATCTGGCACGGCTCGGGCAGCTGCATCTCGATGATGGCATGGCGGGCGGCGAGCGCGTGTTGCCAGAAGACTGGCGCAATTATGTCTCGCGGCCTTCGGGCCCGCAGCCCGGCGGCCCGTTCGGCTATGGCGCGGGCTGGTGGCTGATGAACGCGTCCGAGGGCGTGCCGCCCGACAGCTTCGCCGCCTTCGGCAATCGCGGGCAGTATGTCGTCGTCGTGCCGAGCCGCAATATCGTCATCGTGCGGCGCGGAGAGGACAAGGTCGGCACGCGCTTCGACATTGCCGGATTTGCACGCGATGTTCTGGCAGCGCTCGAATAAGGCTGCGACGATCTGCGACAATCGTTCAGGCAAAACTCCACTAACCTGAACAACTCCTGCCAAACCGCTTCAGGCTCGTCTCACCGCGCATAGTCCATAAGGGCTTCACAGCAGGCGTAATCCCGCCCCTGCTGGTTGAAACCCGAGGACAAACCTGATGACCAAATGGACCAACACCATCTCCAAGGGAATGCTCGGGACTGTCGCGGCTGGCGCGATGGCTCTGGCTTCCGCAACCCCTGCCATGGCGGATGACCGCCGCGATCGCGGCGGCATCGGCGCTGAAGAAATCATCGGCGGCGCGCTCGTGATCGGCGGCATCGCCGCGCTGGCCGGCGCGTTTGACGGCGACCGCGATCGCGACTGGCGAGACCGGCGTCATCGCGACCGGCGCTTTGCCCACAATAACGGCTTTCGCGGACGCGGCGGCCAGGGCGCGGTCAATGCCTGCGTGCGGGCTGCGGAAAACCAGGCCCGCCGGTTTGGCGGCTGGCGCTTTGCCGGGGTGACGCAGGTGCGCGATGTCGATCAGACCCGCCGTGGCCTGCGCGTGCGCGGCCGGATCGAGGTCCAGGACAACGCCCGCTTCCGTGACAATTTCGACCGCGGCCGTTTCACCTGCTTCCTTAACGGCCGGGGCCGCCCGTTCGTTGATTTCGACGGAGTGCGCGGCTTGCGCTGAGCCGGCCTGACAATCGCTTGTGGGGGCGCAGCGTGGATGCAGCGGGTTTCGAGTGAAGCCTGCTGCATCCTTGCGTTCGCCCCGCGCAAAAACGCTCTTTCTCGCCGCACTGTGTCGCGCCGTGTATCGCTTGGTTCAGCCGGGGGTCAGTTTGGGCGGGATAGGCTGCAGCCTCAATCGGGCGAATGGTGGACGCCCGGCTTCTGAGTTCAGGCTAGAAACACGACAGGAGGGAGCGCCGATGGCTCTGACACCGCACTTCACGAAACCGACCGCTGGCGCGCTGGGGCTCGCCGCTGCGCTTGCCCTGGCCGCTGTGCCCGCACAAGCCGCGCAGCCGCAGGGCCCGGCGCTCGCTCCGGCGCTCTCGCCGCTCGCGCTTTCGCAGACCTTCGACACCACCACTTATGACGCCGAAGCCGAGGTCGCCGATTGGCGTCGCCGCTGCGGCTGGCGCGGTTGCTGGCGCGGGCGCGGGCGCCGCGGGATCGGCGCGGGCGAAGTGCTGGCGGGCGTCGCGATTGTCGGCGGGATCGCCGCGATTGCGAGCGCGGCCAACAACAATCGCCGCCGCGACCGCGATGTCGTGGTCGTCGAGCGTGACCGCGATTTGCCGCGGGATCGCTATGACGAGCGCGATTATGAGCGCGACCGGGAGATCGAGGAGCTGCGCCGTCGCAGCGAGGAGCAGCAGCGCGAGATCGATTATCTGCGCAGCCGCGGTCTCGATGCGACCCGTCTGCCCTCAACGCAATCGCGCCGCAGCGTGCTGCCGCCTGCCAGCGCCCCGCTGAGCATTGATGGCGCGATCGATCGCTGCAGCGAGGTCGTCGGGATCGATGCAGGGGTTGCGGGCGTCGACGAGGTCGATCGCACCGGGACCGGCTGGAGCGTGCGCGGAACGCTGGCCGATGGCCAGAGCTTCTCGTGCGATATCGGCAGCGACGGGCAGATCGAACGGCTCGGCAATGGCGCCTTTTCGAGCAATGACGGGCGCCGCGCCGCACCCTATCGGCCCCAGCGCGCCGAAGGCCAGTGGAGCGATGAGCGCTATACCGGCGCGCGCGGATCGCTCGCCAGCGCCTCGCGCGGTTATGACGAGCCGCTTGTCCCGCTGACATCGGACCGCATGCCGGCCTATCCCGGCGGCCCGCTGCCGGGCGAGGAATGATCCGGGCGCGCGCGCGCCGTCAGTCGCCAGCGTCCGCCTTGCTGTCATAGCCGGGCAGCTGCAGTTTATAGACGATCGCGGCGATGCGCAGGGCAAAGCCGGCCATGAAGGCGATGAACCAGACGAGCCCGTCGGTCAGGCCCAGCAGCGGCGCGGCCATCATCCCGAGCACGGTCAACGCTGCGCTCAAAGCGGCGACGGTAATGTAGAGCTCGGCTTCCATCAGGATCGAGGAACGGCTCGCCACCCCGTCGCGGATGATCCCGCCGACAACGCCGGTGAAGACCCCCATTAACATGGCAGGGACGGGGGGCACGCCATAGGCGATCGCCTTCGCGCTGCCGAGCACGGTGAAGGCGGCGAGCCCGGCCGCATCGGCATAGGCGAAGACCCGGCCCTCCCACAGCCGGACGGGCGTGAACCAGACCAGCGCCGCCATCATCAGGCAGATCGGCGCATACCAGAAATCGCGCATCCAGAAGACCGGGGCCTCGATCAGCAGATCGCGCACCGTTCCGCCGCCCGTGCCCGTCACCAGCGCGAAGAAGCACATCGTCACGAAAGTCTGCCCCTCGCGCGCGGCGATCACCGCGCCCGAGAGCGCGAAAAGCGCGATGCCCGCAAGATCGAGCACATCGAGAATGGGGGTGAGCGTAACTTCGTTCATGCGGCTCTCCCGGGCTTCACGCGGCTCTTGCTGTGGCGAAACATCAGAATGCAGCCGATCATGGCGCCGGTGAGCGAGAGCGCGGCGCTGGCGATGAGGATCGGGTGGCTCGTATCCTCGCGTTCGGAGAGATCCATGATGTGCAGCCCCCACATGAAATCGAACCAGCGCCACCACAGCGTGCGCACCGCCTCGATCTCGCCGGTATCGCGACCGATATAGACATGCGTGCCATCGGCCAGCGCGACTTGCCAGACCGCGACCTGCCGGCGGAAATCAAACGGGGCCTCGTCTGCCTCGAAGGCGGTGACCGAGCGCACCGCCTCGCCGCCCACGATCCGCGCTGCTGCGAGACTGCGGGCGTCCTGCGCGCTCAAAGGCGGCATCGGTTCGCCGGTCGAAAAATCGACCCTTCGCACAGTGCCCTTCCGGCTTGTGAGGATTGCGACGGCGCGCCCGGATTGCATCGTCACGCGCATCTCGCGCAGATCCGCCGCGGCGGTCGCCAGCGCGCTGCCTTCAAGCACCAGCGGGGCGGCTTCCTGCGTTTGGCGCAGATGTTCGCCGCGCACCTCCTCGATCGGGCGGGCGACCATGAACAGGCCGCTCGCGGTCCACATTACGATCGGCACGCCGACCAGCCAGCCGAGCCAGACATGCCATCTGGCAAGAGTACGCATGAAGGTTTTGCGGGCCATGGACAGCGCCCATGGCGGCGCGCGGCGCACCGTGCAAGCCCCCATGCAAAGCTTTGTGCAAGCCCTTGCACAAGGCATGCTGCGGGCGCGCGCTCGCGCCTCGCGCTATTCGCGCGTTGCGGAAAATTCGCGCCCGTTCTGGAACAGGGTCGCACCCGTGATTTCGCCTGCCGCATCGCGCTCGAAGCGCAGCTGGGCATCGATTACGGTGAGGAAGAAGCGATCATCGCCCTCGGGAAAGATCTGCGCCGGACCCTGCCCGGTTGCCTGCGTCATCAGCCGGTCGCCCTCGAGGGAGACGGTGATCTTGAAATCGGGCGCGAGCGCATAGACGCCTACATATTGCGCGAGCGCTTCCGGCGCGATTTCGATGGCTACCCGGTCGGCGGGCAGGATCACATCGCGCCCCTGCGCCAGCGTCATCAGCTGTTCCCCGATCTTGCTCGCAGCACCGCCATTGAGATTGGCGAGCACGGCCACCGTAACCTTGCGGTCAGGATCATAGCCGAGCCAAGCGTTGAACCCCTCGATCCCGCCGCCATGCCAGTAATAGCGATCATCGCCGGTGCGATCGATCAGCACGGCATGAGCATAAGGATCACCGGCGAAGGCCTCATATGGGCCGGGGGTGAGATATTGCGCCAGGCTCTCCTCGCCGAGCACCTTGCCGCCGAACAGGCCGCGCTGCCATTTGAGCAGATCGCCCGTTGTCGAATAGAGCGCACCCGCGCCGGTCGGGATGCCCATGTCGGCATAGGGCGCGTTAATGACATTGACATCGTCGCCGGCGGGCGAATAGCCATCAGCGCGCCGGGGCAGGATCTGCGCGCTCACATCGATCCCGGTTGCCTCCATGCCCAGCGGATCGAAGATGTTGGCCCGATAGAAATCCGCAAGCGGGAGCCCGCTCACATTCTCGACAATCCGCGAGAGAAGGACATAGCCCGAATTGGAATAGCTGAACTGCGAGCCCGGCTCGAATTCGAGCGGGAGATCTTCGAACAGTGCGATCAGATCGTCCTGCGACAGGGGCAGGTATTTCTTCTCCGCGAAGGTTTCGAGCGTGGTGACATTGGGAATGCCCGATGTGTGGCGCATCAGATTGCGAACGGTGATGGCGTTCCAGGCCTCGGGCGTATCCTCAAGATAGGTCGCGATCGGCGCTTCGAGATCGAGCTGCCCGCGTTCTGACAGGAGCAGGATCGAGACGGAGGTGAACTGCTTGGTGACCGATCCGATGCGGAATTTCGTATCGGTGGTGTTGGCGATATCCCATTCAAGGTCTGCCGAGCCCCATGCCTGGTCGATCAGCGGCTCTTCGCCCTGCGCAACCAGGACGGCCCCCATGAACTTGCCGGTGTCGACCTCGGTCTCGATCACTTCGATCATGCGTTCGGTGTCGAAAGTGGCGGCGGCCGGCGCGTCCTGAGCGAGCGCGGGAGTGGCGATGGTGATGAGTGCGGCGGGTGCGAAAGCTCGGGCGATGGATGGCAACTTGGTCATGAAATCCCCTCAGGCGATGCTGTGTATTAAACCGGCAACACACATAGACGCCTCAGCCGGGCAGGCAAGTCGATCAGCGGATCGAAATCGGCGCTTCGTCGACAATCTGGGCGCGGTCTCCTGCGTTTGTGCGGATCAGCGCCGCAGCAAGGCCAAAGCCAAGGATCGGCGAGGCGCCATAGCCGATCAGGGGGCCTGGGAAAGGGCCGAGCAGGGCGGCGAGGGCGAACCCGGCGAGCAGTGCGGCGAGCGCGGCGGCGGGGGCGCGGTCGGGGCCCGGAAGCGAAGCGAAGAGCGCAATGCCGCCTGCAAGCCCAAGTCCGAGCGCTGCAGCTGCGAGCCGCGACCGTGCGGCCAGGTCGGCGAGCACGTTTTCGACGAAAGGCTGAGGCTCGAGTGCGCCCGCGCCGAAGGTCTGCGCGCCCAGCACGAGGCAGGCGGCGGCAATCGCTGCGAGCGCAAGGCTGCGGCGCAGTGCGGCAAGGACGCCGCTCGCAAGGCTGCGCGCGATGAGGCCCGCGGCATCGGATTGCAGCGCAAGCAGGGCCGCGGCTGCTGCCAGCCCAAAGCGCCCCAGGCGGTCTTGCTCTGCCATGAGAACCACCAGCACGGGGAGGGCCAGCGCAGCGGTGTGGAGCGCGAGCGGTCCGAGGCTGAGCCAGCGCGCCACGCCGTTGATCTCGGGCCCCAAAAGCAGCGGGAGCGCCAGCACGGCGAGCGGCGCAAGCGCGAGCGCCTGCCGCAATTGCGCCGTGCGCGGACGCCGCGCGAGGAGGATGACGAGGACCGCCAGCGCCAGCACCCCGGCGTTCACCGCGATGAACAGCCCCGGTGCGCCGAGCATGGCGAGCGCCCCCAGCCCGCCAAGGCAGGGCAGCGCGAGACCAAGCGCGGCCTGTGCACGGGGGCGGGGCCGCGCTGGAGCTCCCGGCCCGGCTGCGCCGCGCGTCTTCACATGTGGATCGGCTTGCCCGTGACCGCCATCGCCGCTTCCTTGAAGGCTTCGGCGTGGGTCGGGTGCGCGTGGCAGGTGTAGGCGATATCTTCCGATGTGGCGCCGAATTCCATTGCCTGCGCGGCCTGTGCGATCATCGTTCCCGCCAGCGTGTTGATCATCCACACGCCGATCACCCGGTCGGTCTCGGCCTCGGCAATGACCTTGACGAAGCCGTCCGTGTCGCGATTGGCCTTGGCTCTGGAATTGGCCATCATCGGGAACTTGCCTGTCTTGATCGCGATCCCGCGCTCCTTGGCCTCTTCCTCGGTCAGCCCCACGCCGGCGATCTCGGGCGCGGTGTAAACGACATTGGGGATGACCTCGTGGTTCACGATGCCGGTCTGCCCGGCGATGTTTTCCGCGACCGCGATCCCTTCGTCCTCGGCCTTGTGCGCGAGCATCGGGCCCTTGACGACGTCGCCGATCGCCCAGATGCCCCCGCTTTCATCGTGCACGGCGGTGCGGAAATCGTGATCGATCTCGACCCGGCCGCGATTGTCCAGCTGAAGCCCGGCGCGATCCAGCTCGAGGCCCTCGGTGTTGGGCCGCCGACCGATCGAGACGAGGACGTGGCTGGCCTCGAGCGTCTGCTCATCGCCGCCGGCCGCCTTCTCGAGCGTGAGTGTGACTTTCTTGCCCTTGACCTCGGCGCCCGTCACCTTGTGGCCGAGCATCATCTCGATGCCCTGCTTCTTGAAGATCTTGCCCGCCTCGCGGCGCACCTCGCCGTCCATGCCGGGGAGGAGCTGGTCGAGATATTCGATCACGGTGACCTTCGCGCCGAGCCGGCGCCACACGCTGCCCAGTTCGAGCCCGATGACCCCGCCGCCGATGACGACGAGATGCTCGGGCACTTCTTCAAGATCGAGCGCGCCGGTCGAATCGACGATGCGCTTGGCTGCATTGTCAACTTCGACGCCGGGGAGCGGCGTGACCGAAGAGCCGGTCGCTATCACGATGTCCTTGGCGCTGACCTGATCCTCGCCGACCTTCACGGTGTGCGCATCGACAAAGGCGCCGTGGCCCTTGAGCCAGGTCACCTTGTTCTTCTTGAACAGGAATTCGATCCCGCCCGTAAGCTCGCTCACCGCCTTGGACTTCTCTTCCATCATCCGCGCCAGATCGAGCGTGACCTCGCCGCCCAGGCCCCAGGTCGCCATGTGGCCGTTCCTCGAATGATCATAGAGCTCCGAGCCGTGCAGCAGCGCCTTGGAAGGGATGCAGCCGACATTGAGGCAGGTCCCGCCGAGCGTCTCGCGGCTCTCGATGCAGGCCGTCTTGAGCCCGAGCTGCGCTGCGCGGATCGCGGCGACATAGCCGCCCGGGCCAGCGCCGATGACAAGGACGTCGTAATCGTATTCGTGGTCAGCCATCAATAACTCCGCTCATCCTGAGCTTGCCAAAGCATTGTCTCTCACTTGGGTGCCCGTGCTCGAAAATGAAGAGCAGGGCTGCGACAAGCTCGGCTCCAGACGGGATTGGCACTGCGATTCAGAGATCGATCAGCATCCGCGTGGGATCCTCGATCGCTTCCTTGATGATCTTGAGCGCCGTCACGGCCTCGCGCCCGTCAATGAGGCGGTGATCGTAGGACAGCGCGAGATACATCATCGGGCGGATCACGACCTCGCCATTCACCGCCACAGGGCGATCCTCGATCCGGTGAAGGCCGAGCACCGCTGATTGCGGCGGGTTGATGATCGGGGTCGACATCAGCGAGCCGAACACGCCGCCATTGGAAATTGTGAAGGTGCCGCCCTGCATGTCCGCCATGGTGAGCGTGCCTTCCTTGGCGCGCGCGCCGAAATCGGCGATGTCCTGCTCGATCCGGGCAAAGCCCTTCTTGTCGGCATCGCGGATCACGGGAACGACGAGCCCGTTGGGCGCCGAGACCGCGACCGAGATGTCGACATAGTCGTGATAGACGATCTCGTCGCCCTCGATATAGGCGTTGACGCTCGGCACGTCCTTCAAAGCAAGGCAAGCGGCCTTGGCGAAGAAGCCCATGAAGCCCAGGCGAATGTCGTGCTTCTTGGCAAACAGATCCTTGTATTTGTTCCTCGCCTCGATGACCGCGCTCATGTCGCAATCGTTGAACGTGGTGAGCAGCGCGGCCTCTTCCTGCGCGCCCTTGAGGCGGCGCGCTATGGTCTGTCGCATGCGGGTCATCTTGATGCGCTCTTCGCTGCGGGCCGGATGCGGCTCGGCAGCGCCAGCAGGCGCGGCGGCGGCGGCGGCGGCGGGGGCCGGGGAGGGTGCATCGCCGCCAGCGCCATCCTTCTTGGCCTGCGCAGCAGCGATCACGTCTTCCTTGGTGAGGCGGCCATCCTTGCCGGTGCCCTTGATGGTCGAGGGATCGACCCCGTGTTCGAGCACCGCGCGGCGCACGGCGGGCGACAGGGTGGCTGCGGCAGCCACAAGATCGTCCGAAGGGGTTTCCTTGGCGGCAGCAGGTGCGGGCGAGGGCGAAGGCGAAGGCGAAGGCGAAGGCGAGGGTGAGGGCGCGCTTTGCCCCGAGCCCGACGATGCCGCGCCGGCTTCGCCTTCCTCGATGATCGCGATGACCGCGCCCACCTCGACCGTGTCGCCCACGGCAGCCTTGTGCTCAGCCAGCACGCCTGCAACCGGCGAGGGCACATCGACCGCGACCTTGTCGGTCTCAAGGCTGGCGATCGGCTCATCGATTGCGACGGCATCGCCGGGCTGCTTGAGCCATTCGCCAATAGAGCCTTCGGTGACCGACTCGCCAAGAGCCGGGACGGTGATTTCAGTGGCCATAATGTTCGATCCCTTTCGGCCTCGTGATTTACTTGTCCGCCAGGCCGAGGGCTTCGGCGATCAGGCGTTCCTGTTGGTCCTTGTGACGGCTGGCAAGGCCGGTCGCGGGGGAAGCGGCCGCCTGTCGCCCGGCATAGACGGGGCGCGCGCCCTCGTGTCCGGCCTTGGCGAGCGCCTCCTCGATCCGTTCCTGCACGAAGAACCAGGCGCCGTTGTTGCGCGGCTCTTCCTGGCACCAGACGACATCCTCGAGCGCCTTCATCCGACTGATGCGCAGGGCCAGCGGATCGCCCGGGAAGGGATAGAGCTGCTCAATCCGCAGGATCTGGACATGATCGAGCCCCTTGGCATCGCGTTCCTCGATGAGATCATAGGCCACCTTGCCTGAACACAGCACGAGCCGCCTGGTCGCCCGGTCGGCCTCGGTGTCAGGCTCGATCGCGGTGTCCGACTTGATCCGCTTGAACTGCCACTGGCCGAGGAATTCATCGCGCGGGCTCTTGGCCATCGCATGGCGCAGCAGCGATTTGGGCGTCATGATGATCAGCGGCTTGCGGAAGGGCCGCAGCATCTGGCGGCGCAGGACGTGGAAATAATTGGCCGGCGTCGTGATGTTGCAGACCTGGATATTGTCGTCCGCGCATAATTGCAGAAACCGTTCGAGCCGGGCGGAAGAATGCTCGGGCCCTTGGCCCTCATAGCCGTGCGGCAGCAGCATGACGAGCCCGTTGGCGCGCAGCCACTTGGCCTCGCCTGATGCTATGAACTGGTCGATCATGATCTGCGCGCCGTTGGCGAAATCGCCGAATTGCGCCTCCCACATGACGAGGCTCTTTGGATCGGCCATGGCAAAGCCGTATTCGAAGCCGAGGACGCCATATTCGGAGAGCGTGCTGTCGTGGACCTCGAACTTGCCGTGCGGCAGGGTCGAGAGGGGAACATATTTGCGCTCGGTCTTCTGATCGACCCACACGGCATGGCGCTGAGAGAAGGTGCCGCGGCCCGAATCCTGGCCCGACAGGCGCACGCCATAGCCTTCCATCACAAGGCTGCCGAAAGCGAGCGCTTCTGCCGTGGCCCAGTCGAAGCCTTCGCCGCTCTCGAACATCTGGACCTTGGCCTTGAGCACGCGGCCCAGGGTTTTGTGGATGTCGAGATCGCTTGGGACCGAAGTCAGCGTCGATCCAAGCGAATCGAACATCTTGGGCTCGATCGAGGTCTCGATATTGCGCCGCGCGGTTTCGGGATCGGCGGGTTTGTTGAGCCCGGCCCAGCGCCCGCCGAACCAGTCGGCATCGTTGGGCTTGTAGCTCTTGGCCGCCTCGAATTCGGCCTCGAGCAATTCGATGAAGTCGGCCGAGACGCTCTCGCGGTGGCCATCCTCGATCACGCCTTCGGCAATCAGGCGCTTTTCATAATGCACGCTGACCTTGGGATGCTTGCGGATCTCGTCATACATCAGGGGCTGGGTGAACTTGGGCTCGTCGCCTTCATTGTGGCCAAACCGGCGATAGCACCACATGTCGATCACGATGTCGCGGTGGAAGGTCTGGCGGTATTCGACCGCGAGCTTGCAGGCGAAGGTCACCGCCTCGGGATCATCGCCGTTGACATGCAGGATCGGCGCCTGGACACCCTTGGCGACATCGCTGGGATAGGGCGAGGAGCGCGCGAATTTGGGCGAGGTGGTGAACCCGATCTGGTTGTTGATGATGAAGTGGATGCAGCCGCCAGTATCATAGCCCGGCACGCCCGAGAGCGAGAGGCTCTCCCACACCACGCCTTGCCCGGCAAAGGCGGCATCGCCATGGATGAGGACAGGGAGCACCTGCTGCTTGGTTTCCAGATCGTCGCGGATCACGGCCTGCGCGCGCGCCTTGCCGAGCACGACCGGGTTGACCGCTTCGAGATGGCTGGGGTTGGGCGTCAGCGACATATGAACGCTCACCCCGTCAAATTCGCGGTCGGTGCTGGTGCCGAGGTGATATTTGACATCGCCCGATCCGCCAACATCATCGGGATTGGCAGAGCCGCCCGAAAATTCGTGGAAGATGACCTTGTAGGGCTTGGCCATCACGTTCGCGAGCACGTTGAGGCGGCCGCGATGCGCCATGCCGTAGATGATCTCGCGAACGCCGGCCTGTCCGCCATGCTTGATGACCGCTTCCAATGCAGGAATCATCGATTCCCCGCCATCAAGTCCGAAACGCTTCGTCCCGACATATTTCTTGCCGAGAAACTCCTCATACTGCTCGCCCCTGATCACAGCCTGAAGGATCGCCTTCTTGCCTTCGGGGGTGAACTGGATCGTATCGCCCGGGCTTTCGAACTTGTCCTGGAGGAAACGGCGCTCCTCGGTGTCGGCGATGTGCATGTATTCAAGGCCGACCTTGCCGCAATAGACCTCCTTGAGGCGCGCATGCAGCTCGCCGATCGTGGTCCATTCAAGGCCGAGCACGTCGCCGACATAGACCTCCTCGTTCTCGGTCCCGGCAAGGCCATGGAATTCGAGCGTGAGATCATCGGGATATTCGTGGCCCGAAAGGCCGAGCGGATCGAGATCGGCCGCCATGTGCCCGCGCACGCGGAATAGGCGCACCAGCGTCATCGCCTTGTTGGAGATATCGGCGGCATGCTGGAGCGCGGCGCGATCCGTGGGCTTGCCCGCCGCGGCAGAGGCCCTGGCGACCGCCTTCTCGACCTCGAGGCGCATCTGCGTCGGGTCCATCGCGGCGGCGAGATCCTCGGACGCGCCGCTGACCGTATCGAGCCATTTCGCATTGCCCCAGGAGGGTCCGGGCTGCGGCCCTTCCTGATCTGTCATTTGCGGGATGAAGTCGGTGCTGTGCTCGTTCATGTCTTTTCGCCTGCTTCTGACACTACGCTCCCCCGCGACGGCGGGGGTCCAGCGTGCTGGTCTCAAACGTGGGTGGTCAATTCATCATAAAGATCGCGCCATTGCGGATTGCGCTCCTCGATCCGTTTCAGCTTCCACGCCCGGTTCCACTTCTTCATGCGTTGCTCGAATTCACGCGCCTCTTTGACGTTATCGAATTGTTCGAACCAAACGAGGCGTTTGCAATCGTATTTCTGCGTAAATCCTGGCACCTCGCCTGCGCGGTGCTGAAAGATGCGCTGCGCAAGATCGGTCGTGTGTCCGATGTAGATCGTGCCGTTGCGCTGGCTCGCCACGATATAGACCCACGCCGGATGCTCCACGTTACTTACCCGCTATCGCCGCTTCCCCGCACAGGCGGGGACCCAGCATCTCGGGCCGCCAAGCTGGCCGCCCCTGGACCCCCGCCTTCGCGGGGGCGCAGCGGGGATTTGCGCAAAGGATCAAGCCATCTCCTTCAGCATCGCATCGAGCGTGGTGCCCAGTTCGGATGGCGAGGGCGAGACGCGGATGCCGGCATCTTCCATCGCCGCGATCTTGTCTTCCGCGCCGCCCTTGCCGCCCGAAACGATCGCGCCGGCATGGCCCATCCGGCGCCCCGGAGGCGCGGTGCGGCCCGCGATAAAGCCGACGGTGGGCTTGGAGCGGCCCTTGGCTGCCTCGGCCTTGAGGAAGGCGGCGGCTTCTTCTTCGGCCGAGCCGCCGATCTCGCCGATCATAATCATCGAGGTCGTCTCGGGATCGTCGAGGAACAGGTCGAGCACGTCGATAAAGTTCGTCCCGTTGACCGGGTCGCCGCCGATGCCGACCGCGGTCGATTGGCCGAGGCCCACGGCGGTGGTCTGGTGCACGGCTTCATAGGTTAGCGTGCCCGAACGGCTGACGACGCCAACCGAGCCCTTCTTGAAGATGGATCCGGGCATGATGCCGATCTTGCATTCATCGGGCGTGAGCACGCCAGGGCAGTTCGGCCCGATCAGGCGCGACTTGCTGCCCTTGAGCGCCGCCTTGGCGCGCACCATGTCGAGCACGGGGATGCCTTCGGTGATGCAGATGATCAGCTCGATCTCGGCATCGATCGCCTCGCAGATCGCATCGGCGGCGAAGGGCGGGGGCACATAGATGCACGAAGCGGTCGCGCCGGTTGCCGCCTTGGCCTCGCGCACGGTGTCGAATTGCGGCAGGCCGATATGCGTCGTCCCGCCTTTGCCCGGCGTCACACCCGCCACCATCTGCGTCCCGTAATCGAGCGCCTGCTGGGTGTGGAAGGTGCCGGTGTTGCCGGTCATCCCCTGGGTGATGACCTTGGTGTCTTTGTTTACGAGGATGGACATCTATACGTGCTCCTTGGAGTCCGGAATCTGGCGGTTGGAAGCCCGCATCATCAAGTAAGTCGCTGCGAGAAGACAACCTACCCAATACGGATAAGCGAGTAGCCACCAGCCATCGTTTTCGGTGAATAGGAGGGGGGCAAGAATTGAGATTACAAGCGTCCCCCATCCCATCGGTGGCGAAACAAATCTTCCTATCGCCGCCGCTGGAGCGTATCCAGCGATCATGAGGCAGCCAAAAATGGCTGCGACTACGAGGAAGAACGGAATAAGCTTCATCAGCGCAGCGAGCTATCCAGACCCTTGCAAGCCTCGAGCAGTTCCTCGACCGCGTCGGTCGAGACCTTGAGGTTGGCCTTTTCTTCGTCGCTCAGTTCAATCTCGATCACGTCCTCGGTCCCGCCCGCGCCGAGCACGGTGGGGACGCCGACATACAGCCCGTCGAGGCCATACTTGCCCTCAACATAGGACGCGCAGGGCAGGATGCGCTTCTGGTCGCCGAGATAGGCCTCGGCCATGGCGATCGCGCTGGTGGCAGGCGCATAATAGGCAGACCCGTTGCCGAGCAGGCCGACGATTTCGCCGCCGCCGCCGCGGGTGCGCTTGACGATTGCGTCGAGGCGATCTTCCGAGACGCCCTTGATCTTGGCCATGTCCTTCACCGGAATGCCGTTAATCGTCGAATAGGACAGGACCGGGACCATCGTATCGCCGTGGCCGCCGAGCACGAAGGCGTTCACGTCGCGCACCGAGCAGCCGAATTCCCAGGCGAGAAAGGTCGCGAAGCGCGCCGAGTCGAGCACGCCCGCCATGCCGACCACCTTGTTGTGCGGCAGGCCGGAAAATTCGCGCAGCGCCCAAACCATCGCGTCGAGCGGGTTGGTGATGCAGATCACGAAAGCGTCGGGGCAGTTGGCCTTGATGCCTTCGCCAACCGCCTTCATCACCTTGAGGTTGATGCCGAGCAGATCATCGCGGCTCATGCCGGGCTTGCGGGGCACGCCGGCGGTGACGATCACCACGTCGGCGCCGGCAATGTCGGCGTAATCGTTGGTGCCGGTGATCTTCGCGTCGAAGCCTTCGACGGGGCCGCACTGCGACAGGTCGAGCGCCTTGCCCTGCGGCATGCCTTCGGCGATGTCGAACAGGACGATGTCGCCCATTTCCTGCTTCGCGGCGAGGTGGGCGAGCGTGCCGCCGATCATGCCCGAGCCGATGAGCGCGATTTTCCTGCGTCCTGTGTTGTGCGCCATGCTGGTGATTTCCTTCCCTGATCCCGTGGGACGGCCCGTCAAAACTTTGCCCGCCTGGCTTAGCGCCTTTGGGGCAACAAGCAGCACCCTGAGGGCACGGCAAAGCGCGAAGGGCCGAGCACGTCCCGAACGGCCCACGCGCGGGTTCGCCCGGGTGGTTAAGCGTCTGACTGGGGGATTGCAACCATCAAAAGGTCGCATTCGGGCGAAACATTTGCAATTGATTTGCAGGATCAATAAGGCGCTTTTCCGGGGCGTCGCAAGTGCATGATCGCGCCGCGCTCCTGCCGGTGGAATACCCCCCTGCGCCGCAGCGCTCAGCCCACGGCTCTCACCGTGCCATCCTCGCGCTCCTGCGCCAGCAGCATTGCGGCGAGATAATCGGGCACGGCGCGGCTGAAATAATAGCCCTGGCCCAGCGTGCAGCCCGCCTCGCGCACGGCCCTGACCTGCTCAAGCGTCTCGAGGCCTTCGGCAACAATTTCCATGCCCAGCGTATTGCCCATTTCGGCGACCGCGCGAATGATCGCATCGCTCTTCTTGCCGACCTGCGCGCCTGAGACGAAACTGCGATCGACCTTGATCTTGGAAAAGGGGAAGGTGTTGAAATAGCCGAGTGAGGAATAGCCCGTGCCAAAATCGTCGAGCGAGAATTGCACTCCGATTTCGGAGAGCTCGGCGATGAAATCGGCGGTCGCGTGGTTGTCCTCGACAAACAGGCTCTCGGTCACTTCGAGCTCGAGCCGGCGCGGATCGAGCCCGGCTTCGCGCAGCGCGTTCTTGATGCCCAGCGCAGTGCCCGGCGCGCGGATCTGCAGCGGCGAGATATTGACCGAGACGCTCACGTCATCGGGCCAGTGCGCGGCGATGCGCGCGGCCTGCGCGGTGATCCAGTTGCCCAGCGTCACGATGACGCCGGTCTCTTCGGCCACGGGAATGAATTCATCGGGCTTCAGCTCGCCTTTCTCGGGATGAAACCAGCGCACCAGCGCCTCGAAAGTGCGGATGCGCCCGGTTTCCAGATCGACGATCGGCTGGAAGAAGATCGAGAGCTCGTCGCGCTGCAGGGCAAGGCGCAGCTCGTGTTCGATCTCGCGCCGGCGCACGAGATCGCGGGTCATCGAATGGTTGAAGAAGCAGGTCTGCGCGCGCCCACCCACCTTGGCATGATAGAGCGCAAGATCCGCGCGCTGCATCAGCGTATCGGCATCCTCGCCATCCTCGGGCAGCAGCGCCACGCCCATCGAGGCGCGCACCTCGAGCCGATCATCCTCGATCCGCAGCGGACGCATGATTTCAGCATGCATTTCGCTGGCGATCCGCTCGGCATCCTTGCGATCGGCGACCGGCAAGAACAGGACGAATTCATCGCCGCCAAAGCGCGATACGGTCGCACCGGGCGTGCACACATCCCTGAGCCGGCGCCCGACCTCCTTGAGCACCTGATCGCCGACCGGGTGTCCGAGCAGGTCGTTGACTTCCTTGAACCGATCGAGATCGACCCAGATCAGCGCCCACCGGCTGTCCTCCTCGATCTCCATCATGGTCTCGACGATGGCGTGGTTGAGCCCGGCGCGGTTGGCAAGCCCGGTCACGACATCGGACCGCGCGAGCTGCTGCATCTTGTCGGCCAGCTGGGCACTGGTTTCGGCCGAAGCGATCGAATCGCGCAACACCTTGAACACCCCAAAGGTGATCGAGACCATGGCCGGGATGAGCAGCAGGATGATCGCGAACATCGTGATCGAGACAACCGTGCCGAGCGCCAATGCCGCGATGCAGATCGGCAGGCACACAAGCACGAGCTGGCCGATCGCGATCGCAGGGCGCCCGGCATTGCGCGCCGAGACGGCCACCGCATAGCACAACGCCGTCGGCACCATCATCACCGCCGCAGGCCGGGCGGCCTCGAATAACAGCGTCATCGCGGCAATCGTCCCCAGCGCCAGCGCATAGCTGAACGCGCCCATCTCATAGAGGAGCTCAAGCCGATTGGTGCTGGTGCCCCGGGCCTGGGGCGAGATCCCGATCGCAATGGCGACCCGCGCAATCGCGATGATCGCCAGCAGGACAAAGGCAAAATAGAGCGGCGCCAGATCGGAGACGATCGCACTGACGCTGGTCGAGATGATCCCGATCAAGGAGGCAAAGCCAAGGCTCGCATGCTGCGTGTAAAGGCTGCGCACGAGAATGCGCCGCACCCGCGCGGATGTCTGATCGCCGCGCCGCAAGCGCGCGAAGGGCAGCCTCATGCGGGCCAGGATACGGCTCACTCCCATAGAAGGCTTGCTCTATGCAAGGAAGGTCAAGCCTTGGTTAACGCAGCACTTACGGTGAACCTGAGGAGATCCGCGAGCATTTCGCCTGGCGGAAACGGGCAGGGCGGGCGAGCAGGCTGCCCGCCGCGAAAGGCCGGATCGCGCAGGGCGTGTTCAGCCGGGCCGGCCGGTGTGCAGGCTCTCTTCGGCCTGCGCGGCAAGCCGCCGGTCGAGCGTGCGGGTGATGCCGAGCCACCAGTTATAGCCCTCCTGATCATCTGCCAGAAAGGCGGCCTGCGCCTGGGCATGCGCGGCCTGTGCGGCGCCGAGCCCATATTCGGCAAAATGACGCAGCGCGGCGCGCAGGACGAGATCGCCGGGAGCGCCCTTGCCCAAACGTTCGCGGCGCGGCTGGCCACCTGTAAGCGCTTCGATTGCGCCCTCGTTATCGTTGACGCTGCGCCGCTGCGCCCGGCGCGCGACAGCCCGCGCCACCGGAGCGCATAGCGGCCCCGGATGCGGGCCGGGCAGATCGGGGAAAGGAAATGATGTCAAAGCGCCAGCCTGGGTCTGTTCGCCGCAGCGCCGTGCCCGGAGAGGGGGCGCCTGCGTCGATCCGTTCGAGCATCTTCTATGGCGCATGGGGGGCTAAGGCTTGGTGTTGCGACAGGGTTGAGCGCGCGTTAACCGCGCGCCGAGCAGATCCGCGTTCAGCCGGCGGGATCGCTCTTGTCAGCCGCGGGCCCGGCATGCTCAGCGGAGGTTTCCCCGCTCTCGGGCGCGCGATCGGCCTGCCCGCTGCTGTGCGTGCTCTTGCCTGCTTGCGCCGGATCGCGCTTCCACCGCCCGGCATTGGCATATTGCGCGCGCGCGCGGCCCGCGCCAGCAAGCGCGGGATCGGCAAGGGCGGTGCCGGTGCGTGCGGGATCAGGCATGGCGGGATTGGTTGCGGCGGTGTCGAAAGCCACGACTGGGCGCGGGCTCGCGCCAGCGGGCGCAGGCAGCAGCGCCGCCGCGCGCACGTCAGCCTCGGCGCTGCCCGCAGCCAGACCGCGCGGCGCGCTCGCCCGGTCAATCCGACCGCTCACCAGCGGCTCGGCCCCGGCATAGCGCACGCTGAACGCGGCTTTTTCGCCGCCGCGCCCGCGATTGCGATAGAAATGGTGCGCGCCGATCGTGCCGATATGATCGAGCGTTTTGGCCCAATAGGGATTGACGAAAAGCGTGTGGTAATGCGTCGCGTGGCCGATCGGGGCATAGACCTCGCCGCTCAGCGCTGCGCGCGCGATCCGCTCGGCCCCCTCCCAGCTTGCCCCGCGCGCCGGGCGCGCAAGGCTGCCATCGCAGGTGAAGGTGAACTGGCAGCCGGTGCGCCGCTCGGACCCCTGATAGACCACGCCGCACACGCTGCCCGGCCAGGCCGGATGCGCCACCCGGTTGAGCACGACCTGCGCGACAGCGCGCTGGCCCGCTTCGCTCTCGCTGCCCGCTTCATACCAGATCGCCTGCGCGAGGCAGCGTTGCGCGCGGGCCTGATCGCTGCCCAGCCCCGGCGCAAGAAAGGGCCGCGCGGCGGGCCCGGCATCGATCAGCGCGCCGATATCGCGTCCGCCCGCAGAGCGCCCGTCGGCCAGCGGATCGGCGCTCGGCAGCGCGACCAGCGCCTCCATCGGCGGGTCGGCGAGATAATAGAAGGCCGAGCCCGGAAAGCTCATCCCCGCGCGCTCGAACGGCATCGCGCCGGCGCCGCCCGCGTCGGACGTGTCGGCTATACCGTATTCGGGCGCGGCATCAGCCGCGATCGCCCCGAAATCGCCCGGTGCTGCCATGACAGGGACCGCGATGGCGGCGAGCAGCACGCCAAGGCGCATGAGCAGCGAGCGGCCCGGCTCGGCTTCGCTTGTGGGCGCAGGGGCGGAATCGCGGGCGTGGGGCTGGAAGCGTGCGCTCGGTGACCGGCGTGCCGCGCGCGGCGCATTGGCGCTGCGCGGCTTATCTGCGCTGCGCGGCTTAATTGCGCTGCGCGGCTGGGGCGCAAAGGGATCATCGAACATCGAGTTCATTGCGCCCTCGCGCGTAGGCCACAACGTGCAGGCAGGCGAGGGCATGCAGGGCGGGCGTCCCGAAAGCGCACACCTGTCACAGCAAGGTTAACCAGCGCCGCGCGCGGCTGTGCGGGATCATCGAGCCCTCTCGGGAAAGCCGGGCCCCGATGCAGGAACCTGGCTTTCTCCCCGGATGACGGTCCCGTGCAAAAGAACCGAGTGCGCGAGGAGCACAAAGCTGGGGGCTCATCACCCCCCGCGCAACGGTCCTCCTTGCATCAGGGACACAAGGACCCCGGTGCGACCCGAAGGGCTCCTCATGCACATGCGTGCAAAGAGGCCTCCATCGGTACAAAGCCAAGCCTTTTGCGGTACTTCAGTTTTTCTGTAGGGGCAGGCTTTGGCGCGGGTTTCCAGCGTCTTGCCGGTCAGACTGATGGCCATCGCCCGCTTTGCGTGCGCGCGATGGCTCCGCCATTGCTGCCCGATCCTCCCGGCTCGGCGCCGCGCGTGCAAAATGCCCGGCACCATCGCCCCCTTGCGCGCGTTGTAACCGCGGGGCGCAAACGCCATGTCGCGCAACGGGTGGCGCTGCTGGCGGCGAGACCGCGTCGCGCCCTCTTTAAGCCCTCTTTACAACGCCGAACATTTCAGGAACACACTGTCTCATGTCCCTTACCAAAATCTCCGTGCGCGGTGCGCGTGAACACAATCTCAAGGGGATCGATATCGATCTTCCGCGCGATAGTCTGATCGTCGTCACGGGGCTTTCGGGCTCGGGCAAGTCAAGCCTCGCATTCGACACGATCTATGCCGAGGGGCAGCGGCGCTACGTGGAATCGCTGAGCGCCTATGCGCGCCAGTTTCTCGAGATGATGCAGAAGCCCGATGTCGAGCATATTGACGGGCTCTCCCCTGCGATCAGCATCGAGCAGAAGACCACCAGCCGCAATCCGCGCTCGACTGTCGCGACCGTTACCGAGATCTACGATTACATGCGGCTGCTATGGGCGCGCGTGGGCGTGCCCTATAGCCCGGCGACCGGGGAGCCGATCACCGCGCAGGGCGTGAGCGAGATGGTCGACCGGGTAATGGCGCTGCCCGAGGGCACGCGGCTCTATCTGCTCGCGCCTGTGGTGCGCAGGCGCAAGGGCGAATACAGGAAGGAGCTTGCCGAATGGCAGAAGGCGGGCTTCACGCGGGTGCGGATCGATGGCGAACTCCATGCGATCGAGGATGCGCCCGCGCTCGACAAGAAGTTCAAGCACGATATCGAGGTCGTGGTCGATCGGATCGCGGTGAAGCAGGGGCTGGAGACGCGGCTCGCGGATTCCTTCGAGACGGCGCTGAAGTTGGCGGATGGCCTGGCCTATGTCGATCTGGCGGATGGGGCGGTGCCCGGGCGCGAGGACGAGGGAGGCAGTGCCAAGGGCGGCGCGATGAAGGGCGCAGGCCTGCCTGCCAACCGCATCGTCTTTTCCGAGAAATTCGCCTGCCCGGTCAGCGGCTTCACGATCGAGGAGATCGAGCCGCGCCTGTTCTCGTTCAATTCGCCCCAAGGCGCCTGCCCGACCTGCGACGGGATCGGCGAGAAACAGCTGTTCGACGAGCAATTGGTGGTTCCCAACGAGGCGCTGACCTTGAAGCAGGGTGCGATCGCGCCCTGGGCCAAGTCGAACCCGCCATCGCCCTATTACATGCAGGTGCTCACCAGCCTCGCCAAGGCCTATGATTTCGACATCACCACGCCGTGGAACGAGCTTGAGCCCGACCAGCGGATGATCATCCTGCACGGGACCGGCGGCATGCCGGTGCCGCTGACCTTCAAGGACGGACGCAAGACCTACACGGTCAACAAGCCGTTCGAGGGCGTGATCGGCAATCTCAATCGCCGCATGATGCAGACCGAGAGCGCCTGGATGCGCGAGGAGCTCGGCAAGTATCAGACCGCGCAAAGCTGCGAGACCTGCGGTGGCAAGCGCCTGAACGAGAAGGCGCTTAGCGTGAAGATCCCGAGCGCCAACGGCCCGACCGACATCGCCGAGCCGACGAAGATGAGCGTTGCCGACGCGCGCGGCTGGTTCCTCGAGCTTGACCGGCATCTCACCGAGCAGCAGGGCCAGATCGCGCGCGCAATCCTCAAGGAAATCAACGAGCGGCTGGGCTTTCTCGACAATGTCGGGCTCGACTATCTCAATCTCGATCGCACCTCGGGCACGCTTTCGGGCGGCGAGAGCCAGCGCATTCGCCTCGCCAGCCAGATCGGCAGCGGCCTCTCGGGCGTGCTCTATGTGCTCGACGAACCCTCGATCGGCCTCCACCAGCGCGACAATGATCGCCTGCTCGAGACGCTCAAGCGCCTGCGCGATCTGGGCAACACCGTGATCGTCGTCGAGCATGACGAGGATGCGATCCGGCAGGCGGACCATATCGTCGACCTTGGCCCGGGCGCGGGCGTGCGCGGGGGCGAGGTCGTCGCGCAGGGCACGCTCAAGCAGATCATGAAGGCCAAGCGCAGCCTCACCGCCGATTACCTCACCGGCCGGCGCGAAATCGCGGCCCCCGCAAAGCGCCGCCCCGGCAATGGCAACAAGCTGACGGTCCACGGCGCAGCAGCGAACAATCTCAGGAACGTCACCGCCGCCATCCCGCTCGGCACCTTCACCTGCATCACCGGCGTCTCGGGCTCGGGCAAATCCTCCTTCACGATCGACACGCTCTATGCCGCCGCGGCCCGCACATTGAACGGCGCGCGCGTCATCGCCGGGCGCCACGACAAGGTCACGGGCCTTGAATATTGCGACAAGGTAATCGAGATCGACCAGTCCCCGATCGGCCGCACCCCGCGCTCCAACCCCGCCACCTACACCGGCGCCTTCACCCAGATCCGCGACTGGTTCGCGGGCCTCCCCGAAAGCCAGGCCCGCGGCTACAAGCCCGGACGCTTCTCGTTCAACGTCAAGGGCGGGCGCTGCGAGGCGTGCCAGGGCGACGGCGTCATCAAGATCGAGATGCACTTCCTCCCCGATGTCTATGTCACCTGCGAGACCTGCGGCGGCAAACGCTACAACCGCGAGACGCTCGAGGTGAAGTTCAAGGGGATGAGCATTGCCGATGTGCTCGACATGACGATCGAGGACGCGGAAGGCTTCTTCCAGGCCGTCCCCCCGATTCGCGACAAGATGCGGATGCTGAACGAAGTGGGCCTCGGCTATGTCAAGGTCGGCCAGCAGGCGACGACGCTTTCAGGCGGCGAGGCGCAGCGGGTGAAACTGGCGAAAGAGCTCGCCAAACGCTCGACCGGGCAGACGCTCTACATCCTCGACGAGCCGACCACGGGCCTGCATTTCGAGGATGTGCGCAAGCTCCTGGAAGTGCTGCACCGGCTGGTCGAGCAGGGCAATTCGGTGGTGGTGATCGAGCACAATCTCGACGTCATCAAGACCGCCGACTGGATCGTCGATCTCGGCCCCGAAGGCGGCGTGCGCGGCGGCGAGATCGTCGCCGAGGGCACGCCCGAGCAGGTGGTGCAGGCGGAGCGCTCGTTCACGGGGCGGTATCTGAAGCCGCTGCTGGAGCGGGGGCGGGAGGCGGCGGAGTAATCACCAAGTTCTCCCCAAACTGGCTTGCGTTGAAAGCAATCGGAGGCCATTTTTAAGTTGTCAGAAGTGCAATGGGGTGCAGCAAATGCTACTTGAAAAACTAGAAATTGAAAATTTCAAGGGCATCAAGAATGCTACGATTGAATTGGCAAGCAAGGTGCCCGGCAATGTCATCACTTTGATAGGGCTAAACGAAAGCGGAAAAACTACCGTCTTAGAGGCGATTTCAAACTTCGTGTCGGTCGACGAAGACACCTCATCGATTGTTCAGACAGTAGCTTCGGAGCAAAGACCGATCGATCTAATCCCTAAAGCGAAGAAGTCGAATTTTTCAGGTGAGATTAGTATTCGGGCGCACTTGTTGCTCGACGATGAGGATTTGACTGGCCTCGATCGATATTTGAGGCGCACAGAAGGTGTGAACCTCATCACGGAGCGAAGCCCCCGGCAACTGACAGCACGCAGGGTTTTGAGGTTCCGCGATAGTGATCTTCTGGAGGCAGCGACACTTTGGGGCTTTCAGCCCGTCTTCAAGAAGAAAAGTGGTAAAGTCGAATACACGGCAGAGGCGAACGGCAAACATTCCAATGTATGGAAAGCGGCTACCAATTTCTTTGGAAGCCGCTTTCCGAAAATCGTGTATTTTCCTACATTTTTGTTCAGTGTTCCAGAAAAGATTTATCTCGAAGATATTGAAAACTGGGCCTCGGACGAAGATAGAGCTATCAATCAATACTTTCGGCAAGTTCTACAAGATGTCGCAGACTCGCTAAATGACGATGTTGATATACGGAGGCACATCGTTGATCGCGTTGTGCGACAACGCGAAACGATCGCAAACCCGCTTGAGTTCGTAGCGAAATTTTGGGGCCTCGACGAAGCTTCTCAGATTAGGGCTGTTGTCAATCGACTCTCAGGCGCGATTACTCGTACGGTGTTCGGTGCGTGGAACGATATTTTCGAGCAAGGAATATCTGAGAAAAGTGTCCGTATCGAATGGGGCATTGACGCCGAGAAAGGAAATGCCCCGTTTCTGCAGCTTCTTATTTATGATGGCGAACAAAGCTATTCTGTACACGAGCGCTCGTTAGGATTCAGGTGGTTCTTTACATTTCTCCTGTTCACTCAATTCCGCAAAAGTCGAAGGGGCGAGAGAAGTACCATATTTTTGTTTGATGAACCCGCGTCTAATTTACACGCAAGAGCGCAGACAAAGCTATTGGAGAGCTTTGGAAAGACAGCCACAGGTGATCAATTTATTGTCTATTCCACTCATAGTCATTATATGATTGAGCCCATGTGGCTCGAAAAAGCTTTCATCGTCGAAAACAAGGGCATCGATTTCGAAAGTGAAGAAGCAGGCACTCGCTTCGAGAGCCGAGAAACTGACATCCAAGTTACACGCTACCGCAGCTTTGTCGGGCAAAATCCGGACCGAGTTTCCTACTTTCAACCGGCGCTAGATGCGCTTCGGTTCAGCTTCGGGCCGCTTACCCCAGGCCGGCAGGTCGTAGTTGTTGAAGGGAAGTTTGATTTTCATCCGTTGAGCTATTTCAAGGAGCGGCTTGGGCTATTTGAGGGCGTAACGATTATTCCGGCTCCTTCTGCCAGCGAAGCAGGACCGTTGATTAGTTTGCTTAGAGGACTTGGGTCCAAGTTTGTTGTCCTCTTGGACGATGATGTGGAGGGCCGGAGATGTGCGAAGCGGTATCGCGAACACCATTTGGTGGGCCCGGATCAGATAATGACCTTAGGCGAAATTGATGAGAAACTTCAGGGCAAGGCTTTTGAGGCGCTTTATTCGAAAGAAGTGAATTTGAAGGCTGGTGGCACCGAGAAGCGAGCTAAAAAGAGCGAGTACTCTCTCTTGTTTCAGAGGCTGCTGCTTGAAAAAGATTTTCGGTCTGGGCTGGGTTCGACGACCAACCGTGTCAAGGCGGTCATGGAGAAGATTGAGAGGGCGATCCGAGAACTTCCCGAGCCGCCACCGAAGAAACGTGTAAAAACTCGGAAAAAGACAGCAAATCCGAAATGATCGTCCAGCATTTTCCTACATGTGCCAAACCCGCTAACTAACTCGGCTCCCTTCACACCACGGAGCCTCTCATGCCCAAGACCCCCATCAACCCCGACCGTCCGCGTCTTGCCTCGACCATCGTCCTGAGCCCGCCCGACAGGAAGCACCCCGCCTGGGCGGCGTGGCAGGCGCATGTCGAAGCTGGGCGCATCGGGTCGGGGCGGGGAGGCTCGATGGCGCAGCTGCGGCGGCATGCGCATAATGAGCGCGTCGTGCTGGGCGAGGTCGTGATGCCGGACTTGCGCGCGCCGCGCTGAGGGGGCGGCGGGCCGGAGGGTTTGGCCCGTTTACAGCCCAGCCCGCTGCGACGAGCGCCGCCTGCGGCTGCGCAAGTCTCGCTCTCCTCCCGCTTGACGGACGGGGGGGATGGGGGCTGGCCGAATATACGAGTTCCATAAGCTCCCCAAGAGCCCGCCCCGCTGCGATGAGCGCCGCCTGCCGCCTTGCTCAGGATGAACTGCCGCGTTGCGGCAGGCCGGGACGTCGTCCTTCGCAGCACGGTTCGCACCCCCGCGCATGCCGGGCGCAGGGCTGCCATGCGCAGCACGCGCCGCGCTGGATCCCCGCCTGCGCGGGGAAGCGGAAGGTCCAGGCCTTCGCTGGGACACGCGCATCGAGCGCCTCGGCATGAAGTCCCAGCCTCTGCCGGGACTCTCAGGGGGGGCGCAATCATGGGTATCCGCTCGTCTTGCGCTTGTTGCCAGATTCCCCCCATTTTCCTACTCGCGCGCCATGGTTTAGATGGTTCGGCTCCAAAAATCCCGCCTCACACCGGAGCCCGATGATGACCACGAACCTTCCCGCGCTGCGCCCCGACCATTCCGCCGCCGATGCGCCGCTGCGCGGCCCGGTGCAGGCCCCGCCCGCCAGCGCGCCCCGGAGCCAGCCAAACAGCCCGCCCCAGTGCCCGCCGCAACCCCAGCAGTTCAGCCGCGAGCGGCAGGCCGATTTTCTCGATGCGTTGTCTGAATGGGGCAATGTCGCCGCGGCGGCGCGCGTTGCCGGGGTCAGCCGGATGACGGCCTATCGCATGCGCCGCGCGTGTCCGCGCTTCGAGCAGCTGTGGAAGGCGGCGCTCCTGCGTTCGCGCAGCAGCGTCGAGGCGGTGCTCGCGGATCGCGCGCTCAACGGGGTCGAGGAGCAGGTGTTCTATCATGGCGAGGAGGTCGCGATGCGGCGGCGCTATGATGCGCGGCTGTTGCTTGCGCATCTGGGGCGGCTCGATCGGATCGAGGCCGATCCCGAGGCGCGCACGCTGGCGCACGGATTTGACGAGGCGCTCGACGCGCTCGCCGAGCTGCCCGAGCTCACGATCGTCGCGGTCGCGCGCAAGGATGCGGGCGGGGATGGGGGCCGAGATGCGGGCGTGGATGCGGGCGCTGGTGAGGGCGGGGATCGCTCATGCGGGGATGGCGCAGAGCCCCCGCGTTTTTAGCCTCAGGACACTGTAACATCTGTATCAACCGTGCTTCACGCACGGTGAACCGAGCGGGCGGGACGGGGGTGGGGAGGCGGGCCGAGGCGCGGCGCTAACGGCCCACCAGCGCGAGTTCGACCTCGCCATGGCCGCTCGCGATCAGCCCGATCTGCGCGGCGGCGGCGCGGCTCACATCGATCGTGCGCCCGCGCACGAAGGGGCCGCGATCGTTGATCCGCACCGTGACCGAGCGGCCATTGGCGGGGTTGGTGATCTGGACGCGCGCGCCGAACGGCAGCGTCTTGTGGGCCGCTGTCAGCGCATGCATGTCGAAGCGCTCGCCGCTGGCGGTCGGGCGGCCATGGAAGCGGCGCCCGTAATACGAGGCGATGCCGGTGCCCAGCGTGCGGATAAGCGGCGCCTCCTGCGGGGGCGGGGGGAGCTCGGCGAGATCGACCGCGTCGGCGGGCACCTCGACGGGCGGCGGCGCGGCGAGATCGGCGAAGGCCTGGTCGAAGGGGGGCGGGTCGCCGGCGGAGAGGTTGCCGGGGGGCGCGGCCTGCGTGCCGGCGGAGGCATGGAGCGGGGCGCAGGCGAGGGTGAGCGCGGCGATGAATGCGGGGAGGGCGGCGCGCGGCGCGGGGGCGCGGCGCCGGGTGGGGCTGGCCTGGGTGATGGCCGGTGTGGTGATGGCCAATGTGATGGCCGGTGCGCCATTGTGGGCCTGCTGCATCATCGGTTCCTTCCCCGCATCCCTCGGCGCGCAGGCCTAGGCAGGCGCGCGCGCGGCTGCAAGCGCGATGCGATATGCTGTGCTGCGCGGGGCACAGATGGCAGGCTGCGCGCGGGGGGGCGTGGCGGAGCGAAGAAGGAGAAGGCGGGACAGATGGGGCGGCGGTGCAAACGAAGTCACAGGTCACGCGAGCGGGCCGGACAGATCGGGCAAAGCAAATGGGGCCGGCATTGCTGCCGACCCCACTCTCACCGGCGCGTGGGCGCCCTGGTCCTTCGCTGCGATCGGCAGGCCGATCTTCACGCGCTCTCAGGGCACACTTGGCGCCCGATGCCTCATGCTGGCCGTTGCCGAGGCTCCGAAGAGCCGCCTGCGTCAATCAGCTTCGTCACCGGCGCTCGCACCGGCATCCGACCTGCGCCTGCATCGCGGTCCGCACATCTCGCAGCACGGGGCTGCAAGACGGCATCTTCGCGCTTTCAGCGAGGCCGCGACCGCTTGTCCGTATGGTCAACGATCGGATCGATCACACGGGGGCCGGGGCCCCTGTGCGTCCTCGATCGCTGGCCGAACCGGCGGCCTTTCGTCATGGAACGACTTCGCACATCCCTCATCGCTCGGGCTTGCATTGGGCCAAAGCCTTCTGCATGCCATTGCTCAGGATCCGCGTGGACAGCCACCACAACGGCCTTTGGCTTGGAAACCAACGACATTTCAAAGCCTTGCGGCTTGATTTCCCGTTGTCGTCCCGCCCGAAGACAGTTGGAGAGTGCGCTGCAAGGCGGCTTTCAGCAAGGCTGGCAAGACCGACTTATCCACTTTTCCCCGGTTCTCTTGTGGACAGCGGTGGACAACTCAACGCTTCGGCGCATTCTCGGCCAAGGTGCACGGATTGGTGGGCGAACCGCTGCAGCCATCCGCAAATCGCACTTTGTGAAAGTTTCGTGGCAGGGTCATGACGCCTCATCGAAGTGAGGCTCGCCGCTCAGCTGCCTTGCGAGTCGCGCCGGGCCAGCAGGCGCAGGCGCAAAGCGTTGAGCTTGATGAAGCCCTCGGCATCATGCTGGTCATAGGCGCCGGCATCGTCCTCGAAGGTAACGTGCGCTTCGGAATAGAGCGAGTGCGGCGACTTGCGTCCGACCAAGCTGGCCAGTCCCTTGTAGAGCTTGAGTCGGACTGTGCCCGTGACCTTCTGCTGCGACAGATCGATCGCGGCCTGCAGCATTTCGCGCTCCGGACTGAACCAGAAGCCGTTATAGATGAGCTCGGCATATTTGGGCATCAACTCGTCCTTCAAGTGCGCCGCGCCGCGATCGAGCGTGATCTGTTCGATGCCTCGATGCGCGCGGGCATAGATCTCGCCACCGGGCGTCTCGTACATGCCGCGCGATTTCATGCCGACGAAGCGGTTCTCGACGAGATCGAGCCGGCCGATGCCATGTTTGCGGCCAAGCTCGTTGAGCGCGCCGAGCAGGGTGGCGGGGCTCATCGCCTCGCCATTGAGCGCCACGCCGTCGCCGCGTTCGAAATCGATGGTGATGTATTCCGGCGCGTCGGGCGCATCCTCGGGATGGTCGGTCCGCGAATAGACGTAGGGCGGGGTCTCTTCCCACGGATCCTCGAGCACCTTACCCTCCGAGGAGGTGTGCAGCAGGTTCGCATCGGTCGAGAACGGCGCCTCGCCGCGCTTGTCCTGAGGCACACTGATCTGGTGCGCCTCCGCCCAGGCAATGAGCGCGGTGCGGCTGGTCAGATCCCATTCGCGCCACGGAGCGATCACCTTGATGTCGGGATCGAGCGCATAGGCCGAGAGTTCGAAGCGGACCTGATCGTTGCCTTTGCCGGTCGCGCCGTGTGCGATCGCGTCCGCGCCGGTCTCATGCGCGATTTCGACGAGGCGCTTGGAGATCAGCGGCCGCGCGATGCTGGTGCCGAGCAGATAGTCACCCTCGTAACGGGCGTTGGCGCGCATCATCGGGAAAACGAAATCGCGCACGAATTCCTCGCGCAGATCCTCGATGAAGATGTGCTCGTCCGGAATGCCCATCGCGCGGGCCTTGGCGCGCGCAGGTTCAATCTCTTCGCCCTGGCCCAGATCGGCGGTGAAGGTGACGACCTCGAGCCCGCGCTCGGCGCTGAGCCACTTGGCGATGACGGAAGTATCGAGACCGCCCGAATAGGCGAGAACCACACGTTTGATTTCAGACATTGGGGTAGCGCTCCCGGAAACTCGCTGGCGCGGGTTGCAGCGCGCTTCCTACTTGTCAAGCGAGCGCTTCTCTGCCTCACCGATATAGTCGCGGGTCAGGGGCAAAGCATGGCGGTCGCGGGCGTATTGGATCTGGAAATTGCACATGCCGCCATATTCGAACACCGTGGCGGCGCCGGCGAGATAGAAGGTCCACATCCGGAAGAAACGCTCGCCATAGAGGTCGACGATCTGTTCGCGCCGCGCGAGGCAATTGGCATACCATGCACGAATGGTCTTGCCGTAATGCAGCCGCAGCATCTCGATATCGGTCGCCATGAGGCGGACCTTCTCGCTTGCGGCGATGGTTTCGGAGAGCGCGGGGATGTACCCGCCGGGGAAGATGTATTTGCGGGTGAAGGCGTCGGTCGTGCCTGGGCTGCCCATGCGCCCGATCGTGTGGACGAGCATGACGCCCTCCTCGCACAGCAGCCTCGCGCAGGCCTCGAAGAACGCTTCAAATTGCGCCCGGCCGACATGTTCGAACATGCCGACCGATACGATGCGGTCGAACCTGCGTCCGCTGGCGGCGAAATCGCGATAGTCGACGAGCTCGATACTGACCTTGCCAGAGACGCCGGCCTCGCTCGCCTTCTCGCGGGCGAGCGCGGCCTGTTCCTCGGACAGCGTGATGCCGGTGACATGGACGTCGTGATGCCGCGCGAGGAAGATCGCCATGCCGCCCCAGCCGCAGCCGATATCAAGCACGCGGTGGCCGGGCTCCAATGCGAGCTTGGCGGCAATGTGCACAAGCTTGGCGGTCTGCGCCTGGCCGAGCGTCATGTCTTCGCCGAAAGCGGCGGTGTCCCAGTAGGCGCAGCTGTATTGCCAGTGTTCCTCGTCGAGCATGAGCGCGTAAAGCTCGTTGCCGATGTCGTAGTGGTGCGCCGTATTGGCCCTTGAGCCGATCGCGGTGTTTACCTGCTCGAGCGCAAAACCAGCGCGGTTGAGGAGCTTGCGCGGCAGGCTCGCGCGCAGCGGATCGCCGGGCTTGTCCCACCGGTCATTGGCGCGCAGCAGCGTGACGAGGCCCATGATATCGCCTTCTTCGATGAGGAGGCGGCCGTCCATGAAGGCTTCGGCGGCACCGAGGCGCGGGTCCATCACGATGTCGCGCGGCACGCGCTCGTCGGTGAAGCGGATGACGATGTCGGGGAAGCCGTCTGCGGCAGTGCCGTAGACGCGCGCATCGCCATCGGCGAAGACGACGCCGAGCCGACCGTTGACAACGAGGCCGGAGAGGAACCGGTCGAGGAATGTCTTGTTCATTGCGCACGGGTTAGGCGCATAAGCCCGGCAAAGCTACCGGGCTCGCTGGCGGCCAGCCCGGTTTGGCCTCACTCCGCCGCTTCCCTGAGCCCCGGATCGAAGCGCCATTGCGGCACATCGCCCAGCTCGCGCAGCCGCGCGGATTCGTGCATCATGTAGTCGCGCGTCATCGGGATCGCGGCGCGGTCCTTCACATACTGGATCTGCCAGTTGACCATGCCGCCATGGCGAAAGCTCTGCTCCGCGCCGGCGAGGTAGAACAGCCACATGCGATAGAACACCTCGTCGTACATCGCGGTGATCTCCTCGCGGTGCATGACGGTGCGCTTGTACCATTCCTCCAGTGTGTGGCTGTAATGAAAGCGCATGGCCTCAACATCCATCACCTGAAAGCCGGCTTGCTCGCTCTTCGTCACGATCTCGCTGAGCGCGGGAATGTATCCGCCGGGGAAGATGTATTTGCGCGTCCAGGCATCGGTGTTGCCCGGGGGGCCAGCGCGTCCGCAGCAATGCGAGATCATCACGCCATCATCCTTGAGCAGCTTGAAGGTCTGCTTGAAGAATTGCGGATAGTGTATCCGGCCGACATGTTCGAGCAGGCCAACGCTGGTGATCCTGTCGAACTGGCCCTCGACGTCGCGATAATCGGTGCGCGAGAACTTCACCTTGTCGGCAACGCCCAGCGCCTGCGCGCGCTCATTGGCAAAATCGACCTGGTCCTGTGCGAGCGCAACGCCGAGCACCTCGACCCCGTACATCTGATGAAGGTAGAGTCCGAAGCCGCCCCAGCCGCAGCCGATGTCGAGCACCCGCATGCCTTCGCACTGGCCTTCGCGCAGATAGAGCTTGGAGGCGAGATGCGCCTTTTTGTCCATCTGCGCCTTTTCGAGCGAGGTCGCTGCGGGATCATCCCGGTAATACGCCATGGTGTATTGGCGATCTTCATCGAGAAAGCGTTCGTAAAGCTCGCGCGTCAGGCTGTAGGTATGGTCCGCATTCTTCTGTGCCCGGGCCTTGATGTTGATCCCGTCGATCACCGAGCCGACCTTCTGGAGCGCCTTCTTGACCGGGCCTTGCGCCTGGATCGCGCTGTCGCCGATGCGTTTGGTGTTGGCGGTCACGAACAGCAGCAGGTCGCGGATATCGTGCGGCTCCTCGACCACGAGCCAGCCCCACATATAGGCCTCGCCCGCGCCCATCTGAGGATAGCGCGCAATGTGTCCGGCAGCCTTGCGGTGGGTCAGCCGGATCCTGAGCGGCGCGGCGCCATCGGACGGGTCACCATAGTGGTAGGTCTTGCCGTCGTGATCGGTGACGGTGAGCCGCCCTTCGCGGATGACTTTTCCCAAGAACTTGTCGAGTAACCACATAGATCTGGCAGCCCCCTTCTGCGATCCTGCACCATGTCTGGCGCGAGATGTGTTACCGTGTCAATCATCGAATGCGGGAGGATCGGATGGGTGAACCTAAGACACAGGCGACCGGCGCATCGGTGGCGCAGTTTATTGCGCACCTCGCGCAGCCGGCCAGGCGCGCGGATGCCGAGGTCCTGCTGGAGATGTTCGAGCAGGTGACAGGCGAACGGGCGTGCATGTGGGGCGAGAGCATCATCGGATTCGGCGATTATGAGACGACCTATGCGAGCGGGCGCAAGGTGAACTGGATGCGCACGGGCTTCTCGCCGCGCAAGGCGAAGCATTCGCTCTATCTCATGGCTGGCTACAGCGATGCCGATGCTGCACGCGAGCGCGCCGAGTTGTTGCAGCGTCTCGGCAAGCACGCGCAAGGCAAGAGCTGTCTTTACATCAACAAGCTGGCGGATGTGGATCTTGGCGTGTTGCGGGCCCTGATAGCGGCGGACTGGGCCGCGATGGGGCGCCTCTATCCGCCGGGCGAGGGCGGCTAGATCCCCGCATACCATTGGTAGCGACCGATATCCTCCCAGAACCCGCCGCGCCCCTCGCCAATGCCTTCGAGGCTGGCGACCGCTTCGATTCCCCTCAGATACTTGGCTGATTTGTAGCCAAGTTGCCGCTCGATCCGCGCTCTGAGAGGCGCGCCGTTCTTCTCGGGCAGCGGCTCGCCATTCAGGGAATGGGCGATGATTGTCTGTGGGTGATAGGCATCGACCATATCGATACTCTCGTAATAAGGCCGCCCATAAAGCACATCGGCACAGCGAAACACGATGAAGTTCGCCGCCTCGGAAATGCGCGCCAGATCGAGCAGGTGCGACAGCTGCGGCCCGGTCCATTGCCCGATCGCGCTCCAGCCCTCGACGCAATCGTGCCGCGTAATCTGCGTGCGCTGGGGCATGGCGCGCAGCTCTGCGAGCGAGAGCGAAAGCGGTGCATCGACCAGCCCGGTTATATCGAGCCGCCAATCGGCGAAGCCGCCCGCTCGGCTGGCGCGATATTCGGCGCTGTCGACGGTGAGCGAGCCATTGCCGCGAAAGGTCGGCGAGCGATCCTCGGGCGCATATTCGGGCGCAAGCTGCTGGCGCCCGGCGAGGATGCGGTGCGCACGGCGGTGCCAGTTTTCGGCGGTGTCGAACAGGCCCGAACCCGTCTCGCTGGCAGCAAAGCCGTCGATCTTGGAACAGGCCGCGGTGCCCAGCGCGGCAATCCCGGCGAGCAGCGAGCGGCGGGGTAGGCGGGTCATGCGTCGGTTTCCCTGCTGCGGCCTAGAATGCGAGTGCCGCCGGTGATCATGCGCCAGGTTTGCTGGAAGGGCCCGGAGACGAGCACCATGGCCAGATGCACGATGAAGAAGGCGAGCAGCGCAAAGGCGGTGAGGAAATGGATCGAGCGCGCGCTCTGGCGCCCGCCCAGAGCTTCGACAAGCCACGGCGCAGCGGGTTCGAAGCCGGGGCTGATCGCAAGCCCGGTCAACACCATCAGCGGGAGAAACACGCCGAGCACGAGCCCATAGGCGATCCGCTGCAGGCGATTATACTCGCCCTCGTGGTCGCCAAAATCGCCCCTGAGATGCGCGCGCAGATCTTCCAGCACCGCAGCAGGGCGCCATGAGGCGGCGATATCGCGCACGAAATGGCGGTTCGCCAGCATCACGATCCACATCACCAGCAAGGCCAGCGCGAAGACGATCGCGGCGCTGTTGTGCCAGTCGCGCGCTTCGGCAAGGTTATAGCGTTGGGGGAGCGTCGCCCAATCGGGAAAGCGCCTCACCTTCATCCACGCATCGGCTGGGTCAAAACCATAATCGCCCCAGTAAAGATAGCGATGCGCGTTCGATATCCCGAGCCCTGACATGAACAGGACAACCAGCGCGAGCGCGTTGATCCAGTGCCACAGGCGGGTGATCAGCGCATGACGCTTGGCAGGGCGCTTCCCAGAGCGCTGCGGCGGCGTGCTCACGGCTCGCTGTCCGCCTGCGCCCGCGCGAGATAGATGACGTCGCGCGGCTGATCGAGCAGGTGCTGGCCGCTGTCGATGTAAAGGGTCGAGCCGCTCTTCAGCGTGCCCTGCGCGAGGAACAACGCCGCCTCGGCGATTTCGTTCGCCCCCGTCTTGCGCTCCAGCAGATTGAGCCGGTGGCTGCGCTCGGTTTCGGCCTGGGTCTGATCGTGGCTCGCGAGGATGGCCCCGGGCGCAAGGCCATAGGCACGCACGTCCGGCGCGTCGGCATAATGCTTGGCAAGCATGGCGATCGTCGAGGCGAGCGCGTGTTTCGACATGGTGTAGCTGAAGAAGTCGGGATTGGGATTGGCAAGTTTCATGTCCGTGATCTGGATGGCGCAGCGCAATCTCTCGCTCCTCGCGCAGCGCAGATAGGCCTGCGCCATGCGAGCGGGCGCGCGTGCATTGATCTGCATCGATTGCCGGTTCGTTTCAGGATCGATCTTGGTTGCATCGTCATAGCGAAAAACTGAGGCCGAATTGATCAGCGCTCGCCAGTCTTCGAGCCGCTTGGCCAGATCGAGGATCATCGCCTCTGCGCTGTCCCCGTCGTCCAGATTGCAGCCGATCGTCTCGGCCGAGGGCAGGCTTGCGGCCAGTTCGCGCGCTGCATCGCACGAGGAATTGTAGTGAATGACCGTGTGCCAGCCCTGCTGGGCGAAATGGCGCACGATCGATGCGCCGATGCGGGTGGCCCCGCCGGTGACAAGAACTGCAGACCGCGCCATGGCGATTGCCTAACAGCAGGCCGCGCCCGCGACAATGTGTGTCGGGACGCGGCCAAGGGTTTGGGCAGGTGAGGCTGTGCGCGCTTCAGCGGCAGCGCACGTCACCCCGGTCGATCTCGCGGCCCAGCACGGCGCCGAGCGCGCCGCCAAGCAGCGTGCCGAGCGTGCGATCACCCCGGGTGTCGATAGTGCGCCCCAGCAGTGCGCCAACGCCTGCACCGACCACCAGGCCGGTCGTGCCGTTGTCGCGCTCACAATAGACCCGGCCATCGCGCCCGCGCCAGACCCGGTCACGACGACCGATCCGGCGCGGCTCGAGATAGCGGCCATTGCGATCATAGACCCGGCGGTCGCGCCCGCGGCGCCAATCGCGCCGATCCTCCCAGCGATCATCGTCCCAGCGATCATCGTCCCAGCGATCATCGTCCCAGCGATCATCATCATAGCGAATGGCGGATAGGCTGGAGGTTGCCAGTGTGGCAGAGTTCCATTGTGCGGCTTGCAGCGGAGCGCCGGGCGCGATCTGTACAGCGCTGGCCGGAGCGGCAATTGCTGCGAGCGAGCCAGCAGCGGCAATCATGGCGATCTGTTTCATGGTGGTTCCTTTCCGGCCCTCTTGGGGCGCAGAAGCAGGATTGTTCATGAAACTAATCTGCATGATGAACGGAATTGTCAAAAAGCGCGCATGAAAGGCAAAATGTTTGTCTCAGGCGATGAGCTGTTTTCAGCCCAGCTTTCGGTCGGCGCGAGCCTTGATCTGCGGCGAGAGCGCTTCCAGTCCGGCGAGCTCTTCGAGTTCGGCGCGCGAGGCGCGGCTTGCGATGAGCGCCCTGAAGACTCTCGCGATGCTCCAGAGCTGTGCGCCATCCTCGATCCGCTCGAGCGCATCGCCCGCCTCGCACTCACCCGGTTCGATTACGCGGAAATACCAGCCCGAGCGGCCCGTCGCCACGATCCTTGCCGTCATCCCCTTCACTCCGAATCTGTGATCGATCTTCCAACAGGGCTGGCGCGGCTGATTGACTTCGAGGATCGCACTGCCGAGGCGAAAGCGATCGCCGATAAAGACCGCGCTTTCGTCGAGCCCGCGCACAGCCAGGTTCGATCCGAACGCGCCGGGCTCGTCGAGCAAGCCGAGCGCGCGCGGATCCGAGAGCTCCCTGCGCCAGAATTCGTGATGATCGAGCGGATAGAGGTGCACGGCCTTTTCCGGCCCGCCATGAACCTGCCGGTCTGCCTGTTCGTCAGGAGCTAGTCCCTCAGCGAGGATCTGCACGCGCCCCTCGCGCGGGCGCTTCGCGATGGCGCTTTTCTCGGCGCCGTTGAACGGGCGCGCGGTGCCCGTGCAGATGGCGATCACCGGTCTGCGCATTGTCTCCTCCCTCGCGCCTGCCCGAACCCTGGAAGGCTGCCGGGCTTGTGCGTTGTCCTAGGGAGATTGGCAAGAAGAGGAAAACGGCTTGACGCTCGAACGCTCGATGGGTCTGGGATCGCTTGTCTTCTATGGAACGGGGACAATTCTTGGCGCCGGGATCTCCGTCGTCATCGGTGAGGTCATCGGCGAAGCGGGCGCGCTTGCACCGATCGCCTATGGCCTTGCAGGCCTTGTCGCTGTGTTCACCGCGCTTTCGTTTGCCGAGATTGCCGCGCGCATCCCGACCGCGGGCGGGCCGATCGACTACGTCGAGGAAGCCTTCGGGAGCCCGGCACTCTCCGCGCTCGTCGGCTGGCTGCTAATCGTTGCGAATATCGTCTCGGGCGCAACCATCACGACCGGGTTTGTAAGCTATCTCAACAGTTTCCTCGATGTGCCCTTCTGGCTGGCCACGTCGGGTCTGGTGGCGCTGCTGGGCGCGATCTCGATTGCGGGAATGAAGCAGAGCGCCTGGTTTATGTCGATCACAACGATCGTTGGCATGATCACGCTGCTGATCGTGTTGTATCTCTTGCGCGATAGCTTGCTTGGGTGGCCGCAACGGCTCGTTGAGGGCGAGGGGATCGGCTTGGCTTCGGCTGTCGGCGCCATCTTTGCGGGTGCCTTTCTCGCGATCTATTCCTTCATCGGCTTTGGCGATGTCGCGCAGACCGCCGAGGACGTGAAGGATGTGAAGTCCACCTTGCCGCGCGCCATGTGGATCGTACTGGCGCTCGTCTTCGCCTTCTACCTCGCAGTTTCGGTCGCGCTAGGCGGGCGCTCGGACCTCGATGCGATCGCCAGCGCCGACGCCCCGCTCGTTTATGCCGCAACCAGCGAAAGCGGTTTTCCTGCATTGCCACTCGCGATCGCCAGCCTGTTCGTCATCGTGAACGGCGCGGTCACACAGGTCATCGCGGCGAGCCGCCTGATGCTCGATCTGGGCCGCGATGGGCGTCCAGGCGCAATGGCCTGGATGGGCAAGGTCAATAAGCGGACGAGGACCCCGATCCAGGCGACGCTTGCCTGTGTCGCCCTTGTTCTGGCGCTGGCACTGCTTGTGCCGCTCGGCCAATTGGCGAGCGGGACGAGCCTTGCCATCCTCGCCGTGTTCATCGCCGTCAATGCCGCACTGTTCCGCCTCAAGCGACGCGACCAGCCCGGTGGCGTGCCCGACATGCCCAAATTCGTGCCCGTTGCGGGCGCGGTCTTCTGTCTTGCTGCGGTGGCCGGCCAGATTGTCCTGTGGGGGCTCGGCGGGGTCTAGGACCCGCGCTGGACAGTCAGGTCGATCCAGTCGCGCTGCGTCCCATCGCAGGATTTGCCTGCATAGGTCCGGTGCTCGATCACAGCAAAGCCGACTTCCTGATAGCGCGCTTTGAGCCAATCGGGGGCGGGAAAATTGTGAAGCCGCCCGAGCAGGTCGCGCCCTTCGCCCGTGCCAAGCTTGTAGCTTGCAAAATGGAGCCCGCCGGGGCGCAAGGCGGTGTGGATTGCGCCGAGCACGCGGGGAAGCTGCGCGCGCGGGCAATGCAGCAGGCAGGCATGCGCCCAGACGGCATCATAGGCGGCAACCGCGTCAAGCTCGTCAAAGCGCATCACGCGCGCGCCCAGATCGAAACGCTCGTTCGCCTTCTTGACCATGGCCGGCACGCCGTCGCTCGCATCCACCACAAAGCCGCGAGCGCGCATATGGGCTGAATCCTGCCCGCCACCGCAGCCAAGCTCGAGAATGCGGGCGCCGGGCTCGAGACGGTCGATGAAAGCGCCAAGTGCAGGCGAATGATTGGCAGCAAAGCCATGAGTATAATGCGGCGCGCGCTGCGAGTAGAAATCGAATGTCGCCTGATCGATCGCCACCTTGTGCGAATCCTGGCCCTCAGGGCACTTTGCGTTCGATTGGCATCACATTGTATTCACGCACTTCCGCCTCGCTCAGGCAATAGCGCGTGCTCGGATCATCACCGCGACCGATGGCCTGTTGCTGATACATGATCTCCGTCAGCAGCTTACGGCTGATTCCCATGCGGATCAGGAAATCATTGTCTTCGCTGGCGAGCAGGGCGGAGGATTGCTCGATATCGGCGATCAGTTCGGTGGTTGCTTCGGTGCCATCGATCACCGCATCATCGATCTTCCAGCGATCGTTGGTGTGCGTGAACATGTGGACCATGAACACGCCGCCCTCATCGACATGGCGCCGATCGCCGCCCATGAACATGAAATTGCAGGCCGAGAAACAGGTCCAGCCCTCCGGAATGCGGGTGAGCATGCCGCGATAGGAGCGGATGATGCGCCCCGCCTCGTTGCCCGCGCGCGCATTGCCCCCACGCGAACGCAACCAGATTTCGCTGATCTGATCGTCCGCCTCGATCGCTTCGCGCAGGCGTTCGGGCAGGCTGGCATCGATCCGCCCTTCCGCGAGCAGGACCCGCTTGCCATCGATCGTTCGGGGCGTGAGCTCCATGACATCCGCCGGGCCCCAGTCCGGCCTTGCCGGGCAGGTGGGGTTTGCCGGATCGCGCTCGCTGGCAGCGGTGAGCGTGAGCAGGCCGAGCGCGGCCAGGGCAGGTTTGACGGCGGCTGTGCGGATCATGCGACGACCGAATAGCGCGCCGAGCCGGGGGGGCGGCACATGCGCTTGTTGGCGCGGGTTTCCTCGCCTTCGACAATGATCACATCGGTGACCATGATGCAGTCGAGCGAATCCGCATCATCGCTGCTGATTTCCTCGCGAGCGGTGATTGTCGAGGTCCCCCGGACATCATCGCGCGTGCTCGAGGTCCACGAGGCGCTCTGCCCGATTGCGGGAAGCTCGTCATCGCTCGCCCCGCGGGTGGCCTCGAGAGTTGCATTGGCGGCCTGTTCCTGCTCCTGCTCATTGAGCTTGCAGGCGATTTCTCTGGTGAGCTCGCTGGAGAATTCGGCCACCGGGACAAACGAGCCGAGCCCGGCCCTTCGCGCGGTGCGCCGGGCGGCGCCGCCGAGCAGTCCTCCGATGATACCGCGTGCGGCATCGCCTGTCTCGTCGGTCTCGCAGCCCTCGGCTGCCCGCGCTCCACGCCGGGCATCGTTGAACAATCCGCCAAATTGCGCATGCGCTGCGGTTGAGCCGGCTGCCATTGCCGCGGCCGCACCGAGTAGGCTCATGGATTTAAATATGTTGAACAAGGCGTTAGCCCCCTTTTGCCCGCACCGCTTGATGGATGACCCGTGGTCTAGTGTTCGGCGGATCAAGCGTCAATCCGGCGCCGGGACAGATGCGGCATGATACCAGACAAACCGGCGGGATTGAAACGCGCGCGCGTTAGTCCTTGAGATGCCGGGCAAAAAAATCGAGCGTTGCAGGCCAGATCACGCGTTGCGCTGCAAGGTCGGCTGCGCTGCGCCGCGCATCGGGTTGGCCTGTGCCCGAGAGCGCATGGCCGGCATCGGTGAAGACGAGGCTGACGGTCGCAAGCCCTGCCTCGGCGCGGCGTTCAGCAATGTTCTGGGCCATCTCGCCTGAATTCCAGACAAGGTCCGCGTCGCCGCCTGCGACGAGGACAGGCTCGTCGATGGTCTCGACCGCGATCCGCGCCTTGACCGCGAGATCGGGATTGGCGTTGCGCCCCTTGTCGTGCGGGAGGCGCAGGCGCGGGCGGCCATCGGGTCCCGTCGGGCTGGCGAATTCCTCGCTCATGCCTTCATAGGGGACGAAGGCCAGCGCCTCGCCTTGCCAGCTGAACGAGCTGGGCCGTGTGCCATCGCCTGTGCCCCAGCCTTCCCACACGACATCGCTCGCGGCGATTGCAGCAATGGCGGCAAAGCCGTCGATCTTCGCGCCCGCGAGCAGGGCGAATTCCGCGCCCTTGGAGACGCCGTAGATCGCGATATCATCCGCGCGAACATCGCCGCGGGCGGCGAGCCAGTCCCTGGCGGTCTTTGACTTCTCGACCGGAATGCTGGCAAAGGCGGCGGGCAGGGCGGGAAATTGTTGCGGATTCTCACCAAATCCAGGCGAATAGTAGGGCAGGCCAAGCACCGCATAGCCCTGCTCGAGAAAGCGGGGGGCGAGGCTGCGTGCCGCGCTGTCGCCGCCTTCGCTGCCGCCCAGCAGAATGATTGCGGGGAAGGGCCCCTGGCCTTTGGGCGCAGCATAGAACGCCCCGGGAATACTCTCGCCCAGCATTATCTCGCTTTCGCTCACAGGAGGGCCGGGCTCGGCCTCTACAGGGAATGCCGCGACCAGCGCGAGCGCGAAGCTCAGGGCCATAGCGGGGGCGCGGCGGATCACTCGGGTCTCCAGTTTTGCAAGCGACCTGCAAGCTACGCGGCTCACGCGCTGGCGGACGCCTGCGTCGACGCTTCGCGGTCGCGCTCCTCCCTGTCCCGTTCGGCTCGGCTCTTCTTTTGCGCGGCAGTTTTCAGCTGGCCGCAGGCGGCATCGATGTCGCGGCCGCGCGGCGTGCGCACCGGCGCGCTGATCCCGCCTTCGAAGACGATATCGGAGAAGGCCCTGATCCGTTCAGGTGTCGAACATTCATAGGCTGCGCCCGGCCAGGGGTTGAACGGGATCAGATTGACCTTGGCGGGCAGGTCATATTGCCGAAGCAGCTGGACCAGCTCGCGCGCATCCTCGTCGCTGTCATTCTTGTCCTTGAGCATCACATATTCGAACGTGATCCGCCGCGCATTGGAGGCACCGGGATAATTGGCGCAGGCCTGCAGCAACTCCTCGATCCCGTATTTCCTGTTGAGCGGGACGATCTCGTCGCGCACCTCCTTGCGCACGGCATGGAGCGAGACGGCGAGATTGACGCCGATCTCCTCGCCGCAGCGCTCCATCATCGGGATGACACCGCTGGTCGAAAGCGTGATCCGGCGTTTGGAGAGGCCAAGCCCGTCGCCGTCCATCACGAGGTGGAGCGCATCGCGCACATGATCGAAATTGTAGAGCGGCTCGCCCATGCCCATCAGCACGATATTGGTGAGCAAGCGGCCATCGGCGGTGTAGTGGCCGGGATCCTCTTCGCCCAGATCGTTCATGCGCCCCTTGGGCCATTCGCCCAGCGCATCGCGCGCCAGCATCACCTGGCCAACGATCTCGCCGGGTGTGAGATTGCGCACGAGCCGCATCGTGCCGGTCGCGCAGAAGGTGCAGTTGAGCGTGCAGCCGACCTGGCTCGAAATGCACAAGGTGCCGCGATCGGCATCGGGGATGAAAACCATCTCGAAATCGTGACCGTCATCGGTCTGAAGCAGCCATTTGCGCGTCCCGTCGCCGCTGTGCTGGGCTTCTATCACGTTGGGTCGACCGATTACGAACCGCTCGGCAAGCCATGGACGCATCGTCTTGGCTATATCAGTCATCGCTTCGAATTCGGTCACGCCGCGGTGGTAGAGCCAGTGGAACACCTGCTTGGCGCGAAGCTTGGCGGCCTTGGCATCGAGGCCGGCTTTCTCGAGCAGGTCGCGGATGCGCGGGCGCGGCAGGCCGACAAGGTCGATCCGGCCATCCGCTCGCGGCGTGATGTCCCGCGGCACGGGAACCGGGTCGACCTGGCCGGGGATCGCCATGAGGCCGGAGAAATTTTGGATGAGCGCGTCTGCCATGATTGGCGCGGCATATAGGCGATGAGAGCGGGTATTCAAAGCGCCCGCACGCATATGCCGATTGCGGATGGCTGCGCACAGGCGGACTTAAACGCACAAACAGCGCGAAAGGTCCGGCGCCCGCCGAGCCGCGCGCGCCCTTCGTCGACGGTGTTGTCGAGCATGCAACCGACCGCATGCCAATCTCGTCCTGCCGGGCTGAATATGCTTATTTTACAACAAGATGCTGTTGTGAAATGTTCATGAAACAGAGACTTTCCGGCCCCGTTGAAAGGGTCGCTGCAGCCCGAAAAGCTGCACGAACATCAACGGAGAACAAGAACAATGAATATGTCGATCAAACTAATCGCTGCTGCCAGTATCATGGCCATTGCGGCCCCTGCCGCTGCTCAGTCGAGCGATGATCCGTTCACCGGATTTCGCCTCGAAGGCCTCGCCGGGTTCGACAGCAGCCGTGCCGGCAGCAGCGTCGATGACGAGGCAAACGAGGACAATGACCAGTCGATCGAAGGCCTCGTCTATGGCGTGGCCGCAGGTTACGATTTCAATGCGGGCAGCATCGTCCTCGGGGTTGAGGCGGAACTGACCGATTCAACGGCGAACACCGAATTCGAAGATGGCGATTTTGAGGGCTTCGGCTTTGGTGATGTCGACACGGGGCGCGATATCTATGTCGGCGGGCGCGTCGGCGTGCTCGCGGCACCCACGACCATGGTCTATGCCAAGGGCGGCTATACCAATGCGCGCTACAATATCGAAAATGCATTCGATGGAGACGAATTCCGAAGCTCGATCGAATTCGATGGGTATCGCGTGGGCGCAGGGGTCGAGCAGGCCTTCGGGAGCAACGCCTATGCCAAGCTCGAATACCGCTATTCCAACTACAGCGAAGCCGAGCTTGATTTTGACGAGGGAGATACACCCGTTGTCGATGTCGGCGAAATCGACACCGATCGCCACCAGGTGCTTGCCGGCGTTGGCCTTCGGTTCTGATCGAGGGATGGCGACCATCCCTGAGCCCGGGCGTGCAAAAGACGCGCCCGGGCTTTGGACAGGGCGGTCGCCGCGATCAGCGCCTGCCTGCGCAGCCCAGCGCTGCGGCATCGATCGCGGTGGCCGCTCCTGAGAGATCATAGCGGTCAGAGAAGCGCCGCCCCGCGACGTCGCGCGCGGAAACCCTCATTGCGCTCGCCGAGCGCATCGCCGCCACGATAGCGGCGTCCATTGCCTTGTCCCTGGCCCAGGCATCACGCTCGCGCGCCAGGAGCGAAAAGGAACGCCCGCCAACCCTGAGCGTAACCTCGGCTCTCTCGCGGATGGCTCGCGAAAGGCGCAGATGGAGCTGCCCTCGCACACCTTCCTGGGGCCAGGTCGCAATGCTGGCAGACGGGCCGGTCCTGGAAGAGCGCTCAGGCTTCGCGATGGCATAACAACGCGCGGGGTTGGCATCGCGAAAGGCGGCCCAGTTGGCAAAGACACCCAGGCTGTCTTTCGCAGCGGCAGGAGCCGCAGTGGCGAGCGCGAGCGCAAGGATCGCGGCAGTTCTAATCATAGGAAATCGCCACCACTTCCCATTCCTTGATCCCGCCCGGCAGGCGCACTTTGCGACAATCGCCGATGGCCGCGCCCTTGAGTGCTCTGGCAATGGGCGAGGACCACCCGACCTTGCCCGCGCCTGCATCCTGCTCGTCATCGCCCACGAGCTGGACTTGGCGCCGCGCATCCTCCTCGTCCGCCAGTTCGACCCGCGCGCCGAAAAAGACCCGGTCCTTATCGGGCTGATGGGCCGGATCGATCACGCGGCAAGCCTTCATTCGGCGCGCAAGATGGGCGAGCTCGCGGTCGATCTCGCGCATGCGCTTGCGGCCATAGAGATAATCGCCGTTTTCGCTGCGATCGCCATTACCCGCCGCCCAGCTGACGATCTCCACGATCTCGGGGCGCTCCTTGCCCAGCAGGTGATCGTAGCGCGCCTTGAGCGCAGCCATGCCCTGCGGGGTTATCGGAGGGCCGGGCCTGTTGGCCGGAGACATGTTCATCGGCGCGCGAAGATCAGCGCAGGAAAGCGTCGATTGGGCGTGGCAGGCCTGCTTCATCGGGATACATGTGCGAATAGCTGACCGCATTGCCCAGCACGCGCATGATGTAATAGCGCGTCTCGAAATTGGCCGGGATGCGCTCGATCCAGGTCACCCAGTCGATCTCGCCGGTGCGCGGATCGCCATTCATGCGCAGCCACTGGTTCACCCGTCCCGGCCCCGCATTGTATGCCCCGATCGCAAGCGGATAGGCCCCGCCATAATAGCTCATCATCCGGGCGAAATAGGCATCGCCAAGCTGGACGTTGTAGGAGGGGGATTCGATCAGATTGGCGCTCATATACTGAACGCCCAGCTTGCCCGCCTGTTCGCGCGCCGTGCCCGGCATGAGCTGCATGATTCCGCGCGCGCCGGCATGGCTGACGCGCGTGCGATCGAATTCGCTCTCCTGGCGGCTGATCGCGTGGACCATCGTCCAGTCGTTGACGGTGGGCGTGGCAAGCTTGGGAAAGCCGATCCGCTCGAGGCCTGAAAACCGCTCGCCGGCCTCCATGCCGAGCACCACCGCCATTTCCGGCAGACGGGCGCGCATCGCGAGATCGTGTGCCAGGACGAGTTCGGTCTCATCCGCCGCGTTCGCCGCGACCGCCTGGAAGAAGCGCCGTTCGGTGCGCCAGTCGCGCCGGTTGGCGGCCATGGCGAGGATGGCCTGGCTCAAGGGGCGCGCTTCATAGGCTGCCCGGGTGGCCGCATCGATGCCGGCGGCGGGGATGGGCGCGAAGGCGGGCATCGGGCGGCGCAGAGCGGCAAGGGCAAGCTGGCCGTAATAATAATCTGGCCATTTCGCCGCTTTCTCGAACAGGGCCGTGGCATCCTCTGCCATTCCGGCCTGGCGTGCGGCGCGGCCAGCCCAGTAAAAGCCCTTGGCCTTTGTCAGCGGGCTTTGTGCGCCCATGCCATAACGCTCGAACAGCGGCGCTGCTGCGGCTCCGTCGCCCAGCTCCCACAGCGCTTTTGTGCCGCCGAGCCACATCAGATCGGTGTAGCGATCGCGCAGGGTGAAGGAGCCTTGCGAGATATCGGTCTCGGGCGCGAACAGATCATCGCTGCGCGCAGCGATCCGCACGGCGCTCGTTGCGCCGGCCGATTTGGCGACCGCGAGCATGTCGCCGATCATCTCCTCGGGATCGAAGGCGGGGGCGGCGAATTCGCCGCGGGTGGACAATAGATCGATCGCCGCCTCGATCCGTCGCGTCGCGCGGTAATGATTGACGAGGTTGAAGACAAACCCGGCATTGCTGCGAGCGCCCGCAGGGGTGGTGAGCCCTGTCTCTTCGGGCAGCGCGCCGCGCACGAGCGCGAGACGTGCCATCGCCAGCTCGCGGTCCGCGGGATCAAGGTTTATCATCTGACGCGCCGCTTCGTCTGCGCGTCCCTGCCACAAAAGCGCATCCATGCGCGCAGCGTGATCTGCGCTGGTGAAACGCGCACCGAACAGGCCGGTGAGATAGGCCTCGGACGGGCCGCTCATCTCGCCCCCGCGCCATGCCTCGCGCGCGACATCGAAAGCGCGTTGGTTCTGATTGCCGGCCAGCGCCAGCGCATAGCGCGCACGTGCGGCATTGGTCAGTGGGGGGTGCGCGGCGAAATAGCGCAGCAGCTGGTCAGAAGAGGGCGCCTCTTCGGCCAGCCGCGCTTCGGCCTTGATGCGCAGCGCATCGCTCAGCGGGAAATCGGGATAGGCGAGCAGGAAGCCCGAATATTCGTCGAAAGAATAGGTGTCGCGCGCCTGCAGCACTTCCCACCGATCGATCGCCTGCTCGATCGCGGCGGGCTGGCGCGCCAGCATGGGCGCCTGTGCAAGCGCGGACATGTGCGCCGAGGAGGGCACTGCCAGCGCCGCGATCGCGCAGGCGAGAACGCGCACTCCGGCGCGCGAATTGAGGTGCAGTTGCTTGACCATACTGGACATTGTGCCGGAAGGCTCCTTATCAGGCGCTGAACACCGCTGCGATCGATGCGCTTCGCAGCCCTTGCGCCACGCGTGCATCGCATGGGCTCAAGATACAAGGGAAACTCAGGGTTTATACAATGTTCAGTGGCTCCATACCCGCTCTGGTGACTCCTTTTCGCGACGGATCGTTTGACGAGGCTACTTTCCGGCGGCTGGTCGACTGGCAGATCGAGAGCGGCAGTTCGGCCCTGGTGCCGTGCGGAACGACGGGCGAAGCCTCGACGCTGTCCAATGCCGAGCATCACCGGGTGATCGAGGTTTGCATCGAACAGGCCGCTGGCCGGGTGCCGGTGATCGCGGGTTGCGGATCGAACGACACGCGCAACGCAGCATTGCACATGAACTTTGCGAGGAAGGCGGGCGCTGCGGCTGGCCTGTGCGTGGCGCCCTATTACAACCGGCCGAGCCAGGAGGGGCTGATCGCGCATTTCAGCTATCTTGCCGAGCACTGCGAACTGCCGATCGTGCTGTATAATGTGCCGAGCCGAACGGTGACCGATATCGAGGACGAGACGGTGGTCGCGCTGGTCAAGAAATATCCTGAGCGGATCGTCGCGATAAAGGATGCGAGCGGGGATCTGAGCCGCGTTGCCGATCATCGCATGGGGATCGGGCGCGATTTCTGCCAGCTTTCGGGAAATGACGAATTGTGGCTGCCGCACAGTGCTGCCGGAGGGCGGGGCGCGATTTCGGTGACAGCGAATGTCGCTCCGGCCCTGTGCGCTGAATTCCATGATGCGATCGCCGCAAACGAGCTTAAGAAGGCACGCGAACTCAATGACCGGCTGTTTCCGCTGCACTATGCGATGTTCTCCGATGCGAGCCCCGCACCGGTCAAATATGCGCTGACCCGTGTGATGGAGGATGTGAGCGAGGAGGTGCGCCTGCCGCTTGTCGCCGCAAGCGCCCAGGCGCGACGCGCGGTCGACGAAGCGCTCGATTTTGCCGGATTGATCTAGCGCGGCGCGCGCTTCAAAGGACCTCGTCTTCGTCGAGCAGCGTCTCGGCAAAGCCCTCAGGCTCGCTTGCATAGATCGCCTCGGCGAGGTTTTCGATCCGCTTGCCCACACGCTCGGGATGATCGACGCGGGCGATGTGGAACAGCGCGTCGCCCTGGTGGACCACGGGGAGCGTTGCATGGCCGATGATGATCCCGTCGATCGGGCTGACGATCTCGACCGGTTCCTCGCCAAACAGCCCCGCGACTGCCGCAAGCAGATCGCCCTTCCTCACTGCATCGCCTGATTTGCGCACCCGGTGGGTCACCCCGCCGCGCGGCGAGCGCACCCACTGGGTCTTGTTCGAACGGGCCGGAATGCCGACTTCGGTCAGGCCATCATCGGCATCGATCATCTTGAGATGGGCGAGCACGCGTAATACGCCTGCCACCCCGGTTTCGATCGAGAGCCGATCAAACCGCAGCGCCTCGCCCGTCTCCATCAGCAGCATGTCTACCCCTTGTTCGTGCGCAAGGCTGCGCAGCGAGCCATCGCGCAGCGGGCTCTCGATGATGACTGGCGCGCCGAACGCCATGGCAAGCTCGACCAGCTTCTTGTTTCCGGCCGCAATGCGGATCTGCGGGAGGTTGTAGCGGTGGACCGCGGCGGTGTGAATATCGATCCCGAGCGCGGCGCGGCTGACCACTTCACTGAAGAAGACATGCGCGACCTGCCCGGCGAGCGAGCCGGTCGCAGTGCCGGGAAAGGAGCGATTGAGATCGCGCCGGTCGGGCAGATAGCGGGTGTGGCTGAGAAATCCGAAGATGTTGGCGACGGGCACCAGCATGAGCGTTCCGGCGAGCGTTTCGGGCGAAAGCTGGTTGGCGATGCGCTGGATGATCGCGGTGCCGATGATTTCGTCGCCATGGATCGCTGCGCTGATGAAGACGGCCGGGCCGGGCCTTGTCCCATGCAGCACCCGGACCGCGAGCTGCGAATTGTAGCCGGTTGCCATGGTTGTGATCGGCAGGCCAATATCCGCTTGCTGGCCGGGCGCAACGCGGTCAGTGCCGAGCTCGAAATCCTGCGTGTGTGGAGCGTGCATGTCTCTCGTATCCCCCCGGAAAGACCGCGATGGTGGACTGTATCCGGGGCCCTTGGCAAGCGAAACCGGCAAGGGGCGATCAGCCCCTTTTCGTTTGGCGCGTGCACGCCTACATCGCTTGGTCTTATGCCTAGGCCCAAACCCGAAACCTTCGACAAAGCCAGAACGGTCGCTGAAAACCGGCGCGCGCGCTTCGATTATGCCATCGAGGACAAGTTCGAGGCGGGGCTCGCGCTTCAGGGCACCGAGGTCAAGGCGCTCAGGGCGGGCGAGGCAAGCATTGCCGAAAGCTACGCCGAAGTGCGCGACGGCGAGGTCTGGCTGATCAACGCCAATATTCCCGAATACAGCCACGGCAATCGCCTCAATCACGAGCCGCGCCGACCACGCAAACTTCTGCTGCATGGCCGCGAGATCAATCGCCTTTTCGGAGCTGTCGAACGAAAGGGCATGACGCTCGTCCCGCTGTCGGTTTATTTCAACCGGCACGGGCGCGCCAAGGTCGAGCTTGCGCTTGCCAAGGGCAAGCAGGCGCAGGACAAGCGCGCGAGCATCAAGGAGCGCGACTGGAAGCGCGACAAGGCCCGTCTGATGCGTGAAAAGGGCTGAGCCTGCGGTTCAATATCCGCCCGCTGGGAGCGCTCTCGAAAATAGTTTGGTGAAGCTCCAATTCACCCTCTGGTCACATCGCCCGCGCTACCCATATGCGATCCGTGACGCACGCGCCCTTATCCTCTCTTGCGATAAGCAATATTCCCCTGCGCGCGGGGGGCGCGCTCCTGTGAGTGCGCAAGGGTCTTCGAGACAGCCGGAAGGGTCGAAAGAGCGCGATGTCCAATTGCGGTCGCGCAAGATGGGCACGCATTTTGCGCGGCGCTACATGCCCTCGCGTGAGCAGATGGCCGGCAATCGCTATTTGGCGCCGATCGCGCCGCGATTTCTGAGCCCTGAGCTTTGGCGCTTCACCCGCAGATCGGTGCCACGCGGCGTGGCGCTGGGTCTGTTCGCAGCCTTTATCGTCCCGATCGGTCAAATCTTTCTCGCTGCCTTTCTCGCCTTGCCTGCGCGCGCCAATATGCCGCTTGCCGCCCTGGTGACATTCGTGACCAATCCGTTCACTTTCCCCGCCTGGCTCTATGTCGCCAATCGGGTCGGTGAATTTATGCTCGGGCTCGATCGGGCCGTGGGCGGGGTCGGCGCAAACAAGCTCGCCAATGAGAGCCTCTCCTTTGCCGGAGAATTCTTCGAGCTTGCCGGCGTGACCGCGTTCGGCTTTCTGATCCTCGCAGTGGTGTCTTCCTCGCTCGGCTATTTCATTTCCAAGGGAATCTGGCGCGTAATGGTATCTCGCAAGCGCGCCAAGCGCCTCAAGGATATGGAACGGCGCCTTGATCAGCGGCTGCGGGAAAAATAGCCGCCTCGATTGGATTGGGCCTGCCGCTGCGCTAGGCTAGCCGCGAGAGCCTGCAAGGATCGGCGTGGAGCCGATCGGGCGCGAGAGAGTAATGAGCCCCATGATCATCGCCCGCAATCGAATGCGCAGCCGTGCCGCCCAGTGGAGCAGGACGCAGGCGCGGCGCGCGGCGTGAGCGTGCTGACATCATTGCAGCGCCCGACGGAAGAGCGCACACGCGCCGGGCCTGGCGCATGGGCCTTGTTGGCTCTGGGCCTTGCCCTGAGTTCGCTTGTCGTTTTCCTGGCAAGCGGGAGCGCCGTCGTCAGCGCGGTCTTCGCTGGGGGAACGCTCGTTTTGCTTGCGGCGCTGTTCGTGTTCGAGCGCAGCTCGGCGCCCCACATCGCTGAGACGACAAGCGTGCCCGACTGGTCCGTCACGGTTGCGGCGATCGAACAGGAGAGTGCGCATGGGCCGGCGGTCGCGATCACTGACCGCGCCAATCGGATGGTCTGTGCAAACGAGTTGTTCATCGCTCATTTCGGTGCAGAGCGCGCGCCGCCATCGCTGGCGCTTGAGCGCCCCGAACTCGAGACGCTTGCGCGGGCCGCGCGCGAGGCCTGGCGCGATGGCAGCGCCCAGATCGAGGAGCTGGGCGTTCCCGATGGCGAATTCGAGCTGTGGCGGGTGACAGCCCAGCGCGCAGGTCGCGGCGAGGATCACCTCATCTGGCGCTTCCTCCCGATCGCATCGCGTGAGCCCGAAACACTGCAGGTGCTCGATTTGCGCGGCCCGTTTGGCCAGATGCTCAGCCGGGCAGGGATCGAAACCGCAATCACTTCGGCCTCGGGCATCATTCGCGGCGTCAGCCGGGGCTTTGCCGAGCGCGCCGCGGGCGATCCCGAAGCGACCCTGGCGGGCCAGGACTTCGTTTCGGTGCTGCGCTCCGATGAGCGCGATCGGCTGTTCTTTGCCCGCGAAGGGCGAGGCGGGACGCCGCAGACGCTGATTGACGTTCCGTTAGGCGATGGTGATTTCGAAAGCCCGGCGGGGCCTGATGAGACCGTCTCGCTCATGCTCCTTGTCGATAGCGGCGTGGGGATCGGCAGCGGATGGGACGGCAACTCCCAGGCCGGTGTTGCCCAGCTCGATGCGCTGCTTGCTCAATTGCCGCTGGGCCTCGCGATGACCGATCGAGACGGGCGGTTCCTGTTCGGCAATGAGGCATTTCTGCGCTCGGTCGACCGCGAGAGCCGTGGTCTACCCGCCTTTCCGACCGATCTGGTCGTGCGCGAGGACAAGGGCGCCTTGTCCGATGCAGTGCGCCGTCACGGGCGTGGTCCCGCGACCAGCGGAGACATGGCGGTGCGCCTCCTGTCGCAACCCGAAGAACCCGTTTCGCTCGGACTGGCCGGCGTGCGCGGGCTGGGCGAGGCGGCGGTGCTGCTGAGCCTTGCCGATTCGTGGGAGGAAAACCAGCTCAAGCGCCAGGTCGCCCAGGCGACCAAGATGCAGGCCGTCGGTCAGCTCGCCGGCGGCGTCGCGCATGATTTCAACAACGTGCTCACCGCGATCATCGGCACCTGCGATCTCATGCTGCTGCGCCATACGCCCGGTGACAGCGATTATGACGACATCCAGCAGATCCGAGCCAATTCGAACCGTGCCGCCGCGCTGACCCGCCAGTTGCTCGCCTTCTCGCGCCAGCAGACCTTGCGGCCCGAAATCCTCCAGCTGCCCGATGTCGTCAGCGAGGTCAGCCCGCTGATCAAGCGCCTCTTGGGCGAGAAGATCAGCTATTATGTCCAGCATGCGCGCAATCTGGGCCCCGTGCGGGCCGATCCGCAGCAGCTCGAGCAGGTGATCATGAATCTGGCCGTCAACGCGCGCGATGCGATCCAGTCGAGCGGCCCGGGCGGCGGGCGCATCTCGCTGCTCACCCGAAGCCTGGAAGCCAAGGATGTCATCCAGCTGGGCTCGCAGATCCTTCCGGCCGCCGATTACACGGTGCTGATCGTCCAGGATACGGGCGGGGGTATCCCTGCGCATGTCATGCCCAAGCTGTTCGAACCCTTCTTCACGACCAAAGAACAGGGCAAGGGCACCGGTCTCGGCCTGTCGACTGCCTATGGCATCATCAAGCAATCTGGCGGGTTCATCTTCGCCGATAACGTCACCGATAGCTCGGGCAAGCCGACCGGGGCACGATTCACGATCTATTTCCCCGTGCACAGCGGCGAGGTTCCGCGCAAGCGCGAACAGCCGGTTCCGGCAGGATCGTCCGAGTGGTCGGTGGGCGGACGCATCCTGCTGGTCGAGGACGAGGACATCGTTCGCACCGTGACCGAGCGAGCCTTGTCGCGCGCAGGCTACCAGATCACAGCCTGTCCCGGCGGCGAAGAGGGGCTCGCTGCGATGGCGGAAGGCAATGGGTTCGATCTCGTGATCAGCGATGTCGTCATGCCCGGGATGGATGGCCCGGCAATGGTCAGGGAAATCCGCAAGCAGTGTCCGCAGATACCGATATTGTTCATGTCGGGTTATGCCGAGGAACAGCTGCGGCGCGAGATTGACATCCCCGACATGTATTTCATCCCCAAACCGTTCAGCGTTGCGGCGATAAGCGACAAGGTCGCAAGCGTGATGGCAGCCTCGCGTCAGGGCGAGGCGCAATTTACCGAATAAGCGCAGCGATCTGATGGGTGTGCCATCGAATCTCGCCTGTTCCAACTATTTTCGTTCCCTACTTGTTCTAAGAGAACAAATGGTATACATGGATTTCATCAGGGCGAAAGAGAACGGTTAAAACTCGTTATCCGCTCTAGGCAACTCAAGGAGGTCATGCGATGGCTACGCAGCTGAAGTTGGTAGAGAAGGGTAAGGAAGTGGATCGTCAAAAGGCGCTTGATGCCGCGCTCGCTCAGATTGATCGGGCTTTTGGCAAGGGCTCTGCGATGAAGCTCGGCTCGAAGGAAGCGATGCAGGTCGAATCGATCTCGACCGGCTCGCTCGGGCTCGACATTGCCCTGGGGATCGGCGGGCTGCCCAAGGGGCGCGTGATCGAGGTCTACGGACCGGAAAGCTCGGGCAAGACGACGCTGGCGCTGCATGTGATTGCCGAGGCGCAGAAAGCGGGCGGCACGGCGGCCTTTGTCGATGCCGAGCATGCGCTCGATCCTGTCTATGCCAAGAAGCTGGGTGTCGACATTGACGAGTTGATCGTCTCGCAGCCCGATACGGGCGAACAGGCTCTCGAGATTACCGACACGTTGGTTCGCTCAAATGCGATCGACGTGCTGGTGGTCGATTCGGTCGCTGCGCTGGTGCCGCGCGCTGAGATTGAAGGCGAGATGGGCGATAGCCATGTCGGTCTTCAGGCGCGCCTGATGTCCCAATCACTGCGCAAGCTGACCGGATCGATCAACCGTTCCAAATGCATGGTGATCTTCATCAATCAGCTGCGCATGAAGATCGGCGTGATGTACGGCAATCCGGAAACGACGACGGGCGGCAATGCGCTCAAGTTCTACGCCTCGGTTCGCCTCGACATCCGCCGAACCGGTCAGATCAAGGATCGCGACGAGGTGATCGGCAATGCGACCCGTGTAAAGGTGGTCAAGAACAAGGTTGCGCCGCCGTTCAAGCAGGTCGAGTTCGATATCATGTATGGCGAGGGGATCTCGAAGATCGGAGAGATTCTCGATCTCGGGGTCAAGGCGGGGATCGTCGAGAAATCAGGCAGCTGGTTCTCCTATGACAGCATCCGCATTGGCCAGGGTCGCGAGAACGCGAAGACCTATCTCAAGGAAAACCCGGAAATTTGTGCCCAGCTGGAGTCGGCGATCCGCGGCAAGACCGATGAGGTCGCCGAGGAAATGATGACCGGGCCGGATGCCGATCCCGAAGAATGATCGTCAGGTACGCGCAGCCGATTGATCGGCGCGATCTTCGGACCTGCTTGAAATGGCCATGATCGCTGCAGGCAAGGAAGGGCTCGGCGGCGCTTTTCCCCTGCAGCTGTGCGAGCGGGGTTCGGGGCTGACTGAATTGCGGACCGGAGCGTTGCATTTGTCGTGCGCAGGGGCCACCAACAAACTGCGATGAAGCATTGGCTTGTCGGTTCATGCGCGATTGCCTAACTGAATCGCCATCATGACTTCGACAAACGATATCCGCCGCTCATTTCTGGACTATTTCAGCAAGGCTGATCACCTCGCTCTGGCGAGCGCGCCGCTTGTTCCGCATAACGATCCCACACTGATGTTCGTTAATGCCGGGATGGTGCCGTTCAAGAATGTGTTCACCGGGCTGGAGACCCCTCCTGCCCCGCGCGTCACGACCTCGCAGAAATGTGTGCGCGCAGGCGGAAAGCACAATGATCTGGACAATGTTGGCTACACCGCAAGGCACCACACTTTCTTCGAGATGCTCGGCAATTTTTCGTTCGGCGATTATTTCAAGGAACAGGCGATCGAATACGCCTGGACCTTGCTCACGCGCGAATGGGGCCTCGACAAGGACCGCCTGGTTGCGACTGTCTATCATACCGATGAACAGGCTTTCGAATTGTGGCGTTCGATTGCTGGCCTTCCTGAAGACCGCATCATCCGTATCGCAACCAGCGACAATTTCTGGTCGATGGGCGATACCGGGCCGTGCGGGCCATGCTCGGAGGTGTTTTACGATCACGGCGATCATATCGCCGGCGGCCCGCCGGGCAGTCCCGATGAAGACGGGGATCGCTTCGTCGAGATCTGGAACCTCGTCTTCATGCAGTTCGAACAGCAGTCTGATGGCTCCCGCCGCGATCTGCCCAAGCCTTCGATCGACACAGGCAGCGGGCTCGAACGCGTCGCCGCTGTCATGCAGGGCGTTCACGACAATTACGATACCGACACCTTCCGCGCACTCATTGAGGCTTCGCAGGCGCTCACCGGCGTGCGCGCAACAGGCGAGCATGCAGCGAGCCACCGTGTCATCGCCGATCACCTGCGCTCGACCAGCTTTCTGCTGGCCGATGGAGTGCTGCCTTCGAACGAAGGGCGCGGTTATGTCCTGAGGCGGATCATGCGCCGCGCCATGCGTCATGCGCATCTGCTCGGATCGGGCGAGCCGCTGATGCATCGCCTCGTCCCCAGCCTGGTTGGCGAAATGGGGCAGGCCTTCCCCGAATTGACGCGCGGCCAGGCGCTCATCGAAGAGGTGCTCGAACGCGAGGAAACGCAGTTTCGCAAGACGCTCGAAAAGGGGCTCGGCCTACTCGATGAAGCGACAGCAGATATGGCCGGAGGCGGCGAGCTCGATGGAGAAACGGCCTTCAAGCTCTACGATACATACGGCTTTCCCTACGATCTTACCGAAGATGCGCTGCGCACGCGCGGCATCGGGGTCGATCGTTCCGGGTTCGACGCAGCGATGGAGCGCCAGAAAGCAGCCGCGCGGGCTGCGTGGAAGGGTTCGGGCGAGGCCGCCTCGAGCGAAGTCTGGTTCGATATCGCCGAACGCGAGGGCGCCAGTGAATTCATCGGATATACGGCCAGCGCGGGCGAGGGCGTTGTCGTCGCCCTCGTCAAGGAGGGCACCGAGATCCAGTCGGCGGAGGCGGGCGAAACCGTGGCGGTGCTTACCAATCAGACGCCCTTTTATGGCGAGAGCGGCGGGCAATCGGGCGATACGGGGACGATTTCCTCGCTTGACGGCCTGCGCGCAAAGGTCACCGATACGAGCAAGCCGCTAGGGCGGCTGCATGTCCATCATGTCGTCATCGAACAGGGGGTGATCACCTGCGGCGACAGTGTTCAGTTGCAGGTCGATGATGCGCGGCGCAGCGCGATCCGCGCCAACCATTCAGCGACGCACCTGGTGCATTCAGCCTTGCGCAATCGACTGGGCGATCATGTCACGCAGAAAGGATCGCTGGTTGCGCAGGAGCGTCTGAGGTTCGACTTCTCGCATCCCAAGGCGCTCACCCAGGATGATATCGCCGCGATCGAAGCCGAAGTGAATGCCGAGATCAGGGCCAACGAGCCGGTTTCGACACGGCTGATGAGCCCGCAGGATGCAGTTGATGCGGGCGCGCTGGCATTGTTCGGCGAGAAGTATGGCGAGGAAGTCCGGGTTCTTGCGATGGGTCGCAAGGGTGAGGACGGGCGCGCTTATTCGGTCGAATTATGCGGAGGAACCCATGTCCGTGCGACGGGCGATATCGGGCTGTTCCGGATCGTGTCGGAAAGCGCGGTAAGCTCGGGCGTGCGGCGGATTGAAGCGCTCACCGGCGAGGCGGCACGCCAATGGCTCGTGACCCGCGAAGAGGCGCTCAAGTCGGTGGCGAGCGCCATCAGGACGACGCCCGAGGAGGCGGCCGCGCGCGTGGGCGTTTTGCTCGATGAGCGCAAACGCCTCGAAAAGGAGCTTGCCGAGGCGCGCAAGGCGCTCGCACTGGGCGGCGGGGCCGGGGCAGGCGGCGCAGCAGGTAGCGGCTCCGAAAGCGAGACGATTGCGGGGATCGCCTTCAGCGGTCAGGTAATCGAAGGGCTGAGCCCGAAGGAATTGCGCCCGCTGCTCGATGAAGCGAAGGCGCGGCTCGGAAGCGGGATCGCCACGATTGTTGCGATCAACGAGGGCAAGGCTGCCATTGCGACAGGCGTAACCGATGATCTTGTCGGACGGTTCAACGCGGTCCATCTGGTGCGCGCGGGCGTCACAGCGCTCGGCGGCAAGGGCGGGGGCGGCCGTCCCGACATGGCGCAGGGCGGCGGACCTGATGGCGATCAGGCGCATGAGGCGCTCGAGGCAGTCAGGGCTTCACTGAGCGAGCTTGCCGACGCGTGATCAGACTGAGCCGAGGACGCAAGCGCAGCGTTGCGTCCGGTTCACTCTGACGAGGCCGCGGGCGTCTGTTTTGTCTCGCCCTGGCTCCCGCGGGAAAGATCGTTGCCGCCTGTATCGCCGGGCTGGCCACGCTTGTTCGTGGGCGCCTTGTCCTTGAGCGGGCCCTTCACGTTCTGCGGCTTGAACTTCTCGTCATTGGGGATGGGTTTGGTGGGATCTTGGGCATCTGCCATTATTTCCTCCTTCTGCGATCAACGCATAAGGAGCACCAAAGGTCCAAATTGCCGGTTTGTTGAGGGGCCTTGCGTGGCGCTAGTTTTCCGCAACCGAGGTGCGCAATTTGGGCTTTTCGCTCAGCCTTCCTTCGACCTCGATGCGTTTGCGATACTGATCGCGCTTTTCATGGATCGAGGCGATCACCGGCCCCATCGCGACACCGATATCGACGAGAACGGCTTCGGACAGCTGGAGCGAACTCTCGAGGTTCTCGGGGACGGCGTGGCTCGCCCCGGCGCGATAGAGGGCAGCGGCATGGTCGCTATCGCGCGCGCGGACGACGATCAGAAGATCGGGATAGACCGCGCGCAGCTTGCCAACGAGGCGCTGTGCGAGCACCGGCTCGTCCATTGTCAAGACGACAGCGGGTGCATTCTCGACGCCAAGCCGGGCCAGCGCATCCTCGCGTGAGGCATCCCCGAAGATCGCCCGGTAACCTTCGCGTTTCGCCGCCGCAATGATGTCGGGATTGGAATCGAGCATCAGATAGGGCTGATCGTGCATCTGCATCATGTCTGCGATCAGGCGCCCGACCCGGCCGCCCCCGATGATGATCGTGCGTGGCTCGTCCATGTCGCCATCCTCTTCGTGCGGGTCGATCGACGTCTCGACCTGGCGCGCGACGACGCGGCCCAGCTTTGCGAGGAGCGGTGTGACCGTAAGGCCGATAGCGGTGACGATCTGCCAGAATTGCGCTGTTTCCACATCAATCACGAGGGCAGATGTCGCGGCAGCAAGCACGATCAGCGTGGTCTCGCTGGGGCTGGCCATCAACACGCCGGTTTCCGCTGCGGTGCTGCGCCGCGCGCCCATGAGTTGCAGCAATACCCCGGTGACGATCGCCTTGAAGATCAGCACGCCGAGCGTTGCCGCCATCAGCTCGCCGAAATTGGCCCAGATTTCCGCCAGATCGATGCTCATTCCGATCGTGATGAGGAAGATCCCGAGGGCGAGGCCCTTGAACGGCTCCATGATTGCCTCGACCTCGCCGTGATACTCGGTCTCGGCGATGAGCAATCCGGCGATGAGCGCGCCGACAATCGGCGAAAGGCCCGTTGCAGCTGTCGCCAGGCTTGCTCCGATCACGACCAGCAGCGAGGCGGCCAGGAACAGTTCTGGGTTCTTCGTGCGCGCAGCCTGTGCAAACAGGCGCGGCAAGGCGAGCCGGCCAAGAACCAGCAGCGCCGCGATCACGAGCCCGCCCGAAATCAGCGTGTTGGTCAGCCCACTCACCCCCTCGGCGCTGGCATTGGGAGCAAGCGCACCCAGGATGAAGATGATCGGCACGATCATGATGTCTTCGAATAGCAGCATTGAGAGCGCCGCGCGGCCAACCGGGCTGCGCGTCCCGGCAATCGGTAGGACTATCGCGGTCGAGGAGAAGGCAAGCGCGAAGCCAAGCGCGAGCGCGGCGGTTGTGTCCATCCCGCTGAACTGGCCGAAGAAGGTCGCCGAGATGCTGCCGATGATGAGCAGTTCGAGACTGCCCAGCCCGAACACGAGCTTGCGCATTTGCCACAATCGGTTGAACGAAAGCTCGAGCCCGATCGCGAAAAGCAGGAGGATGATCCCTAAATCGGCAAACGGGGTCAATCGTTCGGGATCGGAGATGGTGATCCAGTAGAGCCATTCATAGCGCTCCACCATCGCGCCAAGCCCGAACGGCCCCACCAGCACGCCGATCATGATGAAGCCGATGATCGGGGTGATCCGGAAGCGGGCGAAGACCGGGATGACGATGCCCGCCGATCCGAGGATCACCAGCGCATCGGACATCATCGGGGAAAGGGTCAGTTCGCCTGCCATCTGCGGTGTTTAACTGGCCGGCGGGGCGATGTCATCCACCCCTTCATCCACCCCTTCATCCGCCTCCATGCCCGCGCGCGCCCGACGCGCTTGCTGGCGGGCTGTCGGCCTTCTCGCCAACCGGATCGGTGATATTGCCCACGCGCTTGTCCCACTCGATCCGGTAGAGATCGAAACGGCGATCGGCGAGGTTCTGCACCGTGCCTTCCGCACGCGCCCAGGATAGATCGGCAAGGTTCACGTCGCTGATTGTGAGCGTCTCGACATTCTCGCTCGATTCAGCTGCGATGCCGTCGCGCGCGAAGGGGAAATCGCACGGGGTGAGGATGCAGCTCTGGGCATACTGGATGTCCATGTTGGCGACATTGGGCAGATTGCCGACATTGCCGCTCATCACCACGAAGCACTGGTTCTCGATCGCGCGGGCCTGCGCGCAATAGCGGACCCTCAGATAGCCCTGGCGGCTATCGGTGCAGAAGGGCACGAAGATGATCCGCGCGCCTTCGTCCACCAGCCGCCGCGCGAGTTCTGGAAACTCGCTGTCATAGCAGATGAGCACGCCCACCGGTCCGCAATCGGTCGGGATGGCATCGATGCTGTCGCCGCCCTTGATGTTCCACCAATAGGCCTCGTTGGGCGTGGGGTGGATCTTCTCCTGCGCGTGGATCGAGCCATCGCGCAGGCACACATAGGCGACATTGTGGATGTCTCCATCGGGCATGCGCGTGGGGTGCGATCCGCCGATGATGTTGATGTTGTAGGCAAGCGCCATTTCGGAGAGCGCGCTGCGGATCTTGGGCGTGTATTCGCTGAGCGCCTCGATCGCTTCCTGCGGGCTCAGCTCATCTTCCTCGGCGGAGAGCAGCATCAGCGTGAAGAGCTCGGGGAAGACGATGAAGTCGCTTTCATAATCCGAGGCGACATCAACGAAATACTTCACGCTGCGCATGAACTCGTCGAAATCGCTCACCGCGCGCGCCTGCAGCTGGCAGGTCGCGATGCGCACGCTTTCCACATCGCGCGGCAGGCGATGCTTGGGCGGCGCGTCGGCATCGACATAGGGATTGCGCCAGACCATCCGCACCGCATTGCCGCGGCTTGCCTTGTCTTCGGGCAGATAGCGGCGCAGCACGCCCTGCGGCTCGAACCCGTTGGCAAGCTGGAAGCGCAGGACAGGATCATGGACCTTGCCCTCGAGGATCAGCTCGAGATAGTCCTCCGGGCTTTCGGCGCGATTGGTCTTGCGGCGCCGCGCCCGGGCATAGCCGGGCATCCGGCCGCCAAACACGATGCCGGTCAGGTCATGGCGTTCGGCGAGCGCCCGGCGTTCCTCATAGAGCCGCCGCCCGAGCCGCGTGCCGCGCACGGCCGGATCGACGCACAGCTCGTAGCCATAGAGCCAGTCGCCGGTCGGATCGTGACGCGAGCCAAAGCCGTTGCCCGTGACCTCGTCCCAGGTGTGATCGGACAGCGCAACGTTCTCATCGAGGCGCATCGAGGCGCAATAGCCCACGATCTTCCCATCGAGCTTGGCGACGAAGCAGCCCTCCGGATAGTTGTTGAGCTGCCCGCGGATCTCGCCCTGCGTGTAGGCGGGCAGATCATCATAGGCCCGCCGCACGAGCTCGCCGATCGCGCGCACGTCCTTGAGCTTGGCCTGCCGGACTTCGAGCCGCGCCTTGGAACCGCTCGCCATGGCGCTACTCGCTCAAGAAGAGGGCATCGACCGAGCCGCCATTGGCGCGCAGGATCGCCTCGACGCGTCGGCGCCCTTCCAAATAGACGAGCGCGGGATGGTATCCGCCCGATGCGACTAACGCCGCGGCTTCGTCATCATCGAGCGAGCTTTCGCCCGCGACGTGATCGCAATATCCCTCGACCTTCCACGGCGGCAGGCCACGCTCGGCAAGGATGCCATATCGCCGACGGATCATCCCATGGGTGATTTCATGCGCGAGGACGCCGGCGAGGGTGCGCTGCCCGCCGACCTCGAACCCGTTGCGCACCGTGCCGCTGGCCGGATCGGTACGATTGATGGTCACGGCGGGGGAGAACGGGCGGGTGATCGCAAAGGCGTCGCTCGCCACATTGGCGACATACAGCCAGCGCCAGCCGCCATCGGTCACGAAGATCCAGCGTCGCTCGTCGGGCTCGGCAAGCGGGCTTGCCGCAAGCCGATCCGCTGCCCTGGCCACCGCCTTTTCGAGCATCGCCCGATCGAGCGCCTGATCGGACCAGACGGTTCCGAGCCTCGTCTCGACCTTGTAGGGGAAGGCCAGAAGCTGCGGCGCCAGCAGCGGCGAGCCGAGCACCATGAGCGCAGCTCCCAGCGCCAGACTCGAGCGCCCGGTCAAAAGCTTCGCGATCAGGCCCAGCTCTTCATCTCCTTTTCGAGATTGTTCACAATCGCCTCGAAGAACTGCTCGGTCGTCAGCCAGTTCTGCCCCGGCCCGATCAGCAGCGCCAGGTCCTTCGTCATCTGCCCGTTCTCGACCGTCTCGATGCAGACCCGCTCGAGCATCTCGGCGAAGCGGACCACGTCGGGGGTCTCGTCGAACTTGCCGCGATACATGAGGCCGCGCGTCCAGGCGAAGATCGAGGCGATCGGATTGGTCGAGGTCGCCTTGCCTTCCTGGTGCTGGCGATAGTGGCGGGTAACAGTGCCGTGGGCAGCCTCGGCCTCGACGGTTTTACCATCGGGCGTCATCAGCACGCTCGTCATCAGGCCGAGCGAACCGAACCCTTGCGCGACCGTATCGGACTGCACATCGCCATCGTAGTTCTTGCAGGCCCAAACAAACTTGCCCGACCACTTGAGCGCGGAGGCCACCATGTCGTCGATCAGGCGGTGTTCGTAGGTGATGCCTGCAGCCTTGAACTTGTCCTTGAACTCGGTCTCGTAGATCTCCTCGAACAGATCCTTGAAGCGGCCATCATAAGCCTTCATGATCGTGTTCTTGGTCGAGAGATAGACCGGCCATTTGCGATCAAGGCCGTAATTCATCGAAGCACGGGCAAAGGCGCGGATCGATTCGTCGAGATTGTACATCGCCATCGCGACGCCTGAGGATTCAAACCGGTAAACGTCGAGATCGATGATCGCGCCGTCATCGCCCTCATAAACGAGGCGCAGCTTGCCGGGGCCGGGGATCAGCGTGTCGGTTGCGCGGTACTGGTCGCCGAAAGCGTGGCGGCCAACGACAATCGGATCGGTCCAGCCAGGCACCAGGCGCGGCACGTTGTCGATCACGATCGGTTCACGGAAAACCACGCCGCCAAGGATGTTGCGGATCGTGCCGTTGGGCGAGCGCCACATCTTCTTGAGGTCGAATTCCTCGACCCGCGCTTCATCCGGAGTAATCGTCGCGCATTTGACGCCGACGCCATATTCCTTGATCGCGTTTGCCGCATCGACCGTGATCTGGTCGTCGGTCTCGTCGCGCTTTTCGATCGAGAGGTCGTAATACTTCAGGTCGATATCGAGGTAGGGCAGGATCAGCCGCTCGCGGATCCATTGCCAGATGATCCTCGTCATCTCGTCGCCGTCGAGCTCGACAACCGGGTTTTTGACCTCAATTTTCTGCATGGCTAGCGCCTCATACCCTCGTAAGTGGTGTGGACCGAATGTGCACAACAGCGATGTCTGATGTGATCCCTCAGCCGGGCTCTAGCAGAGGTGAGCCAAGGCGCAAGGTGGTCCGCGCCTTTGCCAGCGCCCGATCCGCGGGCGGCGGCAGGAGCGTGCTTGCCGCGCGCACGAGCCCGCCGCAAGAGCTCTCGGTTCGCCGTGCACACAGCACGGTTGATACAAATGTTACAGTGTCCTGGCGCAAAAAAACCGCCCGCGCGCAAGCCGCCCCCCGGCTCGGTCTGGTGTGAGCACGAAAGGAGCGGACCAGCGGCAAGCGGCGCCTTCATGCCGTGTCTCATACCGCGCGGACGGGCGGGTAGGAAAGCCTTAGAAGGGGAGCAATTCCTCGATCAGCGCCGGCGGAGTCTCGAGCGCCAGGCTCTCGCGGCGGGCGATGAAGGGCGCTTCGCGCACATGGCGCCCCGCGAGCGCGCATTCGAGCATGAAATGTGCCGCATCCGCGCGCCGCGTGCGTAAGGTCTTGGGCGGCAGATTGTCGAGCGCGACCGAATATTCGCCGGTAAACCCGCGATTGAGCAGCCAGCCAGGGCGTACCGCGGTCCACTCGATATCGTCGCACACGCGCAGGATACGCTCCATCTCGCCCATCTGGCGAAACACGCGCTCGAGCGGCAGCACCGATGCCTTGAACCAGCGCGGCGCGCTGTTGTGGGGATTGGCAAAGGCCGCCGAGATGACGATGAGCCGCCGCACCTGTGTCCGGCGCATCGCGCGCACGATATTGACCGCGCCCTCGGTATAGAGCGGGGGCGGATCGAGCAGCGTTTGCGGATCGCGTTCGAGGCCGACGGCAGAGATCACGCAATCGACCCCGTCCATCGCCGAGTCGAAATCGCCCTCGAGCAGATCGCCTGAGCAAAACTCGAAGTTTTCGTGATCGCAGAAATCGTCATCGATTTCCCGTTCGAGCCCGCGCACGGCAAGGCCACGCTCGAGCGCTGCATCGAGCACGAGGCGCCCGGTCCTGCCCGTGGGGCCAATCAGCAGAATTTTGGTCGTCATGCGTCCAGAACGAACGGGGCGCACGCGAGGTCCGACAAGGGGCGGACTTTTTCGAAATTATCGAGGGGGAGAGATGCGAGGGGGAGAGATGATGGTGGGCGTAGGAAGAGTTGAACTTCCGACCCCTGCGATGTCAACACAGTGCTCTACCACTGAGCTATACGCCCACGTCATCATCGGCTCGCTTTGTTGCAAAGCGAAGCGGCCCGTTAGCGAACCGCGCGCGCGCGTGCAAGCGATTCGGCGAAGGGCGGCGCAGAAACCTGTCGCAAGCGCGGTGCCGCGCCCGGTACCCGCCTAGATGCTCGCTTCGCGCTGTTCCTCGAAAACGCGCTCCACCTCGAGCACCAGATCGCGCAAGTGAAATGGCTTGGAAAGCACCTTGGCGGATGGCTGTTCGCGGCTCGCGCGCAAGCTCACCGCGGCAAAGCCGGTGATGAACATCACCTTGGTGCGCGGGGAAATCTCGGCGCAGCGCTGCGCGAGCTCGATCCCGTCCATTTCCGGCATCACGATATCGGACAGGAGCAGATCATATTCGGTCTGTTCGAGCAGCGGGATCGCATCAGTCCCGCGATCGACGCTGTCGACAAGATAACCGGCATTGACGAGCGCGCGGCACAGATAGGTGCGCATTGCGTCTTCATCTTCAGCAAGGAGGATTCGCGGAGCCTGAGCGTCTGTCATGGGCGCGTGATTAGCACACTCCCTTTAAGAAATCCCTCCCGGCACCTCGCGCGATTGCCTCGAACAGCGATCGCATGGCACCGAACGCATGCGAGGCTTTGACACCGGCCCCGTTTCGAGGCAGCACCATGGTACCGTGAGAATCGCTCGCAAATCCGTCCTGCGCAAAATCCCTGAGCGCGGCCCTGCCAACTGCCCGGCCGATGCGCGCTCCGGCGAGACGCGGCCAGAGGAGGCCGACGCGGAAAATGATGCGGCCGCGCCAATCGATGCGCCTGGCACGAACGATGCAGAGCCCATTGATGCGCTGCTCGCGCAGGCGCTGGGGGAAGGGCGGTTTGATGAGGGCGCAGGATCAGCCGATCTGGCCAAGGCAACCGGCGGCATGATCGACCCCGAGACGCAGCGCCCCGCATTCACCCATGTCTGCCCGCGCTCGATGCCGCTGCCCGTCCTGATCGCGGTGCCGCATGCAGGCAGGGCCTATCCGCGCGCCGTGCGCGAGGCGCTGCGCGACAGCAATCTGTGCCAGTTGCGGCTCGAGGATCGCCTTGTCGATGCGCTCGGTGTGGCGATTGCGAGGCAGACCGGCACGGGCCTGCTGGTCGCGCATGCCCCGCGCGCAATGCTCGATCTCAACCGCGCGCATGACGATGTCGACTGGGAGATGATCGCGGGCGCCCGGCGCCAGACGAAGGGGCGCGATGGCGAGCCCCGGATCGCCGGATCGAATGCGCGCGCGCGCAGCGGGCTCGGGCTCGTGCCCCGGCGCTTGCCGGGGTTTGGCGAAATCTGGCGCGAGCCGCTGGCGCGCGCAGAGCTCGACCGGCGGATCGACGCGGTGCACAGGCCCTATCATCAGTTTCTGAGCGAGGCGCTCGAGAATATCCGGGCTTCATGGGGCGCAGCCTTGCTGATCGATCTGCATTCGATGCCGCCGCTGCGTTGCCAGCCCGGGCAGACGCGCGCGCCGCAGATCGTGCTCGGCGACCGGTTCGGCGCCTCGTGCGAAGGGCCGCTGATGGCGCGCGCATTGCAATATCTGGAGGCAAACGGGATCGAGACGGCGCACAACCGGCCCTATTCGGGCGGATACGTGCTCGATCGCCATGCGGCGCCCTCGCGCGGCATTCATGCGGTGCAGCTCGAAGTGTGCCGCCGGACCTATCTCGATGACACGCTGAGCGAGGTGAGCCCGGCTCTGCCCGCGCTGGCCGAGCGTCTGGCAGGCCTGGTGCGCGAGCTGGGCGCGATGACAGCGCGCCTGGCCGATCGCGGCCAGCTCTCGCACGCGGCGGAATAGGGCGCGTTTCACACCGGAGCCAGCGAGAGGCGAAAAGGCCCGCGCGTTTCTCAGATGCTCATAAAAAACCACCTCGCACATGGACAAGGCGAGGTGGTCAAGGTTCAGGGGGATCGGCGCACGCAGCGCCGAACAGCCACGCGGCCTATGAGGGGCCTAGCCGCATCGCTTTACATAACATAAGCCTGTTGGCCGTTTGTTCAAGGCCTGCGTGTCCACGCCCGAAAAGCGCGGCGGGCCGCGCTTCAGGCCGGGATTGGGCAGGCAAGGGGCTGCGACAGGCGTGCCGGGCCGCAGATCGGCCCGGATTCGCTGCGATGGGCAGGAAACCGGGCCTTCGATCCGCGCGGGTCAGGCTGGTCGCGCCGCTCAGGCCGGCGCTTTTTGCGGCGAGGGGACCTTGCCCTGCGCCGACTGGCGTTCGAACACCCGGCGCATGAGGTTCATCGAGAACAGATGGGCATGGATCAGCATGATCATGCCGTTCTTGTGGAGCGCCTCGAGCGTTTCGCCGGGAAGCTCGCGCAGCTTGTTCTCATCGACCATCTTGAAGCCGCGATAGACGAATGGCTGTTCGGGCAGGTCCGAACGCGTGATCGAGATCTCGCCATCCATCAGGATATCGAGCTTGGTCAGTTCTTCGAGGAACGCCTTGGTGCGCTGGCCCGATTCCTCGAACTTGCGGCAGAAGTCGAGCACGCCCTGTGTGTATTCGGTCGGCTTCTTCTCGCTGTCGAACAGCGCCTGACCCTCATCCTGCTTGGCAACAACGCCAGCGGTCGGATCGAAGCACAGCGAGAGCTCTTCCGAGGTCTGCTGCAGCTTGGCGAGGATGAAGGGATAGCGCCGCACATAAGCGGGCACATAGACTTCGGGAACGAGCTTGCCATCTTCGCCGATGAAGGTGTTGACGCCTTCGTTAAGGCCCATCAGCGCGATCGGCAGCGGCGCATCGCCAGCTGTGAAGACGATCGGATAGTTGCGCTGCGCGTCGATGAATTCATCGACTGTCAGCGGAATGGCATGGCTGCTGGCAAGGAAGGAGGCATCGTTGAACGAGCCGACTTTCCAGTCGCTATGCTCGTTGCTGTTGAGCGGAAGCAGGTCTTTGTAAAACAGCGGGAGTTGCGGCTGCGGCGCGCTGGCCATCGGGATTCTCCAAGGTTTGGGAAAATGGATATGGATCGTGCCGGGCGGCCCGAGGAAGCGCTCTTTGAACGCCCCGCTCCCGTCCCGGATGGCGGGGCCTTAGGCGCGATCGCCCGTTCGCGCAAGCCGCCTGACCCGATTGCGCCCGATCACGCGTCCGAACTGGCGCGCTCGGGGGCAGGGCCCTGCGGCACCAGCTTGCCCGGATTGAGCAGCCCGTCGGGATCAAGCGCCTGCTTGATCCGGCGCATGAGCGAAAGCGCAACCGGATCGCCCAGCCGCGCCAGTTCATCGACCTTCATCTGGCCGATCCCGTGCTCGGCGCTGATCGAGCCGCCCCACTCGGTAACGAGATCATGCACATGCGCGCTCACCTGCTTGCCCGCGCTCTCCTCCCACACGCCCGGCTGCGCCCCGTCCGGCGCGAGCACGTGAAAATGGACATTGCCATCGCCCAGATGGCCGAAAGCGGCGCCGGTGGTGCCGGGAAACCGCGCCTCGATCGCAGGGATCGCGGCGAGGATGAATTCGGGCATCCGATCGACCGGGACGGAAATATCGTGCTGGACCGCCGGGCCGCGCGCGCGCTCCGCGGCCGAGATCGAATCGCGCAAGGCCCAGAAGGCTTCGGCCTGGGTCTCGTTCGCCGCGATCGCGGCATCCTCGATCAGGCCCTTCTCGAGGATCGCAGCCAGCGCCTCCTCGAAGCGCGTGCGCAAGCCGTGGGGCTCATCGCCGGTGCATTCGATCAGCGCGTTCCAGGCATGCGTGCACTCGAGCGGCGAGCGGGCATCGGGCAGATGATCGAGGACGCTTGCCAGGCAATGCGCGGGCACGATCTCGAAGCCTTCGAGCGCCTGGCCCATCGCCTTGTCGATCTCGCGCAGCACAAGCCGCGCCGTCACCACCGATGTGAGGCCGATCCATGCCGCCACCCGCGCGCGCGGGTCGGGCACAAGCCGCACATGCGCCGCCGTCACGATGCCGAGCGTCCCTTCCGAGCCGATCAGGAGCTGCTTGAGGTCGAACCCGCGATTGTCCTTCTTGAGCGGGGTCAGAGCCTCGAACACCTCGCCATCGGCGAGCACCGCCTCAATCCCGAGCACCTGCGCGCGCATCGTGCCATAGCGCAGCACCTGCGTGCCGCCGGCATTGGTCGAGATGAGGCCGCCGATCGTGGCCGAACCCTTGCCGCCCAGCGTGAGGGGAAAGCGCAGATCGTGGGCGGCCGCCGCCTCATGGAGGGTCTGAAGGATGACGCCCGCCTCGCACACGGCGCTTGCCGCTTCGGGATCGAGCGTGCGGATCGCATCCATCCGGCGCAGCGAAAGGAGGATCGCATCCCCGCTCTGATCGGGCGTTGCGCCGCCTGCCATCCCGCTATTGCCGCCCTGCGGCACGATCGGAATATGATGGCGTGCGCACAACTTCACAAGCTCGGCGACTTCGCTCGTCGAGGCAGGCGAGGCGAGCGCCAGCGCTGCACCGTGATAGCGGCCGCGCCAGTCGGTCAGCCAGGGGGCGAGCGTCTCGCTGTCGCGGGTCAGCCCGCTTGGCCCCAGCAGGCGGGCCGCTTCATCCAGAAAAAGCTGCTGATCGGGCGAGGGGGCCGCACCGCTGGCGCGAGCTGGCCGGTCCTTCGAAGCAGGCGGAGCGCTGCTCATTGTTGCACCTTTGTCACACTAAACACACGAATTGCTGTTTCCTAGCTGTCCATCCAGCGCCGCAGGCGCAAGGGTTAAGGCGCTGTTCAAGCGATTTTGCTAGGCCGCGATGCGCTGAGACGGGCTGCGCGGGGGGCGTGCCGCGTTCGTATGCGAGCCGACCGGGAGGGCCATTTTTCCTTAAGATCATGCTGCGCGTTTTCATCCTTATCTGCGGCATTGCCCTGTTTTCCGCGATTCCCTTCGCGCGCGCGCTGGCCGATGCGCCGGAACGGCTTGAGGCGCAATCCGGACAGGGGCCAGGCCAGCGGCTCGTGACAGGCTCCCCTTTGCGCGCGCTCTACGACCACGGCAGTTGGAGGCAGATCCGCATCGATCGCCGCGTCGTGGTGCGCATTTCGCCGCAGCGTCAGGGCAATCGGCAGAACCTGCTTGCAACCCTTCCGCAGCGCGCGCTCAATTCGCGCTTCGAGGAACGCGAGACGGGCCAATGCCTGCCGGTCGCGGGGATTGCGGGCGTCCAGACCGGCAGCGGCAATCGCCTGCTCCTGTTCATGCGCGATTCCAAGATCATGAGTCTCAACCTCGAAAAGGCGTGCCGCGCGCGCGATTTCTATTCGGGTTTCTATGTCGAGCGAGCTGAGGACGGGAAGCTGTGTATCGAGCGCGACAAGCTCCAGTCGCGCAACGGGGCGAAATGCGAGATCAGCCGTCTGCGCCAGCTCGTCGCCGTCAATGACTAGGCCGGCCTTGCGCCGCTCCCGCTCGCGTTTTCTTGACTTTTCCGGCGCGCTTGCCCATTGGCGCGCAAAGCCGCGTCGGCACGGGGGCAAGCACCGCTTCGCCGCCGTGTCTGAGCATGACAAGAGCCGCCATGGCTATTTACCCGGACATGAATGAACCCAATGACCTTTGCCGATCTCGGCCTTTCTAACAAATTGCTCAGCGCCGTCGCGGATGCTGGCTACACCGAGCCGACCGCGATTCAGGCCGAGGCGATCCCAACCATCCTGATGATGCGCGATCTCATCGGCATCGCGCAGACCGGTACGGGCAAGACGGCGAGCTTCGTGCTTCCCATGATCGACGTGATGGCGGAAGGGCGCCGGCGCGCGCTGATGCCGCGTTCGCTGATCCTTGAGCCGACGCGCGAACTCGCAGCGCAGGTGGCCGAGAATTTCGAGAAATACGGCAAGAACCACGATCTCAAGATGGCGCTGCTGATCGGCGGCGTGCAGATGGGCGATCAGCTCAAGACGCTCGATGAAGGTGTCGATGTGCTGATCGCGACGCCGGGCCGCCTGATGGACCTGTTCGAGCGCGGCAAGATCCTGCTCAATGGCTGCGAGCTGCTCGTGATCGACGAGGCGGACCGGATGCTCGACATGGGCTTCATCCCCGATATCGAATTCATCTGTTCCAAGCTTCCCGAAACGCGCCAGACGATGCTCTTTTCGGCGACCATGCCCGCGCCAATCGAGAAGCTGGCGGCGAAATTCCTGAGCAATCCCAAGCGTATCGAGACCGAGCGCGCAGCGACGACCAACAAGGATATCACCGCCTTCAAGGTCCCTGTCAAAACGCGCCAGAAACGCGAGACGCTGCGCTGGCTGCTCGAAAACGATCTTGTCGAGACCGCGATCATCTTCGCCAATCGCAAGACGACGGTGCGCGAGCTTAACAAGAGCCTCCAGCGATCCGGCTTTGCCAGCGGCGAGATCCACGGCGACATGGATCAGTCCTCGCGCTTGAAGGAGCTTGACCGGTTCAAGCAGGGCGAGGTCAATATCCTCGTCGCTTCCGATGTCGCCGCGCGCGGGCTCGACATCAAAGGTGTCTCCCATGTCTTCAATTTCGACACGCCCTGGCATCCGGACGATTACGTTCACCGGATCGGGCGCACGGGCCGCGCGGGCGCCAAGGGCCGCGCTTTCACGCTCGTCGCCGATGAGGACGCCGAAGCGATCGCCAATGTCGAGAAGCTGACGGGCGCCAGGATCAAGGTGTTCGGCAAGGAAGATGTGCGCGTCGAACTCGCCGCGCCGGACGATGACGGAGGCAAGAGCGCGGGCGCAGGGGATGCACCCTCCGAGGATACAGAGGACCGCGCCGACAAGCCCAAGCGCGCGGGGCGCCGGAAGAAGGCCGAGAAGAGCGAGGCCCCCGCGAAGCCGCGCCGCGAGCGCGCACACCGCTCGGCAGACACGCCCGAACGCCCGGCCCGCGCGCGCCGCCGCGAGGAGGACGACGATCCCGTGCCCCCCGGCGAATGGAACGGCCCCAAGCCCGGCTTCCTCGATGTGGGGTTCGGCTGAGCCGGGTTTCCTGACGAAGGTTGCCAAAGCGACGGTGTTCGCCCCGGTTGCGAGCCGCACCGATTTGCGCCACATTCCTCCCGCCCAAACGGAGGAAAACATGAAGCATTTTGCGCTGCCCGCGCTGATGGCGGGCGTTGTATTGTCTGCCTGTGGTGATGCTCGATCCGATCAGGCCGACGTGATCGACAGCGCCGCTCAGCTTACCGATGAAGTGACGGGCACCGGCGATGCGGCGAGCGGTCTGGTGCTCGGCTTCGAGATTTATCCCGGAGCGGACGTGAAAACGAACATGTCCGCGATGGGCGGATCGATGGTGCTCTTCAGCACCGCCGACAGCGCCGATGATGTGATCGCCTTTTATCGCGAAGCGGGCGAGGCGAAGGGCTTTGCGCTGGAGGAATCCCAGCCGCTCGACAACCAGCGCGTGCTGCGCGGCAAGACGCCCGAGGAAGCCGAGTTGATCCTCACGGTAACGCGCGAAGACGGCACAACCACCGGCGACATGTCGATCCGCGAGGGCGGCTAGCCCACCACGCTCACAAAGCTGTCGAGCACGCGTTTCGTGCCGTGATCCTCGAATTCGATCTCGAGCTTGTTGCCTTCCTGGTCAATCACGCAGCCCGTGCCGAACTTGGCGTGTTCGACCATCGCGCCGATGCGGATGTCGGAGCGGGCCGGCCCGGCGAAATTGGCCGCTGAGCGGCCCGGCTCGGCGAGGCGCCTGGGCGCTGCATCATAACCGCTCGCGACCGCGCGCTGCCAGCCGGGACCGCGCGCCTGCGCACGATCGGGCCGGTTTTGCGCGACATGCGCGAACGGGTCCTCATTCTCGCTCCAGTTCGCCCGCCACAGGCTCGCACCGCCCGTCAGCGTCGTCTCGGTCTCG